>Ga0265295_1000158_pt1 | contig 139862 bp, 128 predicted proteins | sample Munlansysbiofilm_FD_192503 | JGI IMG/M metagenome (GOLD analysis project Ga0265295, IMG submission 192503) | Leachate microbial communities from a municipal landfill in Southern Ontario, Canada - Methane capture system biofilm | ecosystem: Engineered > Solid waste > Landfill > Unclassified ... | reverse complement strand
TTTCAGGGTCTGTACGAATTACGCGATGGTTGGATTAAGCTTCATCATTCTCAGTGAAACGCCCTGTGCGGAGCCGCATGCAGGGTGTTGTGGGGGCTGAGGGCTAGAAACCCTCGGCTACCCGATTGGTGAATCAACCTGCCGCCAGTGCCCTAGTTTATGATGTGTGCCTGCACCATCATGAAAAATATGATGGCAGCGGTTACCCGAAGAAACTCAAAGGCGAACAAATTAGCTTATTTGCGCGTATGGGAGCGGTCTGTGATGTATATGATGCAATCACCTCTGATCGGCCTTATAAAAAAGGCTGGGGTCCGGCCGACTCGTTACAGCGCATGGCGCAATGGCAGGGTCATTTTGATCCTAAAGTTTTTCAGGCTTTCGTACGTACAGTGGGTATTTATCCGGTCGGCTCGTTAGTCCGACTGAGCAGCGGCCGCTTAGGCGTTGTAATAGAACAGAATGATCAGTCCCTTTTGCAACCGAAAGTTAAAGTGTTTTTTTCAAGTAAATCTAAATTGCCCATTGAACAAAGTGTTATTGATTTAGCGAATGCGCATTGCCAAGAAACGATTGTCGCTCGTGAACAAATTGAAGATTGGGGCTTTCGTAATTTAGATGAACTGTGGCGCGAGGCATAATCGTTGAGGCGATTGAGAGACTGATTCAAGTGTTTAGATCGCGCCACCGGCCGAGTTATTTTATCGTGAGGAAACTATGCAACCTTTTGTAATTGCCCCGTCTATTTTATCCGCAGACTTTGCCCGCTTAGGTGAAGATGTTGAACGTGTGCTCGCTGCCGGTGCAGATACCGTGCACTTTGATGTGATGGATAACCATTACGTACCTAATTTGACTATTGGTCCGATGGTTTGCACCGCCTTGCGTAAATACGGGATTACAGCACCGATTGATGTGCACCTCATGGTTAAGCCTGTTGATCGCCTTATTGGTGATTTTATTGAAGCGGGTGCCAGTTATATTACTTTTCATCCTGAAGCGTCAGAGCATGTTGATCGCTCGTTGCAGTTGATTAAACAAGGAGGCTGCAAGGCAGGTTTAGTGTTTAATCCAGCGACACCTTTAGATGTACTCAAATACGTTTTAGATAAAGTCGATATGGTTTTGCTGATGAGCGTTAACCCCGGTTTTGGCGGGCAGTCATTTATTCCAAGGACCTTGGATAAGTTACGTGAAGCACGTGAGCTGATTGATGCCAGTGGTTTGCCAATTCGCTTGCAAGTGGATGGCGGCGTTAACGTGAAAAATATTAAAGAGATTGCCCTAGCGGGTGCTGATACTTTTGTTGCCGGTTCAGCTATCTTTAATGCGCCAGATTATGCACAAGTGATTTCTGCTATGCGTGCGGAATTGGCAGGTGTAAAGCAGTGAAAACCTTAACCGGTATATTGGCTGGGCAATTACCAAAATTGGTGATGTTCGACTTGGATGGCACCTTAATCGACTCCGTGCCTGACTTAGCGGCAGCTACGGATAAAATGTTGGTGCAATTAGGCCGTGCGCCTGCCGGTATGGAAAAAGTGCGTCACTGGGTCGGTAATGGTGCGCCTGTGTTAGTGCGCCGAGCTTTGGCTGATGATTTTGATCATCAGGCGATCAGTGCCGAGCAAGAAGCACAAGCTTTGGCTATTTTTATGCAGGTGTATGGTACCGGTGAAAGCTTGACCACGCTGTATCCAGGCTCGCTTGAGACGCTAAAGACTTTACAGGTACTGGGTATTAAACTGGCTTTGGTGACCAATAAACCAGAGAAATTTTTACCAGAATTGCTCGCTGAAACACACATGACTGACTTTTTTGACTGGATTGTCGGTGGCGATACCTTGCCGCAGAAAAAGCCTGATCCCGCAGGTCTGCTCTGGGTGATGCAGCAAGCAGGGGTGTCGGCTCAGCAATGCTTGTTTGTTGGTGATTCGCGTAATGATGTGCGGGCGGCGCAGGCTGCAGGCGTGGCCTGTGTCGCGGTGACCTACGGCTATAACTATGGTGAGCCGATTAGCGCGGATAATCCCACGCTGGTCGTAGATGATTTGCGCGAGCTGTTTATATAGATTCTGCCGCAGGAACCTGCTGCTTTCACTGCTGCCTTGCAGGTCGTATCATGCGCACTTGGAAATGAGCAATGTATCTATTTAGGGGTAAGTCGCTAGTGAACAATCCGATCAGCAATCAGCCGCCCACATCTGCAATACGATTAACCGAATACAGTCACGGTGCAGGCTGTGGTTGCAAAATATCTCCTAAAATACTCGATCGTATTCTGACCTCCAGTTTGACCTTACCTTCCGATGCCAATTTGCTGGTGGGTAACAGCAGCAAAGACGATGCTGCCGCGTATGACATTGGCAATGATCAAGTGATCCTCAGTACTACCGATTTTTTTATGCCGATTGCCGATGACCCATTTGATTTTGGTCGTATCGCGGCTACCAATGCCATCAGTGATATTTACGCCATGGGTGGCAGGCCTATTATGGCGATTGCGATCCTCGGCTGGCCGGTGAATGTACTGCCGCCTGAAGTTGCACAGCGGGTGATCGATGGTGGTCGGCAGGCGTGTGCCGAAGCAGGCATTATGTTGGCCGGTGGTCACAGTATTGACTCACCTGAGCCCATTTTTGGTTTGGCCGTAACCGGTATTGTGCATAAAGATCAGCTCAAGCAAAACAACACCGCCACGGCGGGTTGCCGACTGTATCTGACCAAGCCGCTTGGCGTTGGTATTTTAACCACGGCGCAAAAGCAGAAAAAATTACGTACTGAGCACCAGTTTTTAGCGCGCGATATTATGTGTCAGATGAATAAAGTAGGGGCGGAGGTTGCATGCTTGCCCGGTGTAGAAGCGATTACTGATGTCACCGGTTTTGGCTTAATGGGGCATTTATTGGAAGTCTGTGAAGGCAGTGGTGTCAATGCGGTATTGTATGAACAACATATCCCTTTGTTGCCACCGGTGCGTGATTATATTGCCCAAGGCTGTCTGCCGGGTGGCACCACGCGTAATTTTGAATCCTATGGTGAGAAGCTCGCGCCGTTAACCGACGAGCAGCGGGCCCTGTTCTGTGATCCGCAAACCAGTGGCGGCTTGCTCATTGCGGTGCAATTAGAGCATGCCGCCACGTTAGAGCAGGTGCTAACGGCGGCTGGTGTTTATGCGCACTGTATCGGTGAATTAATTGCCGCGCGCGATGATTACCGCATTGAGGTCCATTCGTGAGTCGAGCTGATACTGACGATTTTACCCAGCTGTTTTTAAACGATACACCGATGATGGATACTCGTGCGCCGCTGGAGTTTAATAAGGGGGCATTCCCATATACTGTCAGCCTGCCATTAATGACTGATGTTGAGCGTGCCAAGGTGGGCACCTGTTATAAGCAGCAAGGACAACAAGCAGCCATCGAGCTGGGTCATCAGCTGGTGGCTGGTGATACTAAACAGCAACGGTTGGAGCAATGGTTGGCCTTTGCGCACAATCATCCAGACGGCTACTTGTATTGTTTTCGTGGTGGTTTACGCAGCCAGATTGTCCAGCAGTGGATGAAAGAAGCCGGTTGTGATTATCCGCGTATAACGGGCGGCTACAAAGCCATGCGCCGTTTTTTAATTGATACACAAGAGCAGATTGTTGCTGACAGTCGTTTTTGTATTTTAGCCGGACATACCGGTTGTGCTAAAACAGATTTACTTAATAGCCTGACTAACAGTATTGATTTAGAGGGACTTGCGCATCACCGTGGTAGCTCTTTTGGTAAGCGCCCGGCCGGACAGCCCTCGCAAATTGATTTTGAAAATAAACTGGCGATTGCCTTGTTACGTCAGCACCACGCCCGCCCGATGCAGCGTATTTTGCTCGAAGACGAAAGCAGACTGATCGGGCGTAGTGCCATTCCTTTGTATCTACATCAGCGTATGGGTGTGTCCCCGCTGATTATTGTGATTGCAAGCTTAGAGCAGCGTGTAGAGCATAGTTTTCGTAATTATATTCTGGATAAATTACAGGAATGGCAGTCGGCGCTGGGCGAAGAGGCTGGTTTTATTGCCTTTAGTGATGACTTAAGTGATTCCTTGCGGAAAATACAAAAGCGTTTAGGTGGCGTCTTGTATCAGCATATTGACGGGCTGTTGCAGCAAGCGCTGATTGAGCATCGGCGCGGTGATAACAGTCTGCATCGCGAGTGGATTAAAATGATGTTAAGTGAGTATTACGACCCTATGTATGAATACCAGCTGTTGCATAAAAAAGGGGTCACAGAATTCAGTGGTAGTGCAGTAGCTGTGAGTGAGTATTTAATTCAATCAGCAGGCTTATCATTAGAAAAATGAGCTATCGTATTTTTTGGTTTGAGCGAGTCTGTGTAAAATAGTAAAAACTCGCATCTACAGGTTGCGCGTTAGCATGGCCTGCGCTAGTGTTATCGAATATTTCAGTCCACTCCAAGGGACCCGCTCGTGGTTGTTGATCGCAAACTATTGATAGGCACGTTACCAGCGGCATTTGGCCGTTGGCGTTGGCGCGTCTAAGTTTTATGCGTCGCCAGTTGGGCGGCATTGTTTGTGTTTTCTCCTTTTCCCTCTTGCCACGAGGCTGATATGACCCACGAAGAATTTTTGCATTTGGCTGCAGAAGGCTATAACCGTATTCCTTTGGCTCGCGAAATGCTGGCCGACTTTGATACACCTCTATCGATTTACTTAAAACTTGCTGATGCGCCGTACTCATACCTTTTAGAGTCTGTGCAAGGTGGTGAGAAGTGGGGGCGTTTCTCTATTATTGGCTTGCCCAGTCGTACGCGTTTGCGCGTTGATGGTAAGCGTGTGCGCGTGATCACTGATGAGCATGTGGTCGAGGATCTTCAGGTCGATGATCCGCTCGCTTTTGTCGAAGAATTTAAACAGCGTTATCACGTGCCAACGCTGCCAGGCTTACCACGCTTTAATGGTGGATTGGTGGGCTATTTCGGTTATGACAGCGTACGTTATGTTGAACCGCGTTTAGCCCATTGCCCTAATCCTGACCCGCTGGGTACACCAGATATTTTACTGTTGGTATCGGACGCGGTGGTGGTGTTTGATAATTTAGCTGGCAAGCTGCATATGATTGTCTTGGCTGATCCAAGTCAGCCTGATGCATATGCGCAAGGGTTGGTTGAGCTGGAGCTACTGAGCACGCAGCTACGTAAACCGCTGACTCCGCGCTTGGGTGTTGATCTCAGTGCGATCGACAGCCCGGAACCTGACTTTATTTCCAGCTTCAGTCGTCGCGATTACGAACAAGCTGTTTTGCAAATTAAAGACTATATCGTTGCTGGGGACTGCATGCAGGTGGTTATTTCACAGCGCATGTCTGTCCCTTTTAGCGCCGCTCCGATTGATCTCTACCGTGCTCTACGCTGCTTTAATCCAACGCCATATATGTACTTCTTTAACTTTTCTGAATTTCATGTGGTCGGTAGCTCACCTGAAGTGTTGGTACGGGTTGAAGATGGCTTGATCACGGTGCGTCCGATTGCCGGAACACGTCCGCGTGGTGCGACTGAAGAACAAGATATTGCCCTAGAGCATGAGTTGCTGGCTGATAAAAAAGAGTTGGCTGAGCATCTAATGCTGATCGATCTGGGCCGTAATGATGTCGGTCGAGTGGCACAAACGGGCAGCGTTAAGGTCACTGAGAAAATGATTATTGAGCGCTACTCCAACGTGATGCATATTGTTTCTAATGTCACTGGCCAGCTGCGCAGTGAGCTCAATTCGATGGATGCATTACGTGCAACTTTGCCCGCGGGCACCTTATCGGGCGCACCGAAAGTACGTGCTATGGAAATTATTGATCAGTTGGAACCGGTCAAGCGTGGAGTGTATGGCGGAGCCGTTGGTTATTGGGCGTGGAATGGTAATATGGACACTGCAATTGCGATTCGAACTGCGGTGATTAAGGACGGTCAATTACATGTCCAAGCAGGCGCTGGAATTGTTGCTGATTCACAGCCTGCCCTAGAATGGGAAGAAACACTTAACAAGCGGCGTGCAATGTTTAAGGCCGTAGCTTTAGCTGAAAAAAGTAAGCTCTAAGTGCACTGTGCATTTAACTATGTTTTAACTGTAAAGGTAGATCATCATGACTCATCGAATCAGAGTGGCCATTGCCGGTTATGGCAATTTAGGCCGTGGCGTTGAAGCTGCATTGGTACAAAATCCAGATATGCGTTTAGTTGGCGTGTTCAGCCGTCGCGACCCGGTTAGTGTGACGCTGCTTGATTGTGACGTACCAGTCTATGCCATGGCTGATATTGAGCAATACCAAGATGAGGTCGATGTGATGATCTTGTGTGGCGGCTCCAAGTCTGATTTGCCAGAGCAAGGCCCTTATTTGGCGCAGTTTTTCAATACCGTCGATAGTTTTGATACTCACGCTAAAGTACCTGAGTATTACGCGGCATTGGATCAGTCTGCACGTGATGCCGGTCGTGTAGCGCTGTTATCAGTGGGTTGGGATCCAGGTCTGTTTTCAATCAACCGTTTATTTGGCGAAGCTATCTTGCCAGAAGGCGAAACCTATACGTTTTGGGGTAAAGGCTTGAGCCAAGGGCACTCGGATGCTGTGCGCAGAATCTCCGGCGTTAAATCAGCGGTGCAATATACTTTGCCGTCTAAAGATGCAATTGCACGGGTACGTAATGGTGAGCAACCGCAACTGACGACTCGTGAAAAACACACCCGTGAGTGCTTTGTGGTGTTAGAAGACAACGCTGATGCCGATGGCGTACGTGACAGTATTGTGAGCATGCCAGACTATTTTGCTGATTATGATACGACAGTGAACTTTATTGATCAGGATACTTTCAATAAAGAGCATAGCCGTATGCCGCATGGTGGTTTTGTTATTCGCAGCGGCAATTCTGGTGTAGATAGCAAGCAAACAATTGAATACTCATTGGCGCTAGACAGTAACCCTGAGTTCACCGCCAGCGTACTGGTTGCGTATGCGCGTGCGGTGTATCGATTGGCGCGCGTCGGTGATATGGGGGCGAAAACTGTATTTGATGTCGCCCCAGGTTTGCTCTCGCCTAAAAGCCCCGCTCAGCTACGTAAAGAGCTGCTCTAAGTCTATTCAACTTGATCCCTTAATTGTCTAAGGACCACCTGACATGCTGCTAATGATCGATAATTACGACTCTTTTACTTGGAACCTGGTGCAGTATTTTGCTGAGCTGGGTGCCGAGGTCAAGGTGGTGCGTAATGATGAGTACACCGTGCCTGAATTATTGGCTATGCAGCCGGACCAAGTGGTGATTTCGCCTGGTCCTTGCACGCCTAACGAGGCGGGTGTGTCATTAGCAGCGATTAAGGCGTTTGCTGGTTTAGTACCTGTTCTAGGGGTGTGTTTAGGCCATCAGAGTATTGCTCAGGCATTTGGCGGAGAGGTCGTACGTGCGGCTCAGCCCATGCATGGTAAAACCAGTCTGGTTTATCACCATGATCAAGGGGTGTTTGCTGGCTTGAATAATCCGTTGACAGCCACGCGCTACCATTCTTTGGTCGTGGCGCCAGAAAGCTTACCATCCGACTTGACGGTAACGGCTTGGACGCAGACCGAACAAGGTGAGCTGGAGGCGATTATGGGACTACAACATCGCACTTTAAATATCGAAGGGGTGCAATTTCACCCTGAATCAATTTTGACTGAGCAAGGTCATGCCTTGTTGGCAAACTTTTTAAAACAAGCGGGAGGGCAGCGTTAATGGACATTAAAGAAGCGCTGAATCGAGCGGTGAGTCATTTAGACCTCAGCACAGCAGAGATGCAGTCTGTGATGCGACAAATCATGACCGGACAGTGTACGGATGCACAGATTGGCGCATTTTTAGTGGCGATGCGTATGAAAAGTGAAAGCATCGATGAAATAGTGGGTGCGGTGCAAGTGTTGCGTGAGTTAGCCGAGCCGGTGGTTATTTCTGGCGAGCATCTGGTCGATACTTGCGGTACTGGCGGCGATGGCATGAATATTTTTAATGTCTCAACCGCCGCTGCGTTTGTCGTGTCAGCAGCGGGTGGTCAAGTAGCAAAGCACGGTAATCGAGCGGTATCTGGTAAAAGTGGTAGTGCTGATTTGCTGGAAGCTGCGGGTGTATATTTGGATTTAACCCCTGAGCAAGTTACCCGTTGCATTGAAACCGTCGGTGTTGGTTTTATGTTTGCGCCTGCACATCATGGTGCGATGCGTCACGCCAGTGGTCCACGCCGTGAGTTAGGCTTGCGTACCCTCTTTAATATTCTTGGGCCGTTGAGCAATCCGGCGCAGGTGAAAAACCAAGTGATTGGTGTGTTCAGTAAACAGTTGTGTCGTCCGTTAGCGGAAGTGCTGTTGCGTTTAGGCAGTCAGCATGTGTTGGTGGTGCATGCACAAGACGGTATGGATGAAATCAGTTTAGGTGCTCCGACCTTTGTTGCTGAATTAAAAGATGGCGAAATCACTGAATACCGTATTCAGCCGGAAGATTTTGGTATCAATAGCCAATCGCTTATTGGCTTAGAGGTTGAAGATGCCGCGGCGTCCTACGCATTGATTCGGGATGCTTTAGGTAAACGTGAATTGCCTTCTGCGCATAAAGCAGCAGAAATGATTGCTCTCAATGCTGGCGCTGCTTTGTATGCAGCTGGTCTGGCCAGTACTTTGCAAGAAGGCGTGGCACGTGCGCATGACACGATTTATACCGGTCTAGCTCTAGAAAAATTATCTGAATTGATCGCGTTTACTTCGGTGTTTAAGCAGGAGGCTAATCGCGCATGAGTATGCCAAGTGTTTTAGAAAAAATTGTCGCACGTAAACATGAAGAAGTGGCGTTGCGCAAACAAATCGTCAGTTTAAGCGAACTGCATGCACAAGCGTTACAGGCTTCCGTGCCGCGAGGTTTTGCCCGTGCATTACAGCAGCAAGTGCAGAAGAAACTGCCTGCCGTGATTGCTGAAATCAAAAAGGCTTCACCGAGTAAGGGTGTGCTGCGTGAAGACTTTGTTCCAGAGTGGCTGGCGAAAAGTTACGCCCAAGGTGGTGCGACGTGTTTGTCGGTGCTGACCGATGTTGATTTCTTTCAAGGCGCCGATCGGTACTTGCAAGAAGCGCGTAACGCCTGTGCTCTGCCAGTGATTCGCAAAGACTTTATGGTTGATCCGTATCAAATTATCGAGGCTCGCGCACTCGGTGCTGATTGTGTGCTGTTGATTGCGGCCTGTTTAGATGACGGACAGCTGCTTGAGTTAGCCGCCGCCGCTAAAGACGTGGGTTTGGATATATTGGCTGAAGTGCATGATAGCGAAGAGCTTGATCGTGTATTGACTCATTTAGACACGCCGCTGGTGGGGATTAACAACCGCAACCTGCATACTTTTGAAGTATCACTAGAGACCACCTTAGAGTTACTTCCGCGCATTCCAGAAGGGCGCTTAGTGATTGCGGAAAGCGGCATTCTACAACGCACTGATGTTGAGCTGATGGAGATTAATAACGTACATGCGTTTTTAGTCGGTGAAGCATTTATGCGGGCCAATGATCCCGGTGCAGAGCTGAAGCGTTTATTTTTTCCTAAGTAAGCAGCACGCATTGAGCATTTATGTTGCTTGTATCTTTGGAAATTCTGGACATCATACGGCTTATGTGTGGATAAACCGTCAAGCGTCATTAGGTGCATGGTACAGCGCTGCAAACAATCTTCATGGTTATGCTGCCTCGTCAGTTGACGTGGCAGCATAACCCAGGAAAGAGGCGCACCCTCAACAGGCAGAATGGCTTATTGAGGGTGCCGAGGTACGCTAAACGCAGATGCTGATGGGCCGCGTGATGCACGTCAGCGCCGCCTTGCTACCTTAACCGCGCTGGATATTACGAATCAGATATGAGAAAGCACGGGCTAATTTTTTAGCGGCGTCTTGGTCGCGTACAATCGTCAGTATTGCGGTTTTCTTATCCTCGCCGAAAATCACGCAGCGAATGCCTTGCATCGGACAGGCATAGCTGACAAATGGATCAATGCCAAATACATTGATGCGATTGCTACGCACTTCCATTGTGTTCTTTTCACTACTACGAATTTCTTCGCGGATGATCAGTTCGCCTTGCTGTGCAATATTGACACTGTATAAAAAGTCTTGTGGATTGCTATAGCCTACTTGATAGCCAGCACGCAAAGCATGTTGTGTGAGTAAACTGTTGACCTCCGCTAATAACGCAGTTCGCTCATTGCTGGTTGCATGCTGCTGTTTAAGCTGGTTAAGGTAATTCACCTGCTCGCTGCTGTCTAAGGTTAGCGGTTCAGCCACGCTCAAGGGCGTGGCAAATATAAGGCTTAAGACCAACCAGCGTGCGGTACAAGCCGTTCTGAAAAAGTATTGAAACATATTTAAATTCCTAGTTTTATCTGTCTGCTACGTTAACTGAAAGATAGGCTATAAAGCTGTGATTAAGTTGCCAGAGTTTAACAAAATACGCTGTTGTGTTGAGCATTGCAGAGCAGTGAAAAAATCAGTCAATAAAGGATAATGTGTTGAATAAACCTTGGATTCTAGGGCTCACGGGTGGCATTGGTAGCGGTAAAAGTGCTGCTGCGGATACTTTCTCTGGGCTAGGTATTGAAACCATTGATGCCGACCATGCGGCGCGTTGGGTTGTCGAGCTGGGGCGGCCAGCCTTGGCTAAAATTGTTGATCGCTTTGGTGATGCCGTGCTGCTTGCTGATGGCCAGCTCAATCGGGCGGCTTTGCGTGAGCGTATTTTCGCCGAGCCTGCACAAAGACAGTGGCTGGAGGCTTTATTGCATCCGCTGATTCGTGAAGAAATCAGCCAGTTTCTAGCGGCGGCACAATCACCCTATGCTATTTTGGTTTCGCCATTGCTGATTGAGTCGGGTCAGTATAAAACGGTGCAGCGCGTATTGGTGGTTGATGTACCAAGCGAATTGCAGATCGCGCGTGCGCTGCAACGTGATCAAGTCTCAGAAACACAATTGCGCGCGATTATGCGTGCGCAGCTGGAGCGTGATCAGCGCTTAAAGTATGCCGACGATGTGCTGTGTAATGCCGCAGATAAAACCGCATTGCAGCGAGAAGTGTTACGTTTGCATGACTATTATTTAACTTTAAAAGGAGGTCAGTTATGACTTCAGTAACAACGGTGGCCTGTCCGACCTGTGAAAAACCGGTTGAATGGGGCGAACAAAGTCCCTCTCGTCCATTTTGTAGTGAGCGTTGCAAGTTAATTGATTTAGGCGCTTGGGCATCAGAAGAGCACGCTATTCCAGGTGAGCCGGATTTGGATGCTATGTTTGCTGATGAGTTTAATCACTAAGCGCTGCTTTGCATGAGAAGGCTTGCAGCGCTGCTTTTTAGATGTAAAAAGTTCTAAAAACAGACGAGCCTTATATAAATCGAGCTAACAACACCGTTGGTCAATAAGTGCTTCGGGGTTGGTGTGATGAGCGCGCTAGGGATGGCGCAGCGCCGGAGTTGAACCTTGGATGGGTTCATCGACGGATAAACACCAATTTCGAAGCACGGCATGCACCGCGCTCAGCGGTGATTCAAAATCATAGGCATCAGGGATTGTGTGCGTGTGGCGTACCGGGCACGTGCGGTTTTTCTCTCAATGCGCCTTCCTGGCGAAATTTGGGCGCTGCGCTTGCCACGGCGCCCGCACGGTACTCATTGAGGTTGTTTTCAAGTCTGTGACACGGCATATACCATGCTTACCAGCAAATCAAAAAACAATCAGCGCGCGGCAGACTTAGCCTCAGCGGGTGCGCCCATAAGGCGTAATAACACATTCAGCAGTAAGCCATACAGCGGAATAAACAGTAGCAAACTGATCAGTATTTTGACTGCATAATCAACCACAGCAATCTCAATCCAGTGCTCAGCCATAAAGGCGTTGCTGCTGTACCAAAAGGCAATTGCAAAAAAAACTGCAGTATCCAGTAAGTTGCCCAGTACCGTTGAAGCTGAGGGCGCAATCCACCATTGCTTTAAGCTGCGCAAGCGGTCAAACACTTGGATATCTGCCAATTGTCCTACTGCATAGGCCGCAAAACTGGCCAGCGAGATACGTAGCACAAAAGTATTCAACACCAGTAAAGCGCCGGCACCATGGAATGCGCCTTCTTGGAACAGTACTGAGACAATATAAGACACCAGTAATGCGGGCAGCATCACGTAGGCGATCACCCGTCTGGCCGGTTGTTTACCGAGTAAGCGTACGGTGAGGTCGGTGGCTAAGAAAATAAATGGAAAGCTAAATGCGCCCCAAGTGGTTTGCCAGCCAAACAGCTGCATGGGGAACTGCACTAAATAATTACTGGCGATGACAATAAAAATATGGAACGCAATGAGCGTTGCCACTGCCACACGCTGACGTGAGCCGGAGAGAATAAGCATTGAGCACCTTTTTGAATGGGGTGAGGGAACCATGGGCACCTAAACGAGGTGTTGCGAGCGCGCATTATACGCATAAACAATCGCGATATGTCGCTCAGTCAGTCTGCAACCAGCGGCTAGCAGTGAGGTATGTGGCGGGTGAGCTAGACGTGATGGCTATGAGATGTCGCGCCCTTGTCCTTGCTCCTCATAGGTGATGCCGTCACGAATATGGTACAAGCGCTTAAAGGTCGGAATAATTTTGTCATCGTGGGTGACCACAATCACTGCTGTTTTATAATCGCGGGCAATATCATTAAGGGTACGAATCACTGTCAGTGCGCGTACGCTGTCTAAAGCAGCCGTAGGCTCATCGGCTAAAATTACCGGCGGACGATTAATCAGGCCGCGCGCAATTGCAATGCGTTGCTGTTCACCGCCGGACAGGCGTGACGGTAACGCGTGAGCGCGATGCTCGACTTGCAAGACAGTTAATAACGCCAATGCTCTTTGACGTGCTTCTTTGTTGCTTTGACCGGCCAGCATCGGCAACAGCGCAACGTTATCTAGTGTGGTTAAAAAGGGAATTAAATACGGTGCTTGGAAGACAAAGCCAATTTTATCGCGACGCAATGCCCGTAAGTCTGAAATCTTCCAAGCATTGTCATAAATCAGCTGATCACCGAGGTACATCTGTCCCGTGCTGGGTTCGATAATGGCACCTAAGCATTTTAGTAGGGTGCTCTTTCCGGAGCCGGATGGGCCAATCAGTCCAACCACTTCCCCTGGTTCGACCTGCATATTCACTTGTTTCAGTGCATGCACAGCCGTATCACCGTGGCCAAACGATTTGCTCAACTCAGAAATTTTAATGCCATAAGATTGCATAGAGCTAACCTCCCACTGCATCGGCAGGGTTGACGCGTAAAGCGGCGTAAATCGCGACAAAACTGGCCAGTACACACATACATAGCACGGCGAGTAATCCAGTTATTGTGTCTTGGGTGATCAATAAAACATATTTAGGAAAGAACGGCGCCCATACGGTGGCGGCAATTTTACCCACCATGAAACCGATAATGCCTAAGGCTAACGCTTGCTGGATAATCATCGAGATAATACTTTTATTATGCGTGCCAATCAGCTTGAGTACCGCGATTTCACGAATCTTACCCATGGTGAGGGTGTAAATAATAAAGGCTACAATTGCCGCGCTCACCACCGCAAGAATCACTAAAAACATCAGAATTTGTCGTGCTGAGGTGGCGATTAACTTACCCACTAAGATCTGCTCCATTTGCTCGCGATCGTAGACTTGCAAGCGTAACCAGCGCCGCAGGTCTTCAGCGACTCGCTTAGGCTCGGCCTGTGCTTTGAGTTGCACCAGCACAGCATTTACTTGGGTATTACTTTCTTGCAGGTTTAGCACGGCATCCAATACGTCAGGGTTGCGCGGATTATTGAAGATGGGATTCTGGATAATGCGTCGGCGATTTTGGGCAATGGCATCGTTGCTTTTAAGAAACTGCGCTTGTTGTGCATCCAGTAACGGAATAAAAATCATTGGATCACCACTGGATGACACCATCCGCTGGGTTAAGCCGACGATAAGGTAGCGATTGCGACGGATTTGAATGTACTCGCCGAGCTTAAAACCGCTGGCAATATCTGCCACGGCTTCATAGTGATTTTTACTGACCTGTCTGCCGGCTAATAAAGTTAGTGGCCAACCTGCGGAACCGGGCCCTGTGTTAGCAATGCCGGTCACTAAAGCGCGGGTTTCTCCGCCTTGAGAAGACACTTGCATGGTTAAATAGGTGACATTAGAGGCATTGGCAACGCCGGATATATTGGCCACTGCGCGCCACGTGTCATCTGGCAAGTTGGAGGGTTCTGCATAAGGGCCAAGGGTGTCTTTTTGTACGACCCATAAATCAGCCGCGCTATTGTCCAGTAGCACTTGTGCATCATCGACCATGCCGCGATACACACCCGCCATGGTCAAGGTAACGCCAATCAGCAAGCCTAAGCCGACACCAGTAAAGACAAACTTGCCCCAAGCGTGGAGAATATCTCGGCCGGCTAGGCTGATCATGGTGTGTCGACCAGTTGTTGAACCGCTTTAACGCGGCTGTTCGCGGTTAAGGGTTTGCTGCTATATAGCACCACTTGCTGACCGACGCTGAGCCCTGAGAGTATTTGCACATTGCCCTCTAAATCACTGCGTCCAACCGTGATGGGCTGAAATACCGGCTGTTGATCGTCAAGCCGCCATACGCCGAGCTTCCCCTCTTGCCGAATGATGGCAGCGTTTTTGATTACGGGTGATTTTTCTAATTGTGGCAGTTGTACGGTCACTTCTGCCAGTTCACCAATGCTTGGAGCCGGCTTGGGTTGCTGGGTAAACATGACTTTGGCGCGGCGTTCTTCAGTGATCGCATCAGCCAGCCACTCTAGACGTATGACATAACCCTTATGGGGTTGTAATGCTTGTGAGCGTAAAATAATGTGTGCTGGTTGTTGTTCTGCGAGCAGCATTGAACCGGCTTGATCAAAGCGCACATCGACCCAGAGTTGTAACGGATCAATCAACTCAAACACGGTTTGTCCAGCCAGCACAGTCGCGCCTTGGTCAATATGTCGAGCGATAATTAAACCTGAGACCGGCGCGCGTAAATAGCGATCCTCGCGTAGCGCTTGTAGTGCAAGATGTTCAGCTTGCGCGCTGACTAACGCACTCGTGGCGCTGTGCATTTGGCTGCGCGCCAAGACCCATTCATGCTGTTTGGTTGCAGCGATTTCTTCGCTGACTGAGCGAGAAGGCAGTAGTTTTCGGTAACGTTCAGCTTGCTTGTTTGTGTAATTTAAATGCGCGTGCGCTTCACTGAGTTGGGCTTTATTACGCTCTACCAGTGCGGCTTGCGCATTGATTTTTTCATCAAGGTCGACCACGTCAATCATGCCAAGAATGTCTCCCGCTTCGACTTGAGCGCCCACATCAACATTTAACGTTGTAGCGCGTCCGACATTATTGCTGGCAATCCGGTAGGTGTAGCGTGCTTCAACTGTGCCTATACCAAATAAGGCCGGTTCGAGACGGTCTTCTTGCACCTCCGTTACGACAATCTTGATTTTTGCCAGCGGTCCTGAACTGAGCAGCACCCAGATAAAGGCAGCTGCTAGTAACGCCATAGTGGCAAATACGCCGAGCAGTTTTTTTTGCTTGAAAAATTCTAACATCACTGACGAGCCTCGATGGCGCGCGTATACAGCGCAAAGGTGTCTTGGGCCGCTTGCTGAATAGAGAAACCCGTGCCGAGTAAGGTGCTTTGCACCACTAAGCCTTGGATGCTGCCAATAAACAGTTGCGCGGCGGCGTCGATATTAAGTTTTGTATCGAATTCTTGGTTTTGTTTCCCTTGCTCCAATGTTTGTTGCAGGCGCTGGTGGTATTGGCTGAGTAACGCGCTGACCAGCTGTTTCGCCGCAGTGCTTTCTTTGCGCTGCAATTCGCTAAATAGAATGCGTGGCACGCCTGGGTGGTCACTGATAAATTGTATATGCGTCATAAATGCAGCGTGCAAAGCAGTCAGCGCAGTGTTTTGGCCTTGCAGCGCTTTGTCAATGCGCGTCAGTAAGCGCTTGGTGACCCAGTTGATGACGGACTCTAAGATGGCTTCTTTATTGGCAAAGTGTCTAAACAGCGAGCCTTGGGTCACGCTCATATGTTTTGCGATGGCTGCAGTGGTGATCTCGCTTGGGTTTTGTTCTGCTGCCAGTTCGATAACGGCCTCAACAGTAACGGCGCGCCGTTCATCTGCCGGTAAATATTTGCTTGGCTGTTGCATACCTATACTCAAAAAAGATAGTAATTGGTCACTATCTTTGCAGGTGCTTATATATTGTGCAATACGTGAGTCGAGTGGTTTTATTTAAAATTGATTAGGAATAGTTTTAACTGTTTTTATAGCTTTATAGCAGCCATTAAGACTTATGGTTTATGCCGTGCCTCTGCGTTGCTGAGGCCTTGCACTGCGTCTAGGGTCGTTTACACGGCCTTATTTAAAAATTACGAGGGTAATTGTATGAGAAAGCATTCATTAACAAGGGTCACAGTAGGCTTAAGTGTGGCGCTATTGTTGAGTTTAGTGACGATGCCGAGTATGGCCGAACAGCATGATCATCATGATGTTTCGGGGCTGGAGTTGCAGCTTAATGCAGGCCAGAAGTGGCAAACCGATGCGCCTTTACGCCAAGCTATGAGTAATATTGGCCAGACGATCAATACAGCGTTAGACGATATTCATAATAATCAGCTGGATGCGGCGGGTTATGCAGCGATTGCCGAGCACGTGAACCAGCAAGTCGCCTATATGATTGAGAATTGCCAGTTAGACGCGCAAGCTGACGCACAGCTGCATATTGTGCTTGCTCGCTTAATCGACAGTGCGCAGCGTATGCAAAAGCACAGTGATGTGAAAGAGAAACGTCAAGGCGCTGTCCAGCTGCTTGGTGCACTGAATAACTATGCGACGTATTTCAATGATGAGGATTTCGTCAAGCCAGTGCATTAATGCAAGGTGTTAAATTGAGCTGTGGCTTATGGGTTTAAGCCACAGTTTTAAGCAATGTTAGAGTTGTTCGTACAGTAAAGCGGCACTGATCAACACAAATACGCTGAAAACAATTTTCAATATATGTTGCGGCAAGCTGTGTGCGGCGCGAACTCCGTAACCCACCGTCAGTACACCGCCAATGGCCATGGCGATACCAGTGGTCCAATCGACTTGGCCGTGTACGCTGTAAGTGACTAAGGTCGCTGCGGTAGTGGGTACAGCAATCGCGAGCGATAAGCCTTGTGCGACGACTTGGCTGGCACCGAAAAACATGGTCAGGACCGGTGTGGCAATCACTGCGCTACCGACGCCAAACAATCCGCCGAGAAATCCAGAAACACTACCTAACCCTGCAAAGTAAGGCCATGGCAATAGACGTAAGCCGCTGCTGGCGCGTTTACCGAGCATTTGTAAAAGATTCCACACTGCAATGAAAAGCAGAAAGCTGATAAAAATTTCACGCATCGAGCGATGATCCAAATCAATCGCAATCAGCGCGCCAAACCATGACAAGGTAAAGGCGCAGACACCCAAAATGGCGGCGGTTTTCCAGTCGATTTTATTGCGCTGATTGTATTTGTAGATGCCAAGGACAATGTTGGGTACGACCATGGCCAGCGCGGTACCTTGCGCGAGTTGTTGATCCATACCGTACAGCAAGCTGAGTGTAGGAATTGCAAAGAGTCCGCCGCCGATGCCCAGCAGACCGCCAAATACACCGAGTAGACCACCAATTGCAATATTGATAATAAATTCGATCACGTTATGCAGTGCCTTTTAAAAAGAGCAGACAGAGGAGTATAAGGTGCCAAGCACGTGCAGGCTTGCAAATTACAGTCTTGCTTGTCTGCTGTATTGCGCGGAGTCATTGGCTGTTTGTTTTGACCTCGGTATCATGACAAACTGCTTGGCGTTTTGTATATCTGCTTTATTCTAATGGGGTGTTAACTTTTGCTTAACGCCTGAGGCACGACACATGCATTTTGATCTTGCTGATTTGCGCTTATTTATCAATATTTCAGAGACGCCGAGCATTACTCAAGGTGCGCGTAAATCGTTTATTTCTACTGCTGCAGCCAGTAATCGGATTAAAAAGCTGGAAGAACAGGTCGGGATTCGCTTGCTGTACCGTGATTCGCAAGGTGTTGAGCTGACCTCGGCGGGTACAACTTTACTCAAACATGCGCGGATTATTTTGCGCCAAGTGCAGCACTTGCAAAATGAGTTGTCAGAGTTTAGCGATCAACAAGTGGGGCATATTCGAATCTTTGCTAACACGACGGCTGTGACTGATTTTTTACCCGAAACCCTTGCGATCTTGATGGTGCAGCACCCGCAGCTCACCATTGATTTGCAAGAGCGCGTTAACCTTGAAATATTGCGCGGTGTCGCCGAAGGCGCCAGTGACATTGGTATCACCGCCGGTCCGATTAAGGCGCAAGGTCTGGAGGTGATTCCTTTCAGTACCGACCGCTTGGTATTGACCACCAATAGCGAGCATCCCTTGGCGCGTCTGCAGTCGATTCATTTAGAGGCGACGTTGGACTATCCACATATTTGCTTGCAAGAAGGTTCCAGCTTGTTACGCTTTTTAAAGGATCAGGTGGACCGTTTGCAGCGGGATATTAATGTGCGCATCCAAGTTTTCGGTTATGAATCAATGTGTCGAATGATTGAAGCCGGGGTTGGCATCGGTATTATGCCGGCATCCTCTGCTTTGCGGCACCAGCAAACCATGGATCTTAAAATCATTCAGTTGGATGAACCTTGGGCCTTACGTGAGCGTAGTATGATTGTCCGTGATTCACAGGCTCTACCTGAGTATGTGAAGACATTGATTAAATTATTGGTTAAATAGCAGCCTATGCACTCGGTAAAAGACGGTGTTAATCCTGTCGAGCGTGGTACAGATGCGAAAAAGAAACGCACGGCATCAGGCAAGCCACGCTGGCGGAATTTGTTGTGGTTGGCACTTTTTTTCCTAACCTTGCTCTGGCCGATTCAGCGCTTTGTAGAACGCTATTATTTAGAAGGTTTACAACGCAAAAATGGGCAAACCTTAGATTTATTTGTGGCTAACTTGTTGGGCACCTTGCAGCGCTATGAAGTGTTGCCGCAGATTTTAGGACGTTTACCTGATGTGCAGCAGGCTTTGCGGATGCCTTCAGATCAAAACGCATTGCTCAGAACCAATGAATTATTGCAACGTATACAGCAGCAAACCGCAGCTGATGTGATCTATCTGATGGATGCGCAAGGCTTAACGTTGGCTGCCTCAAACTGGAATGCTGAGCGCAGCTTCGTCGGTAATAATTTTGCTTTTCGTCCGTACTTTCATGGAGCTTTACAAGGTGATACGGGTGAGTTTTTTGGTTTAGGTAATATTTCGTTTAAACGGGGTTATTACTTTGGCAGCGCAGTTTATGCCGATGGGGTGGTGATTGGCGTGATTGTGGTCAAAGTGGACTTGGATTTTATCGAAACGCTGTGGGGGCAAACCCCTGAACAATTGTTGGTCACCGATAAACATGGTGTGGTTATTTTGACCTCCCATGCCAATTGGCGTTTCACCGCCACCCGTGAGTTGAGCGCACAAGAGCAACGGAGCGTGGCTGAGCACCAGCCGTATACGTCTATTTCCCCTGCGCGAATGAGTCTGCAACAACAAGATTGGCTGACCTTAGAGAAACGTTTAGATGAGATTGGTTGGCAGGTCAGTATTTTAACCCCGCGACGCTTAATCAATGAGCCGGTGAGTACCGCGATGGCGGTGGTAACAGCATCACTGTTGGCTGTGTTATTGATTCTAGGTTTACTGATGCAGCGACGACGGCATTACCTTGAGCGGATTGCGATGGGCACGCAAGCTAAGCGTGTTTTGGAAGAAAATGTGCGTACCCGTACACAAGATTTACAAACCCTCAATAGCCGTCTTAAACAAGAAGTTCTAGAGCGCGAAACAGCGCAACAAGAGTTGGTTAGAGCCCAAGATGAACTGGTTCAGGCAGGGAAATTATCTGCATTAGGCATTATGTCGGCCAGTATCAGTCATGAGCTGAACCAGCCTTTAGCGGCCATTCGTAGCTATACCGATAATGCAAAAATCCTGCTGGAACAGCAGCGTGTTGCTGAGGTACGTAACAATTTAGACTTGGTTGCACAGTTAACGGAACGTATGGCATCGATTATTAGTCATTTGCGTGCTTTTGCCCGTCGCGATCGTTTAGCGTCTGAGCATGTCGCATTGCAACCGGCGATTGATGATGCTTTAGCCCTCAGTGCAAACCGTCAGCGCAGCTTACATGTCAAAATTATTCGTGATATTCCTGACGCAACCTTATGGGTGGAGGCCGGTGAAACACGCTTACGGCAAGTACTGAGTAACTTGATCAGTAATGCTTTGGATGCACTGAGTGAAAAAGGTACGCCTCGCCACATTTGGCTCAACACTCAAGTGCGAGACGGTTGGGTGGTGCTGATTTTGCGTGATAATGGCCCAGGTTTTAGCTCGGAGGCATTGCAGCAAGCGAGTGAACCGTTTTTCACCACAAAAACCAGTGCGCGGGGCTTAGGGCTTGGTTTGGCTATTTGTGAAACGCTGATTAAAGCACTGAAAGGGCGCTTGCTGTTTGCCAATCACCCTGAAGGCGGTGCAGAAGTAACGTTATATTTACGTGAGATTCCATCAACGGTGAATTTACGCTCGAGCGAGGACCGCTTTACATGATGAAAATCAGTCATGAAACTGATGTGGTGTTATTGGATGATGATGTCCACTTACGCACTGCATTGTGCCAAACCTTTGATTTGGCGGGCTTGCGTGTGCAGGCATACGGTAGCGCACAAGGTATTTTACAAGCGTTACCCGTTGAATGGGCCGGCGTTTTAGTGACTGATATTCGTATGCCGGGCATGAATGGCCTTGAGCTGCTTGAGCAGCTGCGTCAGCAAGATGGGCAACTCCCCGTCTTACTGATTACTGGACATGGTGATGTGCCGTTGGCTGTACAAGCGATGCGCATTGGTGCGTATGATTTTCTACAAAAGCCTTTTGCCAGTGAGCTGTTGCTCGACAGCGTGCACCGTGCCTTGAAAGTACGGCGTTTGGTGTTGGAAAATCGTTCGCTGCGCTTGGCCTTAGCTGAACAACGCGTACTGGGTGAGCGCTTACTGGGGCATTCAACCTGTATCCAGCGTCTGCGTGAGCAGGTCAGTGCGCTCGCAACGATTCAGGCTGATGTGTTGATTTTAGGTGAAACCGGCAGTGGTAAAGAAGTGGTGGCGCGTGCGCTGCATGATTTGTCTTCGCGTTGCGCAGCACCCTTTGTCGCAATTAATGCCGGCGCGCTGGCTGAATCAGTGATTGAAAGCGAATTATTTGGTCATGAAAGCGGTGCTTTTACCGGTGCGCAAAAGCGTCGTATTGGCAAATTTGAATACGCTAATGGCGGTACGGTATTTCTTGATGAAATAGAAAGTATGAGCCTTGATGTGCAGGTTAAATTACTGCGTTTATTACAGGAACGTGTGGTTGAACGGGTCGGCTCGAATCAATTGATTCCTTTGGATATCCGCGTGATTGCGGCAACCAAAGAAGATCTATTAGGTGCTGCTGAGGCGGGCCGTTTCCGTGCTGATTTATATTATCGACTCAATGTTGCACAAATTAATATTCCAGCGTTACGTCAGCGCAGTGAGGATATTTTGCCGCTTTTCCAGCATTTTGTTAGCACGGCCAGTGAAAAATATAATGTTGCAGAGCCGTCACTGACCGCAGCCACACGAGCCTTGTTATTAGGGCATGAGTGGCCGGGTAATGTTCGCGAGTTACAAAACGCGGCTGAGCGTTTTGCCTTAGGGCTTGATTTAGCAATTAGCGAAACACCAAAAATCTTCCATGTGCCGGTGCATGGCTTGTCATTAAGTGAGCAGGTTGAAGCATTTGAGCGGGGTTTAATCGCCAGCGAACTGGGTAATCCGCACCAGTCGTTACGTGAGGTTGCAGAGGCCTTACAATTGCCGCGTAAAACATTGCACGATAAGTTACGTAAATATGATTTGAGTTTTTCCAGCCCTGGCGAAAATCCGCCATCTACTGAGTAGGCATGGCGAGAAATCGCCGAAACCTTTCTCAAGTATGTTTTCTCCTCTTTAATGCCGCTTTTTTATGTGATTTCTATCGACTTTGGTAGTAAAACTGCTGGGTCGGTATATAACTTGCGTAGTGTATGAGGCACATGATTTGACTCATGTCTAACAACAATAATGTCGCCCTGTGCGGCACTGCCTATTCAAAGTAAGAGGAAATTTTAATGCTTAAAATGACCGCTAAAGCACTGGTTTGTGCTGTTTCACTGGGATTGGCCGGCTTATCACAAGCTGCTGAGCCAATTGTTATCAAGTTTTCTCACGTAGTGGCTGAGCACACGCCGAAGGGACAGGGTGCGCTATTGTTTAAGAAACTTGCTGAAGAGCGTTTACCTGGCCAAGTTGAAGTTGAGGTGTACTCCAACTCGTCTTTGTTTGGTGACGGTAAAGAAATGGAAGCTTTATTGTTGGGTGATGTGCAATTAATTGCCCCTTCATTGGCTAAATTCGAGCATTACTCAAAACCCATCCAGATTTTTGATTTACCGTTCTTATTTGATGATATGGGGGCGGTTGATCGCTTTCAAAAAGGCCCTGTCGGTAAAGAGCTGTTAACCAGCATGGAAGATAAAGGTATTACTGGTTTAGGTTACTGGCACAATGGTTTGAAGCAGTTATCGGCGAACAAAGCACTGCGTACACCAAAAGATGCGCGTGGCTTGAAGTTCCGAGTACAAGCCTCTGCTGTATTGGATGAGCAGTTTAAAGCTCTGCGTGCCAACCCGCGTAAAATGAGCTTTGCTGAAGTGTACCAAGGCCTGCAAACTGGCGTAGTGAATGGTGCTGAAAACCCATATTCCAATATCTACTCACAAAAAATGCACGAAGTGCAAAAGTACATCACTGAGTCTAACCACGGTTTACTCGACTATATGGTGATTACTAACACCCAGTTCTGGAATGGTTTGCCAGCTGATGTGCGTACTGAACTGGCTAAAATTATGGACGAGGTGACTGTTGAAGTGAACTTACGTGCTGAAGAGATTAATCAGCGTGATAAACAGTCAATTCTTGATAGCGGTAAAACCGAAATCATTACACTAACCAAAGAGCAGCGCAATCAGTGGCGTGAACAGGTCAAGCCTGTCTGGAAGATGTTTGAAGGTGAAATTGGCGCTGAGCGCATTAAAGCCGCAGAAGCCGCTAACCAGCAGTAATTAAGGATGTCGTTACGCAATCTTCAAGGTTGCGTAACGACCGGTTTAACATTGATTGGTCGCGTTTTAGTTTGGCTTTCCGTTTCGGGGGAATATTTATGAATGCTGTGCGCCTGATTTGGGATCGCTTTGAGGAAGGCTTTATTGTTTTCTTGCTAGCGGCAATGACGCTAGTGACCTTTGTTTATGTGATTTTGAATAACCTCTATACGTTTTTTTACCGTGTGGGTGAGTATTACGTAGAACGCTCTGAAGGCGTTTCTGAGTTTTTTTATGGCATTGGCGATGTGATTCTAGACATCGTGCAAGGTATGACTTGGAGTAACGCTTTAACTAAAGCCCTGTTTGCTTGGCTGATTTTCTTTGGCTTAGCGTACGGTGTGCGTATTGGTGGGCATATCGGTGTGGATGCCTTGGTTAAGTTAGCGTCACGTTCCATGCAGCGCATTATTGCGATCATCGCCTGCCTATTCTGTTTAGGTTATGCCGGATTATTAAGCGTGGCCAGTTTTGAGTGGATTGACACGCTTATGGGGGCTTCGATTGGCGCAGATGATTTAGCTCAGTTTGGCGTTAAACAATGGCATATTGGCGTGATCGTACCGATTGGCTTTACGATGGTGTTCATTCGTTTTGTTGAGATATTGGTGCGCCTTCTGCGTCATCAACAAGTGGGTTTGGGCTTGGCTGATGAGGCTGCTGATGCGATGAAGCTGTCTGAGACAGGGGAGTCTAAAAAATGACAATTCTGTTTCTGTTTTTAGCATTATTTGCGCTGATGTTTATTGGTGTACCCGTTGCCGCTTCGCTGGGTTTGGCCGGCTCTGTCACGATTATATTGTTCAGTCCGGACTCAGTGCGCTCATTGGCGATTAAACTGTTCGAGACCAGTGAGCACTACACACTACTGGCGATTCCCTTCTTCTTGCTGGCTGGCTCGTTTATGACGACTGGCGGTGTGGCGCGGCGGTTAATTGATTTTGCCAATGCAAGTGTGGGACATATTCGTGGTGGTTTAGCCATTGGCGCGGTATTGGCCTGTATGTTATTTGCGGCGTTGTCTGGCTCCAGCCCTGCGACGGTTGCTGCGGTCGGCTCAATTGCGATTGCTGGCATGGTACGCTCAGGTTACCCCCAGGCATTTGCTGCTGGGATTGTTACCAATGCGGGAACATTAGGTATCTTGATTCCGCCATCGGTGGTGATGGTTGTCTATGCCGCTGCGACTGAAACCTCAGTGGGTACCTTGTTTATGGCTGGGGTGGTACCTGGCGTTTTACTGGGCGTGGTGTTGATGGGGGCAATTTACATCATTGCCGTGAAGAAAAATTTACCTGCGTTACCACGTGCCACGCTTCGCGAATGGTTAAGTTCTGCACGCAAAGCTGTTTGGGGCTTGCTGTTGATGGTGATCATTTTGGGAGGGATTTACTCCGGGATGTTTACTCCGACAGAGGCAGCAGCGGTTGCGGCCGTGTATTCAGCTTTTATTGCGTTGTTTGTCTACAAAGATATGCACATCAAAGAAGCACCTAAGGTGATTTTAGAGTCAGCCAAGCTGACCATTATGCTGATGTTCATTATTGCCAACGCGATGTTGTTTGCACACGTTTTAACGACTGAACAAATTCCGCAACAAATCACGGCAATGGTGTTGGAAGCCGGATTGCAGCCATGGATGTTTTTATTGGTGGTCAATATTGTGTTGCTGATTGCTGGGGCATTTATGGAGCCATCGGCGATTATTTTGATCTTGGCACCAATCCTCTTCCCAATTGCTGTGCAGCTGGGGATTGATCCGATTCACCTCGGTATCATTATGGTGGTGAATATGGAAATTGGCTTAATCACACCGCCGGTGGGACTCAATTTGTTTGTCACCTCCGCTGTGACCGGTATGCCGTTGTCTGAAGTGATCAAGGCTGCGCTGCCGTGGCTGATGATCTTGCTGGGCTTCTTGCTGCTTGTCACTTATGTGCCAAGTATCTCGATGGGCTTACCAACTTTGCTGGGTATGTAAGCGCATCCGGTTGTTTGATTCGTCTGCGCTCATAAAACGGCTGACAGCATTGTGCTTCAGCCGTTTTTTATTGGATCAAGGGCAGCGTGGCTGAAGGCTTCTTCAGCACGCGGAGCATTAACTGGGGCGCTGGCGTCGATACTGTTCAGGTGTGCATTGTGCGTGGCGTTGGAACATGCTGATAAACGCGCTTGGGCTACTGTAACCTAAGTCAAAAGCGATTTCTTTTATGGATTGTTGCGTTTCGAGTCGTTCAATGGCGGCTAAGAAACGTAAGCGCTGGCGCCATTCGCCGAAGCTAATCCCAGTGTCACGGACAAACTGGCGAGCTAAGGTGCGCTCACTGACAAACACACGTTCGGCCCAGAGGGCGAGGGTGTCTGTGTTGCCTGGCTCGGCACGTAGGTTGTCAACCACAAAAGAGGTTTGCGTACTCCTGGGGTAGGGCAGGTAGCTGTGTGCAATGGCTGCGGCATGCAATTGATCAATTAATACTTCGCCTAAACGTTGGTCAGCAGCGCTCTGTGGAATCTGCACATCACGCTCAGCGAAGTTATTTAAAATGGCTTTTAAAATATCATTCATCGCCACGCTGCAAGGCTGCTCTGGTAAATCTGCACAGAGGGCAAGATCTAAATAGACCGAGCGATAGACAATGCTGTGACGATTGTAGGCGCTATGCATGGCATAAGGAGGGATCCAGACGGCATAGCTGGGCGGAGAAATAAAACGTTGCCCCTCAACCTCTAATTGCATGACACCATGTGCACTGTAATTGAGCTGCCCCCAAGCATGTACATGCGCGCGGGCATGACTTTGCGCATCGAACTCATCGTAGCGGAAGAATAACGGTGCAGGTAAAACATCGAACTGCGGGATGATCAGGTAGTTTTTAGGGTGTTGTTTCATCTATTGTCTGTGATCTGAGGTTGAATGACTGAAAATCAGTATAGTCCTTGATTCGGACAGGGTGATAATAACGTGCTAACCAATCAGGATGTTTAATGTGCAGTACGCTTTTCCATTGCTCGCGGTATTATTTTGGTCGGCCAATACGGTCGTGAATAAAATGACCGTTGGTGTGATTTTTCCTGCTGAGGTGGGCTTCTATCGCTGGCTGTTTGCAGGCGTATTATTTACCCCATTTATATTGCGTTCGGTTGTACGTAACTGGAGTCATATTCGTCCGCATCTTTTGAGAATTTTTGTGCTGGGTGTACTCGGTATGGTGATTTACCAAAGTCTTGCCTACTTTGCTGCGCCGAAAACCTCAGCGACGCATATGGGGATTATTTTATCGATGATGCCGATGATGTCGATGGGTATGGCCATTGTTGCATTGGGTCAGCGTTTAACCGTGGGTGCCTTGCTGGGCGCTGTGTGCTCATTTTTAGGCGTGCTACTGGTAGTCAGTCATGGTGATCTACGCAATCTAGCGCAACAGGGTATCAATATGGGTGATGCGATGATGTTGATTGCGACGCTTGCTTATGCACTTTACAGCACCTTGCTCAAGTATTGGCAGATGGAAATTCCTGCGTTGCAATTATTGTATTTGCAAATACTGGTGGCGATTGTCGTCTTGTTTCCGCTGTTTTACTTCTCGGAAAAAGCCGGTTTAAACAGTACAAATCTACCGTTGATTTTATTTGCCTGTGTGTTTGCTTCGATCGCCGCACCTCTGGCGTGGATGCGCGCGATTCGCTCATTAGGTCCGAGTCGTACCGCAGTGTTTTTCAACTTGATGCCTATTCTGACGATTATTATTGCGGCAGTGGTGCTGTCTGAGCGTTTGGCTTTGTATCATGCGCTTGGCGGTGGTTTGACTTTGTTTGGGGTGATTCTATCTGAGCGTTGGACGCGCCCAGTGATTCGCCGCAGAGCAACCCGCTGATGGGGCTTGTGCTTGCTGCATCCGACGATGCTTGCAGAAGTAGACATGGATTAGAGATTTTAAGGTTTTATCTGTTTTAAAAAAAACTATAAAATCTCTTGTAACCCTTGAATCATCTACTTTTTAAGTTGGTGGGCCCACACGGACTTGAACCGTGGACCAAGGGATTATGAGTCCCCTGCTCTAACCAACTGAGCTACAGGCCCTAATTGAAGCGGGTGATTATACCTGTGTGTTAGCAAGACGCAAACAAAAACCCCCGAATTATCGGGGGTTGTTGGTTTTACTCATCTAGGAATGAGCGCAAATGCTCACTGCGTGATGGGTGGCGCAGTTTGCGTAGCGCCTTGGCTTCGATTTGACGAATCCGCTCACGGGTTACATCAAACTGTTTGCCGACTTCTTCAAGAGTATGGTCAGTATTCATATCAATACCGAAGCGCATACGTAAAACCTTGGCTTCGCGTTCGGTGAGACCACCAAGTACGTCGCGTGTGGCTTCTTTGAGGCTCTCAACTGTGGCGATATCGATTGGCGACTGCATTGTCGAGTCTTCGATAAAATCCCCTAAATGCGAGTCTTCATCGTCACCGATGGGCGTCTCCATAGAGATCGGTTCTTTGGCAATCTTTAATACTTTGCGTACGCGATCTTCAGACATTTCCATGCGTTCGCCCAGTTCTTCAGGCGTCGGCTCGCGACCCATTTCCTGAAGCATTTGGCGAGAAATACGGTTGAGCTTATTAATCGTCTCAATCATATGCACAGGGATACGAATGGTGCGTGCTTGGTCAGCAATCGAGCGGGTAATGGCTTGACGAATCCACCAGGTTGCATAGGTTGAGAATTTATAGCCACGACGGTATTCAAATTTGTCGACGGCTTTCATCAAGCCAATGTTGCCTTCTTGAATTAAATCAAGGAACTGCAAACCACGGTTGGTATATTTTTTCGCAATAGAAATCACCAAGCGCAGGTTGGCTTCGACCATTTCTTTTTTAGCTCGACCAGCTTTTGCTTCACCAATCGACATGCGACGGTTGATGTCTTTGATCTCGGCGATGATTAAAGAAGTGGATGCTTCTAAATCAATTAAAATCTGCTGATTGCGCTGAATTTCTTCAATCAGGGGGACTAGTGCTGCAGCGTAACGTGCTTTACCTTCGCTGAGTTTGATCGCCCATTCTAGGTTGATTTCATTGCCAGGGAAGTGTTTGAGGAAGTCGGTACGTGGCATGCGTGCATCACGCACACACAGTTGCATGATGGCGCGCTCTTGCATGCGTACGCGCTGTAATGCGTCACGTACTTGCAGAACCAGTGCATCGTACTGCTTTGGCACCAGCTTAATTGGCATAAACAGTTCGGCCAGCTCTTGCTGTGCGGCAATCGCTTGTTTGCTGTTGCGCTTATGCTTGAGCAGAATCTTTTCGACTTTGGCCAGCTGTTCGGCTACGGCACCAAAGCGCTGTTTGGCAACTTCTGGATCAGGACCGCCGTCGCCAGCTTCTTCCTCGTCCTCGTCACTTTCTTCAGCTTCTTCTTCCTCATCGTCCTCGGCTGCTTTTTTAGCATCCGTTGCCGTGGTTTTCGCGGCTGGAGGAGCAGGTTGCTCGGTAATGCCGTCGTCAGGATCAATGTAACCGTTAAAAATATCGGTTAAGCGGGTGCCGTCAGTGATCGCGCGATCAAAGCTGGTGAGAATGCCAGCAACCGTTCCAGGGAAGTGAGCAATAGCGCCCATGACTTCGCGAATACCTTCTTCGATACGCTTGGCAATTTCAATTTCGCCTTCACGGGTCAAAAGCTCAACTGTGCCCATTTCTCGCATGTACATGCGCACTGGGTCAGTGGTACGGCCAATGTCAGTTTCCACCGCTGCTAAAGCAGCGGCGGCTTCTTCGGCGGCCGCTTCATCGGTATCAGCACCTGCCAAAAGTAGGGAATCAGCATCAGGTGCGGCTTCAGAGACATTTATTCCCATGTCATTGATCATGCGAATAATATCTTCGACCTGCTCTGGATCAGAAATATCTTCAGGAAGGTGGTCGTTAACCTCAGCGTAAGTCAGGTATCCCTGCTCTCGGCCAAGGGCGATGAGTTCTTTTAAACGAGATTGTTGTGCTTTTGCGGACATATCACCCTATCCATGAAAGGTCTGGGCCGAACGGCAGTAAAGCTGCATATTATACTGTACATAGCAGCTTAATTGCCAGTTTTGGCGGTACTTGGTGCATTGTTATGTTGTTCAAACAATGCACGCAAGTGTTGTTTTTCTTCGCTAGACAGTTCGTCAGCGCGCGCCTTGTTAAGTAGTTGCTCAATCAAGCGCTCGCGTTGACGGGATGCTAAACGAGTTATGGTGTCGAAAAATTGCTGTTCAAGGTTATCTGCATCAATTAACCATTCTTTTTCAGCCAATGCGCGTAAAAGCAGGCCTTGTTCGGTACCGTGCCATCGGGCAATCAATTGTAGTGGGCTGAGGTTGGGGCTTTTTTGCAGCGCTTCGAGCAATGAGACGAGCAGTTGCGCATAAAGGTCATCTTCTGCGGCAAGTTTGCTTGCGGTGTCAACTTTTAAAGCTAATTGTGGATGATGCAACAAGGTACGCAGAGCGGCCAAGTGCGGGGTTTCTACAGCGGCTTTGGCACGGTTTGATTGGCGTGCCGGGGCGCTTTTACGTGGCCGCAACTTGTCATTGTGGCTGGGGTTTTTAAACGACTGGACTGGTGTATGCATTGGCATATCAGGGTAGTCATTTGCGTGAAACTGGTTGTAAGAGTCAAAGTCTGCTGATTCGCGATCATAGTCACTCGTGGCGGGCCATGCTTGTGCTGGCGGCGAGCTACTGTCTGCGCTTGGCGTGTTGGAAAGACCGGTTATTTGAGTCAGCTTTTGCCGCATCAGTGCGCGTAAATTTGCACCAGGAATTTGTTCGATTAGCGGTGAGGCAAGGGTGGCCATATGCGCTTTGCCTTCCAGTGATTCAAGATTCACTTCTTCGGCTAGATGGGTGAAAAAATACGAGGTTAAGGGTACGGCTTGTTGAGTGATGCGTGCTTGAAAAGCATCTAGACCTTCACTGCGAATGAGGCTGTCAGGGTCTTCACCGTCAGGCACAAATAAGAAGCGTGCTTGTTGGCCGTCTTTCAGATTGCTCAGTGTCGCTTCGAGTGCGCGCCAAGCCGCTTTACGGCCTGCGTTATCGCCATCAAAGCAAAATAAGATATTGGGCACCACTCTAAATAAACGCTTAATGTGCTCTTCGCTGGTGGCAGTCCCGAGTGTGGCCACTGCGTTGCGTAAGCCTTGCTGAGCCAAAGCAATCACATCCATATAGCCTTCAACAACGATGATTTCATTGAGTTGGCGGTTGTGTTTGCGTGCTTCATAGAGGCCGTACAGTTCTTGACCTTTATGGAATACCGCAGTTTCTGGAGAGTTCAAATATTTAGGTTTGTCATCACCTAAAACACGTCCGCCAAAACCAATAATGCGTCCGCGCGAATCATGAATAGGAAAAATAATCCGATCACGGAAGCGATCATAGCGACGTTGATTCTCTGCATTTTCCACTAAGAGACCTGCATCAATCAGTGCTTTTTGCTGCAGGTTGTCGCCGCCTAAGTGCTTGCTCAGATTGTCCCAGCCTGGAGGGGCAAAACCCAGAGCAAAATCACGGGCAATAACTCCGGAGACGCCGCGTTGCTTAAGATAATTAACTGCCGCATCACGTTCTGGATGGCTTTTTAATGCGCCGCGGTAGTATTCGCTGGCTGCCGTCAGTAAAGCGTAAAGTGGTGAGTCGACCGGTTGGCGTGGCTTTTGTGGTGAGTTGCTGGTCTCGTATTCGACTTCAACACCGGCGCGTTTGGCCAGCTCTTCTACGGCTTCGGGAAAATCGAGGTGATCATGATCCATGATAAAACCGAGTGCATTGCCGCCTGCGCCACAGCCAAAGCAATAATAGAATTGCTTTTCTTGGTTGACAGAAAATGATGGGGTTTTTTCTTGATGGAAAGGGCAGCAGGCTGTGTAGTTCTTGCCGGATTTTTTTAATTGCACGCGCGAGCTGACCACTTCGACAATGTCGGTGCGGTTCAGTAAATCGTCAATAAAACCTTGCGCAATTAATCCAGCCATGACGCCTCTAAAATACTCAGTTCATGCAGCTGTCGCCCGGTTGGCAAGCGACTGCGTTTAAGTGCACATGTCTCTGTGACAGTTGACTGCTCTGCAAGTTTTACCGTGGTTAATGCAGGTGTGCCAAGATTGCTTTGGCTGAGCATCGTTGGCAATGGCTTGCGTTGCTTTACAGTTGTTTAGAGTAAGCAGTATGGCGCTGTTGAGCGGTTCTGGTAAAACGACAAAACCCGGACGAATCCGGGCTTTGCTAGCACTAAAACCTGTGAAACTTAATACAGGCGTTCGTGACGACGTTGTTCGCGTTGTACTTTTTTTGCATGACGCTTTACTGCAGCTGCGGCTTTACGCTTACGCTCAGCAGTAGGCTTTTCATAGAACTCGCGACTGCGTACATCAGCAAGAACACCGGCTTTTTCGCAGGAGCGCTTGAAGCGACGCAGAGCAACGTCAAATGGTTCGTTGTCTTTAAGTTTGACAGTTGGCATCCGATTCGTACCTTCATCAATGACCGGGTTGTTGATGTAAATTTTACTAAGTTAAGAGATAAAATAAACATCGGTTTTCAAGGGTTGCGGATATTACCTGCTTTTTTTAATAAAAGCAAAGGTGCTGCTATAAAAGCATAGAACATCGCAGCCAAGCCGCTTATGATGCGTGCATATTCTTATATTGTAAAGTTGGACGGGCAGATTAAATGCTGGTGTTGGGTCTAGAAACATCTTGCGATGAAACAGGTGTTGCGTTGTATGACAGCAAGCGTGGCTTGTTGGCGGATGCGTTGTTTAGTCAAATCGAGTTGCATCGCGTGTATGGTGGCGTGGTGCCGGAGCTGGCTTCGCGGGATCATATTAAGCGTATGTTGCCGTTGATTGAGCAGGTGTTGGCGGATGCGCAATGCGGTCCAGCTGATATTCAAGGTATTGCTTATACGGCAGGGCCGGGATTGGTGGGTGCTTTGTTGGTGGGCGCATCGTGTGCACAAGCGTTAGCCTTTGCTTGGGATATACCGTCCATTGGCGTGCATCATATGGAAGGCCATTTGTTGGCTCCAATGCTGGAAGACAATCCGCCACAGTTTCCGTTTGTTGCTTTGCTGGTATCAGGTGGGCACACCCAGTTGGTGCGTGTCGATGGGATTGGTGAGTATCGCTTGCTTGGTGAGTCGATTGATGACGCAGCAGGCGAAGCCTTTGATAAAACAGCCAAAATGATGGGCTTGAAGTATCCAGGCGGTCCTGAAATAGCCCGCGTCGCCGAGCAGGGGCAGTCTGGCCGTTTTGTTTTGCCTAAGCCGATGACGGATCGACCTGGCTTGCAATTTAGCTTTAGTGGTTTAAAAACTGCGACCCTGACTGCTTGGCACAAATGCATTGCCGCAGGCGATGCTGGCGAGCAGACTCGGGCTGACCTTGCGCATGCGTTCCAGGTGGCGGTTGTGTCAACGTTGACGATTAAATGCCAGCGAGCGCTTGAGCAAGAAAATTTAAAAACTTTAGTGATTGCCGGTGGTGTCAGCGCGAACCAAGCATTACGTCGCTCACTAGAAAAGATGCTGGCGAAGCGGCAAGGACAAGTATTTTACGCGCGTCCTGAATTCTGTACAGATAATGGAGCGATGATCGCTTATGCCGGTTGTCAGCGCTTATTGGCGGGGCAGCGAGAAGGCGATGCGATTCATGCGCGTGCACGTTGGCCGATGGAAGAGCTACCTGCGCTGATTTAAGTGATTAATCTTTAAAACTACGTTCATTTCCCGCTAGCAAGTCTTTTAGATTGCGGCGGTGACGCCAAACCAGTAGCAAGCTGAGGACGCTAACCGGCAATAAAGCGTGCGGTTGTTGCCAGGCCAGTAAAGGTAAGCATAAAGGTACGCAGGCTAAGGCTGCCAGTGAGCTGATGCGTGTCAGGCTAAATGTTAGCAACCAAGCGGCGAGTGCCAGCAGTGCTGCGGGCGGATATAGACCCAGTAGCATGCCTGCCGTTGTTGCCACGCCTTTGCCTCCGCGAAAGTTAAAATAAAGCGGATACAGATGGCCAATAACGGCTGATAAACCAATCCAAGCTTGTTGTTGTTTACTTAAATCTAGGGCATTGGCTAATAAAATTGGCAGTAACCCTTTGCTCAGATCGCCGAGCAGGGTCAGAATAGCCAGACGTTTACCCGCTGTACGTAACATATTTGTGGCTCCGGGATTACCAGAGCCTTGCGAGCGCGGGTCGCTATTGCCGTAATAACGGCTCAAAACAATGGCAAATGAAAAAGAGCCAATGAGATACGCGCACACCAGTAGTAACTCAAACATTTGCATGATCCAAGGCCAGCGAGTCTTGATTCTAACGAGGCAAGAGCAAAGTGGACACGGTATTTATCGAAAGTCTAGAAGTAGACACTGTTATTGGTGCTTATGACTGGGAGCGTACAATTCGCCAGAACCTGTTGGTGGATGTGCAGATGGGCTGGGATAATCGGCCTTGTGCCGCAGACGATGCACTGCATTTGGCTTTAGATTACGCCGCTGTTTCTGAACGCATTAGTGATTTTGCGCACAGTAGCAGCTTTGAGCTGGTAGAAACATTTGCTGAGCGATTAGCGGCCTTGCTAATGGCTGAATTTAATATTCCTTGGTTGCGCTTAAAAATTACTAAGCCGGGTGCGGTTGTCAGTGCGCGCGGTGTTGGGGTGGAGATTGAACGCGGATGTCGTTAACCGATGTGTATTTAGGTTTAGGCAGTAATATTGAGCGTGAAGCGCATCTGTGTGCAGGTCTTGATGCCTTAGTGGCGCTATTTGGTGACTTAGATTGCTCGCCTGTGTTTGAAAGTGAACCGGTGGGTATTCGCAGTGATTGTTTTTTGAATATGGTGGTGCATCTTAGAACCTGCATGTCATTGCAAGAACTGGATCAGCATCTTAAACATATTGAAGCGCTTAATGGTCGCTATGCAGTACCGCGCCAAGGTTTGCCGTTGGATATCGATGTATTGTTGTACGGCCAATTATCTGGTGTGTATGACAATATTAGCTTGCCTCGTGCTGAGATTTTAAATAACGCCTTTGTTTTATGGCCGCTGGCGTTGTTGGCTGGACAGGTGCAGCATCCTATTGCGCAGCGTAGCTTTGCGCAGTTGTGGCAGCAGGCACAGATTGATCAGGGTTTGTGGCCGGTCGCCTTGACTTGGCGCGGACAGCAGTTGACGCCTGCAAGCTTACTAAAAGCCAATGCAGGCTCGCGCAGAGCCATCATTTAAGAGTTGAGAGTACGCGAATCAATCAATCACCACTGGAGGTAATATGCGGGTTCTAGTATTAGGTGCTGGCGTAGTAGGCGTGACAACCGCCTATTATTTGGCAAGACAAGGTTACGAAGTGGTTGTGGTTGATCGACAGCCAAACGTTGCTGAAGAAACCAGTTTTGCCAATGCGGGGCAGGTTTCTCCGGGCATCGCTTCACCTTGGGCCGCACCAGGCATTCCGCTGAAAGCGATGAAATGGTTATTTCAACGCCACTCGCCTTTCTCTGTTCGTTTCACCTCTGACCCTCGCCAATACCAGTGGATGCTGCAGATGCTGCGTAATTGTCGCGCCGCACCATATGCCATCAACAAAGAGCGCATGGTGCGTATGGCTGAATACAGTCGCGATTGTTTAGATGCGCTGCGTGTTGAAACAGGTATTGAATATGAAGGGCGACAAAAAGGTACGACGCAGTTGTTTCGCACACAGCAGCAATTTGATAATGCTGCGCAAGATATTGCTGTGTTAGAGCGCAGTGGCGTGCCGTATTTACTCTTGGAATCTGCAGGTATTGCCAGTGTAGAGCCTGCTTTAGCCGCGGTGTCGGATACCCTTGTGGGCGCTTTGCATTTACCCAATGATCAGACCGGTGATTGCAATATGTTTACCCGGAATTTGGCGCGTATGGCGCAGGATCTCGGCGTTGAATTTCGTTTTGGCTGCACGGTACAGCATCTGCAAAATAGTGCAGATCAGATCACTGGTGTGCAGATCGATGATCAACTTGAAACAGCCGATTATTATGTGATGGCTATGGGCAGTTATTCCACAGATATGCTTGCGCCACTGGGTATTAAAATTCCAGTTTATCCTTTAAAAGGTTATTCGTTGACGGTGCCGATTACCGATCCGAGTATGGCGCCGCAATCAACAATTCTTGATGAAACCTATAAAGTAGCGATCACTCGTTTGGAGCAGCGCATTCGAGTCGCGGGTATGGCAGAAGTGGGAGGGTTTAATCTTGATCTTAACCCGCGTCGCCGAGAAACGCTTGAGTACGTGGCCAATTTACTCTACCCCGACGGTGGTGATCTTACGCAAGCAGAGTTCTGGACAGGTTTACGCCCAGCAACCCCAGATGGCACGCCTATCGTAGGGCAAACGGCATACCGTAATTTATTTTTAAATACGGGGCACGGCACTTTGGGCTGGACCATGTCGTGCGGTTCGGCGAGTTACTTGGCTGATATTATCAGTCAGAAAACTCCGCAGATTAGCACGGAAGGTTTGGATGTTTTTCGTTACAGCTAAGGCCGTTTAAGAACCTTAGTGCAGTAGCGAACACAGAGTGTCTAGAGCAAAACTATAGGTTTTGCGTCAATAGTTTCGGAGAGTGGCAGGTCATGCGTCCAGCACGCGCGGTAATTGATTTACAAGCATTGCGACATAACTATCAACTCGCTAAGCAGCTTAGTGCCGATAAAGCCCTGGCGGTGGTTAAAGCAGATGCTTATGGGCATGGTGCAGTCGCTTGTGCTCAGGCGTTAGCAGATTTAGCAGACGGCTTTGCCGTGGCGTGTCTGGAGGAAGCGCTTGAGTTACGTGCGGCCGGTATAGAGCAGCCGATTGTTTTACTTGAAGGATTTTTTAGTGCTGATGAGTTAGAGCTGATTGAGGCTAACGACTTATGGTGCGTTGTACATGCTGATTGGCAATTGACGATTATCGAGCAAGCACAGTTAACTCGGCCATTAACTGTATGGTTAAAAATGGATTCTGGCATGCACCGTGTTGGTTTCTTTGCGCATGAGTACCGTGCTGCTTGGCAGCGTTTGCAAGTCTGTAGCAATGTTGCTTCGATCGTACTGATGAGCCATTTTGCTCGTGCGGATGAGGTCGGCTGTTCGCGTACTGACGAGCAATATCAGTTGTTTTTAGCGGCAACTACTGGCATCAATGCGCCAATCAGCGTCTGTAATTCTCCGGCTCTAGTCGCTTGGCCGCAGATTCGTAGTGATTGGTCACGCCCTGGGATTATTTTATACGGCAGTCAGCCGGTAGCCAGTAGTGGGAAGCAGTTTTCACCGGTAATGAGCCTGCAGTCGAAAGTTATTGCCGTACGTGAGTTGCCGCCAGGTGAACCGGTTGGTTATGGTGCGCAGTTTGTGGCGAATCGAACGACTCGGGTGGGTATTGTGGCGATGGGTTATGCCGATGGTTATCCACGGCATGCCCCTACAGGTACGCCCGTTGCCGTGGGCGGTTGTGTTGTCCAGTTGCTTGGTCGGGTATCGATGGATATGTTGGCGATCGATTTGACGGATGTGCCGCAAGCCGGTGTGGGTTGTGATGTTGAGTTGTGGGGTAAAACAGTATCAGTGGATGAAGTGGCAGCACGTTCTGGGACCATTTCTTATCAGTTGCTGTGTAATGTAAAACGTGTACAGCGCGAATATTTGACATATTAATGCTGAAAAACCTTACATGCGACATGTTGTTCTGTTTGCGTGGGGGCGGGGAGTGGTTATACTGTGCGGAGCTCGCCATAGACCGAACGCGAGAATGAATTGTAATGATAATAGAGGGCGTACCGTGAACCTGATTAAAAAAATTCTGCTGGCTCAAACAACGGTTTTAGCCTTATGGGCAGCCAGTGCGCAAGCCACAACTGATGAAGACATTGCTCAACGCATCAAGCCAGTTGGTGAAGTTTGTGTGCAAGGCCAAGAATGTGCGAATACTAATGCTGCTGTTGCGGGTACTGATGCAGGTGCTGCGCCGGCTGCTTCTGCAGGTCGCAGTGGGGATGAAGTTTACAACAAATATTGTACTGTTTGCCATTCAACAGGTTTGATGGATGCACCTAAATCGGGTGATGCTGCAGTATGGCAAGCCCGTTCAGATGCTAAAGGTGGGCTTGACGGCCTTCTCAAAAATGCCATTAGCGGTATTAATGCAATGCCACCTAAAGGCACCTGTAGTGATTGTACTGATGACGAATTATTGGGTGCGATCAAGTTGATGTCTGGTTTGTAAATTACACTGTGTTTTTAAAAAACCGCCAGCTGGCGGTTTTTTATTGCTGAAGGAAAAGTAGAGCAATTCCTAGTCAGGCTATCTAAGGAGTATTAATTGTGCTGCAAAGTTACAGCAGTGGTTTATTGATTGCGTTGGGGCTCATTATGGCCATTGGTGCACAAAATGCATTTGTGCTGTCACAAGCGCTGCGCCGTGAGCATCATCTTTTGGTGGCGAGCTTGTGTGTGTTTTTTGATGTGTTGCTGGTGGCTTGTGGTGTGTTTGGTTTGGCAAAAATTTTAACCAGTAGCCTTACGTTACTTGCAATTGCTCGTTGGGGTGGTGTGCTGTTCTTGTCCTGCTATGGTGTGTTGGCTTTACGGCGTGCACTACGCAAACATGCATTAGATACGGTTTTAGTGCGTCCTGCACAGTCAGCGCGAGCCGTAACAATGACAACCTTAGCGGTTACTTTACTCAACCCGCATGTGTATTTAGATACCGTTTTATTGATTGGTGCTCTTGGTGCTCAGCAGGAGTCTCCGGCTGCCTATGTGGCGGGTTCAGCAACCGGTTCAGTGCTGTGGTTTTTTAGTTTAGCATTGGGTGCTGCAAAACTTGCCCCTTGGTTAGCTCGCCCGTTGACTTGGCGTGTGATTGATTTTTTAGTGGCGCTGATGATGTTTAGTGTGGCCGCGCAGTTAATTATTGGCGATTAAGACCTTATAGATACTGCGTGGATAAGCCGCCGTTGGGATGCTATGATAAGTGACTTAAAGCAAGTCGGAACTGCTGGCAATTGAATCAGCTGTCCGCTGAATAGGCTTGCTGATTGTGCCTCGTCTGATGTAACTGGAGAATAATCATGGCTTTTGAATTACCTGCACTTCCTTATGAAAAAAATGCACTAGAACCACATATCTCTGCAGAAACCCTAGATTTTCACCATGGCAAGCACCACAACGCCTATGTTGTGAATTTGAATAACTTGGTTCCAGGTACCGAGTTTGAAGGTAAAAGCTTAGAAGATATTATCAAAACTTCAAGCGGTGGCGTATTCAACAACGCGGCACAAGTATGGAACCACACGTTTTACTGGAACTGCTTGGCCGCTAACGCTGGTGGCGCACCAACGGGTGCTTTAGCTGATGCGATCAATGCAGCCTTTGGCTCGTTTGAGGCATTCAAAGAAGCGTTTACTAAAACTGCAATCGGTACATTCGGTTCAGGTTGGGCGTGGTTGGTTAAAAAATCTGACGGTTCTTTAGCACTAAGCAGCACCATTGGTGCAGGCTGCCCATTGACCACCAATGACACCGCTCTGCTGACTTGTGATGTTTGGGAGCATGCTTACTATATTGATTACCGTAATGCACGCCCTAAATACGTTGAAGCATTTTGGAATTTAGTCAACTGGGATTTCGTTGCGAAAAACTTCGCTAACTAAGTCCTTGCTGCGCTAAAAAAGCAGTTTCACTAAAGCCCTAAATCTTGGCAATACTAGGATCTAGGGCTTTTTTGTTTGTCCTTGTTTGTTTTTTGACAAGGCTTTTTTTTTATGGTTTATGGGGTATATATAAGTCGGTTTAAGGTATTATTTTGATGTCGCACAATTGCTATCAAAAATAAATCAAAGGCACATTGTTTGAATATAGAGCGCAAACACAGTTTATCTTTTAAATTACTACGCTGGGTGTTGAGCGCTGCGTTATTGGTAGGCTTTGCATTTAGTCTTACTCAGATTGCTTATGATGCGTTTATTACTCGACATCTCATTGAAAGTGATGCCGAGCGTATTTTGGCAATGTTTAAAGACCCATCGACTCAAGCACTCTACAGCCTTGACCAAAATATGGGCCAGCAAGTGGTCGTGGGTTTATTGAAGCACGAGGCTGTGCGTAGCGCTATGATTGGCAATGATGGTGAGCCCGTCTTAGCCCAAGGTTCTCGTGAATTACGTAAACTCTTCGGTCGTAACCTTACTGATATGGTCTTCTCGCAAGAGCGTGCATATCAAATCCCCCTTGTGAGCAGCACAAATCCTGATGAGCATTATGGTGATCTACGCATTGTTTTAGATACTGCTGTGTATGGTGAGCGCTTACTGACTAATGCTGTCGTGATCTTGGCCTCAGGGATCTTGCGGGCACTGGTTTTAGGTTTGGTGCTTTATCTTATTTACCATGCGTTATTGACCCGTCCGCTTGCAAAAATTATTCGTCATTTGGGGCGAATTAATCCTGACCGGCCAGGCGAGTATCAATTGCCGGTGCTGTCTGGACATGAAGATAATGAGCTTGGCGTGTGGACACGTAACGTTAACCAGTTACTTGCTTCAATTGAACGTAATACTGATTTGCGCAGGGAGGCTGAAGACAGTTTATTGTTGATGTCGCAAATTGATTTTCTGACCGGCTTACCTAATCGGCAGGAATTGCAGTTGCAATTGGATAAAATTATTGACGATGCGCGTGATAAGCAGCAAGGCGTTGCTGTCCTTTGCTTGGGACTCGATGACTTTAAGAACATTAACGAGCAGCATAATTATCAGATTGGTGATTGGTTGTTACAAGGTTTAGCTCAGCGTTTGCGTATCCATACGGGGCTTGATGGTTGTTTAGCGCGCCTGGGTGGTGATCAGTTTGTGATTGTGTTATCCGGTATTAAAGATCCAGAGCAGGCTGCCGCATTAGCACAAAATATTCTTGATAGCCTAAAAGAACCATTGGTTATGGCGCAATCATTCGGCCCTGAATTTTTATCGGTGCGTTTAAACGCTACGATTGGTATTACGTTATATCCAGACGATGGTGATAATACTGAGCTTTTACTGCAGCAAGCTGAACAAACCATGCAGCTGGCTAAAAGAGGTGCGCGCAATCGTTACCAGTTTTTTATTGCCAGTATTGATTTAGAAATGCGTAAGCGGCGTAGGCTCAAAAAGGAGCTTAAAGATGCGATCATCAATAATCAGTTGTACTTGGTATACCAACCGCAGATTAACTACTACACCAAGAAAATAATCGGTGTAGAGGCTTTATTGCGCTGGAATCACCCTGAGTTAGGCTTGATTCCTCCTGATGTATTTATTCCATTAGCAGAGCAAAGCAGCAATATTATTGAGATCGGGGAGTGGGTGTTAGATCAAGCCTGTCAGCAATTACGCAGCTGGATTGATGATGGGATGCATGATTTCAGAATGGCGGTTAACTTATCGGCGACTCAATTACACCATGCTGATTTGTTACGTCAGGTTAAAGAAAAACTTGCTATGTATGACTTACACCCGAGCAGCCTTGAGCTTGAAGTCACCGAAACAGGTTTGATGGAAGATATTAAGGCTGCGGCTAAAAATTTACGTGGTTTACGAGATATCGGCGTCTTGGTGGCAATTGACGACTTTGGTACAGGTTATTCATCGCTGAGCTATTTAAAAACCCTGTCGCTGGATAAGATCAAAATTGATAAGAGTTTTGTTCAAGACATGCTTGATAGTGAGGATAACGCTATCATTGTAAAAACCATTATCCAGCTGAGTAAAAGTTTAGGTATGCAGGTCATCGCCGAAGGGGTTGAAACGCTAGAGCAAGAACGGTTTATTATTGAGCTGGGCTGTGATGAGGGACAGGGCTATTTGTACGGCAAGCCGAGTATGGCTTCACAGGTAAGATTGCTTGTAAACAATGCTTAACTGTCTTTACCCCTGTTGGCTTAAAAAGTAAACCATGTTTGTAGCTTGGCAGAGACTGTTGTAAACCATTCAGGATCCTTTGTTTTAAGACTGTTTAAGTAATGGCTAGCCCCCAGTTGACGGACTTGTTGACCGATCCAGTGCGCACGTTGTTGAGTGGCTTGACTGGGTCTGCTGGCGCTGCGGGTGAGCGGGCTGGGTAGGATTGCGGCTAAGAGATAAGCTTGCTGATTGGTGAGGTACGCCGCTCCCGTGTTGAAGTAATATTGCGCGGCTGCCTGTGCACCAAAGATTCCGGGCCCCCATTCAGCACTGTTTAAATACACTTCAAGAATCCGCTCCTTGCTCCAGAGTATTTCAATCCATAAGGTAAACCATGCTTCAAGCGCTTTCCGTGGCCAGCTGCGTGATGACCAAAGAAATGTGTTCTTGGCCACTTGCTGTGAAATTGTACTCGCGCCTCGTATACTGTCGCTCTGTTGATTGTGAGCCAGTGCGGCACGAATTGCTGCGATATCAAAACCATAATGATTAGCAAACTGTTGGTCTTCTGCTGCGATAACGGCCATTTTTAAATGATCAGGTAGTGTCTGCCATGGCTGCCAAATACGCTCGATATTATAGCTTTGTCCAGATACTTGAGCTTCAAATTGCCTTTCTAGCATGAGCGCGCTGTAGGGTAAATTCACCCAGCGTAGAAGTAAGACGAATAGAATGCTAAGCGCCATCACAGCGAATAGTGTTATCAATAGAGTACGGAAAAGTTTGCGTAACATCGTTCTAGCCTGAAAAACTCAAAGAGTAGTATAACCAGTGTTTTAATTGTATGGAGAGTTCATCGTGCGCTATGGGATATTCATCGCAGCAATTTTAGGCGGGATAGCGGTATTGCTCGGAGCCTTTGCTGCACATGGTTTGAGAAGTACCCTCAGTGTTGAGTCTTTAGCTGTGTTACAGACGGGTGTGCAATATCAATTTATTCATGCATTGGCTTTATTGATGGTTGTGTTGTTAGGGCAAACCTATGCTTCACGGGCTTTATTATTTGCAGCAGTATTTTTTACTGTAGGTATTGTTTTATTTTCCGGTAGCTTATACGTGCTGGTGTTGACGTCACTTAAGCCTGGCTTAGTGACGCCTATCGGCGGTAGCTTGTTAGTGTTGGGTTGGTTAAGTTTGGCAAGCTCGGCTTGGCGTAAAGTGTAAATATTTGGTTATCGGGTAACGAACCCGCTAAAATAAAGCTCCTTCGGAACCTCACGGTTGTGTTATGCATATTCAGTTGAATGGAGAGGTCTGTGCATTAAGCGAATCGCTCAGTGTTGCAGGTTTACTTGAGCATCTGCAGATAGCAGGGCGCCGCGTTGCCGTCGAGTTAAACTTCGAAATTGTGCCACGCAGCTTATACGAAACAACGCTTCTTAAAGATGGCGATGCGCTTGAAATCGTACATGCGATTGGCGGTGGTTAGTTACGGCTGACTACTTTTTATTTATTAAGAGAGGTTTTAGATGAACTTTGCGCGTACAGACCATCCTTTTGTCATCGCTGGACAAACGTATTCATCACGTTTACTAGTGGGAACTGGTAAATATAAAGATCTGGAAGAAACTCGTTTAGCCATTGAAGCCTCTAGTGCCGAAATTGTGACTGTGGCGGTGCGTCGTACCAACATTGGTCAAAATAAAGATGAGCCAAACTTATTGGATGTGATCAGTCCTGATCGCTATACGATTTTACCTAACACAGCAGGTTGCTATGATGCAGAATCAGCGATTCGTACTTGCCGCCTAGCGCGCGAATTATTGGGTGGTCGCACACTGGTTAAATTAGAAATTTTGGCCGACCAAAAGACTTTATTCCCTAATGTTGTCGCAACGCTAAAAGCCGCTAGAGTACTGGTGGATGAAGGGTTTGATGTGATGGTTTATACCAGTGATGACCCGATTATTGCTCGTGAACTTGAAGCAATTGGGTGCGTGGCAGTAATGCCCTTGGCGGGGCTTATTGGAACAGGTTTAGGTATTTGTAATCCTTATAATCTGCGCATCATTTTAGAGGAAGCGAAAATTCCAGTATTAGTTGATGCTGGTGTGGGGACTGCCTCAGATGCCGCTATCGCGATGGAGATGGGCTGTGCTGCGGTATTAATGAACAGTGCGATTGCCAATGCGCAGCAACCGATTCTCATGGCACAAGCGATGCGCCATGCGGTTGAGGCGGGTCGTTTAGCCTATTTGGCCGGACGAATGCCGAAAAAATTGTATGCCAGTGCATCTTCTCCGCTTGATGGCATGATTGATTAAGTCGCATATTTAATTAAATGGTTGCGGGCTTTCTGCCCGCTGTCATTGCACTCATTTAGATAGGAATCCCATGACAGACGACCTCATCACAGGTGAAAAACTGCCTGTGCGCCGCCGTGAAATTAGAAGTTATGTAATGCGTGCTGGTCGTATGACTGACGGGCAACAGCGTGGTTTAGACGACGGTTGGCCGAAGTTTGGTTTATTGCTGGCGGATGGAATGCGGGAATTTGATCAAGTGTTTGCTCGTCAAGCACCACGTACCTTAGAAATTGGTTTTGGTATGGGGCAGTCATTACTGGAGATGGCAAAGGCCGCACCTGAGCAGGACTTTATTGGTATTGAAGTGCATCGCCCTGGCGTGGGTGCGTTGCTTAATAGCTTATTGACGGAGAATGTGAGTAACGTACGGGTGTACAGTTGTGATGCATTAGATGTGTTAAAAAACTGTGTAGCCGATGCCAGTCTAGATCGCTTAATGCTATTTTTCCCTGATCCTTGGCACAAGAGTCGTCACCACAAACGCCGAATTGTCCAGCCTGAGTTTGCGCAGTTGGTACGTAGCAAGCTGAAAGTGGGGGGCGTTTTTCACTTGGCTACAGATTGGGAGCAGTATGCTGAACATATGCTTGAGGTGCTTAATGTTGCGCCAGGTTTTCGGAACTTGTCTGAGGATCAAACTTGGGTGCCGCGCCCAAGTGAGCGTCCGGTGACTAAGTTTGAGCGCCGTGGTGAGCGTTTAGGGCATGGCGTATGGGATTTGAAGTTTACTCGTTTGGCAGATGAGCCTATAAACTGACCATAATAAATATTATGGTCTTTTTGCGTGCATACAAGTAGGATGAAAGTCACAATTATTATTATTATTATTATTATTATTATTATTATTATTATTATTATTATTATTATTATTACTGCTGGCATGGCTTATGGTTTCGATCAGTCGATCGATATCATGAATAGAATGTGCGGATCTGCACATGCAATAGGGGATTTTTATGATTAAGCCGCTCACGCTCTTGGTGCTTAGTGCACTTGCTTTAAATGCTTACGCTAAAGTGGATGCTGTACAAGCTGCACGCTTAGGACAAGACTTGACGCCTTTGGGTGCTGAACGCGCGGGGAATGCTGCAGGGACTATTCCGGCGTGGACGGGAGGCATAACAATTCCACCTGCAGGCTATCAGGCTGGTATGCATCATTTGGATCCGTACGCGACGGATGCACCTTTGTTTATTGTAAATAAACAAAATCTTGATCAGTACCGCGCGCAGTTGCCGATTGGTACACAGACCTTAATTGAGAATAATCCAGATTATTACTTGCGCGTTTTTCCGACTCGACGCAGCGCTTCAGCGCCAGAGCGTATTTATGCTGCGACGCGTATGAATGCACAGCATGCTGAATCGATTTCTGGCGGTAATGGTGTGCAAGGTGCTGTTGCGGGCATTCCCTTTCCTCTGCCGCAAAATGGTATTGAGGCAATCTGGAACCATATTATGCGTTACCGCGGAGAGCAAATGCACTCGGTGATGAATCATGCCGCGGTACTGAGTAGCGGTAACTACAGCCTGGTTAAGCGTGAGCGTGATTTATTCTTTGTGTATGGCCGCGAAGGCATGACCCCAAAAGAATTAGATAATACCTTGTTCTATTACAAGTATAACGTTGTCGCGCCTTCTAGTTTGTCTGGCTCTGCCTTAGTTGTACAAGAGACCTTGGATCAAGTTTTAGCGATTCGTAAAGCCTGGCGCTTCAGCCGAGGTGAGCGTCGTGTCCGCCGTTTACCAATGTTGGCCTATGAGTCTTTGCAGCCTGATACCAGTGGTATGGCGACTGCCGACGTAGTTGATGCCTATAACGGCGCTCCAGACCGTTATGAGTGGACGCTATCTGGCAAGCAAGAAATGCTGGTGCCTTACAATAGTTATGCTGTGCACCAAAAAGGCATTGCATATGAAACCATTCTACAAAAGAAAACCGTCAACCCGGAATTACTGCGTTATGAGTTACACCGTGTTTGGGTAATTGAGGCTAACTTGCGTGTTGGCTATAGCCATCCTTATGCAAAACGACGCTTCTATCTTGATGAAGACAGCTGGCAAATTCTGGCGGTTGACTTGTATGACAAAAATGGCGAGTTAATTGGTCTGCAAGAAAGTCATCCAATTAATTATTATGACGTTCTAACATTTTTGAGCACGCTAGAAACAATCTACGACTTCAAAGATAGTCGCTATTTTGTTGATGGGTTAGACAATAACGAACCTATGTATGATTTTGATGCGAGATTGCATCCGCGTGATTTTACTCCGCAAGCACTGCGCCGCGAAGGCAGATAACGCTAACGAGCGATTCAAATAAAGCCGTCATACTTATTATGGCGGCTTTTTAGTTTCTATCCGCTAAAATCCCGATCAGAATAAAACTCATAAGCAGTACTGGTGACAGCGTGTAGTTGTTGAGATGAGCGAATGCGTTGCTTAATAAAGGGGTGAGGTAAACGATAGTTAGGCCATAGCCAACTGCGCAGACTAAAATAAAAATAAAAGTGCGTATGACAAAATTTAAATGACTAATCGAGCGTCTTACCCATGCATTGATTGCAGGGCCAAATAATACTAATGCGGTAGTCATAATGCCTAATGAAATATCACTCAGGTGTAAGCGAGTCCACTTGGATAAAGCAATAATCAAATTAATTAAAATGTCCATATAAGCTCTCGTTTATTTTTAGTGATCATGGGTCAAAAAAATTTGTAGTAAGTCATTTAAAAACAATTGCCCTTGCGCGCTGGCAGTTAAACGCGCGGGGTCGGCACTGAGTAAGCCGCGCAGGCGAGCTTGGCTTAGACCCTCCTGCAACGTCGCAATAGATAACCCTGTCCGCTGACTAAATAGTTTGAGCTCAACACCATCATTGAGACGTAAGGCGTTCATTAAAAACTCAAACGGCAAGTCTTCTGCCGCCAGGGTTGCACTGCCTGCTAAGAAAGGTTTATCAGGGTTGAGGTAGTCATTAGGCTGACGGGTCTTCCAAGTACGTTGAATACGCCCTTGAGGGTCGCTGAGCTTGCCGTGTGCGCCTGCACCAATGCCAATGAAATCACCGAATGACCAATAATTTATATTGTGCTGTGCAACGGCATTTGCGCGCGCATAAGCAGAGACTTCATATTGAATAAAACCATGCTGAGCCAGTAACGCTTGGCCAGCTTCTTGAATATCCCAGAGCACATCATCTTCGGGCAAGACGGGCGGTTTGCTCCAAAAGACCGTATTGGGCTCCATTGTCAGCTGATACCACGACAAATGAGTCGGTGCTAGGTCAATGGCTGTTTGTAAATCGGCCAATGCTTCTTCTGGTGACTGATCTGGCAAGCCGTGCATTAAGTCGAGATTGAAATTATCAAAACCGGCTTGGCGCGCCATTTTTACTGCAAGAATGGCTTCGCTCGCAGAGTGTATGCGACCTAAGGCTTGTAATTTGCTGTCTTGGAAGCTTTGGATGCCAATTGATAAGCGGTTAATGCCCAGTGCTCGGTAGGCAGCAAATTTTTCTTGTTCAAAGGTGCCAGGGTTGGCTTCAAGCGTAATTTCAATCGTCGGACTAAAACGGACTCGCTGTTCAATGCCCGCGAGTAGTGCTTGCAAGGCTTGCGCAGAAAATAAACTGGGTGTGCCGCCGCCAAAGAAAATAGACTCCAGCTGGCGATCATGGACATGCACTAAATCAAGATCTAAGTCAGCCAGTACTGCAGCAATATAGGCTTGTTCAGGCAGTTCTGGCGTAGCGGCGTGAGAGTTGAAATCACAGTAGGGGCATTTACGAATGCACCAGGGTATGTGCACATACAATGCCAGTGGTGGTAGTTTAAAACCATTTTCGAGTGAGCGTTGTACGCCTAAATCTGACGCAATCAAGCGCATAGAGACAGCTGTTGTTTAAGCCGTTGCATGGCCTGAGCGCGGTGGCTTAGCTGATTTTTTAGCGTGCTGGGCAATTCGGCGCTACTGCATTGCTGCTCGGTAACATAGAACAGTGGGTCGTAGCCAAAACCGTGTTCACCTTGCGCTGCATGCAGGATTTGTCCTTGCCAGCGCCCTTCACAGATAATGGGCAAGGGGTCATTAGCATGCTGCAATAAGGCTAATACACAAATAAACTGTGCGCCACGTTGCTCATCTGGTACTCCTTGCAGGGCGGCGATAAGCTTTTGATTATTACCGGCATCGCCACCTGTTTCACTGTAGCGTGCCGAGTAAATCCCAGGTGCGCCGTGTAAGTAATCGACGGTTAAGCCTGAGTCATCCGCTAAGGCCGGTAAACCAGACACTTGGCAGGCATAGCGTGCTTTTAAAATAGCATTTTCGATGAAAGTTAAGCCTGTTTCTTCGGGTTCAATAGCAGTGAACTCGCTGATTGGACGTATCACTATACTATCGCCTAATAAGGCTTGTAGCTCACGCAGTTTGCCGGCGTTATGGCTGGCGAGAACGAGTTCTTTCATAGGTCAGGAAACACTTCTTGAGTAAAGTTTAACAGATGAGTTTTACCCTCGCTGTCAGTCACTTGTAATTCAAAGCGCAAAATTTCTTGGCCTGTGATGGCAAATTGAGCTAAGTAATAGACTGCATCGCCTTCATCAACTTCTTTGAAGGTTAATGTTTCGCTTTGACTGAGTAGGTTCTTAAAACTGCCGGTGACGGCGCCTTTTTGTCCCTTACCCGCTTTTACCATTGACACATTCAGTACAGCTTGGTTTTTGCTGCGATTTAAACCCACCGCTTGTGCCGTGTCGGGTTGTAAAAAGGTTGAGTTGAAGATGTTGTAATGCACATCCAGCGCGCCATAGCTTTGTTTGCGTACAACATCGGCTTGCACGGTAAGCACCATGAAGAAACTCAAACACACTGCTAGTAAATAACGCATAGCGATAAACTCCTCAAGTTAACGAGCATTGGCCCCGGTGACACGGTAAATACCAATTTCACCGAATAAATTAGGCCACATACGGTTGCCAAAACTATGGCGGTGTTGACGATCGACAGCGAGACGGTCAAGTACGCTCATCTGCATGGCACTGCACAGCGCTTCGAAGTCAGCAAAGGTGCAGAAGTGAATATTAGGCGTGTTGTACCACGTGTAAGGTAAAAAATCCGAAACGGGCATACAGCCTTTATGCGCCAAATACCAACGGCAGCGCCAATGCGCGAAGTTTGGGAAAGTGATGATGCAGGTGCGGCCTACGCGGAGCATTTCTTGCAAAATTTTATCGGGATAGTGCACGACTTGCAGCGCTTGGGTCATTACGACAACGTCAAAACTATTGCTGGCAAAGTTGCCTAAGCCCAGGTCGAGATTTTGTTCGATGACATTGACGCCTTTGTCGATGCAGGCGGCAATGTTGTCCGCGTCAATTTCTAAGCCGTAACCAGTGACGTTCTTATTTTCTTGTAGCCAGGATAACAACTCGCCATTACCGCAGCCTAAGTCCAGCACACGGCTGTTTTCAGGGATCCATTGTTGAATGATGTCTAAGTCTGCTCTCATTATTGCCTCAAACGCTAATGCGGTTCATGTAACCGCTAAAAGCTTGCAGGTAGCGCGGAATCGGTATCAGGAACGCATCATGACCTTGTGGGGCATCAATCTCTAAGTACGACACGTTCTTTTTTGCATCCATCAGCGCGTCGACAATCTCTCGTGAACGCGCGGGAGAGAAGCGCCAGTCGGTGGTAAATGAAATCAAGTAAAAGTTGGCTTGAGCTTTGCTAAACGTGCGAGACAAATCGCCATCATGGGCGGCGGCAGGATCAAAATAGTCCAGTGCCTTGGTCATTAATAAGTACGTGTTGGCATCAAAACGAGTAGAAAACTCTTCTCCTTGATAGCGTAGGTAACTTTCAACTTGGAACTCAACACTGTGGAAGTCGTAGTTGAGGTGATCGGTTTTTAGTTCGCGGCCAAATTTTTGCCCCATGGCATCATCGGATAAATAAGTGATATGCCCAACCATGCGCGCCAGCATTAAGCCGCGCTTGGGAATCTGGCCTTCTTCAACAAAGTGTCCCGCATGGAACTCAGGATCCGTCAGAATTGCTTGGCGAGCCACTTCGTTAAAGGCAATATTCTGTGCCGATAAACGTGGTGCGGCGGCGATCGAGATGCAATGGCGGATGCGCTCAGGATAGCTGATTGACCATTGTAAGGCCTGCATTCCGCCTAGACTGCCACCGACAACCGCCGCCCATTGTTGGATACCGAGACGATCTGCCAAACGGGCTTGGCTGTGCACCCAGTCCTCGACAGTGACGACAGGAAAGTCTGCGCCATAAATACGTCCTGTAGCAGGGTTGCGGCTACTTGGGCCGGTGGAGCCGTGGCAGCCGCCTAGATTATTGAGACTAACGACGAAAAATTTATTGGTATCAATGGGTTTGCCAGGGCCAATGCAGCTATCCCACCAACCGGGTTTACGCTCATCGATGTGATGATAACCTGCCGCGTGATGCGTGCCGGATAATGCATGGCAAATTAATACAGCATTACTGGCCGTGGCGTTAAGCTCGCCATAGGTTTCATAAATCAGTTCGTAATGATTCAGGGTGCGGCTGCAGGCTAGGCTCAATGGTTCATCAAAATGAGCCACCTTAGGACTGACTAAACCGACTGAGTCTGTAGGGAAAACAGAAGACACGGCAACTCTCTCTAAAGTAAGAGATGCAGTCTAAAGAGCCTAGCCTGTCGCGGCAAGTCGTAAGCGCGATTCATCGATTTAATCTTTAACACTGACAGCCGTTAGTACGGGGGTGAGCTGTACAACCTTCGCTTGGCGGCGTTGCGGTGCGGGGCGACGAATAGTGCGCAGTATGTCATTGGCTTCTGCTAACTGTGCATGCAGCTCGCTGCTGAACTGGTTAAGCAGCTGATTGCGCTGCTGTTTGTTATGCACCGATTGTGTCAGCGCTTTGATACGTAAAATATGATTTTCAAGGAGTTGTTTTTGCTCAAGATTGTGTTGAATTAATGGTGTTAGCGCTTCGTTAGCCCAGCGGATGGTTGCACTACGCACATGGTTTTGCTGGGTAATCGCTTCCTGCACAAGCGTGGAAAAGAACCGCCGGCTGAGCTGATTTTGTTCTGTTAATAAAGTTTTAATGTTAAGGCGGAACTGATCGGCTTTCTTATGTAAATTATCTTGCTCAGTGCGGTAGCGTTGTAGATGTAGTTTGGGTGCTTCAACGCCGAGCGAGGGGTTGTCTGTATTGTGGCGTAGATAAATCGCACGCACCATTTTATCGGCCATATGTGCTTCGATTTCAAAAGCATGTAGATCGTTTTCTAGCGTTGTAAAAAAGTCAGTAATGGCTCGATTGATGCCCAGTGTTGTCCAGCTGGCAGCGAGTTGTTGTTGTGCCTTTAAAATGGTTTTTTGAAGCTGCTCTGGGTTGACGTAGGCGCATAGAATTTCGCCTTGACGATGTAATAAACGTTGATTGGTTTTTAAATTAAGTAAGCGGCGGTGATAGGTTTGGTGTTCGCTTTTTGCTTGCTCAAGTAAATTGCGTAGCACATGTGAATTACTGTGCTGCTGTTGGTTAAGTTGTTGCTGTTCGAGGTGCGCTATTTGTAAATGCTGACTGATTAATTGTTGGCTAGCGTTGAGTAAGGTAAACAGGGGTTGCACGACGCTACGTTCAATCAAATGTTCTTTTTGTGCGATGACATGTTCGCATAGAAAGTTTTCTAATGCCCCAATACGACTGCGCGCTAATAGCTCATGATCATTATGTACTTTGGCCTGCAAGGCGCTTTTTGCTGAGACCGGCAGGACATGGGATAGCGGTAGGTTCAGTTGCTTTGCAGTCTGTGCTTGGATGGTTTGAATGCCATGTTCGGCAAAGGTGTCGTGATTGAGGTTGTCCCACAACATATCGATTTTATTCAGTGCCGCAAATTGTATCGTCTGTTGTGCTGATGGCTGTGAGCTGACGTATTGTTGCCAAATTGCCATATCACTAGCAGTTACCCCTGTATCGGCTGACAATAAAAATAAAATGGCCTGCGCGTTAGGCAGCAAAGATAAAGTCAGTTCGGGCTCGCTGCCTAATGCATTTAAGCCGGGTGTGTCAATAATGCGTAATCCTTGATGCAGCAGCGGGTGATCAATGTTGATCAGCGCGTGTCGCCATGCCGGTATTAATACATAATCAGCCTGCTCCGCAGCTTCTAATGATTCAGGTAAAAACCCCAAGGCAATCGCCTCTTCGATGCTCACCGTTTTATTTTGTGCTACATGTGCGAAGGCTTTAATTAAGCTGTTGGCATCGGTAGGGTCGAGGGCAATATTGAACCAATACTGAGGCTCTTGCTTGAGCTGGGTTAAACTGCTGTCAAAATTACGTGTTTCGATCGGTAATAAGCGCAGCATATCGGGTGCTTGCTGACTCTCAAAAAAGATCTCCGTTGGGCACATGGTGGTGCGCCCTGCGCGCGAAGGCAGTAAACGTTGACCAAAATTGGAGAAAAACAAACTGTTGATCAGCTCTGTTTTGCCCCGTGAGTATTCACCAATAAACGCCAGAGTAATCTGATCAGAGCGGAGCATTTTAACGTTTTGCTCAAGTTGCGTGACCAGCTCAGGGGTGTCCAAGCGATTACGAGCCAGCCAGCTACGGTAGCGCATGATTTCTCGAATCAGCTCACGTTTCCATGTCACATACTCATCAATATGTTGGTGTAAGCGTTGCATGCTCATTGAATACCCCTGGTTAAGGCCGAGTAGGCTTAGGTGTCAGCATAGGCTGCCAGTAGTATGGCGTGAGCAGGCATATTGCAAAGCAAACTGCATCACAGAGGCTAAATTTTTTTCAGCACAGATGAGCGAATTCGGCCAACTCTGGAATATGTTTTGGCGCAGTAATGCGCACACGCTTTTGTCTGCTGAGTTCACCACTCTCAATCTTTACTGCATGTTTTGGTACAGCAAAGACCTCACTTAAAAAAGCAATCAGCTGGCTATTGGCTTTACCATCAACGGGTGGTGCATGTAGGCGTATTTTTATCCGCTCACCGTGTAGACTCGCAAACTCACTGCGTTTTGCGCCCGGCTGCACATGGCAAAAGAGCAGCAGGTCAGTGCTATCCCAGCGCGCATGAAGGGTCACAAAAACGGACTAATTAAGGCGCGTAATGGTCCGACCAAGCCAGTACTGGCGGCTACGTTGTTAATCACTAAGCGTTCCAGCAGGTTAATCGTAATAAATGCAAAAATAGGAGAGATGTCTAAGCCTCCTAGGTTGGGCAGTAAATTACGGATGGGTGCGAGTAGAGGCTCGCAAATTTGCTGGGTCAGTTGTGCGCCAGGGTTATGACTGCCAGGGGCAATCCACGATAAAATTACACTAATAATCAGGGCGAAGAAGAATATTTTCAGAACAAGACTGGCTACCGTAATGAGTGTCCATGCCAGTATTTGTGGCAGTAATTGCACAGCCGGTAAGCCAGCTAATGTCAGTAAGACAGTAATGAGTAAGAACTGCAGTACCAGCACCAGCACTAATCCAGCCAGATCAATGCCCGCGACGCTGGGAATGATACGGCGTAAAGGAGCCAGTAACGGTTGTGTGGCTTTAACCGTGAACTGGCACAGTGGATTATAAAAATCAGCACGCACCACTTGTAGGATAAACCGCAGTAAAGCAATCAGCAGATAAAGCTGACCTAAGGTTTGGATAATGTAGATAAATGCTTCGGTAAGTCCTGACATAAAACCCTCTTATTGACTCAGTTGTTGAGCGAGTTCTTGTGAGCGTAGTGCAGCACTATGCACCGCAGTCTCGACCAGTTCAAGAAAGCCGCCACTTTGGAATGCATGGATAGCGGCTTCTGTAGTGCCGTTTGGCGAGGTGACTTGTTGGCGTAATTGTGCCGCATCGAAAGAGCTTTGGCAGGCCATATTTGCTGCACCTTGCGCCGTATATGTTGCTAACTGTGCGGCAGTGTCTGCTGGCAATCCCAGTTTGATGCCTGCTTTGGTCATGGCTTCAATGAGCAGGAAAAAATAGGCAGGGCCGCTGCCAGAAACTGCAGTGACAGCATCGATTAAGCGTTCATCCGCTAACCATACGGCTAAGCCGACGGCGGACAGTAATTGTTGCGCTTGCGCGCGCTGCTCTTCTGTGACCTGTGCGTTGGCGTATAAGCCGCTGACTCCTTGCTGAATTAACGCTGGGGTATTGGGCATACAGCGCACAATTGCGCGGGGGCCGAGCCATTGGCTTAAACTGGCAATATTAACGCCGGCGGCAATGGAAATAATCAGCTGGTTAGCCGTCAAGTGCGAGGCCAGTTGCTCGCATACATCGCGCATGATTTGTGGCTTAACGGCTAGAACAATCACATCAGCGTCTACAATCGCTAGACTATTATCCGTGTAAGTGGCAACAGAAAACTCTGTTTGGATTTTTTGTAATTGTGCGGCGCCGGGATCGCTGGCACGCATCTGTTGGGCGGCGACGCCTTGTTTGCGTAAGCCGCCGATTAAACTGGCCGCCATATTGCCCGCACCAATAAAGGTAATCTGTGTATCGCTCACTGGTAAAACTCCTCTAACGACTGTGGGAGAGTTTGTCTCCCTGCGTTTAAGTTTGGTGTGTCATACGTAAAGAATGATGCAGATTGTGCTGCAATTCGCGAATTTGCGCAAAAGATTACCGTTGATCTTGGTAACCTACGGTAGGCTTTGAAGTTATTACTAAAGGTATACTTGCTTAGAAAGTATTGTAACAACCTAGTTGTGAGCGGCTTGGCAACCGTAACCTTTACATTATTCTCTGCTATCGTAGACATTATTTATGCCAGATGACGTCGTACAATAATAGAACGGTATTTTAATTGCTTGTTTGTGACTGGGGAATTCCATGGATATTACTGAACTGTTGGCTTTTAGTGCGAAACAAGGTGCATCGGATTTGCACTTATCATCAGGCCTGCCACCAATGATACGTGTGGATGGTGATGTGCGCCGAATTAACTTACCCGCCATGGAGCACAAGCAAGTTCACGCGCTGATTTATGACATTATGAACGATAAGCAGCGCAAGGATTATGAGGAGTTTTTAGAGACTGACTTCTCTTTTGAGGTGCCTGGGGTGGCGCGCTTTCGGGTTAACGCCTTTAACCAAAATCGTGGTGCAGCGGCTGTGTTTCGTACTATTCCCTCCAAAGTGCTTAGCATGGAGGATCTTGGCTTAGGTGAGGTGTTCCGAAATATTGCTGATGTGCCGCGCGGTTTAGTACTGGTAACAGGCCCTACCGGTTCGGGTAAGTCAACCACGCTTGCCGCTATGATGGACTATTTAAATAGCACCAAGTACCAGCACATTCTCACCGTTGAAGACCCGATTGAGTTTGTGCATGAATCGAAAAAAAGCTTGATTAACCAGCGTGAAGTGCACCGCGATACGCATGGCTTTAATGAGGCCTTGCGCTCAGCTTTGCGGGAAGATCCGGATATCATCTTGGTGGGTGAGTTGCGTGACTTGGAAACCATTCGTTTGGCGTTAACAGCGGCAGAAACGGGGCACTTAGTCTTTGGTACGTTGCACACCACTTCAGCAGCGAAAACGATTGACCGTGTGGTTGATGTGTTCCCCGCGCAAGAGAAATCCATGGTGCGCTCGATGTTATCAGAGTCCTTGCAGGCGGTGATCTCGCAAACGCTATTAAAGAAAATTGGTGGTGGTCGTGTGGCTGCGCATGAAATCATGCTTGGCACCCCTGCTATTCGTAACCTGATTCGTGAAGATAAAGTTGCGCAAATGTACTCCGCGATCCAGACCGGGGGTTCATTAGGTATGCAGACTTTAGATAGTTGCTTAAAAGGCTTGCTGGCGAAAGGCTTGATCGGTCGCGATAGTGCGCGTGAAAAAGCCAAAACCCCTGAAAACTTTTAAGCTTTTGTAGCTCACCTGTAACGGTGAAATAGGATATGCCATGGAATTTGACAAGCTTTTACGCTTAATGGTTGAGAAAGGTGGTTCCGACTTGTTTATTACAACAGGTGTGGCACCGTCCATGAAGATCAATGGTAAAATCATGCCGGTGACTAAGACGCCGTTATCACCTGAGATGACTCGTGAAATAGTGCTGGGCGTGATGAATGAGCAGCAGCGCCGTGATTTTGCAGAAAACCTCGAATGTAACTTTGCCATCAGTTCGCGTGGCATTGGCCGTTTTCGGGTCAGCGCATTTTATCAGCGTAACCTGATTGGGATGGTGCTGCGTCGCATCGAAACCAATATTCCCAGCTTGGATGATTTAAAACTCCCTGAGATTTTAAAAAAACTGGCGATGACCAAGCGTGGCCTCGTGTTGTTTGTGGGGGCGACGGGTACGGGTAAATCAACTTCGTTAGCGGCAATGGTTGGTCATCGTAATAAAAACAGTTCCGGTCATATTATTTCTATTGAAGACCCGATTGAGTTTATTCATCAACATAACAACTGCATTGTTACTCAGCGTGAAGTGGGTATTGATACTGAATCATTTGAAGTAGCGCTGAAGAACACCTTGCGGCAAGCGCCTGATGTGATTTTGATTGGTGAGGTGCGCAGCCGTGAAACCATGGATTATGCAGTGACCTTTGCGGAAACTGGACACCTGTGTCTCGCTACTCTGCACGCCAACAATGCCAACCAAGCATTGGATCGTATTATCAACTTCTTTCCCGCCGATCGTCAGCAGCAAGTGTGGATGGATTTGTCACTTAACTTGCGTGCCATTATTGCTCAACAGTTGGTGCCGACACCGGATGGTAAAGGCCGACGCGCGGTGATCGAGGTACTGATCAATACACCGCTAGCGGCTGACTTAATTCGTAAGGGGGAAGTGCACGAGTTAAAACCTTTGATGAAGCGCTCTACAGAATTGGGGATGCAAACTTTTGACCAAGCGCTGTATACGCTCTACTCGCAAGGTGAGATTACTTATGAAGACGCGTTGTCACATGCCGACTCATCCAATGATTTGCGCTTAATGATTAAACTGGGGGCAGAAGCCGGCGGTGATAGCTTTAGCAGTATGCCAACGGGATTGTCTCTGGAAATTAGTGATGAAAACTCTGAGCGACGACTGCGTTAATGCAATAAAGGAGACGTCTGTATGACCCAACAATTGCGCGTATGGGATGCTCCATTACGGATCTTTCATTGGTTATTGGTGTTAAGTGTATTCACCGCTTTGCTGACCGGTTGGGTTGGCGGTGGTTGGATTGATTGGCATGCGCGTGCAGGCTTATGCATTATTGGCTTGTTGAGTTTTCGTATCGTTTGGCTGTTAATGGGCTCGACCTATGCTCGCTTGTCTACCTTGCTGGCTTCACTGTTGGCGCTGCCGCAATATTTACGTGGCGAGTGGCGCCAGCTGGGACATAATCCCTTAGGTGTCTTGTCAGTTTTTGCGATGTTAGGGATGTTGAGCTGGCAAGCGGTGAGTGGTTTATTTAGCAATGATGACATTGCTTTTACTGGACCGCTGTACACATTCGTCAGCAGCAGTTTGAGTGGTGATTTAACCCGTCTACATAAACTCGGTATGTGGGTTATTATTGGTTTAATTATCGTGCATGTGCTGGCGATCATTGCGCATGCTGTGGTCAAAAAACATAACTTAGTTAAACCGATGCTCACGGGGCAGACTGAGCAACAATACCCTGAGCAGAAAGCCGCGCAAGGCGGGCATTGGCTGGCTTTCATCTGTGCTGTAACGATTGCTTTGGGTGCGGTTTATTTGGCTTCCGGTGAATGGCAAAGTAAACCGCCGCCAGCGCCTGCGGTTGCTCCCGCTTGGTAATGAGCGTTTAAGTAGAATAAAAAAGGTCGCCGTATAGGCGACCTTTTTTGCATAACACATCAACTAAATATTAAAGACTTAGTCGTTGCGGTATTTGTCGTGACAACCTTTGCAGCTGTCGCCGGTTGCTGCAAACGCTTTAGCAACGACTGCTTTGTCGCCTGTTGCAGCAGCTACAGCCAATTCGTTAGCGGCTTTATTGAACGCCATGCCAACTTTAGTAACGCCTTCACGATCAGTAAACATTTCAGGCTTTACGCGAGTTTTAGTGTCGCCAATGCTTTTTTCAGTACCTGGGCCAAACAACGCGCCCATGCCTGAATTTGCGGTTGCAGCGATGCTGTTCGCCGCAGCTTGCACTTGTGCTGGATCCCAAGCGACGCTTTCATCAATGGCCATGGCTTTGATTTTGCCCATGTTCCAGCTCATAAAGTTATAACCAGCTTTGCGATGCTGAATTTGATCTTCAGGATCAAGTTGCGCATTGGCGCTTAAACTGGTGGTTAAGAAAAGTGCAGCTAAGCTGCCAATCATCAGGTTTTTCATCAGGTCTTCTCCTTTGTAGCAACATATTCCTATGTATCATTTAGGTTGCTGCTGGGTAATGCAGTGAATGTTTCCACCGCCAAGTAAAATTTCTCGTCCAGGCACCATTACAATATCGCGATCAGGAAATATCTCCTGTAGCGTTTTTTCTGCAATGGCATCCATAGGGTCATTAAAACTCGGAGCAATAATAGCGCAATTAATGATTAAAAAGTTTATATAAGATCCTGCTAGACGAATGTCGGGGCTGCGTGGTTGTGATCCGGCTGCGATATCGACGCCCGCACATTCTTGTTCTGTCGCATATATTGGACTGGGTATCGGTATCTTATGCACTTTTAACCTGCGCCCTTGTGCATCTTTGCTACCGCTTAAAATGGCGAAAGCTGCGTGGCAGCGTGCATAGTTGGGATCATTTATATCATCGGTCCATGCCAAGATGACTTCGCCTGGGCGGGCAAAACAGCAAAAGTTATCAATATGCCCATCAGTTTCGTCGTTGTATAAGCCTTCTGGTAACCAGATGATAGTGCTGACATTCAGGTAATCGCGCAGGTATTGCTCAATGTCTACTTGGTTCAGGTGTGGGTTACGATTTTGGTTAAGCAAGCATTCTGCAGTGGTTAACAGCGAGCCCTCACCATCGACATGTATCGCACCACCTTCTAAAACGAAGTCAGCGGTGCGGTAGCGAGGCAAGTGTTCAATCGCCAGTACTTTGCTAGCCACTTGATCATCGCGTTGCCACGGCCAATATAAGCCGCTCTCAAGTCCACCCCAAGCATTAAAGGTCCAGTCGATACCGCGGGTTTGGCCTTGGTCATTGATCACAAAAGTCGGTCCAGTATCACGCATCCAAGCATCATCATTGCTGATCTCTAAGACACGAATGTTGGCATGCGCAAGGCGTGCTTGAGCATTGACATATTGTCCGGCACTCACGCCAATACTGACCTGCTGGTACTCGGCAATGGCTAACGCCACTTGGCAAAACGCTGCTTGCGCAGGTTTGCCACCCAAGCGCCAATTATCCGGGCGCTCTGGCCAAATCATCCAAGTTTGTTGCTGCGCTTCCCACTCGGCGGGCATGCGAAAACCATCCGCGCGAGGTGTGCTCAAATTATGGCGGGCTGACATTCTAAGATTCCAACTCGCCGTCGAGTGTCTTGAGTGCGCTATAAAGGTTTGGGCGACGATCACGGAATACGCCCCAAGCCGTACGCGTATGTTCAAGGCTGTCCAAATCAAAGCTGTGTACGGCAACGCCTTGGTCAGTTTGATTAAGCTCAGCCACTTTTTCACCAAACTGATCGGCAATAAAAGAAGAACCATAAAAGGTGATCTCATAGCCGTCTTGCTCTTCACTGCCGATCCGGTTTGAGGCGATCAGTGGTGTGAGGTTAGCGCCAGCATGACCTTGCTGCACTCGCTGCCAATGCGCCGATGAGTTGATTGTTGGATCATGCGGCTCGCTGCCGATTGCAGTGGGATAGAACAACAACTCTGCGCCTTGCAGCGCCATCGAGCGTGCACACTCAGGGAACCACTGATCCCAACAAATACCGACGCCAATTTTTGCATAGCGTGTTTGCCAGACTTTAAAGCCCGTATCACCAGGATTGAAGTAATACTTTTCATGATAACCAGGACCATCAGGGATGTGGCTTTTACGGTACACGCCGAGCAAGCTACCGTCGGCATCAATGATGGCGATGCTGTTAAAGCGTGCTTGACCGGCACGTTCAAAGAAACTAATCGGCAGAACGATATTGAGTTCTTTAGCGATTTTCTGGAAGTGTGCAATCGCGGGGTTGTCTTTAACTGTAGTCGCCAGTTGCAAATAGTCAGGATTCGGCTTTTTACAGAAGTAGGGTGTTTCAAACAACTCTTGTAATAAGATGATTTGCGCACCTTGCTTTGCCGCTTGGCGTACCAGTTGCTCGGCTTTAGCAATATTGGCGCTGACATCCCAAGAACAGCTCATTTGTGTAATGGCAACACTGACAATGCGTGACATAAAAGCACTCCAAGCGATGATAAAATAACAGGGTTCTAGGCTAACTGATTAGCGGATGCAACCCAAGTTCAACGGCTGATTTATCAGCCGTTGATCGTATCTTAATGGGTGAGTAAAGAGGTGCATGGCTGAATGTGATAGGTTATCGGTCGTACATTGCATATTATGTACACTTTTCAGTGATAAACGCACAATAAAAGCACTAAATATGCCGTTATATCTTGAGTCCTGCTGCAGACCTTGCCAGACTTCGCATGGCGTGGCGGTGATGCGTATTTAACTTGATTAACACTATGAACGAAAGGAGCTGTGCGCGTGAAAAAAACTAAGCAAATGTTATTGGCCGTCGCTGTAGGCGTGGCTGTTGTCGCTTCAGCTCAGGCTGAGCAGCGCGTGCTGAAAGTGTATCATTGGTCTGACTATGTCGCACCGAACACGATCAGTAACTTTGAGAAGCAAAGTGGCATTAAAGTGGTGTTTGATGTCTATGATAGCAACGAAGTGCTGGAAGCTAAATTGCTCTCTGGTGGTTCTGGCTACGATATCGTGGTGCCGTCGAATCCGTTCCTTGCCAAACAGATTAAAGCTGGGGTGTATCAAAAGCTCGATAAAGCGCAGTTACCGCAGTGGGATAATCTTAATAAAGACTTATTGCATACCTTAGAAGTCAGCGATCCAGGTAATCAGTACTCGATCCCCTATATGTGGGGTTCAATCGGTATGGGTTATAACGTTGATAAGGTCAAAGCAGCTTTGGGTGACCAGCCGATTGACTCTTGGGACATCATCTTTAAACCTGAAAATATCAGCAAGCTGCATGAATGCGGCGTGGCGTTATTAGACTCACCAACCGAAATCATTCCTGCGGCATTGCATTATTTAGGCTTACCCGCCGACAGTGAAAAGCAGGAAGACTTAAAACAAGCGGAAGCGTTACTGTTAAAGATTCGTCCGTATGTGACCTATTTCCATTCTTCAAAGTACATTTCAGACTTAGCCAGCGGCAATATTTGTATGGCGGTTGGTTACTCTGGTGACTTGTACCAAAGTAAAGCCCGTGCGGAAGAAGCTAAAAGTAAAGTCAAAATTGCCTATAAAATCCCTAAAGAAGGTGCGGGCACTTTCTTTGACATGGTCGCGATTCCAAGTGATTCCAAAAACGTCACTGAAGCCCATGAGTTTATTAACTACTTGCTGCAGCCACAAGTGATGGCAGATTTGACCGATTACTTACAGTTCCCTAACGCCAATGAGCAAGCCACTGCGTTAGTTGAAGAGTCTATTCGTACCGATCCAGGCATTTACCCGCCTGCTGAAGTGATGAGTAAACTTTATACGTTCCCTGATTTGCCTGCAAAAACTCAGCGTTTAATGACGCGCAGTTGGACCAAAATCAAGTCGGGCAAATAATTGCACAGCGTGCACGGGTGATCCGCCTCTAATGGTTTAGATGACCTGTGCATATTCTAACGCGTTCGATCATGGGTTGCTGAGAGCAGCCGGTTATTCACATTAGGAGGATGGGCTATTGCCTAGATTGATACACAGTGTTGTGTTGGCTATGACTGTCAACATGTTGATAAGTACAGCTGTTTTTGCTGAGTCTAAAGTGCACGTTTACAATTGGTCGGACTACATCAGTAAGCCGGTTCTTGAAACGTTTACTGCACAAACGCAAACACACGTAGTGTATGACGTGTTCGACTCCAATGAAGCATTGGAGGGTAAATTATTGGCAGGACGCAGTGGTTATGATGTGGTTGTGCCGTCGGATCATTTTTTAGCACGGCAAATCAGCGCCGGTGCGTTTGGGAAGCTTGATAGAAGCTTATTGCCTAATTGGGATAATTTAGATCCTCAGCTCATGCAGCAAGTCTCAGTCAATGATCCGGGTAATCAATATGCGGTGCCGTATCTATGGGGTACTAATGGTATTGGTTATAACATCGACAAAGTTAAAGAAGTGTTAGGTGTTGATACGATAGATTCTTGGGCGGTGTTATTTGAACCTGAGAATATGCAAAAGCTCAGTAGCTGTGGTGTGGCTTTTTTAGATTCAGCTGATGAAATGTTGCCGGCTATGCTGAACTATTTGGGCTTAGATCCCAACAGCCATAAGTCTGCTGACTATAAAAAAGCTGAAGAGAAACTCGCAAAAATCCGCCCCTATGTGACTTACTTTCATTCGTCAAAATATGTTGGTGATCTCGCCAATGGTAATATTTGTGTGGCTGCTGGCTTCTCTGGTGATGTTCTGCAAGCAGCTGATCGTGCCAATGATGCAGGTCAGGGCGTGCGCGTGGCATACAGTATTCCTAAGGAAGGTGGTAATCTATGGTTCGACATGTTGGCGATTCCTGCGGATGCTAAAAATGTCGAACAAGCGCACGCTTTTATCAATTACCTACTCGACCCAGCGGTTATTGCTCAGGTCAGTGATTATGTTGGTTATGCCAACCCCAATCGCTATGCTTATGAGTTGATGGATGAAGACGTACGTAATAACCCAGCCGTCTATCCAGAGCAGGCTGTCTTAGATAATTTATTTGTTTCTAAGCCGTTACCCAGCAACGTGCAGCGAATTAAAACTCGCAGCTGGACTCGCTTTAAATCTGGAAAATAATCATCTGTTACATTGTAAAGCTCAGCCTTTAGGCTGGGCTTTCTGCATTTGGAGAATCCTATGGCAATAGCCTCAGGCGCGTACAAGAAAGCACTTGCTAACTTGCAAAAGCCTAAAGACGTGTTAGTTAACATTGAACGCGTCACCAAGTACTTTGATGACACCCTCGCGGTGGATGAAGTCTCGCTGAAAATTAATAAAGGCGAGATTTTTGCTCTGTTGGGTGGTTCAGGTTCGGGGAAGTCGACATTGCTGCGCATGTTGGCTGGTTTTGAAACGCCGACTGAAGGCCGTATCTTGCTCGATGGTGTCGATATTACGCACATGCCACCTTATGAGCGTCCGATTAATATGATGTTCCAATCCTATGCGTTATTTCCGCATATGACCGTTGAGCAGAATATTGCGTTTGGTTTAAAGCAAGACAGCCTGAGCAAAGAAGAAGTTGCCCAGCGCGTTGAGGAAATGTTGAAACTGGTGCAGATGACGAAATATGCCAAGCGCAAACCGCATCAGTTATCCGGTGGTCAGCGTCAGCGTGTGGCTTTAGCCCGCTCACTGGCCAAGCGTCCTAAACTATTGCTGCTGGATGAGCCGATGGGCGCTTTGGATAAAAAGTTGCGCTCGCAAATGCAGTTGGAATTGGTGGAGATCATTGAGCGGGTGGGAGTGACCTGCGTAATGGTCACCCACGATCAAGAAGAAGCCATGACCATGGCGGAGCGCATCGCGATTATGCACCAAGGCTGGATTGCTCAAGTGGGTAGTCCGATGGACATTTATGAAACGCCAGCCAGCCGTTTAGTTTGTGAGTTTATTGGTAACGTCAATTTATTTGATGGCGAAATTATCACTGATGATTCCGACCATGTGGTGATTATCTGTCCTAAGCTCGAGCGTCCAATTTATATTGGCCATGGTATTACCAGCCTGGCTGAGAATAAGCGTGTAACTTTTGCTCTGCGCCCAGAGAAATTACTGCTGTGCAGCAATAAGCCTGATGATCTGGAACATGAAGACTACAACTGGGCTAAAGGCATTGTGCATGACATTGCTTATTTAGGCGGACATTCTGTGTATCACGTAGAGCTGGCTTCGGGCACGATTGTTCAGGCTTTTATTGCCAACTCTGAACGTAACGTCAAGCGTCCGACGTGGGATGATGAAGTGTATGTGCATTGGGTCGATGACAGTGGCGTGGTGTTCCAATCATGAGCGTCCGCGAAAAAATATTCGGGACGTTGCCTAAGGGTCGCCATGCCGTGATTGGCGTGCCGTTTCTTTGGATGCTGCTGTTTTTCCTGCTGCCCTTTGCCATTATTATCAAAATTAGTTTTGCAGAAGCGGATATCGCAATTCCGCCGTATACCAGTTTGACGGAGTGGGCAGATAGCCAGCTGACCGTTTTGCTAAACTTTGGTAACTACGTCTTACTCAGTGAAGATCAGCTCTATATTTCAGCGTACTTAGGTTCGTTAAAAATTGCTTTGGTCAGTACGGTGTTGTGCCTGTTAGTGGGTTATCCCATGGCCTATGCTATCGCCCGTTCAAGTAAACAGATGCAGCCTGTTTGGTTGTTACTGATTATGATGCCGACATGGACTGCATTGTTGATTCGCGTCTACGCTTGGATGGGTATTCTGAGCAATAACGGCTTACTTAATAATGCTTTGCTGTGGTTGGGGGTGATCAGTGAGCCACTGCAAATTCTGAACACTAACATCGCAGTGTATATTGGCATTGTTTACGCCTACTTGCCGTTTATGGTGTTGCCGTTATATGCCAATTTGGTTAAGCATGACGTGTCTTTGCTGGAAGCAGCGTCTGACTTGGGCGCTAAAGGCTATAGCGCCTTTTGGAAAATCACCGTGCCATTATCCAAAAGCGGTGTGATTGCCGGTTGTATGCTGGTGTTTATTCCAGTGGTGGGTGAGTTTGTGATTCCAGAGCTGCTTGGTGGCCCGGAAACGCTGATGATTGGTAAGGTGCTTTGGCAAGAGTTCTTTAATAATCGTGATTGGCCCGTGGCAGCATCGCTGGCGGTGATTATGCTGTTGCTGTTGATGATTCCGATTATTTTATTTAATCGTAACCAGGCCAGTGAGCTGGAGGGTAAAGCATGAAGCACTTTAGATTCTCACGCTTTATGCTGATTGCAGGCTTGTTGTTTATCTATCTGCCCATGCTGATCTTGGTCATTTACTCCTTTAATGCGTCACGTTTAGTGACGGTTTGGGGCGGCTGGTCAACCAAGTGGTATGCCGGCCTATTGGATAACACTCAGCTGATGAATGCAGTGCTGCGTTCATTGGAAATCGCCACGTATACCGCGATTGCGGCAACTGCGCTGGGTACTTTAGCGGCGCTGGTATTAACGCGGATTGGCCGTTTTCGTGGGCGCACGCTGTTTGGCGGTATGGTCACCGCACCTCTGGTCATGCCAGAAGTGATTACTGGTTTATCTTTGCTACTGTTGTTTGTAGCGATGGCGCAACTGATAGGCTGGCCAATGGAACGTGGTGTGATCACCATCTGGATCGCCCACACCACGTTCTGTACCGCCTATGTTTCGGTGGTGGTGTCGTCACGTTTGCGGGAAATTGATCGCTCTATGGAAGAAGCGGCGATGGATCTTGGAGCCAAGCCATGGAAAGTTTTTTTCCTGATTACCGTACCGATGATTGCACCATCTTTAGCCGCTGGGGCGATGATGTCTTTTGCGTTGTCATTGGATGACTTGGTCTTGGCCAGTTTTGTTTCAGGACCGGGTTCAACCACCTTGCCAATGGAAATCTTCTCTGCCGTGCGCATGGGGGTTAAGCCAGAAATCAATGCGGTTGCGAGTTTGATTTTGCTATTTATTTCCTTGGCCACTTTCTTGTTATGGTTCTTTACGCGTCGCGCAGAAAAAAATCGTAAGAAAGCCATGTTGCAGATTAAAGAGCAAGAACGCGCTAATCAGGCATAATTATTGTTTGATTAAAAACGGCGCAGCTTACATCAGTAGGCTGCGCCGTTTTTGTTGCTTGCTAACGATGTTGAGCTTGTCAGTCTATTGCCCTGGAGGTGTTTGTGCGCCAGCCGTGTTATCCAGCAAGCTGCTGGTGGCCGTTTGAATATAGGCATTGAGTTGCTTAAGCCATTGCGCATCCTCCGCCTGTTCTGTGGCTGGCGCACTCTGTGGATTGGCGCCTAATTGGTAGGTCCACATGCGTGCCTTGAGATCTTTGGGCTTAATTAAAATGCGCTCGCCTTTTATCAGTGCCACCGTTTGGTCGCTGCCTGAGGGTTTGATCATTGCAAAGCCTTGATCTTCTTTAGGTAAGGTCAGTAAATCGCGGCCCCAACATTGATGCTGCACTTTATCACCTAAGCGCCCCATGATGGTCGGCACCATATCCACTTGTGCGGCAACGGTCGTGTTTATTTTGCCCCATTTATCTTGAATGCCCGGTGCAATCAGCAACATCGGTACGTGAAAACGATTCAGATCCATTTCGGTCATTTGCTCGGGCGTCCCGAAGCCATGGTCGCCTAGCACCACAAATAGGGTGTCGTTGTACCAAGGTTGTTGTTTGGCTTTTTTGAAAAATTCGCCCAGTGCCCAGTCAGAATAGCGCATGGCGGTGAGGTGTAAATCTAAGCTTCCGTGTCCTGTTACTGGTTCGCTTGGCAGTATCTCGGGCAATGCGTACGGGGTGTGATTGGATAGGGTTTGTAGTAAGGCATAAAAGGGTTGGTTATCTTTGAGCATGTTCAATTCGAGAATGCTGCGTTCAAACATATCTTGATCAGATACGCCCCACGTAGGGTCTGCGACCAGCGGATTCACATAGTCGTTGCGACCAATAAAATGCGTCATACCTTGGTTACTAAAGAAGCCTTGTTGGTTATCCCAAGCAAAGTCGCCGTTATACACGTAAGCATCTTGAAAACCTCGCGCACTGAGTAGCTGCGGTAAGCCGGAAAACTGATGGACACCCTCAGGCGTTTGCATTAAGTATTCAAATGCGGGGAGATTGGGAAAGCAGGCCATGCTGGCGAACATCCCTTGGTGGGTGTGTGTACCGTTGGCAAAGAAGCGGGTGAATAACAAGCCTTCTTTACTTAACTTATCAAACTCTGGGGTGATGTGATCGTTACTGCCTAAGGCTCCAACATAACGTCCAGCGAAACTTTCCATCAGAATCACCACCACATTGTGCACCGGTAGCTGAGTGTCAGCCACCGGCGAGTAGATACGGCGAATTGCAGCGCTGTCTGCATCAGTCAGTTGATCATGTTGGGTGAGCACTAAGTCGCGGGTGATGGCCTGCGCTTCAGCGAGGGATAACGTCGATTTCCAGATATTATCGCGGTGTGCCGAGAAAGTCGTTTTGGCTGCGTTATATAAGCTCAAGACTGGGTTTAAACCCAAGTGATTAGCAAACATTGAATGGGTGGTATAGGCATCTCCCCAGCGCAGGGGTGGACCTTGACGCAAAGTACCGCGCGCAGCAATGACACACAGCACAAGGCAGATAGAGAACGTTACCGCTTGAGTGAGAACGTTGTAGTTTTTGCGAGTGATGCTGTATGCGCGGGTTTTTCGCTCCGTCCAAGAAAAGAGAAGAAACATCAGTAGCGTGCAAGCCAACCATGCGCTGAGCAAACTCACCACAGGAAAACCATGCCAGAGCATACTGAGGACGGTTGCTGGATCTTCATTCAGGTATTGAAAAACTAAACTGTTGAGGCGCTGATGAAACTCGCGATAAAAATCCAGTTCAATAATGCCCAGTAAAATGCTAATTGCCGCGCAGAGTGTCAGCCAAGCCACCAGCAAACGACGCTGATTCATTAGCCATGGGATCAAAATGCTCAGCACTAAAGGAATGCTCACATAAACCATTAACCGCAGGTCAAAGCGCAGGCCATTGCTAAAGGCTTGAACAAGGTCTGCTGTATGGGTGCTACCAAGCATTTCATGGTTGTAGGTCAGTAGTAGACCACGCAAAGCAGTCAATAAAACTAACCAGAGCAGCATGCTGATTGCAGTAAAAAGTAGGTGAGCGGTGAGGGTTATCTTTTGTTTGGGCGCGTAAGCAGTACTGGGAACCATGAGTAACGCCTATATGGAATGAATAGAAAAAAGAGGGGTGGCTCTGCACCGCGCAGCAAGAATTAGCTGAGCTTAGTGCGCAGCTTTGGATTTAGGTTGCAGTAGTGTTGTAAAAAATGCTGCCAATCAGCCTCCGGCATAGCACCACGGTGGCGGCCCAGTTGTTTGATGTCATGCAGCGCTGCTCTAGATGTAGGCCAACGACGCCGCGCTTTCTCTAGGTCGATGAAAGCCACTTCCGGTGCCTGCAGAGGTTGGCTCTTGATAAAAATATGTTTTGAGTAGCAGCAGCCGTGCTGCCAGCCACCGATGTGCATTCTATAAAAGCGATATGCAATCTGCTTTAACACCGCATCAACCACCGTACGATCCAGAGGTTGCGTGCGCTGCTGGCTATACCAATCGTCTAAACTGATAAAGCCCGTCAGTGCTTCGGTGATCAATAATGCATGCCAAGCTTGGTCTTTTTTTATTACGCCATAAAAGACCAGTTGTGGTGCGTGAGCACCTAAACGCTGTAACGCTTGGATGGCATTTTTTTCACGCAATACAGTGGGGTAGCCGAAGGGATGACGTAAAGAAAAAAACACATGGTTTATTTGACGTTTGCTGTACAGCCACGGCTCTTCAGGTGTCTTAGGTGCAAGCAGTTGTACGCCACTTTCACCACCACGACGTTGGTTGGGCTCTTCAACCCATTCGCCTGTGCGTGCCCACCATGTATTGAAGTCTGTTTCGTGAAGTTGTCCCGCGGCGTTCATAGCATACCTCTTATCAATTAATTGTTATTTTTATGTAAAACATAGACACGCCACATTGAATAACTGGGCAAAAAATCAAGATGGGCTTGGATGTTAAATCCAGACTGGATGAATTCCTGCTCGACTGTTTCTGTATTAATGACAAAGCGATTGCTGTTTTTATAGCATGGATCTTCTTGTAAACGTTGCTTCTCTAATGATTTACGGCGCCATGCCTTGTAATTACCATCTACCCACAGTGAAATAATCACGCTGTCGCGCGTGGTGCGATGAAATTCTTTGAGTAATGCTAAGCGGTGCTCGGGTTGTTCAATATGATGCAATAAGCGCATGCAGAAGATGCTATCGACTGAGTTATCTGGCAGGTCGATGGCAAAGGCTGAGGTTTGAAAGGTTCGCACCTTCTCGCTGATCTGTGCGGGCTGTGAAAGTATTGCAGTGTTGAGCATGTCGGCAGAGTTGTCAGCGGCCAAAATAATTCGATTGGGTTGCTCGGCTAACGTTGACCAAAAACGGCCCGCGCCGCAGGGTAAGTCTAAAACCAAATTAGGTTCGCCGGCTAATGCCAACGCGCGTCGAGCCAACTGCTGATCGCGGTAATGGGATAGTTTACGGGCTAAGCCGGTTTGATGTTTTTCCAAGTATTGCTGTGCATGCGCTTGATCGTATTTGTCTGAAAAAGCCAATTGAATAGGTGCTTTAAGCATTGCAGTCGTTCCGTGTTGATAAGGAATATTGCATAGCTTAGAAAAGACAGCATCAAGCGGATGTTAAAGTCATGTGAAAAATATGTGAGTTGTTAGTGTTTTTCTGTGTGAGGTTTTTTTGGATTTAAAAACACATGGAAACAACTGCCGTGAGGGTGGCGTGTGCCGACCTGGATAGACCAGCCTTGGTGGATGCAAATACGTCGTACCAAGGATAAGCCAAGCCCCAAACCTTCGCCGCGAGCGTTTTGTCCTCGAGTAAACGGTTGAAAAATACTCTCTTGGAAATCTTCGGGGATGCCAATGCCTGTGTCTTCTACAGTAAAGTGATCGGCATACAACGTTAATGTAACCTCACCTTGCTCTGTGTAGTGTAAGGCATTGCGTAGTAGATTCGAGAGCACGGTACGCAGAAAGGTTGCATTGTATAAGACTTGGTTTGGTGCTTGTTTGGTATACAACTGAAAGCACATCTGCTTTTCGGCAAATAAAGGTGCCCAAAGCTCTACTTGTGCGTCAGCGATTGTCTGTAGTGTTGCTTGCCCGCCTAAAAAAGCTTCTTCAGGCTTACTGCGTGCGAGAATTAGAAAGGTTTGTACGAGGTCGTGCATCTCTTCGCTCGCGCGCTGAATGCGTTGTAAGTGGGTGTTTTCTTTCTCTGATCGGTTCGTTTCAGCGAGCAGTTCGCAGGAGCTGGCAATGATCATCAAGGGTGTGCGTAACTCATGACTGACATCGCTGGTGAACAGTTTTTCGCGCTCTAAACTGTTGCGTAATTTACTTAAGGTGCTATCAAAAGCTGCCGCGAGATGGCCAATTTCATCATCAGCATATTCTGGTGCTAAAGGTGGTGCTAGAGGTAACAGTTGATCGCGGTGCTGCACTTGTTGCGCTAGACGACTGACAGGCTGCATGATTTTTCGCGCCATTAAACGACCTAAACCCCATGCTCCAACAATACTCAAGAGAAAACCAGCGAGAACAACGTTAAATAGAGCTTGTTCGCGTTGTTCAAACTCATGTTGTTCTTGCACCAGTACATAACGTACACCGTTAATATCTTGCATATAGACATAAAAAGCTTCGTCGCCGTCGACGACTTCGGCAAAACCTGGCGCTTGGCGATCAAACTGTTTGGGAATAGCAAACGCGTCGAGATTACTGGCATAAAAATGAGTTTCTGGATCTAAGCGTGGGGCGCGACCATTGCGTAAGTCTTCATGGACAACAACGTACAGCTGGCGATCGAGTTCTTGTGACACTAAGTGTTCCTCGACGAAATGCGCGATGGCCACAATGCCCCATGAAAAAGTACCGCTGACCAATAATGTCATTAAGGTGAAAGCGATAATAATTCGACGTTCTAGAGGTTGCTTATTGTTCATGATGTATATCCGCTAAACGAAAGCCAACACCGTGCATGGTATGCAGAAGGTGGGTTGCAAAGGGTTTATCAATGGTTTGTCGTAACTGGTGGATATGACTGCGCAAGCTGTCACTGTCAGGGATATCGTCGCCCCAGAGTGCTTCTTCGAGGGTCTCGCGGCGTACCACAGCAGGGCTGCGCTGCATTAAAATCGCCAGTAATTTTAGCCCGATAGGGTTGAGTTTGAGGGCGCGACCTGCGCGGCTGACCTCTAATGTGTCCAGATTGTAGTGCAAATCAGCGACTTCAAGCACTCGCGTATTGGCGCCTAGGCTGCGCCGTAAAACAGCTTGAATACGGGCGACCAACTCGGATAAAGCAAAGGGTTTAATAAGGTAATCATCCGCGCCATAGTGCAGCCCTTTAAGGCGATCATCCAGTGCATCGCGTGCAGTCAACATGATAATGGGTGTATTAACGCCTGCTTCTTGGCGTAGTTTTTGACAGACCTGATAGCCGTCCATGCCGGGTAGCATAATATCTAAAACAATTAAGTCGTAAGGTTGGGTGAGCGCCAGATGCATGCCGCTGAGACCGTCCTGTGCGCAGTCAACGATAAAACCTTTGAGTTCTAGGTAATCCAAAATATTGGCAAGAATATCTCGGTTGTCTTCGATCACTAAAATGCGCATAGACACTCGCTTGAAAAATGGCGTATTTAACAGTTTCTTCACATTCGGTTAACAGCTGCCTCACAATCTATTCAGCACACTGCAGCCTCATTGTTCTAACTGAGAGCTGTCTTATGTTACTGCTTAAACTTACTCGCTGGCGCTATTTAGCGATGATTATTATTGCATGGTTGACAGTGTTTACCGTGACCCGTGTGATCTTATTAGAGGCTAGCTTTTCTGCTGCCAGCATCAATATGGGGCAAATATTTTTATTATTCGCTGAAGGCCTGATCTATGACTTGGGCTTTTTAGGCTTTGCCAGCTTGCCTTTAGTCTTGTATTTAACCTTATGTCCGCAGTGGTTGTGGTCGCAACGCTGGCATCAGTTTTTCTTGCGCCTATTGTTTGCATTTAGCCTGTTTGTGATGCTGTTTACCGCAGTCGCTGAATGGTTGTTTTGGGATGAGTTTGCCGTGCGTTTCAATTTTATTGCAGTTGACTATTTGGTGTATTCCAAAGAAGTGATCGACAATATTTTAGAGTCGTATCCAGTGTATCCATTACTGGCCGGTTTAGCATTGGCGTCGATAGTGCTGACTGTCCTGCTCAATAAACCATTAAAGCGTGCTTTAAGCGTGCCGCCGAGTCGCTTGGCTTCCCGAGTGTACGGTGCGGCATTTTTCGTGGCTGTGGCGGCTGTTGCTGGGCTGCTGCTCAGTCAGGACTTTCCTCGTGGCGCGGGTGGCAATAGTTATCAGCGTGAGCTGGCGGGTAATGGTCCTTACCAGTTTTTTGCTGCTTTTCGTAATAATGAATTGGATTATCCGTCTTTTTACGCCACCTTAAATGAGCATCAAGTTGGTGCCTTGCTGCGTCAGGAAGTACAGGAAAGTCATGCGCGCTTTGTCAGCGATAACCCGTTAGATATTCGCCGTGAGATCACCTATGCGGGTGCGCCGCGTCCTTTAAATGTGGTTTTAGTGACCATTGAAAGTTTGTCGGCTAAATATTTAGGCAGCTTTGGTGACCCGCGAGGATTGACGCCAAACTTAGATCAACTGCGCCGTGAAAGCCTCGCGTTTACCCATCTCTATGCCACGGGTACGCGTACCGATCGAGGTCTGGAGGCCATCACTTTATCGGTGCCGCCGACGCCAGGTCGTTCTTTGGTTAAACGTATTGGTCGCGAGAGTGGTTTTGCCAGCTTGGGCCAACAACTCCATGCGCAAGGCTACGACAGTGTGTTTGTCTATGGTGGCCGTGGTTACTTCGACAATATGAATGCGTTTTTTTCAGGCAATGGCTATCGTATTGTTGACCAAAGCAGCGTGCCAGATAGCGAAATGCACTTTACCAATGCATGGGGAATGGCTGATGAAGATTTATATGCGCAAACGTTAAAAATTGCGGATGCGGATCATGCGCAAGGTAAGCCGTTCTTCCTGCAGTTAATGACCACCTCCAACCACCGTCCTTATACCTACCCTGATGGACGTATTGATATAGCCTCAGGTGAGGGGCGTGAAGGTGCAGTGAAGTACACTGACTATGCGATTGGTGAGTTTTTACGCCAAGCTCAGCAGAAACCTTGGTTTGCCCAAACGTTATTTGTTTTCGTGGCTGACCATACTGCCGGTAGTGCAGGCAAAGAAGATTTACCTGTAAGCAGCTACCATATTCCAATGTTTATCTATGCGCCGCATTACCTTGTACCGCGTGAAGTGGATACTTTGGTCAGTCAAATTGATATTGCGCCAACGCTGCTTGGGTTGCTTAATCAATCCTATGTCAGCACCTTTTTTGGTCGTGACGTGTTACGTCCTGAAGCCGCTTTGCGAGGTCGCGCGCTCCTGGGTAACTACCAGCACTTAGGTCTGTTTGATGGCGAAGACTTAGCTATCCTTAGTCCTCGTAAGGTTTTACGCCGTCATGATGATGCATTAGGTGTCAGTCATGAGCGGCGCACCGATAAAAACAGTGAGCTGCTGCAGCGTGATATTGCCTATTACCAAGGTGCGAGTCATGCCATTACTCAAGGGCTTTTGAAGTGGCAAGGCAGTGCGGCGCTTGAAAAACCTGTCTTAGCTGATAGGCAGGGACAGCATTGATATGGCCACTGTATTACTACAACCTTTTAACTTTAAGTATGCGTTAGGCATCCCTTTGCTGGTGATGGCAGGTTTATTGGTGTTTGAACCCAGTGCGCTTGATTTGGGTTTGGCTCGGATGATGTATGAGCCCAGCAGTGGCTTTATTGGTGCGAAAAGCTTCTTTCTAGAAGATGTGTTACATGATCGGGCTAAGCAAGCGGTGATTGTGTTTGCTGTTCTGGCTATTGTTGGTTTTGCCCTGAGTTTTGTTTGGCAACGGCTGCATATATGGCGTACTCGGCTTGGCTATTTGGTTTTAGCTTTAGCGGTATCAACCGCCTTAGTTACGCCAGTGAAAAAACTCACGGCGGTGCAATGCCCGTGGAGCTTGCAAGCATTTGGTGGCCAAGAAGTGTATTCCGGCTTGTTGGAACCTCGTCCAGCAACAGCTAAACCAGGCCGCTGCTGGCCTGGTGGGCATGCTTCAGCAGGTTTCTCATTGATGGCTTTATTTTTCGCTTTGCGCGATATAAGACCTCGAACAGCTCGAGCGTGCCTGGTCTTTGCCATCACCTTAGGCTCCGTTTTCTCTCTGGGACGCATGCTGCAAGGTGCGCATTTCTTTTCACATAATCTGTGGACGTTTTTATTTGATTGGCTGATCTGCACGCTGTGCTATTGGCTGTTGTTATATCGAAAAAACAGCGCCATAAACCCTGCTTCCGTAGCGGAGATCACCTCATGAGACGTTACCGTTATACCTTGTTTGCGCTCGCTATAGCGTTGCTTGGCACGGGTGTTTTACTAAAAAGTACGTTGCTTCGATCGTCTGTAACACCACTTGCAACGCTCAATAGTATAGAGCCACGCCCTGCACGTTGGGCTCAATCAGTGGATGCGAGTTATCACCTCTATAAAATGGATGCCTTGCTTTACCGCAGCGCGCTACCTCGTGCCAAAGATCAACAATGGTTGCAAGAGCATGGTGTACAGACAGTGATTAATTTTTATCAGAAACCTGACAGCGCTTGGCTGCACGATCAGAGCATTCAGCAAGTGCACATTCCGCTACGCACCGACCGTATTGATGATGTTGATGTACTGCGAGTCCTGCGCAGCATTGCCAGCGCTCAGCAACAAGGCAAAGTATTGATACATTGCAAGCATGGGCAAAATCGCACAGGGCTGATTGCGGCGATGTATCGCATTGTCTTTGAGGGCTGGAGTAAAGCGGATGCGCTGCTTGAAATGCAGCAAGGCTATGGCGGTACGCCGCGCATGGATGATGCTACAGGTTATCTGGAAAAGGTGGATGTGGCAGCGATTGAACACGCATTAGCAAGCGGCGCATGCAGTACCCAATCATTCGCTTGGTGTCAGATGGCGCAGTGGTTTTCAGGGCCGGCGCATAGGGTCTTGAGTGGTGCTGAACAATCTCGCTCTGCTTGGGTAGGCGATGAGTCGAATGCAGTGATTCGAGCAGGAATTTAGTTAAACGTCACGCTAAGTGATGAGCTTAGTGTGACGTTATTTGGCTTTATTGTGGTAGCAAACGTAAGGTGCTTTGCGTGTATTGCTGAATGTCTTCATCAGCAAGGTGCTGTTGAAAGTATTGGCCTTGCATATACGCTTGGGCTTGATCGGCGTAGTGACTGTCGAAACGTACGCCGCTTTGACCGACAGGGTTCACGCCCAGTGACTTTTCTGGCGCGGCAAAGTCGATAATTCGACGCGTTGATGGGCCATAGGCAACCGCCCAAGGTGCAGTGCCGTACTCGCTGGATAAGTTGTTGGGTACTTCGTGGCCACCGGGCGCGGCAAAGCTACCGACATTAAGTAAGCTGTCTAACGGTGATTGTTTGCCCAACGGATGTGTGTGGGTCAATGTGTGGGCTTTACCCCATAGCCAGTCTTTTGGGTCGGGACCAAACGTCGTGCGTAAATGCAGGAGTGTGGCTTGCCAGGCTTGTGCTACGACTTGCTGGCGGGTCTTTTTTTTATTACTGGCATGATCATTCCACCAGGATGATTGCGAATCTGCAGCCAAGAGAGGCAGTGCACTATCGATAATGCGGGTATGCAACAGGTTGTTAAAAATAACTTCGCCCAGCTCGTCCAACATGGCCGCTTGCAATAGCTGATAAGTGAACTCAGTAAATACCGTTGGTAGGTAGCTGTTGATTGGGTAGTCACCCTGCCACGCGTTGAGCTGTGCGATGAGTTTTTGCTCTTCAGTGCCGCGTGCGCTGGCTTGCAAGTCGTCCATGAGGGGATGAAGTAAACGCTGCGCATAGCCATTGCGGTTATCGAGTTGCATGGCTTGGCTGTTTTGCGTATCCCATTGCGTGTCTGTTTGGTTCAGTTGTTCGATCAAGCGCGCGCCGCGATCTGCCAAGTTGTAGTAGCCCGGTAGAGGCACGTTGTTGGGTGAGGCGGGAAGAAAATTGGCCGACACAATGTAACCGTGTGCGGGGTTTTCATCGTGCGGGTTGTCGCTGAAAGGATAAAAGCCATATTTTTTACTGGCAGCCGATTGGCTGTCTAAAATAAATGAAGGTTGTGCGCTTTTATCGCGAATCGGCATTTTTGCTGCCGCCCACCAAGCAATATCACCTTGGGCACTGGCCCAGACGATGTTGAGCCCCGGTGCATGTATTTTACTGGCCGCTTGACGTGCTTTATCGAGGCTGTTGGCACGATTGAGTTCATAGAACGCTTCTAAAATGGGGTTTTCTGTTTCTAAAAACGCCCACCACATGGCAATGGGTGTGTCGCCGGTTGGGTCATTTAGCACATCATTGATAATGGGCCCGTAGGCGGAGTGATGCAGGATTAACTGTTGGGGTTCTTGATCTTTAATGGCAATCCATTGTGTTTGACTGTCGAGGGTTTGCCATTGGCCATTCTGCCAAACTTGTTGTGGGTCTTTAGGGTTGGTTTTTAACGTAATTAAGTCCAAATCATCATTCTGAAACATGGTGACTGACCAGCCAAACTGATGATTGTGACCCAAGAGTGCAAAGGGGTTTAGCGCTTGGAAATGACCGTATAGCTCGAAGTTAGGGGCTTGTACGTGCGCTTCGTACCACACTGCTGGGACTGAGAAATTAATATGTGGGTCCCCTGCTAGCAGCGGTTTGCCGCTCTTGGTCTTGCTGCCATCAAGCACCCATGCATTGCTGCCTTCAAACTGTGGTAAACCTGCCGCAAACAAAGCCTCTTGGCTGAGTTGTGCCAGACTGTGCAAATGTGTCCAGTCCGTATTTGTCAGTGCTTGTTGTGGTATTGATGGTAAAGCACCCGTGCTGGGGTTTGTTAGGTCAAATATATCTAAATAATCTGCCCCGAGTTCTTGGCGAATATAGCTTAGGGTCGGCTCGGTACGAAAAGCAGCGGCAAAGCTGTAGGCTAAATAGCCAGCAATACTCATGGTGTCTTCCATGGTAAAGGGGCGTGGCGTTATCCCAAGTAAGTCAAACTCAAGTGGTGTAGCACCTTGTCCTTGGTATTGATTAATACCGTCTAAGTAAGCCAGTAAAGCTTGGCTAGGCGCACTGTTTTGATCGACTGTTTGGACATATTTTTGCGCATGTTCATACAAACGTAAGGTGCGGAATAAACGATCCAGCTTGATGGTCTTGGCACCGAGGATCTCTGACAGCTCACCGCGTGCTAAGCGGCGCATGATTTCCATCTGAAAAAGGCGATCTTGAGCGTGTACATAACCTAGTGCACGATAAGCATCCAATTCATTTTGTGCGTGTATATGTGGTACGCCGCGCTCGTCATAGCGCACATCCACCGCCTCAGTAAGCTGCGCTAATTGTAAATGGCCGCTGCGTTGTGGAAGTTTGTCTTGGATGTACCACGTGGTAGCTAATGCGCCACAACCCAGTAATACAATACAAAAAATAAGAAAGCGTTTCATCATGATTAAACCTGTATCAAAACCTAAATATATTGAAGCATACCTGCGTTGAATATGGCATAAGGCTGCCTTATTTGACTGCGGCGCGAAAAGTACTAACTCAAAGCGGTTAAACCTGTCCTTTTGTAAACTTAAGTTGTCTGTGAATGAGCCGATAAAGAGCGTAAGGAGAATGAGTCTTTGAAATGCTCGACTTATCGTCTGTAAAGCCGCAAGATTATGAAAATATAAAATTTTTTGGCGTCACATCACACTCGTGAAGCCAGTAAAAAATAACAAGAAACACTTGGGGGAATTGCTTTGAAGATTCTACTGTATCCAGCGATCAAGCTGATGAATCGCTTAAGTTTTGGCATGAAGTTTAGCCTAATCAGCGCATTATTTTTTTTACCGATGCTGGTGACAAATTTTTACTTGGTACGAGGTTCATACCAAGATTTTATCCACACCCAGTCTGAAATTAATGGCTTACAACTGCTCGACGCAAGTTTAAAGACAACAGTACAGCTTGAGGATTGGCATGACCTGTTGCGTATCAATGCGGTGATTGGTCAAGGCGGTGCTACCGGTGATTTAGAACAACGTATTGAACGCTTGCAGCAGCAGATCTCTGCTCAATGGCAATCTTTAGAACTCCTGCAAGGCGATGAAGCGCAGCGCGCTGATTTTTCCACAAAACGTGATCAATTGTTAGAACGTCTTACTGCGATTAGCAGTGAAGCCTCTTTGCAAAATAGAGCTGTCTTAGCGGATGAATTGCTGGCCAGTGGCGTGCTATTTAATCGCTTTATCGCCAGTCAAACCGGTTTAAGCCAAGATACACAACTAGACGTTCGCCAGCTGGTTGCTTTGATCACTGATGTGACGCCTGATGTGACGCACAGTCTCGGTGAAGGGCGTGCAGTTGCCAGTCTGTCTATGGCGCTAGGTTATTTGGACTCAGCCAATAGTAACCGCTTAGATGATTTGCAGTTGGGTCTTGAAAAACTCAATGCTGAATATGATATGAAATTAAAAGAAGCGTTAGCAGGCAGTGCTGCAGCGTTCCAAGCCTTGAATGGTTTTGCCACTGAAAGCCGTGCAACACTGTTGGAGGGGCTGCGCTTATTTGAAAACGAAGTGATTATGGCGGGCTCTTTAGACCAGCCTTGGAATGAGCTGTATCAAAAGACCTCTGATTTAATCAATAAAACGCATCTGTTAAACAAGCAAACAGTCAGTTATTTAGATGTTTTATTGGGTGAACGCTTAATCAGTTACCGTTTGCAGATGATGTTGCTGGTGGGTGCATTAGCAGCCGTATTTTTGCTGATTGGTTATTTATATAGCGCTTTTTATATGTCTACACGCTCGAGTTTACGTAGCCTTGGGCGGGTAATGGATAAAGTTGCTGCAGGCGACCTGACCGCACATTTTAAAGTACAAAGCAGTGATGAACTGGGTGATTTGGGCGGTGCGTTTAACCAAACAGTGCAACGTATTCATGCTTTGCTTGGGCAGGTGAGTGGCACTGTGCAAGACGTTGAGGGGCAAGCAACACGGGTTGAGCGTGTGTCTGCACAAAGCAGTGAAGCTGTTGCTCAGCAGCGTGCGCAAATAGAGCAAGTGGCGACAGCCATGAATGAAATGTCCGCGACCTCACAAGAAGTGGCGAATAGTGCGGCGGCTGCGGTCAGTAATGCGCAAAGCGTGAATGATGAAACAGTCACTGGGCGCGCCCGCGTCGAGCAACAAGTCAGTAGTATCCAAAAGCTGGCGCAAGAAATAGACACTTCCGTGGTGGTGATTAATCAACTGGCAGCAAACAGTAAGTCTATCGGCCAAGTCCTGGATGTGATTAAAGGCATTGCCGAGCAAACGAACTTATTGGCATTGAATGCGGCGATTGAGGCTGCACGGGCTGGCGAGCAAGGGCGCGGTTTTGCGGTGGTGGCTGATGAGGTGCGCAACTTGGCGCGACGCACGCAACAGTCCACTGAAGAAATTGAGCAGATGATTAGTCAGCTACACGGTGGTGTTAGCTCAGCTGTTAAAGCGATGAATGCCAGTCATTTGATGGCGGATGAGACGGTTGCACAGTCTGTGGATGTGCAAAGTGCCTTAGAAAATATTCTTGCTGCGGTGGGGATGATTGTTGATCAAGTGCAACAAATTGCTGCCGCGGCTGAGCAGCAAACGGCAGTGGCCCACGATATTGATCAGAATATTGTGCAGATTAATCAAACCGGTGAGTTGACGGCTGAAGGTGCGGATGAAACCGCGCAGGCCAGCCAAGATATGAGTGTGCAGGTTGAGCATCTGAAAACCTTGATCAGCGCCTTTAAGATGTAAGGTCTGAGTGAGTCGGTATTATATTGTCCAGTTAAACAGGCGCTGCACATTGTTGGTGGTATGAGCAGCAAATGTTGCGCTGGGCATACCGCGGATGTGTGCCAGATGCTGGCAAATCTGCGGTAATTGTTCTGGACTATTGCGTTGCCCGGCAAGCCATACTGGCGGCATATCAGGGCTGTCGGTTTCTAACGCAATGCTATCGAGCGGCAGGCGTTTTAATAGGTCTTGCAGACGCGTGGCGCGCGGCCAAGTGGCTGCGCCGCCAAAACCTAGTAAAAAGCCTAGCTTGATGTACTCCAATGCTTCTTCATAACTACCAGAAAACGCATGGATAATGCCGGCCCGTGGCAGCTTGGCCTTTTTTAAGATGGCAGTGACCTGTGCGTTGGCGCGGCGTGAATGAATGATGACGGGTAAGTTAAACTCAGCCGCTATGGTTACTTGTTGTGCGAATAAGTGGGTTTGTTGCTTGGGATCGAGCTCTTTTAAGAAAAAATCTAAACCGATTTCACCCACCGCGCAAAGCTTTGGGTGTTGCTGATAGATGTTCAGCTGCTCGGTTAGCGCCTGAAGGTCATCGTCTTGATGTTCCGCCAGAAAGTAAGGATGCAAGCCAAGCGCGGCATACAAACTCGCGGTCTGCTCTACCGTTTTCCACAGGCGTGGCCAATGTTGGCGAGTGACGCCCACCACAATCATTTTCTCTACGCCCAAGGCTTGACTGCGGGCAATGACCGCCTCACGGTCATGTTCAAAAGCAGGGAAGTCCAGATGGCAGTGGCTGTCAATCAGTGGCATACGCAGCTCCAACAAAAAAGCGAAAGATACACTTTCGCTTTTAGGATGACATAGGCGTGGGCTCGTGTCGCTCCACCATGCTTACTTAGTGGTGCTCGCGTGTGGTTAAGAACTTAATGTCGGGCCAGCGTTCTTCCATTAAGCTTAAGTTCACTCGGGTTGGCGCAAGATAGGTGAGGTGACCGCCACCATCAATGGACAAATTGTCATGCGCTTTATCTTTAAACTCTTGCAGTTTTTTCTTGTTGTCACACTCAATCCAGCGCGCTGACCAAACGTTAATCGCTTCGTAAATGCACTCTACTTTGTACTCTTCTTTGAGGCGGCTGGCGACCACATCAAACTGCAGCACACCAATCGCCCCAAGAATGATGTCGTTGTTGCGTTCAGGGAAGAAGACTTGGGTTGCACCTTCTTCGGCCAACTCTTGCAGGCCTTGACGCAGTTGTTTAGCGCGCAATGGATCAGATAGACGGACACGCCGGAATAATTCTGGGGCAAAGTGCGGCACACCGGTAAAGGACAGATTTTCACCGTCGGTAAAGGTGTCCCCGATTTGAATGGTGCCGTGGTTATGCAGACCAATAATATCGCCGGCAAAGGCTTCGTCTAGACGTTCCCGTTCGCTAGAGAAAAAGGTCAGGGCATCGGCAATTTTGATGTCTTTGTTAATCCGCGCATGACGCATTTTCATGCCTTGTTCGTATTTACCTGAGCACACCCGCATAAAAGCAATACGGTCACGGTGACGCGGGTCCATATTGGCCTGAATCTTAAAGATAAAGCCGCTGAACTGTTTTTCGCTGGGCAGTACTTCACGCTCATTGGCCATGCGCGGCTGCGGTGCTGGTGCCCAATCGACAAACGCATCAAGCACATGGTCAACCCCAAAGTTGCCCAGCGCAGTACCAAAAAATACCGGGGTCATCCGGCCCTTAAGGAATTCTGCATGATCAAATTGATGGCAAGCACCTTGAACCAACTCAAGCTCTTCTACAAAGTTGTCGTATAAATCACCCAGATGTGCGCGTGCTTCTGCACTATCGAGGTGTTGAATGATTTTTACATCCGTGCGTTCATGGCCGTGGCCGGCGGAGTAAACATAAATAATATCTTCAGTGAGGTGATAGACCCCTTTAAATTCACGGTAGCAGCCAATCGGCCAAGTGATCGGTGCCGCTTTAATATTGAGTACTGCTTCGATTTCATCCAGCAGCTCAATGGGGTCGCGAATATCACGGTCCATTTTGTTGATAAAGCTGATAATCGGTGTATCACGTAGACGACAGACATTCATTAAAGCAATGGTCCGCGGCTCAACCCCTTTACCACCGTCAATCATCATCAGCGCACTGTCGACCGCAGTTAGAGTGCGGTAGGTGTCTTCTGAGAAATCTTCGTGACCTGGGGTGTCGAGCAGGTTGACCATATGCTTGCGGTAAGGGAATTGCATCACCGAGGTGGTAATCGAAATACCGCGTTGTTGTTCCATAGCCATCCAGTCAGAGGTGGCATGACGGTCCGATTTACGTGACTTAACCGTACCGGCTACAGAAATAGCTTTTCCCATCAGCAACAAGCGTTCGGTAATGGTGGTTTTACCGGCATCCGGGTGAGAAATAATAGCGAACGTACGACGTTTCGCAACTTCGGCAGCCTGTTTGCTCATGCGGATAGCGCCTCAAAGACAAGGGTTCAAAAAATAGCCGGTAATTATAGCGGACTTGCAAGCTAAGGTGTAAATGCTAGAGCGCAGAATAGCTTTAGCGCAGAATAGCTGGGGTTTACGTCTTTAGACTAAGGCGTATGACACCTCAGTCGAGAGCATGCAAATCAGCCACTTCGCACTTTAAATTTTGTTCCTATTTATAAGCTGTGCACGTACTGTCGTTGCTTAAACCGGCCGGTATACCTGTGACCTCGCAAACCTTGGCGCCCACTCGCGCGAGCGCATAGCGATATTGTTCATTAAAGGGATAGCAGCAAGAAATCCGCAGGGCGTTACTAAAGCGCCCGCTGGGTGAATACAGTGAGCCTGGCGTTAAACAGATTTTTTCTTCTAGCATCAAATGGTGTAAAAGCACGGTATCAATTTTGCCAGGTAGTTCGACCCAAAACACAAAACCGCCGGCAGGTTTGGTCGCCCGCGTGCCTTGCGGGAAGTGCTCAGCAATCAGTGCTTGTGCTTGATTCATGTTCGCAGCATAGCGTTTGCGTAACTTACGCAAATGGTGGTCATAGCCACCTGTTTTTAGAAATGCCGCGATGGTTTCACATAATAGTTGCGACTCAGTGACTGAGAGCATGCTTTTAAGTTGCTGTACTGACTGGGCAAACTGCCCAGCTTGAATCCAGCCAATCCTAAAATCAGGCGCCAGTGTTTTAGTAAAACTTGAGCAAAACATTACCCAACCTCCTTTATCAAAGGACTTAACCGCAGGTAAAATTTTGCTAAATTGCAGTTCGTTATAGAGGCCGTCCTCAATTAACGGCACTTGGTAGTGATTGACCAATTGTGCTAAACGTTTTTTCGCCGCCAGTGGCATGCTGCAACCTAAAGGGTTGTGCAAATTAGGCATACAAATAATGGCGTTGAGTTGTTTTTGCTCAAGGAGCATTTCGAGCGCCTCAATCGATAGACCCGTTTCAGAATGGGTGGGAATCTCAATGATTTTCAGATTAAGACTGGATAAAATGGGGATTAAATAAAAGTAGGTGGGCGACTCTAACCCGACTGTGTCGCCTGGTTGAGTGACTGCGCGCAATGCCAACTGAAGTGCTTCGACACAACCATGAGTGATGGTGATGTCAGCAGGGTCACTGACAATACCTAAATCCAGCATACGTCGGGCAATTTGCTGGCGCAGATTGAGACTGCCTGGCGGCAAGGCATAGTTACCAATCAGTTGTGGTTCGTGACGAATAATATGCGAGAGGATTTTACCTAAACGCTCGCGTGGATAGAAATCTGAGTCTGTCGGGCAAGCCAGTGAAATATTCACATACTCAGGGTTTTGCTGCGCGGCAAATGTTGTTTCAATCAGCTTAAGTAAATCAGCACTGGGTTGCGCATGGACGCTACTGGTGTCTAGGGTGTGCTGGAGTTTTGGCAGCTGGTTGCGGATATAAAAACCGGATTTTGGACGTGCTTCTAATAAGCCTTGATCTTCTAAATGACGATAGGTCGCGATGACGGTGTTGATGCTTAGTTCATAGGTTTTAGCTGTGCGTCGTACTGATGGAAAACGGCTGCCTGAACAGAATGAGCCTTTCTTAATGGCAGCGCTGAGGGTCTCACTGAGTTGCAAGTACAAAGGTTTTTGATTGGTATTCAGTGATTCAGACACAGTTCGATCCTATTTGATGGGTACAGTTTTCTATAGATGCTTCTGTACCTATAACAATAGCTTGTTGCTGAATCTGTATCCATAAGCCGCACTGATTTAAACTAGTGTTTCTTATGTCGCGTTGTTTAGAGATTTTGCATGATCACCTTGGCGTTAATCAGTTATATCTTTGTTATGTCGGTGACTCCTGGCCCCAATAATTTATTACTGGCGTCTTCTGGAGTTAATTTTGGTTTTAAACGTACTTTACCGATGAGTTTGGGGATTAGCTTAGGCAGTGGTGTACAGTGTTTTATCGCCCTAGAGACCTTTAGTTTTTTAATGCAATGGGTTGAGGTGATTCGCTTACCGATTGCATTACTGGGTTGTCTTTATTTACTGTGGCTATCGTGGATGCTCTATAAAGCCTCGACCCCCGACAAGGCAGTGCGTGCTCAGCCACTGACTTTTTGGCATATGTTTTTCTTTCAGTGGGTCAACCCAAAGGCATGGTTAATGGCAATTAATGTTGCGGTATTATTTGGCGCAACAGAAGGCAATATTTTACTGTCGAATGTGCTGATTGCCGTGGTCAGCAGTGTGGTGAACTATCCTTGCATTACCCTGTGGGCAATACTTGGTGATCGCTTGCGTCAGGTGCTCCAGCGGCCACGTAGTTTATCCATCTTCAATACAGTTATGGCCGTGATGATGGCCGTCACCGCGATTTGGTTACTGGCCGATGAGGTGACTGCTGAAGCCATCAATTTATTCTAGAGTATTGTTGGTGATGCGCGCTACGCAGTCTTTTGCATATAAAGTAACCGTTTAACATAGAATATACAGCGCACCGTACGATGACTAGTAGTGGTCACTCCTAATATTTACAGAGATTCATATGGCTTGGTTTGATTGGTTTGAGCGGCGGATAAATCCTTATCCAGAGGCGTTACTGGCGCCGAAACGGCTGACTATTTTTCATTTTATTCAAGCTTGCACGCGTGGCGCAGGCCCTTGGTTGTTGGTGTTGGTGCTGTTGAACGCCGGTCTTGGTGTGTTTGAAGCGGTTTTGTTTCAAATGATGGGCTTAATTGTTGACTGGCTGGGTCAATATGGTCCTGAGCAGTTATGGGCAGAAAAACACACCCCTCTCTTGGCGATGTTGCTGCTGATTGTGCTCAGTCCGCTGTGGGTGCTAATGGCCAGTAATGTGCGTTTTCAAACGCTGCAGGGCGTATTGCCGATGCGTTTGCGCTGGCAGTTTCATCAGTTGCTCTTGAGTCAAAGCATGCAGTTTTACCAAGACGAATTTGCTGGACGGATTTCTGCCAAAGTGATGCAAACCGCCTTAGCGGTGCGCGACACTATTATGATTTGTGCTGAAATGCTGGTGTATGTGGTGATTTACTTCCTGACCACGGCCATTATTTTGCTGAGTTTTGATGCTTGGTTGCTGGTTCCTTTTGTTGCTTGGCTCGTGGTGTTCGTTGTGGTTTTGCGCATTTTTGTACCGCGTATGGCTGCGCTCGCTAGCACGCAGGCGGATGCGCGCTCATTAATGACGGGGCGCATTACCGATGCGTACTCAAACATTGCTACGGTGAAATTGTTCTCGCACGGAGGTCGCGAAGCGCGTTATGCCAAGCAAGCGATGCAGGAGTTTATGGGGACGGTGCATGCGCAGATGCGTTGGGTCACCTATATAGAGCTGATCAATCACACCCTGAATATGTTGTTGGTCGGCGGCACGGCGGCACTTAGTTTGTACTTATGGCAACAGGACCTCATTGGCGTTGGTGCGGTGGCTGCAGCGATTGCAATGGCATTACGTTTGATTGGCTTATCGCACTGGATTATGTGGGAAGCCACCATGCTGTTTGAAAACCTCGGCACGGTACAGGATGGGATGAATACCATAAGCACACCCGTCAAATTATTGGATGCGCCGGATGCTACGGAACTGCAAGTGCCACATGGTGAAATCGAGTTTAAACAGCTGGGCTTTCAGTATCTGGATGGTAAGCCGTTGATGAGCGACTTTAACTTGCATATTAAAGCGGGTGAGAAAATTGGTTTAGTCGGTCGCTCCGGTGCAGGTAAATCGACCTTAGTTAATGTTTTGCTGCGTTTTTATGATCTGAGCAGTGGTCAGGTGCTGATTGATGGGCAAGATATTGCCAAAGTCAGCCAACAGTCATTGCGTCAGCAGATTGGCATGGTTACGCAAGACACGTCCTTATTGCACCGTTCTGTACGCGATAATATTGTCTATGGTCGTCCTGATGCTACAGAAGAAGCGCTGCAGTTGGCGGTTGAACGTGCACAAGCGGCAGAGTTTATTCCGTCATTATCGGATGCAAAAGGGCGTACAGGTTTGGATGCCTATGTTGGTGACCGTGGGGTGAAACTTTCCGGTGGGCAGCGTCAGCGCATTGCTATCGCGCGGGTCATGCTTAAAGATGCGCCGATTTTATTATTGGATGAAGCCACCAGTGCCTTGGACTCAGAAGTGGAAGAGGCCATTCAAGAGAGCCTGTATGACTTGATGGCTGACAAAACTGTGATTGCGATTGCGCACCGTTTATCCACCATTGCTGCGATGGACCGTTTGGTGGTGATGGACAAAGGCCAGATTGTTGAAGTGGGCAGTCATCAAGAGCTCTTGGCGAAAAATGGCCTCTATGCACGTCTATGGAATCGCCAATCAGGTGGTTTTCTAGGGGGAGAATAATAGGGTGAGGCCGCTGTATTGGGCGGATGGCGACTGCGGTTACAATGATACATATCATGTAACCGCAGGGCGGTTATTCGACTTGCAGCGTGCCTGCTAAGTTAAACGGTTCGGCCAATTGCCGCCAATGTGTTTCACCTAAGGCCAACTCATCATCAGTCAGTAAGCAGCTGGCTAAATCGGCTTCGAGCTGATTAAAATTGATGTTTTGCCCAATAAATACCAGTTCTTGACGGCAGTCACCGGTGCTTTCATCCCATTTGCTTGCGATGGATTGTAAGCTGTCGGTATCTTGTGGCCAGTCTGCGCGCGGCACGCTTGCCCACCATTGACCCGCATAGCTGTAGCGCATCATGCCACCGGCTTGTGACCAGCTACCGACCAAGTTTGGGCAAGGTGCCAGCCAAAAATAGCCTTTGGAGCGCAATAAACGCCCATTGACCCACTCTTGATTTAGAAACTGATAAAAGCGCTCGGCATGTAATGGCCGGCGTGCCTGCCAAGCATGTGAGGCAATACCGTATTCTTCACTTTCCGGCACATGCTCACCGCGCATTTCTTTTAACCAACCGGGTGCTTGTGCGGCTTTATCAAAATTAAACGCGTGGGTATTGAGTACTTCGGCCAGTGGAATATCGCCCATGCGCATCGGCAAAATTTTAGCTTGAGTATTGAGTGAGCGCAAAATCGCTTCGAGCTCTTGATAGGCCACTTGGCTGATCAAATCGGTTTTGCTGACTAAAATCACATCGGCAAACTCAACCTGTTCAATCAGTAAGTCGGTGATGGCACGTTCGTCGTCTTCGGCAATATCGTTTTCGCGTTCGCCAATCCACTGTGCGGCGTGATAATCAGCTAAGAAATTCATACCATCCACCACGGTGACCATGGTATCGAGGCGAGTCAGATCCGCTAAGCTGTGACCGGCTTCATCGGTAAAAGTGAAGGTTTCCGCCACAGGTAAAGGTTCTGAAATACCAGTGGATTCAATCAGCAAGTAATCAAAGCGGTTTTGCTGAGCCAGCGCGGCAACTTCTTTGAGTAAGTCTTCACGTAAAGTGCAGCAGATACAGCCATTACTCATTTCAATTAACTGCTCTTCGGCACGGTTGAGCGTAACACCTTGTTGCGCTGCGTTACCGTCTATATTGATTTCACTCATATCGTTAACGATTACAGCTACGCGTAAGCCTTCGCGGTTTTTTAAAATATGATTGAGTAAGGTGGTTTTTCCTGCACCTAGAAAACCGGATAAAACAGTCACGGGAAGGGGGTGGTTCATGTTGCTCTCCTTGTGTTTAGGAATGCGTGTCAATGTTGTTTAGGCAGCTGTACGCAGTGGTTGGTTTAAAGTGATTGACCGCGAGTTGTTGTCTGTTGGATAGACGCGAGTGCGTCATGGGCATGCAGGCTTTCTAAGTGACGCACAGTGGCTGAAAAATTTGCATATTGCCCTGTTAATGCTTGTTGAAGTCGTCGCACAGCATCTTCAACAAACATTAAATTTTGGCCGTTAAGACGGGCAAACTCCTGTTCGTCAATGCGTTTGACGGCTGTTTGTAAGGGGGTTGCTAACGCTTGCTCGATATCATTTAGTAATTGCAGCAAGCCAAAGTGTGTTGAGTTTGTCGGCACTGACACACTGACTGTGGCTTGGCTGCGCTGGCTGTGTGGTGTGGCAAAGCTACCGTGCTGTTGTAACCAGTCGGCGACCTGTTGGACACCGCAGGTTTTTGTAGCGGTAAAATGAGTCAGGAAGTGTTCGGCTAAGAGTTGACGCGCCAAGGCGGCGGAGCAAGGACAGGTTGATGAGTATCCGACTTTAACTTCTGCTGTGAGCTGAAACCCTGCAGGCGATAATTGCGCATGCAGTTGCACAGGATAGCGTTTCCAGCCGCCGAGATCGTGACTGAGTAAGGCTGTGCGCTTGAGCAATAAATTGAAGTGCAAGATTAAGCGCGCCTGCGATGCCTGTGCTTCTTGTTGGCCAAGGATCGCTTCTTCCAAAATGGCTAATAATGCATCTGGGTTGAGAGGCTGTACAGATGTCAGTTTGTCGAGCAACTGATACAGACGAGACATGTGGATGCCTTTGCTTTTTGTGTTCGCCATATCCACCTGAAAGCATGCTTGAGTCGGCAGTGTGTTATGTGCCTCAGGCTGTTCCTCAGCAAACCATAGGGGTATGTCAATATTATCCATGCCGACCCAGTGGATTGGTGTGTGGATATGGGTTTGTGTGTTGAGGGAGATATCGGGGAGAGAACGAGTCATAGTGATTAAATACGCAGCAAAGAACGTTATACTATAACAATTTAAGGTTTGATAACAATGCTGACTTTGCTTGAGTGCCTGTGTGCGTTTGAATGCTAAACGCGCAACTTCCAGAGTGCCCTGTGAATGAACTTGACTTTTTTAAGCGCTTATATGCTGGCTATTGTGCTACTGATCGACACGCTTGGGCCTGTCGTCAGTTTTTAAATGTGAGTTGCTGTTCTTGGCATGGCTTACGCATTGCTTGACTGACAGATCTGGGTTGTAGCAACGAGCTTGTTGAGTGGACGTTGGGCTGATAAAAAACTCAGGATGTGCGCTCTATAAGTTGGTTTTATTTTATATGACCATATAGTTTTACGCGTATAATAATTGTCATATATCAAGTTAGTTGGCTGGCAGGCCAGCCAACTAACTGCGGACTGATGTCCACATTAACTTTGACTTTAACCGATAGATTTAAGGGATGCGCCATAGGTATGTGCGTATTTTCTGAGGGTTATCGGTTGGTTGGTTTTTAATGCGATGACCCGTTAAATAAATAAACTGCATGAATTCAGCACACTGTGTATGCATGCATATCCAAGGCGCCCGCTATGACAAAAATACGATCAATAACCCAGCGAGAGCACAAGTTTGCTGCTGATATAAAACTGATTTCTGCGACTGATTTACGCGGGGTGATTACCCACTGTAATGATGGATTTGAAAAAATCAGTGGCTTTTCACGTGCTGAACTGGTTGGCCAAAACCATAATATTGTGCGTCATCCTGATATGCCAAAAGAGGCATTTGAAGTGATGTGGCAGCACCTTAAAGCGGGTCGCCCATGGATGGGCTTGGTGAAAAATCGCTGCAAAAATGGCGATTATTACTGGGTCAGTGCCTATGTCACTCCAGTGACCGAGAACGGTGAAGTGGTTGGCTATGAGTCAGTACGCTCGTGTCCTGCTCGGATTGATATTGAGCGTGCACAAAAGCTTTATACGCGGATGAACCAGAAGCGTCGTCAATTACAAGTGCCGCGTTACTTAAAACAGTTGATGGTTGCTATTGGGTTTATTATCCCTGCATTAATTTTGGGTTATAGCGTGTCAGCTTTAGCCAGTAGCGTATGGCTGATTGTGGCGTTATTAGCGTTTGGTGGAATCCAGTATTTGCAATACAGGCATGACTTGCAGTTGCTCAGCAATGAGCTGCATGGCGTCTTTATGCACCCGTTGGCGGCGAGTACTTATACCAATCAGCACGGCATGATAGGCAATATCATGGTGGGGGTGATGAGTTTACGCGCGCATTTAGATGCGGTATTGACGCGCATTGAAGACGCTTCACGTCAGGTCACCGAGCAATCGCGACTGGGTTTATCCCTGACGGAGACTGCGCGTGAAGAGATGCTTAATCAAAGTCAGCAAACAGAACTGGTTGCCACGGCAATGAATGAGATGTCTTTAGCCATTCATGAGATTTCAGACAATGTACAAAAAACTGCCAGTCAAGCGGAGCATTCCAGTGATCTCGCTGGGCAGGGCGTTAAGATTGCGCAGATTACGCGTACATCCATTGAGCAGTTGCGCGGTACGGTGTTAGATATTGGCCAGTCAGTGCAGGGCTTGGCTGAGCAAACTGATGCGATTGCGCGGGCAGCGGCCTCGATTGAAAAAATATCTGATCAAACCAATTTATTGGCACTCAATGCGGCGATTGAGGCTGCGCGTGCCGGTGAACATGGCCGAGGTTTCTCTGTGGTAGCGGATGAAGTGCGTCTATTGGCCTCGAATACACGTGATTCAGCGAAGAATATCAGTCAGATCGTGGAAAGCCTGAGTGCGCAAGCAGTGACCTCAGTCAGCGTTGCTAAAGAGGGTGCTGCCGATGCAGAAATGGGCCTGCAACGGGTTGTGGAGTCGGAAAACATGCTGTCTGGCATTGTAGAAGCGGTCAGTAAAATCTCCGCGATGTCTGAGCAGATGGCGACGGCTGTTGAAGAACAAGCGATGGTCTCGCAAGAGGTGAATCGCCAAGTTGCTGAGATCTCTACGTTGTCAGAGCGTAGCTTGCAGCGCACCCAAGAAAGCGCGGCAAGTATTCGTAGTTCGCAGCGCGTCTCTGAACAACTCAATGAGTTGGTGAATCGTTTTCGGCCTTAATTGGCGCCGCCGCTCTGACGTGTTTGTACTCCGCGATCGCATGCAGAATGCTCCTCGATTTTAATAGAGTCGAGAGCATTCAGTTTTTATTGCTGCACCGTTAAATATGTTGAATTCTTATAACGAATTAATCTTAAAATGCTTTTTTTAAGGTTGCTATCCTCGAGTCATCGTCCTAAAGTGCGCGGCTAGAACGCTCATGCTGAAACGATCCATCCGGCTCAAGTACTGACGACGAGAGGTTGATAGCGCTTAACGCTATAAATCCTCGGCGACATGCCTTGGGAAGTAGGCGAACCAAAGTGGGGAAACGGATTCGGCGTTCTGTTTTAATCCCTTATTTTCTTGATTCTGCCATGACCCGGAGAGGAGTCCCGCTATGTCCATTAATGTGGAAGACTATTTCGCGCCTGAAACTTTTAAAAAAATGAAGGCGTTTGCTGATCAACATGAAACCCCGTTTGTGGTGATTGATACAGCAACCATCGCACGCGCTTACGATGAAATTGAAGAAAACTTTCCCTACGCAAAAATTTATTATGCGGTGAAAGCCAATCCTGCGGTAGAGATTACTGAGCTGCTAAAAAGCAAAGGTTCTAACTTTGATATTGCCTCGATCTATGAGCTCGATAAGGTGATGTCTTGTGGTGTTAAAGCTGAGCAAATCAGCTTTGGTAACACCATTAAAAAAGCCCGTGATGTACGTTACTTTTATGAGAAAGGTGTGCGTATGTTTGCCACTGACTCAGAAGCTGATCTACGTAATATTGCCAAAGCCGCTCCCGGTTCTAAGGTGTATGTGCGTATTCTTACTGAAAGCTCCGGCTCAGCAGACTGGCCCTTGTCGCGTAAGTTTGGTTGCCAAACGGATATGGCCATGGATCTATTGGTCCTTGCCCGTGACTTGGGCTTGGTGCCTTACGGCGTATCCTTTCACGTTGGCTCACAGCAGCGTGAAATTGGCGCTTGGGATGCGGCGATTGGTAAAGTTAAAATTATCTTCGAACGGTTACGTGAAGAAGATGGTATCCATTTGCAAATGATCAATATGGGCGGTGGTTTTCCAGCCAACTATTTGAACAGAACCAATACCTTGCAAGCGTATGCTGAAGAAATCGCCCGCTTCTTGAAAGAAGACTTTGGTGACGATTTGCCTGAAATTATTCTTGAGCCAGGCCGTTCGCTGATTGCTAACGCGGGTATTTTAGTCAGTGAAGTGGTGTTGGTATCACGTAAATCACGTACTGCGGTTGAGCGCTGGGTGTTTACCGATGTGGGTAAGTTTTCTGGTTTGATTGAAACCATGGATGAATCCATTAAGTTTCCGATCTGGACAGAAAAGCAAGGCGAGCTAGAAGACGTGGTGATTGCTGGGCCAACTTGTGACAGTGCCGATATCATGTATGAGAATTATAAGTACGGTTTACCATTGAATTTAGCCAGTAGTGATCGCTTATATTGGTTATCTACAGGTGCTTATACCACCAGTTACAGTGCGGTTGAATTTAACGGCTTTCCACCCTTGAAGTCGTATTACTTGTAAGTGTTACTGATAGACCATTAATTTATTGACATATATCAATAAATTAATGGTAATGCTAATCGTTATCATTTAGAGTTCGTCCTTCCATAAAAAGGAGGAACTCCCTTGCGTGCATCAATTATTTCTTCAAAAAAACAACCGCGCTCTTTATTGGTAACGGCGGTGGGTATTGCCATCGCGTCAGCCAGTCAATTAGCCGCGGCACAAGACCCCGCATCGTCCGTTGAGCTTGATTCGCAAACTGTTGTGGGTGAGCGTGCAACGTATAGAACGACGCATTCAGTCTCAGTTAAGAACACGGCGCCTCTGTTAGATATGCCGCAAACTATTCAAGTGATTCCGGCTGAGATTATTAAAGAACAGCAAGCGCTGAGTCTGCGGCAAGTATTAAGTAATGTCTCCGGAATTACCTTTAATGCGGGTGAAGGCGGTGGTGGTTCAGGTGATAGCATCAATATTCGTGGCTTTAGTGCCAATGCCAATATGCAAATTGATGGCTTACGTGACAGCACGCAAACCAACCGCACCGATACCTTTAATATTGAAGCCGTTGAAGTGATTAAAGGTCCCAACTCAGTGTTTGGTGGCAGTGGAACCACGGGAGGCAGTATTAATCAGGCCAGCAAAGCACCCAAGCAGCGTGAGTTTGTAGAGCTCGGTGCTTCTTTAGGGACTGACGGTTATCACCGTATGACGCTTGATGCCAATCAGCGTCTAGATGGCGTGGGTACGGACAGTGCGTTCCGTCTTAACTTAATGGCGCATGAAAATGATGTGCCGGGCCGTAATGATATTGATCGCCAGCGTTGGGGTATTGCGCCATCGGTGTTGTTTGGTTTAAGTGATGCGACGCGTTTAACGTTAAGTTACTTTCATCAAGTGGATGACAACTTGCCTGATTATGGTGTGCCGGCGCGCGATGGTGAGAAGTTGGCCGGTGTCAGTCGTGATGATTACTTTGGTTTCCGTAACTTTGATAAAGAAGACATTACTAGTGATGCGTTCACCGTTAAGTTTGAACATGACATTAATGATTCTTTGCAGCTACAAAACTTAACCCGCTACAGTCGTATTGATCGCGATACGGTGATTTCTGCCGCGCATGTCAATCTTGTCGGTGTCGCGCCAGGCCGTTATACGCCGGCAGGTCCGCAAGCTTATGGCCGTGATGTAGCGTCTAAGATGTGGATCAATCAACTGAGTTTGATTGGTGAGAATGATCTATTGGGCATGCAGCACAGCTGGGTTGCCGGTGGTGAAATCTCACGAGAAACCTATGAGCGTGAAGCCTATAACCATGCCTTCAGTTTTACCGGCATCGATTATGATTTATATAATCCTCCGGGCTATTACGCGGGCTCTGCACAGCGGACCTCTTTAGATAACACTGAGACACAGCTGACCAATAAAGCACTGTATGCCTTTGATACCATCAGCCTTGCACCACAATGGGATATCAATCTGGGTTTGCGTTATGACTGGCTCAATGGTGACTATGATAAAAGTACAGTCAGCACTGGCGCAACCGATAAATACAGCACTGACGATAAAAAACTCAGCGGCCGCGCGGGCTTGGTGTATAAACCTGCTGATAACGGCCGGATTTATGTGGCGTACGGTACTTCCTTTAACCCCTCAGCTGAGTTCTTAACCACTATGGGTTCTGGCGTCAGTGGTGCCACTGCCGATTTATCCTCAGAGAAAAATCGCACATTGGAGCTGGGTACTAAGTGGACCTTCTTTAATAGTGCCTTAGCGTTGGATGGGGCTATTTTTCGTGTTGAGAAAACCAATGCCCGCGAGCAGTTAGCCGATGGATCATATCGCTTAGCTGGCGAACAACGCGTGCAGGGCGTTGAGTTAGGCGCAACCGGTAAAGTCACCGATGATTGGAAAATCTACGCCAACTACACCTATTTGGATAGCGAAACGGTTAAATCCATTGATGCCAATACTGAGGGGCAGGCTTTAGCCAATACGCCGCCGCATTCCTTTAACTTGTGGAGCACCTATGATCTACCACAGGGTTGGCAAGTGGGTTATGGCAGTCGTTATGTCAGTCGGCGCAACGTGACTTCTTCTGATCAGGCTAAGCTGGCAGAGTACTGGGTGCATAATGCGCTAGTGGCCTATCAGGTCAATGATCAGTTTAATGTGCAGTTGAACCTGAATAACATTTTCGATAAAGACTATGTTGAGCGTGTTCGTCAGCGCACGGGGGCTGATTCGCGTTCATCTGCAGTTGAGTTTGGTGATGGTCGTCATTTGATTTTATCCACTACGTATACGTTCTAAGATGACACACCCCTGATGCATGGCGCAGAGGGGGTGTTTTTGAGATTAAGATTATGATGCTACATATCCCTAATGTATTGACGTCAGAGCAGGTGCAAGAATGTCGCCAGCTCTTTGCACAAGCGGCTTGGCACGATGGTAATGCCACGTCGGGTTTTCAGTCGGCGATGACAAAAAACAATCTGCAGTTAGCGCAAGACTCGACTACTGCGATCAACATTGGTGCGCTGATTGTGCAGGCCTTACACAACAATCCGCTGTTTGTTTCTGCTGCGTTGCCAGATACCATTTTTCCACCACTGTTTAACTGCTACCAAGTCGGACAAGGCTTTGGCATTCATGTCGATAATGCGATTCGCATTGATCGGCAAACCGGACAAAAAGTGCGTACGGATTTATCGGCGACTTTGTTTTTTAGCGAACCGGATGAATATGATGGCGGTGAACTGGTGGTGGAAGACACTTACGGCGCGCACAGCGTTAAGTTGCCGGCTGGCGATATGATTCTGTACCCATCGAGCAGCTTGCATCAGGTGCTGCCGATCACGCGCGGGCAACGAGTCTGTTCATTTTTTTGGCTGCAGAGTTTGATTCGTGAAGATGCGCAGCGCAGTTTGCTGTTTGATCTGGACACCAGTATTCAAGAAGTCAATCAAGCGCTCGGTGTCGGTCATGCCAGCAGTGTGCAGTTAACCGGCGTGTATCATAACTTGCTTAGACGCTGGGCGCGTTAAATCTATACTTCAATACAAATCAGTACGATAACGTCCTTGTTGCTGCAAGCTCTGCATCTGTTCTGCACCGAGCAACTGCGTCAGTGTTTGCAGTACACCTCGCCCCATTCCTTGCAAGCGGCCGCAGACATAAATCGTCGCACCTTGTTCGAGCCAGCTGATTAAACGCTGTTGCTGCTCAACTAGATAATCTTGTACATAGCGCGGTGCGTTTGCATCACGGGAAAACGCATAATCAAGATAAGTGAGGTGCTGATTGCGCTGCCACTGGCTTAATTCTTCAGGCAATAATCGATCGGTGCGCGGGCAGCGCTCGCCTAAAATCAGCCAGTTTTGACTGAACTTGGGCCGTTCGGCAAGGTGCGCTCTTAAGCCTGCCAAGCCGCTACCAGCGCCAATGAAAATAGCAGGTTTGTGTTGTTGTACAGCATGAAAGTTAGGCTTGGCACAGAGACTAAAGGCAATGCTGTCGTTAATTCTGAGCGTTTCACAGAGCCAGCCTGAGCATTGCCCCAGCTTGTGTTTAGCATCGTAGTTGAGGCGCACAATCAGCTCTAAATAACCGCTCGTAGCGCTCGAAGCAATAGAGTATTCGCGGGTGCTGAGTGCAGGATCATTCGAGGGGTGAACCCGCAACGTATCGCCTGCTTGCCAGTCGCAGTGTGCGGTTTGAAAGCGAAGTTTGTATAGGCCAGGGCTGTTGCTGTAAGGATTGAGATGCTGGCGATCGAGCAGGGCGGCATTAAACCAAGCGGGTTGGTATTGGCTCGGCTGAATAGTGTTGATGGCAAAGTGTTCAGCCATCTGTTGCTGCCAGTGAGCCAGCTGTTCTGCTTGCATATTATCCACTGTCATCAAGGGTAAGTTTAGTTTTGCGCCCTGTGCGACTAAGCGTGCTTGCAGTTGTTCGGCAAACTTACAAAAGTCTGGATAGCGGCGATCACCCAAACCGAGCACCTGAATATTAAGGTGTTGCAGATCACGATTTGCCGACAGACTCTTCAAGAATAGCCGTGCATGTTCAGGCGCTTCGCCCTCGCCGAAGGTGCTGACGATAAAGATGATCTGCGTGCTGTTTTGCAGTTGCGTGCTGCTGAGTTGCTCAAGAGGCAAACATTGCGTAGTACGACCTGCATTGATCAGCTGTTGATGGAGTTGTTGCGCGAGCTGTTGTGCGTTACCGCTTTGACTGGCCCAAACAATCAGTGCGTCAGATGTATTGTTAATCGCGGGTATTTTTGCGGCTTTATGGCGCCGCCATAGGCAAACGCAAAATCCGCTATAACTCAGCAGCAGACCAGCTGCAAGCAGCTGGCGTGAGGTGTCTTCGACCAGTGTTAGCATGTTTACTTAAAGGGCCAACACTTCAAGAGTGGCGCTGTAGCTGGCACGTTTCTCTGTGGCCGGTGATTGTGTGCTGCTAATCGCTTGCGTGCTCACAGCTTCGAGCCAGTACATGCCGGCGTGTGGCCAAGTAATAGAAAAAGCCCCGTTGTTATCGGTGCTCAGTACGATCTCGTTGAGGCTGTCGCGGTAGCGAATACCTTCAGCAATCACGGTGACTTTTAAATCTGCGGCGGGTTTGCCGTCGAGCAGAAAAGCAAAGCTCGCTGTTTCACCGGCAAAGAGGTCGTTAGGGTGAGTTTTTGCGACCAGCTCTAAACCTTGATGGGTCGGTTGAAGCACCTGTTCGCTGGGCTGACCTGACGTGATAAAGACTTCCATACGACTTGAATTGTCAGTGACCTTTAGTTTCTTGGCATTTTTAGGTACTTGTTTGGCAAAGTCTGCCGCCTTGCCTGACCAGCGACGCATCTCGCCATTTTCTTGGTAACGAGCAAAAAGGCCTTGGTTAGCAATCGCTAGCTTCCACGTACCTTTTTGGTCCAGTTGTACATCGAAGGTGCTGCGGTAACGACCGGTATTGCCAAAGAGTGGCTTGGCTAAGCTGCCGTCTGGGCGAATAATTTCCAATTGCGCTCGCGGGCGTGCTGGTGCAGGTTTTGCATCTTTGCCTGCTGGTGTTTGACCTGGGATGACCAGCGCTGCACCGACACCCTCAATTTGTAGCGGGAAATGCTCAAAATAGAAAATATCATTGGACACCGCCGCGTCAACGGTAATCCAAGGTTCGTCGCCTGATAGCACTGTCGCTGATGGCAACATCCACGCACGGTGGGCATTGGCGCTGAGCGGCAGGCAGATGGCTAGCGCCAGAGCGGTCCATTTAATCATGGGTTTCATCGTTAGATTTCCTTAAGGATTGAGGGTGAGGTTGATGGCGCCAAGTTCGCTGGAGCCTTGAGCTTTCACGGTGACTTTTTGCGTAGGTGGCCAGCTGAAAGGAATACGTACAATTTCACGTCCGCCGACTTCGCGTGCGGCTTCAACCAGTAACTGGTAATCGCCGGCGTTGAGTTGTTTGAGCGCCGAACTGTCACTATTAAAACTGATTGCATGAGCACCTACAGCACGGGTTGCGCCGCTGACACCATCGACGGGTAACGCTAGGCTGCGGCCACTGCGCCGCCACCATTGGCGCATATCCTTGAGCCATTTCTCGCCTTCGTTGTCTTTCATTTTCAAGTCATACCAGACATTTAAATTGGCAATGTGCTGGTTGTTTTGCTCAATCCACAGCGCGACGTACGGACGGTGATACTCAGCAACCTCAAGGCGAGGTATCTCAACTTCCACGGCGAGGTCAGCTGCGCTAACAGGGATGCAGGTGGCTAGCGCGCACGCGGCAAAGGCTTGTTTAAGCATGAAACGATCCTTTCTTAATGAATAAATAACAGCATGATGAGTAATGGAATCACCAAGCCTGCCAAGGTGACCGGCCAAGTGCTTGGGCGCATGTTTGTTTGCCGCGTCAGCAACCACAGCCCAGTGAAGCTAAACAGCACGCAGATACCGGCAAAAACATCGATAAACCAAGACCATGCAGTGCCAGTATTGCGGCCTTTATGTAGGTCATTAAAATAAGCAATCCAGCCTCGGTCAGTGCTTTCATACAGCAATTCGCCACTGTCTAAGTCAATGCTGAGCCAGCCATCACCGCCAGGACGGGGCAGGGCGATATACAACTCGTCTGCTGACCATTCAGCATCAGTCATTGATATGGGTTGATTCAGTTGTTGCTCAAACCAATGTTGAACAGCGCGAGGCACCTGTTGCTGAGGTGCCGCTCGATTAAGCTCAGTGAGTAGCGCTTCAGGCAAACTGGTTTCTAAGGTGATAATCGCTGCTTTGGCAGTAATTTGGCTGGCATGATTAAGGGTGATGCCGGTGACGGAAAATAGCAGCATGCCAGCTAAGCACAGTGCCGAGCTGATCCAGTGCCATTGCCGAAGAGTACCGAGCCAAACAGGAACAATCATAAGTAGACCTGATGCAAACACCACCAACGTATTGTGAGCGCTGGCGGTGTTTAAACGAGTGGAACGTTAGAACGCGTAGGTGGCTGACATCCACAGGCGACGGCCTTCTTCGATGGTGCCAGAAGAACCCGAGGTTGAGTGGGTGTAGTCTGTACCGTAAGCAGTTCCACTTGGTACACCGCTTTTGTATGTTGTATAAGCTTTGCCTTGGACAAAATCTTTATTTAGAAGGTTGTAGATGGTGGCATTTAAAGACAACTCGTCGGTTGCTTGATAGGAGCCACCGAGGTGAAACAAGGTGTAACCTTTCATGTTTTTACCGAGCGTGTCATAAATTGACTGGTTAGTTGTATTGCTACCAAGGTTCTCATATTTGTCGGTAAAGCGTGCGCGTTTGCCGCGATACTCACTTTTTAGCCACAGGTTAAGCTTGTCGGTTGTTGCCCAATTTAAGCTGGCGTTGGCTAAATGTTTTGGCGTGTTGGTGAGTGGTTCACCTTTATTTTGACCGCTTTTTTGCTCGCTGTCGGTAAAGGTATAGTTGGCGTTTACACTCCAAGCATCAGCAAATTGCCAGCGTCCAGCGAGCTCGAAACCTTGAGTGATCGCTTCATCAACGTTGACTTTTTGTGAGCACTCACCTCCTGAGTTGCTCGCGCAGAGTGGATCGACAACTGGGCTACCATCGGCGATTTTATCTTTAAATTTATTGTGGAAAACGGTGGCGTTTGCATTAAAACCAATGAGATTGTCAAAGTACACACCGAACTCAGTTGTAGTGCTGGTTTCTGGTTTTAAGCTCGGGTTACCGATAGTCGTAATTGTGCCTTGACCAGAAACACCATTAATACCGCTGTGTAGATCATTCAGGCTTGGTGTTTTATAACCTTTGCTGACGCCGCCTTTAAGGGTCCAGTTGTCAGTGGTCTGCCAAACCAAGTAAGCACGTGGACTGGTATGGCCGCCAAACGCTTGGTGGCGGTCATAACGTGCACCTAAAGTCAGGGCTAACGCTTCAGTCATGTGCCATTCATTTTCGGCAAAGACAGCAGCTGCCTCTTGCTTAAACTTCTTAGTGGCGATGCCGTCTTCCAATTCAGCATCCCAGTACTGGCCGCCAAGGGTGCTGACCGTATTGTCAGTAAGCGCTGTGACAAATTTAGTGTCGACAACTAGGTCAGTGGATTTTAAGGTGCGTTTATCGCCGCCAACAATGTCAGGAAAACCGACATAACCGGTGCCAATGGTGCCAGGAATGGTGCGACCAAAGGTTTCGGTGGTGTTATAGGTGATAGCGCTATCTAGCGTGCCTCGCTCAAAGCGTCCCGTATGAGTTAACGCGTATTGGGTACGTTGAAATTCAAGTTCATCGCTGTAACCGTTGGCTTTGCTTTGCTCGTTAACAGTGCAACCATCAACCGCATCACCGCCTTTTTTGCCATCTAACGTGCCTAACTGACAGTCATCGTTATTGTATGTTTGTCGACCTTTTTCAAAATCTAAAGCAAAGTCATGATTATCATGCGGGGTGAAGTTTAAGCGTGCACCGAGGTTGAAATTTTGCCCTTCAACTGGGGAAGGGCCTCTCTTGCTGACATGAATGCCGCTGCCATAGGTTAAATCTGATGCTTGGCGATCAAAGAAACTCCCGCGTACATTGAGGCCGAGTAAGCCGTCAACCAGAGGGCCGCTGCTATAAAAGCTGGTACTGCCGGTATCGCCGAAATCACGCTCTTCTTGATAGGTGTAATCAGCGCTGACGCTACCAGTCCACTGAGTGCCGACTTTCTTGGTAATGATATTAATGATACCGCCCATGGCATCCGAGCCATATAGCGTTGACATCGGGCCGCGAATCACTTCAATGCGTTCAATGGCTGACATCGGTGGCATAAAGCTGGTGGATGTTTCGCCAAACCCGTTCGGGGTGACGTTGCCTGCTGGATTTTGACGGCGGCCATCAATCAGAATCAATGTGTAATCGCTGGGCATGCCGCGCATACTGATATTTAAGCCGCCCGTTTTACCTGTGCCTTGTTTAATATCAATACCTTCCATGTCATCCAAGGCTTGGGCGAGGTTGCTGTAGCGTTTCTTTTGCAGATCGGAATTGCTCAGCACCGAAATACTGGCTGGCGCATCGGTGATTTTCTGCTCAAAACCTGAGGCGCTGACTACGGTTGAGCCAAGTTGTGCAGGTGACTGCTCGGCAAGCGCAAGATTGCTGGTGCTGAGAATAGAGCAGGCAAGAAACGAATAAGCAAATGGGATACGCATAGCAAACTCCAGATAAGAATGCCGCGCATGCTAACCATTCCTATCTTTAAAGTAAACAGTGATGCGAATTATTATTGTTTAGATTTGCTTGTGCTGGGTAGAGTATTACCTATCGATGACTATCACGAAGAACGTTTCGTTGTGAGTCCGTTTAATGAGCGAGCATGCCCGCATGGAGGTGTAACCATGCCCGCTACGAGACTAAGGCAGTACGATTTCAATCACCCCATCGGCAATGATGCTCACTTGGCTGCTACCGGCTTCAATTTCGGGTGCAGCCACTTGTTCCGACATGACTGATGACAGCATTTTTGCAGAACGAGCATACACCGGCGGGCGTGTAAAGCCGTTGCTGTTGAGGTTTAAATTCACCACTTTATAATGCGTGCTACCAAAGGCTTCGCTGACTAATTTTGCTCTGGCTTGGAACGCACTGATGGCGTCTTTAAGCAGTGCATCTTCACTGCTGATACGGGTTTTAGGTGCAATACTAAATTGCATATTGGCCATTTTTAGGGTTTTGAGAAGCTCGCCGGTCAATGCGGATAATTCGGAAAACTCCGTGCTTTCTAAACGAATTTCAGCACGTTCGCGCCAAGCGGTAATTTTCTGACCTTTACTGTCATGCACGGGATAGCTGCTGCGGTTACCCAGTTTAACGTTAATGTTTGACTGCTTGCGCGCTTTGTCTACTGCTGCATTAAGTGTTTTCGTTACGGTGCTAGCAAGACGGGCAGGATCAGCGTCTTGTTCTTCTGTATAGAGGGTGACTTGCATCTGATCGTGCGCGACTTCTTGACTGGCTTCTGCACGTAAGGAAATTTGATTATAAGACTGTTCTCCAGCAAATAGGGCTGTACTGGTTGCGAGACTGGTGATCAATAAAGCAATAGGGGTGGCGCGTAAAAACTGGATCATAATACCTCCATAGGCATCCGATGCATGAGATGTAAGAAAGACCGTAACGGTATGTTTAGGTTCCTTGGTGTTGTTTATGTGACCATGGGTCGCATCTTGCCGTGCGTTGCTGTTGGGCAGTTATACTTCTATCATGAATTAAGGAGAGATTATGCTGGCACCTACACAGTTATTGTCGGCCAGTCGCCAAAACTTATGGCGACTGACGTGGATTCGTCTTTTAGTTCTCGCCGCGCAGACCGGCACATTGGGTTTTACCTATTTAAGTGGCGTTGTCTCGTTAGCATGGTTGCAGTTGATTGTGCTATTGGCTCTATCGCTGAGTATGTGCGTGCTCACGGGCTTGCGTTTGCGTGGTAGTTGGCCGGTTACTGAGCTGGAGTTTGCGGCCCATTTGGCAATGGATTTATTTATTCATAGTGGCTTGCTGTATTACGTGGGCGGTTCAACCAATCCTTTTGTTGCCTATTATTTAGTGCCGTTGACCATTGCAGCGGCGACCTTACCTTGGTTGTACTCCATTGTTCTAAGTGGTTTGGCGCTAACCGGTTATACCGCCTTGCTGATTTGGTACCGCCCTTTACACTTACTTGGTGAGCAGTTGGGAGAGTTACTGATCACCTTGCACTTATTTGGCATGTGGCTGAATTTTGCTTTATCAGCGGCTTTTATTACTTTTTTTGTTTCTAAAATGTCCGAAGCAGTGCGAGAGCAAGATCAACTGCGTGCGGCACGGCGAGAGGACAGTATGCGTGATCAGCAATTGCTCGCTGTGGCAACACAAGCAGCTGGTGCTGCGCATGAGTTAGGTACCCCGTTGTCTACGATGAGTGTGCTGCTGACTGAATTACGCCGCGAACACCGTGGTCAGCCTGAGTTGCAAGATGATTTAACGGTACTGCAGGAGCAAGTGCGGTTGTGTAAAGGTACCTTGCAACAGTTGGTTCGTGCAGCGGAAGCGGATCGTCGCCAGGCGATCGAAGAGCAAACAGTGGTGCGCTGGTTAGAGAACGCGTTAAATCGTTGGCATTTGATGCGTCCGGAAGCAACTTATCGTTATCAGTTGGTCGGTCTCGGCGAGGCACCAACGTTGCTGCCACCTGTGGATTTGACCCAAGCTTTGCTCAACCTGTTAAATAACGCCGCAGATGCGCACCCTGAGAATTTAGTGGTGCGCTTGGATTGGGACGAGCAGTGGATTGTCATTACTATTCGAGATTATGGTGTGGGTGTGCCTTTGGCGATTGCCGAGCAGTTGGGTAAGCCGTTTTTTACGACTAAAGGTAAGGGCTTTGGTTTAGGGCTTTTCTTAAGCCAGATCAGTGTTATTCGTGTAGGTGGAACAGTAAAGTTGTATAACCAAGACGGCGGTGGAACTTTAACTGAGTTACGCTTACCACGAATGCATACATTGCTTTAAACGAGGAATTGTAAGTGACCGAAGAAAACTTATTTGAAGGTGAAGAGCAGCCACATTTATTGTTAGTGGATGATGATGAGACCTTTACGCGGGTGATGGCGCGCGCCATGTCGCGGCGAGGCTTGCGTGTATCGATCGCTCACTCTGCAGATGAAGGCTTAGCCTTAGCTAAGATTGATTTGCCGGACTATGCGGTGCTCGATTTGAAGATGGTTGGCGATTCGGGTCTGGTCTTGTTGCCTAAGTTGCTTGAGCTTGATGCAGAGATGAAAGTGCTGATTTTGACTGGCTATTCTAGCATCACCACGGCTGTTGAAGCGATTAAGCGCGGGGCTTGTAATTACTTATGTAAGCCGGCGGATGCGGATGATGTGTTGGCGGCGCTGCTGTCCGATCATGCCGATCTAGAGACTTTGGTGCCTGAGAACCCAATGTCAGTTGACCGTTTGCAATGGGAGCATATTCAGCGCGTGCTAGCCGAGCATGATGGCAATATTTCAGCGACAGCACGAGCGCTGGGTATGCATCGGCGTACCTTGCAGCGTAAATTACAGAAACGGCCAGTGCATCGCTAAAATAAAAAAACGTCTGGGCATTCCTACTCAGGCGTTTGCAGAGATATACAAAGAGGTTTAACGCGTACCAAATACCACCATGGTTTTGCCTTTAACATGCACGAGACCTTGCTCTTCTAAACTTTTTAGCACACGCCCGACCATTTCCCGTGAACAACCAACAATGCGGCCGATTTCTTGACGGGTAATTTTAATCTGCATGCCGTCTGGATGGGTCATAGCATCGGGCTGTTTGCATAAGTCTAATAATGTTCGGGCGACACGACCGGTGACATCTAAAAACGCTAAATCGCCTACTTTGCGGGTTGTATTGCGCAAACGATCGGCCATCTGATTGCTTAAGGTATACAGCATCTCGGGGTCTTGCTGAGTCAGTTCACGGAATTTTGCATAGCTGATTTCACCCACTTCACATTCGGTTTTTGCCCGCACCCAAGCACTGCGCTCTTGTTCATTATTTGCACAGCTAAATAAACCCATCTCACCAAAAAAGTCACCTTGATTTAAATAGGCAATAATCATCTCTTTACCATCATCATCCTCAATCAGAATGGTCACTGAGCCTTGCAGGATAAAGAATAATGATTCGCAGCGATCACCGGCGTAAATAATTGTGCTTTTGCTGGCGTAGCGGCGTTTGTGACAGTGGGCGAGAATTTTGTCGATGTTCTTGATTTTTGGTGTAAGCGTAATAGCAACCATGCGATAACCCCGAGTATGAATCAGTCCTTTAGAAAGCAAGACAAGATGTGTTTTTGTTATTCTGTAGAACGTGCCGCAAATATCATAAACATAAGCCCGCTTTATGCAAGGCCAATCGCGAGTTTTGATAACTGCCACGCCTTAATAAATTTTGTATGTTTTAACGCTGTGCCAGCCTTGGTTTGGCCTATGGTAAGCTAGCGGCTTTGCGTATTTGAGGAGTAAGCGTCATGCACGCACGGGTAAAGTGGATTGAGCAAGCCATGTTCTTAGCTGAGTCAGGCAGTGGTCATGCTGTAGTAATGGACGGCCCAGAACAGAGCGGAGGACGCAATATAGGTGTACGGCCGATGGAGATGCTGTTGATGGGCTTAGGTGGTTGCAGTAACTTTGACGTGGTCAGTATTTTGAAAAAGTCCCGTCAAAACGTGCAGGACTGTGAAGTGCGCATTGATGCTGAACGCGCGGATGTTGAGCCTAAAGTCTTCACTAAAATTGCTTTGCATTTTATTGTGAGTGGCACTGACCTGAAAGAATCCGTGGTCAAACGGGCGGTTGATTTGTCTGCGGAAAAATATTGTTCTGCATCGATTATGTTAGGCCGCGCCGGCGTTGAGATGACGCACAGTTTTGAAATTATTGAGTTGGCCTAGAGCGTAGGTCAGTATGCATTGATTTATTGTGGTTAAAAGCTGGCGTCCGCAGGTCTTGCTCTGCATAATGGCGCGCTCCTTTTTTACATGCCAAGTGGGCGTGTAAGGGAAACCAGAATCGCATTGCGAAGAGGTGAAAACTGCCCTACGCAGCTGTATTAATTGAAGGATGAATACAGTTGACCGGCGTGCATGATAACGCGGCTGCGCCGCACCAATGAAGAGAATCTAACGTTGACCAGTAAACTCAAGCTCCATGGGTTCAACAACCTCACCAAGACCTTGAGCTTCAACATTTATGACATCAGTTATGCGCGAACCATAGATGATCAGCAAGCTTACGTTGGCTATATCAACGAAGAATATGATGCTGAGCGTTTAACGCAAATACTGACAGATGTTGTCGACATCATCGGTGCTAATATTTTGAACATTGCTCGTCAAGACTATGAGCCGCAAGGCGCGAGTGTGACGATCCTGATTTCAGAAGAACCTGTGGAACCCACTGCTAGTCAGATTGAGGAGTCCCCCGGCCCGTTACCTGAAACAATTTTGGCACATTTGGATAAAAGTCATATTACTGTCCACACCTATCCAGAAATTCATCCGGTGGATGGCTTGGCGACTTTCCGTGTGGACATTGATGTCTCAACCTGCGGGGTGATTTCACCGCTTAAAGCGTTGAACTATCTGATTCACCAATTTGATTCTGACATTGTCACTATTGATTATCGTGTGCGTGGTTTTACCCGCGATATTGAAGGGCGCAAGCATTTTATTGATCACGAAATTAATTCGATTCAAAACTACCTGTCTGAAGATACACGTTCTGCTTATCAAATGACGGACGTAAATGTGTATCAAGAACATTTGTTCCATACTAAAATGTTGCTGAAGAACTTTGAGCTGGACGATTATTTGTTTGGCGATGCAACCCGTAGCTTATCGTATGAGCAACGCCGTGATGTAGAAGAGCGTTTGCGCCATGAAATGCTAGAAATTTTTTACGGTCGTAATATGCCGAAAAGCACTCGTTAATGATTAGAGTACGAAAAAAAGGCGTTGATACTCAGCGCCTTTTTTTTGCTAAGTGGTTGCCTCAGGATGAGCATGATTCTGCAATTAAATGCGGTAGGTACTGCCCGTCATCACTTTAGCCAGCATGCTCATACCGAACTTAACCGGCGCAGGGAATCTAAAACCGCCCGCATCCAGTGCGCTGGTGGCGTGCAGCTCTTCGTCGATGCGCATTTGCTCTAAAATTGCCCGCGACTTACGATCGGTTTCTGGGATCTGCTGTAAGTGTTCATCGAGATGCTTGCAGACCTGATCTTCAGTGGCAGCCACAAAACCTAAGCTAACTTTGTCGCTAATGGCACCGGCGGTTGCGCCAATGGCAAAAGACAAGCCATAAAACAGTGGGTTGAGCAAGCTGGGTTGACTGCCTAATTCACGAATGCGTTGCTCGCACCAGACCAAATGATCCACTTCTTCCTCAGCGGCATGTTCCATTTGCTCGCGCACGTGCGGCAAGCTGGCGGTCAGTGCTTGGCCTTGATACAGCGCTTGTGCGCAGACTTCTCCGGTGTGATTGATGCGCATCAAGCCTGCAATATGGCGGGTTTGTGTTTCATCTAAGGTGCTTTGTGGTTCTAATGTGGCAGGTGATGGGCGGCTGGCGTGACTGCTATTGGGAATCAAAGTGCGCATCGCCGCATCCGCCTGCAACAGTAAGCGGTCGATGGAAGAATAATGACGTTGAGAGGACATAGTAGACTCCTGTTAAATAGCCGTAGTAAGCGAGCAGCAATAAGATAAGCGCCTTAAATGCACCATTGGTACGGGTTTAACCTGGCGGCCAGCTCATTTGTCGTTGACCCAAGACATGCATATGGATGTGATAAACCGTTTGGCCGCCGAGCTGATTAGTGTTCATGACCACACGAAAACCGTCTGCGCAGCCTTGCTCTTGCGCTAAGCGCTGCGCGGTATAAAGTATGTGCCCCGCTAAAAAGGTATCTTCAGCGGTCAGCTCAGTCAGCGTGCTGATATGTTTTTTTGGGATCACCAAAAAATGTACTGGTGCTTGCCCAGCAATGTCGTGAAAGGCGACAACATGTTCATCTTCATATAACTTGCGCGCCGGAATCTCACCGGCAACAATTTTGCAAAACAAACAATCCATAACACGGGCCTCGGCTTGTTGTAAGATTCATCGAGTTTAGCTGGCTGCTCGTTCAATCGCCAGTGTTCGTAACGTTTTGATGGGTGGCAGCCGTTTGAAAAATGATCTTAAAGATTTACAGTTGGTGTTAGATGCACGTGTTCGCCTCATTGTGATTGAGTCATGGGACGAGCTACGAGTTTTGGAAACCTTAACCTCTCTGGCGGTGCAGCGCGGAATGAACCTGCGTGTTTGGTCAATCAGTGAAGGTTTGCAAGGTATGGCTTTTGGCGGTGAAATGCTGGAGGGCAGCAATGTTCCGGAGCAAGCGTTGCGCTTGGTTAAAGCTGATCCACAGACGGGTTTGTATGTGTTTTTTGATCTGCATGCCTTTCTGGAAAATGATGCGCTATTGATTCGTTTGGTCAAAGACATTGCGATGGCTGTCGGGCCGGGTAAGCCCACCCTTATTTTGGTATCGCATGCGTTAAAGCTACCGGCTGAAGTACAGCGTTATGCGGCACGCTTTAGTTTGTCGTTGCCCAGTGAAGATGAGTTGCTGGCCATTGTCCGTGAAGAGGCAGTGCGCTGGAGTGAAGTCAATCGCGGCTTACGTGTGCGTACCGATAATAGAACGCTGCAGCAAGTGGTGAAGAATTTACGCGGTTTAAGTCATGCTGATGCACGGTTATTGGCGCGCAGTTTGATCTGTGATGATGGTGCGATTACTCAAGAGGATTTGCCTGAGCTTAATAAGGCTAAATTCCAGTTGTTGGATCTGGATGGTGTGCTCGGTTACGAGGCCGACACGGCACGCTTTGCTGATGTGGGTGGTTTGCATCATTTAAAACAATGGTTGTCCGAGCGCCAAGCGGCGTTTATGGCAGGCACGGCCAGTGACCTACCCAAAGGTATGTTGTTATTGGGTGCGCAAGGCAGTGGTAAAAGTTTAGCGGCTAAAGCGGTTGCGGGTCTGTGGGGGCTGCCATTGCTGCGCTTGGATTTTGCCAGCCTATACAATAAGTATTTTGGTGAGACAGAACGTAATTTGCGTGAAGCATTACTGATGGCTGAGCGTATGTCGCCTTGTGTGCTATGGATGGATGAGATTGAGAAAGGCTTGGCTACCGGTGATATGGATAATGGCGTCAGCCAGCGGGTCCTCGGCACGCTGTTAACTTGGATGGCCGAGCGTAAAGCACCGGTGTTTGTTGTGGCAACGGCGAATGTCATCAAACGTTTACCACCCGAACTGATGCGTAAAGGGCGCTTTGATGAGATTTTCTTTGTTGATCTGCCTGCACTCGCGGTACGTGAAGATATTTTTAGAATCCATCTTGATAAACGTGAGCTGACCGCCGAGAATTTCGATTTGCCGGTATTGGCCGTAGCCAGTGATGGTTTTTCTGGTGCGGAAATTGAGCAAGCAGTGGTCTCCGCGCTGTATGCCGCGCAGGCGCGACAAGTACCCGTTGCACAAGGACTCATTCTTGAAGCGTTGCAGCGTACAGTGCCGTTATCTGTAGTGATGTCAGAAGACCTAACAGCACTGCGGCGTTGGGCCGCAGATAGAACTGTCCATGCGGGTTAAACCCATGCTGGCTTAGAGAATAGATAGGCTTGGCATGTGCTCCTCACTTCGAGCTGCGGATATTTTTCTTGTGCGACTAAAGACTGATGTGTATCTTGGTCACTTTTTCGGCTAAGCAAAGCCACAGAATTTAATCATGTAGCGTGCTCAGTTGAGAGGCTGCTGATCTTTTCTATGATAATAACGATGATATGAGGAGCACGACATGCGCGTGATTTTGTTAGGGGCGCCAGGTGCCGGAAAAGGTACACAGGCTGGTTTTATTACTAAAAAATTTGCGATCCCACAAATTTCTACCGGTGACATGCTGCGTGCAGCGGTTAAAGCAGAAAGCCCGTTGGGTTTAAAGGTTAAAAGTGTCATGGCAAGCGGTGGTTTGGTCTCAGATGACATCATTATCGATTTGATTAAAGAGCGTATTTTGGCGGATGACTGCGCTAATGGCTTTTTATTCGATGGCTTTCCGCGCACTATTCCTCAAGCAGAAGCACTACGTGATGCGGGTGTTGAAATTGATCACGTGCTTGAAATCGCTGTGGAAGATGAAGAAATCGTTGGTCGTATTGCTGGTCGTCGTATGCACCCAGCGTCAGGCCGCACTTATCACATTGAGCACAATCCGCCGAAAGTGGCGGGTAAAGACGATGAAACTGGCGAAGATTTAATTCAACGCGAAGACGATAAAGAAGAAACCGTACGTCATCGTTTGTCAGTGTATCATTCGCAAACCAAGCCTTTGATCGCTTTCTATCAGGATTTAGCCGCTGTCAATGGCACGCCAAAGTACAGCGCTATTGAAGGTGTGGGCTCTGTTGACCAGATCACCGCTAAGGTAATGGCTGCTCTCGCCTAAGCGTCTCTTAGGGAATACATTCGCTGTCGCAGTGAGCTTGCTTGGTGTCATAGCGAATGTATTTTTTGTTGTTCTGCATGCGTCATTCCCCCTCTTAGCTGTCGGCCTGATACAATTTCTTTTTTAATCAACGATGATAAATCATGACTACTTTACTGGCGCTGGATACGGCCACTGAAGCATGCTCTGTTGCGCTATTACACAACGGACAGGTCTTCAGCCGTTACGCGGTCATTCCTCGGTTACATGCACAACGTATTCTCCCTATGATCAGTGAAGTGTTGGCTGAGGCCGGTATTGCTAAGTCTGCGTTGGATGCGATTGCCTTTGGCCGTGGTCCTGGCGCTTTTACCGGTCTGCGCATTGCCGTTGGCGTGGTGCAAGGCTTGGCTTTTGCCTTAGAGCGTCCGGTGTTGCCAGTATCCAACTTAGCGGCAATTGCTCAGCGTGCGTGCCGTGAATACGGCGCGAAGCAGGTTGCGGTGGCGATTGATGCGCGTATGGATGAAGTCTATTGGGGTTGCTACAGCTTGGTCGACGGTGAAGTCTGTCTGCAAGGTGTTGAGGCTGTGTTAGCTCCAGAACGTGCCGAGTTACCTCGTAATGCAGAAGGTGAATGGTTTGCTGCGGGCACCGGCTGGCAAGCATATGCTGAGCGTATTGCTGTGCCTGTGTACGGTCAAGATGCACAGCTATTACCGCATGCCGAAGACATTTTGACTCTCGCGCAAGGTATGTGGCAGCGCGCTGAAGCGATTGGCGCGCAGGATGCTCAACCGATTTATTTGCGTGATCAAGTTGCTACGCCGAAACAGTCTTAATAAGATTGATCTGTTGCCTGCGTCTGGTTACAGTACCCGCCTACTTATAGGATCTTCATGCTATGCGTATTGACGGTTTATCACCCGCTTATGTGCCCAACAGAACCACGCGTCCTGATCTCAGTACGCAGATGGATGATGTTGTTCGCCAAGCGGAAAGTGGTATCCGTCAACAGCAGCCAAGTAATGCCTCTGATACATTACGTTTAGACACCTATCAAGCGGTACAGCGTCCTTCTGCACAAATGCAGATTCAGCAATATGAAGCACGCCAATCCTTAAATAACCCCGCACAACAGTACCAAGCCAGTAAAGCGTTAGCCAGTTACACGAATACGGCTACCTTTAGCAGTCAGGCAGAAGATGCTGCCAATGTGCTCGGACTTGATTTGTTCGCTTAATGTCAGAATCCACCCCAGTCATTTGTCCTTTAATACGCGTTGCGGCCATGACGATTGCCGATCAGGCGGCGGCGGAGCAGTGGGCGCATAATTTAGACTTGCCGCTGAGTGGTGAGGCGGAGTTTGCCTTGCAGGTCAGTGCCGATGGTTTGCAGTTGCAAGCGTTGAGTGATTCTGCGCCAGGGCCTTTACGTGTCGATTTTATTGACGGCGCACTGGCGCATCGTCGTCAGTTTGGCGGAGGCAGCGGTCAAATGATTGCCAAAGCCGTTGGCATTCAACCCGGGGTGCGTCCCACGGTTTTAGATGCAACGGCAGGGCTAGGGCGTGACGCCTTTGTTTTAGCTTGCTTGGGGTGTCAGGTGCATATGATTGAACGTCATCGCATTGTTGCTGCTTTACTTGCCGATGGTTTACGGCGTGCACGCTTGGATGCCGACGTGGCGGGCATTGTACAGCGCATGCCGCTGTTAGTTGGTGATGCGATTGCACTGATGGCCGCGTGGGCTGACGACGCACCGCAAGTGATTCATCTTGATCCGATGTTTCCCAGTCGCGATAAAAGCGCGTTGGTCAAAAAAGAAATGCGCTTGTTCAAACCCTTGGTCGGTGCTGATGATGATGCGCCAGACTTGCTGGCGGCGGCATTGGCTTTGGCTACGCACCGTGTTGTGGTGAAGCGTCCGCGTAAAGCCCCGGCTATTGTTGGTATACCGCCAACCTACAGTCTGGATGGTAAATCCAGTCGCTATGATATTTATGCTAAAAAAAGCTTAAAACCTTAATACTAAGCACAGTGCAGACATAAAAAAGCCCACAGAAAAATAATTTCCTGCGGGCTTTTTAATCACGCGCTAAAGCTTAGTTAACCAGTGTGCGCCACTCTGGATGATCTTCAGTTTCGCCAGTCACTAAATCAAAGTAGGCTTTTTGCAGTACTTCAGTGATTGGACCGCGACTACCAATGCCGATTTGACGGCCATCTACTTCGCGAATTGGCGTCACTTCAGCAGCTGTGCCGGTAAAGAATGCTTCGTCAGCGATATACACTTCATCACGGGTAATGCGTTTTTCTACGATTTCGATACCGCGTGCTTTAGCTAGAGTCAAAATGGTATTACGAGTAATACCATTGAGGCAGGCCGTCACTTCTGGCGTATAGATAACGCCATTTTTAACGATAAAGATATTTTCCCCCGAGCCTTCAGCCACATAGCCTTCTGGATCCAGAAGCAATGCTTCGTCAGCACCGCCAGAGACGGCTTCTTGCAATGCTAGCATCGAATTCACATAGGCCCCGCTGGATTTTGCGCGGGTCATGGTGATGTTAACGTGATGACGGGTGAACGAACTGGTGCGAATTTTGATGCCTGTTTTCAAGGCTTCATCACCCATGTACGCACCCCAGTGCCACGCTGCAACAATCACGTGTACTTTAAGGTTGTCAGCGCGGATACCCATGCCTTCTGATCCGTAGAACGCTAAAGGACGGATATAGGCGCTATCGAGCTTGTTGTCACGCACTGAGGCAATGATCGCTTGGTTGATCTCTTCTTTAGTAAAAGGAATCTTCATGCTCATGATATGAGCGGATTCAAACAGGCGGTCAGTGTGTGCTTGCAAGCGGAAAATTGCGGTACCTTTCGAGGTTTTGTAGGCGCGAACGCCTTCAAATACACCCATGCCGTAGTGTAATGAGTGAGTCAGAACGTGGGTGGTTGCGTTACGCCATTCAACCATTTCACCGTCATACCAAATAACACCATCACGATCAGCCATCGACATTTTTACGTGCTCCTGAAAATAATATTTAAAAATCGGTTACAGATAACTCAAGCCCAGTTCTTGCCAGACGCCCATTACTGCGTGACGCTCAGCTGCAAATAAATGGCCTTCAACCACGCCTTGCTGCTTTTGCAGGGCCAGACGGTGGGCCGCAGCACGATAGGCTTTGTAAGCCTCCTGCAAGATACGGACATGATCCGTACTGAGCAGATTTTCTGCGCCGAGACCGTCAAGAATACGGATGTTGTCGGTATAGGTGACCAATTGTGGATATTGCCATGACCAAGCAAGGACGGCATATTGCACCATAAATTCGATGTCAACGATACCTCCCGCATCCTGCTTTAGATCAAATCGTACGTCACTATTGAAGGCATTTTGGCCTAAACCGCCTAAAGTGATTTGAGTGCCGTGATTATGCCGCATTTTTGTGCGCATTTCGCTGACTTCTTCTCGTAATACCGGCAAGCTGCGTTGACGCCCTAAAACACTCAATCTCACTTGGTCAAATTGCTTGGTTAAGGCTGCGCTACCGACTAATACGCGTGCGCGAACCAGCGCTTGATGCTCCCAAGTCCAGGCTTGTTCTTCTTGATAGCGGGAGAATGCGCTCAGCGAGCTGGCGAGCAAACCTGAGTCGCCGCTCGGCCTTAAACGCATGTCAACATCATAAAGACCACCCGCGGTGGTGCGTGTGGTGAGCATGGAAATAATACGTTGCCCTAATCGTGTATAAAATTGTGCACCATCAACAGGACGCAGACCATCGGTCTCTGCCAAGGGGTCGCAGTTGTAAATAAACACCAAGTCCAGATCAGAACCATGGCCCAATTCAATTCCGCCCAATTTGCCGTAACCCACCACGATGAAATCCAGTTCGCTGCGGCTGCCATCCATGCGTTGTGGCATACCATGCTTGCGTACCATCTCATGCCACATTAAATGAACAACTTGCTCAAGAATTGCTTCGGCGAGCCAGGTCAAGTAATCACTGACTTTCATCAGCGGTAAGGTGCCCGCTACTTCTGAAGCCGCAACCCGTAAGCGGTGCGCCAGTTTAAAGTGGCGTAGTGCGTTCATGTGCTGCTCAATATCTTCTTCGGGAATGCGTAATAAATGTTCGCGCAATTCAGCCGTGAGTTCTGGCGCTAAAGGCGGGCAATATAAGCGGCCTTCATTGAGTAACTCATCGAGAAGCGCGGGGAAGCGGGTCAATTGCTCAGCAATCCAAGGGCTGGCGGCGCATAGATTGATCACGCCTAATAATGCCCCTGGGTTTTCTGTCAGTAACACTAAATATGCGGAGCGGCGAGCGACGGCTTCAATCAGCGGTAGCACGCGCTCTAGCACCAAGTCTGGATTGTCGTGCTCAACTGCTTGCGATAAGAAACGTGGCATAAAAGCATCCAGGCGCTCACGTCCCAGTCGTTGCATGGCGCGGACTTGACTGCTATCGCGTAATTGTACAATCCGTTGCCACGCCGCGTGACTGTCTTGATAGCCGGCCTCTGTCAGTTGCTGATAAATACTTTCCACGGCAATGCTGTCTTTCCAGACGGGCAACCATTCACCGCCGATGCAGTCATCCTCATCTTCGTCGGGGTCAGCGATGATGTCACGGAAATGATGCTCGATGCGTTTGCGCCAATACATCAACTGCCCGAAAAAAGTTGACCAGTCATTGAAGCCCATCATAAACGCAATGCGTGCTTGTTCTTGTTCTGTGTCTGGTAGGCTTTGCGTTTGCAAATCTCCTACTGCTTGTAGTGCATGTTCGGTATAGCGCAAGAAACGATAGGCATCTTTTAGTTCGGTGACATCCGCTGAAGGCATATAGCCTTGCGCAGCGAGGGTGTCTAAAATGTTTAACAAAGGCCGCTGCTGCAAACTTAAATCACGTCCGCCATGAATCAGCTGGAAGGCTTGGGCAATAAACTCAACTTCACGAATACCACCAGAGCCAAGCTTGATATTGTCGTCCATATCTTTACGGCGAACTTCTTGTTGAATCAGTTGCTTCATCGAACGTAACGCTTCAATTGCCGAGAAGTCCAAATAACGGCGATAAACAAAGGGTCGCAAAATGCGTAATAAGCTGGCACCGGCATTTTGATCGCCCGCCACCACACGCGCCTTAATCATCGCGTAGCGTTCCCAGTCACGGCCTTGGTTTTGGTAATACTGCTCAATTGCGGTGAAGCTGTACACCAGTGGCCCGCTAGCACCATAGGGGCGCAGGCGCATATCAACACGAAAGGCAAAGCCGTCGACGGTGATGGTGTCCAAGGCTTTAATCAGCTTTTGGCCCAGCCGAGTAAAGAATTCTTGGTTGTCGAGGCTGCGTTTCGCGCCTTCGGTTTCACCCCCTTCTGGATAGGTGAAAATCAAATCCACATCAGAGGATAAGTTCAGCTCATAAGCACCCAGCTTACCCATGCCGAGAATCACTAACTGTTGTGGGTGCTTACTGTAACGTCCGATCGGGGTGCCAAACTGTTGGCAGTGTTGTTGATACAGCCAGTGGTAGGCTAGATCGATACAGGCGTCAGCCATCGCGGAGAGGTCTCGGCAGGTTTCACTGAGTTCGGCTTGACGGATCAGGTCTCGCCAAATAATCCGGACTTGTTGACGATTACGGTATTGGCGTAAGTGCAGTAATACACTGGCTTCATCGGTGCAGTTAAGCAAACGCTCACTGAGTTGATAGCGAATCTCTCCGGGTACCAGAGTGCGGTCGAGTTGTCCTGAGGCAACCAGATCAATGAGCATTTGAGGGTCACGAATTGCTTGGCTTAGGAAAAAATCGCTGAGTGTGCAGACACGAATAAAGGCTTGGTAACGGCTATCAGGCCATAACGGGTTGCTAATTTGCTGTTCCTGCAGTGCATGCGCCCATTCGCGCTGTGCTTTTTGCTGTAAAAACAGTAAGCCGGAGGGGATTGTATCCAAGAGGAGAGGTGTCATGCGGAGTCCTGCACAATGTGGCGCGATGGTTGTCGATAAAGATACCTTAAATTTACCAGGCATGCCGCGCTTAAGGAAAACACTTGGCCAAAAGATGTAATGGATAAAAGCTGACTTGTGCGTCATTTTGTAGTAAAACTACAAGAACAAAAAATAAGATGACTTTGCTGTGCCATGGGCTGACTGTTCACAAGACATAAAGCACGTAGAGGTCCATCATCAATAGACCCTTAGTTCGGGAGTGAAACATGCAAGATCTTGATCCGGTAGAAACCCAAGAGTGGCTGGATGCTTTGGAATCTGTCCAAGCGCACGAAGGCGAAGAACGCGTTCATTATATTTTATCGCGTTTAGGTGAGCTGGCCAGCCGTAGCGGTACACGTTTGCCTCATGCGATTACCACGCCGTATCGAAATACCATTCCAGTTACGCACGAGGCTTTGATGCCCGGTGACTTATTTATGGAACGGCGTATCCGCTCTTTGGTGCGTTGGAACGCTTTAGCGATGGTCATGCGCGCTAACCAAGCGGATCCCGACTTAGGTGGCCATATTGCCACTTTTGCCTCGAGTGCCACGTTGTATGACATCGGTTTTAATTATTTCTTCAAAGCACCAACCGAAGAGCATGGTGGTGACTTAATTTATTTCCAAGGACATGCTTCGCCAGGTGTGTATGCGCGTTCTTTTTTAGAAGGCCGGATCAGCGAAGAGCAGTTGGATAATTTCCGTCGTGAAACCGATGGCAACGGCTTGTCGTCTTACCCGCACCCCTGGTTGATGCCGGACTTTTGGCAATTCCCAACCGTATCAATGGGTTTAGGCCCGATTCAAGCGATTTACCAAGCGCGCTTTATGAAATACCTCGAGCACCGTGGCTTTATTCAGCCGGGTAAGCAAAAAATCTGGTGTTTCTTAGGCGATGGTGAAACTGATGAGCCTGAATCATTGGGCGCTATCTCTCTGGCGGGTCGTGAAAAACTAGATAACCTGATTTTCGTGATCAACTGTAACTTGCAGCGTTTAGATGGCCCGGTGCGCGGTAATGGCAAAATCATTCAAGAGCTGGAAGGCAACTTCCGCGGCGCTGAATGGAACGTGATTAAAGTGCTATGGGGCCGTTTATGGGATCCATTGTTTGCCAAAGATACTGAAGGCGTGATGCAGAAGCGCATGGATGAAGCGCTTGATGGAGATTATCAAAACTATAAAGCCAATGATGGCGCCTTTGTCCGTAAAGATTTTTTTGGTGCTGATCCGCGCTTAGCCGAAATGGTGTCTGATCTTTCTGATGATGAAGTGTGGAAGCTCAATCGTGGCGGCCATGATCCGTTTAAAGTGTATGCCGCTTACCATGCTGCGGTGAACCATAAAGGTCAGCCGACGGTGATTTTGGCAAAAACCATTAAAGGCTATGGTACGGGTACCGGTGAAGCGCAAAATATTGCGCACAACGTTAAGAAAGTTGATCTGGCCAGTCTTAAAGGCTTTAGAGACCGTTTTGATATTCCAGTGAGCGATGATAATTTAGAAAGCTTGCCATTTTATCGTCCCGCAGAAAACAGCCCAGAAATCCGTTACCTAAAAGAAAGTCGTGAAAAACTGGGTGGTTTTGTCCCGCAGCGGCGGATGAAAAGCATGAGTATTCCGACGCCATCGCTGGAAACTTTAAAGTCTATTTTGGACGGTAGTGGTGATCGTGAAGTCTCCACAACCATGGTGTTTGTGCGCATTCTTGCACAATTACTTAAAGATAAAGATCTGGGTAGTCGTATCGTGCCGATCGTGCCGGATGAGGCACGTACTTTCGGCATGGAAGGGATGTTCCGTCAGTTGGGTATTTACTCCGCAGTGGGTCAGCTCTATCAGCCGGTCGATCATGGTCAGGTGATGTACTACAAAGAGGATAAAAAGGGCCAGATCCTCGAAGAGGGTATTACCGAGGCTGGGGCAATGTCGGCATGGATTGCTGCGGCGACCGCCTACAGTAACCATAACCAGCCAATGCTACCCTTCTATGCGTTTTACTCGATGTTTGGTTTCCAGCGTATTGGTGATTTAGCTTGGGCATCGGGCGATATTCGTGCCCGTGGCTTCTTAATGGGCGGGACTGCCGGACGCACTACGCTAAATGGTGAGGGCTTACAGCATCAAGATGGGCACAGTCATATTCTGGCTGGCACCATCCCGAACTGTCATACCTATGATCCAGCCTACGGTTACGAAATGGCGGTGATTATTCGTGAAGGTATTCATCAAATGCTTGAGCTGCAAAAAGATCGTTACTACTACATCACTATGATGAACGAAGCTTACGAGCAGCCAGCGATGCCTGAGCGCGAAGGGGTTGAAGACGACATTATTCGTGGTATGTATTTGCTTGAAGAGGACAAACGCAGCAGCGACTTGCATGTGCAATTGCTGGGTAGTGGCACGATTCTGCGTGAAGTGCGCGAAGCGGCAAAAATTTTGCGTGAGGCGTTTGGTGTTGGTGCTGATGTGTGGAGCGTAACCAGTTTCAACGAATTGCGTCGCGATGGTTTAGATGCCGAACGTTGGAATCGTTTACATCCGCGTGAAACAGCACGTATGGCTCACATTGAAAGTTGTTTACATGAGCGGCGTGGTCCTGTCGTTGCTTCAACCGATTATATGAAACTGTATGCCGAGCAGGTACGCCAATGGGTGCCGCAAGCGCAATATAAAGTGCTGGGTACTGATGGTTTTGGCCGCAGTGATTCACGCAAAAAACTGCGTCATTTCTTTGAAGTGGATCGCCACTGGGTCGTATTGGCTGCGTTAGAGGGTTTAGTCGCAGAAGGGCAATTGGATGTGCAAGTGCTGCTCGATGCTATGAATACATTTGCTATTGATGCAAATAAACCTAACCCACTGGACTGCTGAGGAGCGCTACGATGAGTGAGTTAATTCGCGTACCTGACATCGGCACCGGTGAGGGTGAGGTCATTGAGTTATTTGTAAAAGTGGGCGATCGCATTGAAGCGGAGCAAAGCTTGCTAACGCTTGAGTCTGACAAAGCCAGTATGGAAATTCCGGCACCGAAAGCTGGGGTTATTAAAAGTTTAGCCGTCAAGCTGGGTGATCGACTTAAAGAGGGCGATGATTTACTTGAGCTTGAGGTGGATGACGCACCTGTTGAGAAATCTGAGCCTGTTGTTACGGTGGCTACAGAACCTGCTGTTCCTGCCGCTAATGCTAAGACAGCACCCAGTGTTGCCGAGGTGGCTGCAGAAAATGTCATTGAAGAAATTCATGTGCCTGATATTGGCTCGTCGGGTAAAGCTCGGGTGATTGAGTTGTTGGTTGCGGTGGGCGAGCAGATCAGCGAAGAACAGTCACTGTTAACGCTGGAGTCTGATAAGGCCAGTATGGAAATTCCGTCGCCAGTGAGTGGCGAAGTGGTTGAGGTACTGGTGCGTTTGGATGCGGAAGTCGGTACGGGTGACTTAATCTTTAAGGTTAAAGTTGCACAATCGTCAGTTCATTCAGCGCCTGCAGCGGACGTTTCTGTTGCAGCGCCTGTTACCGCTGTACCTAAGCCTAGTGCTGCAGTGTCAGTTGCACCAGAAACCGCTCCCAGTCCTGAAAAACGCAAAACTACGGCGGTGCATGCTGGTCCTGCAGTACGTAAGTTGGCCCGTGAGTTTGGTGTGGATCTGAGTGTGCTCACAGCCAGTGGTCCGCATCAGCGTCTGCTCAAAGAAGACATTCATAACTATGTGCAAGCAGCGTTAAGCAAGCAGACGAGTGGTTCTAACGAGCAAGGCAGTGGCATACCGCCGATTCCAGAAGTGGACTTTTCACGCTTTGGTGAAATAGAAGAAGTCGCAATGACCCGCTTGCAGCAAGTGGGAGCCATGAACTTGCACCGTAGCTGGCTGAATGTGCCGCATGTCACTCAGTTTGAATCCGCGGATATTACTGAGCTGGAGCTGTTCCGTGTTGGCCAAAAAGCGGTAGCAGAAAAAGCTGGAGTCAAGCTGACAATCCTGCCGTTCTTACTCAAAGCTTGTGCGCATCTGCTGCAAGAAATGCCTGATTTCAACAGTTCTTTAGCGCCAAGTGGCAAGGTGTTGATCCGCAAGAAGTATGTGCATTTAGGCTTTGCAGTGGATACGCCAGAAGGACTGTTGGTGCCGGTGATTCGTGATGTTGATCAGAAGAGCCTGCTGCAACTGTCTGCGGAAGCGGCTGAGTTGGCGGATAAAGCACGTAATAAGAAACTTAGTGCAGAGCAAATGCAAGGTGCCTGCTTTACTATTTCTAGCTTAGGGCATATTGGTGGCACGGGCTTTACTCCGATTGTGAATGCGCCTGAAGTGGCCATTTTAGGTGTTTCGCGTGCGACCATGCAGCCGGTGTGGAATGGTCAAGCGTTTGATCCGCGTTTAATGCTGCCATTGTCGCTGTCGTATGATCATCGTGTTATCAATGGTGCTGCTGCTGCGCATTTCACTCGACGTCTGAGTGAGTTATTAGCAGAAATACGCAGTTTACTGTTGTAGACACCGAGTCAGTGAGTTAACACCCCGTGCAGGTTTAAACTTGTCGGGGTGTTTTGCATTATTGTTTGAGAAAAGCGGATTGTCGCCATGCTTCATAGACTGCAATCGCGACTGTATTGGATAAGTTTAAACTGCGTGAACCCTCGCGCATCGGTAAGCGCACTAATTGCTCTGCGGGTATGCTGTTGCGAATATCCTCTGGTAGCCCACGAGTTTCTGGGCCAAAAATAAACGCATCACCATCTTGATAAGCCACTTCAGCATAGTTGTAGGTTGCTTTAGTGCTAAAAGCAAATAAGCGCGGCTGCTGTAAAATGCTTAAACATTCTTGTAAGTTAGCGTGGCGCTGCACATGAGCAAACTCTTGGTAGTCGAGCCCCGCACGCCGCAAACGCTTATCATCAAAAGCAAAGCCAAGAGGTTCAATTAAATGTAAGCTGCAACCTACATTCGCGCATAAGCGGATAATATTACCAGTATTAGGCGGGATTTCTGGTTCAAAGAGAATGACGTGAAACATGCTTGATCCTGACAATAAAATAGACGCCAATTCTACATGGGAAGCGCTACCAAGGCGGCAGTTACTGCTGAAGTTTTTAGCCAGCTTGGTGCTCTTTGGGTTTTTAGTGGGCTTGATGCTTGGGCAGCTGTTACAACCGAATAAGCCTATTATGCCCTCTAATACAGTTGAACAATTGCTAACTTATGCTGATGGCTTAAGCGTATGCTTGCGCGAGCCTGGGCAAGTGCAGGCCAGTCATGTGCAAGGCACTTATCAAGTATGGTTTGCGGATACCGCTGGTCGCGAGGCCCGTGGTGTACTCGTGCTGGCCAATGGCGAGCGCATTACTTGGCGATTGACGCCACATGGACGTCATATGCAAGTGGTTTTTATTGGGTTGCAACCGCTCATCGGCCAGTGGCATGTGCGTGTGACTCCAGAGCATTGGTGCGCGGAGGTGCAAATCAACTCGCTAGCACAGGTTGCGCCGCTGTAGCGATAACCCTTATTTAGCTAAATACTGTACGGGTTAAGTATTTTTCAGGCGACGCAGGTTGCCAATGACTGACTCAAGCGCGCGGTCAAATAATAAAGCGTTATCGAGCAAAGTTACTGAGTTGTTTTTAAACTCAGCAGCGAGTCCCATGCGATTTTTCTCTAAAACTTTAACGCCGCTACGGTTAACAAAAATATAGCGCCCTGTGGATTTGATAATTGCGACTAATTTGCAGCGCAGCTTGCGTTGGTCGTCTTGAGTAAACTCAATCCAACTACCGGTGTGTAAACTGTCTACTTGGAGCAAAGCAGGATCATCATCATCCAAGATAATTTTATTAGGTGCGTGGTCGACTGTTTCGGGTTGTTGTAAAACAATTTCTGCTTGTACTTCAACCATGACTGCCGCTTCAGGCTGTTCCTGGCGTGCGGCTTTATGCAGCTCGACTGGAAGCTCATCAAGGGTCATTTCAGTTGTATGGGTCGTCTCGGCAATAAACTCATCCGATAAATTCTCTATAGAAGAGGCAACTGTGGCTGATTGTCGCTTATAGCGCTGGAATGCTTGCACATGCAGAGCTTCCAGACGGTTAAAGAAGTCATTGGCTATGAAGGGGTCAATCGCCGCGTGGGAAAAACCGTTGCGTAACTGACGTAACAAGATTGGCACCAGCTGCAGTAGTTTTAAACGCGCTTGCGCGTCTTCGTGCGGTTCAATACTCCAGATTAAATCATCCATGGTGGCAACGTTATCGCGCCACTCGCTAGAGTCATTACCGTTTTTAAGATAGGTCAGTAGTAGCACCTTGCTCCACGCTTCTTGCAGCAGTTGCACCACCACTTCAGGTAGCGTCTTGCCGAGTAGTCGAGTATTAAGTTCTTGCTCAACTTGTAAACGTGCTGCTTCGGCACGTGCACGACCTTCTTCGGCGTCACGCGTGCGCTGCTCTAATAATTCGCTACGGCGTCGTTCACTGCCGCTGAAAGCAACAAAATCTGCAAGTAATTCATTGAAGATATTAGGGTCGTCAGTGAAGTCGGTTAAGGTGCGTTGCACAATGCTTTCAATTTTTTGGTAAAGATTATCGCGTCGCTCGCTGTCTTGTTCGCTCCAGCCTAGCGCTGCAGAGGCAATTTCATTGAGCAGACGACGGGCTGGATGGCTACCGCGATTGAAGAAGGTTTTATCCAGCACTGCGACTTTAAGCAAAGGGATTTGCAAACGTGCAATCAACGCTTTGAGCGAGTCAGGAATGTTGCGATCATCTAAAATAAATTCAAACAGCATGGCAACAAGATTGATGACGTCATCATCGACTTGACCGACCACACGCGTGTCTTTGCTCTTGGCGGTGGCGCGGGTGAGCAGCTTATCCAGCTGTTCGCGCAAGTTGTGATCTTGTATCGATTGGTCGGGAGAGTGTTGCTGCATATGCGAGAGCAAACGCATTAGATCGTTGCTGGAGATCGGTACGGCATCATCGGGTACTTGTCGTACAGGTAATGCGTTGCCGCGCAGTTGCGCAAGCATGCTCTGCAACTCGCTAAAGGCGACTTGTAATTCTGCAGAGCTCGCCGCAGTAGCTGGGCTTGCAGTCTCGCTCGCTGCCGTGTCGGAGGGCGTGATATTTACCGGCGTGTTACGTTTTGGCGAGGCTGCAACAGTAGACTTCAAGCTGGGTAAAATATTTGCGTTAATTAAAATTTCATTGGCTTTCTGATAGAGCGTATCGAGCTCGCTAAGCACATGCTTTTCGAACAGTTTTAAAATAATCAGCTTGATATTGATTGAAAAATTAATGCTGTTGCAGCTTTTTATAAAAATCTCAGACAGTACGCGGGGACCAAGCGGATTACTCTCCTCGGTGATTTTGCGGCTCAGTTCATGATTAAAGCGGGCGGTTAGATGTTGGAGGGCCAGCTCATCGCGACGCTTTACTTTTGCCACCATACTGTCAATTGCGACTGATTCTTCAAGCGCATCATTTTGAATGAGAGATAAGGATTCAAAAGAGTAGCTGTCAAGTGTCGGTGCAGCACCGATAAGGTGTTGATTGAGGCTCGCAAAAGACTCAAGTAGTTGCTGTAAAAAACTGCTCTCAATGTTTTTACGCTTTAAACGTAAATCACGCATGGCTTCGAAGAGGGTGTTCTGCTCGCTATTGCTGATCGCACGATCAGCCATCTCAAATAGCGAGTCGTCTGCATTAGCAAAGAGCTCTTGAATATTGCTTTTGATGAGCGCAGCAGCTGTATTGCGCACATGAGTCAGGGTGACAGGTAATTTACCTGTTGCTGCAGAAGAACGCTTGTCTTGCGCAGCAAATGGCAGAACATTGGCGTCATTCTTCATTAAAAAGGGCTCCCAGTAGCAGAACTTTAGACTCAATTAAATATAAGGATGTCATAGATCTATGAGAGTTAGGTGATCAGAAAGTTTATGATCACGATTATAGGTACTTATGCGCTAGAGCCAAGGATTATCTACTCGGGCTTTGACTTGAATCACAGATGGCCTTGCGCTTTAAAAACCTCTAGCGAGTTTATAGGGTCTAATTACTAATATCTTGCTAAGTCTTTATACTGGATGCAATTTATTAAGGAGCAGAGCATGGCCAATATTTTACTTGAGCAGTTGACGGCAGAAATTGAAGCCAATGTGCGTACTGCACTTCTGGAAGATGTTGGATCGGGCGATATCACTGCCCGCCTGATTCCTGCCGATCAAGACGCCAGCGCTAAGGTCATTACCCGTGAGAATGCCGTCATCAGTGGTGTAGCTTGGGTCAATGAAGTGTTTCGTCAAGTGGATAGCCGTGTAGAGGTACGCTGGCTGGTTGCTGATGGCCAGCGTGTGCAAGCCAATGATGTACTGTTTGAACTGAAGGGTAAGGCCTGCGCGTTACTGACTGGTGAGCGTGCTGCATTAAACTTCTTGCAAACCTTGTCAGCGGTCGCCACGCGCTGCCAGTATTTTGCCGATAAGTGTGTCGGCACTACAGTAAAACTGCTGGATACGCGTAAAACTTTGCCAGGCTTACGTCTGGCGCAAAAGTATGCGGTCACTTGCGGCGGTTGTCATAACCATCGTCTGGGTTTGTACGATGCCTTCTTAATCAAAGAAAATCACATCACTGCCTGTGGTGGTGTGGCGGCTACCGTGCAAGCTGCGCATCGTATCGCTCCGGGTAAACCGGTTGAAGTTGAAGTCGAGAATCTAGATGAACTACGAGAAGCGCTGGCCGCAGGTGCAGATATTATTATGTTGGATGAGTTAAGTCTTGAAGATATGCGTATCGCGGTGCAACTGAATGACTCACAGGCAAAGTTAGAGGCTTCCGGTGGCGTGAATGAGCAGACCATTCGCGGCATTGCAGAAACTGGAGTGGATTATATTTCTTTAGGTACGTTAACCAAGGATGTTCAAGCAGTCGATTTGTCGATGCGTTTAAGCTTGTAAGAGTGGTTTAAGCACATCAGGCTTATCACTGATTGAGAGGCCGACTGCAAAAGCAGTCAGCCGTAATGGTTACCGGCGACGCAAGTTGGCTTCGATCGCTTTATCAATATCTGGTGGTAAGAAATCGTTGTCGGGGTTGTAGTCTGGATTTAAATAGATTGATAGCGCTTGCAAGTTGTCCGGGCTTAACGTGCCAGCTGTTTGCTGTAAGCGGAGGTTGTTTAGAATGTAGTCATAGCGGGCGTTATTGTAGTTGCGCACGGCGGCATATAAATAACGTTGTGCATCCAACACATCAACGATATTACGCGTACCCACATCGTAGCCAATCTCAGTGGCTTCTACAGCGCTCTGGCTGGAAATAATGGCCTGCTTAAGTGCTTGAACTTGTTCCACATCGGTATTTACCGCACGGTGGAAGTTCCGCGCATCTTGCACCGTTTTGCGACGTAAGCTTTCACGCATTTGCTCGGCTTGATCTAAACGATAAACGCCCTCGCGTACTTGTGAACTGGTCATGCCTCCGGTGTATAACGGGATATTGAGCTGTAAGCTGATGCTGCCTTGTTCTGCTTGGCCGTTATACCGAGGTACTCCAGGATAATTGGAATTGACAAAGCTTAGGCTATCGTTATCACCTTTTTGGTATTGAGCAATGGCGTCGAGGGTAGGTGCGTGTCCTGATTTGCGCTGTTTTACGCTGTCTTGTGCGGCTTGTACGGCGAAGTTGATCGCTTGTAAATCAAGGTTTTGCTCTGTAGCAGTATTCACCCAAGCACTGGCATCGTTAGGTGTTGGCGCTAGAATTGGTAAGCTGTGTTTAACCCCTTCAAGTGCCATCAAGTCGACATTGGTCAGAGTGCTGACTGCTTGAAAAGCGTCACTGACCATGCGTTCTGCAACCATACGATTGGCGCGAGCGGCATCAAAGGCTGCTTGTGCTTGTAGAACATCGGTTTTATCAGATAAACCTACATCAAAGCGTTCATTGGCTAGATCGAACTGGCGTTTAAACGCAGCCTCCTCCGCGCGGCTAGCGGCGAGGTTGTCTTGTGCACGTAGCACGGCAAAATACACTTCCGAGCTTTGTAGAATCAGGCCTTGCTCAATGGCAGACAACGCTAAGGCTGCTTGCTCGTTACTGGATTGCGCTGCTTGTAATTGGTACCAGCGATCGAGCCGGAACAACGGTTGACTTAAGCTTGCTTGATAGGCTAAGCCGCTGCGTGATGAGGTCTTCGAACCCGTCGATGTGTCGACCGTGCTACGGCTTGCTGTATTGCTAGCGCCAGCTCCAATCTGCGGCAGTAACCCAGCGCGCGCTTGTGGTACACGCTCACTTTGCGCTTTATAGTCAGCATGTGCTGCGGCTAAATCTGCATTGTTATCAACTGCGAGTTGATACACTTCAAGCAGGTTAACTTTGTTTTGGGTGTTTGGCGCTGCATAGGCTGCCGATCCCAAAACTGTAGCTATAGCAAATGTAAGCGACAGTGCACGCATCATTAATATCCTGAGTTTTGCAAAGAGAAATCTGCTTAAGGCTACGGCTGATCAGGAATACGGTCAAGCACGCTTTAATATTGTTTAAGGTGCTTGCACAGCCTAGCGTTTGCTCGTGTGTGCTTGCGATCCATACTGAGCAGTGCGTAAACTGACAACTGTTTCTTGTCGGGGTGCTCTGAATGGAGCTGAGATCGGTTAAACCGGATCCCGTTGAACCTGATCGAGTTAATGCTCGCGTAGGGAACAAGATAAGTTTACCGCAAGGTAGACCTGCCTTTGTCCGTTGGTTCCCCGACACCGTCATTGTGTTTTTTGGAGAACCAACAGAATGAGTCAAACCCCGTCGCAACATCTAAGTGATACGGCTCAAGTCGATGTTCAATCGATTCAGCCTTTCCCTAACTCGCGCAAAATTTACGTGCAAGGTTCGCGTCCCGATATTCTTGTGCCGATGCGAGAAATCAGTCTGACCCCGACAGAAACAGATACGGGTGTTGAAGAAAACGCGCCTGTCTTTGTCTATGACACTTCCGGCCCTTATAGTGATCCGAGTATTCAAATTGATGTGCGCAAAGGCTTAGCCGATGTGCGTAGTTGCTGGATTGAAGAGCGCGCTGATACTGAGATTCTTAGCGGCCTAAGCTCCAGTTTTGGCCAAGAGCGCTTGCATGACCGTCATCTCAGTAAAATGCGCTTTGCTTCGGTTCGTAATCCGCGTCGCGCTATAGTAGGTAAAAACGTCACGCAAATGCACTATGCGCGTCAAGGCATCATTACGCCTGAGATGGAATATGTGGCCATCCGTGAAAACCTTAAGCTAGAAAAAGCGCGTGAGACTGGCCTGTTGGCGAGTCAGCATCTTGGGCACAGCTTCGGTGCCAGTATTCCCAAAGAAATTACTCCCGAATTTGTGCGTTCCGAAATTGCCCGCGGTCGTGCAATTATCCCCGCCAATATTAACCATACTGAACTTGAACCGATGATTTTAGGTCGTAACTTCTTGGTGAAAATTAACGGCAATATTGGTAACAGTGCGCTGGGCTCATCGATTGAAGAAGAAGTGGCCAAGCTGACGTGGGGTGTTCGCTGGGGTTCAGACACCATTATGGATCTGTCCACCGGTAAAAATATTCATGAAACTCGTGAATGGATTATTCGTAATTCGCCAGTGCCAGTTGGTACGGTACCCATTTACCAAGCGCTGGAAAAAGTCGACGGTATCGCTGAAAATCTGACGTGGGAATTATTCCGCGACACCTTAATTGAGCAGGCGGAACAGGGTGTTGACTATTTTACCATTCACGCAGGTGTGTTGCTGCGCTATGTGCCGCTCACCGCGAAACGCATGACCGGTATTGTCTCGCGCGGGGGGTCGATTATGGCGAAATGGTGTTTAGCTCACCATCAAGAAAACTTTCTTTACACTCACTTTGAAGAGATCTGCGAGATCATGAAGGCCTATGATGTCAGTTTCTCGCTAGGTGATGGTTTGCGGCCTGGCTCGATCGCTGATGCGAATGATGCCGCGCAATTTGCAGAGCTGGAAACCTTAGGTGAGCTGAGCAAAATTGCTTGGATGCATGATGTGCAATGCTTCATTGAAGGCCCTGGTCATGTGCCGATGCATATGATTAAAGAGAATATGGACAAACAACTTGAGTGTTGTGATGAGGCGCCGTTCTATACGCTTGGTCCATTAACCACTGATATTGCGCCGGGGTACGATCACATTACCTCTGGGATTGGTGCGGCGATGATTGCTTGGTATGGCTGCGCAATGCTGTGTTATGTCACGCCAAAAGAGCATTTGGGCCTGCCCAATAAAGATGATGTGAAAACAGGGATTATCACCTACAAGATTGCCGCGCATGCAGCCGACTTGGCTAAAGGGCATCCGGGCGCGCAATTGCGTGATGATGCGTTGAGCAAGGCACGTTTTGAGTTTCGCTGGGAAGATCAGTTTAACTTAGCTCTCGATCCTGATACGGCACGTTCTTACCATGATGAAACGTTGCCCAAAGAGTCTGCGAAAGTGGCGCATTTCTGCTCGATGTGTGGGCCTAAGTTCTGTTCAATGAAAATCAGCCAAGAAGTACGTCAGTATGCCAAAGAAAACGGCTTAACTGACGCGCAAAAAGCCATTGAAGCTGGCTTTAAACAGCAAGCCGAACGTTTTCGCGAGGAAGGCTCGATTATCTATAAGCAGGTTTAAACACTTCGGTGGTATAAAAGACGGCCTTAGTGGCCGTTTTTTGTGGGAGGACAAATGATTGAACGAGTTATGACGCGAGCAGAGGATGTTGTGGTTGAGCAACGTGAGCACTGTTTTAAAGGCTTTTATCGGTTAGATCGAGTTCATTTGAAACATCGCTTATTCGCAGGGATGATGGGTCCAACCATTATTCGTGAGTTGTTTGTTCGTCCCAATGCTGTTTGTGTGCTGCCCTATGATCCGCAAAACGATACGGTTGTCTTCGTTGAACAGTTTCGTATTGGCGCTTTAGATAAAAGCCCTGAGCCGTGGCTGCTGGAAATTGTTGCGGGTTTAATCGATACCGCTGAGCAACCGCAAGAGGTCGCCCGCCGTGAAGCGCGAGAGGAGGCTAATTTAGAACTGCAGGAGTTATTGCCGGTGACGACCTATTATCCTTCTCCGGGCGCATCGGATGAGCGTGTGTATTTATATATTGGCCGTTGTACTACGGCCGACGCTGGAGGGGTGTTTGGTCTAGCTGAAGAGGGCGAAGATATTCGTGTGCATGTTTGGTCGTTAGATAAAGCATTGCAAGCGGTGCAGGATGGCCGCATTGATAATGCTGCCAGTATTATTGCCTTGCAGTGGTTAGCGTTAAATAAGCAGGCAGTGCAAGCAAAGTGGTTGGTCTCCTAAGGCAGCTCTTAGCTGCGCCGTATCTAGCGCAGCTAAGAGGACTCACCGCTTATAAACCAGGTAAACGCTTACGGATCTGGCCAATTAACGTATCTAAGGTTGCCGCATCGTGGGTATCAATACGGTAGCTCTGTGCTGCCTCGGAAGCACTCAGTGGCTCCAGATTTGCGCGTTGCGCTAAAATTACCTCAGCAGTTGCATCAGAAGGGTCTAGGTTTTCTGTTTGACGTTGTTTAAGCCAAGTGGCTACCACTTCATCGGGTGCTTGGCAGTCGAGGATTAAAAACGGCGTACCGGTACTTTCGGCGATTAACCAAGCATCATGCCGCTGCTCTCTTTTCAAGTAGGTTGCATCAATCACCACTGGAAAGCCTGCTTGCAGTGCGTCAGCGGCGAGCGCATGTAAGCGCTGATAGGTGGCTGCACTGGCATTAGGGTTGTAAATACCACCGCCTAAAGTGTTTTGTTGTTCGCTATCTTGCTCGCCAAATAGGCGCTTGCGTTCAACGTCAGAACGGAAACGTAATGCACCTAAAGCCTCGACCAGCCGCATCGCGACTGAGCTTTTACCCACTGCAGAAATGCCATGGGTGATGGCCAATAAACGCGAGGGGATGGCGCTATAGCTTTCAGCAAGGTTCGCGTAACTACGGTATTGGCGAAGAATGACAGCCCGTTGTACGGGATCGGTTTCTTGATCAAGGCGGAATAGATTCACTTTGCCGCGAACCATAGCCCGATAGGCTTTGTAGAAATTGATCAGTGGCATGGCTTGGTAATCGCCAGTCAGCTCTAACCAGCCATTAACAAAGCGACGTGCCAAAGGTTTTAAACCTCGGTCTTCCAGATCCATGGCAAGGAATGCAGCATCGGAAGCCACGTCAATGAGGCGAAATGGTTCGTTAAATTCAATGCAGTCAAACAACACCACTTCATCGTCTAGCAAGGTTGCGTTGCCAAGGTGGATGTCTCCATGACACTCGCGAATTGAACCATTATGGCGACGCAGCTCTAATAGGGGGAGTAAGCGGGTAAAACCGTCTTCTGCCCAAGCTTCTAGCGCATCCAATTGCTGTAAGTCAGTTGGTTCACTGAGTAATGGGCGGATTTGCTCAAAGTTTTGTCGAATAGGTGCCATAATTGCATATGGATCACCGAGTGGGTGTTCGGCTGGAACGCGAGGTGCTTCATCGTGGAAACGGGCAATTTGTTTCGCCAGCGCGTCAATATGGGTCTCGCTCAATTCGCCACGTTTTTGCATGTCACCCAGTAGTTGGGTTTGTGGAAATTGGCGCATTTTAACAGCGTACTCAATGGCTGGACCCTCACCATTGATTTGCGGTGCTTCAATTGATCCGGTAATCGCTACTACTTCGAGGTAGAGTCCGTCCGTTAAACGCTGATTTAAACGTACTTCTTCAGTGCAGAAGTGTTGGCGAGCAGCTATATCAGTAAAGTCTAAAAAGCCAAAGTTGACGGCTTTTTTAATTTTATACGCATAAGGTCCCGTTAGTATGACCCAAGAGATATGCGTTTCGATGACCTGAAAATCGTCCACTGGGTGCGGGTAGATCGCAGGGTTTTGTAAGGCGGCAATCAGGGCTTGAGTCACAGGTGATCCTTGAGAGTAATAAAATAATGCCTGCATTATGGCAACTGTGGGCGACTGTGCAAACTATAACAACATGCATTTTGAACTGAAACAAAACAGGTATAATTAGCAGCATGACTAAAAAACCATCTTCTCGCTCTTCTAAAAAGACTGCAAAGCAGCGTAAAGCAAAGACTTCAAACCGCTGGTTAGGTCTATTTGTTAAGCTGTCTATTGTCGGTATTGTTGTGCTTGCTGGCGTTCTTGTTTATCTCGATGCGGTGGTGCAAGAGAAATTTTCCGGTAAGCGCTGGACCGTTCCTGCCAAAGTATATGCGCGGCCTTTGGAATTATTTGCGGGTCAAAAGCTCACTAAGCAAGATTTTCTTACTGAATTAAATGCTCTCGGTTATCGTAATGAGTCATCTGCTAGCAGTTCTGGTGCTGTGTCGGTTAATGGTAATACGGTTGATCTGCACACTAGAGGTTTTCAGTTTTATGAGGGGGCTGAACCGGCGCAAGCGATTCGAGTGCGTTTTGCGGGCAGTAGTGTTGCCAGTTTAGCCCGAGGTAATGGCGGCTCTCTTGCGGTGGCCCGCCTTGAGCCTTTGTTGGTTGGTGGTTTATACCCTGCGCATCAAGAAGACCGGATTTTAATCCGTTTGGATCAAGTGCCTGACCTACTGCCACAAGCGTTGATTGCCGTAGAAGATCGTGAATTTTATACGCATTATGGGGTGTCGCTGAAGTCCATCGCGCGTGCTATATGGGTGAATACGTCCTCGGGTTCTTTGCGTCAAGGTGGCAGTACCTTGACTCAGCAGTTGGTTAAAAACTTCTTTCTCACCAATGAGCGCACTTTAACGCGTAAGGTGACTGAAGCCTTGATGTCGCTACTGCTTGAGCTGCATTACAGTAAACAGGATATTTTAGAGGCTTATCTTAATGAGGTTTTCCTCGGTCAAGATGGCCAGCGCGCGGTGCATGGTTTTGGCTTGGCCAGTCAGTATTTCTTTAGTCAACCATTGGCTGAACTGAAACTGCATCAAGTGGCTCTGTTGGTTGGGATGGTGAAAGGGCCGTCTTACTATAATCCGCGCCGCCAGCCGGAGCGCGCTCTGGATCGCCGTAACTTAGTGATTGATTTGTTAGTCGAGCAAGGAATGGTTGACGCTGAACAAGCAGCGCAAGCTAAACAGCGTCCCTTAGGTATCACTAAACGTGGCAGTCTAGCCAATACCACCTACCCAGGGTTTGTCGATTTAGTAAAGCGTCAACTGCGTGAAGACTACCGTGATCAAGACTTAACAGAAGAAGGGTTGCGTATTTTTACCAGCTTTGATCCGATTTTACAGCGTAAAGCGGAGGCGGCGCTGGCACAAACCTACAAGCAACTGGCCGGTCGTAAAGATATTGATGAAGTTGAATCGGCGATGGTGGTTAGCAATCCTGAAACAGGTGAAGTGTTGGCACTGTTAGGCAGTCGCTTGCCGCGCTATGCGGGCTTCAATCGTGCTTTAGATGCGGTGCGGCCAATTGGTTCTCTAGTCAAGCCTGCTGTCTATCTCACTGCTTTGGAACAGCCAAGTCAGTACACCTTGACCAGTTATATTCAAGATGAGTCTTTTTCAGTTAAAAGTCAGCGTGGCAAAGTGTGGACGCCGCAAAATTATGATCGTAAAGAACATGGCACGGTATTTTTATATCAAGGGCTAGCGCAGTCGTACAACTTATCAACCGCTAAGTTAGGCTTAGAACTGGGTGTGCCGCGTGTGTTGAAAACAGTTCAAAAGTTAGGCGTTGAGCGTGAATGGCCCGCCTACCCGTCAATGCTCTTGGGGGCAGGTAGCTTGAGTCCAGTTGAAGTGGCGGGTATGTACCAAACCATTGCTAACGGTGGCTTTAATACGCCGCTGCGCGCTATCCGTAGTGTGCTAACTGCAGAAGGCGAGCCATTAGGGCGTTATCCGTATACGGTTGAGCAGCGCTTTGATGCGGGGGCAATTTATTTGACCCAAGAGGCGATGCGTCGTGTGATGACGGAAGGGACTGGACGCTCGGTGTATAACCGTGTGCCTTCTACTGTTGTTTTGGCCGGGAAAACGGGTACCAGTAATGACTCGCGCGACAGTTGGTTTGCAGGATTTGGTCAGGATTTGTTAGCTGTGGTGTGGATGGGACGTGATGATAACGGCCAAACGCCGTTAACCGGCGCAAGCGGCGCGCTGCAAGTTTGGGCAAACTTTATGCAGACAGCAGCTCCCAGTTCCTTGACTATGTCGCCACCAGACAATGTGGTGATGGCGTGGGTTGATGCCTATTCTGGTCTAGGCAGTGCTAAGGGCTGTCCGGGAGCGGTGCAAATGCCTTATATTCGAGGCAGTGAACCATTAGAGGGTGACTCTTGCGATGAGCCGACCTATTTGCCTGCGCCCGTAGAGTCCGTGAAAAGCTGGATTCGTAGTTGGTTAAATTAATAGTTATGAGGAATTAACGTGAGTAAGCATGCAGTCATTTTAATTGCACTGGCAACTGTGTTGGCCGGTTGTGCAAGCTCTCAACATAGAGCAATACCTGTCGTGGAAAATGGTGTTCCGTTGAGCCCTGGTGCGATGCGTGACAGCCGTGTACGTCAATCTTCAGATGCCGCACAGCCTACGCAATCCAATGGTGTCATAGTGATGCCGCAAGGTGACAGTGAGGCGGTACAAACTTATGCGGCACCGAGTGCGCCGATAGGTGGTATTCAAATTTATAATAACGATTCTGTTAATCAAACCGCTGACTCGACTGCTCCATCGGTATCTATGCCAATTGGTAACCAAGCGCGTTTATCTGCTGACGAACAATTGGATGGGCCTGTCTTGGCGCTGTTAACCGCGGCTCAGCAGCAGCAAACCAATGGTGATTTTAATGGAGCATCCTCAAGTCTTGAGCGTGCTCAGCGTATTGCGCCGAGGGAGCCGCAAGTACTTTACCGCTTAGCAGAAGTGCGTTTAGCGCAAGGTGATGCCGCGCAGGCTGAACAGTTAGCACAGCGAGGCTTGAGTTATAGTAATGGTCGCCCAACGTTGCAGGCGGGTTTATGGGAATTGATTGCTCGCGCTCGTACCCAGCAAGGCAATACCGCGGGTGCACAAGAAGCGCAGCGTCGTGCAAGGGTTGATTTGTAATGGAAGTAGACATTAAGGCCTGTCTGATGATGTTGCTGGCAGATTTAGAGTATGAATTACAGGAGCTTGGATGGTGGCAGCAACACGTACCCCCTCTCCAGTCGCTGCAAAGTGAGCAACCATTTTGCGTGGACACATTGGAGTTTGCGCAATGGCTACAATGGGTGTTTGTGCCGCGTATGCGGAGTATTTTAATTTCAGATGATCCTCTGCCCAGTCAGTGCGGTATTCATCAGATGGCAGAGGTTGTTTACCGAGAGCGGCTTAGCTTGGTGACGGGGTTGCTCGGTTGCTTAAAGCAAATTGATGCGACGATTACCACGCCGCATGCAATTCACTGATGTATTACTGACGGTTTGTTGCGCGGTTATTTAATTGTGCTGCAGCGTTCACTAATAGCTTTTTTTATTTCAGCGATGCGTGCTTGGCGTTCTTCTTCGCTGAGTCGTGTGGGTTTACCATCTACGTCCGATAACACTCTAGGGTTGTTTACGAGCTGAGCGAGATTGTTACGAATTTTGCTGCAATACTTTTTCAGCTCTGCTTCTTCCTCAAGAACTTTCTTGCGAACATCACGGTCAATCTCTGCTTGTGTTTTGGCGCTGGCTTGAGCTTCTTCGGCAGACGTTTGCGCTGCAGTTTTTTCCGGTACTTTAGGTTGGAATGAGTTGGTATTGATGCTTTTAGCTTTCTGGTTTACTGGCGGCTCTGCACTAAAGTGAGTGACGCCCTGTGCATCGACCCACTTGTAAACGGGAGCCGCAAGCAGTGCTGAGCTAAATAGTAATAAAAGACTGGCTGTAGTGATTACGCGTCGCATGCGAGATCCTTAATAAGTATGTGAACAAGAAATTCAACGTATTATGATAATACTTTAACTCAATATAGCCAAAAAACCTGCAAAGCAAGCTAGTGGTTGCGCACAAGCTCAATAAATACTTATGATTACTAGTAAATAAGCTAAGAAATGAGAGAAATATCTCGTAGTGCTTGACTTGCGACGGCTGAATCCGAACAATTCACCGTTTACTGTAATGTATGCCTCAAAAAGGCTCTTACGGAATGAATTCATGAGGTGCGTACCCGTACCGCCCGCTATACCCGTATCGCGTTACCTCGCGCAGGGTGAGAAACCTCTAGACATTCGGGTTTCTCTATGCTGTTTAATTTAGTGGCAGGGTAGTCGGCAATCACCGTAGTCCATGCTACAAATGGCAGCAACCTACATTCAGATTGCCCTTGATGAAGGGCGGTACTCTGGCGTTTTAGAGGTGTTACTGTGGAACTTTTATCCGGCGCGGAAATGCTCGTTCGCTCATTGCGTGACGAGGGCGTTAAATATATTTATGGCTACCCAGGTGGTGCCGTACTGCATATCTATGATGCATTATTTAAAGAGCCTGCTCTGACGCATATTTTAGTGCGCCATGAGCAAGCTGCAACGCACATGGCTGATGGCTATGCGCGTGCGACTGGTAAAGCAGGCGTGGTGCTAGTGACTTCAGGTCCTGGTGCAACCAATGCGATAACCGGAATTGCTACGGCCTTTATGGATTCGATTCCAATGGTCGTTATTTCAGGTCAGGTGCCGAGTGATATGGTCGGTACTGATGCCTTCCAAGAAACCGATATGATCGGTATCTCGCGACCTATCGTGAAACACAGTTTTATTATTAAGCACCCTTCAGAGATTCCTGAGGTTGTTAAAAAAGCTTTCTATTTAGCTGAGTCGGGTCGACCAGGTCCGGTGGTTATTGATGTCCCTAAGGATATGACTAACCCCATCGATAAGTTTGAGTACAGCTACCCTAAAAAAGCTAAGTTGCGCTCCTATGCGCCGGCGACTCGTGGCCACTCGGGACAAATTCGTAAAGCGGCTGAGATGCTACTCGCGGCTAAGCGTCCGATTGTCTACGCAGGTGGTGGGGTTGTTTTAGGTGGCGCGTCGGCGCAGCTTACTGAAATGGCTAAGCTGCTTAATGTCCCAGTGACCAATACCTTAATGGGGCTAGGTTGCTTTCCAGGCGATGATCGCCAGTTTGTTGGTATGCTGGGTATGCATGGTAGTTATACGGCCAATTTAACCATGCATCACTGTGATGTGTTGTTGGCAGTCGGTGCTCGCTTTGATGATCGCGTTATTAATGGCGCAGCTAAGTTTTGTCCTAACGCAAAAATCATCCACATTGATATTGATCCCGCGTCGATTTCCAAAACCATTAAAGCTGACATTCCAATTGTTGGACCGGTTGATAGCGTGCTCGCTGATATGCTTGCGGCGCTAAAAGATATTGGCACCCAGCCAAATCCAGATATTGTTGCTAGCTGGTGGAAGCAAATTGATGAGTGGCGCGGTAACGGTAAAATGTTCCCGTATGATAGCGGTGACGGCAGTATCATTAAGCCGCAAACAGTAATTGAAACCTTATCTGAAGTGACTGCAGGTAATGCGTTTATTACCTCAGACGTTGGTCAGCATCAAATGTTTGCTGCGCAATACTATCGCTTCAATAAGCCTAATCGCTGGATTAACTCGGGCGGTTTGGGCACGATGGGCTTTGGTTTTCCTGCTGCAATGGGTGTCAAACTGAGCTTTCCTGATGATGACGTTGCGTGCGTTACCGGTGAAGGCAGTATTCAGATGAATATTCAAGAACTTTCAACCTGTCTGCAATACGATTTGCCGGTTAAGATTATTAACTTGAACAATGGTGCACTAGGTATGGTTCGCCAGTGGCAGGATATGGTCTACAACAGTCGTTATTCGCATTCTTATATGGAGTCATTGCCTGACTTTATTAAGTTAGCTGAGGCTTATGGTCATGTTGGTATGCGCATTACTGACTTGAAAGATTTGAAGCCAAAAATGGAAGAAGCGTTTGCGATGAAGAATCGTCTCGTATTCTTAGATATTCAAGTGGATACCAGTGAGCACGTGTACCCGATGCAGATTCGTGATGGCGCGATGCGCGATATGTGGCTCAGCAAAACGGAGCGGACATAATCATGAGACATATCATTTCTCTGTTGATGGAAAATGAGCCAGGCGCATTGTCACGTGTGATTGGTCTGTTCTCTCAGCGTAACTACAATATTGAAAGTCTGACTGTGGCAGCAACAGAAGATCCAACGCTGTCGCGTTTGACATTGACTACGATTGGTAAGGAAGAGGTGATTGAGCAAATCACTAAAAATTTAAATAAGCTTATTGAAGTGGTTAAGTTGGTTGACCTGTCAGAAAGCGCGCACATTGAGCGTGAGCTGATGCTGGTTAAAATTAAAGCGAGCGGTGCTCAGCGTGCTGAAATTAAACGTACGGCTGATATTTTCAGGGGACAAATTGTTGATGTTTCGCCGAGTCTGTATACCGTGCAGCTGACTGGAACGACTGATAAGTTGGATAGCTTTATTCATGCTATAGGTCCGGCCTCTATCTTAGAAGTTGTGCGCAGCGGTGTAACCGGTATAGCGCGTGGCGATAAAGTTTTAAGCCTTTGAATAAACCTGAAGAGCAGAGGCTCTTCAATACTAGGAGAATTTTATGAAAGTTTACTACGATAAAGATTGTGATCTGTCTATTATCAAAGGCAAGAAAGTCGCCATTATTGGTTATGGCTCTCAGGGTCATGCGCATGCATGTAATCTGAAGGATTCCGGCGTCGATGTGACTGTTGGTTTGCGTGCAGGTTCTTCTTCAATTGCTAAGGCTGAAACGCATGGTTTAAAAGTTTCAGATGTTGCCTCTGCTGTTAAAGCCGCTGACATTGTTATGGTTCTGACGCCTGACGAGTTCCAGGGACAGCTGTACAAGGAAGAGCTTGAGCCAAATCTGAAAAAGGGCGCAACCTTAGCCTTTGCTCACGGTTTTGCTGTTCATTACAATCAGGTAACGCCACGTGCTGACCTTGACGTGATTATGATCGCACCAAAAGCGCCAGGTCATACTGTACGTTCAGAGTTTGTTAAAGGTGGTGGTATTCCGGATCTTATCGCTATTTACCAAGATGCTTCAGGTAATGCGAAAAACGTTGCTCTGTCTTACGCGAGCGGTGTGGGTGGTGGACGTACTGGTATTATTGAAACAACATTTAAAGACGAAACAGAGACTGACTTGTTCGGTGAGCAAGCTGTTCTGTGTGGTGGTACTGTTGAGCTGGTTAAAGCAGGTTTTGACGTGTTGGTTGAAGCAGGTTACGCGCCAGAAATGGCTTACTTCGAGTGCTTGCACGAGTTGAAGTTGATTGTGGATCTTATGTTTGAGGGTGGTATCGCGAACATGAACTACTCAATCTCTAACAACGCCGAGTATGGTGAGTACGTTACTGGCCCTGAAGTGATTAATGATGAGTCGCGCGCTGCAATGCGCAACGCTCTGAAACGTATTCAAAATGGTGAGTATGCGAAAATGTTCATCACGGAAGGTGCGACTAATTATCCGTCAATGACAGCATACCGTCGCAACAATGCTGCACACGGCATTGAAGTGGTTGGTGAGAAACTGCGCTCTATGATGCCGTGGATTTCTGCTAACAAAATTGTTGATAAGTCAAAAAACTGATTTGCTTACAATTGAAAAACGCGGCTAAGGCCGCGTTTTTCGTTTCTAGTGCTTATATAGTATAAAATGACAGCATTGCCGCTTGGCGTATTACCTAGAGAAGCTTAAGGAAGTTTATGAGTCAGCGTCCTGAAGAAAACGATAGTTCATCATCTATCGAGAGTTTGTTGCTTATAGATGAGCATATCGAGGAAGGTCACGATAGCGAAGGTCGAAAAGTCAGGCATAAAGGTATCTATTTGCTGCCTAACTTATTTACCACGGCTAATCTGTTCGCGGGTTTTTATTCCATCATGTGTGCGATTGGTGGTAATTTCTATGTTGCTGCCGCTACGGTTTTCGTAGCGATGGTGCTGGATGGTTTAGATGGGCGTGTAGCTCGTATGACCAATACGCAAAGTGCCTTTGGTGCGGAATATGATTCTTTGTCAGATATGGTTGCGTTCGGTTTGGCGCCGGCAATTCTGGCTTATCAGTGGGCGCTATCGGAGCTGGGTAATGTCGGGCTTACCGTTGCTTTTATTTATGTGGCGTGTGCAGCGTTACGCTTGGCGCGCTTTAATACGCAGATAGGTGTGGTCGATAAGCGCTGGTTTATTGGCTTAGCAAGTCCGGCGGCGGCTGGGGTTGTTGCGGGTACTGTATGGGCTCTTAGTGATAATGGTGTTGGTGCTGTAGATCTGCCTGTTATCGTGATTGTTCTATTTGCAGTGCTTGTGGCGCTAGCTGGTATGTTTATGGTGAGTAATATTAAGTACTACAGCTTTAAGGATCTAGACCTTAAGGGCCGCGTGCCTTTTGTTGCGATACTGGTTGTGGTTTTAGCGTTTGCTGTGGTTTTTAGTGATCCTCCGCGCATTTTGCTTTTAATGTTCTTGGTCTATGCAGCATCGGGCCCAGTGCAGTACGTTTTGCGCTTGCGTAAGCGTCATAATAAAAAATCAAAATCCGAGTCGCTTTAAAGCTATTTTGCATTTCTCTTGCATTAGCGGTTGACAGGCTGTGGCTCTGCTGTAGAATGCGCACCTCGTTAGGCGAACAGAGCAACACAGCTTAACGTAAGAGTTTGATTCTTAAGGAAATAACTTAAAAATCTACTTGACAGTAACACGGGCTGCTGTAGAATGTGCGGCCTGCCAACGAGGAGC
>Ga0265295_1000157_pt1 | contig 140067 bp, 113 predicted proteins | sample Munlansysbiofilm_FD_192503 | JGI IMG/M metagenome (GOLD analysis project Ga0265295, IMG submission 192503) | Leachate microbial communities from a municipal landfill in Southern Ontario, Canada - Methane capture system biofilm | ecosystem: Engineered > Solid waste > Landfill > Unclassified ... | reverse complement strand
GAACCATCTGCAGACGATAAGTCTTGACATCCTGACTAACAATAATCTTTTTGTTTTCCATATATGTATTCATAACGGTTGCATATCCCGATATACTGTCGAGATGGCAACCATTTTTTTTAATATATGTATTCATAACGGTTGCATTCCCTCTACCTGTCTCAATAACATCCATTTATATATTTTTTTATTTTTTCTTTTACCAGTTTTTGCTTAGTGCAATTTATAATCTCTGGTAGGGGGGTACTTATACCCTTTACTCGCCATATAAAACGCCTTTTTTATGGTGATCGAGTTTTACTAAATAATATACAATTAAAAGTGGAAAAGGGAGAACGAATTTTAATTACCGGAATTACCGGAAGCGGAAAAAGTTCTCTGCTTTCTACTTTGAACCTGATGAACAGAAATTATGAAGGCGAAATTCTGTTTGAAGGGAAAAATATTGTGGAATATCAGCCCGATATATTACGCAGTAAGATTTGTATGGTGTTACAAGAACCCTATTTGGAAGATGCCAATGTGCAAGAGGTTTTAGACCTTCCCCTTCATTACAGTTCTTTAAAGCACAGGCGTTTACCCGATAGGCAGGAAAGAATTAAAAATTTATTCACTGCATTTCAATTGTCTTATGAATATCTGCAAAAACCTACTTCTCAGCTTTCGGTTGGTGAAAAACAACGCATTGCCTTAATCAGAGTTTTGCAATTGCAGCCGGATATTTTATTACTTGATGAAATTACTTCCGCTCTGGATCAAAAGACCTCCGGGATTATTTCCGAATGTATTTTTAATAATTTTGCGGGAACAGTAATAGCCATTTCCCACGATCCGCTTTGGCAAAACCTTTGGCAAAGAAATTGGGTTCTGGAATATGGAACAATCATAGACAGGAGGATATAAAATAATGGATATCAGTATTTATAGATTGATGCTGGCAGTTTTACTTTTAATTTTTCCTCTTTTGATTTTTAGCAATTTGAAACTGAAATTGAGCGGTCAACTTTTTAATTCTTTTGCCAGAATGATTGTGCAACTGGCGATTATTGGCTTAATTCTACAGTTTATATTCAACAGAGAAAATCCGTGGCTTGCCTTTCTTTGGATGCTTATTATGTTGGCAAATGCTGTTTTAACCCTAAAAGGACGGCTCAAATTTCAGAAAAAAATTCTTTTACCGGTTCTCATATTTTCACTTTTAACTACTACGCTGATTGTTATGCCTTGGCTGATAATTGTTGTTCTGCGTCCAGAACCCTTGTTTGCTCCAAGGTTTCTAATTCCCATCTATGGTATGATTTTAGGAAACAGTATGAATAATTGTTCCCTTGCCCTGGAACGCTTTGAAAGTGGTCTTAGCGAAAACTGGAAAGCATATTACACCCGCCTTTCTTTGGGTGCAAGCCAATGGGAAGCTATCCTTCCTGCTTTCAGAAAAGCAATGCAGGCAGCTCTAATGCCGGAATTGCTTACAATTGCCTCTATGGGACTTGTAACTTTGCCAGGAATGATGACCGGTCAAATTTTAGGTGGTGCTTCTCCTCTGGTAGCTATTAAATACCAAATGATGATTATGATTGGTATCTTCAGTGGAGTTACGATTACCGATTATACCGCTATAAACATATATCTGAGAAAAAGGTTTGATAAATTTTATCTGCCCAAACCATAAAAACTGAAGATAATTTAAGTTTCAAAGAAAAAGAAAATAACCCGCTTAATAACAGCATTTGTAGCTAACCAGGATACGAAAAAAAATTCTTCAAAGTTCTAAAGGAAAAAAAACCGTCGCTTTGACTAGGCGGGTGCGACGGCAACCTTTGTTGGTTCAATTACCTCAGGTAATGAACAATAATATTTTTTTTCTTAAGGTATTGTGTTATCTGAACTACCCTATTGGTTGAATACACTCCCTATTTTTCTTTTTTCTCGTTTAGGGAAGCGGCGTATGTAAACATTTGTTCCAAGGTTCTGAAACGATCAAACAGAGAAATTGCTTCCATCAGCTGTTTATCCTGAGAAATAGTTATTTTATATGCTTCTTCGTCACCATGCACTTTGCGGACGAGTTCACTTTTAATAGAAGTGCGGATGAAACTATTGGCACTATCTACATCTGCCTGAGTGTATTTAATATCATTTTTTGAAACATAAGTTAGGAATTCGTTCATAATTTTGTTATCAATTTCGGTATTGATATCAAACTGGTGGTTATGTTGGACTAAATAGTCCACAGCGAAATTGAAGAAAACATTTTTGCGGCGTAATTCAACTCCGAAAAGGGTGAGAAAATCGCTCTCTACAGTAATATCAGGTTGAATTCCTCCTCCTCCATAGACCTTACGGTTATTGGCAGTATAATAGACCTGTTGGAGGTTGATTTCACTTTCTTTTTTCAGGTCTTCTTCGCTTACTTCTTTACCTTTCAGGATGTTATCATTGCTCATTTTATGAATGCAGCGTCCGCTTTTGATGTAATAATAGGCAGTAGTAATTTTAATTCCATTGCCGTTGGACAGAGGAATAAGCTGTTGCACACTACCTTTACCGAAAGTATTTTTGCCCATAACTAAGCCCTTATCCCAATCCTGTAAACTGCCAGCAAAAATTTCCGATGCGGATGCCGATGCTTCATTTACAAGTACGATAATAGGATAATTTCTTTCTTTAACATCAAATCGGGTATAGAGCTGCTTATTTTCCGTTCTACCTTTGGTTTCTACTACTAAACGGTTTTTCCCGATAAATTCATTAACTGTATCCACTGCCTGGTCTAAAAGTCCTCCCGGATTCCAACGCAGGTCTATAATCAAGCCCTTAACATTTTGTTTTTCCAGGTTATCAAGAGCAGCTCTTAGCTCGGTTAAAGTATTTTCACTAAATTGAGTAATGCGAATGTAACCGACACCATTATCAAGTTTGAAACTGTAAGGAATGCTCTTTATTTTAATGGTCTCACGGGTTAATTCAAAATCAATAGGTTCAGGTAAACCGGGACGGCTGATGGTAATTTTAACTTTAGTGCCTACATCACCTCGCATTCTTTTTACAGCTTCATCGGTAGAAAAACCAACTATGGATACATCATCTACCTTGATAATTCTATCGCCGGCAGTAATTCCCATTCTATATGCAGGAGTTCCTTCAATTGGAGAGACAACGGTTATATAGTTCCCTATTTTATCTATTTGAATTCCTAAACCGCCAAAGGAACCTTTAGTAGTTGTAGTAAATTCCTTAAATTCTTCAGGAGTAAAATAGGTAGTATGAGGATCAGTGGAACTAAGCATACCGTCTATGGCAGCTTTAATAAGTTCTTCATCATTTAAATCGGTTACATAGTATTGTTTTAGCTTATAAAGAACTTCACTGAAAAGCTGTACCTGGGAATATAGATTAGTACTTTGGGGACGGTTTTGGGCATAAGCATTCGTTGCTACAATAAGTAGTAAAGCACTTAGTACCCAGATACTGATTATTGAGATCAGAGCAAGTTTCTGCTTAGGTCTATTCATTTTATTCTCCTATAAAGGGTTGCAGAGTGGAGAGAATCTGACGGTGAATAATTTCCGGTTGGCTTTCTCCATTAAGAACAATATATCTGGAAGGGTATTTATTGGCAATAGATAAAAATTGACGCCGCACTTTTTCGTGAAAACTGAGGGTTTCCTGTTCCAAGCGGTCTAAATTGCGGTTTTTAATTCTGGCAAGTCCAACTTCCACCGGAAGGTCTAAAAGGAAAGTCAAATCAGGATTTCTGCCATAAGTGGAAAACCTGGTTAAAACATTTATTACTTCTTCATCAAGCTCTCTGGCAGCTCCCTGATAAGCATAGGTGGAATCAAAATAGCGATCACTGATCACTATTTTTCCTTCTTCCAGCGCAGGAAGAATCAATTCTGCAGTATGTTGAGCTCTGCTTGCACAGTAAAGCAGCAATTCTGTTTCCGGTTTCATTTCCATAAACTCAGGATTTAGCAGCAAATCACGGATGGCTTCAGATATTTTTGTGCCACCAGGTTCGCGGGTAGTTACATAAGGAATGCCCTTAGCTTTTAACACTTCCACCAGCATTATAATTTGGGTTGTTTTTCCGCTGCCTTCAATTCCTTCAAAGGTAATAAAAAGACCTTTGCCTGAAAGTGAGTCCTTGGGTGTGAGATTTTCCAAGTGAGAACTCTCACTGTGCACAGTATTCTCACTAAATGATTGTGTCGTGTTTATAGTGTTCATCATCGCGTTCAGGATTATCCACCAAAAAATGAGCTCCGCGGCTTTCTTTACGCATTAAAGCACTTTTAACAACAGCGATAGCGATTATAGCCATATTTCGCGTTTCTACTACTTCTTTGCGGACTGCATTATGCTGATAGAAGTTATTAATTTCGTTATAGATATTTTCCAGACGGGAAAGAGCATATTTTAGTAACCGTCGGCTTCTTCTAATACCGGCATAACCCTGCATAATAGTTCCAATAATTTCACGGTTGTGACTAATAACCACCCATTCGTTTTCGTTGAATTCATCAATTACTTTCCATTCCGGAATACAGGGAAACTGAACTTCTTCCAGGTTGGAAGGATGATTTCCCGCTTTATAAGCCATCACCAGCGCTTCCAGTAACGAATTGGATGCCAAACGGTTAGCTCCATGTAAACCACTGCAGGCAACTTCTCCGGCAACAAATAAATTACGGATATCGGTGATGCCTTCTATGGTAGAAAGCACTCCTCCACAGAAATAATGAGCTGCTGGAGCTACAGGTATTGGTTCTTTGGTGAAGTCAATTCCTCGGGCTTTCAGCATATTATTGATGGAGGGAAAATGGCGCAATAACTGTTCTGCAGGCACAATAGTGGCATCCAGATAACAGAATTTTTCCCCTCGTTTTTTCAGTTCGCTGTCTATTGCCCGGGAAACAATATCCCTGGGAGCTAAATTTCCCTGCGGATGGTAATTTTCCATAAAAGTGCTACCATCGGAAAGGCGTAAAACAGCTCCTTCTCCTCTTAACGATTCACTTATTAAAAAAGTATCACCATCCGGACTCCAAAACGCAGTGGGATGAAACTGAACAAATTCCATATTAGCTAAACGAGCTCCTGCTAAACGAGCCATAGCCATTCCATCACCTGTTGCCACTTTGGGATTTGTATCCGGAGAATAGATTTGAGCTGCACCACCTGTAGCCATCATTGTTTTTCGGGCTTTAAAAATATCCACCCGGTTTTCATTAATATTTAAAACATAAGCACCCCAGCAGGAAATTCCCGGAATAAAACCTTCGTCCTGAACTACATGGTGCTGTGTTATAAGGTCTATAGCGATATAATATTCAAAGATTTCAATATTGGGATTTTTCTGGCATTGAGCAATTAATGTTTCCATAATCTGATGGCCTGTAGAATCAGCTGCATAAGCAATTCTTCTGCGTGTGTGACCTCCTTCCATTGTGAGGGAAAGATTTTCCAAGCAGATATCGTAATTGGGATCACGACGCGTAAAATCCGTACCCAAATCTATAAGATACTGAATCAGTTTGGGTCCTGAAGAAATTACTTCAGTAATAACCTGACGCTTACCCAATCCTGCTCCTGCCTGATAAGTATCCTCAATATGTGCCTCAAAGGAATCCAGAGAATCTATGGCAGCAGCAATTCCTCCTTGAGCGTGGTCTGTATTACAGTCATTTAGTGAACTTTTAGTTACCACTGCCACTTTTCCATATTTGGAAACCTGCAGAGCATAAATTAAACCGGCAATACCACTACCGATAACTAAATAGTCATACTCGTATGTCATTGAATTCCATTCCCATAACTAAAGCATCCTCATCGGGATTGTTGTAATATTGCTTGCGGATTCCAATCTCTTGAAATCCGACCTTTTCGTAAAGACGACGAGCTTTATAGTTGGATATTCTCACATCCAGATAAAAGCGTTGAACGCCATTATTATTCATCATCCGCATTGTTTCCGTGAGCAGATATTCTCCTAAGCCCTTACCCTGAAAATCAGGTTTAACGGCAAAATTTACGATAACCATTTCTTCTTTTACACCGCAATAAAAGATGTAACCTATAACTTCCTTGCCATAAAGCAAAGTAAAAGCCCAAGGAAAAAGCATACGGGAAAAAGCTTCGGGAGGCCAGGGATTGGAATATACCTGATGTTCTATTTCCTCTATGGCATCAAAATCATCCTCACAGGATAAACGAATGCTATAAGCATTATCCATTATCTTCACTTTAATTTTTTTACATCGTCTCAGGAGCACTGATGCCCATTAACTCAAAGCAGATTTGCATAACTTTTCTAACCGTATATAGCAGCATCAATCGTGCTTGAGAAAGAGCGGGATTTTTAACATTTACGATTTGATACTTTTCATAATAATGGTGCAGTAAAGACGCCAGCTCTTCAATGTAAGTAGTTAAGCGATGAGGTTCCCGGTGGACAGCTATCAAAATAAGCAATTCAGGTAAATCAGCCATTTTTTGAATCAGTGCCAGTTCCTCCGGTTTATTCAGCTTTTTTATCATTTCTTTCTTGAAGTGCTTGGGGTAAATCTTCTCACTGCGCGCTTTTTTGATAATACTGCAAATGCGGGCATGAGCATATTGACAGTAATAAACAGGATTTTCGTTGTTTTTCTTCAGTGCCAGTTCCAAATCAAAATTTAAGTGGGCATTAGCTTTGCGGGCAATGAAAAAATAGCGCGCGGCATCTTTGCCTACCACACTAATAAGGTCATCCATAGTAACGATTTTACCGGCTCGTTTACTCATTTTAACCCTTTCGCCACTTTCAAAGATATTAACCTGCTGGAGGAAAATAAATTCCAATATGGAATCATCATAGTTCAAAGCACGAAAGGCAGCTCTGATACGCGGAACATAACCATGATGATCAGGACCGAAGATATCAATTAACTTGGTGAAACCACGCTGGATTTTTGTTAAATGATAGGCAACATCAGGCACAAAATAGGTAATTGAACCATCCGATTTCATCAGCACTCTATCTTTATCGTCACCATATTTTGTGCTGTTAAACCAGATAGCATCTTCTTTTTCATAAGTGCAATTCGCTTCGGTTAAATAGGAAAGAACTTCCTCTACTACACCTTCTGCGCGTAGAGCTTTTTCGGAAACCCAACCCTCAAAAAAAACACCAAATTTTTCAAGGGAATTTCTTTGCATTTCCAGCAGTTCGGAAAGAGCAAATTCCTTCAAGTGTTCTAAACGGTCTTTTTGCGGCAACATAAAAACCCTTGTCCCTTCCAAAGCATTCAAACGGTGAGCCAGATGTTTAACATATTCTCCATGATATGCCTCATAAGGGAATTCACCTATTTTCTCGCCATGGATTTCCCGTAAACGCAATTCCAACGATTCAGCTAAAATATCAACCTGATTTCCGGCATCGTTAATATAAAATTCCCTTGCCGGAGCGTAGCCCACATATTTCATTATTCTATATAGTGTATCTCCAAAAGCGGCTGCCCTGGCACTAACTATATTTAAAGGACCTGTAGGATTGGCACTTACAAATTCCAGCAGGATTTTTTCCTGGTTGCCGAAATCGCTTTTACCATAGTCCTCACTTTTATAAATTTCCCAAAAAACCTGCTGATACAGGGAAGGTGAAAGAAAGAAGTTTATGAAACCCGGTCCGGCAATTTCCAGTTTTTTATATGCTTTGTTTTTTTTCAGTTCTTTTACTATTTTTTCTGCCAAATCTTTTGGTTTCATCTTGTTTTCTTTACCTAAAACCAAAGCAGCATTGGTAGAATAATCTCCAAACTCTGGATTATTGGGAATTTCTACGGTAAATTCCTTTTCGTGATTGAGTTTCAGATTATCCAATGCCTCAACTATGTTCTTATGTAAAAGTTCTTTAATCATCTCTCATTCTCTTGAACAGGTATTTTGGCTATTTTTGCCAAAAGCTCATCTATATTATAATAGTCCCTTGTTTCGGGTAAAAAAATATGCACAATCAAATCTCCAATATCAAGCAGAACCCAATGTCCATAATCAATGCCTTCTTTACTTAAAATACGCAGGTTATTCTTTTTTGCCATTTCCACCATATAATTGGCGATAGCTTTATTATGCACATCGGCACTGCCTTCGCAAACAACCACGATGTCTGTATAATCACATTTTTCTTGAACATCATAAATGCGGATATTTTCTGCTTTTTTCTCTTTCAGCCAGCTAATAATTACTTCCAAACTAATATATTCCGCCAACATATCCTCCCTTCAATAAGCAATAAACTGCTCATAATCCCTGCCGACAATGATTTCAAAATCGGCACTGAAATATTCACTGTAAGCACTTGTCCATCTTTGAATTCCGGTCATTTTCATCAACCGTTCCAAATCTTCCTTATCTCCTTTTCGAATAACGATTATCGTCTTATCATATATTGGTTTGGGGGTTTCCGACAAACCAACTACTTCTATATTTTTATCCTTAAGAGCGGCAGCAAAATCTGCAGCCAAGCGTTCATAACCACAACCGTTAGTTACCACTACTTTAATTGCCGGAAGCTGTTCTTCGCTATATACAGGTTTGCTTTCCTCAGTGTTTTTCTTCCAGATAAAAAAAAGCACAATTGCCACGATAGCAATAAGAACCAGGGTTATAGGCAACCAAATCTTTCTTTTTGTGGTCAAATTATTTTCAGGCGGGTTGTTTGTCAAATTCAACCGATAACCTCTTAATTTTTTATAAGGTTGGCAAATTCAGGTGCCAGTTTGTTATAGACAGAATCAAAGGATTCCGGAATTACTCTTTCGCCACCTATCACACTCATAAAATTACTATCCCCAACCCAGCGTGGAACTATATGAATATGTAAGTGTTCAGCAATTCCTGCTCCAGCAGCAGAACCAAGATTGATACCGATATTTATGCCATCACAGTTATAGACCTTTTTCAAAATGGCTTCAGTATTTCTGACGAGTTTTGCCATTTCCAGCCAGGCCTCTTCTTGTAATTCGGTTAGAGCTCCACAATGTTGATAAGGAATAATCATTAAATGACCGTTATTGTAAGGATAGCGATTCAACATCACATAACAATTCTCAGCCCGATGTAAAATCAAGTTTTCTTTATCGTTATCAGTATTTTGAAAACGGCACATTATACAATCACCGTCTTTTTCCCCTAAAATGTAATCCAATCGCCAGGGAGAATAGAGATAGTGATGTTCATCTTTGCTTTTCTTATTGTTATTCATACCTTATCTCTTCAATTATATGCGAACCGAAATCCAGGATATGATGTTCTGGCAGAATAGCGTTTACTAAAATGTTATGACCCTGCAGGACGGAATCAAGAGAAACAGTGCTGTGTTCCAAATAACAGCAGGGGCCAATTACACAGCCCTTTTCCAAAGTGCTTTTCCCTTTAATAACCGTATTTTGATGAATTTCCACATCCGGTTCAATTATTACTTCATCTCCAATATAAACACTATGTGGATTGTGAATAACAACTCCGTTATTGAGCCATTTTTTCCGAATACGATCAACATAAATATCTTCCAAAGCAGCCAGTTCTTCCTGTGAATTTACTCCTGAGACCTCCATTAAATCCTCCAGAACCACATTGGAAATGGTTTTGCCTTGTCTATAAAGGATTTCTATAGTGTCTGTAAGATAATATTCACTCTGCTGATTGTGATTGGAGGTCTGTTTGAGAGCGCTAAATAAATTCTTTACCTGAAAACAATAGATACCTGTATTCCATTCTTTAATTTTTCTTTGTTCTTCGCTGGCATCTTTGTATTCTTTGATACCGCAAATTTTGCCTGATGTATCTCTTAAGATGCGTCCATATTTTCCTGGGTCATCCAAAAAGGCAGTTAGAACTGTGCAAGCAGCTGAAGAACTTTTATGTTTCTCATAAATCCGGATAAGGGTTTGTGCAGAAAGCAAAGGAACATCTCCACATAAAATCAGCACATCCTGATCGGGGTTTGTGAATAAGGGTTCTGTAATCATTACCGCATGACCTGTTCCCAGTTGTTCTTCCTGTTCCACAAATTCAATTTTTTCATTATCTTCCACTGCAGAAATTACATTATTTTTCATATAGCCAACAACTATATATATTTTTTGGCAATTAGCGGATAAAGCTGTTTCCACTACTCTTTGAATCATTGGTTTATCGGCAAGCGGTAAAGTTACTTTAGCTCTTTCGGATTTCATACGCGTGCCTTTTCCTGCAGCAAGAATAATCCCTGTCAGATTATTCATAATATTCCTCCTCGGCTACTATACTATAATATAATTCATAAATCGTTTTATGCATTAAAGGATGTTTAGCATTAGGAATCAGTTCATTCAGCAAGCGCAAAGCAAATTCACGATTATGTAAATCGGGATGGGGAATAATAACTTCAGGGGATGACTTTTCCAAAGGTGTTATTCTACTATCCAAAACCAGGTCTCCGGCTAATAGAATATCAATATCAATATTACGCGGTCCCCATTTTATCCTTCTTATTCTACCCATCGCTTTTTCAATATTTAGCAATCTTTCCATCAATTCTTGGGGCTGATAACTGCTTTCCACTTCCAGCACCTGGTTAAGAAAATCAGGTTGATTAATTATTCCGTAGGGCTCGGTTATAATTCTTTTAGAACTGCGGAGTATTTTTATTCCCGGGTCATTTTCCAAACGCTGAATTGCTCCATCAAGCTGACTTACCGGATTATTCAAATTGGAACCAAGGCATAAATAATAAATCATTGAGACAGGTTATCCTCCTGATTGTTTCTGGTTCGGCTTAATATCACTTCCACCGATTTCAAACTTCCTGGAATAGGAACTGAGGGTTTTTGAATGCAGATAGTCAGCTTTTCCAGCAGAGGAAAATCAGCCAATAGTTTATCGGCAATAGTATTGGCACAATCTTCCAGCAAATAGAATTGCCGGCTTTCCATAATTTCCTTTATTTCTGCATAGACCTTGGTGTAATCAATAGTATCTTCCAAACGGCGAATAGTTTTATCTATGGTCGGATTGGTATGCAGAACAGCGCTAACGATAAAACGTTGACCCAAAGAGCGTTCTTCTGCATTCACTCCATGAAAGCCGTAAAAGACCATTTCATTTAATCTTATTTTCAAAGTTTCCTCGCAATGCTTATTTTTAACCGCTTGCCATATTTTGTATCTATGAACCGTATTATCCTGAAGGAAAGTGCCATAGCGGTAAAACCGATTAAAATGGAAACAATTTCCGTAAACCACAAAGAGGCAATTAAAAAGCCCAAAAACAAAAACAGCAAAGGCACTCCGAAAATCAATAGTGAAACCAGAGTTCTCCCTAAAGGCGAAATATCCAATTGCACTCTATCATTTACTTGTAAAGGGATATCTGTAACTATTTCAAATTCAGCAGGTTCATTCTTTTTAAAACAAAAACCTTGCATTTTACAACTGTTACAACCACCTCCGCGTTCAATTTCTACTATAACACTATTTCCTTCCACCTTTTTTACGATCCCGCTATCTTCAATTATTTCTTCCTGCATTTTATTTATCCTGTTTTATGCGTTCAATTATATTAGTAGTGCTAAAACCCTGTTCATAATTCAGGGAAAGGACTTTGCCACCTTTTTTTTGCACAATATCGGCACCGACAATTTTGTCAATAGTCCAGTCACCACCTTTAACCAAAACATCGGGTTGAATAAGGTCTATTAGTTCATAAGGAGTGTCCTGTGCAAAAATACAAACATAATCAACACTTTCCAAACCTGCTACCACGAGTGCTCTTTCCTTTTCGGAAACAATAGGACGGTTATTTCCCTTTAGTCGTTTTACGGAAGCATCACTATTCAGACCCAAAATAAGAATATCTCCCAATGCTTTTGCTTTTTCCAGATAGAGGATATGACCGCAATGTAAAATATCAAAACAGCCATTGGTGAAAACAATCTTTTTTCCTTGTTGATGTAGTTTTTGGCTTAATTCAGCTATTTCAGAATAGGGAATGATTTTATTTTGGAGCATTAAAACTATCCCAAATCTCTTCAATACTAACGCTAGCAGTGCCTTTTTTAGCTACAGCTACAGCAGCAGAATGATTGGCTATTAAAGCGGCAGTTTCAATGTTCCGATCATAAAGATAAGCTAAAGTTAAAGCACTGATAACGGTATCTCCTGCTCCGGAAACATCAAAAACCTCGCGCGCAAAACTGGGAAGATGGTTAACTGGTTTGTTTTCGGAAAAAAGATACATTCCTTCACTGCCTTTGGTTACTACTAAATGTTTGATGCTCATTCTTTGCCGCAATTCTTCCGTAGACCTTTCAAAGTCATCCTGATCGGTAAGTTTCCTGCCCATATAACTTTCCAGTTCACGGTAGTTTGGCTTGAAAATTTCCACACCGCCATAGGAGCTGAAATTTGAGTATTTGGGGTCTACAGCAACCATTTTTTTATGTTTCAGTGCCAGTTGTAAAACATCGGTTATTAAATTGAAGCTCAGCAGACCTTTATTGTAGTCCTCAATTAGAAGAGCATCGCACAATGGTATAATTTTTACCAGATAGTTAAAAATTTCTTTTTGGATGCTATTATCTATTTCTGCAACTTCTTCTCTATCCAAACGCACTATTTGTTGACTGACCGAACCAATTCTGGTTTTTAAAGTTGTAGGACGAGAAGGATCAAAGAAAATTCCTTCAACGGGCATTTCTCTTTTCTTCAGCTGTTGAACTATAATTTCGGCTTGAGTGTCTTTTCCGCAAACACCTACCAAATCAACTTTAGCATTCAGCACGCTAAGATTCATAGCTACATTGGCAGCTCCACCCAAACGGTAATCGGTAGAATTTACTTCTATAATGGGAACAGGGGCTTCAGGGGAAATGCGTTGAACTTTTCCCCACAGATATTCATCCAGCATAATATCGCCAAGAACTATAATCCGGCGATTTTGAAAACTTTTCAGGATTTCTTCAAGTTTTTCAGGTTTAATTGAATACATCAATAACTCCTATTATAAAGGACCGGAAAAACGACATCCTCGTCGTTCTTTTGGTTTCCTTACCTTTTTCGGTTAAGTAAACTTTTGGGGAATGAAATGAATTGTAAGAAGTAGTTGACGGTGACATCAACCTTCCTGCTTCAATTGTATACATCAGGAACTCCTACAGGATAATTCCCGTCAAAACAGGCATAACAATAATTTTCCGGGCAGTGCACACAGGTTTTCAAATCAGTTAATGGTAAGTGTTTTAAACTATCTACACCAGTAATTTCCCTAATTTCTTCAAGGGTTCTACGATTGGCAATCAATTCTTCTGTAGTGGGAGTATCTATTCCATAATAGCAGCTGTGTTTTATTTGGGGACTGCCAATTCTTAAGTGAATTTCTGCCGCGCCTGCATCTTTAATTAATCTCACGATTTTACGAATAGTAGTTCCGCGCACAATGCTGTCATCAATCAGCACAATTCTTTTTCCGGTAAAGAAATTAGGGAGGACATTAAATTTTTGGCGCACACTTTCATCGCGGACTGCCTGTTCCGGTTTGATAAAAGTTCTGCCAATATAGTGATTACGAATTAAGCCCAAAGATAGAGGGATGCCGTTTTGATTGGCATAGCCCAAACCGATGAAATTGGATGAATCAGGAACAGGAACTACTAAATCGGGATTTAGTCCTTCATCTTGAAGAGCAAGAGCAGCCCCGATTTTTTCGCGCACAGCATAAACATTTTCCCCGAAGTGAAAACTATCGGGACGGGAAAAATATATCTGTTCAAAGATGCAGTGTTTTTCACAATTGCCTTCCCGATAGAGATTGGGGTCATTATCTAACACCTCTATTTTGCTATCACTTACCTTAATAATTCCAGCAGGAGGAACTTCTTTTCTATCTTGCACTCCCAAAGTGTCCAAAGCACAGCTTTCTGAGGCAACTATTACAGTTCCTTCAGGTGTTTTACCCCAAATCATAGGTCGGATGCTATAGGGATCACGAAACATATAAAGTTCTGTAGGAGTGCATAATACACTGGAATAGGCACCTTTAATATCCCTCATCAAATTTCGGATAGCATCTCCGATATTTTCTTTGTAGTGTAAAATACGGTAGGCAATATATTTAACAAGCAATTCGGCATCGTTGTCGCTTTTAAAATAGACCTTCTCATTTTCCAGCATCTTTCGCACTTGAGCATAGTTTACAATATCTCCATTAGAAGCAAGAGCATAACAAGGTCCTGAAAGGGTTTCCACTAAATGGGGTTGGGTATTAAATTCTGTAGCGCTGCCTTTTGTAGGATAACGCACATGACCAATAGCTATTTTTCCGGGTAAGGCATTAAGCTGTTCTTCGTGAAAAACTTCTTTTACCAGCCCCATTTTTTTGTGCAAACGAATGAGCAAACCATCACTAACTGCCATTCCACAACTTTCCTGTCCTCTATGTTGTTCCGCAAAAAGTCCTACAGCAGCGAGTCGTCCCGCGTTATCGTTTCCGAAAACGCCAATTATTCCACACATTTTTTTGTTCTAATTTCCTTTTTTCGTAAATTTCAGTTTGGGTTCTGTTTTGTTCAGCAGGCGTTCCAGGTTGCTTTTATGTTTGCTGATAATCATCAAAACCACTATCGCTACCAAAATCACAGTAGCATAATCCGGTTTTGCCTCTTTCAGTAATAAAGCAAAACAGTGCCACTGAAAGACGAAAGCAGCGCAAATAGAAGCCAGAGATACATAACGGAAAACAGCTACAACTATTATAAAGGTAATCAATGCTATAAGCAAGCTTAAAGGGGTTAATGCTAAAAAAGCTCCACTTGCAGTAGCTACACCTTTACCGCCTTTAAAACCTAAATATAGCGGAAATATATGACCCAAAATAACTAAAAGAGCAGTTAAGGCAATAAAAGGACTGCCCTTTTCCAGAAAAGATGTAGCTAACATAACAGGAATAAACCCCTTTGCCATATCTAACAGCAGAACAATAAGTCCCGTAGAAGTTCCAAAAGCTCTTAAAGCATTAGTAGCACCAATATTGCCACTGCCTTCTTTGCGGATATCCTTATGATAAAAGACCTTACCTACAATTAAGCCAATAGGAATACTTCCTAAAAGATAGGCAAAAAGTAAAATAATATAGGGAAGAAAATTATTGAAGCTCAAGTTTATCCTCACCTTTTTTGCGTCCCTTAAAAATGAGTTTGATACTAACTCCTTCAAATTTGAACATTTCCCGCAATTGATTATGCAGATAACGGCGATAATTTTCCGTTATCAGAGAAGGAGTATTACAAAAGAAGATAAAAGTAGGCGGTTTAACCGCTGCTTGTGTTAGGTAATATATTTTTATATGCCTTCCACTGGGATGGGTAGGAGGTCTGTGCATAATAACTTTTTCCATAAAACGATTAAGTTCCGCTGTAGAAATCCGCTTTTCACTTTCTTCTTCAATTTTTGCTACCGTTTCCATTATCCTATGGATGCGCTGAGTTGTTTTTGCAGAAATAAAAAGCACGGGGGCAAATTGCAGAAAGGGCATCTGGTAATGTAATTCCTTCAGATACTTATTGATAGTATTGGTTTCTTTTTCTATTAAGTCCCATTTATTATAGACCACCATAATTTCTTTCATTTTGCGTTTCGCATAGCTGGCAATTTTAATGTCTTGAACGCTAAGTTCTTCATCTGCCGTGAGCACTAAAACCACAATATCACATCTGTCTATGGCTTCAATTGTTCTTAAGGTAGAAAAATATTCCACTCCATAATTAACTCTGGTTTTTCGTCTTAGTCCCGCCGTATCAATTAAAACATAATCCTTATTATGGTAGCGGAAAGGACTATCTATAGCATCTCTGGTTGTGCCAGGAATTTCAGTTACAATCAATTTTGGATTGCCTAAAAGCAGATTTACAATAGAACTTTTGCCTACATTGGGTTTTCCGACAACAGCAATGCGCGTAGCAGAGGACTTTTCTTCCAGTTGAAAAATGGATTGTGTTCCCGGAATGCGTTCTATTACGGCGTCTAAAAAATCACCCGTATTGCGTCCTTGGGAAGCGGAAATAGGAATAGCATCGCCAAAACCAAGCTGCAGGAAATCATAAACCTCCCATTCGTATTTTTCATTATCAGCTTTATTGGCAACCAGCATAACTTTATCTTTATGCGGATAAAGGATTTTTGCAATTTCCTTGTCAATATCTGTTGTGCCGGTTTGAGCATCTACCATAAATATAATTAAATCGCTTTCGTCAATAGCTAACATCACCTGGTGCAGAACCATTTTGTCTATGGTTTCTAAACTGTTAAAAACAATTCCGCCTGTATCTACCAGTTTAAATATTTTCCCATTCCATTCCACATCTTCATATTTACGATCTCTTGTAATTCCCGCTTCAAAATCAACTATAGCAGAACGCTTACGGCATAAGCGATTAAAAAGTGTGGATTTTCCAACATTCGGACGACCCACGATGGAAACGATGTATTTTCTCATTGTTAATTTAGTTTTTTAGTTCTGGAGTGCAGGAGTGCTGGAGTTTGGAATTTCTGAAATCATTAGGATAGCAGATGGCAAATTAGTTAGTTGCTTCATCGGTTTTAAGAGCTTTATTGAGGGAGGAAAGCGGAGACCGAATTATATTTATCTGCTTAAAGACATTATTTGTTTTATCTTCATTAAGATAACCTAATTTTCTGGCTATTTCCTTTTGGGTTTCCCATCTTGCCAGTTTACCCGAAATAATATTCCGAAAGTTTTTATCTTCTTTAGCATTTTTGGCTTCTGCACAGCTTGCTATATTGGAAGGAATAGCAATAGCAGTTTGGGTAATTTCCTGAGATAAAACGAATTTTTCTTCTTCAGGCAGTTCTTTAGCTAATTCATAAACATTTGGCGCTAATTGCCTTCCTTTTTCCCATATATCAAGGTTTTTATTTTTTTTCATCTCTCTTCTCCTGTGCTTAATTGACTTTTATATTTCCTTTACTTTGAATAAAAAAACCAATTTCTGTAGTGCTGCATTTTGTCAACCTTCATCTGCTGCTGCCATTCCTACGGAATTTTTTCTGTTATCTATGATTTATGAATATGGATTTAGGATAAAAAAATCCTGCTTAATCCCTCTATTCAGTTATCTGGGTTCTATTTTCTTCTAAATGAATCCATTATTCCTATAGTGTTTCATCCTATATTGGTAACTACCTGATTAAAAGATAGTTACTACTTCTTCCTTAATAGCATTGCTTACCCATTGCTTACCCATTACGGATGGCATTAGCAATGGGTAAGCAATGATAGAGTAATGAGGGTAAGAACCGCAATTTTTAAAGCATAAAATTGAACCCGGAAGATTGATGTCTTTAAAAGTCAGGAGTCATTTGCGCTAACGATACTTTATTCTGAAAGATATCCTAAACGGCGTATATGACTCATCACGACCTTGAACAATAACTTATTGAAACCAACGCTAAAATAATAAATTAACGATGTCATTAATTCTCACTGCCATAAAAGTTCACAGATAGCGTAAAAGTTATTTCAGCAGTAACGACCTCTGACTTTAAACTAACGAGGATATCGTTTTTCCGGGAGAAGAAATTGACGGGGACCTTATTTTTCAGTCCCCGTCAGTTGAATAGATATTTATTGTAAGATGAGCTTGCGGGTATAATGATTGGAACCAACTTGAAAATAAAGGAGATAAACTCCCGCGGCTAATTTATTGCCTTTGTTATCTGTTCCATCCCAATTCTGAGTAATGATTCCTTTAGCACAGCCATTAAACTGACGCACTTGTTCTCCTTTAATATTGTAAATTTTCAGGAGATAATTTTGAGGATATTCTTTGATGGCAATTTCAATTGTAGTGCAACCGGTGAAAGGATTGGGATAAACATTTTGAATACCGGTAACCAGAGGAGCATTCAAGTTATCTTCGTTAGCGGAAGAAATTTGATAACTTGCGGAAACAACATTACTGGGTAGCCAGTCAGTTTTATATGCCTTAGCTTTAAGCATTGTATCCTGGTTTATATGTATTGGAGCAGTAAAAAGCATTGAATTCTCATTGGGTTCTGTTTCGTCCAGAGTATAACGAATAACTGTTTCCTCAAGAGCACAACTGATAATAACATCTATGGCATTGAGATATGAACCTGCGGGAGGATTAAAAGAAGGAGCTGGAACTGTTCCAGTAATGATATAGGTATTACTGACAATATTACTGGGTATCCAATACTCTTTAAATGCCTTAGCTCTAATTTCGGTAGTGCTGTTCAAATTCAGATGAATAGGATTGGTATAGAGAGCAGAAGTTTCTGTAGGGTCCGTTCCATTTAAAGTGTAACGAATTTGAGCTCCGGAAGTTGCACAAGTGAGAGTTACATTTTGAGCAGTTTGATAGGTTCCTCCCAAGGGTAAAAATGCAGGTGTAGCAACCGTTTGCACATTTCCTGCATAAATATGGAACAGATTATTGGGCCAGGAACCGACTATTCCGTTTACTTCACTGTTTAGAGTAGGAAAAGCGTTAACAATTTGTTGAGCACTATAATCCCAAACCTTAAAATAGATAGTTTCACCATTAACTTCTGTGTATATTTGCAGTAGGCAACCGGCAATGCCGTTGATAACAGAGATATTACCTTTTCCCCGTAATTGTTCTATACCATCAACAGTTACAAAAGCAGCCAGAAGATCTTCATTAGTGGCAGGAACTCCGGAAATGCCAATTTTAGCCATAACCGTCATACTACTTGTCAGAATTACAGGTTCCAGCCAGGGATCGGTTACAGTTGTTTGTCCTGCTTCTATTTGATACATATTATCAGGGTAACTTCCTACTATACTATTAACTTCTGAAATCAAGGTTTGATTAGCGTTGAAAACTGTCTGGATACTTTCATCCCAAACTTTGAAGGTTATTATTTCGCCATTATTTTCAGTGTAAATCTGAATAAGACATCCGGAAACACCTCCAAACACCTGAATAAATGCTTTGCCCCGTAATTGAAGTGTCCCATTTACATTTACAAAGGCAGCTAAAACATCATTATTAACTGCAGGACTTCCAGATATACTTACCTGAGCCATAACGGTCATACTACCAGGTAAAATTTCTGGTTCACCCCATGGGTCAATAGCTAAAGCTGCTCCTGCGAATAAAGTGAGGAGCAGAAGGGGAATAATTTTGCGAATCATTATTCCTCCTTTTTCTATTTCAGGATCATTAGTTTGATGCTTTGAGTTTTATTTTCTGAATGCATTTTGCATAAATAGACGCCGGAAGCCACTCTTCTGCCATTTTCATCAGTTCCGTTCCAAACAATATTATGCTGTCCAAATTCCAGTTTATCCTGCAGTAAGGTAGTAATTTTCTGCCCCCGCAAATTGTAAATATCTATTTGAACGGGCTGTTTTTCTTTGCCTACATTGAGGGTAATGGAAGTGGAAACTGAAAAAGGATTGGGATAGGCAGAAACAAGTTCTGTAACTATTTCCGGTGTTTGATTCGGAGCTTGGGTTAAAGTATAAAATATTCCATTACCATAGTCACCTGTTGTCTCTCCCTGTTCACTGCTCAAATTGGGCTGTAAATCTATAATTTCTCCACTGTTTTTCCGGATAAGCTTGAATTCAATTGTTTCTCCAGGACTATCGGTAAAGATATTGATATAAGTTCCTAAAATGCTATTGTGTTTTATTAAAGAAGCCAATCCTCTCAATTCTCCCTGAACTAAAGCTGCCAGTTGATCTCCTTCAGAAGCAAAACTACCTAAAGAACATAAGACCGCTTGACTGTTTGTCTTTTGCATCGGTGTTCCCCATTTGGCACAGGAAAGAATATTTTGCGGACTTTGTTCTTCTTTAAGAGGATAAGCATAGAATAGAACACCTGGATTTTGCAATTTAATCCAGTATGCTCTTCCGGGACTTAAAACAGAAAGAGTACTGAAGGGATTATTCGGCTCAAAAACGCCTTCCACTCCTTTCACTTGAATATAATTGCCGGTTAAACTTATCAAAGCAGAACTGATATTCAAAGGAATAGGGAGAATATAACCAATTAAACTCCAACCCGCATTCAAATAGATAGGAGCTGTTATATCTATCGCCATTCCGGTTACGGATAATACACAAGGATTGTTTACTTTTACAAATATACCTTTGCCATCCGCTAACTGGGTTAAAGTATTATAAGGATTGCCAGGAATAAATACTCCATCCGGTGACTTGATCATTACAATGTTCGCCATTATATTGGCAAAGATATCCGTAATTGCCATACTGTTTGGATGAACATTGAGCGAAACCATATTCCAGCCCGTATTTAGAGGGATATTTTGCTGCTGAGTTAAAGTAGCATTTAGCCAGAAAAGATTATCAGGCCAGCTGCCAAATACCCCATTTACTTGACTGGAAAGGGTTTCTGTAACATTATAGACCTGATTGGTACTGGCATCCCAGACCTTGAAATACACCGTTTCTCCATCGGTTTCTGTGTAAACCTGCAGCAAGCAACCGGCAATATTATCATTAATCTGAACGGTTTCCTTGCCCCGTAATTGGGGACTTCCATTTACATTAACATAGGCAGCTACTACATCTCCTGCCGAAGCCATTTGTCCGTTAATATGCAATCCAGCCATAACACTCATACTCCCGCTGAGAATAATTGGCTGTCCAAAAGGGTCTTGAGCTTGCCCTTCAGGAGGAAAAACAATTTGCAATTCGGTGAACATCACTTGTCCGCCATCATTTGTACTACCAACTCCAGGGCTGATAACATAAGCACCCCAAGTAAAATCGTTGTAAAACATTATGCCCAATTTACCTATTTTTTGGTTACCCTGCATTCCTACATATTTTACTTTGTTGGCAGGATAAACCCACATTGGTTTTAATCCGGCAAATTCAGGTGTTTCAATATTATTCAGTTTTATGGGCTCACTCCAGTGATCTCCATTATCGGAAGAAACGGAAATCCAGATTTCAGGCGTATTTGCCCAAGCGGAATAATCGGTATCACCATCTGCATTATATCGTTTAGCTCTCCTGCAATTTTGCCAGACAACCGCTAACATTCCGTGTCCGTTGCCTTCAGTTATTTTCATATTATTGTAATGGAAGAACATAGCATTATTATGTGCGGTCTGATCCCAATAGGGGAAATCCCAGCTATCGTAAATTCTGGGATACAATCCAGTATCTTGTTCATATTCTGCTTGTCCCCAAGGGGGTTCATTATCCCATGGCTGGTAATATTCATCAAAAGTGTTAGCCGGGTTTTTTTGAGGCCAGATTTCATTTATTCTAAACTGCGAACCTGTAGGTTGAGAGGGATCAAAAATCACTTCTTTGGGATATTGCATAGCCGGATAAAAATACCCATCAGCAGTATTCAATCCCCAAAGAGCAGGGTAATGAATTCTACCTAAGTCATCCACATTGGCATTCAGATGACCGGAATTTTCAGACATTACTTTCCAAAAAAGCTCGTTATCTTCATAAGGAATATTATTTGTATCTGTAAAATAACCATTATTATTTGTAGGACTGCTATCCGGATTCCAGGAAGGTAAATTGCTCCACTTACTCAGATGAACCCAGGTTCCGGTTCCGTAATTATCACATTTAAAAACATCTAAATCCGGCTCAAGGATATCAGTTGAACCATCAGCTTCCTTAGCAGAATGAAATCCCGCATAATAGAGATTTCCTATATTATCACAGGTAATGGCAAAAAAAGGACGACGCCACTGAATATCTATATTCCATTGGTCCAATTCCGGAATGGAAGTATAATTCCAAAAAAGAGGATAACCATTCTCAATGTCATTTCCGTTAAAATCTGCCCAGGCAATTCTGGGATTTTCGCAGGGACCGTAAGTGTGAGTTACAGAGTTTTTGGCAACTACATAAATTCGTCTTTTGCCAGCAAAGGGAGAAGGTCCGATAACTGCTGTGGGCCATATAAATTCGTTGTCAGTTATACCTGAGACCGTTATAGGATTATCAATAAGCGTTATATAGTCGTTAAACAGTCCGCAAAAACCTTCAAGAAAAGCATCAGAAGTAAGCTGAACTTCCAGTTGTGCATCGGGATCAGTATTACAGTGCCAGGCATAGAAAGGTTTTCCGGAAACAGGGTCTACTGCAACAGTAGGATATCCTTCATTATTTATTACATTTGTAATTTCAATATTAAAGATAACATCCATATCAGCATTAAGATAAGCGTAAAATATACGACGAGTTCCTGTAGCAGTTCGCCTGGCATGATAAGTTAAAAAATAACCGCCGCCACCAGTAACATTATCCGGAATCACCTGAACTGGCATTCCGTTGTAACCTCCTATCATATAGTCGTAATAAGAAGTAAGTAAAGAAATAGGAGTTCGGGTGAAAGTAAATTGGGGAACTGTCCTGTTGCTGGGTAGCGGAACACTTTTAAATTCAATTTCCTTCTCTTTCAAATTGGAAAGAGGAACCATCTCCTGTGCCAGTAGCACAGAGGAAAGCATTAAGATACATACGGATAGGATTAAAATTCGGATTTTCATTTTTCCTCCTGGAAAAATCTTCATTTAGTAAGTAATAATTTAATTTGTTTACGATATCCGGGTGTGCGCATTTCAGCAAAATAGACCCCGGAAGAAACGGTAGTTCCGTGGTCATTCAAACCGTCCCAGATAATTTTATACTCACCGCAAGGGAAATTTTCCTGCACCAGACAGCGAACCTTTTGACCTTTTATGTTATAACTTGCTTTTTGTGCTTTTTTGCACCAGGTAAGAAACGCTCATCATAGTAGAACTAACTGATTTGAATGCGGAATAAATATTAAAAATGATCATTGTTCCTCTCAACTATGAAATATATCTATTGTTTTCATCTATAATAAAATCAAAATGAAAGTAATTTGTTTCAGTTGCATTTGAAGATGAAAACGATTTTTTTCTTCTTTCATATTCCTCATTATATCTCCTTAATTGCAATTAGAAATCATTCCTTGCAGGTAGAATTTTTAATTTCTTCAATTCACTGAATATAATATAAACCAATTCTCTGATTTGCCAACCCATTTTTTACTAACTGTATTTTTTAGGTTAATATAGCTATTCTACAGTTCTATTTGCCAAAACTGTTAAATTGCTTATTTTGTTTTATAAGCTGTGACGCAAGGGGAGGAAAAAAATTATGAATAAGGCATTTTGCGAAAAGCTTTCTCATCTTAGTATTGAGGGAACTGCTGAAGAAATAGTGCATCGTTTTATAGAACATCTCAAATTTGATTTGGGCAAAGACGAATTTTCAGCAACTCCTTATGATTGTTATGTTAGTTTTGCCTCAGCAGTTAAGGATATTCTGATGGATCGTTGGCTCATAACTCAACCCCAGGAATATGCTCTGCAGCGGAAAAGGGTTTATTATTTATCGCTGGAATATTTAATTGGTCGCTCTTTAGGCAATGCCATTCTCAATCTTGATATTCAAAAGCAAAGCATTAAAGCACTTACCGAAAACGGATTTGATCTTTCTCTGCTTAGTGAATTGGAATGGGATGCCGGTCTGGGAAATGGAGGTTTGGGTCGTCTTGCTGCCTGTTTTTTAGATTCTATGGCAACTTTGAAAATTCCTGCTTATGGCTATGGTATCCGTTATGAATATGGTATTTTCTTTCAACATATTATTAATGGTGAACAAGTTGAAACACCTGATAACTGGTTGCGTTATGGTTCTGTTTGGGAAATTGCGCGTCCTGCTCGTCTTTTTCCTGTTTATTTTGGTGGCATAGTGAAAGAAGAAATTCTTGAAGATGGCAGTAAAAAAATGCGTTGGATTCCGGAAGAAACAGTAATGGCTATGGCTTATGACTATTTAGTACCCGGGTTTCAAAACAACTATGTGAATACCTTACGCTTATGGAGCGCTAAAAGTACACGTGAATTTAATTTATCATATTTTAATGAAGGTGATTATATGCAAGCAGTGGCAGACAAGAATCATAGCGAAATGATTGCCAAAGTGCTCTATCCTAATGATAACAAAATGCAGGGTAAGGAATTACGGTTTAGGCAGGAGTATTTTTTTGTCAGCGCTACTTTGCAGGATATTTTACGCCGGTTTCTGAAAAAGGAAAGCGACTTGCGTAAACTTCCTGAAAAAGCTGCCATTCAGCTTAATGATACTCATCCTGCCATTGCTGTTGCCGAATTGATGAGAATTTTAGTGGATGAAAGAAACCTGCCCTGGGAAATTGCCTGGGAAATTACTCAAAAATGTATAGCTTTTACGAATCATACAATTTTGCCTGAAGCGCTGGAAAAATGGCAGGTGCTTCTCTTTGAAAAGTTATTGCCGCGTCACCTGCAGATTATTTATGAAATTAATCATTGCTTTCTTTCTTCTTTAAGAGCTACAGGTTTATACGATGACGATTTTATTCGGCGGGTTTCCTTGATTGAAGAAGAACCCGTAAAAAGCATTCGTATGGCAAATTTGGCTATAGTTGGTTCGCATAGTGTAAACGGTGTTTCGGAACTACATACTGATATTTTGAAACATCTGATTTTTAAGGATTTTTATGCTCTCTGGAAAGATAAATTTAACAGTAAAACCAATGGTATAACACCTCGCAGATGGTTAATGCTATGCAATCCGCGTTTAAGCGAATTGATTACTCAGGCAATCGGCTCTGCCTGGAAAACAGACCTTAAAGAACTTGCCAAATTGAATAAATATAAGAATGATAGTACCTTTTTGGAAGACCTGGGAGAAGTTAAAAGGCAAAATAAACTGGAATTCTGCAAGTATTACGAAGACCTGCATAAACACAAGCTGAATCCGGAATCCATCTTTGACTTTCAGGCAAAACGCATTCATGAATATAAACGCCAGCTCTTGAATGCTTTGGGTATTATCCATCTCATAAATCAAATTCGGGATGGAAAAACCCCTTATCCTCAAAGTTTCTTCTTTGCAGGAAAAGCAGCTCCTGGCTACTTTATTGCCAAATTGATTATTCGTTTTATTTGTGCCTTAAGTGATTATATAGAAAAGGATAAAGAGCTTTCCCGTTACTTAAGTGTTATCTTTTTACCCAATTATCGCGTAACTTTGGCAGAAAGAATTATGCCCCCGGCAGAAATTTCCCGTCAAATTTCTCTTGCTGGAACTGAAGCTTCCGGAACAGGAAATATGAAATTTGCTCTCAATGGAGCTCTTACTATTGGAACTTTGGATGGTGCCAATATAGAAATTCGGGAAGAAGTGGGAGAAGAAAATTTCTTCCTCTTCGGAATGACCGCTGCCGAAGTGAAAAATTTAAAAGAAAGCGGTTACCACCCTTACGAAATGATGCGTCAAAATGAGGATATTAAACGCATTTTTGATTTTATTGAGTCCGATATTCTGAATCCTTTAAATCCCGGACTTTTTACTCCCTTAACGGATTTGCTTTTGTATCAGGGAGATAGATATTGCCTGATTGCTGATCTACCTGATTTTATAAGAGTTAATGCTGAAGCCGTAACGGTCTATCAAGATAAACAACAATGGAATAGAATGTCTTTAGCCAATATTGCCAATATGGGAAAATTTTCTTCCGATGAAACCATCAAGCGCTATGCAAAAGATATTTGGGGAGTTTGAAATGAAAAAAATAGCACGCGGATTTTATTTGACACAAGGTATAAGATGAACATAAATAAAGGGATTTATAATATATTCGTTACTATAGAAGTATATTCATTCTTCATTTTTACCCGAATGCTATGCCTACAATAGCTGCTCCGATAAGCAAATAGAAAGGATTGAGCTTAAATTTCCAGCTTGCTATAAAAGATGCAGTAAATACCAAAACGGAGAAAAGATCACGAAAAGCATCTCCTGCAACCATTATTAAAGCAGCGGCAATTAATCCCAAGGATAACAAACGCAGTTTCTGAAAAATATTCTTGAACCAGGGTTGATTTTTAAGCTTGATATAGGTTAACGTTATGAAAGTCATAATAATCAGCGAAGGGGAAATAACTCCTAAAGTAGAAAGAACGGAACCTATAAAACCCCCTTTTTGATAACCGATGAAAGTAGCTGCATTGATAGCTATAGGTCCTGGTGTCATTTGTGAAATAGCCACAATATCCATAAACTGGGAATGGGTAATCCAGGCATTTTTTAATACTACTTCTTGATTTATCATTGCCAAAATGGCATATCCACCACCAAAACTAAAAAGCCCAATCTTGAAAAAAGTCAGGAACAGCTCAAAATAAATCATAATTTTTGCTTTTTTAATCCCTGATAAACAGCAAAGGCAATAGTGATTAGAATCAAATAAACAGGACTTATCCTTAAAAATCCAACTAAAATAGCAACGCTAAGAGGAAACCCAAAATTGGATAGAGCTAATCCGCTTTGTCTGCTCATTTGAATTAAGGGAACCGCTATTAAAGCTACAACTGCAGGACGTAAGGAATGAAATGCCTTTTGGACTACAGTAATTTCGGCAAACTGTTGAAACAGCATAGCAATAATAAGAATAATGATAAAAGACGGTAGAATTGTAGCTAAAACAGCAATTGCCATTCCTTTACCTTTTGCCAGATGGTAGCCAATATAAATACTTAAGTTGATGGCTATAGGTCCCGGACAGCTTTGTGCTGCAGAAAGTCCATCCCAAAATTCATCTTCAGTAAGCCAGTTATTTTTTTGGCAGACCTCTCTTTTAATTAGAGGAATCATTGCATAAGCACCGCCAATGGTAAAAGCGCCTATTTTGAAGAAAGTGAAGAATATTTTAAGAAGCATCTTCAATGTTTACTGATATAATCCTGCACTAAAGCCACAAGTTCATTTACTAAAAATGCCTCTGGAACTTTTTTCAAGACCTTGCCTTCTGCAAAAAGCAATCCTTCTTTGATGCCACCAGCAATGCCAAAATCTGCCTCTTTTGCTTCTCCGGGTCCGTTTACGGCACAACCCATAACAGCAATAGTTAAAGGATAATCTTTATAGGGCTCAAGTGCTTTTTCCACTTCGGTAGCTAATTTAATCAGGTCTATTCTTGTTCGTCCGCAGGTAGGACAGGATATAATATTTAATCCTTTGCGTAAACCCAAAGAGGTCAATATTTCTTTGGCAACTTTCACTTCCTGAACCGGCTTATCCGTTAAAGAAACCCTTATCGTATCTCCAATCCCTTCTTCTAAAAGGATTCCCAAAGCAATGGAACTTTTTATGGAACCCCGAAAAACAGTTCCTGCTTCGGTAATTCCAAGATGTAACGGATAATCGCAAACACTGCTTAAAAGGCGGTAACTTTCCAATGTTAAAGGAATTGAGGATGCCTTCACGGAAACCTTAATCTCATAGTAAGAAAGCTCTTCCAAAATTCTTATATGCTGTAAAGCCGATTCCACCATTGCCTTAGCGCTAACTCCATATTTTTGCAGTAAATCCTTAGGTAGAGAACCGCTATTTACTCCAATGCGAATAGGAACTTTTCGTTCTTTGGCTGAAGCAACCAATGCTTTCACACCTTCAATTTTTCCTATATTTCCAGGATTGATGCGCAGTCCGTCAATACCATTTTCCATAGCTGCAAGGGCTAAACGGTAATTAAAATGAATATCTGCTACTAAAGGAGCTTGGGCAATTTTTTTTAGGTCTTTAATTGCCTTGGCATCATCTAAATCCATTACTGCACAACGGATTATGTCACAACCAACGGATTCCAGTTCCTGAATTTGTTGAATGGCATTTTCTCGGTTGGAGGTTTTCACTGAAAGCATTGATTGAATGCTTACAGGTGCACCTCCACCTATAGGAATATTTCCTAATTGAATACGCCTTGTATTTTTACGCTTGATTTCCTGCATCTTGGTCTCACCTTGTTTGTTACGCTATTTTTAAATAATTAGAAGATGCTGGGTATATAAATGTTCATTTTGAGGCATTATAAAAGGGTGCAGTTGCAACTTATTAACAAAATCTGCAAGTAACTGCAAAGCTGGATATTCTGTATAAAAATGCCCCGCATCAATAAGAGGAATTTTGCTTTCCAGAAAACCGTGATAGGAAATATCTCCGGTAATTAAAACATCAGCAGTTTTTTGAGCAGCTGAAATCAGAGAACTGCCACTGCCTCCACAAATAGCTATCCTGTTAATATTTTTATGCAGGTCAAAACTGACTGTCCAAAGTTTAACCTGAGGACAATTTAAGCGTTCTTTAACTAAAATAGCCAAGTCCTGAAGATTTATTTCAGTGCTGTATTTGCAAATCAGACCCAATCCATAAGCCGGATTGGGATTAGCAACCTCATAATGATAAATCAACGGTGTTTCATAAGGATGATTTTGACGAATTGCATTTAAGACATCATTTAAATGAAAGCTTTCACAGCAGAATTGTAGACAGGTTTCCGCAATATGACCTTCAATACCGCTATCTTTATAGGGTTTGGCATTTTCCGAAGCTTTGTAATAACCTTCGGATTCCTGTTTATTGGCACAATTGTAATAGTTTCCTATTTTTCCGGCACCTGCATTCCAAGCTGAATGCATTATTTTTTCCGCATCTTCAAGAGGGCAATAAACCACTATAATATAGTTAGTTGCTCCCGTTTCAGAACTTAAAGAACCAAGAACTTCTAAACCGAGTTTTTGGGCTAAACTATGATTTACACTTTTTTCCGCAACATCCAGGTTGGTATGTAGGGAAATTACGGAAAGGTTATTTTTAATGATTTCCAGATAGAGAGGATTTGTTATATTTTTAAGCTGTTGGAAAATTAAAGGATGATGGCTTAAAATCAATTGACATCCGTTTTCTAATGCTTTTTGAACAGCTGTTGAAGTTACATCCAAAGTTATGTAAACATTTTCCACTTCACTGTTTAAGTCACCTATCTGTAAACCAGAATTATCCCAGGAAAGAGCTAATCCCAAAGGAGCAAATTCTTCAATTTGTTTCATTATCTCACTTATTTTCATAATGATACCTCATCTTGGTGATTCAAAAACAGTTAAAATAAAATGCTTATCCCGTCAAGCAGTATCTGTTTAATATGACTCTGAGAAAAGAGGAAAGGAGTTTTTTACAAAGAGAAAAAGAGAAAAAGAGGGTTTTTTTACAAAAGGGAAATGAGGGTGTTTTACAAAGAGAAAAAGAGAAAAAGAGGGTTTTTTACAAAGAGAAAAAGAGAAGGTTTTTTACAAAGAGATAAAGAGAAAAAGAGGGTTTTTTACAAAGAGATAAAGAGAGGTTTTTTTTACAAAGAGATAAAGAGAAAAAGAGGATTTTTTACAAAGAGGTAAAGAGAAAAAGAGAGGATTTGGAAGTGAAAAGTCAGAAGTTGTAGTCGGAGGACTCCGTTCCTAAGCAAGAAAAAAGGTTCCTGATTTTGCGTAGCTTCAACGAGCTTTGACTACATAATACAGGGTTTGTAATAAAATTATCTCCTTGTTTCACATTTAACCTTTTCCACCTTTCCACTTTTTCACCTTTCACCTTTCACCATTTTGATTTTTTGCACAATTCCTTCACCGCAATTTTGGCAGATTTCAAAAGCGGAACGATTATTTAAAATTGCCTTCCGCATTTTTTGTATCTTTTTTCCGCACCAAAGTTCAGAAAAACTGTGCTCTTGAATATTGCCGATTTTTATGCTACCGTTTTTATCGTAGCAGCAGATATTCATTTCCCCGTCCCAATTTATAACCGGTTGTGTCCATAAACGTATGCAGCGATTTTTCAGTTGGGTTTTCAGAGTAAATTTATTGCCCTGTTGGAAATAGCGACTGTATTTATGATCGGAAGGTAAAAAAGCAAGGTCATCAGAACTGTATATTTGTGCCGTTTTGAATTCCAGTTTATCAATTTTCAGTTTTCTCACCAAGTGTTTAACTTCTTCAATCTCATTTTCGTTATGTTTCATAATCAAAAACTGCCAAACGATATATGGCTTGTTGCTATGCAATTTTTCTTTCTGGTGAACCAGTTCCTGCATATTTTTCAGCACGAGATCAAAGTTTCCGTTTATCCGATATTTATTATAAGTCTCTGCCGTAATTCCATCCAGAGAAATAATAATTTTATGCAAACCGCTTTTCACGATGCGTTCAATATCTAATTCCAAGCTGGCATTAGTGGAGGTCATAGTGTAAAAATTTTGTTTAGAAGCATATTCCAGCATTGCATAAAAATCGGGATTCAGAAAGGGTTCGCCTTGACTCCATAAAATCAGCATTCCAATTTTATTTTGAACTTCCCTACAAATATTTTTAAATAGCGGTAAAGACATCATTCCCCTGGGACGAAGCAATTTTCCATTGCCGGTTAAACATAAAGGACAGTGTAAATTACAAATATTTGTCGGTTCCAGCATTAAGGCAGGCGGATAAAAATGCACCAGCGGTTTATGGGTTATCAGTGATAAACCGTATTCACAAACAATTCCACAGGTTTGCCATAAACGCTGTTTATACAAAAATGCCTTTGCCAAGTTAAGATAATCTGTATTCATATTTACAGCTTGCTAAAAAAGGGTGAAGGCGTCAAGCAAAAAGAGAAAACATAGAATAAGATTATTGCACCTAAACCAAATAATGCGATTGATGACCAGTGGGTTGGCAAATTCTTTCTTTGCCGAAGAACCGAAGGTTTCTAAAGGTATTTATACTTTTCAGCAGTTGCTTAAGTCAGAATTCGGCAAGCATATAAGGTCTTTCACAATTACATTATAACTTGTTATTTTTGTTGCTATTTCTTTGATTTTGATAGTAATAGTAGGTAGAAAATCAGCTAATGGTCTGGAGATAGGAATATTCAATTTTCTTTTCATTTCTTGAGTATTTATTCCATCAAACAATGCTTCATCTTCTAAGTATAATTCTTTGTAATATTGTCTTATCCATTGGTAATAAAACATTTAACTCTATTTTTTGTCGTTATTGGGTTAGAATGCATAATTGCTTGTTACATAGACGATTAAATAACGACTCCGTAACACTTCCGTAACACTTCCCTTGTCTCGTTAGGGAATCGTTACTTGGTTGTTACTTTGTCATTAAAAGTAGCACAAAGATAAAAACAAGCCAAAGTAAGGCAGGAGTTATCTGCGGCTTGATAACTTTCTCTGGGGCAATAAATTCTATAATGTTTAAACCATATTATACAGTTGAGGAAAAAAGGATTGACAATTTCCCATTTGCCAAAGAGTTATAAAATTCCCTCTGGTCGTTATGAGTCCTCATAACTATATTAATTAGTGACAATGTGCAAAGTTATACAAGCTATGATGACTCCTGACCTAATTCATTCTTCATTTTTCATTTAAACGAGTGGCTTCCGCCATCATCGCTATCATTGTTTCGGGACAGCCACAGCGAAAAAAATAACTTGCCAATTTTATAAAGTTGAAAAAGAGTGAAATACTAATATAAGTTGGAAAAAGGAAGAAGTTATCAGGAATTAATATCCTGCTATGCTAAAATGATGATAGCAAAGAGGATAGCAAAAAATAGCGGTAAGTGCTTTTCGTCATACCTTTTAAAGTGCTGAAATTTATGAGGCAAAGCGGAATTTGCCACTTCCTTTTCAGAAAAAGCAAAGAGATGCATAAATGACTAAGAGATTTTTAGTTACGCTTATTTTACTGACAGCAGTATTTTGTTCTGCTCTGGAGGTTACTTATATTGATTGGCAGAATTATGGTTCAGCGGCTACAAGAATCGTTATAGGTCTTTATGGCACAGGGGCTTATAAAGTTGATAAAAGTAATGACTTTGTAGAAATAAAGTTAGATAATGCCGATGTCAGTAAAGTAGATATTTCCAATTCTGCTGAGGGTTTGATAAAAAGTATAGAACAATTTGGGGATAAAATAGTTATCTCTACTTTCTGTCCTTACTGTTTGGAACAGATGGAATTGGATGCACCCCGGCGTTTAGTTTTGGATCTTATTGTTGCTCAACCGGATAAACAACAAAAAATAGAGCTTGCTGATTTCTATACCTCTGTGGGAAAATTGAATAGCGCTGATAAAATTTACTCCGAACTTCATCGTAATTATCCAAGTGATTATGAAATATTGTATAAATGGGCTTGTTTATTAAAACAAAGAGGTAGCGGTCGGCTAAAGGAAATAGTGGGGAAAATTCCTGAAAAATCCGAGTATTATTCTTTGGCGCAACAAATGCTAAAGGGGACTGAGAAAAAAGATTCAGCCCAATTATGTTCCCCGCAGATAGCGCAAAATGCCTGCAAAATAAGTGCTGTTGAAGAAAAAACAACGAACGACTCCCTATATATTATGCCCAAAACTCAGCAGGATAAGAAGCAGAAAACTAAACCCGCTAAAATTAAAAAATTATATGGCGGAAAATGGATTAGCGGAATTATACTGTTAATCATCCTGATTTTGCTGTTAATTTTAATATATCATTTTATTGCAAGCATTAGCAGAAAGAAAAGGAAAACAACACTGAACATCAATATTGAACCCGAAAATAAAGAAGATATTCACCCCGAGGAAAATAACACCCTCTGTCTTATGGTTCGTCGTTTGCTTGATTTTGGCTGGACAAATAGTGAAATTGCTAAAGAATTAAAAATATCCGAGGAGGAAGTGGAACGCCTGGTGCAATTGTGTAATCAGGATGAATCCCAATAAAATATGGCTAAGAAAATATGTTTGGCTATCCTGTTACTTTTTTGTTCATTATTACCTGCTTTGCGTTTGATACCGGATTCTGCCTTTGCTCCGGAAATTCAGGAAGGGTTAAAACCCAGTTTATTAAGTTATCCCCAAAGTGCAAAAGAAGATAGTATCTCTATTTATAATAATGGATTATACCTTCCTTTTGTCTCGCGTTCCAGTGTAGGTGACGCTGTTCTTGATATTTGCCGTTTGGGAAATGCCAACTATTCTTTATTGAGTTATCAAAGTCCTGATTATAAATTGAGAGGGGAACTGAATTTTATTGGGGGTTTGGAACCTGTTAAAAAGGATGAGAGTTACAGCTTTCTCTATAGAGGGTGGCAGTTGAAATCGCAATATGGAAAACACATAGAAATGAATACTAAATGGTGGAACGGAATTTTTTTGGGTAATCAAAAGGCAGCAAGAAATTCCTGGCTGGTGGATGGTTACTGCAATACCACCGATGAAAAACTGAACATTGATAATCTTAGCGGAGATATCAGCTACAATGCCAAGAACTTAACTCTGGCTTTAGGACGGGGAAAATTTCCCGTGGGCAATTCTATTAGCGGAAGTATCATTTTGAATGATGGGGTGAATGATTACGGTTATATTTTGGCTGAAGGCAGAGCAGGCATTTTTAGTATCTCTTTTTTGCACGCATCTTTAATGGCAGATAGCACTTACAATATATATAATGACCATTTTTACAACAACAAGAATTATCCCGATAAGTATCTGGCATTGCATCAATTTGGTTTTCATCCTTGTTCTAATTTGCATCTTTTCCTTGGTGAAGAAATCATCTATGGCAATCGTTCACCGGAAATTAGCTACTTTTTACCTAATGCTTTCTGGCGAGCAATTGAGCATAACCTTTGGGATAGAGATAATGTAATGATTTTTGCTGGAGGTTCTTATCGTCCTGTTCAACCGTTATTTCTTTATGCACAAGTTCTTATAGATGAATTTAGTTCCAGCAAACTTTTCAGTGATTGGTGGGGAAATAAATATGCTTTACAGGGTGGAATGCGTTGGAATGTTCCTTTTTCTTTACCGGAAAGTCCTTCTGCAGATATAACAACAGAAATTACAGCTGTCCGTCCTTTCACTTATACGCACTATTTGAATCATACGATGTTTTCTACTGATGGCAGACCTCTGGGCTATCCTAAAGGTTCCAATCTGGCAGATGTTTCTTGTCTTTTAAGTTTGCCATATAAAGATATTTTTCTTTGGCAGGGAGGTGTATCTTATTGCAAACAAGGAAGTTTTGGCAGTGACTGGAGGCAAAATTATCATAATGTTTTTAATACAGCGGAAGAAATTGATGAAGGTACGGCACATTGGTTTCAAGGAACAAAGACAGAAACTATTACCTTGAAAAGTAATGTCCTTATAGATATTTTTGCTCATCACCGTCTCCTTTTTGGTTTTGAAACCGCTCACCTTGATGACTGGCAAAATACCTTCTATTCTGCCTGGCAGTTTATTTATTAAGGGTTCAAAAATGAGAGTAGTTGATCGCCTTGAATTCCCGAAGCGGTATAAACCGAATCAGTTTATCCTGATTATTGTTATTGTTCTTGTTATTCTGGGGATTTTTATTCAACGCTCCGGTGTAAGAAGAAATGCGTCCCGAATTCAAATAAGCGATGTCCGCATCTCCAATTTCGGCACTCAATTTATAGAATTGGAATACACTCTTGCCAATACCGGTAAAAGAGACCAGGAAATTGCATTAGTGGCAAGGGTTTGGGATGTGGAAGGTGAAGAAATTGCCAGCGCTTTATTTAGTGTGAAAGTGAAGGCAAATAGTATAAGTAAACGGACTAAAATGCTGGATAAATTAAATCGGGCTTTAAAAGAAGGGGAAAGACCTTATAAAGCAGAAATAGCGCTCTATATAAGACATATACCTTAACCCGAAAGAACAACATTTTCGTCGTTCACTGCTGCAATATCTTTTACGCTACTTGCAAATGAATTTGGCATTGAAAACGCGTGATGTTAGGAAGGAAGAATGAATATCAAATGGCAGTTGGGATAAATTTTTGTTTATGCGGGAAGAATAAAAAAATTATAAATCTGTGTCATCTATGAAATCTGTGAAAGAATAATTTATCGTCGTCACTAATCATAAGCGCCAATGAAGATATTGTAAGAGATAAAATTGGGAAAGCACTAATGACTTCTGACTTAAATAAAAAATCCTGAAGTTGGAGATAAAATGTAAATGGAGGCAAACAGAAAAGCACCTGCTCCTTTTCTCTTGCCGGTTTTGTTTTGGACTATCGGTATCATCCTGGCAAAATGCTTCCTGCCGGGAATAAATTTTCAATTAATTATAGCCGGTGGATTAACAATTGTTGCTATTTTTATGCGTAAGATACGCCAAATTTTACTGCTGTTACTTTTTTTGTTTTTAGGTATGTTACGTTTTTCTTTATGCCAACAGGAAAGTTCTCAACTGGAGATGTTATTGCAGGAAAAAGAACACCTTCAGCAGGAAATAACTTTTAATGTTACAAGGGTCTTTTCAGTGGAGGAAAAGCGTTATGCCATAGAGCTTGATTCCCTTGCCTCTTATCCTTTGCAAGAAAAAATTATCCTATCTACAAATGAAAACTTAATCCCAGGCAGAACTTATCGTTTATTAGCGGAAATTTATCCCTTAACCCGCGATCCTATTTTGGATATTTATCCTAATCGTTATTCTGCAGTTGCTTATCAATTGGGCAAAGCACAGGAATTTCCCAACCTAAAAGTTAGCGCTATAATTGGCAGATTGCGTTATGAACTGCTAAGCTCTCTGGATGCTAAATTGGGAGAAGATGCGGATTGGGCAAAAGCATTGCTTTTTGGTGAATCGGGATTAAAGCAGGAATACATTACTCAGCTTACCGGAGCAGGAATTATACATTTGATAGTTGTAAGCGGAATGCATATCTGGTTTATTTATTTGATTATGGTTTCGCTGTTAAGGATGTTTTTTAAAAGGGAAATAGCGGAGTTTCTTTTTCTGCCGTTAATTTTACTTTATGCGGCACTCAATAACTGGGCTCCTTCTGTAACTCGTTCTATTATTATGATTTCAGTAGGTATTTTAGCCCGTTGGCTGCAAAGTCCAGTTTCGGGAGCTCAAACATTGGCGTTATCTTTGTTTATTATAACTCTCTTAAGTCCTTTGCAGTTGTTTAATATAGGACTTCAGCTTTCCTTTGTTTCGGTGCTGGTTATTTTTTACGGATTGCCCAATTTTCGTTTATTTTCCCGGGACAAAATATTGAGCAATCCTTTTTATAAAGTGCTTAATGATTTACAAGACGGTATATTACTTTCGGCGCTTATTTCCATAGCAATAACTCCTTTCACTCTCTATTATTTTGGGACTGCATCTTTAAATGGTATAATTGGCAATACATTAGGCATTCCACTTAGCGGAATATTGCTCCCGCTATCTTTTTTAGTGCTGATAACTCCTCAGAGCTGGTATTTAACAAAAATATTTGTAATAGTTTATAGAGCAGTTAATATTTTATGGATACGCTGGATGCAGTTTTGTTACAACTTGCCTTTTTCCCTTTCTGCCAATTACTTATCTCTGTTTCAAGCAATAGCTTTGGCAGTTGTTATTCTGTGGGGTTTTTTCCTTATTCGCGGTAAATTCAAATTTGCTTTGCAAGCCGTAATTCCTATGTCTTTGTTGGTTACCGGTTTTATGCTGATTCCTACTTGGCAAAAACCTGAGGCAAGTGTATATATTTTTAATTGCGGTGTAAGTGATTGCACTCTAATTCGTTTGGCAAATGGTGAAACAATGCTGATTGATACAGGTGGCACAAAAAAGAAAGGGTTTGCGGAAAATATTTTAACTAAAAGTGATTATTCCGAAGAAAGTTGGTTAAGTAAGAATTTACTTCCCTGGCTGGGCAAAAAGGGTATTAACAAAATTGACTATCTTGTTCTTACGCATTTACATAGCGATCATTGTGGAGGTTTGATAACCTTGCTGAATCATAAAAAAATAAAGCATATTTTTGTCAGCGATGAAAGCACCAAACAAGAGCTCTGGAACTATGCATCTAAACAGAAATATTTTGGAACAGCTCAAATACATACAGTTACTGATACCTGTTCATTCTTTTTAGGCAAGGCAAAATTGAAATTCCTGCATCCGGATAAATCCTATCATCCCTTAAACGAGAATAACTCTTCTCTGGTTTGCCGTTTGGATACAAAAAAGGAACGCCTTCTTTTTACGGGCGATATTGAAGCAGAAGCTGAAAATTATCTGGTAGATAACTATGCGCAAGAACTGAAAGCGGACTTTTTAAAAATCCCGCATCATGGTTCCCGCAATTCCAGTTCGTCCGAATTTTTACAGGCAGTTAACCCTCAAGAAGTTTGGATAACTGCCTCCAGCAGAAATATTTATCACTTTCCTCATCCCGAAACAATAAAGCGTTTACAAAAACAGCAAACCAAAATCCTCATCACGGGAAATGGAACTATCAGAAAAATGATTGACAGCAGAAGTAACTAATATAAAATGCCTTTATAAGGATGAAATAATGCAAAAAAATGTGAAAGAAGCGCTGTTATTAGATAAACTTTTTGCCTTGCTGGAAACCAATGGCGAAGTTATGGAAAGCGTAAAACACCAAAAACTGAATAAAAAGCACTACAGCTTTGAGGAATTGAAAACTCAAAACCGGAATACAGAAAATTTACTAAAGGCAATCAAAGAAAGTAGAGCATTGGAAGCAAGGTTAGAAAGTATTTTCAGTGAACTTTCCCTTTTGCCTATAAAGCATTTAAAGACCACCGAGCGTTTGGAACTAAATGAACTTTTTGAGATAAAATCATTCCTTTTCAGTTACTTGCATTTGCAGGAAATATTACAGGAACATAAACTTAATCACCAACATCCGTTACCGGATATGCAAAAAATATTTTCCCTGCTTGATCCCGAAGGCAATAAACTTCCTACCTTTCGGATTTATCCTTCCTATTCTTCTGTCTTAAAAAAGCTTACCCAAAAGCAGTTTGCTATAGCTAAGCGTTTGAAAGAAGCTCGGAAACGGGATTTGGAAAAGGCAAGAAAGGAATTGGGTATGCCTACTTTGAAAGAGGAATTTACTCTTTCCCGCAATCGTAAAGAACAACTGGAGGCAATTTTAGCATCCAAATATTTTATTGTGGTCTCGGAAGGGCTGGCAAATTATAATTTCCGCCTGGCTGATTCTAAAGAAACTGCTGATTTGAAAGCCGAACTGCATCAACTCTCAATTGAGCTGACGGAAGAGGAAAATATGATTTTATGCTCTCTTACAACTCAAATACAAAATGCCTTTAGTAATTTTGAGCTTGCCTATAACAGTGCCGGAGAATATGCATGGGATTTTTGCCTAGCTAAATTTGCTTTGCATTATAACTGTTGCCTGCCAAATATAACTCCTTCTTTTGAAGGTATTTATCTTACCGAAGCGGTTAATTTGCCTCTGAAACTTTTTCTGGAAACTCTACAACGTCAATACCAATTCCTAAATATTACAATGAGCAAAAAGGATAATCTGATAACAGGTCCTAATATGGGTGGCAAAAGCACTGCTTTAATAACTATTGGTCAAATGTGCATTTTGGCTTCACTGGGAATACCTTTGCCTGCTAAAAAAGCTAAATTACCTCTATATGATGAGGTTTATTACAATCACGATGCGGGAGAAAACAGTGAGACATTAAGTTCTTTTGCCCGGGAAGTTGTCTCTTTATCTAATATGTTACTGCGTAAGGGAAATAAACTTATTTTACTGGATGAATTTGCTAAAGGAACCAATCCCGAAGAAGGTGAAGCAATTTGTGTAGCAACGCTTAAGTATTTGATAAATAGTAATAATACTATCATTTCTGCTACTCATTTCAGTGCTCCGGCAGAACTTGCAGGTTTGGCTCATTTTACTATCAAAGGAATTGATGAACAAGGTTTTAAGCGTTTGGAAAAAATGCAGGACAGCAATTTGGAAACACGCTTGGCACTTCTTTCGGAAGCAATGGATTATTCTCTTTTACCTGTTTCTGCAAAGACAGAACCTCCTAAATGTGCAATTCGTATTGCCGGAATTTTAGGTTTACCAGCTGAAATTTTACAACAACTGCCCAAGGAGAAAAATGCCCAAAGTTAGTTCTCAACAAGTGCTTGAATTAGCTTTAGAAGTCGGACGCATAATTTTACAAAGCGGAGGAACTACAAACCGCGTGGAATTGATGATGAAAAAGGTCTGCAATTGTTTTGGCTATCCTGAAACAGAGTCGTATGTAACTCCTACCGGCATTTTTATCAGCATCAAAGATGAAAACGGCAATATTTTTACCAGTATTAAAAGAATAGAAAATCGGCGTATAGACCTGGGGAAAATAACTCGCATCAGCACAATGGTGAATTGTATGGAAGTTAAACCACTTTCCGAACAGGAATTGCAGGAACAACTGGTTAATTTTACAAACGAACTGAGAAAAATAGATAATGAAAACCCTTGGAGCCCCTGGATAAGAGACATCTGTGGAGGTGCCACAAGTGGATTTTTCTGCTTGCTTTTTGGAGGTTCCTGGGCTGAATTTGCTGTTGCCTTTTTCATTGGTGCAGTTGTTACTTTTGGCTTAAAATATCTGGAGAAATTGGCTTTTAATAACTTTCTGCTGAATGCCATAGCAGCAGCGTTGATTGTTATGTTGGCAAAAACATTGGATATCTTCATACCCTATATTCGTTTAGATAATATAATCATTGGTGGAATAATGTTACTTGTTCCAGGGCTATCTATTACAAATGCCATTCGTGATACAATGAGTGGAGACCTTGTTGCTGGAACTGCCAGAGCTGTAGAAGCACTATTTATTACAGTAGGAATCGTAGCGGGAAGTGCTTCAATGCTTAAAATTTGGTCAATGTGGGGTTATTGATGCGTCCGTTTGATACTTTAACTTTAATGCAATTTATTTGGGCTTTTTTAGCTATTTTAGGTTTTTCCATTCGTTCCAACTTAAAAGGGATACGAATTCTTTTTACTGCTTTAAGTGGAGGACTGTGTTGGGCTTTTTATTTAATTATTTTGTATTATAGCAAGTCCATGCTTTTTTCTGTATTCGTAGCTATTATCCTGGTGTGCATTTATTCGGAAATAGTAGCACCGCGTTTAAAAACACCGGTTTCCGTTTTTGTAACCTGTGCTATTATTCCTTTAGTTCCGGGAAGAGGTCTTTTTAATTCTATGCAATTATACATAGCCGGGGATAATTTGCACGCTTCCAAAGCTATTTTACAGACCCTGCTTATTGCTGGAACCATTTCCATTGCAATTGCTATTGTGTCTTCAGTAACCAATTTAATCAACAAACTGATGAACAGATTTTAGGAGCTTAATAAAATGTATAAATCAATAAAACAGCAACAATTGGAGCAAAGAATTCTGAAGCTGCTCTCTGGAAAAGCACTTAAAACAGCCGAGTGGCTTTTTACCAATCCGGAACTGCAAGCAGGTCAAGAATATGCCAATATTGTATCTATTAAGCGTTTGGGCTTTAATGATCACGGTCCTGTCCATATGCGAAAAGCAACTTTGAACGCCATTAAAATGTTCAATTTGCTTAATCAGTCGGGCATTAAAATGAATCTGGAAAAAGAAGGAGCAGGAAATGCGGATGATTCCCTTACAGCTGTAATTTTAGCTTCTTTGCTGCATGATTTGGGAATGGCAATTACCCGCGAGTCCCATGAATTGCTTTCTATTCAACTTGCTATTCCTTATATAGATACAGTTTTAAACACTTTGCATTCGGAAAATGAAATTGTTTTAAAAACCGCTATTCGTTCTCTTGCCATTGAAGGTATTTTTGGTCATATGGCAACCCATAAAATTCATTCTCTGGAGGCGGGTTTGGTTTTAATTGGGGATGGAAGTGATATGGAGAAAGGCAGAGCCAGAATTCCTACGATGCTTTCTTCTCAAACCAGAGTTGGAGATATTCACAGAACTTCTGCTTCCGCTATTCAAAAAGTGAAAATTTTTAAGGGGCAGGAAAAGCCCATCAATATTACTGTGGAAATGAATGCTTCGGTAGGTTTTTTCCAGGTGGAAGAGGTATTTTTTCCCAAAATTAATATCAGTCCGGTGAAACCGTATATTGAGCTTTATGCAGGAGTGACGGATAGAGAAATGCTGAGGTATTTGTAAGGTGAGAGGTAGAGAAGTAGAGAGAAAAAATTGAGATAGAACATTAGAGATACAATGAAAGTTATAGTATCACTTTAATTGTTCTTCAAATAATAAAATCTGCGTAATCTGTGGGAAACAAAATCTGCGTAATCTGCGGGAAATAAAATTTGTGTAATCTGCGGGAAATAAAATACGCGAACATTTCCTTCCCAAGGTTGTTTACAAAGCCAGGAAACGGCAGAAGGGCTAATTGGCTTGGGGGGAATATCATTCCGGGTGCAGAATTCAGTCATAAAGAACTCTGACAGAACAGGGATATCTTCAATCCGTTTTCTGAGAGAGAGAATTTATTTTTTAATAATTAATCTTCCTCAGGGTCTAAAATATTTTCTTCGTCCAGCAATCCCATTTTGTCCATTTCGGATAAGAAAAGCTCATTAAACTTATCGGCTATAATATCATACAATTCCTCATCTTCAATGGGGTAAAAAGTAACAATATCTCCTTCTCCGATCATTTGATAGATGTCATAAATATCTTCTCCTTCAGGTACTAAGGCAATATATTGTTTATCTTCATAGTCAATATGCCCGATAGGGATGTAATTTTGAATAGAGCCATCTTCGCTTTGGACGGGAATAACAAATTGCTCATGCTGACATTCTTCGTCACAGATATGTGTATCTGCAGGTTGGGTTTCGTTTTTTTCTTTTGGGGTCATTGGAGTATCCTTGTTTATATTTTAGTCATAATTTGGAAGGCATATTTTTTGGCAAGCCAAATCTTTGTTTTTTCGTAAAGCAGATATAGAAAGCAGGGAAAAGGGAAAGAAAATTGATTGACGGTTTTAAGCCCTGTATTTTTTAAGATAAACAAAACAAAATTAATATTCTGGAGGAAAAATGAATTATCGTGTGCTCGCGATAAATCCTGGTTCAACATCAACCAAAATTGCTGTTTATGATGACAGCACCCCCGTTTTTGAAAAGACCTTACGCCACGATCCTGAAGAATTAAATCAATTTGGAGATCTTTTTAATCAGACGGATTTTCGTAAGGCATTGGTTATGGAAGCGATGGAAGAAAATAATGTCCATCCCCAAAGTTTAAATGCCGTAGTTGGTAGAGGTGGTTTAGTTCGTCCTGTAAGTGGAGGAACCTGGAAAGTAAATGAAGCAATGTTACGCGATCTGAAAGATATTACAATTTGGGGAAGAAGTCATGCTTCCAATTTAGGTGCCTTTTTGGCAAAAGCGGTTGCCGAGCCACTTGGCATTCCCTATTTTATAGTTGATCCTGTAGCCACGGATGAAATGGAGGATATTGCGCGCTTAGCAGGCATTCCTGAAATTGAACATAAAAGTTTGTTTCATGCCTTAAATATCCGCTATATTTGTCGTTTACTGGCAGAAAAACTGGGAAAGAACTTAACTGAAGTTAATTTCATTGGAGTGCACCTGGGAGGAGGAATATCCGTTGCCGCCATAAAAAGCGGAAGAGTAGTAGATGTTAATAATGCTCTTTTAGGCACGGGACCATTTTCTCCTCAAAGAGCTGGCTCTCTTCCCATCGGCGATTTGATAGAAATGTGCTATTCGGGTAAATACACTAAAAAAGAGCTTACCACTTATCTTTCCAAGGGTGCAGGTCTTATGGCTTATTTAGGAACCGACAGCGGAATTGAGGTTGGCAAAAGAGTTGCAGAAGGTGACCAAAAAGCTAAACTTGTTTTAGATGCTATGTGCTATAGAATTTCCAAGGAAATCGGTTCCTGTTCAGCAGTGCTTGCGGGAAAAGTGGATGGAATTTATCTTAGCGGTGGTTTGGCATATAACGATTATATAGTAAATTTTATTAAAGAGCATACAAAGTTTATAGCTCCAATATATCTATATCCTGGCGAAAAAGAAATGGAAGCTCTCTGCCAGGGTGGAATTAGAGTTCTGAATGGAACCGAAGAAGCAAAGGAATATCCTTATTGAAATATTTCCTGATTATCTTTCTGCTTACTATTGGCATTTTCCTTAGTGCAGAAAGTTGGACTGTCCTTCTTTATATGGCTGCCGATAATAATTTGGCAGAAATGGGCAGGTTAGATATAAATTCTCTGGAAAGTGTTGCTCAACCTGCCGATTTGAACTTAATTGTGCAAGCCGACTTTCCGGAAGGAGCAAAACGCTATAAAATTCAACAGGATAATTCGGAACAAATAACTTCACCGGTTTTAGCAAACCTGGGAACAATCAATAGCGGAGATCCTAATACCTTAAATAGTTTTATAAAATGGGGCTTCAACCGCTATCCCGCTCAGCGCAAAATGCTTATTATTTGGTCACATGGGGATAGCTGGTACAAAGACAACAGCGGAAAATGGATTTGTCCCGATGATAATGCTCAAGACCTGATTAGTGTTTCCGGGGGAGAACTGGTTTTGGCACTTTCAGGAATTCCCCATTTAGATATTTTGCTATTTGATGCCTGCAGTATGCAAAGCATTGAAGTAATCAATGAAATTCACAGCTTTGCGGATTATATAATCGGTTCGGAAGACCTTGTTCCCCAATACGGTTTTCCTTATGAAGATATTATTCCCCTTTTTAATGGTGACTTTGATGAGCTGTTAGCGCAAATTCCCGAACTCTATGTTTCTTCCTATTTGCCGGGACAGGGTATAAATCCCGGAGGAGCTCTTTGGTCTGTTACCTGTTCAGTGGTGAAAACAGAATTAGTGCCTCAGTTTGTGCAACAGATAAAGAATTTTGCTATCAGCCAAAGATTTCTTGCCCCTAAATATTTTACTGTTCGCAATTCCTGCTATTCTATGAACACAGGACTCGCAGATGTAGATATCAGAGATTTTTTGGAAAAAGCACAAACGATTTGGACAAGCGGAACACAAAATTTGCTCTCTCTTTGGAATTCTATTGTTATCAGCAGTTGTTTTACCAATCCTGAAGAAACAGGAAATATTGGAACTGCGGCAATTTGGTTTCCTGATAGCAGATTCAATTTTGAAAACGGCTGGAGACAATATCATAAGCTGAATTTTTCTCGCTCCCGTTGGCTCAGTTTTGTAAATTCGGCTATCGGAAATGATACTTTTCCTCCTGAAACACCTATTCTCATCTCCCAAAATCTGATTTATAACACTTTGCAAATTTCTCTGCAGGCAAATCCCGATCCCGATTCCCTTTACTATGAAATAACCATAGACGAGGGACAGCATTTCCAATATTTTTATACTAATCCCGATAATGCTGTGTTTACGATTATGCTACAAATCTCCCAAAACGGAACTTATCAAATCCGAGCTATTGACCAAAGTGGCAACAAAAGCCAACCCTTAATTGGAAATTATACCTATTCTAACCCCCAGGCATCAATCATAATTAACCCGAATCCTGTTTCTGGAACTTCCTTAGCCGTTTTAAGGTGGTGGGCAAGTGAAGAGCTTGCAGGTAAAATTCAACTGGAAATTTATAACCTGAAAGGCCAAAAAGTAATAAATAGATATTTGGGAGAAGTAATTGCGGGTGAAGGCAATTTCCTGCTTTCTGCAGAACCGAAATTTAGAGCTCTGCCTTCCGGAGTTTACATTTTAAGATTGCACCTGGGAAACAGGAAATTTACAAAAAAGCTGACTATCTTATACTAAAATTATGCGTTTGGGAATAATGTGGATAACCTGTGGATAAGTTTTGTGGAAAGTCATCTACAAAATATAACAGCTATTATTTTCAGTCAGTTAATAAATTATAGTTATCCACAGAGCTTGTGGATAAGTCCCTATCTGATTAAAAATAAGAGAACTTGGAATTAAGGATAGTTGATGAGAGAAAATGTTGCCGTTCCTAAAATGAGTAATGAACATCTGCGCTATCTTTCTAAACTGAAACAGAAGAAATTCCGTTTGCAGGAAGGTCTGGTAATTGTTGAAGGGAAAAGAACTTTGGAACAGCTCTTTGCTTGGGACATTAAAGCTAAAGAACTGTATATCGTTGAGAGTGAACCAACCGTTTCGGCAGCAATAAGTTATACCGTTTCCGAACAAGGAATGAAACGACTTTGCGATTCGGAACAGCCGCAAAAAATAGCAGGTTTGTTTTCTTTGCCCAAACCCCGTAAAATAGCTTTTAAGAAAGCATTTTATCTGGACGATATAAGCGATCCGGGAAATTTGGGAACGATTTTCAGAATTGCCGCTGCCTTTAATATTGACTGTTTAATTCTTTCACCTAAGACCTGTGAAATTAGCTCTCCTAAAGTGATTCGTGCCTCTTTAGGAGCGGTGTATAAGGTGCCTTTTTTCTTTTGTGAGATGGAAAAGTTGCAAGAATTAAAGGCACATATATTTGCTTTGGATATGCAGGGAAAAATTCCTCTCACTAATTTTGCACCACCTTCAGAACCTTATATAGTTGCTTTAGGCAACGAAGCTAAAGGCATATCTTCCTCTATTTTAAAAATTGCCGAAGAAACACTCTGTATTCCAATGCCCGGAGAAATGGAATCTCTGAATGTATCTATCTCTTCTGCTATTTTAGCTTATACTCTTGCGGGAAATGAAGAATTGACAAAAAAGGGGAGATACAGGACTTGGTAATTAAAATATATTTTCTAAGGGAGGAACAGGAATGTTGAATATTGTAAATCAGAAAACGGGATGGATAGAAGTTATTTGCGGAAGTATGTTCAGTGGTAAAACGGAAGAACTAATTCGGAGAATCAGACGGGCTGAATATGCTAAACAAAAAGTGCTGGTTTTTAAGCCGGTTATTGATGATCGTTACGATGCCAATAATATTGTTTCTCATTCACAAATGCAGGCGCCTTCAATTCCGATAAATGCTCCCGGAGAAATTTATAGTTATCTGGATGACGATGTAAAAATAATAGCTATTGATGAAGCACAATTTTTTGATCCTTCCCTTGTTGGTATCTGTAATGATTTGGCAGATAGAGGTTATAGGGTAATTGTAGCCGGTTTGGATCAGGATTATAAAGGTGAGCCCTTTGGAAGTATGCCTCAATTAATGGCAATTGCAGAATATATTACCAAGAATTTGGCTATTTGTGTGGTCTGCGGTAATCCTGCTAATAGAACTCAACGCACAATTCATAAGGATGAACAGATTCTGGTTGGTTCCACAGATGCTTATGAAGCAAGATGCAGAAATTGTCATGAGGTTTTGGATTGATATATTCAACCAGCTTAACGGGTTCTATATTACTTTTTGCAGTTCGGATTATTCAGATCTATAATATTTTAATTATAGCGCGGGTTTTTGCTTCCTGGATAATTCGCAATCCGTATAATCGTTTATATCACTTTTTAATAAGTATCACAGAACCGGTTTTAGGACCAATCCGTCATATTTTACCTCCGATGATGGGATTGGATTTATCTCCGGTAATTGCATTTTTTATTCTTGATCTATTATCTCGTCTTTTAATTTCGTTAATTTAAGGTGGAGGAATTTATGCCCCTATTTCCTTTGGATATAAGACATCAGGAGTTTTCCACTGCAATGTTTGGTTACAGCAAAAAAGAAGTGCGTGCTTTTTTAGACCAGATAGCTTCTGAAGTTGAGGCATTTCAAAAACAGCTGGAAAAAGAAATTGCCCGTCAGGAACAAAAACAAAATGAAGTGAAACAAGAAGCATTACAAGCTGGTAGTGCTGTAGAAGAATTGAAAAGAAGAGAAGAATTAATTAGCCGAACTCTTGTTTTTGCAGAAAAAACCAAAGCGGATATTATAGCCAACGCTCGCAAGGAAGCAGAAAATATTATTAAGGAAGCAGACCTGAAAGCTAAAAGAGCTATCCAGGAAGCAAAACAGTATTTAAGCGTGCTGGAACATCAATATCTCCAATTAAAAGAACAGAAAAGACAATTCCTGATGCAGTTTAAGGTAGAACTCCAAAGTTTTCAGGATAGAATAAGTAAAGACCCTCTTTTAAGCAAAGATAGTGAATTGAGGTTAGATAGCGAATTTCATCAAATAAAAGAAGAAATTGTGCCCAAACCAGAAAATACGGAAACACAAAACGAGAAGAACAAATAAATGAGCAGTTATAAAGATACCTCTGCCTGGCTGAAAACCAAATTACCTAAACAACCACAAATTGCAGTTATTTTAGGAACGGGATTAAGTAATATGGCAGAAGTATTTCCGCTACTTTATTCTATACCTTATAATCAAATACCCGGTTTTGTTCAAAGCACGGCTCCTACGCATAAAGGAAATTTGCTGTTATGTGAAGTTAAGGGAATTCCTGTTATTTTTTTACAGGGACGCTTTCATTATTATGAGGGCTATTCAATGCAGGAAGTCGTTTTCCCGGTAAGGGTTTTATCGGCATTAGGAATAAAGGTTTTAATTGTTACTAACGCTTCCGGAAGTTTAAGAAAAGAACTGGAACCAGGAACTATTGTCCAACTGCAGGATCATATTAACTTTATGGGCACTAATCCCTTAATGGGAATGAATGATGATGATTTGGGCGAAAGATTTCCCTCTATGAATAAGGTATATGATCCGGAACTTTGTTTGTTGGCAGATAAAGTAGCTTTTGATTTGGGCATTAAAACAGCTAAAGGTGTTTATATAGCAGTTACAGGACCTTCTTTGGAAACAAAAGCCGAATGCTCTGCTTTTGCTTCTTGGGGTGCAGACCTTGTTGGAATGTCTACAGTTCCAGAAGTTATAACAGCTCGCCATTCAGGGCTTAAAGTTCTTGCCTATTCAATTGTGACTAACTATAGTAATCTGTTTCATAATTTGGCACATAGTCAAGAAGAAATTCAAAGAATTGCCGATATATCGGGAAAGCAGCTACAAAAGCTAATAGCAGAATTGATTTTAAGGTTAACAAGGACTTTTTCATTGACATCATAATTGGTATTATAATATTTGAATAATTTGATTTTTAAAAGAGCAAAACCGAAGGAGAATATAATGGCAATGAAGAAGTTACCACCTGAAAAATTGAAACACTATGAAGAAATTATTCGGGCTGAATTAGAGGAAAGTATTGCTTATATTGAGAGCATCAATAAAGAACAAAGTTTGGGTGCTCGTGAAAGTAGCGGTGATCTTTCCAGCTATGCTTTTCATCAAGCAGATCAAGGTTCGGATACTAATCTTATGGAGCAGTCGGTTATGATGCTGGAAAGCGAGAGAGAAAAAATTCGTCAGCTGAATGAAGCATTGCAAAGAATAAGTGATGGAACCTACGGTATTTGTGAATTTTGCGGTGAATTTATTCAGGATAACCGTTTGGAAATTATTCCTTATGCCACCTGCTGTGTTGCCTGTAAAGAGAAAAACGAAGATAAAAAAAGGCGGCAAAGGCGTTGAAACAACCTCGTACACAGTTAAAAACAGCTCCGGCTTATTTTATTATGCTGCTGATTTTAGTTTTGGATCAGTTAACCAAAACCTTGGTGCGAGTGAATATGCAAATGTATGAATGTATTCCTTTGTTGCAAAATTTATTTGGTGATACATTTATTTTAATTAGAGTGCAAAATAGCGGTGCTGCTTTTTCTTTTGGTTTTGGTAGTGATTTAGTCAACCGTATTATTTTTATCTGTGTAACGGTTCTGGTAGTAGGCATTATTATTTATTTATTACATTATGCTCAACACAAGATTCAAGTTATCGCTTTCGGTTTGATTTTGGGCGGAGCTTTGGGAAATTTGATAGACCGGGTTTTATTTGGACCGGTAACGGACTTTTTTTCTATGGATTTTCCCGATTTTATTATGGAACGTTTTCCCGTGTTTAACATAGCTGATAGTTCAATCTTTATCGGGGTGGTTTTGATGATCATTGATATGCTGTTTATCAAAGATAAGCCGAGCCCTCTTCCCGAAACAGGAGAACATATAGAAATCAGTGAATTTAATAAGGAGCTATAAATGAAGAATTATATTCTTACCTTTCTGGCAATTTTCCTGGTGGCAGGAATATCTGCTCAAACAGTTCTTTCCTGTCACGACATTCAATATACTACCGATCCTACAGGTAATTCGCCTTACTATACCCAAACAGTTACTGTTCAAGGAATCGTAACTCATATTATACCCAATTCTGCTTTTTATATTGCAGACCCAGAAGGGGGTGAATGGAGCGGACTTTATGTTTATCATAGAAACACCAGTAATGTTGTTAGTGTGGGTGATCTGGTAAAGCTTACCGGAACGGTTGATGAATATTTTAATTTAACCGAATTTACCAATGTAAGTGCTTATGAAATAATATCTCAAGGTAATCCTTTGCCTCCTTTCTTAGAATTATCTACAGCAGATATGCCTTCCGGAACTAATCATCCTGAAAATGAGAAGTATGAAGGTGTGCTGGTCAGATTTCAGGATGTTACAATTAAGTCCACTCCCGATAGCTATGGTCAATTTTTAATAGCGGATCACAGTAATATTTGGGCTATGGTAGATAATGGATTATATGCCATTCCAGCGAGTTCAATTGTTGTAGGTGAGAGTTGGTATATTATACAGGGAATTGTTGATTATCATAGTAGCGCAGGTTTTAAACTAAATCCGCGTAATGCCAGCGATATGATTAAGCAGGATACTATAGAGAATTCCATTATAAAAATAGTAAGAACCGATCCTACAACTGAGCCCACCCTTAATTCTGATGTTTCTATGAATTTAATTAGCACCAAAATTAAGTCCGAATGGGGAGTGATGAGTTATTCGGTTACTTTCAAAGTTAATCCCACCAAGCTTATTTTTTCGGGATTGGATATTGAGAATACTTTAACTCGTGAAATGCCTGATTTTCAAATTAGTGCCGGTGGAGATACTATCAGCTGGACTTATTTTTCTCAGGACGGGATTATTTATCCTGATAATGATGCTCTTTTAATTAAAATTCTGGTTAGACCTCTTGTTTATGGAGAAAACATAATTGACCTTGTCTCCTTTAAATATAATGGGACAGAAGTTAATAACCTGATTGATGGCTCTGTAATTGTTAAAGTACCGAAGAAAATTGCCTATCTGAATATTGGTAAACAAGGGGACAAGAAAAATATCTTCAATCCGGAAATGGGGGAAGAAATTATTATCAGCTACGGAACCAAAACCGGTTATCTTTCCAAAGCAGTTATAAGAATTTATGATGCTCAAGGTCGTTTGGTTTATACACCTGTGCACACAAATATAACTTCTGCCACAGGTATTCAGGAATTTAAATGGAATGGACGCGATGCCAATTTGAAATTAGTACCTCCGGGTTTGTATTATTGTCATTTGGAAGTTACCGATCGGAGTAGCGGGGGAAAAGACAATACAGTTCAGCCCATTGTAATTAAAAGTGCTTTGAAGTGAGGTTTATAATGAAAAAATTATTGTTTGTCTGTCTGCTTATAATCCCATCCGTATTACTTTTAGCTGTGTTTGATGATTATCAACCATCTGCTATAGCAAGAGGAATGGGTGGTGCCTATACAGCTGTTTCTAAAGATGCCAATGCTATATTTTTCAATCCTGCCGGGCTGATTAATACTACTTTTAGCGCTAAACTTAGCTTTTCACAGCTTTACAATCAGGACTTCAGTGAGTTGAAGACAGTTGCTTTGGGTTATAAACTTCCTAAAAATCTGGGAACGGTTGCTATTGGTGCAAGAGCAATGGATGTGGATTTTGAAGATGTTAACCTGATGAGTGAGCAGGTGTATAGTTTGGCACATAGTTTCATTTTACTGGAGGATATCCATTCCCGAATTTCTTTCGGTTATACAGGAAATTTGTACCTCTTAAGTATGGATGGTGAAAATGACGATACTGCCTTAGGAATAGACCTGGGAGCTTTAGCTGTTTTGCATTCCAGAACCCATATTGCCTTTGCTGTTACCAATATTAATAAAGCCACAATGGGTGATGAAAATCAAATAGACCTGCCCAGTAAACTGGCTTTAGGAATTGCTTATGTTCCTTATGAGAAAGTTACTACCTCTATAGAAGTGAAAAAGGACTTTGCCAAAGAAACGGAATTTATGGGTGGAGTGGAAGCGCATTTATTAGAACCCTTGGCAATTCGCTTCGGTGTCCATCAAAATCCCGCTACCTATAATGCCGGTTTAAGCATCTATATCCAAAATTTGGAAGTGGATTATTCCTTTACCTATCATAGTGTTTTGCCCGGAACACATTATTTTTCTTTGGGCTATAAATTCAAATGAGGGTTAGTATGAAATTCAAGAAATTAATTCCTACTTTTATCCCTTTTGCTTATGAATTGATCCATATTTATAAGCGAAATGCCAAACACGATCAAAATATCAGAAAAAAAGATCGGACAGCTGAAAAAATTGGTTCCCTGGAACATTTAATGGTTCGTCTGGAAAAAAAGGTTCAGCAAAACCGGGAAGTATACATCAAAAGCTTTAACAAAATAAAAATTTGGTTGGCAATCAATTCCATACTCCTGATAGCTATCCTCGTAAAACTGTTTATCGGATAGAACGAAAAATGAAGAATGATGAATGAAAAGCACCGGAAAGCTATAAATAACTCTCTGTGATTTAGACAATTACAGTGTTTTTAGGAGATAAAAAATTTCCCGATTTCACGGGGCATTATTGGAATTGCCTAATTGCTTGCTACATAGTCAATTCTCTAACGACCAAGTAACACTTCCCTAACACTGCAGTAGTTTCGTTACGGAGTTGTTACATAAATGTTACCTGGTCATAACAGGTTAAAGCAAGAAATAAGCATTGGAAGAGAAATATTTGGTAAATTACTGAAGATGCTTATAATTTCTTCAGGAGAAAAGAAAAGAACTTGGTCGTTTTGCTGAAATAGATGTAATAATCAATACTGAGAGAGAGAAAAAAGAAATGCTAATCCTATCTTCGTGTTTTGTTCTATTTTAGGCAAAATATGAGGTATCAATTACTGCTTAAATACTATAAAACGGAGTGAGGTTCTTTTGCAAGAATAAGTTGACAGATTAACAAGACAAAATTTTATGACATTAATGTGCGCCCTTAGCTCAATTGGATAGAGCATCTGACTACGGATCAGAAGGTTGGGGGTTCGACTCCCTTAGGGCGTGCCACTTTTTTCTTGCCAGCAGTTGCTGGCTTTTTTTTGTGGATTAATTATGGCAATGAAACGAAAAATCAAGAACAGATGGAATAATATTATCCTGATTTTCAGGATGATGTTGCGGTATTGGCATTATATGCTTGCTGGTTTCATTAGTATGTTGCTTTTTGCTCTTTTTAATGGAGTGAGCGTAACTTTAGTTATTCCCCTGTTTGATTATGTGTTCAAGCCGAATAAAATCAATTTGTTATACACCGATTTCAGCAGTTTTCTTGTAGCTTTAGGAGAGATGCTAAAACAGCATATCAGTTCTTCCGGCGGTTTTTTCCCGGCAATTCAAAATTATAGTGCCTTATGGGAAGATGCTAAAGTGCTGATGCTGCAAACGGATTCCCTTTCTTTATTGTATTTATTATGTATAGCGGTTTTTTTAGTTATCCTTTTCAAGAATGTCTTTTATCTTTTACACAAGATATTTTTTAATTCCGTAAGGGGAAGAACCATTCGCGATATACGCAATTATATGTTTTCCCGTTACTTAAATCAGTCCTTAACTTTTTTCAGTCGTCACCGCATTGGGGATGCTATTGTCCGAATGGTGGGTGATGTAGAAATTGTCAGTGAACAGCTAATCAATTCCTTTGTGAATGTAATTCGGGAAATGATTACGGTGCTTGTTTTTGCCCGAATAGCGTATTTATTGAATCCTGTTTTGCTTCTATACAGCATTATTATTTTACCGGTATTTTCTTTAACGATAGGTTTTTTAGGCAAAAAGATAAAAAAATATTCCAAACGCATTCAGGAACAGCTTTCCAATCTCTTCTCTAATGTGGAAGAAGTGCTGAATAGTATGAAAATTGTGCAGGCATTCAGACACGAACAATATGAGAAAAAGAATTTTGAAGCAATCAACAATAAACATTATCATATGTGGTTTAAGGCACAATATTACGGAACTTTGAGCACTCCCATTTCGGAATTAAATACTGCAATTACCGGCATAATAGTAATCATTATTGGTGGGAAAATGATTCTTACCCCAGGCAGCAGTTTTTCTTTGGGTGATTTTACAGCTTTCCTTTTTGCTCTGTTTTCTATGCTGCATCCGCTAAAAGTGATTACTCAGGTCTATACTGATATTAGGAAAGCTCTTGTTTCGCTGGATAGAATTGGCTTGGTACTAAATCAGGAATCCCGCATTCAAGATAAACCTGATGCCATTACCAAAGAGACCTTTGATAGCGAAATAACTTTTGAAAATGTAACTTTTGGCTATAAAGAAAACAAACCGGTGCTCAAGAATTTTAGCTTAACTATTCCTAAAGGCAGTAAAGTTGCCTTTGTCGGTGCCAGTGGTGGTGGAAAAACAACCATTGCCAACTTAATGAACCGCCTCTATGATGTTACTTACGGAGCCATTAAAATAGATGGTATAGATATAAGAGATATCAAATTGGATAACTTACGCAAGTTCTTCGGTGTTGTAACTCAGGATTCCATTCTCTTTTCCAAATCCATCAAGGAAAATATTGCTTACGGAAGCCAGGAAGAGGTTAGCGACGAACAAATCATCAAAGCTGCCCAAATTGCTAATGCGGAAGAATTTATCAATGAAATGCCGAATAAATATGACGAAGTTCTCGGCAGCAAAGGTTCAGACCTTTCCGGAGGACAAAAACAACGACTTTGCATCGCGCGTGCTATTGTTGGAGACCCTCCTATTTTAATTTTTGATGAGGCAACTTCTGCACTTGATACAGATTCCGAACAAAAAGTGCAAATGGCAATTGATAAGGCAACCCAAAACAGAACCGTTATCCTAATTGCTCATCGCCTTTCTACAATTCTTAAGGCGGATAAAATTGTAGTTTTGGAAAAGGGAAAAATTGTAGGTATGGGCACACATCAGGAATTAATGCAAAATTGTCCTCGCTATCAGCATCTCTATAATTTACAACAGGGTAAGTAAGTTACAAAAAAGGCAGAAAGGGGAAAATCAATTATGAAGATAAGTGGCTTTTCATTTGTGCGCAATGGAATAAAACTATACTATCCAGTGGTGGAGTCCATATTGAGCATTTTGCCTATTTGTGATGAATTCGTAATCGCAATAGGTAAGAGTGACCCTGACGATGATACTAAAGAACGCATTTTGGCATTAAAGGAACCGAAAATAAAAATTATTGATACAGAATGGGACCCGAAATTGTGTAAAAGGGGAGTAATTAATGCCTGGCAAACTGACATTGCCAAAAATCAATGTCAAGGTGACTGGCTTTTCTATCTACAAGCGGATGAAGTCGTTCATGAAAAGTATTTACCGGTGATTAAAAAACGCTGTGAAGAACTGTTAAACGATAAAGAAGTGGAAGGTTTACTCTTTGCCTATAAACATTTTTGGGGTGATTATTACCACTATCAAAATGGGCATGGCTGGTATCCTTTTGAAATAAGAATTATCCGTAACGACCCACATATTCATTCTTATCAGAGTGCTCAATCCTTTCGCTATTTTGAATATTATGATAATCCCAGGCAGGAAAAAGGTACCCGTAAACTGAAAGTTGCTAAAGTTGATGCAGAAATTTATCACTACGGTTGGGTACGCCCTCCTCAATTAATGCAAAACAAACGCCGGGCTTTGGATTCTGTGCACTGGGGGAAAGAAAAAGCAGATGCTTATTATAATAATGCACCTCAATATTTTGATTATGGACCTTTGTCGCTATTGGCAGTATTTAATGGAGCTCATCCTAAAGTTATGCAGGAAAGGATTTCCTGTTTTGACTGGCAGGATAAATTGCAACTTACAGGCAAACCCAATCCTTATCGTGAACCACATAAGCACGAAACCTTTAAATACCGCTTTTTAACCTTTATAGAAAAACATTTTAATAGCGGTAAACAGATTGGCACTTTCAAAAACTATATTTTATTGAAACGATGAGTATAAGCTTAATTATTCCTGTATTTAATTATTTGAACTTACTGGAAAAATGCTTGTTTTCTGTGTATAGACAAAGTGTGCAACCGGATGAAATTATCCTTTCCGATGATGGTTCGGATGAAGATATTGTTGCTTTTTATAACGCTCAAAAAAGGAAAACCGCAATTCCGCTTATTTTAGTGAGACAGAAGCATCTTCAATTTCGCGCTGCCAGAGTAAGAAACAACGGTGTTTCCGTTAGTAAAAGCGATGTTTTGGTTTTTCTGGATCAGGATATTGTGATTCCGCAAGATTATTTAAAATGTATAATGGCAAATCTTAACCGGAGAAGATTTTTAAGCGGCTATCCTGTGCGTTTGAGTAAAGAACAAAGCGATAAATTAACTTTTGAAATTATAGAACAGAATAACTGGGATGCAATTTTAACTGCAGAACAAAAGGGAAAAATACAAAAACAGTATAAAAAGGACTTTCTATCCTATTTGCTTTTTCGTTATCTACATCTTGGTGGACACGGGGCAAAATTGCGAGGAGGTGTATCTGCTATCTTTAAAAGTGATTTTGAATTGGTTAATGGATATGATGAAAACTATATTGGTTGGGGGAATGAGGATGATGATTTGGGTAGACGCTTACAGGAATTAGGAAAAAGCGGTTTTAATTTTGTGTCTAACCAAATCCCTCTTCACCTGTATCATACACATTATCACGATCCGGGTGAAAGAAAAAATGCCAATTATAGCGAACGGTGTAAAAAAAAGATTTCACATAGAAATTATAGGTGCCAAAAAGGATTAAGTTCTGTTCGTAATGATTTAGAGATATTAGAATGAATAGCTTAGGGCGAGTATTAGGTTATCCTTTTTATTATACGGGGGTTTTAGCCGATAAGATTTTACATTGGAATAATCCCAGTTCCCTCTTTTTTTTCTTTCCTCATTTTCATACTGGAGGAGCAGAACAGGTTCATCTTGACATTTTGCGTATTTTTGCAGACCAAAAACCTTTTATTATAATTACTAAGAATTCGCGTAACAAAACCCATTATCAGGCAATGCAAAAAAGCGGAAGATTGATTGAAATATACAAATACCTTAATAACACAAATCGTTTTATAGTAAAGAATTTCTTCTATGGATTTCTGGCTTCAATGATAAACAGACATCCTAAATCAGTAGTTATTTCTGCCAACAGCACTATATTTTACGAATTATCTCACTATCTTACTAAGAGTTATTTAATTAATATTTTGCATGGTTTCTACGGCATAAATCCTAAAATCTGGCTTTTGGCTACTCCCAAAATTAACAAACGTATTGTTGTCTCTCAAGCAGTATATGATGAAGTGCAACAGTATTATAAAGCTAATGGATGGGAGGAAAAATATAATAGTCGCTTAAAATTAATCTACAATTCTGTTCCTCTCTGCGATGATATTTCCCCTAAAGATTATCAAGCACCCCTAAAAATTGTTTTTATCGCGCGCCAGGCAAAAGAGAAAAGATTTTACTTATATCAGCAGGTAGCTCGTAAAATTATACGGGAATTTCCGAAAATAGAATTTTACTGCATTGGCGACCATATTAATACCGAGCCCGTAATAAATTTAGGGGAAATTTGTGACCGTCAGATGTTGTATGAGACAATAAAGGATTTTCATATTTTAATTCTATGTTCTATTTCCGAAGGTTTTGGTTTAGTAATAGCTGAAGCGATGACATGTGGTCTGGTTCCTCTGGCTACTGATGTAGGAGGAGTGAGAGAATCCTTTCAAGATGGAATAAATGGTTTCCTAATTAAATCCAAAGAAGAACAGGAAATAATAGATGAATTTATCTCTGATATTAAGGTATTGAATTCAAGCAAGAAATTATTACAGCAGATGAGTAATTCAGCTCGGGAATATGTGCAAGAGCATTTTAATTATGACCGTTTTAAAGTTGAATACACCAAAGTAGTTGAAGAAGGCAGAAATCGGTAAATGGAGCAACTTTCTGCAGTTTTGATTGTAAAAAACGAGGAAAAAAATATTGCCCGCTGTTTAAAATCTATTTCTTGGGTGGATGAAATAGTGATTTTGGATACCGGTTCCAGCGATGAAACAGTGAATATCTGTAAACAATTTGGAGCTAAAATATATTATTTGGATAAATGGGAAGGTTTTGGCAAAGCTAAACAGCAAGCAGTAGACCTTGCTACTTTTGACTGGATTTTGTCTATTGATGCTGATGAAGAAATTAGCCCTGATCTGCAAAAAGAACTGCAGGAGCTGAAAAATAAAAGATTTGAGAACACTGCCTGGCGGCTAAAAAGAAGGTCTTATTATTTGGGTAAACCAATTCATTTTTGCGGTTGGCAAAATGATGCTCCATTGCGTGTATTTAACCGTAAGCAGGGAAAATTTAACGAAAAACTGGTTCATGAAGGAGTGCAGACCTCGCAAAAAGTTAAGTCCTGTAAGCATTATCTTTATCATTTTACTAATCCTACAGCAGAAGTTCATTATACTAAAATGCGTTTGTATGGAGAATTAAGTGCCAAACAGCTTTATGCGCAAGGCAAAAGAGCTAATGAATTTATTGCCTGGGTTAGAGGCATCTTCAAGTTCATTAAAATGTTCATTTTCCAGCTGGGTTTTCTGGATGGTTCCAAGGGTTTTTTACTGTGTAAAAATTCCGCTTGGGGCGTTTGGTATCGTTATCATCTTTTAGGGAAAATGAAAAAATGAAAGTTCTTCATATTGATGCGGAAAAACATTGGAGAGGGGGTCAACAACAGGCAGTATATCTTTATGAAGGTATGCTTAAAAGTGATTATAAATGTGGTTTTGTTTGTTGTCATGGTTCTCAATTACAGCAGTATTTTGAAAAAAAAAGGTTACCTCATCATTGTCTTATGTTCAGAGGTGAATCAGATATAATTTCAGCTTTTAATTTAGCTCGTCTTTGTCGTCGTTATTCCTATAATATTTTACAATTGCATAGCAGTCATTCTCTCAGTTGGGGACTTTGGGCAAAGTTCTTTTATCCGAGTTTAAAACTTGTAGCAACCAGAAGAGTTGACTTTCCTATAGGTAAAAATCCTTTATCCGCTTTTAAGTATAAAAACAGAGCAGTTAATAAAATTGTTGCTGTTTCGGATAATATTCGCAAAGTTCTAATTTCCTGTGGTGTTCCTTCTGAAAAGGTTGTTGTTATTTATAGTGGAATAGACCTGCATAAATTTGATACTGTTCAGGTTCCGAAAGATTTTCGCCAAACCTGGAATATACCTGAAAAAAGCATTATTGTTGGAACTGTAGCTGCTTTTGCAGGACATAAGGATTATCCTAATTTTCTAAAATCTGCTTCAATGGCTGTAAAAGAAAATCCAAACCTGTTTTTTATGGCTGTTGGTGGAGGAGATTTACTTTCCGAAATGAAAAATCTTGCTCAAGAATTAGGTTTGCAGGGACATATTGCGTTCACCGGCTTTCAAAAAGAAGTGGGACATTTCTTAAAGGCATTTGATATCTTTGTTTTGGCTTCCTATCTGGAAGGGCTTGGTACTTCCGTTTTAGAAGCAATGAGTATTGGACTTCCTGTAATTGGAACAAAAGCAGGAGGTATTACGGAAATGATTATTTCTGGGAAAAATGGTCTTCTTGTTCCTCCTCAGAATCCTTCAGAATTATCTAAAGCAATATTATATTTGGCGCAAAACCCTTTATTGAGAGAAGAATACGGCAAAAAAGCGTTAGAAAGCGTCCAAAATTTTGATAAAGAGCGAATGATAGCTAAATATCTGGAGCTATACAAATCACTATGAAAGAGCCGCAAAATATTCTAATAGTGCAAACAGCTTTTATTGGCGATGTGATATTAATTACACCTTTGATAAGAGCTACAGCAGAACTGTATCCCCAGGTAAAAATAGATGTAATGGTTGTTCCTGATGCGGTTAAGTTACTGGAAAATAATCCTTATGTTAATGAAGTAATTATAGATGAAAAACGCAAAAATGTGGTTATATCTACTTTGCAACTGATTAAGCAGATTAGAGAAAAGCATTATGACCTGGCTATTTCTCCGCATAGTTCTTTTCGGACTCATTTAATTCTTTACTTAAGCAAAATTCCTGAACGCATAGGTTTTAACAGAGGTTCTGCTACCTGGATGTTGACAAAAAAAGTAGAGCATCCTGTCGGACCGCATAAGATAGTTAAAAACTTAGGACTTTTGAAAACTATAAGCGAGAGAGAATTTGATTTGCAAACAGAACTTTTTCCTTCCGAAAAAGATAGGCAGAAAGCGGAAAAATTACTTCAACCCTTATCAGGAAAAACAATAATAGCTGTAGCACCGGGTTCTATCTGGCAAACCAAATGCTGGGAACCGAATTCTTATATCTCACTCTGCCAGAAACTTTTAGATAGTGGTTATGCCATTGTTTTAATAGGAGGGGAAAGCGATATACTCATAAGTGATGAAATAGAAAATGCCTTGGGGAGAAATAATACTAATCTAATAAATCTGGCAGGAGTTACTAATTTATTGCAAAGTGCTGCTGTAATTGCAAAATGTTCTTTAATGATTTGTAATGATAGTGGAGCAATGCATATTGCCAATGCTATGCAGACGAGGGTTTTTGCCTTTTTTGGTCCTACGGTTCAGCGTTTTGGCTATTATCCTTATCGGGAAGGAGACAGGGTTTTTGAAGTGGAACTGGAATGTAGACCCTGTGGTAGTCATGGCAGTAAAAAATGTCCTCAAAAACATCATAACTGTATGAAACAGATAGAAGTAGAGCCGGTTTTTAAGGCAGTAGAAACTACCTTGAGATAGGAGAGAACGATGGCTTTTATAATAGATGCGCATTGTCATTTAGCCAATTTGGATGTGCTAATGCCGGTTAAACCCTTAATGGATGAAACAAAGAAATTTGGCTTGGACTTTTGGCTTTCTTCTGCACTTACAAAAGCGGAAATTACCTGGCATCAAAAAAAACCTGATAAACGCATTGCCTATAGTGCTGGAATTCATCCTAACTACAAAGAGTGCGATTTGGAACTGAAGGATATTGAAGAACTTTGCATAGAGAAAAAAATTTGGGCAATTGGAGAAATCGGTTTGGACAGAAACAATCCTGATTTTGCAGGTCAACTGAAGATATTTATAGAGCAGCTGGAACTTGCTAAACAATACAATTTGCCAGTGGTTTTACACCTGGTAGGGCATATTAGCGAAGCATATAAACTGCTGAAACAATATAAATTGCCCTATCTTGTTCACGGTTATGCAGGTTCCTTACAAGGTTTTATGGAACTTTTACGCTTAAATTCCTTTTTTACTATTTCCGAACGTTTATTGAAGTGGGATAAAAAAGAGCTTTTAAGAGCTATGATAGATAGTAAACGCTATCTTTTTGAGACAGATATTACCCGAGATTATGTGCAGGAAGAAGAAACTAATCCTCTTTTGCGCTTAAATACTCTTATTTCTTCTGTAGCTAAATTTGCAGAAATTCCAGGAAGTAAATTAATAGAACAACAACAAAAAAACTTTAACAGCTATGAATAAAGCGGATTTTTATAGAACAGAGCTATTAGTTGGACAACAAGGAATGCAGAAATTAGCCCTAACCTGCGTTGCAATTATTGGTTTGGGTGGAGTTGGTTCTTATTCTGCAGAGGCCTTAGCTCGTTCTGGAATAGGGAAATTTATCTTGATTGACTTTGATGTAATTGAGGCAACTAATATCAACAGGCAGATTTTAGCTTTGCATTCCACAATTGGTAAGCCCAAAGTGGAAATAATGCAGAAGAGGATTCTGGATATCAATCCACATGCAGATGTGATTATTTATAAGGAATTTTTAGACAAGGAAAATCAGGAAAGATTACTTATGGGAGCGGATTATTGTGTAGATGCCATTGATAGTTTGGGTTCCAAAATATGTCTATTGGAGTATTTGATTAAAAATGAAGGCAAATTTATCAGTGTGATGGGAGCGGGAAATCGTTTAGACCCTTTTCAAGTGCATCTTTCTACCATTGATAAAAGCCACAATTGCCCTTTAGCAAGAAGAGTAAGAAAACTATTAAGCAAGAGAGGTGTTCAGAGAAATTTTCCCTGTGTTTATTCTTCCGAGTTGCCCCTTGTTCCTGAAAAAAATAATGATATTTCGGAAGAGGGAGTTATTGATAGAGCAAAGCAAAAACAAGTTATTGGTTCTATCAGTTATTTACCTGCCGTAATGGGATTGATGGCTGCGTCTTATGTAATAAGGGATATATTAAAAGATTGATGTTGTATCTGATAAAAAAAGAAGAAAAACATCTTGTCGTTCTCTGGTAACTAAGCTTTTTTCGTTACCATTCAATTATTTGTAGCTAATTAAACTACAGGAGGTGGAACTACAAGGATGTATTTTTTCCGGGATCAAAGTGTTGAGCAAATTGATATGCTTCAGGAGTGTCTATATCCAACCATTGATTTGCTTTATTTAAAGTAATTGACTTTATGCGCTTTAACGGTATCAATTCTGCAATGGCATTGCTGATAGAGTCCTTTCCTTTGGCAACTGCCTTTTCAACCGCGGAAAAGAAATCCGGTTCCAAACGGAAAATTCCACAATCAATAGCATTGTAATCAGTCAGTTCTTTTCCGATGGCAATTATGTAATCATTTTCAGTTTTTACTTTGGTAGCGTCATCAAGATCAAAGTTTTCCGTTATAAAGGGGTCAACTAAAAGCAGGTTTATGCGTTCAGGGGAATCCACAATTTGTTTCAATGCTTCCACTTTTACCAGGTGATCAGCCATAGAAAGGAGAAAAGGTTCAGCTATTATATAATTCTTTACTTTATAAACCGAAAGAGCATTGCCTTTTTCCCATTCAAGGTTTTCCACAAAAGTAACTGGTAAAGACGGGGGATTTTTCTGCAGATAATCTACGATATAATTCTTCTTAAAACCAACTACTATAATCAGTTCCGTTATTCCTGCCTGTTTTAGCTGTTCAATAATAGTGGAAAGAATAGTTCCGTTTTTATAGGGAAGCAGGGTTTTAGGAACTTGCTTTGTAGTTTTCCAAAGGCGACTGCCAATTCCAGCAGAAATTATTACACCTTTCAAAATTTACACTCCATTTTCGTGACCGCCTTCATAGTATAATTCTTCCATTTTTTCTACAAAACGGAGAGAGGCTTTTCCATCCAAGCCATAGAAATAGCGTTGACGGTATTCATCCGCTTTAGCAATCATATCTAAAGTAGGATTGAGAGCTGTAGCAATTGCTTCGGGAAGCTGTTTTCCGCTTTGGATATGGGGATAAGCGCCTTTTAAAAACTCCCGGTTATCAATTTCCAACAGAGGTTGACCGTCCGAATGATTAAGTTTATCGCAAGCAAGGTCATAAACAATACCAAATTTATTCAAAGCAATAAAATCAAAAACCGTGCTGGATGCTTCACTGATAACTGTATCAGCAGCAGCATAATAAGGGACAATATTAAATTCTGTAAAAGGTAAAAGCACGGAATGGGAATACTTTTTCACCCTTTTTTCAAAAATGCGATGTTGTTTATGCGGGGCATATTTTCCCATCCAGCTGTAAGGGTGAAGTTTAATTATTAAGTTATAGTCCCTGGTTTGCTCAAAGATGTCATCTTTTATTTCATACATACAGGTTGGCTTATAAGTGGGAGCGAAGAGGACTGTTTTTTTAGCGGGATTAAGACCCCAGCGTTGCAAGACCTCTTCTCTATTAAATTTACCCTGAAAGTAATAGTCCAATTTGGGTAAGCCGATTAAATGGACTTCGCTTTTTCCCAAATAAGGGCATTTTAACAAGGAATCAACTCTATGTTGTCCTTCCACAAAAATCTGGTATTTAACCCCAGGAGAGCGAGCTAAATTGCGATAAAGTATGTTTTTAATTCCTGTTCCGTGATTCAGAAAAATCAATAGTGTTTTTCCATAGTCCTTTGCATTGCGAAGTGTGTCACCAGAAATTACAATATCAAAGCCCTTGGTTTCGTTGGTAAAACGGTAGCCAAGTTTTTTCCAGTCCTTAATTATCTGGTTCCGATAGGGAAATTCAAAAATGAAATACTTTATTTTTTCCATATCCAACGAGAACCAGACATCGTATTTATCGTTATTCAGCAAGAGGTCTATAATCGGATCAAAGGCGGACTTATGATAGGCATAACCTATTCTGAACAGGAGTTTTATCTTCTTCATCGTCTGTTTAATCTGCTAAAAGTATCAAAATAGGTATGGAGACAAGCCCCATACAAGAAAATTACATTTCGTTATAATACTCCAAACCCAGATGAGTAATAAGGTCTTCTTTCATCATATAACGCAGAGTATTTTTCATTTTCATCTGCTGAATGAAAAGATCGTTTTCAGGATAGAGCCCGGGAGCCGTCATCGGAGATTTCCAGAAGAAAGAAAGCCATTCCTGAACTCCGGACATATTACAGCGCTGTGCCAAATCAATTAAGAGAATTAAATCCAACAAAACAGGAGCAGCAAGAATGCTATCTCTGCACAGGAAATTTATTTTTATTTGCATCGGATAACCGAGCCAGCCAAAAATATCTATATTATCCCAGCTTTCTTTATTATCGCCACGCGGGGGATAATAATTGATGCGGACTTTATGATAAAGGTTTTTATAGAGTTGAGGATATTTTTCCGGTTCCAGAATCGTTTCCAGCACGGAAAGTTTACTAACTTCTTTGGTTTTAAAGCTTTCGGGGTCATCAAGCACTTCACCGTCTCTATTACCTAAAATATTTGTAGAGAACCAACCGTGAATCCCTAACATTCTGGCTTTAAGCCCTGGAGCGATTATAGTTTTCATCAGGGTTTGACCTGTCTTGAAATCCTTACCTGCAACGGGAACTTTTTTCTCTTCCGCCAGTTTTCTCAGAGCGGGAATTTCCAGATTTAAGTTCGGAGCTCCGTTCAGAAAAGGGATTCCCATTTGCAAAGCGGCATAAGCATAAATCATAGAAGGTGCAATTGCCGGATGATTATCGCGCAAACCCTGTTCAAAACTTTCAAGAGTATTATGAACAGGATCCGATTCTAAATAAACCTCTGTAGAAGCAGCCCAAGCCATAACCAGGCGGCTGCAATTATTTTTTTCCTGGAAGCGTTTGATATCATCCATCAGTTGCTGAGCTAAATCCATTTTATTGATTCCGGTTTTCACATAAGTGCCGTGTAATTTTTTTACATAGTTATTGTTGAAAACTGCCTTTTGTGGTTTCAGAGAACGCAGTTCCGGTTCTATTTTTTCCAGCAGTTCTTTTTCCAGAACTCCCGCTTTTAAAGCAGCTTCATAAGCATCGTATTCAAAAATATCCCAAGCCATAAATTCCAAATCTTCCAAATTAGCTAAGGGAACAAAGTCCTTTATTAAAGGAGTTCTATTTTCTGTTCTTTTACCTAAACGGATTGTGGACATCTGAGTGACCGAACCAAAGGGCTCGGAAATGCCTTTTTTAATTGCTTGAATGCCAGCTACAAAAGTTGTACTTACAGCTCCTAAACCGACTAACATAACACCAAGTTTGCCTTCTGCAGGTTTTATTTCATTACCTCTAAGCATTTTTTCTCCCTTTTTGTTGCTTATTTTTATCCAGTAAATATATAAATGCATAGGTGTCAAGCATAAATGTTTATTTTACACCGAGAACACTGAAGTTACCTAAAGTAACGAAAGTGTTGTCGGAGAACAGTGTTTTTCTGGAAGATTGAAGTCCTATTCAACCAAATAAACTTCACGCAGATTGCGCTGATTACGCAGATTTTTTTATTTTTTTATTACAGATATTAAATCCTGCTGATCCGGTTGATCCAGTTATCTGCGTTCTATTATTATATTTTTTAGGGTCGTCATAAGTCCTCACTGCTAAATCAATTTGTAATAGGTGTAAAATTTTTGAAGGCAGAGACGACTCCTGACTTGCAATTATTTTGGCAGTGATTAGCTCTGACTTTCCGAAAATAAATTCAGGGGAAAACACAGGGAAGTAAGTAGAAGCATAACATTCTGAAAATATGTAAAATAGAAGTTCTTCTTTAGGAGCATTACTTACCCATTGCTTACCCATTACGGATGGCATTAGCAATGGGTAAGCAATGGGTAAGCAATGCTCCCTGCTGAAAAAGCTTGACGGAATATTTTAGGAATTACATAATGTATTTTGAAGATTGCTAAAGTGCGAGGAAAGAATGAACGCCGATGTGATTATCATCAATATCAGCCAGTTAGTTACTCTTGCCAATAATAGTAAACCACGCTACGGTAAAGAGATGGAAGAAAGTGCTATTATTACTGATGCGGGGATAGCCATAAAAGGTGGCAATATTATTGAAATAAACGACAGTAAAGCGATAGGAAACAAATATCTAACTTCCGAACTTGTAGATGCCGAAGGGAAAATTGCTACTCCCGGTTTTGTGGATTGTCATACTCATCCCGTTTTTGTCCATACTCGCGAAGATGAATTTGCTATGCGTTTACAGGGAAAAAGTTATGTGGAAATAGCCAAAGCAGGAGGTGGCATTTTAAGCACAATTCAGACAACCAGAAATGCAGATGAGGATTTGCTTTTTGAATTGGCTAAAAAACGCATCCTGAAAATGATGCAGTTAGGAACTACAACCCTTGAGGCAAAAAGCGGTTACGGATTGAACACCCCAAGCGAATTGAAACAATTACGGGTGATTAAACGCTTGCAGGAAGAACTCCCGATTGATATTGTCCCTACTTTTTTGGGTGCCCATGAATTTCCTCCAGAATATAGAAATAATCATTCCGGCTATGTAGAACTCCTTTGTAAAGAAATGATTCCTGCTGTTGCGGAACAAGGAATAGCTGAATTTTGCGATATTTTTACAGAAGCGCATACTTTTAATATTGAGGAATCGCGCCAAATACTTACCTGTGCAGGTGAACACGGACTCAAATTAAAAATGCATTGTGATGAGATTGAGCCCATTGGTGGTGCAGAACTTGCAGCGGAACTAAAATGTATATCAGCAGACCATTTGGGTTCTGCCAGCGAAACAGGAATTAAAGCACTCAAAAAAGCGGGAGTGATACCTGTTTTATTACCGGCAACTTTATTTTCCTTACAGAGCAAGACCTACGCTAATGCCCGTCTGATGATGGATTTGGGACTTCCTGTTGCCATAGCTACGGACTTTAATCCCGGAAGTTGTAACTGTGATAGTATGCAGTTTACTATGTCTCTTGCCTGTTTGCAAATGGGGTTAAATCCTTCCTCTGCTTTATGTTCAGCCACTTTAAATTCTGCTTATGCGCTGGATAGAGGTAATCAAATCGGCTCTTTGGAGGCAGGAAAAAAGGCAGATATTATTCTTTGGGATATTCCGGGGATTAATTTTATTCCCTATCATTTAGGTTCTTCTTATGTTGACCGCGTACTAAAATGCGGAAAGACAATTTATAAGGCAACTTAAATGCCAGAGACAACTCTAAACAGCTATCAGATAATTAAAACCGTTCACAGCTCCTTGAGGTTTTCTCTCTATCAGGCAAAACAAATGGAAACCGGACAAATTGTTTTGCTTAAAACCCCTGATACACAACGACTTAACGATGAGCAACTGAAACAGGATTTGATGAATGAAGCCCATACCCACCTTAAACTTAGCCATCCCCAAATCAGAAAGGTCTATGAAATCAGAGAAGAAAAGAGAACTGCTTATTTGATTGGAGAATACATTGAAGGAATGTCTCTTTCTGCCTATCTGAAAATAAATTCCGATTTCCTACCCATTGAACTTACCCTTTCCTGGCTGAAGCAGCTTTTAGAGGCACTTTCCTATGCCCATAAACAGGACTGTATCCATTTGAATTTAAATCCTTATAATCTCATTGTTGATAATGCTAACGATATGCACATAATCGGTTTCGGGAAAAACCAGGATGCCTATAAAACAGCTAATGAAAAAAATGGCACCTATCATCCTCTTTTATACCTTGCTCCGGAACTTTTTCAGGCAGGAATTGCTCTTCCTCAATCCGATCTATATTCTTTTGCTGTAATCGCTTATCAAATTCTTTGTGGAGTTGTTCCCTGGAGAATTGACCTGCAGCTGAGCCCGGAAAAACAAAAACAGCAGTCACTTTGCCGGGCTGTTATTATGCCGGAAATTTTGCATAAACAGGTTCCGGACTGGCTTTTTACCGCTTTACTGCAATGTTTGAAACTTGATCCTCATCAACGCTTTGCCAATGCGGAAGAACTTATAACGGTATTTAACGAACAGGAAAATTGGCTGCCGAAAGAAGATGAAAAGGTGGAAAGCGTTCAGAAAGTTGAGAAAATTGAGAGCATTGAAGAGGTTGAGAAAATTGAAAAAGTTGAGAAGGTTGAGGAAACAGAAAAAGAGGAATTGCCAAATTCCCAAGCGGAAAGCTCTAAAACAGAATTTGCCACTCCCATATATCCTGCTCCCGAATCTTTCATTACAGAAATAAAAGAAACAAAAAAGCTGAAAAAGACCTTCAAAGTTCTTATCTCGCTGTCTCTTATCATAATTCTGTTTATTATTGTAAAATACATTGCTTTTGACAACAGAACAAAATTTACTTCCGTGGCAGATAGCACTCAAGTGGAAATTTCGGAAGAACCACTAAACGAAAATCTGCCTATTGCAATGGTTTTGGTGCCTGCAGATACTTTAGTGATGGGAAATATTTCTCCGGAAGCGGAAGATGATGAATTTCCCCTTATAACCATTGGCATTCCTGCCTTTTACATCAGTAAAAAGGAAATCAGCCAGGCAGAATGGATGATGGTTTTTCCTAATAATCCCGCTCACAGTAAAGATCCCGAACTGCCTGTGGAAAATGTTAATTTCTACGACATTATTGATTTCTGCAATCAGAAAAGTATTCTGGACGGTTTTGAGCCCTGCTACGATTATTATGATGATGAAGTTGTGTGCAATTTTTCTGCCAATGGCTATCGTTTACCTACTGAAGCTGAATGGGAATTTGCTGCCAAAGGCGGAAAAAGAAATGATTTCTTTGTCTATAGTGGCTCTGATAAGGCAGATGAAGTCGGGTGGTATAACGAAAATAGCGATGCTCAAAGTCATCCTTCGGGACAAAAAAAACCTAATCAACTGGGAATTTACGATCTGAGCGGAAACATTTTTGAATGGGTGTGGAACTGGTATGTGCCTTACAGTTCACGCAATTATGACCCTTATAAGGGACCCGATAAAGGAATTGATAAAGTTATTAGAGGCGGTTCCTGGTATCATAATGCTTCTGAAATGAGAGTTACTAACCGCAATTTTGCCAAGCCCTACACTAAAAATGCCTATCTGGGCTTCCGCGTTGTAAGAACTTATAGCCCTCGTTAATACATAATCACTATATGCTGCCTGGCTAATTTGGTAGGGATTTTTACTTTTTTATATGATAAACACAAATAATACAGTTGGCGAAAAATGGGTTGGCAAAATCTGATTTGCCCAAGAAACTGAAGATTTCTAAAGGGATTTTTACCACCAGGTTGAAACCCGTTGTTAGTATCTGTCGTTCCTACGGAACTTATTCTTAATAAAAGAGATAAGATTGTTTACTTGGCACTTTTCACCGGGTTGAAACCCGTTGTTAGTATCTGTCGTTCCTACGGAATTTTTTTCTTAACAAAAGAGATAAAGTTATTTTCTTGGCACTTTTCACCGGGTTGAAACCCGTTGTTAATATCTGTCCGGAACTTTTTCTTAAAGCATTATTTGGTTTTATTTTAAATAATTACCAGATTGAAAATGTATAAATATATTTTTATCTTACTGGATTTGTGCTTTCACAGAAATGACAAATGGCTGAACATTCAAAAAATGATATTATTTGGGAAAAAGCAGTATATGCCTGTCTTTCCTTTTTACATTGACAACAATGGCACTATTCAGGAATTGGCTTTCTAATGGTAATATAGCTAATATATTCCTTTTGGTTTTGCATAATAAGCATCCGAACTATTCAGACACTAATTTTGGAGAAAGGTGATGAGTAAAAATAACAAAACGGCAATAACCCCTACCCGGGAAGAAAATTATGCCGAATGGTATCAACAGGTTATAAAAGCAGCTGATATGGCTGAAAATAGTGAAGTTCGCGGTTGTATGGTAATAAAACCCTGGGGCTATGCAATTTGGGAAAATATTCAGCGTGCACTGGATAAAATGTTTCGGGAAACGGGACATCGTAATGCCTATTTTCCTATTTTCATTCCGAAAAGTTTTTTTGAAAAAGAAGCTGAACATATAGAGGGCTTTGCAAAAGAATGCGCTATTGTAACACACAGTAAATTAGAAGCAGATGGAAAAGGCGGTTTACAATTAGCCGGTGAACTTACCGAACCCTATATTGTGCGTCCTACCAGTGAGACAATTATCGGCGCATCTTTTGCTAAATGGGTAAATTCCTATCGGGATTTGCCTCTCCTGATAAATCAATGGGCTAATATTGTCCGTTGGGAAATGCGCACGCGTCTTTTTTTACGCACTACGGAATTTCTTTGGCAAGAAGGGCATACAGTGCATGAAACAGAAAAAGAGGCAAATGAAGAGACCTTAAAAATGCTCAATGTATATGCTACCTTTGCGCGTGACTATCTTGCCCTGCCTGTTATTCAAGGTGAAAAAACCGAAAGTGAAAAATTTCCCGGAGCTGTAACTACATATTGTATTGAAGCAATGATGCAGGATAGAAAAGCACTGCAATCTGGAACTTCTCATTTTTTAGGACAGAATTTTGCCAAGGCATCCGAAATCAAATTTCAAAACCGCAAAGGAGAAATAGAATATGCCTGGACTACTTCCTGGGGTGTTTCTACGCGTTTAATAGGAGCTATAATTATGGCTCATAGCGATGATAACGGACTTGTTTTGCCTCCGAAAATTGCTCCTTCTCACATTGCTATTATCCCTATTTATAGAGATGCGCAAGAACAAAAACAGGTGATGGCTTTTGCGGAAAAGGTTCAAAACCAGCTAAAGGATTTATATTTAGATGATGTTCCCCTTTATACTGAATTGGATACAAGAGATATGACCAGCAGTGAAAGAAATTGGTATTGGATAAAAAAAGGCATTCCTTTGCGCCTGGAAATAGGTCCTCGGGATATTATTCAGGATTCTGTTATGCTTGCCAGACGCGATAAACAACCACAAGATAAGCAGTCAGTAAAGATTTCCGACCTCACAAATTATGTTCTTCAAACTCTGGTAGAAATGCAACAGGGCTATTATCAACGAGCTTTGGTTTTTAAAGATAAATGGACAATGGAAATTGACGATAAAGAGGAATTTTATAGATTCTTTACTCCTAAAAACATTGAACAACCGGAAATTCATGGTGGTTTTGCCAGTTCTCACTGGTGTGGAAAATCATCCTGCGAAGAAAAAATTAAAGAAGACCTGAAAGTGACTATTCGCTGTATCCCTTTTAACACTAAAGAAGAAACGGGAAATTGTATCTGCTGTGGTAAACCTTCTACACGCAGAGTAATTTTTGCCAAAGCATACTAAAATGAATGCAGCTATTATTACTATCGGTAACGAAATTCTGATGGGTAAAACCATCAATACCAATCTGGCATATTTAGGTTCGGAACTTGCCAAACAAGGAATTTTTGTAGAATATGCCCTTACCGTAAAAGATGAACCAAACGCTATAAAACAAGCACTGCAAGATACCTGGGGAAAATATAAGATAGTAATAACTACCGGTGGTTTGGGTCCCACAGAAGATGATTTAACTAAATCCGCAATTTCTGAATTCTTTGGTAAAAAGCAACACTTTGACGATAATATTTGGGAACATATCCAAAAAATGTTTGCTTTCAGAAAAATACCATTACCTGAAACCAATCGCTCTCAGGCAATGGTTCCCGATGATTTTATTCCTTTAAGAAACGACCTGGGAACTGCTCCCGGATTGTTTTATCGGGAAGGGGATTTTTTGTTCTTCGCTTTACAGGGTGTTCCTTCCGAGATGAAACATATTTTTGAGACACATATCAAAGATATTATTACCCAAAATTGTCCTGATACCAAGCCACTATCTATAAAAACATTAAGAACTTACGGCATAGCTGAATCCCGACTGGCTGAGTTATTTACTCATTCTAACTTGCCGGAAGGTGTTTCTTTAGCTTGGCTTCCCCAAATTGGAAGAGTTGACTTGCGCTTTTATGGAACCGATGCTAATAAAGTTGAAGAAGCGGTTAAAAAAGCACTGCCGGTTATTAAACCTTTTGTTTGGGGCTATGATGAAGAAAGTCCCGCAGAAATTTTATTAGCGCTTTTGTGGAAAAATATCTACACTTTAAGCGTTGCGGAATCCTGTACCGGTGGCTTGGTGCAAAAACTGATAACAGATATTCCTGGCTCATCTAACTCCTTTCTGGGTGGTGTGATAGCATATTCCAATGCCTTGAAAAAAAATCTGCTGAATGTATCCGATACAGTTTTAGAGACAGAAGGAGCGGTTAGTGAAACCTGTGCTTTGCAAATGGCTGAAGGAATAAAATCATTGACAAAATCCACCTGCTCAATTTCTATAACTGGGATTGCAGGTCCTGATGGTGGAACTGCAGAAAAACCTGTAGGAACGGTGTGTTTTGGCTTTATAGCCGCTGAGAAATATTGGTCTAAAAAACAATTCTTTACCGGGGATAGGGAAATTATCCGGATTAAAGCAGCTGATTTTGCTATCCTTTCTTTAATTCAGCATTTACAAGGCAGGAATGATAATTGAATATCTTAGTAATCGGCAGCGGAGGCAGAGAACATTCTATTGCAGAGTGTTTTGCTAAAAGCAAACAGATAAAAAGGGTTATTGTGGCTCCCGGGAATGCAGGAATTGCGCTTCAATATGAATGTGCAAATCTGCAAACACAAGAAGAGATATACAATTTTTGCGTTCAGAACTTAATTGACCTTGTCTTTGTCGGACCCGAAAAACCCATAGCAGATGGTTTAGCTGATTATTTAAATGAGAAGGGAGTTGCTGTTATAGCTCCTGTTAAATTTGCCGCCCAATTGGAAAGCAGCAAGATTTTTGCCAAAAATTTGATGCAGGAAAAAGGTGTTCCAACTGCCGCATTCAAAATAGCTAAAACCATTCCTCAAGCATTAGAACAAATTGACTACTTTGGCTTTCCAGCGGTTATTAAAAATGATGGCTTAGCTGGAGGAAAAGGAGTTTTCGTGGTTAAAAATCCGGCTGAGGCGCAAGAAGCATTAAAAAAAATTCATTTTAGCGAAAAAGGAGTTGTTGTAGAAGAATTTTTACAGGGTTGGGAGGTCTCTTTATTTGCCATTACAGATGGCTGGGAGTTTAAAACTACAATTTTTGCTCAGGACCATAAACAACTTTATGCCGGTGACAAAGGTCCCAATACAGGTGGAATGGGTGCTTATGCTCCAGTTTATGAAGCGGAAAAATACCGGAAACAGATTGAAGAGGAAATAATTAATCCCATTCTTATGGCAATGCGCGAATTGGGTCATCTTTATAAGGGAATTCTCTACTGTGGACTGATGATTACTAAGGAAGGACCGAAAGTTATGGAATTCAATTGCCGGTTAGGAGATCCTGAAGCACAGGTTGTTTTACCTTTACTGGAGACGGATTTTGTAGAAATCTGCCAAGCCATTTTACAGGGTGAGATAAATTTGGTGGAACTAAAATTCAAAGATAAAACCGCATTAGGTGTTGTTTTAGCTTCCGAGGGTTATCCTTTTGCTTACAATAAAGGTTTTCCACTTTCTTTACCTGCAGACCTTTCCGGAATTTATTTCTCCGGAGTGGAAAAAGGTGAAAATGGACTTGTGACCTCTGGTGGACGTGTTTTATGTGCAGTTGGAATGGGAAAAGATTTAAATGAAGCCAGGGAAGAGGCATACAGCAAAGTTCAACAGATAACCTTTGAGAACAGAATTTTCCGCCAAGATATTGGATTACATAAAAATACCTTTTATAACAATGGAGATAGCTAATATTATGCCAATGTATTATATTAACCGGGTGAGTAACCTGTTTCGTTCCCTTTCCTGCAGAAAAATTTTATTCTTCTGCCTTAGTTTTTGCCTGCCTGCCTTAATTATGGCAGAGCCAATAACTCTTGTTTCTGAAAGTCAGGACATACTTGCTATTAATTTTGAGCTTCCTGAATATGAATTAACCAAAGTTACAATAAATGGACAGAACTGGGAAAGAATTGTTTGTAGTGATGGCTCTTATTTCAGTAATGAAGGTTTTCCTAAATTGATAATGTTTTCTACGGCTATAGCAGTTCCTGTAGATGGCGACTACAGCTTCAGTATTAAAAGCAGCGAATCCAAAACGCTGACGAATATAAATATCATCCCTTCGTCAACTCTGGTAATTGAAGGTGAGGAAATAAACTATAATAATAAACCGGACTACAAAGCTTATGCCAATCGTGAACTCTATCCTGTTTCTCTAGCGCAGAAAGGTGAACCTGCTTTTATAGGTAACCGCAAGTTCATACCTTTGCTGATTTATCCTTTTCAATATAGAGCACAAAGCAAAGAGCTGATTGTGCACTCCAAAATATCTATAACTGTCTATATAAGCGGAACAAAGAACGCAACTAAAAACTGGCAACTGAATCCAAATCCTCTTGATAATGCAGACCCGCCTTTTTTCTTGAATGAAAATAGTTCTAAAACCTGGCGTCTGGAAAAAACTCGGGACATAAATTATTCTGCACCTAAAAATAGTATTTCAAGCATTAACGAAATCCAGATTATTGTAGATAAAGAGGGAATCTATAAGGTCAGCTATCATTACTTGATGGATTATATAAATTTGATGGCTGATTCTTTGCAGATAGTGATGAATTGGACACCTGCAAATGTAGACCCGCGTTATCTGGAATTAACTGATGAATATGGACAGGTGCCGATTCACTTTGTAGGCGAAAATGACGGTGTCTTCAATGAAAATGACTATTTTGAGTTCTATGGTGATAAACATAAAGGTGACACTTGCTATATGGATGATTATACAAGCGAAAATGTATATACCCTGAAACTGATTGATCACTATGGGGCAAGAATGGCTGTGGAAAATGGGGGTTTGATTGAATCCAATCCTCTGAACTATATTGTTCCTGATGCTTATGAAGAAACAGTTCACTTTGAAGAACAACTGGTAAGCGATAAACTTGGTAGGGGCTGGAGTTCCAGTACCCCAAATTTCTATCGCGAAGATGTTTGGTTCTGGAAAAAAATCAATGCTCCCAATCTGGAAATTGTTCCCGTGGAACTGCAATATCCCAAAGATACTACTACCCGCTTTGCTTCTGCCAGAATTTGTTTAATGGGGTTAACTTATTCCGAAACACTAACCAGCGGACAATATGATCATGAAGCATCTATTCGTTTGAATCAGGCAATGGTTAATTCGCATACATGGATTGGTCAAACGGAAAAGATATTTGAAAATCAAAATCATATTTCCAACACCTTTTTGAGGCATGGAACCAATAACTTCTATATTGCCCTTTCCGGTAATACTGTAATGACGGATAAAGAACAGGTAATGCTGGATTGGGCTGAAATTAAATACTGGCGCGAATATAAAACTGACCAGGATTATATCAAGTTTACAAAGCCCTCCAATCGTCCTGGTGGTTTATATCAATTTGAGGTTAGCGGTTTCAGCAATCCTCATATTTCGGTTTATAAAATCGGTTCCAGTATCTTCAATTCTGCTCAGATAGAGCCGTTTAATATTAATGGTGATGCTCCTTGGACGGTTACTATTCAAGATAGTGTTTTTTCCGAAGCGGTCAGATATTTTGCCGTAACTGAAAATATGAAAAAAACTCCCAAAGCAATACGCCTCAATTTTCCCAGCGACCTGAAAAATCCTGATAATAGTGCTGATGTAATTGTTATTGCACCCTGGCAATTTACTTCAGTAGAAGGAACTTTGCAGTTGAAGTCCCTCTGGGAATCCGAAGGGCATACAGTAAAAATTGTAGATGTTCAGGATATCTATGATGAATTTAATGCTGGTATTACAGGTGCTGAACCAATTAGGGACTTTCTTCGTTATGCTTATAACAATTGGAGTTCACCTCAATTAAGCAGTGTTATTCTTTTGGGTGAAGGAGTTGATGATACCAGGGATAACAGTCCTTCCCGAATATATAATCTCATTCCGGTTAAAAAGACCTGGACTTATAAACATGGTGCTACGGCAAGTGACCCCTGGTATGGATGTATTGTAGGAACAGATATTGTCCCCGATATATCTATTGCAAGAATTAGTATCTGGAAGGAACAACAAATTTTGGATTATGCTGCTAAGGCAACTGCTTATCGTAACAATCCACAAACCTCTCGTCTTTGGAACAGTCATTTAACTTTCACTTCTGGGGGGAAAATAACTGATAATAACGATATCTTTGCTCAACAATCAGAACGTATAATCCGTAAAACTATTCCTGATGAATATAGAGTCACCAGGGTTTATACTTCTACTCAAACTGTTAGCTCTGATTACTTTGGCGGAACTTTCAATCTGAAAGATGCTATTAATTCCGGAACTCAATATGTTCAATTTATGGGTCATGGCGGGGGTAGAATTTGGGCAGATTATAACCTCTTCAATTTTAATGATGTAGCAACGCTCAACAATCAGACCTATCCTGTGGTTTTATCCCTTGCCTGTTATGCTTCCGCTTTTGATACAAACGGAATGGCTTCTATTAGTGAAGCATTAGTTCTTCAGCCCAATAAAGGAGCTATAGGCACTGCAGGTTTTACTGGTCTGGGTTATTTAGACCATGATGAAACCTGGGGTATGGCATACTGTGATGCTCTTTATAAACATAATTTTGCCAATATCGGTCTGGCAAATATTTTTGCTTTAGCCCGCGCTTATACTACTATCTATTCACCTGCAGCTATTTATGCCCTTATCAACGGTTTTGCCTATTTAGGTGATCCTTTAATCAAATTGAAGAAGCCTATAAAAGATATACCTATTTTTGCAGATAACTATGTGCTGAACCCGGGTGATACATTACGCGTTAATGCTACTTTCCCCACCGGTGTTAATGCAGGCCGTCTGTTTATTATGAAAGAGAGTGGAAAGATTGTAAATGTCCCTTATGATTTACCTGTCTTTCCGAACGGGAATTGGACAGCTACTTATGTTAATACAAATCCTGCAGCCAATAACTACACCCGTAAAATTATGGTTGCCGGTTATTCCAATACTGATGAATATATAGGGCTTTCCCAATTTAGTGTTGGTAGACCTAATATTATGCATCATCATCTTAATCCTCCAGAACCTGCCTGGTCGGATTCTGTCTTGTTTACTGCCAAGGTCTTTAGTCCTTTACCGGTTAACAATATTATCTGCAAGGTCAGGACAGATAGTGTTTCTACCCAAATTAACTGGCTTCAACTTCCAATGCAGAGGTCTGAACAAGATAGCACTTTGTATGTAACTACCCACTATCTTGGTAAATATCCTACTGGAAAAGAGATATTTTTCAAGTATGTTATGGAAACTGAAACAGGTATTGCAGAGAGTTTCCTAAAAAATTACATTGTTCGTGGTCCTGATCTGTTTCTGAAAGATATTAAACTGGAACAAGAAGGAAATTCTCTGGTCCTGAAAGTTTTAGGAACCAATATTGGCAATGCTACTTCTATAACTACGGATTTAAAGTTATATACCGGAACAACTGAAAGTAATCTTACTTTGTTTTCCACTCAGAATTATTCTCCTTTGGAAGTAGGAGAACTCCGTTGGGATACTATTCCTCTTGCCGGCTTACCTAATGCCAATCTTATTCTGGAAGCAAGAGTTAATACTACTAATGCTTTTTCTGAATGGCATTTCTTTATCAATACCAATAACTATATTCGCTTACGAGTTCCGATGAATTATTTCTTGGTAGATAGTTCCAGTTCAACTCACAGCAGTATAGATAACAATCTTCAATGTTCAATTCCTCCAGGTCTTGTTCCTGCAGGTAGCCAGGTTCTTTTTGCTATAAATACATTAAATGCCTTACCTCCTCTTAATCAACCTGATGTCCAAAATATTTTACTTAATGCTCCTGACGGACTTACAGGAAATCAACATTCCATTCCCTACGAAATAAGTTTCTTGGGAACCGGAATTACCGATTCATTAGGTGTTTTGAACGGAGGGAAAAAACTTTTTCTTTCCTTCAATTACAGCGCTACTGATTCCCTAACTCAAGCACAGGAAAGCGCTAATAACTTCAAAATATATCGCTATAACGCAAAATTCCAGAAATGGATTTTAATAGGCAGTTTTATGGATCAAAGTCAAAATAAGGTCAGCTTTGAAGTGAATCGCACAGGTATTTACAGTATTTTTCGCAATATGGATTATACTCCTCCAAGCATAGATGTTAATGTTGAAGACCAGGAATTTACTGTTGGTGGATATGTTGCCGGTAATGGAGTTATTTCACTCTTGCTTTCCGATACAAATGGTATTGATGTAATAGATAATTCTATCTCTCTGTTTTTAGATGGAGTTCCCATTCCGGAAAAGGACTATGTAATCTCCATCAATCTGGAAAATATCAATAGAATCCCTATTAAATATCAATTATCCTTAGGAAAGGGAATACACGAATTAAAAGTTCAATGTCGTGATTTGAACGGCCGTCCTGCAAACCGGGATATCCAATTTACCGTTAATGACAAATTTGATGTTATAAACTTAGCAAATTACCCGAATCCCGTTTTAGGAGCCGGAGGTGAAGGTGCTGCTTTAGACCCGAAAAATGAAGGCAGAACTCGTTTCACCTATGTTCTTACCGATGGAGCAGATGAAGTTACTATCAAGATTTACACACTCAGCGGCCGCCTGGTTAAGACCTTTAAGAACCTTCCGGTTGGAGTTGGTTATCATGAATATCCCCGTTCAGTTTATGGTTGGGATTGCAAAGATGATAAGGGTTACACTTTGGCTAACGGGGTTTACTTTTACCGGATTATTGCCAAAAAAGGCAATAAAACCATTGAAAAAACCCAAAAAATGGCAATTCTGAATTAGGGAGACCAAAATGAAAAAGATATATATCCTATTCGCACTTACCCTGATTTGCTTAACTCCACTTTTTGCAGGACGTTATGCCGGCGACTTTATGATGATTGGTTCCGGAGTGCGTGCTTTAGGTATGGGTGGTGCTTTTGCCTCTCTTGCAGATGATGGTTCTGGAATTTATTGGAATCCTGCCGGTCTCAGTTTTCTTACCGATTCCGAGGTTTCCGCTATGCATTGTTTCCTCTACAATAATCTTGCTTCTTACGATCATATAACTTATGCTCAACCCTTGCCCAATGATGTAACTATTTGTCTGAATGTTACTCGTTTAACGGTTAGTGACATTCCCCATTTTGATGAAAAGTATCTCATCGGCACTAATGTAGACCAGCGGATAAATAACAGCTTATATCACTTACCTGGTGTTCCCGATAGCAAATTTTCCAGCTATGACGATCTCTATCAATTCGCTTTTTCCAAGAAAATTCATTATGATGCCAATATGGGTTGGTTGTTTTTTGCCGTTCCTTTTGATTTCGGTTTTGGAGGAACGGTGAAACTTATTAAAAGGTCTATATGGGATAGAACCGGAACAGGAACCGGACTTGACATTGGTTTTAAAGCAAAGACCGACCTTGCTGTTATTTTCGATTGGGAAGAACTGGGAGATTTACATTTCGGTGTCAATTTTCAAGATATTGGTGGAACAGATATCACTTGGGATACTCCCAGTAAAATTAGTGACGAAGTTCTCTTTAATACTAAAACCGGCTTAGCAGTAGTTCAACCCTTACCTAAACTGAAATCCGTTGTTACCTTGGCTTATGATTATGACTATGTGTATGGAGGAACTAACCATTTTGGTGTGGACTGGGAATATGATAAAAAGGGTAATTTGCGTCTTGGTTATTATGATAATAGTTTCAGTGCAGGTGCTACAATAAAACTTTACGGCGTTATGCTTGATTATGCTCTAATCACGAATCCTGTCGGCATAAGTAACCGTTTGGGATTACGGGTTAGATTTTAAGGAGAATAAAAATGCGCAAGATAATTATCTTAACTACACTCTTATTACTCGCTTTGCTCTTTTCTTGTTCAGGAGATGATTCTCCCGAAAAAGATAAAATTCCTCCTACTACACCTAAACTAATTTCACACCTTGGAGATACGGGTGATGATCCCATTATTGTAAATGGAGTAACAATTTCCCTAAACGATGATAATAATGGCATTGATACTGTTCCCGATGGCAACTGGATAAAAGTTCCCTGGGAAAAATTCGTAGATAATGATTTAAGCCATGTAAAGGTCTACCGCTATTCCGAATCCGACCCTGAACCAAAATTAATTAATACTGTTCCAGCTTCGGAAGATTACTATCTGGACCAAAGTTCCTTGGTTGAAAGAGAGTGGTATTACTATTATATTGAACTCTACGATGCCAGCGGCAATTTTAGCGTTTCGGACACCGTTTCCTATGCCATTTTAGCTAAAAGTATTCTCAGTTCTCCAGTTGAGGGGGAAACTATTAATCAGGACACGGCAAAATTATGTTGGGAAAGAGGAGATAGCCAAACCAACAAATTTCGTATCCTGCTTTGGGATAATCAAACCGGTGATCTGGTTTTTTCTTACCCTTATTATTATACTCCTAATGAAGAATTTCCTTCACCACCAGAATTTCCTTTTCCTCGTTTAAATCCACGACCTCCAAGTGGCCAGGTTTTTCGTTGGCGGATAGATGCTTTTGATGACGATCCGGAACATAATTTGGAAATGGGTTCCGAGTCGAAAGAGCGAACCTTGATAATTCAATAGGGATGGCAGTCCAACCTTGAAAAAGCATATAATAACCGGTCTGGACATAATGAAGTTACAGAAAAATCTTGACTTGAACAGCGATGTTCAGAATGTTACACAAATTAAAAAGAGAGGATAATGTGAAGAGATTACTGTTAGTGTTTCTACTCATCAGCTTTTCCCTGGTTTTATTCAGCCAGCAGACGATTAATTTTACCCCGTCTTCAAATATTTCTGCTTATACTTATGAAGGTATCCGCAGTGGTGTGGAAAAGCTGAAAATGAATAATTATATCTTGGGTCAGGTCTATAAACCCGGCTTATATACTGTTCCTGACGATACCGATTTTTTAACCCTGCTTTCCTTGGCTGGAGGTCCTAAAGAAGATGCCAAACTTACTAAAATAAGAATTGTGCGTCCTTCTTCCGAAGGTGAAAAGGTTATCTGGGTAAATTTTAAGAAATATCTGGAGACGGGTGATCCAACCCTTATTCCGGAATTAAAACCAGGTGACACAATCGTTGTATCAGGAACCATCTTCTATGCCGTATCTAAAGTGGCAAAATTCCTCTCTGATATCACTATAGCTCTGGGCGTTTATAATATCATAACCGGATTTAAATAAGGAGGGTATTCAATGCTGGAAAATGAAAATAATCAACTCCCTGTCCAAGAGGAAATAAAACTTTCCGATTATTTTAGAATAATCCTGCAATATCGTTATCTGGTAATTCTGGTATTCCTTGTAGCATTAGTGGCTACGGTTTATTACACAGCCCGTTTACCTAAAATTTATTCTGCTTCTACCCGCATTTTGTTGGAAGACGCAAATAAGCAATCCGACCTGATGTTTCTTTCTACAGGCGGTTTAGGAAAAAACACTTTAAATAACCAGATTGAACTTATTCACAGCAAACCCATAATGAACCTTGCCTGGGAAATTATGAAAAAATATCCCGATTGGGATACTTTTCCTGCAAGTCAGGCAGCTGATCCGGCTTCCACTTTAGGTAGAATGAAAGTAGAATCAAAACGGGAAACTGATGTTCTCACCATAAGTTTTGAATCTACTAATCCTACTGAAGCAATGGCTGCCGTAAATTCCATCGCGGAAGCAATTCAACAACAAAATACTCAATATGCTCGTTTGGAATTTACCACTATTCGTGAATTTCTGGAAACTCAATTAGATGCTATTTCCCGTCGTCTGCAAAGTTCTGAAAATGATTTACGGGAATTTAAGAACCTAAATAAGCTTACTCAATTATCCGAGGAAACAAATAAACTTATTGAACAAGCATCAGACTTAGAAGCTGAATATGAAGCAGCGTTAACTGATCAGGCAGTAAAAGCCAAATCCCTGGATTTGCTAAACCGTCAATTACAGGAACAGGATTCTCTGCTGGTGAATGTGGATAATATTATAAAAACCCCCTATATCAATGAACTGCGTAAGCAGATTGTAGATACTCAATCCCTCATCACCAAATTAGTTACAAAAAATGAATATCCCTTAGATCATCCTCAAATTCAACTTCTTTACAGGGAAATTGAAAACGCTAAGGAAAAATTAGACCAGGAAATCAGAAAACTGGTAAATTTAGCTGTAACTGACGATCCTCTCGCTACCAGAAGTGACCTTTTAACCAGAATCGTCCAGGCAAATATAGAGCTGGAAATGGCTCGTGCCAAAGTTGACGGCTTGGAACAAACCAAAGAAATGTATAATCAACGCCTGATTGCTATTCCCAATACCGAACTGGAACTGGCAAGATTAACCCGAAACCTGATGCTGGATGAGAAAATTCACAGTATGATGATGGAAAAGTATGAAGATGCCAAAATTGCTGAACAGGCAAAAATCGGAAATATCCGCATCATTGACTATGCAGAACGTCCTACAGTTCCAATTAAACCCAGGGTTTCTATGAATATTTTAGTAGGTGTAATTATCGGACTGGGTTTAGGAATCGGAACCGCCTTTTTGGTTCATTCTCTGGATACTAAATTACGCACTTTGGAAGATATGGAAAATTATGTTCGTTTACCTATTGCCGGAACTATTCCTGTAATTCACGAAGCGGAATCCAAACTTCAGGAATTTAACGATATGATTAATTCTGCTACAGGAGAAAATCGTGAACAACTAACCCGTTCTATGCATTTTGTAATGATGCGACTGGTTTCACATTATGCCCCTAAATCACCAATTGCTGAAGCTTATAGAACTTTAAGAACCAATATCTTGGCACATAAAGGTGAAAGTAGTATTGCTATTCTGATTACTTCTTCCGGTCCTAAAGAAGGTAAATCCACAACTATTGCCAATTTGGCTGTCACTTTTGCTCAGATGAACAGTAAAGTTCTTTTGTTGGATATGGACTTACGGCGTCCCACATTACATAATAAGTTTGATCTGGAAAAAGAAAATGGCACCAGTGATTTCCTGATTGATCCCGAAGTTTCTGTTGATCAAGTTATAAAACCAACCGGTATCCAAAATCTGGATGTTATCACCAGTGGCTTTATTCCTCCCAATCCTTCTGAACTAATTGCTTCTCCAAGAACCGATAACCTACTGGAAGAACTTAAATCCCGTTATGATTATGTCCTTGTGGATTCACCACCTTTAATTGCCGTTACGGATGCTCTTATTCTCACTAAGAAAGTTGATATGACTTATCTTGTCGTTCGTTGTGGTTTTACCGATAAAGGCATCATTAAACGTACTAAAGAATTGATGAATAATATTGAAGGCAGATTAGACGGCATAATTGTGAATGGTATCTATGTTCAAAAGTATTACAGTAAACAGAATTATTACTACTATTACTACTATTACTACTATTATTATGGCGAAGAGGTGCCCCAAAAGCAAAAGAGGAATGTTAACCGCTTCCTACGCAAAAATAAATCTATTTCTTGAGCTGATTGGAAAGCTCCCTAATAACTATCATCAGGTCAATACTATACTGTGCAGTATTGACCTGTTTGATTTATTGAACTATGAACTTATTGAGTCCTCTGAAATAATCCTTACCTGCAATATTCCTTCTCTGATATCAACTTCAAATCTTATTTATCGGGTTGCTTCTTATGTAAAAGAACGCTTTAATGTTTCTTCAGGCATCAAGATTCATTTAGAAAAGCATATTCCTATTTCAGCCGGTCTGGGGGGAGGAAGCAGTAATGCCGCCAATTGTATTCTGGCTTTAAATGAAATGTGGCAGCTTAATTTATCCAAACCGCAAATGCATAAAATTGCTTCTCAGTTTGGCAGTGATGTCAATTTCTTTCTGGAAGGAGGAACAGCTAAAGGAGAAAACAGGGGAGAAGTGATCACAAAACTTCCTTCTATCTTCTTGAATAATATCCTGTTAGTTAATCCCGGAATAGAAATTTCCAGTGCCGAAGCTTATAAACTTGCCTATCTTCCTAAAAAGCGGGAGCAGCGTAAATTTGATCCTTCCAACCTAATCGGCTCCTGCTTCAATCGTCTGGAAAGCGGTATCAGAAGTGCTTATCCTGTAATTGACGAAATTATCAATACAATCGGCAGTTTTGGAGCTAAAGTAGCTATAATGAGTGGAAGTGGTTCTACCTGCTTAGGCATATTTGATAGTAAAAATGATTTGAAGGCGTGCCGGCAATATTTTAACCAAAAGGGTTTCTGGACTTATACCACCAAAACACGGGAAACATCATAATAAAAAAACTTCTCACGGATTACCCGGATTTCACAGATAAAGTTTAGCTACCTATAATCCCAAAAACCCGGAAAGTCAAGGGCTTTCACTGCCAAAATAAATATTGTCCAAAATCTATATTCATAAATCATAAGTGCGATATATAATTCCATTTTATCACAACTGCATTATTAGAGTTAAATACTTTTTCTCTCTTTTAAGAAAAATAAGTTTTCGCTCTCTTGACTATCTAATGACAAAGTAACATTCAAGTAACAACCAAGTAACGAGACAACTGCAGTGTTACTTCAGTGTTACGGAGTCGTTACTTAATCGTCTATATAACAAGCTATTAGCTGTTTCTAATGATAATGGACAGAAAATAGGAATAATTATATGTGACTTATATAGTTTGGATAAAAATTAGAAAGATTTTGAGATAGCGAAGTAGCAAGGTAGCAATATATTTTTCATATTATATTACAGTTATATAATACCATTATTTGAATAAATATTCTTTTGTCCTTACGGCGGAAGCAGGAATCCCTACAAGTTCTGAGAAGATAACTGCCTTTTTAATATAGAAACTATTTTATACAATTTGCAAATTTGTGTGGCAGGAAGAACTTATGGCATCAGGTATTGAGATCGTTATAAGTTATATGCCCCATAAAAATTTTCTCTCCAGTAAATGTTATCAGGGCGCAAATGAGTCCTTACTTAAATCATTCTTTATTTCTTCCAGCTACAAGTGTTTCCGTAAGAGAAAATTCCTGTCCGCAAAAAACAAGTTGTGAAATACCGTTATTTTTTAGAGGGTAATTCAAAGGTGGTTTAAGAAAGACAATATCCGCTTCCTTTCCTATTTCCAAAGAACCGATTATCTTGTCTACACCAAGAAGTTTGGCACTACCTAATGTTATATGATAAAGTGCCTTGGCAGGTAAAACAGGATAATCGCTTTGACGGTAATTCATCATTTTTGTATGATAGAACATATTCAAAGAGGTTCCGGCACCTACATCACTACCAAGACCGTATTCTATACCTGCTTCCTCAATTTTTTGCAAAGAGAATTCTCCACTTTTCAGGAAAAAATTGGAATCCGGGCAATGCGCTATTTTACATTTATTTTCTGCCAACATTTTTATTTCTTCATCACTAAGATGAATGCAATGGGCAAAAATACTGTGTTGAGTTAGCAAACCTGCTTTTTGATAAACTTCAGTATAATTCTTAAACCCGAAGATTTCCTTCACCATTTCTATTTCTTCTTTGTTTTCAGAAAGATGGGTCTGAATCCAAGCATTATGTTCTATTGCATATTTAGCAACCTCTTTCATCAGTTCCAGTGAACAAGTTGGGGCAAAACGCGGGGTAAAGATATAATCCAGTTTGGCATTTTTCCCGTGCCATTTTTCATAGAGCAGAATACTTTCTTCCAGTGTCTTATGACTGTTTTGTTGAAGATTTTCCGGGCAGTTCATATCCATCATCGTCATTCCGATTAAAGCTCTAATTCCTGTTTCTTTTGCAATTTCAAAAGCCATATCGCAGGCAGAAAAAAAGGGTGCGGTATAAATAACGCAGGTTGTTGTGCCTGCCTTTAGCATTGCAGAAAAAAAATCTCGGCTCAGCTTTTCGGCATATTCAATATTTTTAGAGCGTTCTTCTTCCGGAAAAACATATTTATTCAGCCAGGGTAGTAAAGCTGGTTCGTAAAGTCCCCGAATATAATATTGGCTTAAATGCGTGTGTAAGTCAATAAACCCGGGCAAAGCATATTCGTTAGACCTGTCTTCATCTATTCTCCCTTGAAATTCCGATAGCGGGGTAATAGCAGATATTTTACTTTCTTCAATGCTGATAACCTGTTTCGGTAAAAATTGTATCTCTTCAGGGGAAATAGGATTAACGATGTTACAAAGGATGTTTTTCATTGTTCAACTTTCCTGATCTTGATTACTTTAGCTTTGCCAATGCCAAAATGCAGTTCCGGAACATTCTGAGAACCGGTTCCTTTGGCACTGCAAAGTTCCCGTATAAATAATTGTTTTTTATGAAAAAGCCGTTTTACAGTTATTTCCACCCTGGTGCCAAAAGCAGGACTATTAGGAACTTTGGTAAAATTCTCCGCTTTATTTTCCAGTAAGACAATATCGTTTTTCCAATAGGGCTTAATAAAAAGACCTTTATTCTTTGTTATTGTCCCATTATGCAATATCTTAGATCCATTGCCACTGCCTACAACAAGGTCCTGTAAACCATCTCTATCTAAATCTGCACAGGCATTTCCCCAACCGTTATAAACCCTGGCTCCAGCAAGCCAGGTTACATCTTCAAAAGTGCCATCGCCTTTATTATGATAGAGATAGCTCCGTTCATTCTCATAAACGGAAGTGATAAACAAATCCAGATAGCCGTCATTATCAGCATCAAAGAAAAGAGGATCGCTATGCAATTCGTCGTATTTTATCCCTGCCTGTTCAGTTACATCGGTAAATTGCCAATAGTAAATAGTGTCTTTTTCCACAATCCTATAAGTTAAGCCATCATTCCTCAGGAGCATACTGATATCGGAAATATCTATATAACGGGGATGAGCAAGGTTAGCAACAAACAAATCCAAATCGCCATCATTATCATAATCACCCCAGTCCGCTCCGATGCTGTGACCATAATATCCATTTTTATATGTTCCTGCTATGCCGTAAAGAGCGGCTACATCAACAAAAAGAGTATCTATCTGTTGCCAGCAGAAATTACGGCTCAAACGATAGTTGGTTACATATATTTCCTGTTTTCCATCGTTATTAAAATCAGCAGGGGCAACTCCTCTTCCGGGTAAACCGGGATTATCGGTATAAGAAGGTTTGCGAAAACCATAAGCATCACTTTTATCCGTAAAATAGCCACCATCGTTTTTCCAGAAATAATCCGGAAAACCGCTCCGCTTCAACCAGATTTCATAATTGGCAGAATAGAGTGAAGGGTAACCTTTTTGGTCAATATCAATCCAGGCAACAGCTTCTGTAGGATAAGTATCATCAATATCTCCGGCTCTTTCATTCACATTCACAAACCTTATATTATCCATATTTTTCAGCAACTGGTCACCTCTTCCTTCAGCAGAATGGCTATACGAAACCAAATCTAAAAGTCCGTCTTTATTAAAATCGGCAAAAATGCCTCCACTGCTACTCAAATTAGCCAAACCAGCGCTATCCGTTACCTCTATAAACTTCATCTTCCCTTCATTTCTATAAAGGTATTTGCCGTTGAAAAGAATATCCGTAAAACCGTCTGAATTATAGTCCGCTAAAGCAACTCGTGTATATCCTTTGCCGTTAAGACCCGCATTTTCGCTTTTATCTTCAAAGCAAATTCCCTTATAGTTCATCATTTTGCGCATCCATTTTAGCGGTTCTTCTTTTATTTTAAGGTCGGTATGCAGTTTTGTTATCAGTGCCATTGCTTCTACATCATATCTATTACGGGGTGAACCTGAAATCAAACATTGGGTAAGATGTTCTGCAGCTTTTTGTTTATCTGTCTTCTTTCCTGTCAGTAGTAATGCTTTAGCTGTCCAGAAATGTTTTTCTGCTTGTTCGCCACGATTATTGTTACTGAATTGAACTTGAGCAAGTATTGCAAGCAGTTCCTGTTGTTGTTTCAGCTTATTTTTCTCCAGCATTGGGATATCCAATTCGTCACCAAAAAGTCCGTAGGGCTCAATTATCCTATAAAACAGCAATTTTGCCTGTTGTTGTAAAACCCTTGCTTTCCAATCATCAGCGCTATAAATATCATAAAGCAAGGTTTGTTCGCTATCCGACACAGCCAATGTTAAATATTGTTCTGCCAGTTCCAGCAGGTTTTCTTCACCTTCAAAATCCTTTCTGAAAGTGGGGGAGAGCAAAAACAGAGAAGCAATATATGCGGAAACAGGATCTAAATTAGCGCGTTGGGGTAGTGCCTTTATCAGTTCTTGCCAATTTTTACGGTTGGCAAAATGATAAAGTTTATAGTATAAAGCAATAGAACGATAGCGGGAATGGGGATATTTTATTTCAAATTCATTCAACAGATTAAAGGCGAGAGAGTCGTTGCGCTCAATACTGATTTCATCAATCAAATCCTTTGCCATTGCTTCAATGATTGTGTTATACTTTTTGGTTGTGGCAATTTTAGCATATAGCTCTTCTTCACTGCATCTTTTTGTGTAGTAAAGCCAAACAGCACTATCCAAAGAATCGGTTATTGCTTCCGTGATAGCACTAAAATCATTATAGAAGGTTAAGGAATCAACTTCTTCTGTTTCACAGAGCATCAGCCACTGTAAAGCATCTTCCAAAGAGTTATAATTTAGCGCTAAACGCTTATGGCATTGTTTTGCCAATTCCGGTAAGTTTGCTCTATGGGAATAATTCAAAACTGTTTGCAGGTCTTCTTCATCTCCATATAAAACTTTTGCCTGAATTGTTTCGTCGTATTTCGCAAGAATCTGAAATTGTTCCTTAGCGCATAAAAAATTGATTTCTTCATTGGTAATGGCATAACAGCCGAAGACAAGTAGAATAAAGATAAACAAATTGATATATCTCATTTTTGTTCCTGCAGTTGTTCAATTAAGCTCTGGATATCTTCAGAGCTAAAATTATATTCCTTATTGCAATAGAGGCAAACGGGTTTGATGCCTTCCTTTAGTGATTGCAGTTCCTCTTTTCCTAAAAGCAATAATGCCTTACTGAATAGTTCATAGCTGCAATTACAACGATAGGCGATTTCTTTTTCATCGTTAATTTGCCACTGAAGTCCCTTGAACACAAAACGGGAAAGAATTTCGGGAATTGATAATCCCATATCCATCAAGTCGCTGAGATTGGGAGTTTGTGCTATATTTTCATTAATCACATCAGCTATTTTTTTATCCGCATAAGGCAGCTGTTGAATAATAAAACCTCCTGCAGAGCGCACTTTTGCTTCTTTATCAATTAAGATTCCCAAATTTACCGCTGTAGGTATTTGTTCTGATTGTTGATAGTAGTAAGCCAGGTCTTCGGCAATTTCTCCGTTGATAAGTTCTATAGTGCTAAAATAAGATCTTGTTCCTTTTTTATCTTTGCTGATAGTTAAAGTTCCTTTTCCCACTGCTTTGCCTACTTTAAAGTTATCTTCTCTGGTTGCATAAAAGAGGCGGGGATTTTTTGTATAGCCACGCAGAAAGCCATTTTGCGTGCAGATTACAATTGCACCTTGAATATCACCTTCGCAATCTATTCTCATTGTAATTTCACTTTCCTCATCTTTCAAGTCCCAGGAAAGCATTGCTGCTGCTGAAATCATTCTTCCTAAAAGCAAAGTGGCAATTGGAGAAAGGTCATGTAAATCGCGAGCGGTTTGCACACAATTAGTACTATTAACGGCAAAAACCCGAAAATTATTGTTATAAACTGTCCCGCGTAAAATGTAATCTTTAGTCATCAATCCAATCCTTGTTTATTGTTGTCCCCGGATAATAGTGCTGTAAAATTTCCTCATATTTTGTTCCTTTTCTTGCCATTCGTAAAGCTCCAACCTGACACATTCCAACTCCATGACCTGCACCTCTGCCTTTAATTTTTATATTTGGCTTGGGGATAATTATTACAATGCCCTTAGCAACTTGGTAAGAACCTTCAATATAAAAGAACGACGAAAGCAGGTTTCCGAAAACCTGGCGGATTTGATATTCGCTATTTAAGCTAATTGTCTCATTTCCGATCAGTTTTACTTTAGTGATGCGTCCGGAAGAGCCGCGCTGAAGAATTTCAATTCTGCTGATGGAACTTAAACCTGCATTTTTTGCCAATTGATTAAGCGAAATGGATTTATGCCAGGAAAGCGCACCGCGTTCCCAGGAACTCATTTCTTCTTCTGCCAAAGGTTTATCTATCCACTCGCGAGCATCTTTTTCTTTGCTTAAATCAAAAGAATTAACTGCATTGAGACAGGTGACTCCTTTTAAATAATCAATCGGTTTACCTTTCCAGATAATATCAGCTGCTTCTGTTTTTCCTCCACAGCAACTATGATAAGTTGTTTCAGCAAGATTTCCGTTATAAAACAAAACCTCTGAAGCACATTCATAAACAGCTTGCAGGATTTGTTCATTCAGCAAATATTTTCCTTTATAAACCTGGCAGTGAGTGGAATTGCATAAATCGTAACCATCGGCTTGATGTTTGTTATTCAATAGCAAAGTTAGGGCATGAGTTCTTGCTGCAACTATCTGTGCTTTAAGTGCTTCTGCGGGAGCATAGTCACCAATTTCATTTTGCACTACTCCGGCAAGATAGGTCTCTAAAGGCAATAATTGATTTAAGATAATCTGTTTTTTTACGGTCTTGAGAATAAAATCACCGCTGTAATCATAGCTATTTCGGTTAAAATAGATTTCTCCCTCAGAATGAATTTTTAGGGGTGTTTCCATATAGCAAAGATTTCCCGTAGCATCTTGAATCTGAACAGTGGAATTAAGCAATTGCACTTCTTTGATTTTATCTATAGGAATGCCCTGTTTAGAGGCATATTTTTTTGCCTCTTCTTCCATAGTAAAACTTTCCGGCAGAAAGTGTTGGAGCTCCTTTTTAATTTTCAAGCGGGAATTTTCCCAGGCAAAAAAATCTCGGACTACCGCTTGTTCATCATCCTGTGCTGCATAAACAATCTCTGTAAAGTCCAGAATAGCATAATGGACAAGGGTTTCCGGATTCATAATGTTAATTGTGATAGCGGAATCAAAATTGCGGGATATTAGTCCATCCATTTCCGCTATAGTTATATTGGTATTTTTCCCTTTGGGAGTAATAGTTAGTTGAGGAGAAGCAGTTAAATTGATTTCCAGATAGAGTTCACCTTTTATAAATTGCGCTCCGGCAAGCAATTTAAGACAAAGTAACAGCAAAATTATCAGGTAGTTACGCTTCATTTCTCTTTATGATATCAAAAAGAGGTTGTTATTCCTGTGGAAGCAGGAATCCAGATAAAATTGAGTAAAATAAACACATTTTCAAGATGAATGCGATATAAATTATTGCACAACTGCACCAGGAATTCCTTCTCCGTCAGGAATTAAAAGCAGTAATTTTCCGTTGGAATTAGCAGCCAGAATCATTCCCTGCGAAGTTATTCCTCTAATTTTTCGCGGTTCAAGATTTACCAGCATTAAAACGGTTTTGCCAATTAACTTGTTTGGTTCGTAATCAACTGCAATTCCAGCAATCAATTCGCGTTGTTCAATGCCGATATCTACCTTTAATTTTAACAGTTTATCCGTTTGAGGAACTCTTTCTGCGGTTAATACTTTGGCTAAGCGTAAATCCAATTTGGCAAAGTCATCATAACTGATTAAATCTTTCAGCGGAGCTATTTCCGGAGTGTTAAAATCCGATTTGTCACCTTCAATTATTATTGCTTGTGAATGCAGTTTGGCAATCTGTGCTTCAATTTCTTTATCCTCTATTTTCCGGAAAAGCGGTTTGATTTCGTTTAAAACGATATCTCCCAATAAATTATATGCTTCGCTGAACTTGAAATTATCATCAAAATTCATCATCTGCCTTAAATACTGCATAGACCTTGGTATAATTGGACTAAAGGCAACGGATATTTTTGCCAGTAAGTTAGCGCAAACATAAAGTGTTTCGTTAGTTGCATCTCTATTTTCTTTCAACTGTAACCAGGGTTTGTTTTCGTCAAAATAGCGGTTTCCCAAGCGAGCTATATCCATTATCAGACGGGTATTTTTCTTCACTTGATAGTCCAGATAATTTTCCTCAATTTCTTTTAAGAGCTTATCTGCTTCAGCTATTGCCTTATTAGCCGTTTCACTTAAAGCGCAGGCAGTTATTTTACCCTCAAAATTCTTGTTGGCAAAGGCAAAAACCCGGTTGGCAAGGTTGCCCAAGGTATTATTCAGCTCTATATTTATCTTATTTTGAAAATCCTTAAAACTGAAATCGGAATCTTGTCTTTCGGGAGCGTTAACTGCCAAATAATAACGCAGATACTCACTGTCAAAATCCTGAATGAATTCGTCTACCCAAATTGCCCAATTCTTACTGGTAGATATTTTTTTCCCTTCCAGATTCATAAATTCATTAGCAGGAATATCATAAGGCAGGCAATAGGTAGTATCCTGTCCCATCAGCATTGAGGGCCATATAAGCGAATGAAAGATAATATTATCCTTTCCGATAAAATGAATTAAACGGGTTTCAGGATTTAACCAATATTCCTTCCATTTTTCCGGTTGACCTATTTTTTCTGCCCATTCCACAGTAGACGAAATATATCCTATGGGAGCGTCAAACCAAACATAAAGAACTTTACCTTTTGCTTCGGGAAGGGGAACGGGAACTCCCCATGATAAATCCCTGGTAACGGAGCGTTCAACTAAACCCTGGTCAAGCAAATTCAGAATAAAATTCCGCACATTTTCTTTCCAATAGTCCTTTGTAGCAAGCCAGCGTTTAAGTTCTTCGCGAAATCCTTCCAGTAGCAAAAACCAGTGTTTGGTCTCTTTAATTACGGGAGTTGAACCGCATATTTTACATTTCGGTTCAATCAAGGTTGTCGTTTCGTAAATTTGACCGCATTTATCACACTGATCACCTCTTGCATCTTCAAAACCGCAAAGTGGACAAATTCCTTCTACATATCTATCGGGAAGATAGCGTTTATCTTTTTCGCAGTAAAACTGGAGCGTGTTTTTGGGTTTGATATAACCCTTATTGTATAATTGCAGAAAGAAGTCAGCAGCAAGTTTATAATGAGGAGGACGGGAAGTTCCGCTGAAATTATCAAATTCAATACCGATACCCTCAAATGCTTTTTTAATACTATTATGATAATAGTTTACTACTTCCTGAGGTGTAATTCCTTCTTTATCAGCTGTTATGGATATTGGAGTGCCATGTTCATCCGTTCCACAAATGTAAATAACATCTTCACCCTTCAAACGCAAATAGCGAACAAAAATATCTGCCGGTAAATAAGCCCCGGCTAAATGTCCGATATGCAATTTTCCATTAGCGTAAGGAAGAGCGCTTGTAACTAAATATTTCATACCTGTTCCTCAATATAAATTTTATGCAGGGTTTTTACCGCTGCGGCACAATTTTGGTCTGGCAGTAAAAGTTCTATGCTTTGTTCGTTATTAAAGCTCCGCAGGATGTTAAAATTTTGGCAGTTTTCCATTACAGTTGCCAAAAAAGCAGGGTCGTGACCTAAGCCCAATCCGATAAGGTTTACAAAGGCAAAATCGCCTTTTTTGCTGATTGGCTTTATATCTCTTTCCTGCAGAAAATAGTCCACTTCCGTTTCATATTTGCTTTCTACAAAAAGTTCCAGAAGACCTTCATTGACAAAGCTTTTATAAATTTCATAATACCAGTCGCTAAGAGTTTTCAGCACTTTTTCATCAAGCGGAAAAGTATATCTCAGTAATGCATTTTTATGAGCAATAGCAGTCACCTTGCGTTCTTCCATATTATTTTCCTCATTGTTTTCTGTCATTTTATTGGTTATCAGCGAACCGGGAGCAAAGGTGAAAGATGATTTAACTTCTACTTCCACACCGTATTTAAGAGCGTATTCCGCAGCTCGGGGATGTAAGACCTTAGAGCCATTGTAACAAAGAGTTAACATCAGCTCCGGGCTGATTTGTCTTAATAATTTCGGCTTTTCCACAAGCTTGGGATCAGCAGTAAAAACTCCGTCCACATCTGTATAAATTTCGCATTTATTTGCCTTTAAATAACAAGCTAAAGCAACTGCAGAAGTATCAGAACCGCCACGTCCTAAAGTAGTTATTTCTTTACTAGTGCTAACACCTTGAAAACCCGCTACAATAACTACTTTTCCCTTTTCCAGCTCTTCCTGTATACGAAAGGCATTCACTTTCAAAATCCGGGCGTTACCATGCTTTTCATCGGTTATTATTCCGCTTTGAGAACCAGTAAATGAAATAGAGGGAATTCCTTCTTCCATTAGGGCTAACGACAATAAACTCATACTGATCCGTTCACCAGCAGTCAATAACATATCCAATTCCCGACGCGATGGATGCTTGGAAATCCCGTAAGCTAAAGAAAATAGTTCATCCGTTGTTTTAGCCATCGCCGAAACAACTAAAACAAGACCTTCTCCTTTGTGGTATTCACTGGTTAATCTATGAGCTATGTTACGGATTAAATCAATGTTACCAACTGAAGTTCCGCCGAATTTTTTCACTATTATTGCCATATCTTTCTTTATTTCAAGATTTGTAGTTGCTGTCAAGGAAAAAAATCTCGCTTTCTTAATAGCATTGCTTTAGCATTACGGACTCATTGCTAATGCCATTAGTAATGGGTAAGCAATGAGTAAGCAATGCTATTAAGGAAGAAAATGGAATTATATTTATTTAGTAGGAGTTAGGAGAATTCCTGCTTTCTGTTTTAACTCACAATTTTTTATTTGGGAAACTAACTATAACGCGATTGGAAGTGAAAAAGCAAGAGGACTGTTTATAATTGGGAAAGTAGGTGAAAATTGTAAGTCAAAACTTTCTCGCAGGTGAAAATTGTGAGTCAAAACTTTCCCGCAGGTGAAAATTGTGAGTCAAAACTTTCTAAATCATAAATTTTCCAAGTTTTCTCTGGTTTCCCTATTAAATTCACTCTTCATTTCAAGAGGAGCATTTTTTTTATGCAGGAATAGTTTTTACTTTCCAGCCGGTAGAAATACATTCCGGAAGCCACATTGCGGTTGTTGTTATCTTTTCCGTTCCAGACAATTTGATGCATTCCCGAAGGTAGCACTTCATCTATCAGCTTTTTCACCAGTTGTCCTTTAATGTTATATACATAAAGTTTAGCAGGAGCTGTTTCCTGCAAAGTAAATCTGATAGTTGTTTCCGGATTGAAAGGATTAGGATAATTATTTAACAATTGAGTTATAAGAGCAGGATTCACATTATCTTCAATATCTGTAAGATAATTGTAGTGCAAAATCTCTGAAGGCATACTGCTACCCTCCGAATAAACGCAAACCACATAAAAATAATAATCCGTGCCTAATTCTCTTAATGTTTCCGTATAAACAGGCATAGAGGTAATTCCTGCCAATGCAAAAGCTCCGGCATTAATTCTACGATAAATTTCATAGTGTATTAAAGGAAATTCCGGTTCAGAAGGGGGATTCCAGTTAAGGGTTAAAACGCTATCGGCTAACATATAACTAATTCCCGAAACGGGAGTAAAATAACCCAGATAAAAGTCCTGCTGAACTAAAGGGTTAGCCAGAGAAATTGTGATCACAGCAGAAGTAGAATTTTTATAGCCATCTGCAGAAGCCCAAATTGAATGCGAGCCAATAGGGAGATAAATTGCGTAGTTTCCTTCATTATCAGGATGACTAATCCAGGAAGCAGAATTTTGCACATTAACTATGCTGAAATCAATAGCAGAATTACTGCTGGTTACCGTTCCGAAAACCTTTCCCGCAAATTCAACAAAACCTGTAGTGCGAACATCATCTATAAACCATCCATCTCCTGTAATACCACTATCACTCGCAAAAGTAAAACGGAATTGAACACTCTGATTGGCATAAATTGAAAGATTGAAACGGGCAAAAACCCAGCCACCACTGTTTCCACTATAACCTGGTCCGTTTAACACACTCAAATTTGTGTTTGAATAACCACCTACCGGAGTAAGCAAAGTCCAGGTTGTTCCCCCGTTTGTAGAAATTTTAACATTGCCACCATCATAATTTGCTTCTGAATTATAATAATGCCAGAATTCCAGCATAAAATTGCTGCCGATATAAACACTCGGAGTAGTAAGCTGGTAATTAGCATTATTAGGATAAGTACTATTCAATCTTGTTCCCCATACCTTAGTTCCGGAATGAGCTCCTGCAACAGTTGATTCACCCCATTCCCAACCGTTGGATGAAGGATTGGGAACAAAATTTCCGTTATTATTTTCAAAATCGGCATTCATACCTGTAGTGCCTACACTTAAAACCAATTGCTCACTATGAACACTTGTAAAATCAGCCAAATATGTTAGATAGAAAGTAAGATTATTCCCAACTATCACATTCGGAGATATAGTTATATTATATATTGCTTGGCTTATTCCGCCTGCAGGTAAGGAAGAAATAATGCAGGAATTGTTATGAACAGTAACATATTCCGAAAGGCAAGTGATTGTGCCGCTAATATTATTAGCAGAAACAGGAGTGTTATTGGCAAAGTTGATAATCAAATCAAGTGTTTCACCCGGATCAATAAGTCCGTTTCCATTTCCTGTAATACTATCGTTCATATACATTCCACTATATTGTATATCGGGTTTATGAACAATAATATAAACAGTAAAATCCCAGCTGTTATCTGGAATGCTGATATGCAAGTTGATTGGGATTTCAGCTGCATCGGGACAATTGGCATCAATTTGAAGAGTAATTGGGGTATTATTTATCGCTGTTGCATCTCCTAAAATATTACTGTAATTGCTGATAGCATTGAGCAGAACAGCATATTCGCTTGCACAAAAAGCACTTAACTGAACTTGTGTAGCTGTGCCTAATCCTATATTCATTAGTTCAATACCCAGTTCAATTGTTTCTCCCGGTTCGGCTATCCGATTAAAGTTGGAATCATTTATAATTACTTCATTCAATACCAGAAAAGGTGATTCGTATAGAACTGGAGCTGTAGTAATCAACAGAGCTGAAAAATTTGTTATGGGAGCTGCTGCACTGGGATATTGATTGTTAAAAGTATATTCCAGCCCTATAGTATTCGTATGATCTTTAATTCCGATAGTGCAGAAATTGCCATGCGTAGGACTGTATCCTCCCTGCCCGATATCCACATTATTAAAATCCTGATATTGAAATTTAACCATTCCCTGTCCCATTGAAGTAGGATAGAAAACGGGATCATAAAAAATAACTTCAAAGGTCTCCAGAGAAGAACGATTGTATCCATTACGCATTTTGAAATATTCTATAATAAACCTGTGATTTTGGCTATCGTAATATTTATATATCCCTGCATCATTAATTAAACATAAATCATCCCAGAAAGGAGCAAGCATTGGAGAAGGACCGTAACCACCTGGAAGATGATAGTTCCGAAATTCGCCATTTTCAGTAAACCCCATTACTATAAAACCATTTACGCAAACGGTAATTTGATTGTAGTCAATGCCATAAAAGGGAAAAGTGAAAGGCAAATCTATTTGCTGTAAAGTGACCGCTCCGGTTTGATCTCCTTCGTCAGTTGAAGAACCGGGATCGGAAAAAGCGGTTATTTTTGTTCCCGCTCCTCCCAAGGAAGGATTGATTTCTATCCATTCATACACGGGACAATCAGGATAAGCGGTATCGGTTATATCATAAATAAAATAGCCGAAAGCATCGGGACCTAAAGGTGTGTGAGAATTAACACTGCCTATTTGAATGTTAAACTCGGTATATTGATCAAAGCCCCATTCATTATATAGGTGTAAACGCAACGGCATTTGCATTCCAGGAATCAATAAAGGTCGGGCAAAGACCTCAAAACCTTCTACAGTAATCCCCAAACTGTTTCCTAAAATGGAACCCACATAAGAAGTAGAATCCGTAACGGTTATCAGATCGTTCAAAGAATATAATTCGGCATAAACATCAAAGACAGGAGCAATGGAATTATTTTTAATGGTTAAGGAAAGAAAACCATTTTCACCCGGATCAAGAATATTATTTCCTCCTGCAGATATTGAAGAGTTGTGAACAAGCAACAAAGCATTATAGATAACAGTATGAAATACAAAGGAATATACATTTTGATCAGCTGTTGTTAATTGCAATGTAAAACGCACATTATGCTGAGCAGGTAAATTGTTTACTATGCTGAAAGTAAATACAGAATTAGACCAAAGCGTGGCATTACTGTCAATAGCGTCAAAACTGCTTTCAGAATTTAAAATAGTAATATAAGGATCATCGGCAGAAAGAATGGCTGTTGTTGCTGGAACTGTTGCTGAAGTTGTATTTTTAATTTCCAAGCTTAGAGCTATGGTTTCTCCTGCAGTGGCAAAACTATCGCCATTACCGTAACTACCATTAGTGCCGTTATCAATAACTATTTTGTTTAAATAAACAAGGGAACCAGTAGGGTCAATTGTTACAACTTTTTGGAAGGGTTTATAATTATGTTTGGAAACGGTAACCGTTAGCTCATTTAGCATCCCGCCTGAAATATTGATAGTTGCCTTACCTTCACTGTCGGTATAATCTCTGCCCACTATAATATTCTGGGCAGAACTATAAAGTGTTACACAGGCATCTTTTACTCCTGTTCCAGAGGAATTTGTAACTTCCACATCCAAAAGATTACTGCCTAAAGGTAAAATATCTGCACAAGTGAGGTTAAAAATATCTGGAATTTGAGTAAAAACCTCTACCGTAGGGTCTCCCATTAAATTACACCAGTGAGCAAAATAATTCGCCTGTTGATCAAAAGTAGAACCATAAACCTGCTTAATATATAATTTCGCATTTAACAATGCTTCTCCCATACTGCGCATTCCATAAGTAAAAATCCCGTCATAAATTCCGGCATTCAAACAATTGTTAAAAGTAGTATGAGTTCCACTGGTAGCCATTCCAATTGCTGTAATTGCTCCAGCAGGAGCTGCAGAAGTTCCTAAACGAATTAAATCCTCAGTGGTAGCATTATTATTTTCAAAATTACCGGTGCTACAGGTAAGAATTGTAGAATGAGGCAGCTTATTTCCATTGATTAAACTGGCGGATGGACTCCAACCGCTCATTCCTAACCAACCGCGATAATTGAAAAAGGCAACTCCCTGATTAAAACCATTGTTAATATAGGCAGGGAATCCGCTGGAATAATTCTCCAGAAAAGTATAATCGGGATTTGTTCTTTTTGCCAATTCCTTGATGAATTTATTTACATAGATGGTAGAAATTCCACTGTTACCAGGGTCTCCAATCAGCAACATTTTATTGACCCAGGCACCTGCGTTTCCGGATACATTGATATTCTTTTCCACAGCATAAATTTTAGTAAAAAGCACATCCAATTGACTGATATTTTCTGCTGAAATTCTACCGATAAAAGCGTCTCCCAAATAATCGTTACCCGCTAAAAAAGTATAAGGATAATCCCCTTCACCTCCATAAGTGGACATTTGTTCAGTATATGTAGGAATGGCATAACTTCCGTTAGTATCACCTAAAAGGATAATAAAATCGGGACGCGTAGAAAGATTATCATATTGCGTTTGGATATAGTTCTTAATTACCTGAGTAGAAGCTCCTCCGGTTTCAGCTGTGCTTACAAAATTTACATCATAGCCCTTTTGCCTTTTCCAGGCAACAAATTCATTCAGTTTAGCAATGAAAATAGCATCCGTATTGTTTCCGTAAATAAGTAATATTCTTGCAGGTTGAGGAGCCATCATCGTATTCCGGTAATAATCAAAATTGGCAATCATAGATTCATAAAGATTGGTGAAGGCATAAGAATAGCCGTTGTATTCATCCATTTCATTGATTCCCTGTCTGTCCTTAACTTCTATTTCAACTTCCATCTGTTTTTGGATTTTCAGTTCTTGCGTTTCTGCTACATATTGAACCGGATTAAGAGTAATCTGCACAACCCTGAAATCACGGATAATTTGGGGTTGACTATAGCTGTAACTATTTGCAGGATATAAGGAACCACTACGATAAGCTGTTTTGTTATATTCGCTTGCAATTTCCTGTTCTTTTGTGGCAAAAACCGGTTTAGGAATAAACCCCTTTTGGGTAATAATCTCTCCTCCGGTCACTTTTATTTCTATATCTCCTTTGGGGGGAATAGCAATCCAAGCAGAAAAAACGGGCAATTCAGGAAACCCTGTTTCCGCTGTTGTTTCTGCACCTTGCATACTCAGGATTTTAAAGTTGCTGTTATCAATATTTTCAATTTGCAGTTCGGGAACCTGTAATTGCAGTTTTATCTTTCCTGCATTCTGAGAAACCACGGAAAGGGGTTTTTCTATCGGAATAATTGTTCCTGCAAATAAGGCACTGAACAAACACATCAGGATTAGAATGGCGATTTTAGTTGTTTTCATCTTTGGTAAACCTTTATTTGGTATAAATTAAAAAGAACCTGAAGTTAAATTTACTCTAACTTCAGGTCCTTACCCATTGTAACATTTTTTCATAAATTACTTTATCTCGTAGATAAGAATGCCCTGATCGCGGGCTCCTACTACTAATTTATTATCCATAAATTTCACAGTATTGGTGTAACCGCAGGAAGTTAAATGCTGTAACAATTGCGGTTTTGAAGGAATACTAACATCAAAAAGATAAATACCTCCTCCTCCAGAAGAAAGAGCAAGTTTATTTCCTGAAACAGCTAAGGAAGTAGCATAACCACTTGTATCAAATGTTGACAGCAACACTGGTGAAGCAGGATTGCTTACATCAACAATATGTAAACCGCTTTGGCGTCCTGCTACATAAGCAATATTGTTATTAACTTCCACTTTTTGAGCTTCTCCGCTTAAATGAATATTGCCAATCAGCTGACGGTCATTACGATTATAAATATATAAACCAAGCTGTTCTGCGGCTATGAAAATGTAATTATCGGTCAATTTAAAACCAGCAGCTGCTCCAGGAGAAATGGTAAACACATTACTGTTGAAAATTGTGCCATCATAATAATCATATTTGAAACTTCCTGCTGCACAATAGGCACAAACCATTTTATAAGTTCCCTGGGGAAAAGGAACAGGAGTTATGGCAAAACTATCCAAATCCTTTATATTACTTGTTCCACCTATAAAATCAAGAATGTAAATTAGGGAATCGGGATCGCTGGTATTAATTACTCTAATAGCATCAGTTGCCTCGGTATCCACTAAAAACATAAAATTATGTTCCGGTACTACCGCTACCTTTTTAATTCTGCCTAAAACTTTCTGGCTACCATCTTCTGCCCAAAATTCAGTAATCCACTGTATATGATAATCCGTTCTACTGATTCGGGACATTCCACCCTGGTCATGTGCTACATATATATAATTATCATCAATCTTAATATCCAAAGGATTGCCTACAATCGGTAAAACATTTCTCAAAGTAAGCCAATCTCCTTCCTGATATTCAGTATTGCGTTTTGCGCATGAACTTAGCAATATCAGCACGATGATTGCTAATGTTATTATATAACTTTTAGGCATTGAGTTCCTCCACTGCCTTTTTTCATCTTTCCTATAGAATAATGCAAAAAACATTCCGAAATAAAATATGCTTTACATTTTGATAGGACATATAATGAGAAATGTCGGGTTTGTAACTTTTTTATAGATTGCCAATGAATAAAAGTCCATCGCTATCATTGTATCGTTCTTCGGATTTTTGTGGTTGAATGTTTCATAGTGTTGTTCAGGTTAAAAAGGTATTTTTGGGTATTTGGCATATATTATATCAATTTGAATGTTAAGCCATTTTTCATTCCTGCGCAAGCAGAAATCAATAAAAACAGAAAGAGCCCTCTGCTTCTTTTCAGAGAGCTCTTTTTTAGGATTAGAGTTGGAGATTTCTATGCCAACATTTTTGCTATATCGCTGTCCGCATCGGTAATTTGTTGCAAACCAAAGGTATCAGAAATAACTTTTGCCACATTGGGAGAAAGAAATCCGGGTAAAGTTGGACCTAAAATAATATTCTTAAATCCCAAAGAAAGTAAAGCCAGAAGAACAGCTACGGCTTTTTGTTCATACCAGGCAAGATCAAAAGAAAGAGGAAGTTTATTTACATCATCCAAACCAAATGCCTCTTTCAGTTTCAAAGCAATAACTGCCAGCGAATAGGAATCATTGCATTGTCCGGCATCCAAAACCCTTGGGATTCCATTAATATCACCTAAAGGAAGTTTTATATAACGATATTTGGCACATCCGGCTGTAAGAATAACCGTATCTTTAGGCAATTTTTCCGCTACTTCAGTAAAATATTTCCTGCTTGGCATTCTTCCATCACAACCAGCCATCACAACAAAGCGTTTTATGGCTCCACTTTTAACTGCTTCAATGATTTTATCCGCCAAGCTTAAAACAGTAGAATGAGCAAAACCGCCGGTAATTTTACCAGTTTCAAGTTCTTTTGGAGGTTGGCATTTTAGAGCTCTTGCAATTACAGGGCTAAAATCCTTTTCTCTACCTTTTTCCCTATCCGGAATATGCACTGCTCCAGGATAATTTACTGTTCCTGTAGTAAATAAACGCTCCAGATAGGTATTTTCCTTGCGCAAGGGAACAAGGCAATTCGTAGTCATTAAAATAGCTCCGTTAAAGTTTTCAAAGTCCTCCAGTTGATGCCACCAGGAATCACCATAATTACCGATAAAGTGTTTGTATTTCTTAAAAGCGGGATAATAATGAGCAGGCAGCATTTCTCCGTGAGTGTATAAATCAACACCCTTGCCTTCGGTTTGTTTCAGAAGTTCTTCCAAATCCTTCAAATCGTGACCGCTAATTAAAATTCCGGGGTTTTTACCTACTCCCAGTTTCACTTTTGTGGGTTCCGGATTGCCGTAGGTTTTGGTATTTGCCTCATCCAGTTTTGCCATAACTTTAACGGCATTTTCTCCTGTCCGCAAAACCAAATTTACCAGCTGATCAACAGTTAAATTATCATCTAAAGTAGCGGACAGACCTTCCATAATGAACTTGTTTACATCATCATCCTGAAAACCTAAAATGGCAGCGTGTTCACCGTAAGCGCAAATACCTTTTATGCCGTAAATAATGGTTTCTCGTAAAGAACGGATGTCCTCATTTTCTGTTCTCAGCACACCAACTTTTTTGGCAAATTCATCATATTCATCTCTTTTCAGCTGAAAAGTAACTGCTTCGGGACAGGTATCGCATTTACCTTCCATCAATTTACAGAGCTCATCTTTCCGCTTATCCCTCAAAGCCAAAGTTGTTTCAATTGTGTCTTTGATGTTTTCTTCGTCCCAATTGACATTAGTAATGGTTTTAAATAAAGCGCTCATCACAAAAACGGAATCTTCAGGATAATATCTATCCTTTTCCTGCAGTTTCACGGATACATAAGCGAGACCCTTCAATCCGTAAATCAACAGATCAAACAAATTGGCAAGTGTTTCACTTTTTCCGCAAACGGCACGCATTGTGCATCCCAGGTTACGCGATGTTTCCTGACATTGATAACAGAACATACTCATTTTATTTTTCTCCTTTTTTAGGGTTTTGGCATTTTAATTACCAATAATCTTAAATTTGAATTTCCTTCATTGAACACACCGTGAGGAATATCCTTTGGACTTTCAATCAGAGTGTCTTTAGGAAAACTCTGTTTTTCTTCACCAATTTCCAAAGTGGCTGTTCCTTCCAATACATAGAAAGCCACATTTACAGGAGTGATATGTTTCTTTAAATGAGCTCCTGGTGCTAAATTAAGATGAACTATCTCTCCTTCGGGTGCTTCGTAAATTTTGGAACCCAAAATACCATTGGCATTTACTTTGGGTTCCACATCCTGCCAGGTTCTGCTTTTCATTTTTCCTCCTTATTGTTTTGTTTCTATTAGTTTTATTATTGTTTCTATCAGTTCCGAACCCTCTTTCTTCAGATCAAAAGCGCCATCACTCAAATTCCACTGAGTAACCGTAAATCTCATTGAACCCACAATAATTCTGAATAATTGAGTTGGAGAAAGGTCACTTCGGATTTTGCCTTCCTGTTGTGCCTGAATGATATAATTTTCCATTACCTGCTTGTGTTTATGCATAATACACTGAAACTGACCTTTAAAAGTAGGATCATTTTTAAATAGCTCTTCGGAAAACATCACTTTTGCCAGGTTGGGATGCTCACTGAAAAGGATATACCTATCCTCCACAAAATGCCTGATACTATCAAGTGGAGAATAATCTTTTTCTCTTATTTCCTGTAAAACCTTATTGGAAAGTTCCTCAAAATAACCTAAAATCGTTGTCACTAAATCCCTTTTACTCTTAAAATGTCTGTAAAGTGCTGCTTCTGTAACCCCTATTTTAGTTGCCAGATTCTTTGTAGTTAGCTTTTCATAACCTTGATTAGCAATTATAGCAATTCCAGCCATTATTATATCTTTTTGTCTTTCAGTTAGTTCCATCCTTTTTTCCTTATGTAAGTAAGTATTCACTAACTAAAATAATCAAGCCCGCATAAATGTCAAGAAAAAAGTAAGAAAAGTTGAAAAGTCAAGAGATAGAGAGGATACCTTCTATTTGTGTAGCTTGAGGACGCGGTTCCTCCGCTGCTAAAAAATGCAGAGCTACAGCGAGTTCTGACAACACATTTTCCAGTTTGTAACTTACAGAAAAAAAATAAATCGGCTTTGGTGTCCTCAGTAACCTCATTGTTCATAGTGTAATTAAATCTGCTTGAGTTATTTTTTAATTGTTAATCCAAGCATATCACTTTAGTATATTATTAGAGGAATATAGTATGCGACCGGATAAAAATAAACTAATAGAACTGCTTTCCACCGAAGGGGAAGAGAACCTTCAAACATTATATAATCAGGCATACAAGGTTAAAAAAAAGTATGTGGGCACTACCGTATACCTGCGTGGTTTAATTGAGCTTAGTAATATCTGTTCCAAGAATTGTTATTATTGTGGAATCCGTAGTGGCAATAAAGAACTTAAGCGTTATCAGATCAGTTATGCAGAGGCAATTGCAGAGGCAAGATTATGCCAACAAATGCATTATGGTTCAATTGTTATTCAGGCAGGGGAAAGAAACGATAAACCTTGGATTGATTTCATCACCAAGCTCATAATAGGGATCAAAGAACTTTCTGAAGGTAAATTAGGAATTACTTTATCCCTTGGAGAACAAAAGTTAGAGGTCTATCAGCAATGGTTTGAAGCAGGAGCACATCGTTATCTTTTACGCATTGAGACCTCCAATGAAGAGTTATACAAATCATTACATCCAGCTGATCAAAGTTTTGAAACACGTTTAAAATGCTTGCATTTAATAAAAGAATGCGGCTATCAAGTTGGCACAGGAGTTATGATTGGTTTACCAGGACAAACAATTGAGGATTTAGCCAATGATATACTCTTTTTCTATGATGAAGATATAGATATGGTAGGAATGGGACCCTATATTCCTCATCATAATACACCTTTAAAGCATTTGGTAGATAGTTTTAATCCTGCAGAGGCATTAAAAATGGGACTTAAAATGATTGCTGCGTGTCGCATAGCTCTAAAGGATGTTAATATTGCTTCTACTACTGCTTTGCAAGCCCTACATCCGGAAGGTAGAGAACTGGGGTTAAGAGCAGGCGCCAATGTTTTAATGCCTAATATAACTGATACAAAATACAGAAAGGGTTATCAACTTTACGAGGGGAAACCTGGTTTGAATGAAACTGCTATTCAATATCAAAAGGAATTTGAACAACGCATTTCTGCCCTTGGAGAAACAATTGGCTACGATGAATGGGGCGATTCAAAACATTTTTACAGCCGAAAAGTGCAGAGGACGATGAAGAATGAAAAATGAAGATAGCTCCGAAACCATAAAGAAAGCTCGGTGCTCTAAGTGTTTTCGGTGTTCTCGGTGTAAATAAATCTTTTCCTTGACGGATACACCTTATTCCAAGAATAAGCACAATACTATAAGAAAAGGAGTTTTATATGCTTCCCGGTGGAAAAAATATGCAGCAATTGATGAAACAAGCTCAAAAAATGCAGGCAGAAATAATGAAACAACAAGAAGAACTGGCGAATACAGTTTTTTCCGCTTCTTCGGGTGGAGGAATGGTAACTGTTGAAATGAATGGACAGTTTGAAGTTGTTTCCTTAAAAATAGACCCTCAAGTTGTTGATCCGGAAGATGTTGAAATGCTGGAAGACCTTATTACTGCAGCAGTTCAGGAAGTTCTAAACAAGGTGAATGAAGCATCCAGCAATGTAATGAGTAAAGTTACAGGCGGAATTAATATTCCCGGTTTGGGTTAAATGCTTTTTTCCGAAAACTTAGAAAAACTAATTCAGAGCTTTAACCGTTTTCCTGGTATTGGACGTAAAACCGCTCAACGACTTGCCTGGTATCTGGTTGCGCAGGATAAAAACTTTGCTTTAAACCTGGCGGAAACAATAAAAACAACCGTTGAGAGTTTTAAAACCTGCAGTCAGTGTAATATGCTTTCAGAAAGCGATCCCTGTCCTTTTTGCATTTCTCCAGACCGTTCCGACAGTTATCTTTGCGTGGTAGAAAATAGTTCCGACATCCAGATATTAGAAGGTATGAACGAATTTAAAGGCAGGTATTTTGTTTTAGGGCATTTGCTTTCCCCTTTGGATGGCTACGGACCTGAACAAATAAACACGGCTATGTTATTGGAGAGAATAGAAAATCTTCATCCAGGCGAAGTTATTTTAGCTCTAAAACCCTCTGCGGAAGGTGAAGCAACAATTCACTATCTTTGGGAATTGCTAAAAGATAAAGGAATCAGCATAACCCGCCTTTCAACCGGAATTCCTTTCGGAGGAGACCTGGAATACAGTAACTTAAATACTTTAGCCAATGCCTGGAAACGCAGATATACCGTTCAGTGATATGTTTACCGGAATTATTGAAGCAACGGAAAAAATAGTTACTCTCCAGCTAATAAGCGGAAAAAAGCTGATAACAATCTCCCGACCCGCTATTTTTGATGACCTGAAAATTGGTTGCAGTATTGCTTGTGATGGAATTTGCCTTACAGTTGTTCAGTTTGATGACAAGGCATTTACAGTGGAAATAATGAACGAGACACTCAAAAAAAGCACAGCTAAAAACTGGACTTCAGGTAAAATTTTAAATCTGGAAAGAGCATTAAAACTGAATTCTCGTCTGGATGGACACTTTGTTCAGGGTCACATAGATAGAGAATTGCGCTTGATTTCACATCTGAAAAGAGAAGGAACTGATTATCTACATTTAGAACTTCCCCGTCAGGAAAGAAATCTAATTGTTCCTCAAGGTGCAATTGCTCTGAATGGAGTCAGTTTAACCATAGCGGAAATTCGCAGTAATTATTTTAGTGTTGCCTTAATTGGTCATACTTTAACGCATACAAATCTGGGAACAATAAAAACTGGCGAAACGGTAAATGTGGAGTATGATATCTTAGGCAAGTATGTTTTAGCGCAGATACCGAAAGGTTAATCAAAAACAGATAAAATTGTTTTACCCCAAAGGACTAAAGTTTATGAGATTTAATAAGACCTTTATCTGCCTCTTCTCTCTGCTGATTATACTATTTCTAATCAGCGCTTGTGGCAATAAACGCAGTCCTACAGGCGGTCCTCAAGATATTGATAAGCCAGTAGTTCTGGAAAGTTCTCCGGCAGAATTTGGTGATATTTCTTCCGGATATATTGAGATATCTTTTTCTAAGCCAATGGATAGGAATACATTAGCCAATTCTATTTACATCTATCCTCCCGTGCAGAATAAAAAAATTACCTTGGATGGAGCCAATCTTAAAATCCATATTAAGGAACCCTTAAAGCCCGATACCAATTACTTTATTACTTTAACCAAGCGTCTTAAGGATTTACGGGGTAACACCTTGGAAAAGAATCAAACCCTTATTTACCGCAATGGAAAACTTGCCACCAATCGTATTGCCGGAACAATCATTTATGAAGAACCAACTGATAAGGGTTTGCCTTTGGAGCTAACTCTTTTGTCTGCCGATTCTTTATTGGTTTTAAGCAGTGTTATTCAAGGTGGTGCTTATGCCATTGACAACCTGAATCCTCAGAAACATATCCTCCGTACTTATATAGATAAAGATTTTAATGGCCGTTACGATTTTGGGAGAGAGCCGTTTTTTGAAGGGATTACCGATGGTTCTTCCGTGGCAACTTTAAATATTACAATGGCTTACGGTGATACTACGAGAGCTAAAATATCCCAAGTGAATCTGCTTAGTGACCGCGAACTGCAAGTTATTTTAAGTGAAGATATTAAGAGCTATGATGCACTTAACATCCAGACAAAAAATACCCCCCTATCCATCGCCTATCAATTGATTGAAGGATATATAATTAATTTATTAACCGCCAAAATGGATAGCACGGAATATACCTTAACCCTTACTGGAGTGAAAGATAAAAAAGATAACATCAGTAACAAACTGGAAACCAAATTTAAAGTTAGACCCGTAGCTGATACTTTGGCTCCCAAAATCATTTTTACAAATCCCAGAAACGGTGCTTCGGTAAATACTCTTTTACCTGTTTTGGAAATCCATTTTAATGAAATTATTCCGAAAGCCAATATTAAAGCCAAATTGCTCTGCGGAAATCAGGAAATTCCTCTCAAACATTTGTCTGAAACGGGACGCATTCACCGTTTTCAACCCCCAAAAGAACTGGAAAATTACAAAAGCCACCTGCTAATTATCAGTTCAGAAACCACAGATTTTAGCGGTAATCACCTTAAAAATGATTATGAATTGCAGTTTCTGCCTCTCCTGAGAAAATAGATATTGGGATAATAGCTCTGGAAGGAAAAGGATTTAAGGGATTTTTAATTTAAAGTTGAAAGGATTGGAAAAAATTTTAACTAACAATTTTCTCCTGCCTACCAGAAAACCACAATCTACGAACTATCTCACTTACAACTGCATTTTAACTGGTTTCCTAATTGAAAACTTGTGAGTTAAAAAGAATACTCCTAAATCCTACTAAATAAATATAATTCCGTTTTCTTCCTTAATAGCATTGCTTACCCATTGCTTACCCATTACTAATGGCATTAGCAATGAGTCCGTATTGAGTAAGCAATGCTACTTGGGACAATAACTTACAAAAGTGTAAACGAAGGATGCCGTTCCTCTGCAAGAATAATGGTTAAAAAAAAGTATTTGTAGAAAACTCCATAATTAGCCAAAAAATATTTTGTTACAGCAGAATTAGAAGCGGATAAAGGTAATAAAAGAAAATGCCTTCACTCTCATCAGATGAGTAAAGGCATTAAACATTTTAATATCTTAAAAAAAGAGCTTACCATCTTAAATGGGCAAAAGCTTTATTGGCTTCAGCCATTTTATGGGTATCCTCTCTTTTCTTTATGGAAGCGCCTTCTTTTTTATGAGCTGCAATAAGTTCGGCGGCAAGTTTTTCGGTCATTGTCTTTTCGCTTCTTGCGCGTGCGTTGGCAATAATCCAGCGGAAAGCTAATGCTTTACCGTTTTTTTCATTTACCTCAATAGGAATTTGATAGGTTGCTCCTCCCACGCGTCGGGAAACAACTTTAACTAAAGGACGAACATTATCCAAGGCGGATTTGAAGACAACAAGGGGGTCTTCTTTCGTTTTAGCAGCGATTATATCAAAAGCACCATACACGATTTTTTCAGCGATGCTTTTTTTGCCTTTAACCATCAGGCAGTTCATAAATTTGGTAACGGTAACATCGTTGTATTTAGGATCCGGAAGGACTTCCCGGACAACAGCTCTATGTTTTCTGGGCATAAGTTCTATCCTCCCTTTACTTTACGGTTTTTGCTTTAGGTCGTTTGGTTCCATATTTGGAACGGGACTTTTCGCGTTTTTCTACTCCAGCTGAATCAAGAGCTCCGCGAACGATATGATAACGAACACCCGGAAGGTCTTTCACGCGTCCTCCGCGCACTAAAACAATAGAGTGTTCCTGTAAGTTATGACCTTCACCGGGAATATATGCTGTAACTTCAAATCCATTTACAAGACGGACACGAGCTACTTTTCTAAGAGCTGAATTAGGTTTTTTGGGCGTTGTTGTATAAACACGAGTACAAACTCCGCGCCTTTGCGGACATTCCATAAGCGCCCTGTTTTTTCTTTTCTTTTCAACTTCAGCTCTTCCTTTACGGACTAATTGGTTAATAGTTGGCACTGATTTTCTCCTTTTCTATATTTTTAGTGTTTAAGATTATTTTTAGAAATCAAGGTAGTCCCCGCTTTCTTCTTCTTTTGAACGATGTGCAAATTCATCAATAATCTGAGCAACAGTTTTACCTTCGTTAACTGCCTTTTTAAGCATATTGTTATAGAGTTTGGTTCCAGTTCCGACAGGTATTCTGTGACCGATAATAATGCTTTCTTTCAAACCCTCAAGATGATCAACCCTGCCCTCAATAGCTGCCTTGGTAAGCACTTTTGTGGTTTCCTGGAAGGAAGCTGCAGAAAGCCAGCTATCGGTTAACAGAGATGTTTTGGTAATTCCTAAAAGCAATTGTTCAAACTGGGCAGGTGTTTTGCCAAATTCAATTGCTTCGCGGTTTTCTTTTTCCACCAGAACTTTATCAACAATATCACCCTGCAGGAAACTGGTGCTGCCGCTATCTGTAATTCTAACTTTTTTAAACATTTGGCGAATAATAACGCTCACATGTTTGTCGTCAATTTTCACACCCTGCTTGCGGTAAATTTCCTGAATTTCGTTTAAAATCAGGATTTGAGCTTCAATAACCCCTTTCACTAACATATCATGAGGGTCAAGAGGACCGTCAGAAAGTGCATCTCCACTTTCCACAAAGTCACCCTGATGAACGATTATCCTCTTTCCGGAAGGAATTATATACTTTCTGCCTGCAAGAGGTTGATGCATAGTAACATTATCACCTGTTTCCACAATACTTTCCTGCTCTGGAGGAACGGCGTAAAGTTTGCCGCAAAGAGGAGTTCCTTTTTTAACTGATTCTCCCTCTTTAACCAGAATCTGCAAGCCCTTAGGGACAGGATATTGAACCGGATTTTGATTGCGTTTAGCAACCTGAATAATCTTCTTCCGGTTTTCTTCAATAATACTAACCTTACCATCGTTTTCACTATAAACGGCTTTGTCGGGAAGGACGGCAATATATTGATTTTTATCTTCATCATAAAGGACTACGACCTTTCCATCACAGGGCGCGAAAAGTCCGTTAGGTGGTGTAACAAAAATATCTCTTCCGGTTTTCTTTAAGCCACCGATAGTAACAATTCCGTCAATATCGGAAATTTTTGCTTTATCTTTGGGAACTCTTGCTTCAAAAAGGTCTTGCACACGAGGTAAACCACCTGTAATATCGCGTTGTTTAATTGTCATTCGTGATGTCTGACCTAAAATATCACCAATATGGACAAAGCTGCCATCTTCCACGCGGACAATAAGTCCCGTTGGCAGAGGTATTAAACGCACTGTTCCGTCTTCACCTACAATTCTGAATTGAGGTTGTTTTCTCCGGTCTTTGGATTCAATGATGGTAAGCTCGCGAGCCATAGTGATGTCGTTATATTCTTCTTTATAGGTAATATCTTTGATGAAATTCTCATAATGCAAAACACCTTTGGCTGTAGAGATAAGAGGATTATTGAACTGATCCCAGGAAAGAAGTTTTGTATCTTTAGCCACTTTTTGACCATCCTGAACATGAACGGTAGCTGCGTATTCTACTTTAAACTCTTCCAAAACCTTATTCTCATCATTTTCATCCACAATTAAGATTTTACCCAAATAACTTACGGAAATAAGCTGATTTTCCGTATTGACAACGGTATTCATGCGGTCAAATTTTACAATTCCATCATGCGAAGCAACAACTTCTGCCAGTTCGGTTGCTGTAGAAGCAGCGCCTCCAATATGGAAAGTTCTAAGCGTTAATTGTGTTCCCGGTTCACCAATACTTTGAGCTGCAATAATTCCAACAGGATCACCAATAGTTGCAGGTTTCTGAGTAGCAAGATTGCGACCGTAACATTTGGCACAAATTCCTTTTTCTGCTTCACAGGTAAGAATGCTGCGCACATGGACAGAAATCAAACCGTGATTTTGAATGGTTCTTGCCATTTTGTTACTGATTTCTTCACCTGCGGAAACTAATATTCTGCCTGTGATAGGACTTATGATATCATCAACTGCCGTTCTTCCCTGAATGCGTTCTGCCAGGGTTTGCACAATTTCATTTCCTTCTTTAAGGGCTGTCATATTCACACCCCTTGTGGTTCCGCAATCTTCAATTGTGATAATAGCATTTTGTGCTACATCAACCAAACGGCGTGTAAGATATCCTGCATCTGCTGTTTTAAGTGCTGTATCAGCTAATCCTTTACGAGCTCCGTGAGTGGAAACAAAATATTCAAGAACAGTTAGTCCTTCCTTAAAATTACTTTTAATTGGGGTTTCAATAACATCTGCTCCACCTGTTGAACCAATTTTAGTTGGCTTATCCATTAAACCGCGCATTCCACCCAATTGTTTAATCTGGTCTTTGCTGCCGCGGGCACCTGATTTATACATCATATAAATAGAATTTAAGCCATTTCTGGTTTTAGAAAGCTCTTCCATCATTTCATCAGTAACGCGAACAGTTGTTTTCTTCCATTGGTCCACAACTCGTCCGAAGCGTTCATTTTCTGTAATTCCGCCTTTCTGGTGAAGATCGGTTATTTTTTTCACTTCCAGATCGGCTTGGGCAATAATTTCATCTTTCCGTTTGGGAACTACAATATCATCAAAGCTGAAAGTAACACCTGCACGAGTGGCATAATGAAATCCCAATTCTTTAATCTGATCCAGAATTTGAGCTGTTCTCCATTGTCCCACTGCATCAAAACAAAGCATAGCCAAATCATTCAATTTCCCCTTGTCAAATACGATGTTTTGAAAACCGACTTCCGGAGGCATTATCTGGTTGAGAATAACCCTTCCTACAGTGGTAATAATATATTCGGATTCCAATTTCAGACGAATCCAGGTATGCAGGTCTAAATTGCGTTCATAAACTGTTTCACCTTTGGAGCTGCAAAATTGTTCTTCTGCTTCATAAGCAGCAATAACTTCATCAGGACCGTAAAAATGTCTCAGTTTTTCTATTTCCACAGGTGGCGGTGTTTCTTCCATAGTTAAATAATAACAGCCCAAAACGATATCCTGATTAGCCGCCATAGCCAAACGTCCATTTGCTGGTAACAATAAATTTCGGGTAGAAAGCATTAGGACTCTTGCTTCAATTTGTGATTCTACAGACAGGGGAATATAAACACCCATTTGGTCACCATCAAAATCGGCATTAAAAGGAACACAGACCATAGGATGAAGCTGAATTGCTTTGTTATCAGTTAAAACAGGCATAAATGCCTGAATTCCCAAACGGTGAAGAGTTGGAGCTCTATTCAACAAAACAGGATAATCTTTAATAACTTCTTCCAAAATCGACCATATTTCAGGTTGCTTTTTCTCAATAAGCTTCTTGGCATTTTTAACCTTATCCACTTCTCCAATTTTCTGCAGTTTATCAATGAGATATGGTTTAAAAAGTTCCACAGCCATTTCTTTGGGAAGTCCGCATTGATAAAGTTTAAGTTCAGGACCCACTGTAATCACGCTCCGTCCGGAATAATCCACTCGTTTACCTAAAAGGTTTTGACGGAAGCGTCCCTGCTTTCCTTTAAGCTGATCGGTTAATGACTTTAAGGGTCTATTGCCTCTTCCTCTCACAGGACGAGCTTTTCTACCATTATCAATGAGGGCATCAACTGCTTCCTGCAACATTCTTTTTTCATTACGAAGGATAACTTCCGGGGCACGAATTTCCAGTAATGCCTTCAGACGGTTGTTTCTGGTGATGACTCTTCTGTATAAATCATTAAAATCTGCAGTAGCAAAACGCCCACCTTCCAAAGGAACTAAAGGTCTTAAAGTTGGAGGTAAAACAGGTAATGCTTCCAAAATCATATCTTCGGGACGATTGCCGCTTTTGATGAAAGCATCTACTATTTTCAATTTATTGATTAGCTTCTGTTTACGCAAAGCCGATTCTTCAAATTTAAGTCGGGTTCTGAGGTCAAGCGCTTCATTTTTCAGGTTGATACGCTTAAGCAATTCGCGGATTGCTTCTCCTCCCATAAGAGCCAGGAAGTTATCCGCTACCTTATCTTTAATCTCATAATATTCATCAACTTCCAGAAGCTCCATTTTCTCAAAAGGACTATCTCCGGGGTCAATTACAATGAAGGACTCGTAGTAAAGCACTCTTTCCAGGTCTTTAACCGTCATATCAAGTAAAGTGCCAATTTTACTCGGGGCACTTTTAACAAACCAGATATGAGCAATCGGAACTGCCAAATCTATGTGTCCCATACGCGTTCTGCGAACCCTGGAAGTAGTTACAAGCACTCCACATCTATCACAAACAGTTCCCTGAAATCTTTTCTTTTTATATTTTCCACAAGCGCATTCATAATCCCTTTCAGGACCGAAAATTCTTTCACAAAATAAACCATCTTTCTCAGGTTTGAGAGTGCGGTAATTTAATGTATCGGGTTTTGTAACTTCTCCATGCGACCAATCATTCCTGATAGTTTCGGGAGAGGCAATTTTGATGCGGACTGCATCATATTCATTAGGTTTGATTTCGTGTTTACTTTCTTTTAACATTTTCTCTCCCCTTCTACTTGTTCTCTTCTTCTTTGATAAATTCAATATCAAAACCCAGCGATTTCAGCTCGCTGATAAGAACATTAAAGGATTCAGGAACTCCTGGAGGAGGTGGATTCTCACCACGAGTGATAGCTTTAAAAGCGTTGTTGCGGCCATCCACATCGTCACTTTTGATAGTTAACATCTCTTCCAAAACATTGGCAGCACCGTATGCTTCCAAAGCCCAAACTTCCATTTCTCCTAAACGCTGACCTCCATGTTGAGCTTTTCCACCTAAGGGTTGTTGGGTAATAAGAGAATAGGGTCCTGTTGAGCGCGCATGCATTTTATCTGCTACAAGATGATTCAGTTTCATCATATAGATAATACCAACCGTTACTCTTTCTTTAAAGGGTTCACCCGATTTACCATCATAGAGAACTGTTTTCCCATCTTCCGGTAAACCTGCTTTGCGTAATTCAGAAACAATATCCTCATTAGAAGCGCCATCAAAAATAGGGGTTTCTACTTCAAAACCAAGTGTCTTAGCAGCCCAACCCAAATGGGTCTCCATTATTTGGCCAATATTCATTCGGGAAGGAACTCCCAAAGGATTTAACACAATATCCACAGGGGTTCCATCTTCCATAAAAGGCATATCTTCAATAGGAGCGATGATAGAAATAACACCTTTATTTCCATGACGACCTGCCATTTTATCGCCTACTTCAATCTTGCGTTTTTTGGCAACATACACTTTAACCATTTTCCGCACGCCATATTGAAGTTCATCACCATGCTTAATTCTTTCGCGGGATTTTTTATAGATATTATCGCTTTGTTCAAGTGATTGTTTTATTTTCAGGACAATTTGGGAATAGATATAGTCGTTTACTTCCCTATCTTCAACCAGTTCCACATCCAGATCAAGCTTTTTAAAGTTTATCCGTTTCAAATCCTGTTTCGTTATCTTCTTCCCGGGTGCTATAAAGGGAATATTGGTTTTTTCATCCCAAATATTTTTAGCAATTTGTCCCACTAATACTGCAGAAAGTTTTTCTTCCTTAAATTCTTCAATCTTACTGCGTCGCAGGGCTAATTCTTCTTTAAGTTTTTCTATCTTATCTTCATTTTCTTCTTCCAAATCGCTGCCTTCTTCCAAACGGGAAAAGACCTTTACATCAATAACTACACCCTCCATTCCAGGTTTGGCTTTTAAGGAACTATTGGTAAAATCACCAGCACGGTCTCCAAATAGAGCACGCATCAGGTTTTCTTCCGGTGAAGGATCAATTTCTACACTCTTGGGAGTAACTTTACCTACAATTATATCTCCAGCATGAATAACACTTCCTACTCTGATAATGCCTGTTTTATCCAAATTTCTCAATGCCTGAGCAGGTACATTGGGAATATCATAAGCAAGCTCTTCACGCCCGTTTTTCACATTACGAACCAAAACTTCCAATTCTTCAATATAGATAGATGTTAAAGTATCTTCACTGGCTACCTTTTCGTTAAGAATAACAGCATCTTCATAATTATAACCATACCAAGGCATAAATGCAACCATTAAATTAGTTCCTAATGCCAAACGATTATCTTCCACACAAGCACCGTCAGAAATTGGCTGCCCTTTTTTTACGGTATCCCCAACACGCACAATAGGACGCTGATTAATACAAGTATCCTGATTAGTGCGCACAAATTTTTTCAGATGGATGCGATTACCGGTAGAAAGATAATATGCCTCATCCTTTTCATTTATAGGTTTCAGGTCTATAAAGGCAGAAGTAACTTTCGTAACTATACCATCATAAGGAGCTACAGCAATGGAAGAAGTATCCATTGAAGCAATCTTTTCCATTCCTGTTCCTACTAAAGGTGCTTGAGGATTAATTAAAGGAACTGCTTGTCTCTGCATATTGGAACCCATTAAAGCACGATTGGCATCATCATGTTCCAGGAAAGGAATTAATGCTGCTGATACGGAAACCATCTGTTGAGGTGCTACATCCATATAATGAACAAGGTTTGGGCTAACTTGAACAAATTCACCCCGGTCGCGGGCAAAAATCATTTCATCTGTAATTCTACGGTTGTCATCCAAATGGACATCACTTTGAGCAATAATATATTTCTCTTCCTGTGAAGCATCAAGATATTCATACTCATCAGTTATGCATCCATCAACAACCTTGCGGTAGGGTGTTTCTAAAAAACCGAAATGATTTATACGGGAATATATTGCCGGAGATACAATTAAACCGATGTTTGGACCTTCAGGTGTTTCAATCGGACAAATTCTACCATAGTGAGAAGAATGAACATCACGAACTTCAAAACCAGCTCTTTCGCGAGCCAAACCTCCAGGGCCCAAAGCAGATAAAGCTCTCTTATGTCTTAAAGCTGCCAAAGGATTTGTCTGCTCCATAAATTGGGATAACTGACCTGTTAAAAAGAATGACTGAACTACTGAAATAAGAGCATTGCTGTTTACCAGATCGTGAACTGTAACTTCATCAATATTGGAAATTGCCATCCGTTCCTGAATTATTCTGGCAACCATAGCCATTCCAATAGAATATTGTTCCTGGAGCAATTCACCAACAGTTCTAACTCTGCGGTTTGCCAGATTATCTATATCATCAACCTCATCTTCATCATGGTAGATATTGATCAGGGTCTTGAAAATATATACAAAATCCTCAACGGTGAGGGTCATTATTTTAGGATCAACATTGATACCTAAACGGCTATTGATTTTGTAGCGGCCTACTTCTCCCAGGTTATAACGCTTTTCATTGAAAAACATTCTATCCACAAGCTGTTTGGCCGCTTCCAGAGGGGCATCTTCTCCGGGACGAATTAAGTTGTAAATTTTCTTTAGAGCTTCTTCCTGATTGGTTGTAGGGTCTTTTGCCATAGTGTTTTCCAGCACTTTTCTGGCAATTTCATAATTGTAATCAATTACTTCAACCTTAGTAATCTTCCTTTCCGATAAAAACTTAATTAAAGAATCCGTTATCTGCTCGTTAGCCATAGCTATAGGTTCAGGATTGCCTTTTTCATAAATATCGGCGAAAAGATGACGACCTTTTGCCTCTTTTAAATTCAATTTTTCGGATTTATAGAATGTCTTCCTCAAATCTTCGTTAGTGGAAATTCCAATTGCCCGGAAAAGAGTTGTTACAGGAAGTTTACGCCGTTTATCTATATGGACGAACATTACATCATGAATATCAATATCAAAATCCAGCCAAGAACCGCTGTAAGGAATTACTTTTGCAGAATAGAGCGTTTTTCCACTGGGATGTTTCTCCTCCGAAAAGAAAACACCGGGTGAACGCTGTAATTGTGAAATAATTACCCGTTCTGCACCATTAATAACAAATGTCCCCTGTTCAGTTATCAGAGGTATTTCTCCCAGGAAAACTTCCTGTTCCAAAGTGTCTTTATGCTCGCGGACACCTTCTCTGTTTTCAAACACGCTTAAGCGCATTTTTGCTTTTAACGGTGCCTGATAAGATAAATTTCGTTCGCGGCATTCTTCCAGAGAATATTTCTCCTGCAACACATTGTATTCTATGAATTCCAACAGGAAATTACCCTTTGAATCTTCAAGGGGAAATATGTTTTCAAATACTGCCTGCAGACCTTTTTTTTCTCTGCGTTGTGGGTGAATATCCTTTTGTAAAAAATCATTGAAGGAATCCACCTGCATAGCCAGAAGATTGGGTATTTCCACTTCAGGGATACCCAATTCAGCAAATCTTCCGGAAATTCGGGAATAACTTTTGACCTTTCTCAAAAGCGCTCTCCTTTTGGTTCTTATAAACCAGAATGTTGGCTCTTAAGTGTTAATTTTTTCTTTTTCACGCTATTAGGCGACATTTAGAATGATAAACTGACTAATTGGCTTTTTCAAAACCAAAGTTTAAGGATGGTTGTATCCAGAAATTAGTCCAAAAAAAGTCCCTGCGGACTTTTTTTGGACATTTATCCTGATAAGGATTTGGTTATTTGACTTCGACAGTTGCACCGGCTTCTTCGAGTTTTTTCCTAATTGATTCTGCTTCTTCTTTGCTAACTTTTTCGGAGACCACTTTGGGAGCTCCATCAACAAGGTCCTTGGCTTCTTTCAAACCAAGCTTGGTTATCTCTCGCACTACTTTGATTACATTAATTTTCTTGTCTCCGGCACTGGTTAAAATTACATCAAATTCTGTCTGTTCCTCTTTTTCTCCACCTTCAGCAGCAGAGCCCTGTGTTGGCATAAAAGCGGCTACTGGAGCAGAAGCTGATACACCAAATATTTCTTCCATTTCTTTCACTAATTCAGAGAGCTCAAGAACCGTCATCTCCTTAATCAGATCAATTACTTGTTGCTTTTTATCGGACATTGTTCCTCCATTGGATATATAAATAATTTTTCTTAGCTGGCTTCAGCTTGTTTTTTAGCTATGGCATCAAGAGCATAAACAAATTTGCGCAAGATACCCTGGTTGATGCTTACAAAGTTACTCAGCGGTGCATTCATACCAGCAAGTACTTTAGCAAGCAATTCTTCACGGGATGGTAGTTTTGCCAAAGCAGTCAGTTCATCGGCATTAAAAATATGCCCTGCTATATAACCGACTTTAAACGAAGGAAAACCTTTATCTTCCATCACCTCTTTTAAGAATTTGATTAGTTCGCGGGCAGGGGACACCTCATCCAATTTACTCACTGCCACAGCTGTCGGGCCCTTAAGATAAGGGTCCAGTTCCGTAATACCCAAGTCATTTAAGGCAATTTTAATCAGGGTATTCTTTTGGACAAAGTAATCCACTTGACTTTCTCTGAAGCGGTTGCGCAATTGATTCACTTGTTCAATATTTATTCCCTTGTAATCTACCAATACGATCGCTCTTGCGCCACTTAATCTTTCTGTCAAGTCCTTTACTATTTCATATTTAATACTTTGCACCATTTTCCTGCTCCCTTAACTTCTTGCTTCCGCGGTTGCACTTGCGACCTGAATTTTAATTCCGGGACTCATAGTCGTGCAGAGGGTAATGCTTTTAATGTAAACACCCTTAAGCGTAGAAGGTCTGTCTCTAAGAACAGCGGCAAGAACAGCTTTGATGTTGTCTTTCAGTTTTTCTTCCTCAAAGCTTAATTTTCCTACCGGAATATGCAAGTTGGCAAATTTATCTACGCGGTAGGTTATTTTTCCGCTTTTTGCTTCCTGCACAGCTTTTCCAACATCCATAGTAACTGTTCCCACTTTGGGGTTTGGCATTAATCCTCTGGGACCGAGAACTCGTCCCAGTTTACCGATTCTACCCATTAAGTTGGGAGTAGCGATCACAACATCAAAATCAAACCATCCGTTAGATATTTTTTCAATGAGATCATCTACGCCCACATAATCGGCTCCTGCTTTTTTGGCTTCTTCTGCCTTGTCGCCTTCAGCAAATACTAAAACCCGCATCTCTTTTCCTGTTCCATGAGGTAAAACAAGTGAGTTGCGAATTTGTTGATCAGCTTTACGAGGATCTACACCCAGATTGAAATGCAGTTCAACGGTTTCGTCAAACTTGGAAGTTGGTAAACTTTTCAAAAGTTTGATTGCTTCGTTAAGATCAAATCTTTTCTGGCGGTCAAACATCGTATAGGCAACATTATACCTTTTGCTATGTTTCATTGACTCTCCTTATGAATACTATCTCCTGCATAAGCGAAGTATCAGTCCTCTATCGTAACACCCATACTTCGTGCAGTTCCAGCGATCATACTCATAGCAGATTCAAGGGAATTACAATTCATATCTTTAATTTTCAGCTGAGCTATGTTTTTTAACTGCTCATTTGTAATTTTGCCAACTTTAAGCTTATTGGGAGTGGCACTTCCCGTAGCTAAACCAGCTTCTTTTTTTATCAGTACTGCAGCTGGAGGGGTTTTAATTTCAAAGGTAAAAGATTTATTCTTTGCCACATAAATTATTACCGGGAATACCATTCCTGGCTGATCAGCTGTTTTTTCATTAAACTGACGGCAAAATTCAGGAATATTAACTCCTACCTGACCTAAAGCAGGTCCCACAGGAGGTGCGGGAGTTGCTTTTCCCGCTGGAAGTTGCAGTTTTAATGTTGCTACGGCATCTTTAGGTTTAGCCATTATCTTACCTCTATTGTATCTTCTTTATTTTTTAATTAATTCTACCTGGCTGGCATTTAATTCAACCGGGGTTCTGCGTCCGAACACAGTTACTTCAATAATTAGTTTGGTTCCGTTTTCCGTTGTTTTTTGTACGATACCCTCAAAATCGGTAAAAGGACCGGAAATAACTTTAACCATATCTCCAGGCATATATGAATAGACCTTTATATCGCGGTTGGGATCGGTTATTCCCAAAAGTCGGTCTACTTCTTCCTGCGACAAAGGTATGGGCTCTTTATGTTCTTTATTTATTCCTAAAAAACTGGTTACTCCTGCAATTTGAAGAATATAAGTTTTTAGTTCCGGCGTCATATCTGCTTCCATAATCACATAAGAAGTAAAGAGTTTCTTATCTCGCTCTATCTTTTTACCTTCTCTAATCACAAAGGTCTTGCGCACAGGAACCAGTAAACGACCTACCTGTTTTTCTAAAGGAGTGCCCGCCAGACCCTTTTCTATAGCCGTCTTAACCTTATTTTCGTGACCTGAATAGGTATGAATTACATACCACTTCATCTGCTTGTACCTATCCCTTAGAAAATCAATTCTACAATCTTGGTAAAACCAAAATCAACCAGGGACAAAAATATGGCTACAATAGCAGACATAATAATCACTACTAATGTACCTTCTTTCAAATCCGTCTTGGTAGGCCAGCTTACACATTTCATTTCGGAACGGACATCCCGAAAGAAACGAGTTATTTTTTCAAATTTCATAACATTACTTCCCTTTGTTTGCGGAAAGAAAAACCTGCTTCGGAAATCATAATACCCCAAAATGTTGTGGCAGGACAGGCAGGAATCGAACCCGCAACCCCCGGTTTTGGAGACCGGTGCTCTACCAGTTGAACTACTGTCCTGTGCAACATTTTTTAGGGTAAATTACTAACGCTGTTTATGAACAGTATGTTTCCGGCAGGTGGGGCAATATTTTTTTAGCTCCAGTCGTGTCGGATGCTTTCTTTTATTACGGGTAGTTGTATAATTACGATTCTTGCATTCTTCACAGGCAAGGATAATTATATCTCTCATTATTGTTTGTCCGCTTCTCTTATTCTATTATTTTAGAGACAACACCACTGCCGATGGTTCTTCCACCTTCGCGGATAGCGAAACGCAGACCTTGTTCCATAGCGATAGGAGTTATGAGTTCAGCTTGGATTTCTACATTGTCACCAGGCATAACCATTTTCACTCCTTCGGGAAGATATAAGCTTCCGGTAACATCCGTAGTGCGAAAATAAAATTGAGGACGATACCCACTTTGGAAGGGTTTATGGCGTCCACCTTCTTCCTCGGTTAATACATAGGTCTGACCTATGAATTTAGTATGAGGAGTAATGGATTTGGGTTTTGCCAGCACCATTCCACGCACTACATCTTTTTTGCCGAATCCACGTAAAAGAACACCAATATTATCTCCGGCTTGTGCCTCGTCAAGCAGTTTACGGAACATTTCCACGCCCGTGCAGGTTGTTTCCACTGTTTCTCTAATTCCAACGCGTTCAACTTTATCACCAACTTTGATAACACCACGATCTACACGTCCTGTGGCAACGGTTCCCCGACCTGGAATACTGAAAACATCTTCCACAGGCATCAGGAAGGGCTTATCAATTGGACGTTCGGGAAGCGGAATATAGCTATCTACCGCATCCAGAAGAGCTTGAATTTGTTTTTCAGCTTCGGGATCTCCATTGAGTGCTTTAAGAGCAGAACCGCGAATTACGGGAACTTCATCACCCGGAAATTCATACTTATCAAGCAATTCACGAACTTCCATTTCCACCAGATCAAGCAATTCAGGGTCGTCAACCAGGTCGCATTTGTTCATAAATACAACTATTGCTGGAACACCAACCTGACGAGCAAGCAAAATATGCTCGCGGGTTTGTGGCATAGGTCCATCATCAGCACTCACAACCAAAATGGCACCATCCATTTGAGCTGCACCAGTTATCATATTTTTAATGTAGTCAGCATGACCAGGACAGTCAATATGAGCGTAATGACGTTTTTCTGTTTCATATTCTACATGGGCTGTAGCAATAGTTATTCCGCGGGCTTTTTCTTCCGGAGCATTATCAATACTATCAAAAGTACGGAATTTGGCTCCGCCTTTTTTACTCAGATACAAAGTAATCGCTGCAGTTAGCGTTGTTTTTCCATGGTCAATATGACCAATCGTTCCCACATTCAGATGTGGTTTAGTTCTAACATATTTCTCTTTTGCCATTGTTCCTCCTGGACTTGAATCACACAAGCCCGTCTCGTTTTCTTAATTTATTAAAAAATATACACCTTCAAGTATATATTCCTCTTAATATCATAGATTTTGAAATTAAAAACATCTCTTTAACTTCAAAAGTGGAGCTCAAGACCGGACTTGAACCGGTGACCTCCTCCTTACCAAGGAGGTGCTCTACCTACTGAGCTACTTGAGCTTACACTTAAAAATTTTGGAGCGGGAAACGGGGTTCGAACCCGCGACCCTCAGCTTGGAAGGCTGATGCTCTAGCCAACTGAGCTACTCCCGCTTTTCTTTTTATATCTAAAATCTACTGGTGGAGAGGGGAGGATTCGAACCTCCGAAGTCATCTGACAGCAGATTTACAGTCTGATCCCTTTGACCACTCGGGAACCTCTCCACGACTATAATTTCTGGAGCCGATGAAGGGAATTGAACCCCCAACCTATTGATTACAAATCAATTGCTCTACCTTTGAGCTACATCGGCAGCAAGTTTTGTCATCAAGTTTTAACACCCTTTTTTTGTCAACTGCTTTTTTGTATCACTCTATATTCTTATTGTCTTTCATACTTGGCGCTAACAAATTTTGCCCTCTGTTTCTGTCAACACTTTTAACCTTGTATATGGTTAATAGCTATTAGGGTTGAGGTATTTAAAGAGATTAGTAGTTTTTATAAACAGGGATAAAAAGCTCTGTGTTAAAAAAAGTAGAAAAATCAATCACAGAAACACCAACAATTTTACGCATTTCAAAGAAATCCGGTTCTCCCTGTTCCCGATAAACATAGCGCAAAAGTTCCGAACAATACAATTTAGAAGAGTCATTGAGATCAAAATCGTTATCAAAAGGGATTTTTTGTTTTAGAAGCGCGAGACATCTTTCTTTCATTGAATCAGAATTAAGTTTGTTACGATAACGAATAATGCAAATACGATTTTGTTTCGCCTCACGCACAAATTTTTCCAATGTGTTGATGCGTATGCCATCTATGTCGGAAAGAGATTTGGAAATAGTATGAATTACCTGATATTGACCATCAATCTTAAAAATAAAACCGCAATGAGACATACCTTCAGAAGCAGGAAAATTTCTGGCAATAAGTTCTGAGAATATGCTGTTACCCCTTCTGAGAATTACATCTCCATCCTTCAATTGGAGTGAGGATAGAGGAGGAAATTCACACTTCTCATTCAAGGATAAATTGGCAGTCCGACTTGAAGAAATTGCCGAACTGCCAGTTAATAAAATTATCAGTGATGTAAGACCTAATAGGGTAAGGTCTCTGAAGGACATTATTTTCCTTTAATTTCTACCAACCATTTACTACCTTGTTTTACCAAATTCAGATCAAATTCATCTTGTTTTCCATCTTCAGTAGTATATTTTACATTGACGGTAGCACTGTCTCCAGTTACCTTCGTTTCACCTAAGGTTGCATCTTTAACCTTAAACATAGAGAACATGCCAATCATCTCTTTGCTTTCTGGAGTGGAGAGCTTTTCCATCGTTTTCATATCTTGGCTCTTCCATGCAGAAACAAACTTCTTGGCAACGCTTTCGGGACCTTTTGCACAGCCCGCAAGGATAAAAATAAGGGCAAGGGCGATGATTACAATCAGTAATTTTTTCATTGTTACTCCTTAACAATTTTTTATGATTTACTTTATTTTTAATATTCTTGTCTTGTCAAGTATTTTTTTCATTATATGATTTTTCTCCTACATTTATTACCTTCTGTTTATTTATAACCCCGTTTAATTAATCCAAATAAAATAGTATTCTCAATTAGTAATTATAATTAGACCTTAAGTTTGCCCAATTTAGATTCGGAAAAAATAAAGAATAATGTGTCTTTTGCAAATTCTGTTATCAAAAGCAAGGTAACAATTTGCCAACTTGCTGTTATCCTCAACTGTATTATTTAGTATAATAGTCCGACGAGCGAAACAATTATAGCACTGGGTGCGTAATCCCCTCGTAAAAAGGAAGATATCCACCAACCTTATTCTTGATCCTAATGCACATAAGTAAGAAGTCATTGGCGTCTTCAAAATTCTGAACTGGGAAATAACTTTCACGGCGCTCACAACTCATAATGGCAATAGAACGCAGATAGCTTGATCTGCTGGATCAATCGGATTTCTTTTTCCAATATCGTTTACTATTTTCAGGATGAATCATATTTTTTGCTTCAATTGCTGAAGCATTGCTTACCCATTACGGATGGCATTAGCAATGGGTAAGCAATGAGTAAGCAATGCAATTAAGGAAGAAGATGTAATTATGTTTGTTTATTAGGAGTTAGAGAATTTCCGGAGAAGAATGAAATATTGTATCGGTAAATCCATATTTTATATAATATTTATATTCATAAACTACTAATAATAGGAAAAAATCCAGTAGGGATGGCAGTTAGATAAATATGGGGCTATCCTAAAACTAACTTTTAGTTTCGGGACAGCTCCTTGAAATTAATAGGGGAAATAAAAATATTATACCAAGATAAGAAATACAAGATAATAGACAGGAAAGCTACTTTGATAGGTAAAATATATTTATATAACATCCAGAAAAGGAGTTAACTCTTTTATTCTTATAAATAAAATTCAAAAGCAGATATAGGATGATCAGGTTGTTTTTATTGGTATCCGCAGTATAATACAGCGTAAAGAATCTAATTGTGCAGTCGTAAATGTTATTTTTTCAAAAAAAGGATATTTTTGCTTTTCCTTTTATCATATAAATATAGATTCCTTCATTACCCTATAATTTGTGGGATTGTTATAGCTTGGTCGTAAGTGTGCTTGTTTTCTCTTTTAACTCACAATTTTTTAATTGGAAAACCAGTTAAATTACGTTTGTAAGTGAAATAGTTAGTAGATTGTAGTTTTCTGGGAGGCAGGTGAAAATTGTGAGTTAAAATTTTCTCAACCTTCTCTATCCCTTCAACCTTTTTAGCCCCAAGCAAAATAAATTAATGGCGTGTAGTTTCCAAGCTTGACAAAAACATATCAATGCAAATAAAGGTTCAAAATTGGCATTTTTTATGTTTACCAACTTCAAAATTAATGAAAACAGAGGATAAAATGCAGGAAATTATCATTGACGGCAATTCCTTAACCTTAGAGGCAGTGGAACAGGTTGCTTGCTACAATACCCCCATTCGTCTTTCTGATTCCAGTAGGGAAAAAGTGGCTAAATGCCGTGATTATGTAGATAAAATAATTGAAAGCGGTGAAATTGTTTACGGGCTGAATACCGGTTTTGGCAAATTCAGCATTGTAAATATTCCTGAAGAAAACATAGCTGAACTACAATTAAATTTAATTCGCAGTCATTCAACCAACATCGGAGAACCCTATTCCGAAGTGCAAACGCGGGCTATAATGCTTTTAAGGATTGCAGTTTTAGCCAAAGGGCATTCCGGAATTCGGTTAGAGACATTGGAAACCCTGGTGCAAATGTTGAATAAAGGTATTCAGCCAATAATTCCAATGCGGGGTTCAGTTGGAGCAAGTGGAGATCTTTCTCCGCTTTCACATTTGGCATTAGTGCTGATTGGTGAAGGCGAAGCAATTTACAAAGGTGAGCGTCTTCCGGGTGCTTCAGCAATGCAAAAAGCGGGCATAAGCCCTGTTCAACTTGCTGCTAAAGAAGGACTTGCTCTTAATAATGGCACTCAAGTTATGACTGCTTTGGGTGTTTTAAACCTTTTGGAAGCGGAGCGTTTATGCCGTTATGCCGATATCATTGCCGCTATGAGCATAGATGCGTTAAAAGGGACTCCTAAAGCATTTGATGAATTGATTCATAATTTAAGACCACATCCCGGTCAGAAAATTTCCGCAAAAAATATCAGAACCCTTTTGGAGGGAAGTCCTTTGCGGGAATCTCATCGTAATTGTGGTAATGTTCAAGATGCTTACAGTTTGCGATGCACACCTCAAGTTAATGGTGCAGTGAGAGATGCCTGTTCGTATGTGCGAGGCATTTTGGAAATAGAAATAAATTCGGCAACGGATAATCCACTTATCTTTCCGGATGAGGGTAAGGTTATTTCCGGGGGCAATTTTCATGGTGAACCCTTAGCTATTGCGTTGGATACTTTAGGTTTGGCAATTAGCGAACTTGCCTCAATTTCCGAACGCCGCATTGAACAGATGTTAAATCCTGCTCTTTCCAGAGGTCTTTCTCCTTTTTTAGCAACGCGTCCGGGAATTGATTCCGGTTTTATGATTCAGCAAATGACGGCGGCATCGCTGGTTTCGGAAAATAAAGTGCTGGCTCATCCTGCCTGTGTAGATTCCATTCCCACTTCTGCCAATCAGGAAGATCATATTTCTATGGGATCAATTTCGGCTATAAAACTTTGCCAAATAGTGCAAAATGTGGCTTCCGTTCTGGGAATTGAATTGCTGATTGCCTGTTCTGCACTGGATCAAAGGCAAATATCTACTTCTCCTGTTTTGGAAAAAGTTAAATCGGCTTTAAGAGAAAATGTTGCTCCTTTACAAGGTGACAGGGTTATGTATCCTGATGTAAATAAAGCAATTGAGTTGGTTCGTTCCAAGCGTTTGGACGAGATTTGCCCTGAAATTGGTTGACAAAAATTTGCCGTTTAGGGGCTATTGAACTATGAAATTAAGGGATATAATTATATGTCTGCTTTGCCTTTCCGGCATTTTTGCCTGCGAGGTGAATACTTTGTTCAATGCTCGAAACTATTTTAAATCGGCACAAGCAAGACCTTTAACCAGTAATGGCAGACCTAATGCTCAAGCTATTGATGAATATACAAAAGCGATAAAAAAATGCGGGAAAATTATTTCTACCGATAAAAAGGGAAAAAGAGTAGAAGAAGCATATTATCTGATGGCAAAATCCCTTTATTATAAAGGCAATAGTGCTTTTCAGGCAAAAGACCAGTTTCAAAACCTTGTTATCCGTTTTCCCGATAGTAAATATGTTCCCGAGGCATATATTTATATTGCCAAAATTTTAAGAGAAACGAATCAGCCCAAAGAAGCGGAAAAATTGCTGGATGAATTCCTCCGCAATCCTAAATATCGTAAACATCATCCTGAAGCATTATTCGTTTTAGCCGATTTTGCGATTAAGGATAAGGACTTTATTAAAGCTCAACATTATCTGGAAAGGATAATTACGGAATTTCCCAAAACAAAAGAATACCGCGAAGCATATTTCCTTTTTGGCAAGAATTATTACGAACAAAAGGATTACGATAAATCGCTGGAAGCATTTAAAAAAATGCAAAAAGCGCGCGGTATTGATAAAACTATAAAGCTTGAGGGAACTTATTACATCGGTTTGAACGAACTGGAACTTGGACAGGCAGAAAAAGCACTAAAGACAGCTAAGGGCTTGATAAAATCGGAATCTCGTCCCGATAAAATTCCTTTTGTCCGTTTGCTGAAGGCAAGAGCTCAATTTGCTTTGGGTGATACAACCGAGGCAAGAACTGAAATTGAATTCATTACTAAAAATTATCCTCGTACCGAAGGTTCTGCAGGTGCCTATTATTACCTTGCAGAATACTATTATTATAATCTGGGTGATATTCCTAAAGCGGTTTTGAACTACAATCGGGTACGCACTGAATTTTCGGGTTCTCCACTTGCTCAAACGGCTCAAGAAAAAGCGGTTGCCTTAGGATTTGTAGCTCCGCGCACAGGTCTTGACTGTGAAACAGAACTTTCTCAATTTCTGGATTATCATTACCAGGCGGCGGAAAGTTTTTTGAATGTCCTTTCTTTGCCCGATTCTGCTATTGCCCATTACCAACTTGTTATTTCTCAAAAAGATACTTTAATTGTCAGACGTGATTCTTTACAGACGGCGATAAACAGAAATAATGCTATTCTGGATTCGCTTAGAGCGCTTTTACCGCCACCGGAAATTCCTGCAATAGACAGTTTAGGACTTTTAGAACAGGCGGAACTTCCGGTGACACAAACAGATATAACATCCGAATCTGCTTTTGCTGATACCCTATCTGAAACAATTATCAGCAGTCCAGATAGTTTGCAAACCTTTGCAGATACATTACAAATAACGGAATTGGAAATTCCTGTAGCGGATAGTTTATTTGTGGCAGAGACAATTTCTGAGGGCGATACCTTAGCTACTGAAGAAGAAAAAACTAAAGATAACGACCTTCCAGATTCCTCTTTAGCAGAAGAAAAAGATGAATTATCGCCTCCGCTTACCGAAACAACAGAGCCAGATTCTTTAACTTTGGCAATTGCTAAATACATTCAAGACCTGGAAAAGGAAAACGCAAGATACAGCCAGCGACTGGAAAAACTGGAAGAAATTATTGAGCGTTTTGAAAGTGAAATAGTTCCTTTCTGTATGTTTGCTATTGGTTCTATCTATCATAATCGTTCTCCTGAAAGTCCTGAAAATAGTAAAATTATGGCTAAAATGCAGGAAGAATATCCTGAAAATAAATTTACCAAAGCCCTTTATGCTCTGCAAAATAATTTGCCGGTGCGGTTAATTGACCCCAAAGAAGAAAGGGAAGAACAGCTTTTAGATATGTATTTTGAGCAAATTTACACTGCTCCTGATTCCGCTCTTGTTGGTTTACAGGAACTTACAAACTCTCCCTACCATAAAATTAAGCTGGCTGCCAATTACCGTTTGGGCTGGTATTACAGTTTTGAACAAATTGATACTCTGCTTGCAAAGCCCTATTTGAAAGCTGTTTTGGACGAACCTGAAGCCGGCGAATATGCTGTTGTTGCTCGTAGATTCTTTGATGGCAATAAGTTCCTTCTGCGAGGTTCATTTCCTGTTGTTATTCCTCAAACTGATACTACTGCAGTTGATTCCACTGGAGCTGATATAGAAGAAAGCATTAAGGAATGGTCTTTTCCTGCTCCTGCAGAAATTTATGAGACCCTACCGGACAGCTTGAAAATTTATAGTGGCATTCCTATGCTGATGGATTCTTTGGTAAAAGCTGTTTCTCCTCCTGAAGACACGACGGAAGAGAAAAACATATCTCCAGAAATGGAAACACCGGATGATAATATTCCTCCACCGGAAAAAAATCCTGTTCCTGCGTTACCGGAAGAGCCAATTCCGGAAAAAAAAGAGGAACTGCCACTTGAATGAAGTGGTTGAATCATCCCCTTTCGGGACAGCATTTCTATCTAAAATCAGCTGTTTTTTTAACCGGGCTGGCTATCGGACTGGATTCTTCCCTGCGTCAGCTTTTAATACAGTTGGTATTGATTTTGACTATTCTGATTTTTGAGCCGAAGCTATATCTTTCTCTGCTCAATGCCTTGAAAAAATTGCTGCCATTTTTTGCCGCTTATTGGGTTTTTGCTACTCTTTTTGGTCAGGATTTTCTTACTACCGTGTTTTTCAGTGTCCAAATTTTATATCTAATAGCTGTTACGGTTTATGTGTTGGGAAATGTGAAAATGGAACAGATAGCAAGCCAAAGCAGATGGCTAAGAAAATGGAAACCGGTAAATTCTTTGTTCTATTATCTCTTTGCTACAGTTTTCTTTACCAGGTCTTTTTTTGCCGAATACAGAAAGCTGAAATTGGTTAAAGAAAACAGTTTTTCTCTGGCTCAACTTTTGGATGTTTTAGCAAATGTATCTGCACTCTCTCCTCAAATTAGCAATTCAGTTACAAATATGCTAAAATTTGGAGGGGAAGAAAAAACCAGCAATCCTCAAGCTAACTATTTGGGTATCTTCTTCTTAGCCCTATTAGTTATAGTGCACGGCTTTTAAAAAGGTTGGCTATGGCAAGATACTTAATAAAAATATGTTATGATGGCACGGGATATTGCGGATGGCAAAAACAGAAAAACGGACTTGCCATTCAGGAAGTTATGGAAAAAACGCTGGAGATATTTGTCGGTAAAAAAACTTCCTTAATTGCTGCTGGAAGAACCGATGCAGGAGTTCATTCTTTAGGTCAATATGCTCATTTTGATTATAGCGGTTCTATGGGGGAAAAGCAATTGCTTTTGGCTTTTAACAGATATTTGCCTGATTCTATTAAAGTGCTGGATATAATGAAAGTTAGCCCTTGTTTAAATGCTCGTTACCAGGCTTATGAACGCAGTTATCGCTATCGTTTGGCTAAAGAAAAAACACCTTTTAACAGAAATTACAGCGGTTTCTTGCCCCACTTGCATTTAAACCTGGAGAAAATGCAATCTGCTATACAATACCTTTTAGGGAAACACGATTTTTCCACATTCGGGAAAAGCAATCCGGAAGTTCCCAATCGTATTTGTGAACTTAAACATGTAAGTATAAGCGAAACGGAACAATATTTTGTTTTTGATTTTACAGCTGACCGCTTTTTGCATAATATGGTTCGGAGAATTGTAGGAACTTTGGCTAATATATCACATTTGCATTTGCCTCAGGAAACGATTTTGGAAATATTGGAGAATAGATGCCCTCGCCAAAATTTAGTGATAACTGCTCCTGCATCAGGACTTTACCTGATGGATGTTAAATATCCGGCAAAGTTTCTTGACGAATCTTACAATCCTAATTTTGAGGAAAATGGGATGGAAAATACCCCTTTGCTACATTTAGTAAAATAAAAGGAAGAGGAAATAAAAATGAAATACAATATCCCGCGCGGAACTTTTGATATTCTGCCTGAAGATAGCTATAAATGGCAATTTTTACAGAATAGTTTTCGTAAAATGGCAACTTGTTTTGGCTATGAAGAAATAACTACTCCCATTTTTGAGGTAGCTGAACTCTTTGAACGCAGTTCCGGAGAAAGCTCTGATGTTGTCCAAAAAGAAATGTATCGTTTTCGGGATAAAAAAGGCAGGGAATTTGCTTTGCGTCCTGAAGGCACTGCTCCTGTGGTTCGTAGCTATGTAGAAAATCATCTGGATAAACTTTCTTCCCGTACAAAATTATTTTATTTGGGACCTATGTTTCGTTACGATCGTCCTCAGGCAGGAAGATATCGTCAATTTTATCAATACGGAATAGAATTTATCGGCAGTAACAATCCTTATTACGATGCAGAAGTGATAGCAGTTGCTTTTTTGTGGCTTAATAAATTGGGTTTGAATAACTTGCGTTTGGAAATTAATAGTGTGGGCTGTCCTGATTGTTCTGCTGTTTATGATAATGCATTGCAGGAATATTATAGACCTTTTTTGCCCAAATTATGCCCTGATTGTGTGAAACGGTTGGAAACAAATCCCCGTCGTTTACTGGATTGCAAAGTTCCTTCCTGTATAGAATTTAGAAAGAATGCACCTTCGCAAATGGATTATCTGGATGAGTCCTGTAAGAAACATTTTTCTGCAGTTTGTGACTACTTGCAAGCTATGAATATTCCTTATACCATCAATCCAAGAATAGTGCGCGGATTGGATTATTATACAAACACTGCTTTTGAAATTATCTATGAGGGCTTGGGCGCACAAAATTCCCTTGTTGGAGGTGGAAGATACAATGGTTTGATTGCGCAAATCGGAGGAAAAAGTATTCCTGCTATTGGTTTTGCCGGTGGTTTTGAACGCCTTCTTCTGGCTTTGGAAGAAGAGAAAATAGAACTTATAACACCTTCTAAACCGGATGCCTATCTAGTTTGCGTTGGAGACAATACGCGTCTGCATATTTTGCCTTATCTGAATGCCCTAAGAACTAAAGGACTTATTGTGGATTACGATCCCGATAAAAGCTCTCTGAAAGCCCAATTAAAATCTGCCGATACCAGTGGAGCAAAATATGCTATAATCATCGGGGAAAATGAACTTGCCACTAATACAGTGAACCTTAAAAACCTGCAAACCGGTGAACAAATAGCTATTCCGATGGACGAGGAATACACTATCAACAAGATGAAGAATTAAATGGATTGCTAAATTCCGATTCGGCAAAAGGTTTCAGGGATGTTTTTTTTAGCGGTCTTTGACCTCTTTAGCAAATCGGAATTTGCCAACCCCTTACAGGTATTTGTTGATTTTGGATTCTATCAGGTTCTTTATTTCGTTCATTCTACTTTCGGTTAATGCTTCATAACGGGTAACAATTACAGGTGTGGTATTGGAAGCACGAATTAAACCCCAGCCATCAGGAAAAGTTATTCTGGCACCATCAATATCATTAACATCATAGCCCTCTTTTTGGAATTCTTCACAGACCTTTGCTACTACCTCAAACTTTTTCTCATCGGGACAATTGGTATGCAGTTCAGGAGTATTATAAAGTTTTGGCTGATCCGCTAAAAAAGTGCTGACCGGATTATGAGTTTGAGAAACAATTTCTACAAAACGGCAACTGACATAAATGGCATCATCAAAACCCAAATATCTATCTGCCAAAAAGATATGTCCACTCATTTCACCGGCAAATTCCACTCCCATTTCTTTCATAAACATTTTGATATTGGCATGGCCGGTTTTATACATAATAGGTTCTCCGCCATACTTTTTGATGTCATTAAACAGATTCATACTGCATTTTACATCGGCAATAATCTTTTTCCCGGGGTTATGCTTCAAATAATCCCTGGCTAAGATATTCAGTATTTGGTCACCTAACAATAGTTTACCTTGTTCATCAATAACTCCGATTCTATCTGCATCGCCATCTAAACCAATGCCAAGTTCATATTTATTATCAACCACTGCCTTAGATAGCGCTTCCATATTTTTTGCTATTGTAGGATCGGGATGATGATTGGGAAAATCACCGTCGGGCTCACAAAACATATCTATCACCTCACAACCCAAAAGACGCAAAATGGTAGTTAAATAAGGACCGCCAACTCCATTTCCTCCATCTACAATCACTTTTACCGGACGCTGAAGTTTGATACCATTAACTATATAGTCAATGTAAACATTGCCTATTTCGTTGTTTTTTACCAACTTTCCATTGCCAGTGGCAAAATCACCCTTTTGAATGATTTTTAGCACCTTTTGCAGTTCATCAGCATAAACACTGCTCAAGCCAAGATTTAATTTACAACCATTGTATTGAGAAGGATTATGACTTGCCGTAACCATTGCTCCTCCATCACTTTGCAGTTTCCAGATGGAAAAATACAAAACCGGAGTAGGAACAATGCCTAAGTCAATAATATCACAACCAGTTTCCAAGGCACCTTTGCTAAAAGCATTCATAAAAAGGGGAGTAGAATGTCTGGCATCTCCACCTAAGACAATACTTTTCAGACCCTTATTTCGCAAGTAGGTTCCAAAGCCCTTGCCAATCAGGTAATATGATTCTTCGTTCAGTTCTTCATTTACAATACCACGAATGTCGTATTGACGAAAGATTTCCGGTTTTATCATTGATAACTCCTTTTTCAGTTATTGATTATCTTTTGCAAGATAGGGATAATAGATTTTATGGCTAAAGCACGATGGGAAAGGCGGTTTTTTTCATCCGCATTCATTTCAGCGTAGGTTTTACCATTTACAGCAAAAATGCTGTCATAACCAAAACCGTTATTGCCACGTTCTTCTGTTGTTATTTCACCCTCTAATCTACCTTCTGTAACAGCAATAATGCCATCAGGAGCTGATAAAGCAACTGCTGTTTTAAAATATGCTTTCCGAATTTGGATGTTTTGTAGAAGCCGTAACACTTTTTGCCTATTATCAGAATAGCTGCAGGAATTTCCCGCAAAACGAGCTGACATAATTCCTGGTGCCCCATTTAAGGCCTCAATAAAAAGTCCTGTATCATCTGCCAAAGTAATTAGACCGCTATATTTTGCTGCTTCCAATGCTTTTTTCATTGCATTTTTTTGCAAGGTCTCCTGATCTTCCTCTGTAGGATAAAATCCGGGCAGTTCACGCAAAAAATGCAAACGGAGCTTTAAGGGATTTACCAATTCCTCCAATTCTTTCAGCTTATCAGGATTGTGAGTGGCAATTAATATGTCCCGCATCATAAGCGTTTTAGCACATTTTTGATTTTCTGCAGTAAGTGTTTATCCAAAAATTGTTCTGCCACAGCGGTAATCTTTTTTAAGTGTTCCAAAACTTCACCTTCGCCACTCCAGTTATCGGAAAGAATTTTGGGATCAATTTCATTCAAAATCATATTGAGCGCCATCACAACAAGCACTAAATCATCTACCAGACCAATTACGGGAATAAAATCCGGAATAAGATCAACCGGCATCATAACATAAGCAACAACTCCGCCCATAATCATTTTTTGTTTCACAGGGACTCGTTTATCCAGTGCCAAACGACAAACTAAAATGAAGAAATCCGGTAACAGGAAAACATATTCACCTAATTTTCCACCCAGGGAACCTAATTGTTCTTTTGTCCAACCCCTAACTTTTTGTCTCAGGTTCTCATAAAATTTCAGTTTGGTGGAATCAATGTCATCAATTATTTTATCCTTAATTTTTTCCTGTTCTTCCGCAGGGATTTCTCTGCCTTCAATAACATCGTCATCTTTCATAATAAACCTCCATCTGCCTATAATTTAATAGTAATATTGAAGTCAAGCAAATTATTTGAGGTAGAGATGTCAAGAAGTCAAAAGATTTGTGTAGTCGGAGCTCGCTGAAGCTCCGCATTTTTCAAGTTCAGATATTTTGCGGGGGAACGGTGTCTCCTGACTACAAAAAAAGCGGAGGAACGGTGTCCTCCGCTTATATATAAATTGTTTTCCAGGATTAATCGTTTAAAGCAGCTATAGCAGCAGCGACACGAGCAATAGGAACTCTATAAGGAGAACAGCTAACATAGTTCATTCCCACTAAGTGGCAAAATTCCACACTGCTTGGTTCACCACCATGTTCTCCGCAAATTCCAACTTTTAAATCAGGTCTGGTTTTGCGTCCGCGTTCAGTTCCCATTTTCACTAATTGGCCTACACCTTCTCTGTCTATAATTTGGAAGGGGTCATGTTTCAGCAGATTTTTTTCCAAATACACGGGTAAAAACACCCCTGCATCGTCGCGGGAAAAACCAAATGTCATTTGAGTTAAATCATTTGTTCCAAAACTGAAAAACTCGGCATGTTCAGCAATTTTATCGGCAGTTAAGGCAGCGCGGGGAATTTCTATCATTGTTCCTACTAAGTAATCCACGCGATCCTGCTTTTCTGCAAAGACCTTTTCTGCTGTTTTGCGGATAATATCTTCCTGCATTTCAAATTCTTCAGCGGTGCTGGTAAGCGGAACCATAATTTCAGGTAATACACTAATACCGCGTGCTTTAACAGCTAAAGCGGCTTCAATTATTGCACGAGTTTGCATTTCTGTAATTTCGGGATAGGTATTTCCCAAACGGCAACCTCTATGACCAAGCATAGGATTTACTTCATGTAACGAAGCAACGCGTGCTTTAACTTTTTCCAGAGGAATTCCCAGTTCTTCGGCAATATCCTTTTGAGCGGATTCTTCCTGAGGAACAAATTCATGCAAGGGGGGGTCTAAAAGACGGATAGTTACTGGAAATCCGTTCATAGCGGTATAAATGCCTTCAAAATCAGTTTTTTGCATAGGTAGTAATTTTGCCAATGCCTTTTTGCGTCCAGTTTCATCCTCCGCTAAAATCATTTCCCGCATTGCCTTAATTCTTTCGCCTTCAAAAAACATATGTTCCGTTCTACAAAGTCCAATTCCCTGAGCACCAAAATTTCTGGCAACGGTAGCATCTTTAGGAGTATCTGCATTGGTGCGGACTTTCATTTTGGTATATTTATCGGCAAGTTGCATAACAGCGCCAAAATCACCGCTAAGTTCAGGGTCTTGGGTATCTATTTTACCTTCTAAAATCTGTCCTGTAGAGCCATTTAAGGAAATCCAATCCCCTTCTTTATAGACCTTTCCATTTACTGTCATAGTTCTGGCTTTGTAATCAATTTGTAATGCTCCAGCTCCTGCCACACAACATTTTCCCATTCCTCTGGCAACAACAGCTGCATGAGAAGTCATACCTCCGCGAGCAGTTAGGATTCCTTGTGCAACTGCCATTCCGCGTAAATCCTCCGGGGAGGTCTCTTCTCTAACTAAAATAACTTTTTTCTTATCAGCAGCCCAGGCTTCTGCTTCGTCCGCAAAAAACACAATTTGTCCGGAAGCCGCTCCAGGAGAAGCAGGCAAACCATTAGCAATCACTTTTGCTTTTGCCAGACCTTCTTTTGTAAAGACGGGATGCAGAAGTTCATCCAATTTAGCAGGATCAATTCTTTTAAGAGCGGTTTTTTCATCAATCATACCTTCTCGGAGCATATCCATTGCGATTTTAATCATAGCAAGACCGGTTCTTTTGCCGGTTCGGGTTTGTAAGAGCCACAATTTTCCTTCCTGAATAGTAAATTCCATATCTTGCATATCGCGATAATGATTTTCTAACCTTTTCTGAATTTCAAAGAGCTCTTTATAGGTCTCGGGCATTGCTTCTTCCAGAGAAGGATATTTACTTAAGCGTTCTTCTTCACTGATACCGGCAAGTTTTGCCCAACGCTGAGAACCAATTTTTGTGATTTGCTGAGGAGTTCTAATTCCGGCAACAACATCTTCACCTTGAGCATTGATCAAATACTCTCCGTTAAAAAGGTTTTCACCGGTAGCAGCATCACGAGTAAAAGCAACACCAGTAGCACTGGTAAAGCCCATATTGCCAAAAACCATTGCTTGAACGGTTACTGCAGTTCCCCATTCATCAGGAATGTTATTCAGTTTACGATAGAACTTTGCGCGTTCATTATTCCAGCTATCAAAAACAGCAAAAATTGCACCCCAGAGCTGTTCCCAGGGGTCATCCGGGAATTTTTTACCGGTTTTTTCTTCCACCGTCTGCTTGAAGATGGTTACCAGATTTTTCAAATCTTCAGTGGTTAGTTCCAAATCGCTGCTGATGCCTTTTTCTTTTTTCACGGTGTCAATAATAACTTCAAAGGGATCATGTTCTTCTTTGCTTTCTGGTTTAAGACCTAAAACCACATCAGAATACATTTGGACAAAACGACGGTAACTATCCCAGGCAAATCTTTCATTATTGGTTTTTTTAATTAAACCCTGAATAGTTGTTTCATTCAAGCCCAAATTCAAAATGGTATCCATCATTCCAGGCATTGAAGCACGAGCACCTGAACGCACTGAAACCAAAAGTGGATTTTCGGCAGAGCCAAATTGCATATTTACAAGGTCTTCTATATGCCGAATGGCATTGTGCACATCGTCACTTAAAATTTCCCTCAATTTGGCAGAACCCAATTTGTTGTATTCAGTGCAGACCTCTGTAGTAATTGTAAATCCGGGAGGAACCGGAACGCCAATAAGATTCATCTCGGCAAGGTTGGCACCCTTTCCACCGAGAAGATTTTTCATTTCTGCGCTACCTTCGGCTTTTCCATTTCCGAAGAGGTAAACTCTTTTAGGTGTATTCATTTATCCTCCATAACTTTAACATCATTAAAGATATTTTATTGTCTGTCACAATCTTTTTTATGGCAAATCTGTCAATAGCTTTCTTGATTTCCAAGGTGTATTACGGAAGCATTGCTTACCCAATACTAATGCCATTAGCAATGGGTAAGCAATGAGTAAGCAATGCTATTAAGGAAGACCCTCCTAATACCCTATATTATTAGTAAGATACATCATCCAAATTTTCCCGAAAATTAGAGAAATAAGAGCGGGAGTTTTGCAGAAGAAACTTAAAGGATAAATGCAGAATAGCAAAAACGAGCCCAAAAAATAACAGGTGCATATCCCAGAGATACACACCTGTTAGATCAGGGAGAATATAGTTTATTTAATCAAGGAGATTTTATGTGATGCCTGATAATTGGGCGCATTCATCCGAATAATATAAGTTCCGGTAGAAACAGTATGTCCCTCGTTATCCTTGCCGTCCCAAAGGATACGATAAGAATTTGCTTTGCAATTTTCATTTAAAAGGTTTTTAATCAATTGCCCTTTCAAATTGTAAATTTTTAAGGTAACATTGCCATCTACAGCAAGATCAAAAGGAATAGTTACATCAGGATTAAAAGGATTGGGAAAAGGATTAAGCAAAGCAGTAATTTTTGGTATTATGGGATTTGTAACTCCACCAGTAGTCACTTGAACAGTATAGACAGCAGAATAGGATATACCCCCATCCAAATCTTCAATTTGTAACCAGTAATAGTAAATGCCATTACCCGGAACTTCGCTGTCCATAAACGAATAAACGACAGTAGCTGAAGTATTCGTTGCTTCAATTAGAGGACTTACGGCCATAGCCGTGGAAATTTCGGCAACTGTATTGCGCAAAACACGAAATCCTGAAAGATTGGTTTCCGATTGAGTTACCCAATCCACACGCACTTTACCGTCAACCATTTGAGTAGCGGTAAAAGATGTAAGAACAACAGGCAATGTCTGACCACTTTCATCATTGAGAACAATTTGTAATTCATAAGCTGCTTTACTTCCTTTACCCAAGCCACTCATTGTGAAAATAACGATTTTATCTGTTGTATTTATACCATCACCTCCTACCGAATGTAAGGCACCACCATTCAAACGATAACCTACATCTGTGGGATCATAGCTCAATCCGCTGTAGGAAAGAATAAAAGTTCCATTACCAATAGTAGGATTCTCAAAAGCAAGGTTATACTGCAAACCCTCAGGAGTAGTTCCATAACTCATAGTTACCGTAATGATATCATTTTCAGAAGGACTAAATTCTGTGGGAGCCACTTTCACAGCAGGAGTTACTGTTTCTTGCCCGTGAACAAATTCTCCTACATTTATTGTTGTTTCATAACTGCTATCTATTTCCGTGCTGCCTGCCCCCGGAATTAATGCATCAGTTGTAGTATCATAGACAGAAGAATAATCACTGTTAAAATATTGATCCTCAGCAATTGCCTGAACCCGGTAATAATATTTGGTACCTGCTTTCAGACCATTCATAATGCAGAAATTAGCAGATACCTCTTTATGCTGAAAACTGCCGGGTAGGAAACTGTTATTTTCCGAAACATCTACACCATATCTATCTGCCCCTGTAATTGTATCCCAATTAATTTTAATACTGGAAGTGGTTATATTTGATCCTACCACAGAAGGAGAGGGGGTAGCTAATTTCTCATTTACCGTTACTACATAAGAACAAGTAGAAGCATCATTATTGGTAGTTAAAGTATAGGTTACAGGATTAGTGAAATTATTCGAAGTTGAGCCACTGGTCTGAGTAGCGGTTCCAACCTTTACAATTGCCCCGGGAGCTGTAAAATTAGCTATTAAAGCATTTCTATCAGTTCCATTAGGGACAGCTACTTTGATGGTCTTATTGGTATGATCAATTGTTCCGGTTGCAGGAGGAGTGCTGAAAGAATATGCAGTAATCGCAAGAGGAGTTCCCCTTAGTTCTGTAGAAGTTTCATTTGTCCCTGCAGTATAAACAGCTTGAACTTTATAACGATACTGAGTTCCATTGGTAACAGTATTATCAGTATAATAATAAGTTCCTTTACCTTTATCAAGATAGA
>Ga0265295_1000156_pt1 | contig 140347 bp, 140 predicted proteins | sample Munlansysbiofilm_FD_192503 | JGI IMG/M metagenome (GOLD analysis project Ga0265295, IMG submission 192503) | Leachate microbial communities from a municipal landfill in Southern Ontario, Canada - Methane capture system biofilm | ecosystem: Engineered > Solid waste > Landfill > Unclassified ... | reverse complement strand
CCGACTTCGCGGGAAAGTTTCTCGACAACTGGGTGACCCGGGCACTTCAAACCGACTTGGAACCGATGAAGAAAGTGGCCCGGATGCTGCGCAGCCACAAGCTGTTGATCCTCAACTGGTTCAAGGCTAAAGGGCGGCTTTCCAGCGGGGCCGTGGAGGGTATGAATCTCAAGGCGAAACTCACCATGAGAAAAGCCTTCGGTTTTAAAACCCTGAAATGCCTACAAATCGCCTTATATCATGAACTTGGCAAGTTGCCGGAACCTGATTATCTCCACAGATTCTGCTGACGAGCCGGTTTTGCTTTGCCGAAAGGGGACGATACGGCGCTGCTGCCAGGCTGGCAGTGTTTGAACTGGCCTTTTTGTCCACAGGCATTAGGGAGATCATGGACAACAGGCTCTACAGTGAGTCTGCACAACAGAGGGACTCATGGTTGGGCGGACTGAAAAGGCTACCAGCAAGATCCCGTCAAGCGGAAAAGTCTTTTCGGAGTTTGTTGCAATCTTGGGATTGTCCTTGGTTTAAGGCGCTGTGCCCGCATAAAAAACCCGCCAGGCATGTTAGCTGGCGGGTTTTTTATGAACCTATTGTTATTGAAGATCAGCGCAGGTTGTAGAACACCTGACGGCCGTTGAAGCGGGCAGTGGTGCCAAGTTCTTCTTCAATGCGCAGCAACTGATTGTATTTGCAGATACGGTCGGTGCGGCAGAGGGAGCCGGTTTTGATTTGGCCGGCGTTGGTGGCGACGGCCAGATCGGCGATGGTGGCATCCTCGGTTTCGCCGCTGCGGTGCGAGATGACGCAGGTGTAGCCGGCTCGTTTGGCCATTTCGATAGCTTCGAGGGTTTCGGTGAGGGTGCCAATCTGGTTGACCTTGATCAGGATGGAATTGGCGATGCCCTTGTCGATGCCTTCGCGCAGGATGGCGCTGTTGGTGACGAACAGGTCGTCGCCGACAATCTGGATTTTATTGCCGAGGCGCTCGGTCAGCAGCTTCCAGCCGTCCCAGTCGTTTTCGGCCATGCCATCCTCGATCGAGATAATGGGATAGCGCTCGACCAGGTCGGCGTAGAATTCGACCAGTTCGGCAGCGGTTTTGCGCGGCTGGGCTTCGTTTTCCAGCAGGTAGACGCCATCCTGGTACAACTCTGAAGAGGCCACGTCCAGTGCCAGCAGCACTTCTTCACCGGCCTTGTAGCCGGCGGCGGCGATGGCTTCCATGATGACCTGCAGGGCTTCCTCGTTGCTGCCGAGGTTGGGGGCGAAACCGCCCTCGTCGCCGACGGCGGTATTGTAGCCCTTGGCCTTGAGCACCTTCTTCAGGGTGTGGAAGATTTCCGCTCCCATGCGCAGCGCCTGGCTGAAGCTGACGGCGCCGGCCGGCATGATCATGAATTCCTGAATGTCGACATTATTGTCGGCATGAGCGCCGCCATTGAGAATGTTCATCATTGGCAGCGGCAGTTCCTTGGCGTTGGGGCCGCCAAGATACTGATAAAAGGGCAGGCCAGCTTCCTGGGCGGCGGCCCGGGCGCAGGCCAGCGACACGCCGAGCATGGCGTTGGCGCCGAGGTTTGATTTGGTTTCGGTGCCGTCGAGTTCAATCAGGTGGGCGTCGATACCGGCCTGGTCGCTGACTTCCCAGCCGATCAGGGCATCGCTGATGGTTTCATTGACATTGGCCACCGCTTTGAGCACGCCCTTGCCCAGATAGCGGGCGCCATCGCCGTCGCGCAGCTCCAGGGCCTCGCGTTCGCCGGTGGAGGCGCCGCTGGGAACGGCGGCGCGGCCCATGACACCGCTTTCGAGGTAGACATCAACTTCAACGGTGGGGTTGCCGCGCGAATCGAGGATTTCGCGGGCGTAAATGTCGAGGATGTTGCTCATGCAGATCTCCTTCATGTGCGCTGTGACGCCCGTCGGCGCCGTTGCCGGGGCGGACGGGCGGGCCGGAAAAGCCTGTTTGCGTCCGCCGGTTTCTGTAGTATAGTCGGGCGCTGTCTTTATAGCACAGGCGCCCGTAATTGGAACCTTCTTTTCCGGGCCGGCCGCTGTCCGCAGCGGCTTTTGCCGGCAAACGCAATAAGGCGGCGCCGGCGCCCTGTGTGTTCCGCCATCACGAGGTCTGGTTGAAGAACGACTCCCTCCGCTGCAGCGTTACGCCGTCTGATACGCGTATCGCGCATGCCCTGTTTGGCCAGCACAATTGCCATCTGCGCCAGATTGAAACCCTGCTGCCGGTTGCCCTGCACAGCCGCGGCCAGACAGTGACCATCAGTGCCGCCGATCCCCTGGCGGCCGAACTGGCCCAGCGTCTGCTGCTGCAACTGGCCGAGCTGCTGGAAAAGGGTTACCCCCTCTACCCGGCCGATATCGACTGCGCTCTCAATATCCTGCGTGCCGATCGTTCGGCACGGCTGGTCGAGATCTTCTTCGATACGGTGCTGATTTCGGCCCGCCACAAGATGATCGGGCCGAAAACCCTCACCCAAAAACAGTACATCGACGCCATCCGTCAGCACGACATCGTCTTTGGTGTCGGTCCGGCCGGTACCGGTAAGACCTATCTGGCCATGGCCCTGGCGGTGGCGGCCTGGCAACGCAAGGAGGTGCGCCGGATTCTGCTGGTGCGGCCGGCGGTGGAGGCCGGCGAGAAGCTTGGCTTTCTGCCGGGCGACATCGCCGAGAAGGTCAATCCCTACCTGCAGCCGCTCTACGATGCCCTGTTCGACATGGTTGATTTCAAAAAGGGCCAGGAACTTATCACTGAAGGCCTGGTCGAGGTGGCGCCACTGGCTTTCATGCGCGGCCGTACCCTCAACGATTCCTTCATCATTCTGGATGAAGCCCAGAACACCACCAGCGAACAGATGAAGATGTTCCTGACGCGGCTGGGGTTCGGCAGCAAGGCGGTTATCACGGGCGATACCACCCAGGTGGACCTGCCGGCCGGCCGACCCAGCGGCCTGCTCGAAGCGTTGCAACTGCTTGAGGGTGTCGAGGGCATCGCCCAGTGCCATTTCACCGATGTCGATGTGGTGCGCCATCCGCTGGTGCAGCGCATTGTCCGTGCCTATGACCGGGCCCAGGCGGCCGCAACCGCCGGCCGGCCGGCGCAGAGGATCAGCGGATGACCCATAAACGCAGGCGGGAGGCCCAGCGGGCAGCGCGTTTCAGCGGTCCGCTGCAACGGCGGTTGCTGCTGTTACTGCTGGCCCTGTGGCTGACAGTGCTGGTGATGCCCAAGGGTGGTTTCGTGCCCGATGATTACCGGCCGGGCGATATTGTGCTGCGCGACATCAAGGCGCCGCGCGATTTTCTGGTGCCTGAGCCGGCGCTGACCGAGAAGAAGCGCCAGGAGGCGGCGACGGCGGTCGTGGCGGTATACGACTATGATCCGCGTCCCGGCCGCATGCTGCTGAAGAATCTGCACGATGTGCTCGTTGCTCTGCGGCCACTGCCGGAAGAGTCTCACGAGACGCAGGAGATGACCGAAGCGCCACCGGAAAGGGTGGTCATGACCACACCGCTGGGTCAGACGGATATCGAGGCGCTGCTGGAAACGGAACTGAGTACCGAACAGCTGGCGCTGCTGCAGCACCTGGCGGCCAATGACGATTTTGTTACCCGTATGGGGGGTGTTAGTCATACCGCCCTGCGCCAGCGTACCGTTGCCAGTCTGGATCTGTTTCGCGGCAACTGGCGCGGTGTCATGACGGTGCGCGACCTGGCCACCCAGCAGGAATACCGTATTGAACGGGCCGATGAGGTGATCGGTCTGAGCGACGCTCTTGACCAGTTGCGGCTGGCGCTGACGACCCCGGCGGTGCGGCGCAACGATCTCGACGCTTTTCTGGCACTGTTGCAGAAGCTGCTGCGGCCGAGCCTGACCTTCAACCAGAGTGAAACGGAAAACCGCCGGCTGGCGGCGGCTGAGGCGGTGCAGCCGGTGGTGCAGCAGGTCAAGCGTGGCGAGATGATCGTGCGCGAGGGCGACCGCGCCAGCGATGAGCAGATTCGTCGGCTGCAGGCCCTGCGCGATTCGGCCGATCTGGCCAAGGGCGTGCGCACGGCGATCGGCCTGTTTGGCGCCATCGCGCTGCTGTTCTGGGTGGTGCATCATTTCGCCCGCCGCAACATCCGCAAGTACGCACCCAACACCCGCGACCTGCTGTTCATGGTGCTGGTGTTCGGTGTGCTGTTCATGCTGCTCAAGGTGGGCATCTTCGTGTCGGGTGCCATGCAGAGCGCCTTTCCCTACATCGATTCGGCCTGCTATTACTATGCGCTGCCCTTTGCTGCCGGTGCCATGCTGGTGCGTGTGGTGCTCAATTCCGAGGTGGCGCTGGTCTTTTCCATTCTGCTGTGTCTGATGATCGGCCTGCTGTTTGGTGATAATCTGTTCATGGCTTTTTACGCCCTGGCCGGCAGTCTGACCGCCGCCCACTGGGTGCGCCACAGCAAGGCGCGCAGCAATCTGTATCGCGCCGGCGGCTATCTGTCGCTGGTCAATCTGCTGATGGTGCTGGCCATTCACGCCGTCGGCGGTCATCCCTACGACTCCCAGCTGCTCTACCGTCTCGGTTTTGCCGCGGTTGGCGGTTTTATCTGCGCCGTCATTGTCAACGGCACCATCGCCCTGATTGAATCGGTCTTCAAATACACCACCGATTTCAAGCTGATGGAGCTGGCCAACATGAACACGCCGATTCTGCGGGAACTGATGATCCAGGCACCCGGCACCTATCACCACTCCATTGTCGTCGGTAATCTGGTGGAGAACGCTGCCGAGGCGATTGGCGCCAATCCGCTGCTGGCGCGGGTGGCGGCCTACTACCATGACATCGGCAAGATTCGCAAACCGCTTTATTTTGCCGAGAATATCCGTGGTCAGGAAAACCGCCACGACAAGCTGGCGCCGTCGATGAGCGCCTTGATCCTGATTTCGCACCTGAAGGATGGGGTCGAGCTGGCGCGCGAGAACAAGCTGGGGCGCGAACTCATCGACATCATTCGTCAGCACCACGGCACCTCGCTGATCAAGTTCTTCTACGACAAGGCGCTGCAGCGTGACAAGGACGGTCAGGTCAACGAACAGGACTACCGCTATCCGGGCCCCAAGCCGCAGACACGCGAGGCGGCCCTGATCATGCTGGCCGATGCCGTCGAGGCCGCCGGCCGTACACTGTCCGATCCGACGCCGGCCCGCATCCAGGGGATGGTGCAGAAGATCATCAACAAGATCTTCATCGATGGCCAGCTTGATGAGTGCGAACTGACGCTGAAGGATTTGCACGAGATCGCCAAGAGTTTTAACCGCATCCTGTCCGGGATATTCCACCAGCGGGTGGAATATCCCGAACCGGCCTACAAGGAACGTGACGCCAAACGGGAGGTCAAGAAGAAAACCGGTGAAGATCTACCTCGAGAATCAACAGACGAACCAGTGGTTCCCGCGGCCGCGCCTGCGGCGGGTAGCGCGGACGATCTTAAGCGCCTTGGCATGTCCTGAGGATGCCGAGCTGTCGGTCATCGTGGTCGATGATGCCCGTATCCGCGAAATCAACCGCGACTATCTGCAGCGCGACAAGAGCACCAATGTCATCTCCTTTGCTCAGCAGGAAGGCGAGGGTGGCCAACTCTGCCCCGGCCTGCTGGGGGATGTGGTGATCTCGGCCGATACCGCCGCGCGCGATGCCGCTGAAGCGGGCGTGCCGCTGTTTCACGAGCTGGCCTTTCTGCTGTTGCACGGCATTCTGCATCTGGTGGGCTACGACCACGAACGCGGCACGGCCGAGCAGGCTGCGGCGATGGAAGCGAAGGAACAGGAACTGTTCGGCCTGCTGCGCGACAGCGGGCTGCTGGATGTGAGCCGGTTGCGGCCGGCTGCGGCCGAGGGAGATTGATTGATCATGGACGGAAGCGACCCGGACGCGAAGCGTCCCTTCTGGCAACGTTTGTTCGGTTGGCGTCGCCAGCCGGTGTTTTCCGAGGAAGAGTTGCACGAGCTGATCCAGGCCTCCGAGCAGCAGGGGGTGATCAACGCCGAGGAAGGCGAGATGTTCAGCTCCATCATCGAGTTCGGCGAAACCATCGTGCGCGAGGAGATGATTCCGCGCACCGAGATGCACTGCTGTCCGGTGGACGCCCGCCTGAGCGAAATGATTGAAATCATCATCCGCTATGGTCATTCGCGTATTCCGGTTTATGAGCAGACCCTCGACCATATCATCGGTCTGGTCTACGCCAAGGATCTGCTCAAATACTGGGGTGCCAGCGACGAGGCTGTCAGTTTGCGGCAGATCATGCGGCCGCCCTATTTTGTGCCGGAAACCAAACGCATTGAGGAACTGCTGCACGAATTCCGCAGCCAGCGGGTGCATCTGGCCATCGCTGTCGACGAGTATGGCGGCACCTCGGGCCTGATTACGCTGGAGGATCTGATCGAGGAGATTATCGGCGATATCAAGGACGAGTATGATGTCGAGGAGGATCTGCTGATCGATGAGGGTGATGGCGTGGTCAATGTGGATGCCCGGCTGAACCTGTATGAGCTGGAGGACCATTTCGATTTGCCGGAGATTCCGCGCAACCAGTTCGATTCCGTTGGCGGGCTGCTGCTGCATCAGCTGGGCCGGGTGCCCAAGACGGGTGAAAAACTGGCCTATGAGCAGCTGTGTTTCGAGGTGCTCGACAGCGATGCCCGTGCCATTCACCGGGTGCGGGTGTGGCGCTGTGGCGCCGTGGCGGCCGAGGAGACCTATGGCGCGTCCTGAAATGCTGGCGGCCATCGCCAGCGGTATTCTGCTGGCGCTGCCCTTTCACTGGCCGGCCTGTTATGGGCTGGCCTTTGTTGCGCTGGTGCCCCTGCTGCTGCACGGCCGGCGCCGGCCCTGGCGCAGCGGTCTGTTGGCCGGGGCGGTGTTTTACGCCCTGGTGCTGTACTGGATCAACCTGGTGATGGTGCGGTTTGGCCAGTTGCCCTGGGCCCTGGCTCTGCCGCTCTATCTGCTGCTGGTGCTCTATCTGGCCGGCTTCTGGGGTGCCGCCTGCTGGTGCTGTGAGCGCCTGCGCCAGCGGTTGCGGCTGTCGCCGCTGTTGCTCTGGCCAGTGGTCTGGCTGGTGGCCGAATACGGCCGCAGCTGGTTGCTGACCGGCTTTCCCTGGGGCAATCCGGTCTATGCCCTGATGGGGCAGCCGCTGCTGCTGCAGAGTGCCGATCTGGCTGGTTTGTGGCTGCCTCTGGCCCTGCTGTTGCTGGTCAACGCTCTGGTGGCGCAGCTGTGGACCTGCGTTCGCCAGCACCGACCCTGGCCGCGCGGCGCCCTGCTGCTGACCGGGCTGTTGTTGCTGGCCAACAGCCTGTATGGTGTCTGGCGCGGGCAGTCCGTGGCCGAAGATGGCGAGCCGCTGCGGGTGGCGCTGATTCAGGGCAATATCGACCAGGATCTCAAGTGGAACCCAGCTCATCTGGAAGAAACCCTGCAGCGTTACGAGAATCTCAGCCGGCAGGCGCCCGCTGCGGCACTGCTGGTCTGGCCCGAGAGTGCCACGCCGTTTTTCTATCAGAGTGGCGGCGCGGCGGCCGAACGTGTACGTCAGCTGGCCCGTCAGGGCCGCCAGACGCTGCTGTTCGGTTCGCCAGCCTACGATAACGCTAGCGATGGCCGCCGCCGCTATCTCAACAGCGCCTTTGCCATAGATTCCGAGGGGCGGTTGCTGGGTCGCAGCGACAAGGTGCATCTGGTGCCCTTTGGCGAATATGTGCCCTTGGCGCGGCTGTTGACCTTTGTCGACAAGCTGGCGGAAGGCATCGGTGATTTCATGCCCGGTCAGATGCGACCTCTGCCGCTGGCGGGGGTGGCCGGCGGCGTGTTGATCTGTTACGAAGCCATTTTTCCCGAACTGGCGCGCCAGCAGGTGGCCCAGGGAGCGCAACTGCTGGTCAACCTGACCAACGATGCCTGGTTCGGGCGCACGGCGGCACCCTGGCAGCATCTGGCCATGGCGCGGTTACGGGCCATCGAAAACCGCCGTTATCTGGTGCGCAGCGCCAACAGTGGCATTTCCGCCATCATCGACCCGGCGGGCCGTTTGCTGGCTCACTCGCCGCTGTTTGTCGCCACCTCGGTTGAAGGGGTGGTGTATGGCCGCACCGACTTGAGTCTGTACAGCCGGCTGGGCGATCTGGTACCCCGCTGCCTGACCCTGGTGGTACTGCTGTGGTTGTGGCAGAGCCGCCGTTCCCTGCCCGCATTCTGAGAAGCCCATGACCCTCGCCTTTGCCGACCCCTATACCGACAGTATCGCCGCCGATCTGCAGTTGCGGCCGCAGCAGGTGGCTGCCGTTCTTGAGCTGCTGGCCGATGGTGCCACCTTGCCCTTCATTGCCCGTTACCGCAAGGAACGCACGGGCAGCCTCGACGAGGTGGCTATTGCCGCCGTACGCGATGCTCACGCCAGTCGCGACGCGCTGGAGAAGCGTCGCGCTGCCATTGTGGCCAGTCTGTCCGAGCGCGAGCTCTATGTTGACGATCTTAAGGCTGCCATCGACAGTGCCATCAGTCTGCGTCAGCTGGAAGATCTCTACCTGCCGCATCGTCCCAAACGTCGCACCCGGGCCAGCGTTGCCCGTGAACGTGGGCTGGAATCGCTGGCCCGGCAGCTGCTGCACGAGGGTGCAGCGGAACAGGTCGCCGCCGCCTTTGTCGCCGCCGACAGCGCTGTGCCGACAGTGGCGGAGGCCTTGGCCGGCGCGCGCGACATCATTGCCGAATGGGTCAGTGAGGACGCGCCGACGCGCGCCGCCCTGCGCGAGCTGTTTGCCGCCAAAGCCTGTCTGACCAGTAGCGTTGTGGCCGACCAGGCGGCTCAGGCGCAGAAATTCAGTGACTATTTTGACTGGTCGGAAAAGGCCGCCACCGTGCCATCGCACCGGCTGCTGGCCATTCTGCGGGGCGAAAACGAGGGGTGCCTGAAGGTCGGTCTGCGGCCTGAGGCCGACGAGGCGCTGGCGCTGTTGCAGCGCCGTTTTATCCGCCGGCAGCACAGCGTCGAACAGTTGCGCCTGGCTCTTGAGGATAGCTACCGCCGCCTGCTGGCGCCGGCCATGGAAACGGAGCTGCGCAACCAGCTTAAACAGAAGGCCGATAGCGAGGCCATCCGCGTTTTTCGGGCCAATCTGCGGGAATTGCTCATGGCCGCCCCCCTGGGCCAGAAGGCGATTCTGGCCATTGACCCGGGGTTTCGGACCGGCTGCAAACTGGTCTGTCTCGATCCGCAGGGCAAGCTGCTGCACCATGCGGTGATCTATCCCACCCTGGGCGAACGGGCCGCTGCCGAGGCCGGCCAGTTGCTGCAGGAGCTGGTGCGGCGCCATGCCATTGAGGCCATCGCTATCGGCAATGGTACTGCCAGTCGCGAGACCGAGGCATTTGTCCGCCGCTGTGGCCTGCAGCCGCAACCGATCATTGTACAGGTCAGCGAGAGCGGCGCTTCGATCTATTCCGCGTCGGAGATTGCCCGCCAGGAGTTTCCCGACCTTGATCTCACCGTGCGTGGCGCCATCTCCATCGGTCGACGGTTGGCTGATCCGCTGGCCGAACTGGTCAAGCTCGATCCCGGCTCCATCGGTGTCGGCCAGTATCAGCATGATGTGGATCAGGCTGCCCTGAAGGCGGCCCTCGATGACACGGTGGCTTCCTGCGTCAACAGCGTCGGCGTCGAACTCAATACCGCCAGTGCCGCGCTGCTGGCCTATGTGTCGGGACTGGGACCGCAGCTGGCCCGCAACATCGTCGCCCATCGTGATGCCGAGGGGCCCTTTGGCAGCAAGGCCGAACTGAAGAAGGTCAAGCGGCTGGGGCCAAAGGCCTTCGAGCAGGCTGCCGGGTTTCTGCGCATTCGTAATGCGGCCGATCCGCTCGACCGCTCGGCCGTCCACCCCGAGCGTTTCGCCCTGGTGCGCCGGATCTGCCGTGATCATCACACCTGTGTGACGGAGCTGATGACCAGTGCCGAAAAACGTCAGGCCATCGATCTGCGGCCCTATTGCGATGACGAGGTCGGGCTGCCGACACTGACGGATATTCTGGCCGAACTGGCCCGCCCCGGCCGCGATCCGCGCCAGCAGTTCGAGGTCTTTGCCTTTGCCGAGGGCATCGAGAAGATCAGCGATGTGCAGGTGGGCATGCGCTTGCCGGGCATTGTCACCAATGTCACCAACTTTGGTGCCTTCATTGATATCGGGGTGCATCAGGACGGCCTGGCTCATATCAGCCAGTTGGCCGACAGCTTTGTCGCCGATCCGGCGACGGTGGTGAAGGTGGGCCAGCGGGTGCAGGCGCTGGTGATTGCCCTCGATGTGCCCCGCAAACGCATCAGCCTGTCGCTGCGGTCGGCGCCGGCCGCTGCCAATGCTGATCGGGCGGCGCCAGCAGCTCGCCGGCGCGGCTGAGACTTTCTCGCCTGCGGGCAGAAAAAAACCTGTCCCCGGCAGGGGCAGATATGTCAGTATGGCGGGCTGTCACCACCCGGGCGGATGCCTCCGGCACCAAGGAGAGAAATGAAATGTTTCGCGAAGAACATGAACAGATGGATCAGCTGCAGACCAAGCTCGACGAGCTGAGGAGGTATCTTTGACCTCGATGGCAAACGAGAGCGTATCGCCGAGCTGGAAGCGGAAATCGCCCGGCCGGATTTCTGGAATCAGGGTGATCTGGCGCAGGAGCGCCTGAAGGAGCGCACCGGGCTGCACAAGCAGGTCGACGGCTGGGATAAGGCCAGCGCCGCGCTGGAAGAGGCGCGTCTGCTGGTGGAACTGGGCGAAGAGGAACGCGACGAAAGTGTGCGACAGGAGGTCAGTGCCAATCTGGCCCAGCTGCGCCGCCAGGTTGACGCCATGGAGTTTGCCCGCATGCTTAGCGGGCCGCACGACGCCAATGACGCGATCTTCAGCATCAATGCCGGCGCCGGCGGCACCGAGGCACAGGACTGGGCCGACATGCTGTTGCGGCTGTATCTGCGTTTTTGTGAAAAAAAGGGGTTCAAGACCACCATCACCGACTATCAGCCGGGTGACGATGCCGGCATCAAAAGTGTGACCTTTACCGTCGAGGGCGATTATGCCTACGGCTGGCTGCGGCCGGAGATGGGCATTCACCGGCTGGTGCGCATTTCTCCCTTTGACGCCGCTTCCAAGCGCCACACCTCGTTCTGCTCGGTGTTTGTCTTTCCTCAGCTCGATGACAGCATTGAGGTCGATCTGCAGGAAAAGGACATCAAGATCGATACCTTTCGCGCCAGTGGCGCCGGTGGTCAGCACATCAACAAGACCGATTCGGCCATCCGCATCACCCATCTGCCGACGGGTATTGTGGTGGCCTGCCAGAGCCAGCGTTCCCAGCACAACAACAAGGCCGAGGCGTTGCGCCAGCTCAAGGCGCGACTGTACGAAATGGAGATGGAGAAGAAGCAGGAACAGGCCAATGCCCTTACCGGCGAGAAGAAGGAAATCGCCTGGGGCAGCCAGATCCGTTCCTATGTGCTGCATCCCTATCGCATGGTCAAGGATCATCGCACCGGCCATGAGGTCGGCAATACCGACGCCGTGCTTGACGGCGATATCGAGGATTTTATCGTCGCCTATCTGCTGGCCCGCTGATCCGGCGGCTGGCAGGGTGCGTCCCGCAGGGAGTGCTGGCTGCAGACGCGCCCGCCAAAGAAAAGATGGTGGCGCAAAAACGCGTCAACGGCGGTGCTGCCGCCCTTGTTTCGTGGCTTCGACGGATGTTGCTTCCGCCGCGTTGCTCAAGCAATGGCCTGCCTTGCCTTTGCCGCTTTTTGCCTGGCCATCCAACGCGATGCGGTTTGTCAAGGCATCAAGGAAAGGAAATGCATCCCATGGAAGAACTCAATGAACTGGTGGCCCAGCGGCTGGCCAAGGCCGAGCAATTGCGGGACGAGGGGATCAACCCCTACGCCAACGATTTCAAGGTCGAACATCTGGCCGCCGAGGTGCAGCAGCGCCATGCCGAGGATGACGGCGCGGCGCTGGAGCAGGCTGACCGGTCCTATGTGCTGGCTGGCCGCGTCATGGCGCGGCGTGATTTCGGCAAGGCCGCTTTTGTGCAGTTGCAGGACCGCAGTGGCCGACTGCAGATCTATCTGGCCAAAAACCAGCTGGGTGAAGCCGGTTTTGCCCTGTACCAGCGTCTCGATATCGGTGACATCATCGGTGTGGTGGGCGTGCCGTTCCGCACCAAGACCGGCGAATTGTCGCTGCGGGTCGATCAGCTGCGGCTGCTGACCAAGGCGCTGCAGCCACTGCCGGAAAAATGGCACGGTCTGACCGATGTCGAAACCCGCTATCGCCAGCGCTATCTCGATCTGATCGTCAATCCGCAGGTCAAGGAGGTGTTCCGCAAGCGCAGCCAGATCATCGGCCTGATCCGCAGCTTCATGCAGCAGCGCGATTTTCTGGAGGTGGAAACACCGATGATGCAGCCGCTGGCCGGCGGCGCCACGGCGCGGCCCTTCGTTACCCACCACAACACCCTGAAGATGGATCTGTTCCTGCGCATCGCGCCGGAGCTGTATCTCAAGCGGCTGGTGGTGGGCGGTTTCGAGCGGGTGTTTGAAATCAATCGCAACTTCCGCAATGAGGGCATTTCCATCCAGCATAACCCTGAATTCACCATGATGGAGTTTTATCAGGCCTATGCCACCTACCATGATCTGATGGACCTGACCGAAGAGTTGATCTGTCAGGTGGCCCGCCAGGTCTGTGGCGGGCTGGTGATTCCCTATGGCGGCAAGACGGTCGATTTGACCCCGCCCTGGGACCGGCTGACGGTCAAGGAAGCCATCCTCAAATATGGCGATATCCGCGCCGCCGAGCTGGATGACCCGGCAACGGCGCTGGCCTACGCCCGTCGGCTGGGGCTGGAGCTCACCGAGCCCATCGGTTATGGCAAGCTGCTGACCGAACTGTTTGACGCCGTGGCCGAACCCCGGCTGTGGCAGCCGACCTTCATTACCGAATACCCGACGGAGGTGTCGCCGCTGTCGCGCAAAAACGACCAGCGGCCCGAGGTGGTCGACCGCTTCGAACTGTTCATTGTCGGCCGCGAGCTGGCCAACGCCTTTTCCGAACTTAACGATCCGCTCGACCAGAAGGCCCGTTTTCTCAAGCAGCTGGAGGAGAAGGAGGCCGGTGACGAAGAGGCTCACGTCATGGACGAGGATTACATCCGCGCACTGGAATACGGTCTGCCGCCGACGGCGGGAGAGGGCATCGGCATCGACCGGCTGGTCATGCTGTTGACCGACAGTCCATCGATCCGCGATGTCATTCTGTTCCCGCAATTGCGGCGGGAGCTGCGTTGAACCTCATGCGATACGGCCTGTTTGCGTGCTGGAGGAACGGTCGCTGATGCGCTACGAATGGCTTATCGCCCTGCGCTACCTGCGGGCCAAGCGCAAGCAGACTTTCATTTCGGTCATTTCGTTTATCTCGGTGGCCGGCGTGACCCTCGGGGTGGCGGCACTGATTCTGGTGCTGGCCATCATGACCGGCTTTCACGATGGTGTGCGCCAGCAGATTCTTGGCAACATTCCTCATGTGCTGGTACAGGCGCAGGACGAGCGGGCGCGGGACTGGCCCGAGCTGGCCGAACGTTTGCGGCAGGCCGATCCGCGGGTTCGTGCGGTGGCGCCCTTTGTCAGTCAGCAGGTTATGCTGCTGGCCGGCGACCAGGTGACGGCGGTCAACCTCAAGGGTATTGACGCCGACAGCCGGGTTTTGCAGCAGAACTATCAGACTCTTGACGGCCGATCCCTGGCGGAGCTGTTGTTGCAACCTGCGGGCCGCTATCCCGGTCTGGTATTGGCGGCGGACACCGCCGCCACCCTGGGTGTAGGGCTGGGCCAGCGTGTTGATGTCATCCCGCCCGATTTCAGCCTGACCCCTTTCGGTGTGATCCCCAAGATTCGCCCCTTCGAGGTGGTGGCCATCGCCCGCCAGCGCGGTGGTTTTCTCGATACCTACTATGCCTATCTGGGATTGGAGGCGGCCAGCAGCCTCATCGGCCGCACGGCCGGTCAGCTCAGTGGCCTGGAGATCGAACTGGCCGGCTTTGACCAGGCGCCGGCGGTGGCGGCCCAGCTGCAGCAGCAGCTGGACGCTGGTTTGACGGTGCGCAGCTGGCAGGATCTGTTTGGTTCCTTTCTGGCGGCGCTGAAGCTGGAAAAGCTTGGCCTGTTCATTGTGCTGGCGATCATTGTGCTGGTGGCGGCTTTTAATATCGGCACCACCCTGATCATGGTTGTCATGGAAAAAAACAAGGATATTGCGATTCTGCGTTCCATGGGGGCCAGTGCCGGCAGCATCCTGGCCATTTTTCTGTTCAAGGGGTTGCTGATCGGTCTGTGCGGCACCGGCCTGGGTACCGCCCTCGGTCTGACCCTGGCGCTCAAGGCCGATGCCATCATCCGTGGTTTGGAACGCAGTCTGGGCGTCACCCTGTTTGATTCGGCTGTTTATGGCATGGAACGTTTTCCGTCGCAGGTGGTGCCGGCCGATGTTCTGACCGTGATGGCCACCGCCATGGCCATCTGTCTGCTGGCCACCCTTTACCCGGCCCTGCGGGCCGCCCGGCTTGATCCGGCCGAGGCGCTGCGTTATGAATGAATTCGCTTCGTCCGCTTCTGCGGTCGCGCCAGCCGCTGTGCCCCTGCTGCAGGTTGAAAAACTTGCCAAGGTATTTCAGACCTGTCACGGCCCGGTAACGGTGTTGCAGGATCTCGATCTGAGCCTGAACGCCGGTGAGCGCCTGGCCATTATCGGCGCTTCGGGGTCGGGCAAGACCACGCTGATGCAGATTCTTGGCACCCTGGATCGGCCGACGACCGGCCGTTGCCGTTTTGCCGGGCGTGACCTGTTCGCCGCCACGGCGGCCGAGCTGAATCGCTTCCGCAATGCCGAACTGGGTTTTGTGTTCCAGTTTCACCAGCTGTTGCCGGAATTCACCGCCCTGGAAAATGTTCTGCTGCCACTGCTGATTGCCCGCCAGAATCGCCATGCCGCCTTGCCGCAGGCCGAGGCGCTGCTGCAGCGGGTGGGCCTGGGCCATCGACTGCACCACAAGCCGGGCCAGCTCTCCGGCGGCGAGCAGCAACGGGTCGCCATTGCCCGCGCTTTGGTGCGACGGCCGCGTCTGCTCATTGCCGACGAGCCAACCGGCAATCTCGATGGTGATACGGCGCTGGAGATCTATCAGCTGCTGGACGATCTGCATCGCAACAGTGCCCTGACCCTGGTGGTGGTGACCCATAACGAGGCGCTGGCGGCGCGCATGGACCGCATTTGCCGGCTGGAACAGGGCCGTCTGGTGACGCTGGCATGATCCGCTTCGGGCTGGCCGCCGGCCGTCGTGGCGGACTCCAGCTTTTACGTTTACAGGCTGCCGGCCATTTCCTATAATGCCGGCCTTTGAACAGACCGACGCCGGCCTGTCGCCCTGGCGGCAGTGCTGCCTTTATCTGGCAAGGAGAATCATTCGCATGGTGAAACGCGCGAGACTGCTGGCATTGCTGCTTCTGTTGCCGTCGCTACCGGCGGCGGCCGAGGAACTGTCCTTCGCCAGCGTCCGGATTGACGGGGTGCAGCGGGTTGACCGCGCCGCCGTCGAGGCGGTGATCACCACCAGGGCACGTGAGCCGGTGACGGCTGAAACCATTGATGCCGATCTGCGCGCCATCTACGCGCTGGGACATTTCGATGATGTGCGGGCTGAGCAGCGCGACAGCGACGGCGTGGCTCAGCTGGTTTACCACGTCAGTGAGCGTCCGCTGGTGCGGCGCATCAGCATCCGCGGCAACGACAAACTCAAGGTCAGCCAGGTGCGTGGCGTGGTGACGCTGCGTACTCCCGGCATTCTCAAAACCCAGGATCTGCAGGCCAGCGAAACGGCTATCCGTCAGCTGTACACCAACGAAGGCTACTACGCCGCCGAGGTGAGCTCGCAGGTGGAGATGCAGGGCAAGAATGAGGCGACCGTCTTTTTCGATATTGTCGAGGGACCCAAGGTCACCATCGACAACATTCATTTCGAGGGCAACCGTGTCTTCTCCGACCGCAAGCTGCGCAAGTTCATGCAGACGAAACGCTGGTGGATCTTTTCCTGGCTGACCAGCAGCGGGACCTACAACGAGGAAATGCTGCAGAATGACCTGGAACTGATCAAGGAGGAGTATTTCAACAAGGGCTATGTCCGGGTCAAGGTCAAGCAGCCGCATATCCAGCTGTCGGATGACCGCTCGGAGATGGACATCTACATTGAAATCGAGGAAGGCGAGTCCTACAGTACCGGCCAACTGAGCCTTAAGGGTGACCTGCTCGAAAGTGAGGAGGTTCTGCTCAAAGGAGTACAGCTGCGCACCGGCGAGACCTTCAGCCGTGAGCTGTTGCGCAAGAGTATCAAGAACCTCAACGACTTCTATGCCGACCGCGGCTATGCTTATGTTAACGTCACGCCGCTGACCCAGATTGATGACGACAGCCGCAGTGTTGCGGTTGCCTTTACCATCGAGCAGGGGGTGCAGGTCCACATCGATCGTATTGAGATCGGTGGCAACAGCAAGACCCGTGACAAGGTGGTGCGGCGCGAGATGGTGCTGGTGGAGGGCGACCTCTACAGCGCCAATCGCCTTGAAACCAGCCGCAAGCGTATCAATAATCTTGGCTTCTTCAGCGAGGTTAATGTTGATGCCGTGGCGCACCCGGATGACCCGACGCGGATGGATGTCCATGTCGATGTCAAGGAACAGCCCACCGGCACCTTCAGCGTCGGTTTCGGCTATTCCTCCACCGATGGCTTCATCGGTCAGGGCTCCATCAGTCAGGACAACTTTCTGGGCAATGCCTGGCGCCTGAATCTGGCGGCTTCCATTGGCGGTGATTACAACAATTATCGCATCGGTCTGCTTGATCCCTATTTTCTTGATCGCAATCTGGCCCTGGGTTTCGATCTGTACAAGACCGACCGGGAATGGGATGAATACGATGTTGAGACCACCGGCGGCCAGATCAAGCTCGGCGTGCCGCTGTCGTATGAAAACCGCCTGTTCTTTGTTTATAAATATGAGCAGAAAGAGATCTACGATGTTGATCCCTGGTCTTCGGTCTACATCCGCAGCCAGGAGGGCAGGTCGACGGTCTCATCGCTCTATGCCTCCATTTCACGCAATACCACCGATTTCCGGCCCGATCCCAGCCGGGGGTATATGTCGGAATTCTCCGTCGAATACGCCGGTCTTGGCGGTACCGAACGTTTTGTCAAAACCATTGCCGATCATCGCCATTTCTTTCCGCTGATGTGGGACTGGGTGTTTTCGCCCCACGGTCAGATTGGCTACCTGACCGAGATCGGTGGCCAGGAGCTACCCCTCGACGAGCGCTTTTATCTCGGCGGTATCAACACCATGCGCGGATTCGATACCCGCGAGGTCGGCCCCTGGCAGCCACGTGGCTATCCGCAGTACGACGAAAGCGGCAATCTGATTGGCTACGCGCCGTCAGAAACCGAGCGTGATTATATCGGCGGGGTCAAGGTAGCTTTCTTCAACTTCGAACTCATCTTCCCCCTGCTTAAAGACGCCGGTCTCAAGGGCGTGCTGTTTGTCGATGTCGGTAACGCCTGGGGTGAGGGCGAGGAGTATTTCTCCGACATGCGTTACAGCGCTGGCGCCGGTATTCGCTGGAACAGCCCGCTGGGGCCGCTGCGGCTGGAATGGGGCTACAACCTCGATCCGTATGACTATGAAGACAAGTCGAAATTCGACTTCTCCATCGGCAAGTTTTTCTAGTGACCCGCCGTCTGTGATGACGGCCTTTCGAAAGGACATCTCCGTATGAAAACCCTGCTCAGTCTGGCAACCCTGCTGCTGCTGCTGGCCACTGCCGCCGGCGCCGCCGATCTCAAGCTCGGCTATGTCGATCTGCAGAAGGCCCTGTCGGTGTCGGAAGCCGGCAAGGTGGCCAAGGCCAAGATCGAAAGCGAGATCGCCGCCATTGAGGATCAGGTACAGCAGCGCCAGAGTGATCTGTCGGCTTTGCAGGAATCGCTCAAGAAGCAGGCCGCCCTGCTGGCGGAGGAGGCCCGCCGCGACAAGGAACTCGAATTCCAGCAGCAGGTGAAGGACTATCAGCGCTACGTCAAGGACAAGCAGGACGAGATGCGTGGCAAGGAAGCGGCCTACACCCAGCAGATTCTGCGTGATCTTGGTGCCCAGGTGGTCGAGCTGTGCAAGAAGGAGAAGATCAGCATGATGATGGAGAAGAGTCAGCTGGTTTACGCCAGTGAGGCTCTCGACTTCACCGACAAGCTTATTGAAGCCTACAACCGCGCCTACAAGGACGGTCACAAGAAATAGCCCTTCCACGAACAGGATGAACCGCGCATGGTAACACTGGCACAGCTGGCCGAATGGGTTGGCGGCCGGGTGGTGGGGGACGACCAGCTCCGGATTACGGCGCTGGCGCCCCTTGACCAGGCCGGTCCCGGCACCATTACCTTTCTGGCCAATCCGAAGTACCTGCCGGCCCTCAGAACGACGCGCGCCTCGGCGGTGATCATCGATAAGCCGCTGGAGCGCGCCGATCTGGCCTATCTGGTGTGTGACAACCCCTATCTGGCCTTCGCCAAGGTGCTCACCCGCCTGCATGTCCGGCCGCCGGCGCCTCTCGGGGTGCTGCCCGGTGTGTCGCTGGCGCCGACAGCGGAGCTGGGTGAACAGGTCACCGTTCATTCCGGCGCGGTGATTGGCGAGCGGGTACGTCTTGGCGACGGCTGCCTGATTCACCCCAACGTGGTGCTTTACGCCGATGTTCAGATCGGTCCCGGCTGCGTGCTGCACGCTGGGGTGGTGATCCGAGAAGGCTGCCGCCTCGGTGCCCGCGTCATCGTGGGGCCTAACGCTGTCATTGGCAATGACGGCTTCGGTTTCGCGCCCGAGGACGGGGGCTATTACAAGATTCCCCAGGTCGGAATTGTTGAAATCGGTGACGATGTTGAAATCGGCGCCTGCGCCTGTATTGATCGCGCCACCTTCGGTGTGACCCGTATCGGCCGCGGTTGCAAGATCGATAATCTGGTGCAGATCGGCCACAATGTCACGGTGGGTGAGGATACGGTGATGGCAGCCCAGGTTGGTGTCGCCGGCAGTACCCGCGTCGGCCGGCATTGCACCTTTGGTGGCCAGTCGGGCACCGCTGGCCATATTCGGATCGGTGACAACCTGACCCTGGCCGGCCGTGGTGGTATCGTCGGCAACATTGCCGGTGACCAGGTGGTGTCGGGTGCCCCGGCCATTCCGCACCGCGATTGGCTCAAGGCCAGCGCGGCCTTTGCCCAGCTGCCGCAGATGCGGCGCGAACTGGCCGATCTGCGCAGACAGCTGGTGACACTGCAGCAGGGTCTGACCGTATCGGATAAGTGAGTGAATTCCATGTACCTGACGACAACCGAAATTATGCAACGTCTGCCGCACCGCTACCCGTTTCTGCTGGTCGATGCCATCGAAAGCTATGACCCGGCCGAGGGCTGCATTGTTGGCATCAAGAATGTGACCATCAACGAACCCTTTTTCCAGGGGCATTTCCCAGGTCACCCGATCATGCCTGGTGTGCTGATTATCGAGGCCATGGCGCAGGTCGGCGGCCTGTTCGCCACCTTAAGCGACGCCATTGGCGGCGACAAGGTGACCTATTTCACCGGTATCGACGGTGCCCGTTTCCGCCGGCCGGTGCGGCCCGGTGATGTGCTGCGCATGTCCCTGAAGCTGCTGCGCTGCCGCCGGGGCATCTATCAGTTCCAGGGTGAGGCCCGGGTGGGTGAAGCCCTGGTGGCCGAGGCCGAACTCAAGGCTACCTTTGCCGACAAGGAAGGTTGAACAACTGCTATGGCGATACATCCGACAGCAATCATCGAGCCTGGAGCGAAGCTGGCGGCCGATGTCGAAATCGGCCCTTACAGTCTGATCCGCAAGGATGTGGTCATTGGCTCCGGCTGCTGGATCGGGCCGCATGTGGTCATCGAGGGCTATACCGAGATCGGTCGCGACAACCGCATCTTTCAGTTTGCCTCGGTTGGTGCCGAGCCTCAGGATCTGAAGTTTCACGGCGAGATCAGCACCCTGAAGATCGGCGATCGCAACACGATTCGTGAATCGGTCACCATTCACCGTGGCACCGAGGATGGCGGTGGCGAGACCTGTATCGGTAACGACAACCTGCTGATGGCCTACAGCCATGTGGCGCATGATTGCCGTATCGGTGATCATGTGATTCTGGCCAATGCCGCCACCCTGGCCGGCCATGTCACCGTTGAGGATCATGCCATTCTCGGGGGCATGTCGGCGGTTCACCAGTTTACCCGCATCGGCTGTCATGTGATGGTCAGCGGCGGTTCAATGGTGGCGCAGGACCTGGTGCCCTATGTCATTGCGCAGGGCGACCGTGCCACTGTGGTGGGATTGAATCTGGTGGGGCTCAAGCGGCGCGGCTTTGATGAGTCGACCCTGGCCGCCCTGAAAAAGGCCTATAAGCTGCTGTTCCGCTCCAGTTTGCGGCAGGAGGAGGCTCTTGAAGCCATCCTGCAGCAGGATACCGACTGCACCGATCAGGTGCGCCATCTGGTGGATTTTGTCCGCGCCAGTGTGCGCGGCATTGCCCGCTGACCGCTGCGCTCTGCCCTGCCTCGATTCGCGGAATCGCCCATGTCTTCCATGCCGTCCCCATTCCCTTATGGCGCCAGTCCGCAGCTGGGTCTTGCCACCGATCCCGACTGTCGCCGGGTGTTGCTGGTGGCTGGTGAGGCGTCTGGTGATCTGCTCGGTGCCCATCTGGCCCAGGCCCTGCTGCGCCAGGATTCACGCCTGCAGCTCTATGGCCTGGGCGGTGAACGCATGGCGGCGGCCGGCTGCCGCTTGCTGGCACCGGCCAGCGCTCTGTCGGTCATGGGACTGGTGGAGGTGGTGCGTCACCTGCCGCGGATTCTGGCGGTGTTCCGTCTGCTGGCCGGGGCTTTGCGCGGTCCGCTGCGACCGGATCTGGTGATTCTGATCGATTCGCCGGATTTCAATCTGCCTCTGGCGACTCGGGCGCGCCGCGCCGGTGTGCCGGTACTGTATTACGTCAGCCCTCAGGTCTGGGCCTGGCGCGCCGGCCGGGTCAGACGCATTGCCCGTGATGTTGCCAAACTGGCGGCCATTCTGCCTTTTGAGCCGGCCTGCTATGAGGGTTTGCCCCTTGATGTGCGTTATGTCGGCCATCCATTGCTGGATGAGGTCGATCGTGCCGGCGCTGAACCACCGCTGGCGGCGGCAGCCTGGCCGGAACGGACCACTCCTGCCTGGCCGCTCATCGGACTGTTTCCCGGCAGCCGCCCGACGGAGCTGGCCTTTTCCGTGCCGCTGCTGCTGGAAACCGCCCGCCGTCTGCGCCAGATTTATCCGACAGCCGCGTTTATTGTTCCGCTGGCTCCCGGTCTGGCGGCCGCACCTCTGCGCCAGGCTATCACCGCCGCTGGTCTGCCGATTCGCCTGACCGATGCCAGTGTCTATGCTGTCGCGCGATCGTGCACGCTGGTGCTGGCGGTGTCCGGTACCGTCACCCTGCAGGTGGCGCTGATGGAGACGCCTTTGATTCTGTTTTATCGCACGGCACCGCTGTCCTATGCTCTGGGCCGCCTGCTGGTGCGTGTCCGCCACTTCGGCCTGCCCAATATCATTGCCGGTCGCCTGCTGGTGCCGGAGCTGCTGCAGCATGAGGCCAGCCCTGAGCGGCTGGTGGCCGAGGCGCGTCGTCTGCTTGATCAGCCGGCCCTGGCCCAACAGCTGCGTGAAGAACTGCGTGGCCTGCGTCAGCAGATGGGCACACCCGGCTGTGCCGAGCGGGTGGCCGCTATGGCCTTCGAATTGCTGGGCCAGCGGCCATGAAGCCGCCGGTCCTGCAGGTCTATCGCCGGCTGCTGACCTACTCGCGACCCTACGCCCGCCGGATTGTTGTAGCCATGCTGGCCTCGCTGGGCGTGGCAGCGACGGATGTCGGTGTCGCCAAGCTGGTGCAGCCGCTGGTCGACGAGGTGCTGGTGCGGCGCGAGCTGTGGCTGGTTAACCTGGTCCCACTGATCGTCATCGGCCTGGCCCTGCTCAAGGGCCTGTCCCGTTATGTGCAGGAATACTTTATCAAGACCGCTGGCCAGCTGGTGGTACAGGATCTGCGTAACGACCTCTATCGTCATTGCCTGCGCCAGTCGCTTGGCTTCTACAGCCAGACGCCGGCCGGCACCCTGGTGTCGCGTGTGGTCAACGATGTCGGCATGCTGCAGAAGTCGGCTGCCGATGAACTGGTGGCCATGGTGCGCGAGGGGCTGACCCTGGTTGGCCTGGTGGGCCTGCTGTTCTACAATGACTGGCGCCTGGCGCTGGTGGCCTTTGTGGTGTTGCCGGTGGCACTGGTGCCGGCCAGCCATATCGGGCGGCGCATCAAGAAGTATGTTCACAAAAGCCTCTCCAATATGGGCAATTTAACCGGAATCCTGCACGAGGCCTTCAGTGGCATCAAGGTGGTCAAGGCCTTCACCGGCGAGGAGACCGAGCGGCGCAAGTTTGAGGACGAAAATCTGCGTTATTATCAGCGGCTGGTCAAGGTGATCCGTTACGATTCGGCCACCGCACCGTTGGTGGAGCTGCTGGCCTCTTTTGGCGCCGCTGGCGTGCTCTGGTATGGTATTCATCGGGTGATGAACGGCGCCATCAGCCAGGGCGAGCTGTTTTCCTTTGTGACCGCCATGGGCATGATGTACGGCCCGATGAAGCGCCTGATCAAGACCAATAACGTTATCCAGAAGGCTGTTGGCGCTGCCGAGCGGGTGTTTGAAATGCTCGACCAGCCGCCCGGTCTGGTGGATGCCCCTGACGCGCAGACGCTGGCGCCGGTGCGCGGCCAGGTCTGCTTTGAACGGGTCTGGTTCGCCTATCAGGGCGAGGACTGGGTGTTGCGCGATTTCAGTCTGGTCGTGCCGCCGGGACAGGTGGTGGCACTGGTTGGCGCCAGTGGTGCCGGCAAGTCGACCCTGATCGCGCTGCTGGCCCGTTTTTACGCCCCGCAGCGCGGCCGCATTCTGATTGATGGCTGCGATATCGCCGGGTTGACCCAGACCAGTCTGCGAGTCCAGATGGCGCTGGTGGATCAGGAAACCTTTCTGTTTCACGACAGTCTGCGCAACAACATCCGCTATGGCCGGCCGCAGGCGACGGATGCCGAGGTGGAGGAGGCGGCCCGGCTGGCCTATGCCGATGAGTTCATTCGTCAACTGCCCGAGGGCTACGACACCCCGATCGGTGACCGGGGCGTGCGTCTGTCCGGCGGCCAACGCCAGCGCGTTTGTATTGCCCGCGCGATTTTGCGCGACGCCCCGATCCTGTTGCTTGACGAGGCTACCAGCGCCCTTGACAGCGAAAGCGAAGCGGTGGTGCAGCAGGCGCTGGTCAACCTGATGCGGGGCCGCACCACCTTTGTGATCGCCCATCGGCTGTCGACCATTCGCCACGCCGACGAGATTCTGCTGCTCGAAGACGGCCAGCTGCTTGAGCGTGGCCGTCACGACCAGCTGCTGGCGGCAAGGGGTGCCTATCATCGGCTCTACAGTTTGCAGTTCCATGACCAGGTGGCGCCATGAAGGCGGTTGTCAACCGCCTGCTGTTATGGCTGGCGCCGCCGCTGGCGGCTGTGCTGATTCGCTGTATCCATTACACCAGTCGCTGTACCGTGGATGGCGCTGACCAGCTGGAGTGCCTGTGGCGCCAGGGCCACTACGCCATTCTGTCGTCCTGGCACGACCAGCTGTTGTTGCTGGTGCGGGGCTATCACGGCCAGGCCCGTATCCTGATCAGTCCGTCCTTCGATGGTGAACTCATTGCCCGCACCATGGCCTGTTTTGGCCATCAGGCGGTGCGGGGTTCGTCCAGTCGGGGGGGCCGGGCGGCGTTTCGCCAGTTGCTGCAGCTGGCGCGGCAGCCCGGTGAACTGGTGATCACGCCCGATGGCCCGCGCGGTCCGCGTCATCAGATCAAGGAAGGCGTCGTACAGTTGGCACGGTTATCCCGTCGGCCGGTGGTGCCGCTGGCGCTGGCCTGCAACCGGGGGCATCGCTTTGCCTCCTGGGATCGTTTTTTGCTGCCGTATCCCTTTGGCCGGCTGGTCTATGTGTATGGCGAACCGCTCTGGTGCGGTGCCGACGAGCCGCCGCAGGTGTTTCATGCCCGGCTGACGGCCGCGATGGCGGCGGCCAGTCAACGGGCCCGGCAGATTCTGGAGGCTCAGGGTGTATCTGCTGTATGATCTGCTCGTCAGCCTGACGCTGTTGCTGCTGGCACCCGGCTATCTGGTGCTGGGCTGGTTGCGCCGCAAGCCGCGCCAGGGTCTGGCCCAGCGTCTGGGATGCTTTCCGGCGGATCATTTTGCTGCCCTGCGCGGTCGGCCGGTAATCTGGATTCACGCGGTATCGGTGGGCGAGACCCGCGCTGCCGTACCGCTCATTCGCCACTTGCGGCAGCGCTGGCCACAGGTTGCGCTGGTGCTGTCCAATGTCACCGAAACCGGCCACCAGATTGCCGGCGGCATTGCCGAGGTGGACGCGCGGCTGTATTTCCCGGTCGATAGCGGCCCGGTGATCCGCCGGGTGCTCGACCGGGTGCGACCTGACCTGGTGCTGATTGTTGAAACCGAGCTGTGGCCGCAGTTCATTCGGCAGTGCCATTTGCGACGGATTCCGCTGGCGCTGGTCAATGGTCGCATCTCCGATCGCTCGTTCCCGCGCTACCATGCTGTGCGCCGCCTGCTACGGCCGTTGCTGAGCCAGATCGCCTGTTTCTGTATGCAGTCCGCCATTGACGCCGAGCGTATTGCCTGCCTGGGCGCGCCGGCCGAACGCATTCTGACCACGGGCAACCTCAAATTCGATCCCGCTGGGGCCTGCCTGCCCGACCAGGATGACGCCGCTTTGCGGGCGCAGTTTGGACTGGCGCCGCAGGTGCGGGTGCTGGTGGCCGGCAGCACCCACGAGGGCGAGGAAGAGGCGGTCCTGAGCGCCTTTCGCCAGCTGCGCCAGCGTGGCCATGAGCTGCTGTTGATTCTGGTGCCGCGCCATCCGCACCGTTGCCGTGCCCTGGCCGACCTGCTCGACAAAAGCGGCCTGCCCTGGCGGTTGCGTTCGGCCGCGCCGGCCGAGCCTTTGGGTGCTGGAGCGGTGCTGCTGGTGGACAGCATTGGCGAAATGCTGCACTTTTATGCCCTGGCCGAACTGGTGTTTGTCGGCGGCAGCCTGGTGCCGGTTGGCGGGCATAATCTGTTGGAGGCGGCGTTGCTGCAAAAGGCGGCCCTGCACGGCCCGCATATGCACAATTTTCGGGAGATCGCCGCCTGGATCGGTCAGGCCCAGGGATTCGGTCTGGTACAGGACGTGACCGATCTGACGGCGCAGCTTGACCATCTGTTGCGTGAGCCCGAACGTTGCCGCCGCAGCGGTACCCAGGCTTGGCAGTTGCTGCAGCGTCATGCTGGCGCCAGTGCCCGTACCCTTGAGGCGTTGCAGCCGCTGCTGCAGCGGCGCGGAATCGATTCATGAAGCCGCTGCTTGAACGCGGCTGCCGCCAAATGCTGCTGGATGGGCCGACGACGCCAGCTGAAGCCGCTCTGTTGGCGGTGCTTGCTCCGCTGGGGCGAATCTATGGTGGGCTGATGGCGCTGCGCCGCTGGGTCTATGCCCAGGGTTTGCTGCCCCAGGTGACGCCGTCGGTGCCGCTGATTTCTGTCGGCAATCTGCTGGCGGGTGGGACCGGCAAGACGCCGCTGGTCAGCTATCTGGTCGATTTGCTGCAGCGACACGGCTATCGGATCGCCGTGCTCAGTCGCGGTTATGGCGCGACCGGCCTGCGGCGCGACAGTGTGCGGCTGGTTTGTGCCGGTAACGGCCCGTTGCTCACGGCCGAACAGGCCGGTGACGAACCCTACCTGCTGGCCCGCCGCCATCCGGCCGCGGTGGTGGTCAGTGCGCCACGCCGCAGCGCCGGTTTACGCTGCGCCTTGGCACAGGGCCCCATCGACCTAGTGCTGCTCGATGACGGTTTTCAGCATCTGGCCCTGCGGCGCAACCTTGATCTGGTGCTGCTCGATGCCCGGCGGCCACTGGCCACTGGCCGGGTGTTGCCGGCCGGTTTGCTGCGCGAGGCGCCGGCGGCCCTGCGCCATGCCGATCTTTTGCTGCTGACGCGCTGTCCTCTGCCATTGCCGCCACCGTTGGCGCTTCTGCCTGAGCGGCCCCAGGTGCGCTTTGGCCAGCAGCTGGCGTCGCACATGCAGGATCTGGCCGGTGCCTGCCGGCCGCTGTACGACTGTCGGGAGGGCCGCGTGGTGGCTTTCGCCGGCATCGCCGCGCCGGAGGATTTTTTTGCCGCCCTGCGCCAGCAGGGTATCGTGCCGGCTGCTACCCTGGCGTTGGCTGACCACAGCCGATACGATAGGGCCCAACTGGAACGCATTCAGGCCCTGGCCGCTGGTGCCGACTGGCTGTTGACCACCGAAAAGGATGCCGTCAAGCTGCGTGCCACCGATTTTGACCGACCCTGCTATGCGGTTCCCTTGGAGCTGGTCTGTTACGATGAAGCGCTGCTGGCCGCGCCCTTGCTGGCACTGGCTGAGGCGGGCCGCCACCCCGCAGGCTGTTGATAAACGGCCTGTAGAGCCCATGGACGGGCGACCAAAATCAATCCTTGCTCCGTAATGGATTGATTTTGTGAGCATGACGGGAATCGCATTTTCGGCTTGCGTCGTTGAAAAATCCCCGGCTGGGACTTTTTCAATGTCCGGTGAAGGAGAGAAGGTTAATGGAACTGGAAACGATGATTGATCTGCTGGTATGTCCCCGCTGTCATGGGGGCTTGCAGCTGCAGGGTCAACCGCCGCAGCAACTGCTGTGTGACGCCTGCCGGTTGGCCTATCCGGTGCGCGAGGGGATTGCGTTGCTGCTTATTGAGGAAGCACAGCCCCTGACGGCGGAGGCGCGGTGAAACCGGCCTTTGCCGCCTTGCAGCCGCGTCATTTGCTGGTACGTCAGACCAACTGGATTGGCGACGCGGTCATGACCACGCCGGCGCTGGCGGCGCTGCGGGCCCATTTTCCGCACAGCCGAATTGTGGTGCTGGCCAATCCGCTGGTGGCGGAGCTGTTTGTTCACCATCCCCATGTGGACGCGGTACAGCGCTACGAAAAACAGGGCTGTCATGGCGGGGCCGCCGGTTTGTGGCGCCTGGGTCGCGAACTGCGCCGGCAGGGGTTTGAAGCCGCCCTGCTGCTGCAGAATGCCTTTGAGGCGGCGCTTATTGCCCGCCTGGCCGGCATTCCCTGGCGGGCCGGTTATCGCACCGATGGCCGTGGCCTGTTGCTCAGCCATGGCGTAGCACGGACGGCGGCGGATAAAAGACGCCACCATACCGATTATTATCTGGAATTGCTGCGTCGCTTGGGGCTGAACGCGCCGGCGGCGCCGTTGCTGCTGGCCTGCACCTCGGCTGAACAGGACGCGGCGCGTACCCTGCTGGCGGGCCAGCGGCCTGTTGCCATTAATCCGGGAGCGGCCTACGGTAGCGCCAAACGCTGGTTGCCGGAACGTTTCGCCGCCGTGGCCGATGCCCTGGCCGACCGCTACGGTGTGCCCATTGTGCTGACCGGCGGGCCGAACGAGCAGGCCATCGGCGCGGATATTGCCGCTGCCATGCGTTCCCCGGTGCAGAATCTCATCGGCCGCACCAGCGTGCGTCAGTTGATGGCGTTGCTGCAGCAGTGTCGTCTGTTGGTGACCAACGATTCCGGTCCGATGCATGTGGCGGCGGCCTTTGGGGTACCCTTGGTAGCAGTGTTTGGCTCCACCGATCACCGCACCACCTCGCCACTGGCGGCCAATGTGCGTATTGTGCGCCAGGCGGTGGATTGCGCTCCCTGTCTCAGGCGGCAGTGCCCGACGGATCATCGCTGTATGACGGCCATCAGCGCTGAAATGGTCGTGGCCGCCGCCTGCGAGTTGCTCGATGGTCTCAGTGGTGAGGGAGCCGCGTGAAGATTCTGATTGTCAAGGTCAGTGCCCTGGGCGATGTGGTCCACGCCTTGCCGGTGCTGGCCTATATCCGGGCGGCGGAACCGGCTGCCGAGGTCGACTGGCTGGTGGAGGAGGGTTTCGCGCCGCTGTTGCAGGGCCATCCCCTGCTGCGGGCCGTGCTGCCGCTGCAGACCCGCCGCTGGCGCAAGCTGCCGCCGCCGGCCCTGGCGCGGGAGTTTTTTGCCTTTGTGCGTCGGTTGCGCGCCGAGCGTTACGATCTGGTGCTGGATCTGCAGGGCAACAGCAAGAGCGGTCTGGTCACCCTGCTGGCGCGGGCCACCGCCAAATACGGCTACGATCGCCGGGCCGTGCGCGAATGGCCCAACCTGCTGGCGACTCGTCAGCGGGTGAGCCTGGGGGCCGCCGATTACCACGTTGGTCAGCGTGCCCTGGCGCTGGTGCGGGCGGCCCTGCCGGCGGCGGTTCAGGTTGCTTGCGCTGGCCCCCTGCCGGTTGCTGACCAGGCCCGCCGCGAGGTGGCTGATCAGCTGCGCCAGCTGGGGCTGCCGGCGGGGCGGCACCTGATTGTTTGCCACTACGGCACCACCTGGCGGACCAAACTGTGGGCGCTGGAGCACTGGCAGACCCTGGTAGCGCAGTTGGCGGCGCGGCCGGACGCGGTGCCGCTTCTGACCTGGGGTAACGCCGAGGAACAACAGGCGGCTGCCGCGATTGCCGCGCAGGCGCCGGGCGCGCTGCTGTGGCCGCGTGGCAGTTTGCCACAGCTGGTGGCGCTGCTGGCCGTTGCCGATCTGGTGGTGGGGGGCGATACCGGCCCGGTTCATATCGCCGCCGCTGTTGGCACGCCGACGGTGTCCCTTTATCGGGTGACCGATGCCCGCCGCAATGGTCCGCTGGGAAGAGAACATCGCTGCCTGCAGGTGCCGCTGGCCTGTGCTGCCTGCCTGCGCAAAGACTGCCCGCAGCAGCAGGTCTGCGCCAGCGCGATTGCTCCGGCCACGGTGCTGGCGGCCATCGATGAGCTGCTGCCGGAAACCGGTCAGCCGCCTAAAGAAAAGAGCCTATGACATGGAAATAACAGAGACAAACCGCATGGAAGCGAAGATTCGCCAGCATCTGCGGCGCCACATTGATGTGTTCGAGCAGCAGGTGCTGCCCCTCAGTGGTCAACTGGCGGCCTGCGCCGAACGCCTCTGTGCCTGTCTGCGCGCCGGCCATAAGGTGCTGGTCATGGGCAATGGCGGCAGTGCCGCCGATGCCCAGCATCTGGCGGCCGAGCTGGTTGGCCGTTTTCTGAAGAATCGGGCGGCGTTGCCTGCAATCGCATTGACGACGGACAGCTCAATTCTGACGGCGGTCGGTAACGATTTTGGCTTCGAGCAGGTGTTTGCCCGCCAGGTCGAGGCTCTGGCCGCTGCCGGCGATGTTGTTATCGGTATTTCCACCAGTGGCAACTCGCCCAATGTGCTGCGTGCCATTGAAGTGGCGCGCCGGCGCGGTTGCGTTACCCTGGCCTTTACCGGTCGCGCTGGCGGCGAACTGGCGCGCCAGGTTGATCTGGCGTTGACGGTGGCCGTGCCGGAGACGCCACACATCCAGGAAGCTCACCTGACCTTCATCCATATTCTCTGTGATCTGGTGGAGCAGGAGCTGTTTCCGCAGGACTGAGGCGATGAAATGGTTGCCACCGGCCGAATACCAGCGGCTGGTGCAGAACAGTCGCCAGTTGGAGGCGGATGCCTTCGGGCCCAAGGTGCTGCTGACCGGCGAGGGCCTGGTGGTCAAGATCTTCCGCCGCAAGCATTTGTTGTCGCGCGAGTTGCTGTCGCCGGCGGCCTGGCGGTTTGCCCGTCACGCCCGTCGGCTGCAGCGCCGCGGTATTGCCAGCCTGCAGGTGGAACGGCTGGCCCGCTGTCGCCGGCCGGCCTGTAGCCTGGCCTGGTACGTCTGGCTTGATGGCGAACCCCTGCGTCAGCACTGTCGCCGGCCCGACACGGATCAGACGGCACTGCTGCAGCGGCTGGGCACTTTCGTGGCGTTGCTGCATCAGCGCGGCGTTCTGTTTCGTTCGTTGCACTGGGGCAACATCCTGGTGCAGCCCGCTGGTGGCTTTGCCCTCATTGATGTCCTCGACCTGCGTCTGCAGCGCCGTCCCCTGAGCCTGCGCCAGCGCCGGCGCAATTTCCTTCATCTGCTGCGTTATGCCCAGGATGCCCAGCTGTTTCAAAGCCAGGCCGAAGCCTTCTGGCGCGGTTACGCCATGATCACTGAACTGTCGGCTGTGGCTCTGCAGGCGCTGCGGCAGACTCCGATCATCTCGCGAAAGTAACCGATTCATGCGACTGGCTTTTGCCCTGTTCAAGTATTTTCCCTATGGCGGCCTGCAGCGCGACTGCCTCAAGATTGCCCGCGAGGCGCAGCGGCGGGGCCATCAGGTGCAGCTTTTCGCTCTCGAAGCCCAGGGTGAACTGCCGGCCGATGTGCCGCTGACCTGTTTGCCGGTCAGCGCGCGGGTCAATTACCGGCGCTACGAGCAGTTTGCCGTTGCCCTGCAACAGCGTCTGCGGCAGGAATCCTGCGATGTCCTGGTGGGCTTCAACCGCATGCCCGGTCTTGATTTCTATTTCGCCGCCGATCCCTGTTTCGCCCTGCGGTTGCGTACCCGACCCTTCTGGTATGGCTGGCTGCCGCGCAGTCGCAGTTTTTTGCGGGCCGAGCGGGCCGTGTACGGCCGTGACAGCCTGACCCGCATTCTGGCCCTCAGCGCCTTTGAGCAGCCGGCGCTGCGGCAGCTCTACGGCACCGCCGCTGAGCGGTTTTATCTGCTGCCTCCTGGTGTGGCGTCGGATCGGCTGGCGCCGCCGGATTATGACCAGCGGCGGGCCGGTTTTCGTCGCCAGCTGGGCCTCGGGCCGCAGCAGAAACTGCTGCTCATGGTGGGCTCCGGGTTTCGCATCAAGGGCGTTGACCGGGCGCTGACGGCCCTGGCCGCCTTGCCACAGCCCCTGCGCCAGCGTTGCCAGTTGCGGATTCTCGGGCGTGACAACCAGCGCCCGTTTGAACGCTTGGCGCGCCAGCTGGGGCTGGCGGAGCAGGTACAGTTTCTCGGCGGCCGCGATGACGTGGCCGATTTCATGTTCGCTGCCGATCTGCTGCTGCATCCGGCCCATCGCGAGGCCGCCGGCATGGTTCTGGTGGAGGCTATCGCCGCCCGCTTGCCGGTGCTGGTGACGGACAGCTGTGGTTACAGCCAGCATATTGCCGATTCCGCCGCCGGTCTGGTGCATCGCAGCCCCTTCGATGGCCGGCGCTTTGCCCGCGAACTGGAACAGATGCTGACCAGTGACCCGGCTATCTGGCAGACGGCGGCGACAGCCTATCTGGCACGCACCGATCTTGTCGGTCTGGCCGCGCGGGCCGTCGATCTCATCGAACAGGAGGCGCGATGTTGATTCTGCCGCCCGAGTGGCGCCAGTTGTGGCCAGACCGCGATCCCTTCGACGCCCTCTTCGCTCTGCAGGGTGAAGAATTTCGCAACATGGATGGCCGACGCACCCTGCGTTTTGAACTGCTCGGCCGCAGCTATTTCGCCAAGCTCTACAGCGGTCTGGGCTGGGGGCGGCTGCTGGGCAGTCTGTTGCGCCTGCGCCGGCCCCCTGTGTCGAGCGCCTCCAACGAATGGCTGGCCTGTCAGATCCTCGCCCGGCTGGGGGTCGAAACCCTCAAACCGGTGGCCTACGGCGAACGCGGCCGTAATCCGGTGACGCGGCAATCCTTTCTGATCACCGAGGAACTCAAACCAACGGTCAGCCTGGAGGATTTCTGCCGTGACTGGGCGCGCCAGCCGCCGCCCGTGCGTCTGAAACGGGCACTGATCACGCGCCTTGCCCTCATCAGTCGGACGCTGCATGAACAGGGCATCAACCACCGTGATTATTACCTGTGTCATTTTCTGTTGCAGGTAGCGGACGGCGCGACCGTTGATCCCGCCGATTTTCATCTCTACCTGATTGACCTGCACCGGGTGCAATTCCGCCAGCGGCTGCCGTTGCGCTGGCGAATCAAGGATCTGGCCGGGCTGTACTTTTCCAGCCTGGGCATGGGCCTGACGGTACGCGACTACTGTCGTTTTATCCGGCTCTACAGTGCGTTGCCCCTGCGCCAGGCCCTGCGCCGCCAGGCGCGGCTGTGGCGCCGCGTCGAACGTCGTGGCGTTCAGCTGCGGCGGCGTTTTGTCCGCAAATATGCGCCGGGCCCGTCATGAGCGCGCGGTTGTCGGCCATTGCCGGCCATCCCCGTTGCCTGCTGGGACTGATCCTGCTGCTGTCGCTGCTGCTCAAGCTGCTGCTGTTGTGGAGCGATCCGGTGGTCAACCGCGATGCCGCCGTCTATGTCGCGGCTGCCCGCCACTATGCTCAGGGTCAGTTTGGTGCTGGCCTGGCCCAGTATCCCATGCCGCTCTATCCGCTGTTGCTGGCCGCAGTGCACGGCCTGGTGCCCGACTGGATTCGCGCCGGTCAGCTGCTCAGCAGTCTGGCGCTGGTACTTTGCCTGCTGCCGCTTTACAGCCTTGGCCGTCGCCTGTTCGGCCCTGCGGCGGCTTTGGCGAGCTGTCTGTTGTTTGCCCTGCTGCCGTCGTTCAATGAAGCGGCCGTTTTCCTGCTGCGCGATCCCCTGTTTCTGCTGCTGGCGCTAACCAGCCTGGCCCAGCTGGCGCGCTACAGCGCCCGGCCGGGGATCGGTGGGATGGTTGTCACGCTGTTGCTGGCGCTGCTGGCCACGGCCCTGCGTATCGAAGGATTGCTGTTGCTGGCTCTGTTGCCGCTGCTGCTGACCACGGCGGCGAAGCAGGCGCCGGGCTGGCGATTGAAACAGGTCTTGCGGGCTGGCCTGTTGCTGGTGCTGCTGTTGGCGTTGTTCTGGGGGCTGGGGCGGCTGGATCTGGCCGGGGTTTCGCGGCTGGGAGAGGCTCGCCAGTGGCTGGAAGGCCTGGTGCGGCTGGAGTTGTTCGCCGATTACCGCCAGTTGCTCGACCAGATCAAACAGCTGCAGCGGCAGCTGCCCGGCGGCCACCTGGCCAACAATCTGCTGGAGGTCACACGCCACTATGCGCCACTGATCTACCTGCTGGGCCTGTTGGAAATGCTGGCCACGGCGCTGTTGCCGGGCACTCTGCTGGCTCTCTGGCCGCTGTGGCGTGCCGGCTGCGGTTTCTGGTCTCCAGCCCGGCAGGTGCTGCTCTGGCCGCTGCTGGCCTTCGTGTCACTCAATCTGCTGTTTTGCCTGGTGCACAATTTCACCACCGGCCGTTATCTGTGGTTGCCGCTGGTGCTCTGTCTGGTGCTGGCCGGTGCGGGTCTGCAAGACTGGCGGCAGTGGCTGGCGTCGCGTCCGGCGCTGCTGGTGCTGCTGCTGGTGCTGGTTTACGGGGTGCCGGCGGCCAAGACCCTGGCCCTGACGCAGCAGGCTGACAAAAACCACAGCATCCGCCAGGCCGGTTACTGGTTGCGGCACAACGATGCGCCGCAGCGTTTGCGGCTGCTCAGCAACGATAGCCGCTTTGGGCTCTATGCCGACCGGCCGGCTCTGCCGTGGGACAGGGAACTCGCTGAACGGTTGAGCGCTGCTGAGACGCTACCGGCGGTTGATCTGGTGCTGCTGGCCCTGCCGGCGCGGCAGCGGCTGCTGTTGCCCGCCGGGCTGGTGGAACGGGCGGCCTTTCGCGATGGTACGATGCAGGTGCTGGTACTGGCGCCAGGCGACTGAGCGGCGCCGGTTGCAGGGGATGCGAAGGGCGAAAAGCGCTCAAAAAACCGGATAAGGGGAGAATGGCGTCAGCGCAGCGGAAAGGCGTCGTACAGCTGTTTTTGCACCTCGGCCAGGCCGGGACGCTGATAGGTGGCGCACCAGTCGGCCACCTCGGCGGGCGTCGTGGCGGGGCCGAAGGGCAGGGGACGCAGTGTTTCAAGGCCGAACACGGAGTAGTAGTCAGCGAACTTGAAATCGTTGCCGCGCACGGCGTCGGACAACTTGATCCAGCCGTTGGGAATCTGCAGGGCGTCAGCCACGATCAGGCCGTGCAGGCTGGACGACAGGACGAAGTCACACTGGCTGATCTGGCCGAGGAACTCACGGGTTTCGGAAAAGATGTCGATGACCTGTACCCCGGCCTGTTTGGCAAAGGCCGCCACCGCCGGATGCTGCTGATCCTTGTAGTGGGGCACGATGCCAACCCGCCAGCGCTTGGCGGGCGCCTTGTCAGACAGCAGCAGGGGGCAGAGCAGACCGGGGTCGCCCAGAACCCTGACGCTGCGGTTGCGCAGCGCCGCCGCTGTCAGCCGGCCGCGCACGGCGTGGATGTGATGCGGCGTCCGAAAGGGCGGCGCCTGCCCGATCAGGCCGCTGCCCCAGACATGCACCCGGTGGCTCCAGAAGTGGTTTTTCAGCCGCTGCAGAATGCTGCCGACCGCCACCAGATCGCAGCGATTGGGTTTGGCGTGAACCACCGGCCGGCCGCTGATGGCCTCGCACAGCACCGGCGAGAGCCAGTCGCCAAAATTCTTGCGGCCATCCTTCAGGCCCGACGACCAGTACAGCTTCAGCGGTGTTTTCATCGGAAACTCCGGCGTGGAGACCCCTGGATTTATCCATGGGGAGGAAACGCCGCTCCGCCGTCAGGCGGAGGGCTTATGGTCGCCGTAGCCGTCGGCCCGATGCAGACGGTGGCAATGTTGCTTAGCAGGATGTTGAAAAAGTCCCATCCGGGGCTTTTTCAACGACGCAAGCCGAAAATGCGATTTCCGTCTTGCTCACAAAATCAATCCATTACGAAGTAATGATTGATTTTGGTCGCCCGTCTATGGGCTCCAGTAGGCTGTTTTTCAACAGCCTGTTAGACAACTCGCTGCTATCAAGTTATCAATCTATCCTGATAGATTGATAACTTGATAGCAGCGAGCAAGAGCCAAATGCTAGCAAGATATCTCGATAGCTGGCTAGCAAAAAACTGATAGAATGCTCAACAGATAGCGCTGAGAATAACATAAAATTTTATCGCGAGCTGAAATGGCATTTTACGATTTTTTGTAAATATTTTCTGTCGTTTTCGACCGGGCGGATGTGGTTTTCGACACAATGAAGATAGAAAATACAAATATCCAAATGGTCCAGGAATCCCTTGTGCCGAGGGAGAGCCGTTTAGCGGGCTGGGCGGCGTTAGGGACCGCTTTGTCTATTGAAGCCCCACTGCGACACCTCTCATGTGTTTCAGAAAAGTTTGTCCGTGGCAGCCGGAAGTCGGAAAGGGAATGGACCGTTTTCGACAAGCGCTATTGGCCAGGTGAAACCTTCGCCGATCATCTGACCTTTGCTTTGCGTCACGAGCCACTTGACCTTCTTCTTCTGGTGAAGATTCTCAGAGTCGCGCCCCGAGATCTCATCACGGATTATGTCCGTAATGCCCCGAGCGGTCAGCCGAATCGTCGCATTTGGTTTCTGTATGAGCATCTTACCGGACAAACCCTTGATCTTCCCGATGCCGAACAGATAGCAGCTATCGACCTTCTTGACCCAAAGGATTATGTCACGGGGCAACCCGCTCTCTCGAAACGACATCGTGTTCGCAACAATCTCCTGGGCGTCCCCGGTTTTTGTCCCGTCATCCGACGAACACAACGCCTTGAAGCCTTCATGGCAGCCGGGTTGGACAAGCAGGCGAGGCAAACTATCGGTCGAACGGGAGGACATTTGGTGGCGCGGGCTGCGAGCTTCCTTCTTCTGGCGGACAGCCGGGCAAGTTTTGCCATTGAGGGTGAGCGCCCGCCGCGCTCACGCCTTGAACGCTGGGGCCGGGCAGTGATGCAGGCCGGCCGGCATCCTCTGACTCTGGATGAGCTTCTTCGGCTGCACGCAATCCTGATCGAGGATACCCGATTCATCCATGCGGGCCTCAGGCCCGATGGGGTCTTTCTTGGAGAAAGAGATCACACAGGCGAACCGTTGCCCGAGTTTATTGGAGCCCGGCCAGAGGACCTGCCAACCCTTATGCAGAAACTGATTGAGGCCAATGACAGAATGCGCCGGGATGGGATTGATGCGATTCTGCAGGCTGCGGCCACCGCCTTCGGGTTTGTCTATATTCACCCCTTTCAGGATGGTAACGGCCGCGTTCATCGCTGCATCATTCATCATGTCCTGGCGGAAAGAAACTTTACCCCAGCAGGAATGGTTTTTCCCGTGTCGGCGGTCATGTTAGACCGGATTGGCGCTTATCGCAAAACCCTGCAGCTCCATACCGCGCCAATTATGCCGTTCATCGACTGGATGGCTACCCCCGCAGGCAATGTCATGGTTCTGAATGAAACGAAGGACTTTTACAGATACTTTGATTGCACAGAGTCCGCCGAATTTCTTTATGAATGTGTCCAGCGAACCGTGAACCAGGATCTGCCCCGTGAAATCGAGTATCTGCGACGTCATGACGAAGCCATACAAAAGGTCATGGATACCGTTGAGATGCCAGACAACCTCGCCGACAACCTGGTTCTCATGATTCTGCAGAACAACGGCAAACTGGCAAAACGTCGCCGGCAGAAAGAATTTGAGGCCTTGACTGACGCCGAGGTGTCCGCGCTTGAGCAAATCGTTCAGAGCGTGTTTGAAGGATTTGCAGAAAATTCCTGTTCAGGAACCAATCCAGACGCTGTCCCCTGCTAGGCGCGCAGCGCCAGGTGTCCCTTTCATCCGTTTTTCTCCGCCTTGGTCACCAGAATGTCCTCCAGCACCAGATACTCCAGATCGCTGCCATAGAACATATTGAGGGCGTCCTCGGGCGAACAGACCATGGGTTCGCCGCGCCGGTTGAGGGAGGTGTTGAGTACCACGGCGTTGCCGGTGAGCTTTTCCAATTGCTCGATCAGGGCGTAATAGCGCGGATTGGTCGCCTGCTCCACCACCTGGGCGCGCGAGGTACCGTCCTCATGCACCACCTCGGGAATGCGGTCTTTCCAGGCGGGGTGGACATCGAAGGTGAAGGTCATGTAGGGCGCCGGATGGTCGGTCTGCAGCACCTCCGGCGCGATGCGGTCGAGCAGGCTGGGGCAGAATGGCCGCCAGCGCTCGCGGTACTTGATCTGCGCGTTGATGCGGTCGGCTACGCCGGCCACGCTGGGACAGCCCAGAATGCTGCGGCAGCCCAACGCCCGAGGGCCGAATTCCATGCGGCCCTGGAACCAGGCCACCGGATTGCCCTCGGCCAGCAGCTGTGCCGTGGCGGCGCAGACATCGGCCGGGCGCTGCCACTGGGGCCGCTCGGGATGCGTTTCGCAGGCGGCAATGCACTGATCGGTGCTGTATTTCGGCCCGAGATAGACGTGGTGCAGCGGTTCGACCGCGATGCCGGCCAGATGGGCGGCGTAGGAGGCCGCACCCAGGGCGGTACCGGCGTCGGAAGCGGCCGGCTGGACGAACAGCTGTTTCACATAGGGCAGGGCCATAATGCGCTGGTTGAGCTTGACGTTGAGGGCGCTGCCGCCGGCGAAACACAGCTGGCCGGTTTCCGCCAGCACGTCCTTGAGGTAGTAATCAATCATCTGCAGCGCCAGATCCTCGAACAGCTGCTGAACGCAGGCGGCATAGTCGATGTAGGGTTCATCGGCGTTATCGCCCTGGCGTTTCGGTCCCAGCCAGTCGATGAGTTTCGGACTGAAATAATAGCCCTTGCCGTTTTCCTTGTAACGCCGCCAGCCGACGGTGTTGACCAGACGGGTGTTGATGCGCAGCTCGCCGTTTTCGAAGCGGGCCAGGCGCGAAAAATCGTATTTGCGCGGGTTGCCGTAGGGCGCCATGCCCATCACCTTGAACTCGCCGTCGAGCATCTCGAAACCAAGGTATTCGGTCAGGGCGCCGTAAAGGCCGCCGAGGGAGTCTGGGTCGTAGAATTCCTTGATTTTGTGGATTTCGCCATTCTCGCCGTAGCCGAAGAAGGTGGTGGCGTATTCGCCCTTGCCATCAATGCCGAGAATGGCGGTTCGGCCCTTGAAACCGCTCAGATGGTAGGCGCTGCTGGCGTGAGCCAGATGGTGTTCCACCGGCACGAAGGCCACGGTTTCCCAGCGGATGCCCAACTGGGCCAGGGTTTCGCGCACATTGGCGACGTTACGGCGGTAATGGCGGTTGCCGTTGACCAGCGCCATCAGTGCCCGGTCGGGCGCATACCAGTAACGTTTGGCAAAATGCCAGCGCTCCGGCCGGTCAAGGCCGATGGCGGCAAAGGGGAAGGCGACGATATCGACATCGCGCGGCTGGATGCCGGCAAATTCCAGACAAAAGCGGGCCGATTCCAGCGGCAGGCGGTTCTTGGCGTGTTTGTCGCGGATGAAGCGTTCCTCTTCCGCCGCGGCGATCAATTTATCGTCGATGTAGAGGGCGGCCGAGGGGTCATGGGTGAGGGCACCGGACAGGCCGAGAATGACTTTGGACATGCAGCGAGACTCCGTGAATTGCGGGCGGCGGCGGGAAAACACATCCCGCCGCCGGCGTTAAGACGGTTTTAAGGTTGGCTTTCAGGGCAGCAGCCGGTCGAAATGGCGCCGCAACGGACTATTGACCGGCCAATTGCGCAGAAAACGCTGCCGGTCGGCGGCGTAACGGCGCAGGAACAGCCAGCGCCAGCGGTATTCAGTCAGGGCGTCGAGATCGATGACCTGTACGGTATCGCCCTGCAGCAGAAAATTGCTGGCCTTGCAGTCGCCGTGACGGATGCCCAGCTGATGAAACTGGCGGAACAGATCGACCAGGCTGGTTATCCGGCTCTGCTGCTGCGGTAAGTGTGTACCGTCCAGCAGAGCCGCACTCTCGCCGTCACACCGGGCCGTCACATAATAGCTGCTTCGCCGCCACAGGCCAAAGCGTTTTTCCAGCAGGGCGATGGCCTGGGGCGTGGCGATGCCACTGCTGACCAGGCGATGGGCATTGCGCCAGCTGATCAGCGCCCGGCTCGGCCGCAGGCCGCGGCTCAGGCCGTGCCAGAAGCCTTTGATGTTGTAGCGCTTGATCACCCAGTCACCTGCCGCCGTGGAGACCCAGGCCACGGTGGCGCTGTTGCCGTCCTTGTACAGTGGCGCACCTTGCACAAAGGTGTCGGGGTCGCGCAGAAATGCCTGCAGTGCCGCGCTTTCGGCATCGCGGCGATAAAGGGCCAGCTGGCTGAAACGCTGTTGGCGGACGAATTCACTGCAGCTGCGGCTGGCTTTTTTGACGTAAGCCTGCCGCCGCCGGCGCCGGGCCCGATCCAGCAGAGGGCGCAGCCGGGCGGTAAAGTCGGCCGCCAGCGGTTGCTGGCGTGCCAGGCCATAAAGCGGCAGAACCTCTGGCAGTAAACCATCATGGCGGCAGGGCAGCTGGGCCAGTAGCAAGGCCAGATTGTCGCGGCAGATCCGTTCTCTCAGGGGGGCTCGGCGCTGGCGGATGCCATCGCCATCAATGGCGTAAAGCCTGCCGTTGCTCAGCAGAAAATTTTCCAGGTGCAGATCGGTTTGCAGCAGTCCCTGGCGATGCCCCTGTCCGATCAGACCAACCAGCTGACCCAGCAGCGCCAGCCGTTCGCTATCACTGGTGGCCTGTTGCCAGCAGGCCAGCGCGCTTTGCGGTTGCGGCAGATGCTCGAACAGCAGGACCGGGCTGCCATCCACCAGCAATCCGCTGTAGCACAGTTGCGGCGTGGCCAGGCCGGCCCGCTGCAGGGCCAGGCACCCCTGCTGTTCGCGTTGCCAATAGCGCCGAGCCCGGCGGCCGCAGAAGCGCTTGATCACCACCGCCTGCTCACCCCAACGGCCAGCAAAGACCTCGCGCCGGCCCGGCAGCTGACGCAGCAGGCTATCGGCCTGCAAGGGTGGCAGGCCGGTATCGGCAAGCTGCAGCGGTTGTGGCAGGCCGGTATGGCTGAAGTCGGCCCGGCGGTGCGGGCCGCAGCGCTGTGTGTCTGAAGCGGCAGCGGGCATGTCAGGACTCTTTTTCATCATGAAAGAACGCCAGCACCCGGCCGATCTGCTGTTTGCCGGCCGCATCAAGCCGTTCAATCTTACGGTAATGCAGGTAGAAACGCAGTCGCCGGCTGCGGCTGAGGTGCCGCCGGCCGAGTTTATCGAGACAGGCCAGATCCTTGTCGGCGCCGCGTTGACGCAACCAGCCAAAAGGATGATGTCCCAGAGGGCAGTCGAAGAACAGCACCCGCGGGCCAGTGGCAGGGCCCAGCCCGGTCGCCGAGTCGCCATCCACCAGCAGAATGTTGCGCCATTTCAGATCCCAGTGGACAAACCCCTGATGGTGCAGCTGCCGGCTGTAATCGGCCACCTGCCGTAGCACTCCTTCGAGCCAGGCACGCTGGCGAAAAAGCTGTGGCTGCTGGCGTGCCAGGCTCGCCAGATCGCGGGCGCCCACCACCTCGGCGGTTACCAGCACGGCCTGGCCCCGGCCAAAGGGCAGGCGGCCGCCCAGCCAGCCGGGCCGCTGCCAGCCGTAGGCCACCAGCGGTGGCGTCGGTATGCCGAGCTGGTCGAAATACCGCAGGTTCTGCCATTCGCCCTCGGCCCGGCTACGCCCCAGCCAGCGCCGCAGCCCCTTGCCGCGCCGCTGATAGCGTTTGACATAATAGGCCGCCGCAGCCCCTTGGGTGCGGATCAGCGAGCTTAAGGGATCGGCTGAAATCGCCTGGCCTTTCAATTGCAGACAGTGGCAGGCGCTGGCAAAGGTCTGCCGTTCGTTCGGCTGGCCGATAACCTGCCAGTGGGGCTGTGGCCGCCAGAGGCGTGCCAGGGCAGGTTGTGAAAAAAGATTTTTCCAGTTCACTGGAAATGTCCTTTTCTGAGCGTGCTGGCCCATGGTGGTCCGAGCGGTTCGGTTCCTCTGGCCAGGCTGAGCTAAAATACGCCATTATGCCTGTATCGCTTTTCTATGGCCAGCCAGATTTCGCGACGGCGTAACCCCGGCCACAGGCCGGGGCTGGCGGCACAGCACAAAAGTTTTGCTGTCGGCGGCCAGCTGGTTTAAGATGGCCAGCATTGTTTGTCGGTCCGCCCTCTGTCAGCGCGGACCTGTTTTTTGCGACTTGCCTTGGCGGCAGCACTGCGTTTGGTTGTGCAGGGCCGCCGGCGCGGCAGGAATCGATTCATTGCGACGCCATCAACGGAACAGACCTTCATGACCGCCGATCAGCTGGAAATCTTTCTCAAGCGTCTGCCGCAGGTGCGTACCCTGGTGGTGGGCGACCTGATGCTCGACGAATACCTGTGGGGCCGTGCCGGCCGCATCTCACCTGAGGCGCCGGTGCCGGTGGTCGAGGTGCTGCGCGACGATCTGCGCCTCGGTGGTGCCGGTAACGTGGTCAACAATCTGCGTGTGCTGGGTTGCCCGGTGGCGGTCTGCTCGGTGGTGGGTGACGACGAGGATGGCCGTTTTCTTTGTGAGCGGCTGCGCCGCGCCCAGGTTGAAACCGGTGGGCTGTTATTCGACGCTGGCCGCCGTACCAGTCGCAAGACCCGCATTCTGGCCGGTCATCAGCAGATGCTGCGCATCGATCGGGAGAGCCGCCAGCCGTTGGACGAAGCCACCGAGCAGGCTCTGCTGCGGGAGATCGGGGCCCGCCTGCCCGATTGCGATGTGCTGTTTCTGTCCGATTACGGCAAGGGGGTGCTGACCGACAGTCTGCTGGCCGCTGTCATCGCCCTGGCGCGCCAGGCCGGCCGGCCGGTGGTGGTCGATCCCAAGGGTGACGATTACCGCAAGTACCGGGGTGCCACTCTGCTTACGCCCAATCGCAGTGAGGCGGCCCAGGCGGCCGCTATGGCCATTGCTGACGAAACCAGCCTGGCCCTGGTTGGCGCGCGGTTGCTGGCCGAAGCTGATCTCGCCGCCCTGGTGATTACCCGCAGCGAGGAAGGCATGAGCCTGTTCCGGCCTGACCAGCCACCGCTGCACCTGCCTACCCGTGCCCGCGAGGTGTTCGATGTTTCCGGCGCCGGCGATACGGTGCTGGCGCTGATTGGCGCGGGTCTGGCTGCTGGTCTGGCGCTGGAACAGGCGGCCGGCGTTGCCAACCTGGCCGCCGGCGTGGTGGTCGGCAAGGTCGGCACCTCCACCGTCAGCCGGCAGGAGATTCTTGAAGCCGCCGGCCTGACAGATGCCGACAGCAAGATCCAGGATGCTGCCGCCCTGCAGATCGTGCTGCGCCGGCTGCAGCAACTGGGTCGCAAGGTAGTGTTCACCAATGGCTGTTTCGATCTGCTGCACGCCGGTCATGTCAGTTACCTGCAGCAGGCCCGCGAGCTTGGCCAGGTGCTGGTGCTGGGACTCAACAGCGATGCCTCGGTACGGCGGCTCAAGGGGCCGAGTCGGCCGCTGGTGGCTGAGCAGGACCGGGCAACGGTGCTGGCGGCGCTGGCCTGCATCGACTATGTGGTGCTGTTCGATGAGGATACGCCCCTGCGTCTGATCGAAACCCTGCGGCCGGACATTCTGGTCAAGGGTGGCGACTATCAACCGGAAACCGTTGTTGGTCGTGCCCAGGTGGAAAGCTGGGGCGGCCGGGTGGCGATTCTGCCCTTTGTCGATGGTCGTTCGACCAGCGGCATTGTCGCCAAGGTTCTATGTCAGCACGCCTGAAAACCAGGCGTTACATGCGATAAAGGGAGAATATCGATGTTGATTCCCGTGATCCTCTCCGGTGGTGTCGGTGCCCGGCTCTGGCCCGTTTCACGTCAGAGCCAGCCCAAGCCCTTCATGCAGCTGGCCGATGGCGAAAGCCTGATACAGAAAACCTTCAACCGCCTCGAAGCCCTCGGTGACCTGGCCGAGATCCTGGTGGTGACCAACCGCGACCACTACTTCCAGACCCTCGACGCCTATCAGGCGCTGCCGCTGTCGCAGCGCTGTGGCCTGCGTTTCGTGCTTGAACCCTGCGGCCGCAACACGGCACCGGCCATTGCCCTGGCCGCCCTGCAGGTTGCCGAGCTGTATGGTGACAGCGCTCAGCTGCTGGTGTTGCCGGCAGATCATCTCATCGCCCGCACTGCCGATTTCGCTGCCGCCGTTGCCCTGGCGCGCCAGCTGGCCGCGCGCGACTATCTGGTGACCTTCGGCCTCAAACCCCAGCGGCCCGATACCGGTTTCGGCTACATCGAGGCGGGCGAGCCCTTCTGCGACTGTAGCGCCCCTGCCGGTCTGGAAGCTGCCGCCGTGAGTCGTTTCGCTGAAAAACCCTGCCAGCGCAAGGCCGAGGAGTACCTCGCCAGCGGCCGCCATCTGTGGAACGCCGGCATCTTCTGTTTCAGCGCCGGCACCTTGCTGGCCGGCCTGCAACGCCATACACCGGATCTGTTTGACGCCGTCAGCCTTTGCTGGCAGCAGACCCGTCGTGATATCGAACCGCTGCAGCTGCCGGCGCCCCTGTTCAGTGAGGTGCCCGACATCTCCATCGACTACGCCTTGCTGGAGCGGGCCGACAATGTGGCCGTGATCCGCTGCGATCTTGGCTGGGACGATGTCGGCAGTTGGGATGCCCTGGCGGCGCAGCTGCCCGCCGATGCGCAGGGCAATCGGCGTGAAGGCGCGGGCGAGGTGTTGCTGCACGCCAGTCGCAACTGCTATGTGCGCAGCGAGGAGCGCCTGGTCACGGCTGTCGGGGTGGAAAATCTCATCATTATTGACACCGCCGACGCCCTGCTGGTGCTCGATCGGCGTCACTGCCAGGACGTTAAGGTCCTGGTCGATCAGCTCAAACGCCAGGGCCACCCCTGCTACCACAGCCATCGCACCGTTCACCGGCCCTGGGGCACCTATACGGTGTTGGAGCAGGGCGAGCGCTTCAAGATCAAACGCATCGTCGTCAAGCCGGCTGCCAGCCTGTCGCTGCAGATGCACTACCACCGCTGCGAGCACTGGGTGGTGGTCAGCGGCACGGCCCGCATCATCAATGGCGACAAGGAAATGCTGCTTTGTACCAATGAATCGACCTATATCCCCGCCGGCCATCGTCACCGGCTGGAAAACCCCGGCCGGGTGCCGCTGGTGATGATCGAGGTGCAAAGCGGCGAATATCTTGAAGAAGACGATATCGTGCGCTTCGACGATGTTTATCAACGCTGACTGATGGAGACTGCCTTAGTGACGACAACAGCCCCTCTGAACTTATCCGGTACCCTGCTTGTTACCGGCGGCGCCGGTTTTATCGGTTCGGCCCTGATCCGCCATCTGATCGCCGAAACCGCTGTGCGCGTGGTCAATGTCGACAAGCTCACCTATGCCGGCAATCTGGAATCGCTGGCGACGGTCAGCGGCAGTCCGCGCTATGTCTTCGAGCAGATCGATATCTGCGACCGGCCGGCGCTGGAGGCGGTTTTTGAGCGCCATCGGCCGACAGCGGTGATGCATCTGGCGGCGGAGAGTCATGTCGACCGCTCCATCGATGGTCCGGCGGCCTTTATCCAGACCAACATTGTTGGCACCTATACCCTGCTGGAGGTTGCGCGGGCCTACTGGCAGCGGCTGGATGGAATCGGCCAGGCCGCCTTCCGTTTTCATCACATCTCCACCGACGAGGTCTATGGCGATCTGGCCGATCCGGCCGAGCTGTTCACCGAACGGACCGCCTATGCGCCCAGTTCGCCCTACAGCGCCAGCAAGGCCAGCTCGGATCATCTGGTGCGGGCCTGGCAGCGTACCTATGGCCTGCCGACCCTGCTTACCAATTGTTCCAATAATTATGGTCCCTATCATTTTCCGGAAAAGCTGATTCCGCTGATGATTCTCAATGCCCTCGAAGGCAAGCCGCTGCCGGTTTACGGCAGCGGTGCGCAGGTGCGTGACTGGCTTTATGTCGAGGATCATGTCCGCGCCCTCTGGCGTGTACTGACAACAGGGGTCATCGGCCAGACCTACAACATCGGTGGCCATAACGAGCAGCGCAACATCGACGTGGTCCACGCCCTCTGTGATCTGCTGGAAGAACTGGCGCCGGACAGCCCCCATGCCCGCTCGGGAGATAATCCAGCAGGCTTCCGCGGGCTGATCCGCCATGTGGCCGACCGGCCGGGTCATGACCGACGCTATGCCATCGATGCCGGTAAAATTGAGCGCGAACTGGGCTGGCGGCCGCAGGAAACCTTTGCCACCGGGCTGCGTAAAACCGTCCACTGGTATCTGGCCAACCGTGACTGGTGCCGCCGGGTGCAGGACGGCAGCTACCAGCGCCAACGCCTGGGTCTGGGAGAGGAGTCATGATGGAGGCGCCGGACGGGAACGGGCGCTCAGACCGGGCCGGGTCGCCGCTGCGGGTTGCTCTTATCGGCGCCGGTGGCATGCTGGCCCAGGCCGTGTGCCTGACGGCGCCAGAGGGTATCGAGCTGTTGCCCTTCGATCTGCCGGCCTTCGATCTGACCGATCCGGTGGGCATGGCGGCGGCGTTGGAACCTTTGCGGCCGCAGCTGCTGATCAACTGCGCCGCCTTCACCCGGGTGGATGCCTGCGAAAGCGAGGTCGAGCGGGCCTTTGCCGTCAACGGCGCCGGCCCCGGTCATCTGGCGGCATTGGCGCAGCGGCTGGGTGCCACCCTGGTGCATCTGTCGACGGATTTTGTGTTCTCCGGCGCTGCGCACAGGCCCTATCGCGAAGAGGATGCTCCCGGGCCGTTGAGTGTTTACGGCCGTTCCAAGCTGCAGGGCGAGCAGGCCGTGGTCGCCAGTGGCCTGCGCCCGTATTACATTGTCCGCACCAGTTGGCTCTATGGCCCCGGTGGAGCGAACTTTGTCGAAACCATTGCCCGCCTGGCGGCTGAACGCGAGGAACTCGGCATCGTCGCCGATCAGCAGGGCACGCCGACCTTCAGCGTCGATCTGGCCGCGGCGCTCTGGCGGCTAGTCGGGCTGAGTGGCGGTGCCGCCGCGCCCTTCGGCCTGTACCATTACAGTAACGCCGGCTGCTGCAGCTGGTACGATTTCGCTTGCGCCATCGTTGAACAGCTGCGCGCCCTGGGCACTCCCGTGCAGGCGCGGCAGATCCGGCCGTTGCACACCGCAGAGTATCCCGTGCCGGCCCGCCGGCCGGCCTATTCGGTGCTGTCGAAGGACAAGATCTGCCACCATACCGGTATCCACATCCCCGACTGGCGCACATCGCTCACGGCCTATCTGCGCCAGCGCCATGGCGCGGCGGCGCAGCCGTCGCGGGGTTGCTGAGCCGCTTTTGTAGCGTCTGTCAGGCTAGCGTCTGTAATCCATCGTTGCGCCGGCGCGGCTCTCAAGCCCTTGCTGCCATGCCGGCTTTTTTTGGAGAGTGTTGCCATGACTGCAATCCGCAAAGGAATCGTGCTGGCCGGTGGGGCCGGTACCCGCCTGTACCCGCTGACCCTGGTGGCCAGCAAGCAGCTGCAGCCGGTTTACGATAAGCCGATGATCTATTACCCGCTGTCGACCCTGATGCGGGCCGGTGTGCGCGATATCCTGATCATTTCCACCCCGCAGGACACACCGCGTTTCACCGAGCTGCTTGGTGATGGCAGCCGTTTCGGTATTCGCCTGCGCTACGCCGTCCAGCCCGAACCCAAGGGCATTGCCCAGGCTTTTCTGGTCGGCGAGGACTTCATTGCCGGTGATCCGGTCAGCCTGATCCTGGGCGACAATATCTTTTACGGCAAGATGGAGCTCAGTCGCATCTTTGCCAACTTTGCCGGCGGCGCTACCGTGTTCGGTTATCCGGTCACCGACCCACAGCGCTACGGCGTGGTCGAATTCGACAAAAACGGCAACGCCATCGGTATCGAGGAAAAACCCTCGCAGCCCAAGTCCCACTATGCCGTGCCGGGACTTTACCTCTATGACGGGCAGGTGGTCGATATCACGCGCCAGCTGGCGCCCTCGGCCCGTGGCGAGCTGGAAATCACCGATGTCAACATGGCCTATCTCAAGCGCGGTCAGCTGCGCGTCGAGCGCCTGGAACGCGGCATCGCCTGGCTTGATACCGGCACCCACATGAGCCTGCTCGAAGCCAGCCATTTCATTGGTACCCTGGAGGCCCGCCAGGGTCTCAAGATTGCCTGTCTGGAAGAAATTTCCCTGCGCAAGGGGTTTATCGACGCTGACCAGATGCGGCAGGTGATCGTCGCGACCCCCCGGTCGAGCTACCGCGACTATCTCGAACGGGTGCTGGCCGAACAGGAGGCGCGCTGAGCATGGAAAAAATCGCCACGCCCATCGCGGATCTGCTGCTGTTTGAACCGCGCCTGTTCGGCGACGCGCGCGGCTTTTTCATGGAAAGCTTCAACCAGCGCCAGTTCGATGCTGCCGTTGGCCGACCGGTTCGCTTTGTGCAGGACAACCATTCGCGCTCGCTGCGCGGCGTGCTGCGCGGGCTGCACTACCAGCTGCCGCCAGCCGCCCAGGGCAAGCTGGTGCGCTGCGTGGTCGGTGAGGTCTTCGATGTCGCTGTTGATCTGCGGCGGTGCTCCGCCAGTTTCGGTCGCTGGTATGGCGTGCATCTGTCAGCCGAAAACAAACGCCAGCTGTGGCTGCCGGAAGGATTCGCCCACGGCTTTGTTGTCCTCAGCGAAGTGGCCGAGTTTCTCTATAAGACCACGGATTATTATGCGCCGGAAGCCGAACGCGCCATTCGCTGGGATGATCCGCAGCTGGCCATCGACTGGCCGCTGGCCGGCATGGAACCGCTGCTGTCGGCCAAGGACGCCACCGCGCCGCTCTTGGCCGCGGCGCAGATCTTCTGAACGCCGAACCCATCATGTCGTGCACAGCTTCCGCTACCGACCGGTCGACAGCCGCCATTGGTGTCGTCATTGTCAATTATAACGGTGCCCACCATTTGTCCCGTTGTCTCACCGCCTTGCGGTCCCAAACCCTGCCGCCACGCGACATTGTCCTGCTCGACAACGCCAGCAGCGATACCTCACTGCAGCTGTTGCGCTCCTTTCCCGAGGTGCGACTGTTGCCGCAGCCGCACAACCTTGGCTTTGCCCGGGGCAACAATCTGGCGGTGGCGGCTGTCGATCCGGCCTGCGATCTGATCGCGTTGCTCAACGCAGATGCCTTTGTCGCACCGGACTGGCTCGAACAGCTGTGGCATGCGGCCCAAGGCCGACCTGAAGTTGCCGCTTTTGGCAGCTTGATGTTGCTCGCGGCAGATCCGTCGCGTATCGACGGTGCGGGTGACGCCTGTCATTGCAGTGGCCTGGTCTGGCGCCGCGATCATGGCCGTTTGCTGTCGCAGGTGAACCTGCCGGCGCAGCCCTACGAGGTGTTTTCGCCCTGTGCCGCCGCGGCTCTCTACCGCCGCAGTGCCTTCAGTGCTGTTGGCGGTTTTGATGAAGCCTTTTTCTGTTTTGTCGAGGATGTCGATCTCGGTTTCCGTTTGCGCCTGGCGGGATTTCAGTGTGTGCAGGTGCCATCGGCTCGCGCTCTTCATGTGGGGTCCGGTTCCACCGGCGGTAGTCATAGCTCCTTCGCGCTCTATCACGGTCACCGCAATCTGGTCTGGAACTATGTCAAGAACATGCCTGGCCCCCTGTTCTGGCTGTTTCTGCCAGTGCAATTGCTCCTTAATCTGGCCAGTCTGTTGTGGTTCGCTGGTCGGGGGCAGGGAGCAGTTGTTCTGCGGGCCAAACGGGATGCCTGTCGCGATCTGCCACGAGTGTGGCGCCAGCGCCGCACGCTGCAGAAAAACCGTCGCGCATCCTTGATGTCGCTATGGTCGGCATTGGGAAAAGTCCCTCTCGGCCGACAGCGTTGACATCAGGTCGGCTGTCGTGGCATTCTCGCATGTTGCTGAAAAACCTTCTTTGTTCCCTTTTGCCCGTAAAGGCTCGTTTATGAAGAACTTTTTTAAGCAGTGGCGCCCCTATCTGGTGTTCGGTGCCCTGTTCAGTATGTTCATTAACGTGCTGCAGCTGACCTTCCCGATCTATATGCTGCAGATCTATGACCGGGTGCTGTCGAGCTACAGCATGCCGACGCTTTACGCCATAACCCTGGCGGCGGTGGTGTCGCTGATTGTGATGGCGGCGCTGGAGTTTGTCCGCTCGCGTCTGCTGGTGCGCTGCGGTGTGGCCATCGATCAGGCGCTCAGCCGCGATGTGCTCGACAGTGTGCTCAAGCAGGCGGTGCACAGCACGCCAGCCCAGCAGCAGGCCAGCCTGCGTGATGTCAATCTGCTGCGCAATTTTTTTGGCGGCACGGCCATCTTCACCCTGTTCGATATTCCCTGGACACCCTTGTTTCTGGCGGTGATCTACATTCTGCATCCGTTGCTGGGGCTGGTGGCCACCGCTGGTGCGGTGTTGCTGGTCATTTTTGCCGTCATCAACGAAAAGATCACCCGAAAGCCGCTCGATGCCGCCAATACGGTCAACAATTTTTCCATGCGTTTTGTCGAGGCGGCACGGCGCAATGCCCAGACGGTACACAGTATGGGCATGATCACTGGCGTGACCCAGCGTTGGCAGGGCCTTAACGATACCGTGACCAAGCTGCAGACCCAGGCCAGTCGTCAGGCCGGCCTGGTGCAGGCGCTGTCGGGCTGGTTGCGCCAGTCCATGCAGGTTTTTATTTATGGTGTAGGGGCCTGGCTGACACTGGAACACAAGGCCACCGCCGGCTGCATGATCGCCGCTTCCATCATCATGGGCAAGGCATTGGCCCCGGTTCAGATGGGGATTGGTTCGTGGAAGAGCATGATCGAGGCACGTGGTGCCTGGAAACGGCTGGACGAGCTTTTTTCAAAGCCCAAGGCCGAAGAAAGCATGGATCTGCCGGCGCCCAAAGGTCAGCTGGCGGTGGAGCATGTCAGTTACGCCATCGGTGGCGCGGTCATTCTGCGCGATATCCATTTTGCCTTGGCTCCGGGGGAATCCCTTGGTCTGATCGGGCCGTCCGGTGCCGGTAAAAGCACCCTGTGCCGCCTGCTGCTGGGGATCTGGCCGGCGGCAGCCGGCAAGGTGAGGCTTGATGGGGCCGACATCTTCAGCTGGCGGCAGGACAAGCTTGGTCCTTATCTGGGTTATCTGTCGCAGGATATTGAACTGTTCAGTGGCACCGTGGCCGAAAACATCGCCCGTCTGGGCGAAGTGGATTCGGATAAGGTGATCGCCGCAGCCCAGCAGGCCGGCGTGCATGAGCTTATTCTTAACCTGCCCAAGGGCTACGATACTCGCATCGGCGAAGGCGGCCAGACCCTTTCGGGCGGCCAGCGCCAGCGTATTGGTTTGGCTCGGGCACTGTACAATGAACCGAAACTGGTCATTCTCGACGAACCCAACTCCAATCTCGACGAAGAAGGCGAGGCGGCGCTGATTCGCTCCTTTGCCCAGCTCAAGGCCCAGGGCACTACCCTGATCGTGGTGTCGCACAAGCCGGCGTTGCTGGCCGGGGTCGACAAGATTCTGCTGCTCAAGGGTGGTCAGATGGCGTTGTTCGGCCCGCGTGATGCCGTGTTTGCCAAACTGATGGAAAATCGCGCCAGCCAGCAGGTGGCGGGTTAGATTCGCGTTCGGCCTGGTCTTTACGTTTCTTTTCAAATCACAGGAAAGCTGTCGATATGTCCGACAATAAAACCCCGCAAGAGCAGCCGCAAGCGGTCAAGCCAGTCAAAACGCCCCTCTGGCAGCGTCTGCGTAAAAACCGCATCAGCGCCGAGGACTATGCCCAGTTGCAGGACGAGACCACGCCGCCGCCGAGTCTGCCGATTCAGTTCAGTGACAGCCGTCGCATCATCCTCTGGGGGCTGCTGATCATTGGTCTGTTTTTCGGTCTGGGCGGTCTGTGGATCAGCCTGGCGGAGATCAGCGGCGCGGTCATCGCCAATGGCGAGGTGCGTATCGATACCGAGCGCAAAACCGTTCAGCATCTTGAGGGCGGCATCATCCGCGAGATCCTGGTGCGCAACGGCGATGTTGTCGAAGCCGGCCAGCCACTGATTCTGCTCGACAGCTCGCGGGTGACGGCAGCCACGGATCAGTTGCGGCTGCAGATCATGGGCGCCAAGCTTGACGAGGTGCGTCTGCAGGCGGAAAAGGAGCTGGCCACGCGGGTTGACTGGCCGGCAGCCATCGAGGGCATCGCGCCGCAGCAGTACGCCGAACTGCTCGATAGTGTGCAGAAGGTGTTCAGCAGTGGCCGGCAGGCGCTGGAGACTCAGACCGATCTGCTGCGCAAGCAGATTGATCAGCTCAGTGAGCAGGATCGCAGCCTTGCTGCCCGCCAGCAGGCCGAGGAGCAGATCATTGCCGCTTTGCAGGAAGAACTCGATGCCAAGCAGGTGCTTTACGAAAGCCAGTATATTGATAAGACTCATATCCTCAGCCTGCGTCGCGCCATTGCCGAGCACCAGGGGCTCAAGGCCCAGCTGCAGGGCAATCAGGCCGAACTGCGCGAGAAGATCGCTGAGTTTCAGCTGCGCATCAGCGGCCTGGAAACGGATTACCGGCAGAAGGCCAGCAATCGCCAGGCCGAGGTGCAGCAGCGGCTGTTCGATCTGCAGCAGCAGCTGTTGCCGCTGCTCGATGCCAGCGAGCGTCTGACGGTGACGGCGCCGGTGGCTGGCGAGGTGGTCGCCTTGCAGGTCCACTCGCGCGGCGGTGTCATCAGCCCGGGCCAGCCGCTGCTGGATATCGTTCCCAAGGACAGTCCGCTGATTGTTGAAAGTCAGATCATGGTCAAGGACATCACCCATCTGTTCAAGGGCCAACCGGCCGATGTGCAGCTGCTGGCCTTCAACCAGCGCACCACGCCCAAGGTCGATGGCCAGGTGGTGTATATCTCCGCCGATCGCCTGTTGCAGAAAACCCCCTATGGCGACCAGCCGGCCTACATCGTTCACATCGAGCTTGACAAGCAGATGCTCTACGATAACGATCTGTATCTCACCGCCGGTATGCCGGCGGCGGTGTTCATCCGCACCAAGCCACGCACGGTGCTCGATTACATCATCGAGCCGCTCAAAGAAAACTTTGACCGCGCCCTGCGGGAGAACTGATGGTGGCGCAGGCACAACCCACGAGTCGCAACGAGGTTTTCATGCTGAAACCGTTGATCATTCTGGCCCTTGCCGTGCTGCTGCCGGTCGCGGTTCTGGCGGCGCCACCGGCGGCCCTGACCGGCAACCTGACGCTGGAGGATTGCATCCAGCAGGGTCTGACCTACAATCCGCAGGTTCACGCCTACGCCCTGGCGATTGATGAAAGCGACCAGGCGGTGCTGGAAGCCTGGGGCGCCTTTTTGCCAACCTTAAGTCTGGGCTACAATGTCAACGAGCTGTCCAACAGCAACAGCGACAGCGAACGCGACACCGACTATCTCGACCAGAACAGCCAGAGCCTTAACGTGCGCCTGACCCAGCCTCTGTTCGCCAGTTTCTCCGGCGTCAGCGGCGTCAAACGGGCGCGCCAGTCACGCGAATATCGCCGCGCCGAGCTGGATTTCATGCGCCAGCAACTGGTGCGCGAAGTCTCTACCAGCTTCTACAGCCATCTGCAGGCCAGTCAGCGTGCCGCCCAGTGGCAGGCTTCCGTCGAACGTTTGCAGCGCCAGAAAGAGATTGCCGCCGCCTGGGTGGCCCAGGAACTGGCGCCGCGGCTGCGCCTGCTCGAAACCGAGGTGGAATTGTCCAACGCCCGTCACGAACTGATTCGCGCCCAATCGCAGCAGCAGATTGCCGCCGCCCAGCTGCGCCAGTGGCTGGCCCTCGATGCCCGCGCGCCGCTGAACCTGCAGGGCGAGTTCGCGCCCGAGCAGAGCCTGTCGCCCTGTGGTCAGCTGGGTGACTGCCTGCAGTTGGCCCTGCAGCAGCGCCCCGATCTGCAGCTGGCCCAGCTCAGCATCGAGATGGCGCGGCAGGACGCCCACGCCGTGCTGGCACGCAATCTGCCCCAGGCCCAGCTGGAAGGCGGCTGGACCGACTACCAGCGCGATTACGATGATCCGCGCTATCCCGAGGATGACCGCGAGTACTACAGCGTCAGCCTCAACCTGAGCATGAAGCCCTTTCAGGGGGGGCGCAATCTGGCGGCCTGGCGCAAGCAACGTATCGCCGTCGACCGCTACGGCCATCAGCTGGCGGCCACCCGTCATCAGATCACCAGCGATGTCGAAACCCGCTACCAGCAACTGCAGGAAGCCAGCGCCCGCATCCATACCGCCGAAACCGCCCTCAACGAGGCCCGTGCCGCCTATCAGGTGGCTGAACGTTCGGCCGAGTTGGGTATCGTCTCGCTTGATGATCTGCTCAATGCCGAGCTGCGCCTGACCCGCGCCGAAATCAACCTGATCGATTCCCGCGCCGAAGCCGCCCTGGCCCGCGTGCAGCTCGATTACGCCGTCGGCACGCCGGTACGATAATCTTTTTTAGGGTGCAGAAATTTGACATCTGTCATTACCCCCTCTAGGGTGCCCATCTTTCTGGCGCCATTGTCCCGTAAAATCATCGAGAGCATACGAACAGTACCCTGCTGACGTAGCGAAAGCAGATTAACATGAACTCTTTATCAACTAGCCCTGTTCATCTACTGCGGAGCCTGGTTCGCAACCGTCAGTTGATCTGGCAGATGACTAAGCGTGAAGTGGTTAGCCGCTACCGAGGCTCAGTCATGGGGCTGCTGTGGTCGTTTTTTCATCCGGTCTTCATGCTGTCAATCTATACGTTTCTTTTTAGCGTGGTTTTTCAGGCTAAATGGGGGCAGGGGCATTCGGAAAGCAAAACCGAGTTTGCCATTATCCTGTTCGCCGGGCTGATCATTTTCAATTTTTTTACTGAGGTGATCAATCGTGCGCCGGATCTTGTTCTGACCAATGCCAATTATGTCAAAAAAGTGGTGTTTCCTTTGGAAGTACTACCCGTTGTCGTAGCTGGCTCGGCCCTTTTTCATACCCTCATTAGTATTCTGGTGCTGTTGTGTTTTGAGGGCATCGTCAATCAGGCCGTGCCTATTACCGCTGTCTTTCTGCCCCTCGTGTTGCTGCCGCTGCTTATCCAGGTGCTCGGCTGTGCCTGGTTTCTGGCGTCTCTAGGTGTTTTTCTACGGGATGTTGGGCAGACCGTCGGAATCCTGACCACGGCGTTGCTCTTTCTCAGCCCGATTTTTTTTCCACCGACCGCTTTGCCGGAGGCCCTGCGCCCCTATCTGTTTCTCAACCCCCTGACATTTATCATCGAACAGGCGCGAAGCGTGTTGATCTGGGGATCCCTGCCCGATTGGCCGGGCATGGCGGTATATACGCTGGTCAGTCTGATGCTGGCCTGGGCGGGATTTTTCTGGTTTCAGAAAACGCGCAAGGGGTTTGCGGATGTCCTCTGATCCGGCTATTCGAGTTGAAAATCTTAGCAAGTGCTATCATATCTACGATACGCCGCGAGATCGCCTGAAGCAGTTCATTCTGCCGCGCATCCGCCGGGCTCTCTCCCTCTCTGGTAGAAGCGGTTTCCAGAACTATTATCACGAATTCTGGGCTCTTCAGGATGTCTCCTTTGAGGTCAGCCGCGGGCAGACGGTAGGCATAATTGGTCGCAACGGTTCCGGCAAGTCCACCCTGCTGCAGATGATCTGCGGCACGCTGTCGCCCCACAGCGGCAGTGTGCACACCCAGGGGCGCGTCGCCGCGCTGCTTGAGCTGGGGTCCGGATTCAACCCTGAATTCACCGGCCGGGAGAATGTCTATCTCAATGCCTCGGTGCTGGGCCTGAGCAGGCGGCAGACCGATGAGCGCTTTGCCGATATCGTCGCGTTCGCGGATATCGGTCCCTTTATCGACCAGCCCGTCAAGATGTATTCCAGCGGCATGATGGTACGCCTGGCGTTCGCGGTCATTGCCCATGTCGACGCAGACATCCTTGTCATTGATGAGGCGTTGGCCGTCGGCGACGCCTTTTTTACCCAGAAATGCATGCGCTACCTGCGCAGTTTCATGAAAACCGGCACCGTCCTCTTTGTCAGTCACGATACCGCCTCCGTACGCAACCTGTGCACCCAGGCCATCTGGCTCGAGCAGGGGCGCATTCTGCAGCAGGGGCCGCCAAAAGAGGTGTGTGAAAATTACTTGGAAGCCTTTTACGAGGCACAGCAGGGTAAAAGCACGACTACCCGCATCAAAAAAATCCAGCGCGACGAAGAGGGGCGGATCCCGTTCAAGGATCAGCGGACGGCGTTCATAAATGCCAGCAACCTGCGCAACGATCTGCAGATCTTCGATTTCGATCCAGAGGCCCCCTCTTTTGGAAAGGGGTCTGCGCAGATCACCTCGGTGAAATTTCTCGACACCCACGGTGCCCCCCTGTCCTGGATTGTCGGAGGAGAGGATGTCGTCCTTCGTGTCCAGGTGCTGGCGCATCAGCCGCTGCATTTGCCGATCATCGGCTTTTATGTCAAAGACAGACTGGGGCAGTGTCTGTTTGGCGACAATACCTGGCTCAGCTACATGGAATATCCTGTTGCCTGCGAGGCCGGGCAGTACTGTGAGGCTGATTTTACTTTTCAGATGCCGCGTCTTCAGGCGGGCAATTATTCCATTACCGTTGCCGTCGCCGAAGGAAACCAAGACGACCATGTGCAGCACCACTGGATACACGATGCCGTATTTTTCAAGTCCGAATCAACCAGTGTGGCCGGAGGGCTGATCGGTATCCCCATGAAAGAGATCAAGCTCAACGTGAAGGATATAGGATGACGCAACCACTGGAAACCTTTCTGGCGGCGGCAGAGTTTACGCCACGCTCTCTTCAACAGCCCCTCTCTTGGGCAGGACATCTGCCTTTCGCCGCATGGCTGGCGCGTAACGTGGCACCCGCAATCTTCGTGGAACTGGGTACCCACACAGGCAACTCCTATTTTGCCTTCTGCCAGACTATCGTCCAGGCTGGCCTGCCAACCCGCTGCTATGCCGTTGATACCTGGCAGGGAGACGAACACTCCGGCGCTTATTGTGAGGACGTTTTTCAGCAGGTTGATGCCCACAACCAACAGTATTACGGGGAATTCTCAAGCCTGCTGCGCATGCCGTTTGACGAAGCCGTTGCTTCCTTCAGCGACAGCTCTATCGATCTGCTGCATATCGACGGCCTGCATACCTACGATGCCGTCAGCCACGATTTTGAAACCTGGCGGCCTAAATTGGCACCCGGCGCTGTGGTCATTTTTCACGATACCAATGTGCGCGAAAAAGGCTTCGGCGTCTGGAAGTTGTGGGAAGAACTCAAGCAGCGCTATCCGCGCCATTTCGAGTTCATTCATTCGCACGGCCTCGGCGTTCTGCAGATTGACGAAGACGAAGCACAGGAGCGTCTCACGCCTCTGATGGTCCGTCCGGACGAGAAACAGCGGATCCGGCGCTATTTCGCCCTGCTGGGAAGCCGGATTCTTGAGCACGACAAGGCCTGTCAGGATATTAAAGAACTGCGGCACGAGATTGCCGAGCACCGCCGGGTGCTGAGCGAGCGCGAGGAGCGCATCTCCAGGTTAGACCAGCAAAGGGAAGATCTTCAGGAGCGGCTCACAAGTCGAGAGGTCCGCGTTGCGTCTCTTGACCAGAAAATCGCGGAATTGCAGCAGGATCTTTCAGTTGCAACTGACAACCTGTCAGTCGTCCACAGTCGTCTGTCCACCGCTTTCCAGCAGATCGAGGCGCTGAAAGCCAGCACCAGCTGGCGTATCACAGCGCCATTACGAACGTTCTCAACCCTGCTTCGTGGCTGTCTGCGGAGACTGCAAAAGTTTAGGGGTTTTTATGCCGCCGTGCGCGTTCATGGCGGACCCGTTAGGGTCGCACGCAAAGCTCAGCGGGTCTGGCATCGCGAAGGTTGGGCGGGCTTGCGCGCCCGCTGGCGCGCTCATCACTCCCTGGCTGCCCCCGTCGCTCCCTTGGCGTTGCCCCCCAACCCGCCGCTCGACGCCGCCTCGACCCTTCAGGTGATTCCCCGCTACATCGCCCCTCAATGCGACCAGCAGCCGCCGCAACTGGTCGCAGAGCCGACGGTGGCCATCCATCTTCATCTATTCTATCCCGACATGCGCGATGAATTTGTGACTCGCCTCGCCGCCATGCCCTGTGCCTTCGACCTCTTTCTTTCCGTGCCGCAGGACTGGAAAGGCAAGCAGGCTTTGACTGTTGAGCTTCGGTCATCGCTGCCCCGGGTGCGGCAGATCTTCATTGAGGCTGTCCCCAACAGGGGGCGCGACATCGCGCCTTTCATTATTCAATTTGGTGACCGACTTGCCCGTTACGATATCATCGCTCATTTCCATTCCAAAAAGAGTCCTCACTGCGACCAGCTAGCCGGTTGGTGTCGAGACCTTCTCGATCTGTTGATCGGCCCGCCGCACGCCAGCGGCGGCCGTCTGGCGCAGATTCTTAACCTGTTACAAGCCGACGCGAAACTCGTCTACCCCGAAGGACAGCCCCGCATTATTAAGGATCGTACCGGCTGGGGGGGCAACTACCCGCTGGCAAAAGAGCTTCTTGAAAAGCATACCGATCTCGATATTGCCGATTTTCCGGTTGTCGAGTTCCCGGAAGGGTCCATGTTCTGGGCGCGTGGCGAAATCATGGCCGACTTGCTTCACCTGCCTCTGCGGTGGCAAGACTTTCCCCCCGAGCCGATTCCGGCGGACGGTACCCTGGCTCACGCTCTGGAGCGGCTACTGCTACTGATTCCCTCTGCGCGGCCCGGGCGCTTTTATCGCCTGCATAACGGCGATTCCATCCACGATTACCGCCACTATGAAGAACAGCGCGACTTCTCACAAGCCCGCAGATATCCTGATGTGAAGGTGCTTTCTTACTATCTGCCCCAGTTCCACCCGATTCCCGAAAACGATACCTGGCACGGTAAGGGCTTTACCGAATGGACCAAGGTGCGCGCTGCCAATCCGCTGTTCGAGGGGCACTACCAGCAGCACGTTCCCCACCCGGACCTCGGTTATTACCTTCTTGATCACCCCGACGTGCTTAGAAAACAGGCCGAAATGATGCGCAAGGCCGGTGTAGACGGGCAGGTCTTCTATCATTACTGGTTCACGGGCAAGCTCATTCTTGAAGAGCCCGCCCGGATGCTTCTCGAACACCCCGATATCAAAATGCCCTTTTGTTTCTGCTGGGCCAATGAAAACTGGACCCGCCGTTGGGACGGCAACGAGGAGGACATCCTGCTCAAGCAGGACTATTCCTCCGCCGACGCCCGCGCGTTCATTCAGTATCTCATTCCGTTCTTCCGTGATGAACGTTACATTCGCGTCGAAGCCCGCCCGGTTTTACTCATCTATCGACCTGCCTCCATGCCCGACGCCCGCCAGTATCTCCAAATCTGGGCCGAAGAATGCGCTGAGCAGGGGCTGCCACGCCCCTATGTTGTTTCCGTGCTCACCCGCGGGGCTGAAGATCCGCGCGATTTTAACATGGATGCCGGCGTCGAGCGCGTGCTGCACGACTGGACCGCAGGTGCCGTCGCCGATATCCGGCATGAGTTGCGTCCTTACGAACCGCTGAGCGGTAGCGTGCTCCCTTATGCCCAGGTTGCGGAGTTTTACCGCAATCAGACACAGGTTTCCCCATTCACCTGGTTCCGCTCGCTGGTGCCCATCTGGGACAACACCGCCCGTTACGGGACCGGCGCCTTCATGGTGCATGGCAGCACGCCCCGCCTTTTCCAGCGGTGGCTGGAGAGTAGCATCGCTCACGCTCGGGCTCATCTGCCACAAGACCGCCGCTTCGTCTTTGTTAACGCTTGGAACGAATGGGCCGAGGGCGCGCATCTCGAGCCCGATACCCGCTACGGCTACGCCTATCTCAATTCAGTCGGTCGCGCCCTTTCAGGGCAGGCCTATGAAGCCGACCTCAATCCAGAGGCGTCAATTCCCGCAGGGCTGCGCGTGCGTATCGCCATCACTCCTGAAGTCCAGGTCGCACTCGCTGATGATCCGGAACTTGAGAGTCGTTTCCTGCGGGTTCTGGCCCGCTCCAGCCTGTTCAGCGCTTGCCGTGTTCAGGTTGAGCCGGTTTCATTGGCTCAGCAGCTTGCTGCCCGGCACGGCTGTCAATGCGCTCCTGCCGGTGCAAGCGTCGATTACTTTTTGCAGGTGCGCCGGGTCGCCCTCTTTGCCCCAGACGTAATCGAAAAAATGCTGCGCACCGCCTGTCACGTGCCGGGCGCCGGGGTCGTATCCAATGCCTATGACTGCCATTTTCCTCTCCTTGAGGCCACGGCTAACGGCTCCGTTGATTCATCCGCCGCCTATCAGGCGCCGCTGCTGCTGCTGCCGTTGCAGGACAATGGCCAGGCCTGCAGGAATTTTCGCCTGCGGGCCGATGCGCAGACATTTGTCACCTATCCCAGTGGCCAGCCTCCAGAAAACCGCCCCCAGGTCAGTACCGTTCTTCGCTATCACCAGAACGGCGATATGGGCCTTTTGAAAAATGCCCTCTACAGCCTGTCCGCTATGCAGGATTGTCTTGTTGTTCCCTGCATCGCCGCGCAGGATCTTGACCCCGCCCGCACGGCCGAACTTGAAGAACTGCTCGCCGAAGTACCCTGGCCCAGCGGGAGTACCCCGCAAGTTTTCCACTATCGTTCTCCCTCCGGTCGCGGCGATCTACGCGCGCGCATGCTCACCCAAACCCTTCAGGCCGTTAAAACGCGCTATGCCGCTTTTCTCGACTATGATGACCTGCTCATGTCTCATGCCTACAGCACGTTGCTTGACAGGCTGCATCGCACGGGCAAGGCCGTTGCCTTTGGGCGTGTCTATTCCACCGACTATCACCTCAGCAGCGGCCTGTTTGGCGAGCGCAGGCAAGAGTTCACCCATGGATTCTCCTACGACGACTACTTCGCCACCAATCACGCGCCTCTGCACAGTTTCCTGCTCGATCTGCGCCACCTCAATCTCATCGGACTAAGCTTCGACGACGACCAGCGTTATCTGGAGGACTATTATCTGACACTCCAGCTCTTCAACCGCGATAACGCCGACTGGCAGGGGCTGGCCTACAGTGTTTACATCGGTGACTACATTCATGCGGTCGGTAGTGGAAATACCCTCGCCTTCGCAGATGCCGGGCAGCGGCGCGCCATCGTCGAAGGCGACCAGTATCGCCGCTGCGAAAAAAGGGTGCGCGCACTCAAAGCCTCGCTCAAGGACACGCAGCCATGAGTTCGCCTCCGCGCATCTCCGTTACCGTGCCCGCTCTCAACGGTGTCCGCGGCATCGCCGTGGCCTTGGTGTTTCTCTTCCATGCCGAGGTCCCCGGCTTCACCGGCGCCTTCATTGGCGTCGATATCTTCTTTGTTCTCAGCGGCTTCCTCATTACTGTCCTGTTGTTGCAGGAACAGCAGCGCAACGGTTCGATCAGTCTGAAGAAATTCTACCAGCGCCGCGCCCTGCGCCTGCTGCCCGCGCTTCTTCTTTTGCTTGTGGTGTACTTGGGCTACTGCTTCAGCACCTTCCCCGACGCTATCACCCGCATCAACCACCTGCAGGATGCCGCCATGGCCCTGTTCTACGCCGCAAACTGGACCCGCGCCTTCGATCTCGAACGCCCCTACCACCTCGGCCACTGCTGGTCCCTCTCTATCGAAGAGCAGTTCTACGCCCTCTGGCCGCTGCTGCTGCTTGCCTTGCTGCATTTTTCCTGGCAGCAGCGTGCGGTCCTCATCACCCTGCTGCTTGGTGCATCCTGGGGCTGGCGGGTTTGGCTCCTTACCCAGGGCGCCAGCTGGGCTCGTGTCTACAACGGCTTCGACACCCGTGCCGACATGCTGTTGGCCGGTTGTCTACTCGCCGTGCTCTGGAACGCAGGCGCATTGCAGGGGTGGGGCAGGGCAGACCGTTATCCCGCTATTCTTAGCGCCATGGCCCTGATTACCCTCGCGCTGATTGCTGTTGCTGCCCGCTGGCAGACCGCCGCTCTGTACCAGTGGCAGTACGCCTTGGTCGCCCTGTCCACTGCCCTGCTGACCCTTGATCTGCTTGCCCGGCCTCAGGGGGCAATAGCGCGCGCCTTTAGCCTGCCACCGCTGGTGGCGCTGGGAACCCTTTCCTATGCCTTGTATCTTTGGCATTATCCCTTGTTGCATTATCTCGGGCGCCAGGGTTATACTGGCGCCGCCTTGGTTTGGGCTGCGGCTTTGCTAACCCTGGCTTTTTCCCTGTTGTCTTGGTACGTTGTGGAAAAACCCGCGCAGCGGTTTAAGGGGCGGTATGTTGCCCTTGGGTTGCAGTCCGCCGGTTGCGCGAGAAAATAGAATCGTCCAGCCTTGGTCTGTGCCCAAAAACATCTCTGGAAAATCCCGACCCATAATGGCCTGATGTTTAGGGAAAGTGGCGGGCGATGACGGCTTGCGCCCTGCGGTCGGACGGTGCGAAATTAATTTAGTTGACAAATGTGATGAAAAGATTATCCTTCTTGGATATTTGAGTTTAGATGGTTTCTTTGCGAAGGCTCGAGTTTCTGAGCTCTGCCGCAAGGAGGCACGTCATCCGAAGATTGGCTAATATTATCTTGTAAAATGGTTGACAGTTTTTAAACGAAGGTTTATCCAGTTTTAGTAACCTCGAGGGCGACATGGTGTCGCAATTTCTGAAACACGTGTTAGGAGATGAAGAGCATGGCATTGCAAGGTTTTGACAAAGCGTATTATCTGGCACAGAAGCTGGCGGCTCTGCAGGCCGCTGAGACGGAGTGGGTCGGCAAGACCACCGAATTCCTCGAAACTGTTCTTAGTAATGTTTATGGTGTAACTGCTGAAGAACACTACGCGCAGTTTGGCTGGCAGGAAGGGTTGGCCCCTAACCAGTACTTCAATGCCCAGGAATATAAGCTGGCTAAGGCCCAGCAGCTCTTCGACGGTGGTAACTACCTGTCGGTTGAAGCTGCTCTGGCTGCCTTTGAAGCCGCTTGGGAGTCAGATCCTTACCAACACTACCTGCAGTATGGTGCGGGCGAGGCCATCAATCCTTCTAACGCTTTTGACGCTTCCCAATATTTCACCGACAAGCTGGCAGACCTGCAGGCAGAAGACCCCACCACCTATGCCGGCTGGACCGCCACCGACGTGCAGAATGCGTTTCTGGAAGCTGGCCTGACCGCTATTGAGCATTTCATGGTCTATGGCAAGGGTGAAGGGCTGACCGTAACGGCGGTGCCTGCTGATGAGCAGGTGGATGCTGGGACTACGACGCCGACTGAAGGCGAGACCTTCACGCTCACTACTGGTATCGACAATATCGTCGGCACCAGCGGCAATGACACCATCGACGCTACCGTGACTGCTACCAGCGCTGTGCTGGGTGGTCTGGACAAGGTTGACGGCGGTGCCGGCGTCGATACCCTGAACATTGCTGACACCGCTGTTGCAGCTGCCGCCACCTTCGCACTGCCCGCTGGCTTCAGCATCTCCAACGTTGAAAACGTCAACGTCACCACCAACGGCAACATCGGTGCTACCGGTGCTGGCAACAGCTTTGATCTGTCCGGCAATGCCGCTGTCACCTCCATCAAGGGTGTCGCTGCTGGTACCGTGGGTAGCTTCATCACTGCTTCCGCTACCGCCAACGTCGACCTGACCGTTGCTGGCGCTGCTACCGCTACCGTGACTGGTGGTAAGGCTGTGGCCGTGACCGGTGGCACTGGTGCTACCACCATCACTGGCAAGGGCTTGACCTCCGTTACCGTTAAGAACGGTGGCGCTGTGACCATCGACAACCTGGAAAACACCGTCGCTGCTACGACCGCCAAGGGTACTACCCTGACGTCCGTTACGCTCGATAGCGTTAATGCCAACAGCGCAGTGAAGGGTGAAGGCCTGACCGACATCACCATCAAGGGTGCTACGGTTCTCGCCAATACAGTTACCGTTACCAACGCCAAGGCTGACCATGCCCTGACGCTGAACGTCGATGGTACGGGCTACCAAGTGGACGGCACCACCGAAGTTCAAACCGTTGTGACCGACACCGTTGCCAAGACGATTACTGTCAATGCTACCGGTTCGAAGAGCAGCCTGGACGTCTCGGGTTCGACCACTGCGACTGCCGTCAATGTGACGGGCTCCGCTGCACTGAAGCTGGATGCTGACGTTGCAAACGTGAAGTCGATTGATGGTTCTGCTGCCACTGGCAACCTGAACCTCGGCAACATCAACGCTGCCACCACCACCGTGAAGACGGGTTCGGGTAACGATCAATTCACGCTGAATGGCGCGAAGGTGACGGTTGATGCTGGTGCCGGTAACGACACCATCACCCTGGCCGCCACCATCGCTGCCGGTTCCACTATCAACTTGGGCGCTGGTAACGACATCGTTCTGGACGGCGCTGCTGGCGTTGTGGATCCCTCGACCGCTACGCTCACCACTGTTGTTGACGCTGGTGACGGTAACGATACGGTTGCTGCCTCGCTAATCAACGCGGCTAACGCTGCTCAGTTCAAGAATTTCGAGTCGCTGGATCTCTCGAACACCACCGCTACCGCTCTGGACATCGAACTGATGACCGGCTCGACCATCACTGGCTTGACCTTTGCTGGTGGCGTGGGCGGTGCGACGGTGAATAACGTTGCCGCAGGCGTTGGACTGACTGTCACTGGCAGCGATACTACCCCGGCCGCAACCCCGACCACCATTGGTGTGAAGGGTGCTGCTGCTGGTACCGCTGACAGCTTCGCAATCACCTTTGCTGGCACTGCAGCCGCTGGTGCGACTGAAGCCACTCCGACCGGTATCGATGTTGGTACCGTTGTTGTGAACGACGTTGAAACGCTGACCGTTGCCTCCTCGGGTACCGGCTTTGTTGCCAACACGCTGACTCTCACCGATAGCAAGCTGAAGACCCTGACCATTACTGGTGACAAGGCCCTCACGGTTGACTTCGCCGGCACCAACGGCACCAACGGCGCTACCGGCGGTGCTGTTAGCTTGATCGACGGTTCCGCAGCTACCGGCAAGCTGAACATCAACACCACGGCTGTCACTGCTGACAGCGCTGCTGCTGGTCTGACTGTTAAGGGTGGTTCTGCTGCGGACATCATCACGCTGGTGGGTCACAAAGCCACCGTTGATGCTGGAGCAGGTAACGACACCATCGTAACTGCTGCTACATTCGGCGGCACGTTGACTGGCGGTGCAGGTAACGACAAGTTCGATGTCGCCGCATCCGTGGCTACTGGTGTTACTGAAGCGACTGCAGTTCTGACGACCATCACCGACTTCGCTGCCGGTGACAGCGTGAAACTGCTGGCTGCCAGCGCACTTGCTGGTGCGACGCTGGGCGCAAAGACCGCTCTCGACGCCTCTGTGACTAACATCGATCTGGCGCTGCAAATCACAGCGCTGACCGATACCGCGAATGAAGTGTCTTGGTTCCAGTACGGCACCAACACCTACATCGTTGCCAACGACAATACCACTGGCTTCGCAGCTGGCGACTTGGTTGTGAAGCTGACTGGCCTGGTTGACCTGACCAACGCCACGCTCGACGGCACAACTGACTACCTGACCCTCGCCTAATCTCCCCCGGAGACAAGCACCCGCCCTCGGGCTGGTGCTTGAGGTGATTGAAACCCTGTCCTTCTCACGAGGGGCAGGGTTTTTTCCATAAGGGCCTTGGTGCAGGGTCTTTACGGAAGATGCGACGCTGCGTGGTGGGCGTGCCGGAGGTGGGGATGGCGGGGATGAATGTGCTGCTGGTGGGGTGGTGATGCCAAAGGCCAGCAAGCCAGATCCCGCCCTCATCGCCGTGCTCATCAACCGCGAGCACAGCCGCCTGTCGAGCCAGGTCAAGACGCTGGAGAAGGTGTTGCGCGCGCCGTTTTCCGACAAGGAACATCAGCGCCTGATCCAACTGGCTGCCAACTGGCGCTCGCTGCTGGCCTTTGACGACGGCGCGCCGAAGCTCGCCGACGCGCTGGAGGTGTTTATCGCCGCCTACCGGCAGCAGTCACCCGACCAGGAGAAGCTCCACGACGAGGTGGTCTTCCAGGCCGGCGTCTACCGCATGGGCCACTGGGCACTGGTCAAGCACTTCATCCCCGGCGTCACCGACTGCCTGGACAACTTCGGCAGCGTCCTGGCTCTCGGACGTCCCGACTTGGCCTCGCACGTTCGCACCTTCAGCACGAGCAATGCCCTCCCTCCTCGCGAGTCGAAAGTAGGGCGGCCACGGACGAACGTGCCCTTGAGTTCCACCTCGCTCTATTGATTGTCGCTAAAGCGAAAGCCCCCATAATCGCTTCATTAGTTGGAGCAAATAAATTGTGCAATCGCTTCAAACATGGATTTGGCAGCAGGCTGGCCGCATTTCATCTGGGGCCAGGCTGCCATTGCTCCTGCTCCAGCACGTGCCCGACTGGCTCAGGGCAAGGTGCTGGGTGCGGCCCGTCTGCTGGATAGCAGCCTCACGATGGAAGCGGTCGCCGCCATTCTAGATGAGGATGGTCTAACCACTAGCGCATCGAGGGTGGCCGGTGCGGCCAACCCTGTGTGCCATGATTAGGCGAAGCGTCGCTCCAGCGACGGGATGTCGAGTTGGATGTCTTTTTGTACAAAAGACACCTCCTGTTCGATGTCTGGTATGCCGGTTTCGCGCAGCTGCGACGAGACGTTTTCGGTGACGTAGCCTTTTATCCAGAAGCGGCGTTTATCGACGCTGAGCTTATAGCCAGTATTGCCTTCAAAGCGCTCGGGCAAGGCCCAGCCGCTCTTTCCCAGCCCGGTGATGGTAACGATTAGGTGGGCAAGGTAGGGCATGTCGGCGGCGACATCATCATGAAATGCCGGCCACATACCTTCGTCACCTTCGCCTTCTTCTACTGTGTGTTCATTGCTGGCACGCCAGCCTTTCAGTGCCACCACCTCGCTACGGGAGTCGTAGGGGTGGGTGTGGAAGGTGCCGACCAGCTCGATATTCGGCCAGAACCTAGTGATGAAGTTGCGTTTCTCCCGTACTGCGTCCCAGTCCATCTGGACCCAGTTCTGATGGCGTAAGGCAGAGGTTTCGACAGTGGCCATGGTGGCCACAATACGTGGCGGTTGGTCACCTCGGGCAGGTTGGACATAGCCCCATAGCAGGCCAGCGGTCTCTAGTTTTGTCTGCCCTTTGCCATCTGCATGGCTACAGTGTTCGAACTCGTATGCCTCGATAGCAGAAGTGAGCAGCTGCGGTACAACGTGGTCTTCAATAATGATGCGGATAGGCATGATGTGAACGCTCCTGTGCATTTCTGCTGCAGTTTTACTCGGGCACCTCGAATAACCCGAGGCTTTCAATGAATCCGGCTGCAGAACGATGATCGAGACCGAACCCAGTTCAATTTCTTCGGCAAATCGCCGCTTTTCTCAGTAGTGTTGCCCTGTTTTTGCTTCGAATCGCCTCGGACAGCGGCGATTCGGCCCATTTCGGGCGTTACAAGGCCTTGATTCCGGCCTCCTGGAAATACACCAGCCGCTTCAGGTTGTAGCAGGCCGCCATCATCGTCATCGCAAAGCTCGCCCGCGCCTGACCGATGGTGCGGATCAACTTGCCCCCCATCTGCACAATCGCCGCGAACGGATGCTCGACCCGGGCACGTGTCTTGGCGATGCGCTGGTTACGCCGCTGCTGGCACTCGGACAGCGGTTTGTTGCGCGCGCCCTTCCTCTGGATCCGGTTACGGAAGCCGTTTGCCTTCAACCATGCTTCACGCGCTTCGGACGGATAGCCCCGGTCGGCATAGACGTCCCGGCTCGTGTTTTGCGGATCCAGGACCTTGTCGAAGTGCTGGCTGTCATGCGTGCTGGCCGTGCCGGTCTCGATCCTGCGGATGAACTTGTGTTTCTTGTCCACGTTGATCGAAAGCTTGTAGCCGAAATAACTCTTGCCGTGCTTCTTCGTCCAGGTGGCGTCGATATCCTTCTGCCGCCAGCTTGGCTGGCTTCCAGTCAGCGGGCAGCGCATTCTGCTCAAGCAGTTCCTTCTCGCTCCTGCTGTTGTGCTGCTTTGGCACGGGCACCAGGGTGGCGTCGATAATCTGCCCACCACGGGCGATGAAGCCCTTCTTGAGCAACTGGGCTGTGACGCCGTCAAACAAGGCTTTCGCGCCCGCTTCACCGATGCGGTTCTCGAAGGCCCATACCGTGGTGCGGTCCGGGATAGTCGTGGCGTTCGCCAGCCCGCAGAACCGCTTGTAGCTCATGCGATCAAGCAGCTGGTACTCCATCTGTTCGTCGGACAGGTTGTACAGGCGTTTCAAGACCAGGATGCGCACCATCGTCTCCGTCGGATACGGCGGGCGCCCGCCCTGCGGACTCACCGGACGGGGCGCTACCCGGTCAATCTCAGCGGCCAGCGCCACAAAGTCAATGTGCGACTCAATCTCGGTGAGCGGATCACCGAGCGTGTCGATCTTCTTGCGGTGCTGTTCGTCAGCGAACAGGTCAGTCTTGATGCCACTACGCGGTTTCATCGGGCTGGGCTACGGCTAAATTCAGGACGATGTAATTTTACCAAGGGCGGGGGCGAGAAGGTTTTTCGAGGTGCCCAGCTATCTTCCACCGGCTCCTCGTCCTGGTCCCGCCGCCACCGGTACTCGGCATCCGGCATCAAAAGCAAGGTTAGCGTGTAGCCGTAGTTGCCGGCCACCTTGGTCATCTCGGTGATCGGCATCTCGGCCGGCTCGCGCGCGAACCAGACCTGTGCCCGGGTGTCGTGCGACTGCGGTGCGCCGGTGCAATTGCGGCTGTGTGCAAATGCGGATTGAGGCAGCTCGATGGTGTTCTTGCGCGTCGCAAAGAAGGCCCCGGATTTGAATGCTGCTTCGTTCGATGACGCCCACAGCATATGATCATCGCGGCTGGCAACCAGCACGGCACGCTTGGGTGCAATTTCCAGCCAGCGGATTGCAGCAGCCGTGAGCGACACGCCATACCGGTCCGCGCAGTGCCCCAGCAGGTCAAAGCTCACGGTCTCGCCATCCACCTGTCGCCGGAAATCATCCAGCGGCATCAGCAAGGTGGTGGCAAAGTCGTCCGCCTCCTTCTCGATGTCCCGGCTACCTTTGCCTTCACCGCTGGTCTCGATGTCGCCGGCGCCACACGCGAACTCCGCTTGCTGGTGCCGGTGCAGCAGGTAGTGGCCGAACTCGTGGGCGACCGTGAAGCGCTTGCGACCTTCGGAACTCACCGCGCTGTTGTAGAGGATCAACCACTTGTTCCGCGCCTTGTTGGCCGCGAGCATCCCTTCGAAACCGTCCAGATCTTCGCCCTTGACTTTGGCAATCGGTGCATCGCGGAATTTCTGCAGGGTGTATTCCAGTGCAACGTCTTCAACCGGCACCGGGAAACGGTCTGTGCCGAAGACCTGGTTGAGCAGGTTCGAGATGTCGTTGGCCTCGGCCTTGGGGCGCTTCTGGTCGGTCATTCGTCGTCGTCCCAGGCGTCCAGTATCTTGCGGATTTGCTTCTTGGTGTTCTCCGGCATCGCCTTGTACTTGCGGAAGAACGCCTCATCGACCACCTCGGCATCAGGGGTGGCGGCGGTGTGGCTGAGCAGGAACTCGGCGGTCACATCCAGTGCCGCTGCAAGCTTGCTGAGCTTGTCGGCCGATGGATTGGGGTCATCGCGGTTTTCCAGCTCCCAGATATAGCTCTTGCTCGATTCGGTGAGCTCGGCCAGTTGCTCAAGGCTTAGTTTCTTTTGCTGGCGCAGCGCGCGCAGCTTGTCACCCAGGGGAGATGGCATCGCAGTCTCCTATCTTTGGTTCGTACAAAGCCCAAGAATATACCACTATACCGAACGAATCCGCACCTGCTTGACAAACCCATCAGGCGTAAGAAATAATCCCTATAAAGTTCGGTATATCGAACGAAATAGGCCGGCAGAGTGCGGTGACTCCGCCGACCACGGGATTGGGCCAGGGTGCGCCAGGGAGCAGTCGGACACACGAGGCCATGTTTTTGAGGAGACAGCACACACCATGGCCGCATTCAATTACCGAGACATCATCCGCCAGGTGCCGCCGCGCAGCTGGCAATACTACTTCCAGGCCCGGGGCATGGCACTGCCCGAGGGTGCTGACTGGACGCAAGAGGCCGAGTCCCTGCATAAGCCGATTCTGCAGGCGTTGGAGGCGCTCCAGGAATCCCAACAGAGCCCCATCTATGCCGAGCTGCGCCGGGTCAAGGCGCTGGCCAACCGACGCGGCGTCCAGGCACTGAGCAACGCCGTGCCGCTGGGCGATGCGATGCTCGAGGACTTCGAGCACCACGCGAGCGACGCCGAGCGTGCCTTGTGGGCGTTGGCCAACTGGCCCCAGCGCTTCGATACCGCCGAATCCTTCCTGCGCGCCAATGCACAAGTGGGTGGCCGCAGCTGGCGCCGGCTCTATCTGCCACCGGAACAGGTACTGCATTGCCAGCCCGAGGACATCGATGGATTGCGCCGCGCACTGGCCCTCGCCTTCACGCCGAAGAAGGGGCGCCCGCGCGCCTGCGAGATCGATGTGCTGACACGCCACCTCGATGGTGGTGTGCAGCTTGACATCCGCATCGAGGACAACCTGCAGCGCAGCCTGGAGTTCGGTCCGGACGACTGCACCATCTGGCGCGATGTGCGCCCGCCCCAGTTCATGACGGTGATTCTGTATCCGGCCAATGGGGTAATTGACCTGCTGATGACGGGTGGTGCCAAGGCGCGTGAGAAATTGCTGGCCCCGCTGGGCCAGTTCGTGTTTCGCAAGCCCATTGTGCCCATCGCGGTGCCACAGCCGATGTTCCTGCTTAACCGCCTGCGCCAGGGCGTGTGGCCCGATGAACACAGTGGGTTGGATTTGCGTGACTACGGGGTGGTCCAGGCGCGCCTGTCCGAATGCCGCGTCAGTGCCATCCAGCCGCCTGCGTGTGATTTCATCATTAAGCCACCGGCAGGCAAAGACAGCCCGGATGTACTCGCGTGCGTACGCGACAAACACGCGGATAGGTTGCTGGGGCCGGGTTTTGACATCCTGGATGCAGTGATCAGCCTGTATTTCGAGGCGGCCGATGGCGCCCGGCAGCACCGGGTCGTTCACATCCGCGTCAAGCCCACTGGCATTGCCAATTTGCGCGACATGGAAGAGGCCGAGGCTCAGTTAGCCCAAGCCCTGCTACGCGCTCTGGGCGTGATGCAAGATCCACCGACGTTGGTGGCGGCCGATGAGGCCGTGGCAGGCAGTGAGGCCCTGTGAGCGAAGTCCCGATCAACGCGCCCGCACTGGCCGAACTCTGTGCCTTGCTGGAGACGCCCGGCCAGCAGTTGTTGCCGGACGCGGTGGGGCTTGGCGGGCGGGCAGCGCTGTACCAGCGTCTGCGCGACTGCGAGGCGCTGAGCCTGGCGCCAGACATTGCGCACGAGGTGCTGTGTCCGGATTGCCGGGAGCATCGGGTGCGACCGCTGCCTGTGGCGGGTGTGCCAGGACGCTACCGTGCGCTGTGCTTTGAGTGCGGTGACGTCGAGCTACCCAAAGACCAGGTTCGGTTGTGGCAGGCCCACCCGGCCAAGGTGGCCGATTGGCTGCACCAGGCCCTGGGGTTGCGAGGTCGGCACGCCCTGACCGAACTTGTCCCGGGCGTGCTCTGGCATTTGGGTGAGCTGGAGGTTCGCCGGCACAGACACAGTTTCTTTTTTGGCTGCCGACTAGACAGTGACCCGGCACGGGCACGCGCGAAGCTGGCCGAATTGGCCGTGCCGGGTGCCGAAGCGATCATTACGACCACCGAAGCGACGGAACTTAAGACCTCGCCCCTGGCCGACTGCCGGTTGATTGCGCTGCGGGCGGTCGCGCAACTGCGCAAGGGACACCTGACGCTTGAGCCGCTCGATGGGTATTTCGATGGCCTGATACCGCCTGTGATCAGTGATGAAACCTCGCTGCGGTTGCTGCACGCCCGGCGCGTTGTGCTGATTGGCGGTGTAGAGCACACGCTCTCGCCGCAAGTCTATGGCTTTCTGAAGGTGTTGGAAGACGCCGACGGCGACGAGGTGCACAAGCGCCAGATCGCCCAGGCGCTGGGCATTGCCGAGAACTTCCGCTTGGCCGACATCAAGAAACGCCACAAGCCGGTGTTCGACACCTTCGTGCAATCGGACGACAAGGGCAATTTCTGGCTGCGCCCGGAGTATCTGCTGCTGGAAGGCAGCTGAGGCAGGGGGGTGGGCAGGTTGCCCACCCCTTTGCCCACCCCTCGGGGTATGCCTGAAGCATCACGCGTGATCACTCTCCACCGCCCAGCACACCGCTAGCCCCCTTCATTCATTGCGCTTTCGCTGATTCGCCCGTCCGGCCTGGCCGTGACGGGCTTTTTTGCGTCTGGCGGTGGGCGAACCCCCTATTTACCAAATCTGCCCACCCTTTCTGTCCACTTTGCCCACCGGTTTGCCCACCCCCTGGTTGGGACCATGGCCCTGCAATTTTGCACATGACAACAGGAGCCAAAACGTGAGCATCAAGCACCTGAATCAACGCCAGCTGGCCGAGCGCTGGGGCGTGAGCGAAGCCAGTCTGGAACGCTGGCGCACCGAGGGCATCGGCCCGATTTTCCTGAAGCTGCAAGGCCGCATTGCCTACCGCCTGGAGGACATCGAGGCGTTCGAAGCGCAGAACCTGCACAAGAGTACTTCCGAGCGCGTCAGCGCAGGAGGTGTGGCATGAGCGCACGCCTGAATGCCGAGGTGGGCACGAATCTGCCCACCGGTTTGCCCACCCCTTTGCCCACCCCCCTGTCGGCGGCCATGGAGACCGCAGGCATCACCCTGCCGATCCCCTTCCTCGATCTCTCCGCCCAGGTCATCCGTGACCTGCCGCTGGAGAACGTCAGCACCCTGCAGCGCTTCATCACCGAGGCCAAGTCCGAACTCGCCACCCTGGCGGCCATGGTGCAGACCGGTCTGGAGATGCGCTACGCCGATGAGGCTCGCGCGCAACTGCTCGCCAAGGGTCAGGACACCGGCACTGTACATCTGGAGGACGCCGGTTACGACATCACCGTCGAGATCGGCAAGGACGTGAAGTGGGAGGCCAAGGGCCTGACCGAGCTGGTCGCCAAGATCGAAGCCACCGGTGGCGATCCGCGCGAGTACATCGAGATCAAGTACAGCGTCAGCGAGGCCAAGTTCAAGGCCTGGCCCCAGACCCTGCGTGCGCCCTTTGAAGCCCTGCGCACCGTCACGCCCAAGGCGCCGAAGTTCGTGCTGCGTCGCCTGGACACGAATGGGGAGGGCAAGTGATGACCACGGCCTATCCCCTGCATCCGGCCGCCGAGATCTTCCCGGTGATGGATGAGGCGGCTTTCGCAGCCCTGGTGGCGGACATCGCTGCCCATGGCCAGCGCGAGCCGATCCTCCTCCTCGACGGCCAGGTCATCGATGGCCGCCACCGCCTGCGCGCCTGCGAACAGCTGGGGCTGGAGCCCCTGGTGCGCGAGGTCAGTGCCGACGATGGTGATCCCTTCGGCCTGGTCGTTTCGCTCAACCTGCATCGTCGGCACCTGACCGAGAGCCAGCGGGCGATGGTGGCGGCGCGCCTCGAAACCTTGTCGCATGGCCAGCGTGCGGATGCACTCAGAGATGCAAATTTGCATGTCTGCTCAAGAAGCAATGCCGCCGAAACCCTGTCAGTTTCAGGCCGAAGTGTGGCTCATGCGGCCAAGGTACAGGCGTTAGGTGTGGAGGAATTGGTCCAGGCTGTAGATCACGGTGATCTCTCGGTATCCATGGCCGCCAATCTCGCACGTCTGCCCGCCGACACCCAGCGCGAAGTCCTCGCCAAAACCCCCGAGGAGATCCGCGCCATTGCCCGCGAGGTGAAGACGCGCATCAAGGAAGCCGGCGTCTGCGGCCCTTCGGCCGTGAAGATCTTCGACCAGGTCGCTGCCGACCGTGACCTCTCTGGGCTGGAGCAGTGCGCCGTGGTCGAGGTGATCAATGCCGAAGAACCGCCGCTGCCCACCCCGAGTGAGGCCAAGCGCATCGCCCGCGAAGGTGCGCCGGGCTTGATGGTGCTTGCCAGCGACGGCCGCTACCACACCGCCCCGGGCGACCCCGAAGAGAACGCGCGCATGGAGCGCTGGATGCGCCTGCGCGAAGGGCTGGAGCTCATGGCCACTGTCCCGTTCCCGCCCACGGTCGCCGTCGACGCCATCCCCGCCTACCAGCACAAGAACGTCAGCGACTGGCTCGCGCGCGCTGTGCCCTTCGTCAATCAACTCAACCAACTCTGGAGCCAACACCATGCGTAATCCCGTCATGCGTGCTTTGCGCGAAGCCGTGCGCGCAGAAATCAGCAACGCCTTCGAAATGATCGGCCATGCCCGCCCGCGCGAGGTCGCGCGTGTCGTCTGCGCCTTGCACCCGAGTGATGTGCAAAGCATCGGCGCCCGTCTGGCCGAAGACGCCCTGACCGAGATTGCACGGCGCGAGCTCAAGAAGAACACCCAGGGTCGTGATCTGGTCAGCCAGATGCAATTGCCCGGGGTGCCCGAGACCCTGACCGCGCAACTGCCGCCAGCCATCAGCATCCCGCTCGACGGCGAGCAGGAAGACGAGGACGGCGAAGGCGTCATCTACAAGCCGCTGGCGCAGGCCACGCTGGCGGACGTCGAAGCCCACCTGCAGCTGCTGGCCACCCAGATCAATGCCGACACCCGTCGCCACCGCGCCTTGAAGGAGTTGCGCGATCTGGCTTTGGCCGCTGGTGCCACCGGCGACAGCCCGCTGCTGTCGGCCTTCGGCGCGGCCGAATCCGTGACGACGGAGGTGGCGTGATGGCTTTCCCAATCATCTCCGCCGATCAGCGCCTGGCCGAGCGCCATGGCGTCAAGCTCGTCCTGCTCGGCAAGAGTGGTCTGGGCAAGACCACCCAGCTCAAGACCCTGCCCGAAGACAGCACCCTGTTCGTCGATCTGGAAGCCGGTGACCTGTCGGTCAAGGACTGGCGTGGCGACTGCGTGCGCCCCAAGACCTGGCCGGAGTTTCGCGATCTGGCGGTGTTCCTGGCGGGACCGAACCCGGCCCTGCCCGCCGAGGCGCCGTTCTCACAGGCGCACTTCGACCACGTCTGCCAGCAGTACGGCAGCCCGGCACAGCTGGAGCGCTACCAGTACTACTTCGTCGATTCGATCACGGTGCTCTCGCGCCTGTGCCTGACCTGGGCCAAGAGCCAGCCGGCGGCGTTCTCGGATCGCACCGGCAAGGCAGACCTGCGCGGTGCCTACGGCTTGCTCGGCAGCGAAATGATCGGCGCGCTCACGCACCTGCAGCACGCCCGAGGCAAGCACGTGATCTTCGTCGCCATCCTCGACGAGGTCACCGACGACTTCAACCGCAAGGTCTTCGCCCCACAGATCGATGGCGCCAAGACCAGCCTGCAGCTGCCCGGCATCGTCGATGAGGTCATCACCCTGACGGAGCTCAAGACCGCTGAGTCGGAAGGCGGCGAAGCCTACCGGGCCTTCGTCTGCCACACGGTCAATCCCTGGGGTCTGCCCGCCAAGGACCGCTCCGGCCGTCTCGATCTGGTCGAGCCCCCGCACCTCGGTCAGCTGATCGCCAAGTGCGCCCAGGCGCAAAGCAGCACGCGACCCGCTGCCAGTCCGCTCACCACCGGGCTGCCGACCAGCGCATCCGCCGACTTCCCCCCCGAATCCACCCCTTCGCAGTTTTCGCAGGAGTAATCCGCCATGAGTTTCTTCGACTTCAACACCGCCGACCAACAGCAATCGTTCGACCTGATCCCCAAGGGCACGCTCGCTCGGGTGCGCATGAGCATCAAGCCCGGTGGCTTCGATGATGCTGCCCAGGGCTGGACGGGCGGCTGGGCAACCCAGTCCCATGACACGGGGGCTGTCTATCTCGCCTGCGAGGCCGTGGTCATGGAAGGCCCGTTCGCCCGCCGCAAGGTGTGGTGGAACATCGGCCTCTTCAGCCCCAAGGGTCCGACCTGGGGCAACATGGGCCGCACCTTCGTGCGTGCCGCGCTCAACAGCGCCCGCAACATCCACCCCGGCGACAACAGTCCCCAAGCCCAGGCGGCCCGGCGCATCAGCGGCTTCGGCGATCTGGAAGGCCTGGAGTTCGTCGCCCGCTTCGACATCGAGAAAGATGGCCGGGGCGAGGACAAGAACACCATCAAGGCAGTGATCGAGCCCGATCACAAGGACTACGCCGCGATCATGGGCGTGGCCTCCAAAGGTAATCCGGGTGGCGGCCAGTCCGGCGCACCGGCAGCCGTTGCCGCGCCGGGCTACACCCCGCCTGTCGCTACGCGTCCTGCATCGTCCAGCGTCCCCGGCGGCAAGCCCGCCTGGGCGCAGTAAGGGGAGGCCATCACCATGATGCTGCGTCCCCGACAAACTCAACTGGTCGAGCGCACGCTGGCGGCGCTCGGTCAGCACGGCAACACCCTGGCGGTGGCGCCGACCGGGTCGGGCAAGACGATCATGCTCTCGGCCGTCACCGGCCGGGTGCTGACCGAGCCGGACGCCAAAGCCTGCATCCTCGCGCACCGCACCGAGCTCACCGGACAGAACCGCGCCAAATTCTCGCGGGTGAATCCGACGCTCACCACCTCGGTGGTCGATGCCAACGAGAAGTCCTGGGCGGGTCATGCCACCTTTGCCATGGTGCAGACGCTCTCGCGTAAGGCCAACCTCGCGCAGATCCCGACCCTGGATCTCCTGGTGATCGACGAGGCCCACCACGCGACTTCGCCGAGCTACCGGGCGGTGATCGAGCGTGCCCAGCAGAAGAACCCCAAGCTCCTGCTCGCAGGGCTGACCGCAACCCCGAACCGGGGCGATGGCACCGGCCTGCGCGAGGTCTTCAGCAACGTCGCCGACCAGATCACCCTGGGCGAGATGATCGCCGCCGGCCATCTGGTGCCGCCGCGCACCTTCGTGATCGATGTTGGCGCCCAGGAAGCCTTGGGTCAGGTGCGTCGCACGGCCATCGATTTCGACATGGATGCGGTGGCAGCGATCCTGAACAAGACTCTGGTCACCGAGTCCGTGATCGCCAACTGGAAGGACAAGGCCCCGGGTCGCAAGACCATCGTGTTCTGCTCGACCGTGGCGCACGCCGACGCGGTTACCCGAGCGTTCAACGCTGCCGGCATCAGCGCACGGCTGATCCATGGCGAGTTGCCCGATGCCGACCGCAAGGCACACCTGGCCGCCTATGAGCAGGGTGATGTGCTGGTGCTGGTCAATGTCGCGGTGCTCACCGAGGGCTACGACTACACGCCGACCAGCTGTGTGGTGCTGCTGCGACCGAGCTCCTACAAATCCACGCTGATCCAGATGGTCGGACGCGGTCTGCGCACGGTCGATCCGGAGGAATTCCCCGGCGTGGTCAAGACCGACTGCGTGGTGCTGGATTTCGGGACGGCCACCCTGATGCACGGCTCGCTGGAGCAGGAGGTCAATCTCGACGGTGAACTGCACAACGGCGAGGCGCCGACCAAGGACTGCCCCGAGTGTGATGCCGTTGTTCCGCTGTCGGTGATGGAGTGCCCGCTGTGCGGCCATGTGTGGGAACGCCAGCCCAAGGACATCGAGGTGTTGAGTGGTTTCGTGATGAGCGAAATCGATCTCCTTAAGCGCTCCAACTTCCGCTGGTGTGACCTCTTCGGCATGGACGACACCTTGATGGCCACGGGCTTCAACGCTTGGGGCGGTGTCTTCTACTTGTCCGGGCGCTGGTACAGCGTGGGTGGTGCCAAGGGACATCGTCCGCATCTCTTGGCCGTCGGCGACCGCACGGTATGCCTTGCCAAGGCCGACGACTGGCTCAACGAGCATGAATCAGAAGATTCCGCGCACAAGAGCCGCCGCTGGCTGAACCAGCCCGCGACCGACAAGCAGCTGCAGTACCTGCCGCCCGAGCTGCGCACGGACTTCGGCCTGTCGCGCTACCAAGCCTCGGTGCTGATGTCCTTCCAGTTCAACAAGCGCGCGATCCAGAACCTGGTGCTGGGCGCCGATGCGGCCAACGCGCAGTCGATGCGGGAGGTCGCTTGAAATGCCTCATCTGCACACGACAGGCGCGTGGCTACGGCCACAGCGACAACCGCTTCAAGCTGGGGCAACCCCGCCGGTATCCGATGGACTGGACTTTCTGCAGTCGGCGATGCCAGGACGTGTTTCACGCCCGCTACACCGCCTGGCTCAAGAGCGATCCGACGCTGGAGGACGTGCTCATGGTTGATCCAACCGAATTCGAGCAAGCGGCGATGCGCCAATGCCTGCGCTTCTTCGGCGAGGCAGCCAGCGAGATCGGCTTCGACAAGCCCCTGGGCCAGTACAGCGAAGCGGAAGCCTTGCAGGTGATCGAGGCCATCGTGACGGCCTGGACCGAGGCGATGGTGGCGCACCATGAGGCGAGCAAGTACCCGCCGGTGCGTGGCCTCGCGCCCTACGAGACGACAGCGGCACGGACTGCCGCAGGGAGGGTGTGATGCTGGACTTCAATTCCACCACCACCTTCGCCGAGCGCTTTGAGGCCCTGGTCGACGCCGGACTGCAGGCACGCGAGCAACAGCAGGCGCGCCGGCAGTACCTCGGGGCCTCGCGCCTCGGCGTCGCCTGCGAGCGCCAGCTGCAATACGAGTATGCCCAGGCGCCGGTTGACCCGGACAAGGGCTTCTCGGGCCGCATCCTGCGCATCTTCGAGCGTGGCCACCGGCTGGAAGATGCCATGGTCGGCTGGCTGCGCGCGGCCGGCTTCATCCTCAAGACCGAAGGCAAGGACGGCCAGCAGTTCGGCTTCTCGGTGGCCGACGGCAAGTTGCAAGGGCATTGCGATGGCGTGTTCGTCGACGGACCCGAGGGCTATGCCTACCCGGCGCTGTGGGAATGTAAAGCGCTGGGCAGCAAGTCCTGGAACGACCTAGTCAAGAAGGGGCTGGCCGCTTCGAAGCCGGTCTATGCCGCCCAGGTCGCCATTTACCAGGCCTACCTCGGGCTGCATGAGCACCCGGCGATCTTCACGGCAGTCAATGCCGACTCGATGGAGATCTACGCCGAACTGGTGCCCTTCGATGCGGCACTGGCGCAGAAGATGTCCGACCGGGCGGTGCGGGTGATCCAGGCGACCGAAGCCGGTGAGCTCTTGCCCCGCGCCTTCGCCGAGGCCAGCCACTTCGAGTGCAAGTTCTGCTCGTATGCGCAGCGCTGCTGGGGAGGTGTGTGATGAGCACAGCTTTCAAGCCGCGCAAACCGGCCAAGGCCACCCAGACGGTATGGGTCGAGCGCTGGACGCCACCCAAACCCCTGGTCGGGCTGCAGGCCATCGAAAAGGTCTTGAACCGTCACACCTTCCTGGTGACGCCGGAGTCCCGACTGGTGGTGGCGGTGCTCGCCCGTGCCATTCACGACAGCTTGAGTCTGACCAACCGCCGGATGCGACGGGAGGCACGGCGCTTTCTGCTCGGGGACGACCTCACGCTCTGGTGCGATCTAGTCGGATTGCATCCGGACTTTGTGCGCTTTGTGGCGCGCAAGGCCGGCTACCTCGCCGATGAGAAAGCCCACTGGCAGAAGGTGCCAATCAAGGTGCCGACATCACCTAACGCTCAACCCCTTGAACCCCTGATTGCCGCGAGCCACGAGAGCGTGCGCAGCAGCGCCGCCGGTCCCTGCGCGGCCGCCGCGACGACAGCCTCGACCGCTATGCCCCCTTTTGGAGAACCAACCCATGCTTGATTTCAACGACATTCCGCCCGTCGCGGGCGGTCCTGTGGACCTCAACGCCCAGCGCGATGAGCTCAAACGCGAACTGCTGGCGCGGCTGCCGACGGTGCTGATGGCGCTGTTTCCGGCCGGCAAGATCCGGGGCAACAAGTTCCTGATCGGCAACATCCAGGGCGAGGCGGGCGATAGCCTGGAGATTGCCCTCGACGGTGACAAGGCGGGTCTGTGGCACGACCACGCCACCGGGGAAGGCGGGGACATCTTCGGCGCCATCGCTGGCCATCAAGGCCTGGACACCAAGCGCGACTTCGCCGCTGTGCTCGAAGCGGCGGCCCGGCTGGTGGGCCGTTCGTTGGTGACGCCGATGCCGACGCGTTCCGAGGTGCCCATTGATGAACTCGGACCGCATACGGCCAAGTGGGACTACCTCAGTGCCACCGGCGAGTTGATCGCCTGCGTCTATCGCTACGACCCGGAACCCGGCAAGAAGGAATTCCGGCCTTGGGACGTGCGGGCCCGCATGTGCCGCGCCCCTGATCCCCGGCCACTCTACAACCTGCCGGACGTGGCACGCGCTGACAGCGTGATCCTAGTCGAGGGCGAGAAATGCGCGGATGCGCTGATCCGCATGGGCATCACCGCCACCACGGCGATGAACGGTGCCAAGGCGCCCATCGACAAGACCGACTGGAGCCCACTGGCTGGCAAAGCCGTGCTGATCTGGCCGGATCGCGATGTGCCGGGCTGGGACTATGCCGAAGCGGCGGCCCGGGCCTGCGTTAGTGCCGGCGCGGTGTCGGTCGCCATCCTGGTACCGCCCACCGACCGGCCTACCGGCTGGGATGTGGCCGATGCCGTGGAGGAAGGCTTCGACGTCCAGGCCTTTCTGGAATCGGGCGAGCGGCGCATCGTCAAGGCCGCGCCCAGCCTCTTGCCGACCTACAGCCTGGGGCATCTGCTCGATGACGACTCGCCCTTGCCGCCAGACCTGATCGAGCCGCGTGTGCTCACTCCGGGCGGGATGCTGGTGTTCGGTGGTGCGCCCAAGGTGGGTAAGAGTGACTTCCTGCTGGCGTGGCTGACCCACATGGCCGGCGGCGCGGCGTTTCTCGGGATGCGTCCGAGCCGTCCGCTGCGGGTCTTCTACCTGCAGGCCGAGGTCCAGTACCACTACCTGCGCGAGCGGGTGAAGGGGATTGCTTTGCCGCCCAGCCGCATCCTCGATGCGCGCACGCACTTCGTGTCTACGCCGCAGCTGCGCCTGATCCTCAACGACGAGGGGCTGGCGCAGGTGATTCCGGCGATGGAACGTGCCTTCAACGGATCGCCACCGGACATCATCGCCATCGACCCGATCCGCAACGTCTTTGACGGTGGCGAGGGGCAGGCGAGCGAGAACGACAACGCCGCGATGCTCTATTTCTTGTCGCAGCGGGTCGAGCGCCTGCGCGATGCGGTCAATCCCAACGCCGGGATCATCCTGGTGCACCACACCCGCAAACTCGGCAAGAAGCAGTTCGAGGAAGACCCGTTCCAGGCCCTGGCGGGTGCCGGCAGTCTGCGTGGCTACTACTCGACAGGCATGTTGCTGTTCCGCCCCGACGAGACGCGCACGCCACGCGAGCTGATCTTCGAGCTGCGAAACGGCGCGGCCATTCCACAAAAGCACATCGACAAGATCGAGGGCGAGTGGCGCGAGATCAACCCCAGCGTGCGGCTGGCGATGCAGGACTATGGCGCCAAGCTCGATGCGGAGCGCCGGCGCAAGCATGACGTGATCTTGCAGCTCATCTTTGAGGAAGCCGCCCAAGGACGCTGCTATCTGGCCAGCCAGTTCGCCGACGCCTTTGAGAACGCGGATGGTCTGGGTGGCAAGCGCAGCATCCTCGACCGCCTCTCGGTGCTCGCGACCAAGGGTTACATCAAGTATTTCCGCAACGCTCAGGACTACGGGCTGCCGTCGGTTGGTCGCAGCAAGTACGGCTATCTGTGTGTGGAGGACATGCTGCTGACCAGCACGCAGGACGACATCGATCCAGCCACCGGCGAGCTCAGGAAGCTATCGATGTGCGTGCGGCCCACCCACTACAAATCCCCGCTCACCGGTGCCGTTCTGGACGTCGAGAACCCGGATGTCTGGGTGTATCGGGACGACGCCAACCAGGAGGCCCATCCATGAAAAAACCCACCCTCCATCGTGGTCCAGTCGGCCTGCAATCTGGGCAGAAATTTTGCAATCTGCATCCTGGCTGCACACCCAAGTCATTGATTTGTATGGAATTCAGCTCAAAACCAGACTGCAGAATGCAAGTCCGAAAAAATCGGCTGCAATCTAAAAAAATTGTTGTAAATCAACAGGTTGGAATGAGTTCAACACTGTACTGCAAACCCCCTATCTCTTATAGAGATAGAGAGGTAATACCCGCTGACGCGGTTTTACCTCTCATCGACTGCGTAGGGGTTACGCGCGCACGGGAGGTGGTGTGATGAAAAAACACCCCCTGTGCTTCAGCACGCCACCGGGCCTGGGTGCCCGCTTCACGCTCGAAGGCCAGTCCTATGTGCTGGTCAACAGCCAGCCCTATACCCGACGCGATGGCACACCCTCCGCGATCCTCACCTGGCGCAGCCAGTGCCTGAGCTGTGGTGCGGATTTCGCGTTCACCACGGGACTGTCGCTGCTGTACGTCAATCGTCGCTGCCCGGCGCATCACGCGCCTGGCCGGCGTCCCCGAGCCCAACAGGCAGGAGGTGCGCAATGAACACGAGCATTCTGGCCCTGGATCTGGGCACGACCACCGGCTGGGCACTGGTCAGCCGTGATGGCTTGATCAGCAGCGGCAGCGAATCTTTCAAGCCACAGCGCTTCGAAGGCGGCGGAATGAGATACCTGCGCTTCAAGCGCTGGCTCACCGACATCAAGCAGTGTGCCGATGGCATCGACTGTGTGGTTTTTGAGGAAGTCCGCAGGCACGCCGGCGTCGATGCCGCCCACGCCTATGGAGGCTTCATGGCGCATCTGACGGCCTGGTGCGAACACCACCAGATCCCGTACCAGGGTGTGCCGGTGGGCACGATCAAGAAGCACGCGACCGGCAAGGGCAATGCCGGCAAGGCCGAGATGATCGCGGCGGCCAAGGCGCGCGGCATCACACCGGTCGACGACAACCACGCCGATGCGCTGGCGCTGCTGGACTGGGCGATGGCCCAAGGAGGTGTGGCATGAGAGCCGAAACTACTTCGATTCCCTGCGCTCTGGGCAGGGTGGCGCCGAAGTCGCCGGCGAGCATCGACGAACTGCGTGCGATGCGTGCGGCGGCCTGGCACAAGCAAGGCATCGTGGTGGTGCCGCTGGACGACATCTACGACGACTGGGACCGGGCGTTCCTGACCGGCATCGCCACCAAGCTCTACGGTGCACGCACTACCGTATCCCGCAAGAGTACACCTTGGGCCGAGGGCGAGGTGATCGACCGGGGCGATGGCGAGACCTGGACGGTGGTGGCGACCACGGCCAAGTCCATCACCGTGCAGCGTGACCGCGATGGTGCACTGGCGACCCTGGCCCAACTTGGGGAGGGACGGCCATGACCAAGAAAACGCAACGCGCCAAGGCCCGAGCCGAACGTAAGCCACCCATCGGCCACGAACTGATCCGCCCGGACGGCAGCGTGATCCGCTATGTGCGCGAGGAGGACGACGACCAGAAGCCCGTCGATCATTACCGGACGGTGGACACGCTGGCGCTGATGCTCCGAAACGGTAGCATCACCGGTGCCATGCACGATGCCGGGCAGCAGTTCTCGCAGGACTTCGCCCGGGCGTTCGGCAGTGGTGTCGCCAGCCCCAAGCTCGACGGTCTGCCCGGTGGCACTGCGCCCGGGCAGATGATGGTCGAGAAAAACGCTGGCGCTGCCCGTGCGGTTCGGGAGGCGCTGGAGGCGGTAGGCGGCAGTGGCAGTCCGGCCGGATCGGCGCTGTGGTACGTGGCAGGGCTGCAGATGTCGATCCGGGATTGGGCTCAACGTGAAGGCTGGAACGGTCGACGGCAGGATCGGGATGAGGCTAAGGGCTATCTGGTGGCAGCTCTGGGCGTACTGGCCCGGTACTATGGCTACGAGCGCTCTGGTGGGCGTGGCCGTTACAGGCCAAACGCCAGCGAAGCGGCAGCGACGTGAGAGGGGATTCGGAGGCAACCGAAGTTTTTTTGAGGTTGCTTTCCGAAACCTACTTGAATGCTGGCCCCCCACAAAGTACATTAACCCTGTACTGCTAATAACTGCGCCCACCCGATTCGTTCCGGTGGGCGTTGTGCTTTCTGGGCCCGGCAAACGTCACGCGCCTACCTGCTCCGCTTCTGGAGACACCCCCATGAAACTTCTCATCACCCGCCCGGTCATCCTCACCGGCGGCGACGGCATGCGCTCGTTCGTCCCTGGCCTGACGGTGGAGGTCGATGCGGCCACTGCCGAACAGATCCTGGCGCAGCAGGCGGGCATCGCTGCCGAGCCTTCTACCGAAACCGAAGTGCCTGCCACCCCGCGCCGCAGGAAGCCCGCCGATGCTGAAACTTGATGTCACCGCCGATGTGGCCAAGGCGACCGAGTATCTGTCGGACCTGGCCCAGCAGCACGTCCCCAACGCCGCCGCCAAGGCACTGACCCGCACGGCCTTCGATGCCCGCGATGCGGTGCGCGATGGTCTGCCCGAGCGCTTCAACCTACGCCGCCCATGGATCAGTCGAGGCATCGGTGTGACGCCGGCCAAGCCGCGCACGCTGATGGCCGAGGTCTGGTCGCGGGATCGGTTCATGGCGCTACAGGAAACCGGCGGCACCAAGACCGGCAAGCTGGCGATCCCTGTCGGTCCGATGGCTCAGACCGCGCAGACCCGCGTCATTCCCAAGAGCCAGTGGCCAGGCCAGGTGATGGCGAAGAAGAACGTGTTCTACCGTGCTGGTGCCGTGTTCGAGCGCCGCGACGAGAAGCGCATCCTGGCGCTCTACCTGCTCCGCCGGCAGCAGAAGGTCGAGCCGCGCTTTGGCATGGCCGACACCGTGCGCAGCGTCGCCCTGCGTGAGTACCAGCGGCAGATGCAACGGGCGCTGCGGGAGGAGTTCACCCGTGCGAGCTGACGCATCGGACACATCAAATGGGTCCTCCCGGGCCATCTGAAGCGCGGGGGCCGCGCGCAGCGCGACGCTTGCCTAGCGCCAGTGCCGCAAACAGGTTGCCAGTTGCCACCATGGTTTTCACGCACGGGGGACCCCAGCGATCCAGCCGATTTCCACCTGATTGACCCGCCCGGCCCGGAGGAATGCGATGGGACTGTCCATCCGGGCCTATGCCCAACACCGTGGCGTGAGCCACACCGCTGTGGCCAAGGCCATCAAAGCCGGGCGCATCAGCAAAGAACCCGACGGCACCATTGATCCGGCCAAGGCCGATGCCCAGTGGGCGCGCAACACGCTGCCGTCGCAGAACCTGAACCCTGGCGCCAGCAAACCTGCGCCCAAGGTGGCAACCCACCCCGTTTCCACGGTTTCCAGTCGTGATGCACAAGCGCCGTTGGAAACCCGGGCCGCAGCTCCCGATTACCAGACCAGCCGCGCCATCCGCGAGGCCTACGCTGCGCGCCTAGCCAAGCTGGAGTTCGAAGAGCGCACGGGCAAGCTGATCAGCAAGGCCGAGGTCGACGTCAAGTTCTTCCAACTGGCCCGGCAACTGCGCGACCGCCTACAGCAGGTCCCGCGCAAGCTCGCCCCGGAGATCGTCGCCCTGGTGGTGGCTGATCCCGATGTTCGAGCCGTGACCGACGTCCTGGAAGTCGCGATTCGTGAAGCCCTCGAGGATCTCTCCCAATGAATTTCACCCCTGCCATGGCGAGCCGCATCGAACTGTGGCCGCTGGACCGGCTCAAGCCCTACGCCAAAAATGCCCGAACCCACTCCGACGCACAGGTGGCACAGATCGCCGGCAGCATCGTCGAGTACGGTTTCACGGCGCCATTGCTGGTGTCCGGCGACGGCGACATCCTGGCCGGGCATGGGCGCCTGGCTGCTGCGAAGAAACTCGCCCTCGAGGTCGTGCCGGTGGTCGTCCTCGATCACCTCACGCCCACCCAGCGCCGTGCCTACATCCTGGCGGATAACCAACTGGCGCTGCAGGCCGGATGGAACGAGGAGTTGCTGGCGGCTGAACTGGCCGATCTCTCCGCTGCTGGCTTTGATCTCGGTTTGACCGGCTTCAGCGATGCCGAGATCGAGAGCCTCTTGGGCGAGCTCGACGACGAGGACGACGCTCCACAAAATCCGCCAATTGGCGGATTTACCGAGGACGCTGACGAGGACATCCCGCAGGCGCCGGTCATCCCGGTCTCCCGCCCGGGCGACATCTGGCAGCTGGGCGCCCACCGCCTGATCTGCGGCGACTCGACCGACCCGGACGTGGTCGCGGCCCTGATGGCCGGCGACACTGCTCGACTGTGCTTCACCAGCCCGCCGTATGGCCAGCAGCGTGACTACACCCAGGGCATCGCCGACTGGGATGCGCTGATGCGCGGGGTGTTCGCCCACCTGCCGATGACGGACGATGGCCAGGTGCTGGTCAACCTCGGGCTGATCCACCGCGACAACGAAGTCATTCCGTACTGGGACGCATGGATTGCCTGGATGCGCACCCAAGGCTGGCGGCGCTTCGGCTGGTACGTCTGGGACCAGGGGCCGGGGATGCCGGGGGATTGGGCCGGGCGGCTCGCGCCGAGCTTCGAGTTCGTCTTCCACTTCAACCGCACCAGCCGCAAACCCAACAAGATCGTGCCGTGCAAGCACGCCGGTCAGGACTCGCACCTGCGCGCCGACGGCAGTTCCACGGCGATGCGCGGCAAGGATGGCGCGGTCGGGGGCTGGACCCATGCTGGGCAGCCCACCCAGGACACCCGCATCCCGGACAGCGTGATTCGCATCATGCGCCACAAGGGCAAGATCGGCCGCGACATCGACCATCCCGCAGTGTTTCCGGTGGCATTGCCTGAGCACATCTTGCTGGCGTACTCGAATCCGGGTGAGGTCGTGTTCGAGCCCTTCGGCGGTTCCGGCACCACGATCCTGGCCGCCCAGAAGACCGGACGACAGGCCCGCGCCATCGAGCTCGCCCCGCCGTACACCGACGTGGCCGTGAAGCGCTTCCAACAGAACCACTCCGATATCCCGGTGACCTTGCTGGCCACCGGGCAGACCTTTGCTGAGGTCGAAGCGGAACGACTGGAGACGGCTGATGCAGCTGAGTGAAATCACATTCGAATATTGGCCGACCGAGCGCCTGATCCCGTACAGCCGTAACCCCAGGAAGAACGACCACGCCGTCGACCAGATGGCCGGCGCCATCCGGGACTTTGGCTTTCGGATCCCGATCATCGCCAAGAGCACCGGGGAAATTTGTGATGGCCATCTGAGGTACAAGGCCGCGCTGCGTCTCGGGCTCGAGAAAGTGCCGGTTATCCTGGCCGACGATCTGACCGAGACGCAGATCAAGGCCTTCCGCATCCTGGCCAACCGCTCGGCGACATGGGCCGAGTGGGACGAGGATCTGCTGCGCCTCGAACTGGAAGAGTTGCAGCTCGATGACTTCGACCTGGCGCTCACCGGCTTTGATGACGATGAAATCGCTGAACTGCTTGCCGGTGAGGAGACCACCACCGAGGGCAACACCGACGAGGATGCTGCGCCCGAGGTACCGGTCATCCCGGTGTCCAAGCCAGGCGATGTCTGGATCATGGGCAAGCACCGACTGCTCTGTGGTGACAGCACCGATGCTGCGAGCTTTGCCCTGCTGATGGCTGGCGAGAAGGCCACCATGGTGTTCACCGACCCGCCGTACAACGTCGATTACGCCAATAGCGCCAAGGACAAGATGCGCGGCACCAACCGTCCGATCCTGAACGACAACCTGGGCGATGGCTTTCAGGACTTCCTGCTGGCGGCGTTCAAGCCCACCATGGCGCATTGCTCGGGTGCCATCTACGTGGCGATGTCCTCCAGCGAGCTCGACACCTTGCAAGCAGCCTTCCGTGCTGCGGGCGGCAAATGGTCGACCTTCATCATCTGGGCCAAGAACACCTTCACGCTGGGGCGCTCTGACTACCAACGCCAGTACGAGCCGATCCTCTACGGTTGGCCCGAGGGAGCGACACGCCACTGGTGCGGTGACCGCGACCAGGGCGATGTCTGGCACTTCAACAAGCCGCGCGTGAACGACCTGCATCCGACTATGAAACCCGTGGAGCTGGTCGAGCGGGCCATCCGCAATTCCAGCCGACCCGGTGATGTCGTACTCGATCCCTTCGGCGGCTCCGGCACCACGCTGATCGCGGCCGAGAAGTCCGGCCGCCAGGCACGACTGATCGAACTCGATCCGAAGTACGTGGATGTGATCGTTCGCCGCTGGCAGGAGTACGCTGGGGCGCAGGCGGTACGGGAAGCGGATGGGGTGCGATTTGATGATCTGGTCGGCTCGGCAGAGACTGCCGATGCCAGCGATGAGCTGGATGCCGAGGAGGCACGGTGAAACAGTCGCGCTGGATGTCGCTGGTGGAGGCGGTGACCAATGTGCTGGTCGGCTACGGGGTGGCGGTGGCGACCCAATGGCTGGTGTTCCCGCTGTTTGGGCTGCACGCCACGCTGCAGGAGAACCTGGTGATTGGCCTGATCTTCACGGCCGTGTCGCTGGTGAGAAGCTACGTGCTGCGTCGAGTCTTCGAGGCCTGGCGTGTCAGAGTGCCAGAGGCTGCTGCTCCCACAGCGCCGTGCCATCGGTGCTCAGCCATAGACGCTCCACAAAGTAGTCCCGCGCCATCATCTCGATGACGGACTCGCCGGTGGGGCGGGTGGCCGTTCTGCCAGTGGGCAGGTAACGGCGTTCCTGGTGGGTGACGGCGGCAATCGTTCGACCGCGCCACTCCAGATTGATCAGGCAGTAGCCGCGTGGCCGCTGGTTGGCATCGAAGCGCAGGGCGCGCACCGTGCGGGTCATGGCTCAAGCCGCCAGGGATTCTTCAATGATCTCGCAGTGGATCACGAAGCCCGTCAGGTAAGGCAGGCCCCTGGGGATGCCGTACTCCTTGCTGGTGCTGCGGCCAATCGTCCAGCCCATCCAGCGCTGGGTGGCTTGCTCAATCGCATCGCTCAGGGGGGCGCCGGCAAAGAGGCCGTTTTGCACATCGTCGGCAAAGTGACGGCCGTGGCGGCTGTCGAGGAAGGTGCGGACCGATTCGAGTGGCTGGTAGGTGGCATCCGAGATCGCGGTCATGGCCAGCGGCCAGGCGGCTTCGGCGTGCTCGTTCATCGTTCCGAAGAACCCCCAATCGGTGACGGTCGGGGCGGGGATCTGGGTGGTGGTGTTCATCTCTGGCTCCTGGTGGTTGATCGTTGCGACACCCGTAGTAACGCGCTTCGGGCGATGGAAGCCAAGCGCTTATTCGATCTTTTTGCGCTGGGCTCGGCGTTCGTCATTCCATCGTGTCGGCCCGCACCAGTTCTGCCTGGGCGCCAGCGATCATGTCCAGTCTTAGGTTCGGGGTGATGTTGCAGGCCAGTTCGTTCAGCGTCCAGTTCATCACATCGGCCTTGTCGCGCAGCGACTCTGCTTCTTCGAACCGGTTGGTGTAGCGATCCAGTTCGCGCAGTGCGCGCTCCAGGGTGGATCGCGCCTGAGCCAGGGCTTCGCGGGCGCGATGTTCGGCGTGCTGGGCTTGGAAATCGCGGGGGGTGTTCATGGGGTGCTCTCCTTTCGGTTGATTGTTGCGACACCTGTATGAACGCGCTGATCGCCATCGAAGCCAAGCGATTCCCAGAGCATTTTTCGGTCACGGGTTGGTCAGTCTGTCGAGGATGTGCAAGGCGGCGGGATCGCCTGCCAGCGCCCGGCGCAGGGTGCGGATGGCCTGCTCGCGCGACACCTCTGGGCTACGGTTGTCGATCAGCCAGCCAATCGCGCCTGCCTGCTCGTCATCTGCCGTAGGCTGCTCTTCGGCAATGCCGACGTAGCGCCCGTAGCTGCCGCCGGAGGGATCGACAAATACGGTTCTGCGCCCCGGTGCACTGACAGCCACCACGCGCCGACGCCCTGCCGCGTGGCCGCCGAGCCCGGCCAGCCAGTCCCGATCCTGCAGCAGCGTGCTGGCGAAGGCGTCGTACTCAGCCTCGGTCAGTTCCTTGCGCCACGCGATCTCGATGGGCTCGAGCGGTGCGCTGGGGTTGGAGTTGTGCAGCACTTCGTCCAGGCTGTAGGGCTTGCGGGCAAAGCGGGCACGGATCGGTGTGTGGTTGGGGGTTTGGCTGGCGGTGGTCATGGTGACGTCCTTTCGGTTGAGGGTGGTGACAACAGCATTCACGCGCTGGTTGCCACAGAAGCCAAGCTCACTCTGCATCGTGGTCGGCGTCGATGGCCTCGATGGCCATCACCAGCTCGGCCACCCGATCCGCCTCGAAGCCAAAGCCACGATGACGCAGGAGGTGCTCGATGCTTGGATGCTTCATCCGGGCGATCTCCCGGCAGGCCGCCAGCAAGGCTTGCAAGTGCTCTGCCGGGATCGTGGCGTCAGGCGACACGCTCACGCCGTGGCCTCTGCGGTGACTGCCTCGGCGATGCGGTAAAGGCGCTGACCCACGCCCGGGGTGCCGGCAGGGCCTTCGATCTTCTCGGAGACGATGGCGAGACCCAGCTTTTTCTTGAGTGCGCCGGCAAAGGTGCCGCGCACCGTGTGCGCCTGCCAGCCGGTCGCCTCACTGATCTGCGCGATGGTGGCGCCCTCGGGGCGTTTGAGCATCTCGATCACCAGCGCCTGCTTGCTGTTCTCGCGGCCCCGCTTAGCGGCGACATCGGGTTGAGCCTGTTGCCAGCTGGCCTCGGCGGAGGCGACCGCTGCCTCCAGTTCCGGGTCGTCGGCCAGGGACGGCGCGGCACTGCCCTTTGCGCCAACCGGGGGCAACACCTCTTGCGGTTGGGCTTCGCCCTTGATGATGGCGATGGCAGCGCGTGTGATGCGCCACTGGCCATCAATCTGCTCGATCAACCCCCGCTGCGCGAGGCTGGCGATCATCTTGAGTTTGGCGCCGCCCTTGAGGTCGAGCAGCGGTTCGATCAGGCCGCCGGCATCGCAATGCGCGCGGGTGATGAGGTCGAGTTGGCGTTCGGTGATCGGGGTGGTTTGTGCGGACATGGTCGTGCTCCTTGTGGGTGATGTGAAGTTCAGGCGGCTTGCTGGCTGGTCGGTAGATCAGCCGTTTTGGCAGCGGTGTTTTGTCCTGCGGCCAGACCCGCTTGGTAGGCGGCCATCAGGGCGCTCTTGACGCCCCAGACGCTGACGTCGTGGAAGTCCAGGCTGTCGCTATTGCGTGTGGCCAGGGTCTCGATGAAGAGGTGGTCCAGGGCGATCTGGGCGAGCAGCTTGTCGAGCTGCTGGGCGGTCTTGTTGGCGGTTTTGCGCATGGTGGTTCTCCTTGGCGGGTGTTGTTGCGGTGTCTGTATGAACGCGCTGTTCAAGCGGGAAGCCAAGCGCCGGTTTGATCTTTCTGCGCCTGGCTGGCCGATTTGTTCAAGCGCCAATGCGGCGCTTGGCCAGTTCGATCTCAGCAGGCAGCCACAGCGTGGCGATTTCTTCCTCCAGGGCCTGGCGCCGGCGTTCGGCGATCTCTTGCAAGGACTCAATCTGCGCGAGCAAGGCCAGCAGGTTGTCGCGCTGGCGCAGGATGGGGTTGCCCACTTCCGGCAGGCGCTCGATCCAGTTCAGGGGGCTGGCAGGGTGGTTGGGGTTCATGGCGTTCTCCGTGCGGTGTTGATGACGTCTGTATGAACGCGCTGTTCTCAACACAAGCCAAGCGTTCGGTCTATCTATTTCGCATCGGAGTGGCTTATGTTCGACATTGCCGAATCGGCGGCTGCGTTGAGCGTTCAGTCCGCCTGGAAACGGGGCCTCGCACCCGATCCCATCCTCACCGTCGATGACTGGGCCAATCGCCACCGGATGCTCTCGTCGGTGGCCTCCGCCGAGCCCGGACGCTGGTCGACCAGCCGCACGCCGTATCTCAAGGCGGTGATGGAAAGACTGTCGGCCACCTCGCGCGTGGAGCGCGTGGTGCTGATGGCTGGGGCTCAAATCGGCAAGACCGAAGCGGGGTTGAACTGGCTGGGCTATGTGATCCACCACGCCCCCGGGCCAATGCTGCTGGTGCAGCCCACGGTGGAAGGCGCCAAGCGCGTCTCCAAGCAGCGGGTGGATGCACTGATCGAAGCCAGTCCCGAACTGGCCAGCCGTGTGAAGGACCCACGGTCGCGCGACTCGGGCAACACCCAGCTGATGAAGGAGTTCCCCGGTGGCGTGCTGATCATGACCGGCGCCAACTCGGCGGTGGGTCTGCGCTCGATGCCGGTGCGCTACCTGTTTCTCGACGAGGTGGATGGCTATCCGGGTGACGCCGATGGTGAAGGCGATCCGGTGGCGCTGGCCGTGCAGCGTGCGGCCACCTTCGTCAATCGCAAGGTCTACCTGTGCTCAACCCCGACGCTGAAGGGTTTTTCGCGCATCGAGGCGGCCTACCTCGAATCAGACCAGCAGGTGTTCGAGGTGCCCTGCGATCACTGCGGCGCACACAGCCAGATCCTCTGGCGTGACATCCGCTGGCCCAAGGACAAGATGGCCGAGGCGGCCTGGCACTGCCCGCAGTGCGAGGGCATTCACCCCGAGTACCGCAAACCAGCCCTGCTCGCCAATGGCCGCTGGACATCACAAGCTGAGGGTGATGGCAAGACGGTGGGCTTCCACCTGTCGAGCCTGTATTCGCCATGGCTGACCTGGGGCGAGATCGCCCAAGAACACCACGCTGCCAAGGACGATCCGGTCCGGTTGAAGGTCTGGGTGAACACCAAACTGGCCGAGACCTGGGAAGACCGGGAGGGGGAGACCTTGGATGCCGAAGGCCTGATGGAACGCCGTGAAGCCTACGGGCCGGCCATCCCTGCCGAGGTGGCCCTGCTCACCTGCGGCATCGACGTGCAGGACGACCGGTTGGAAATGGAAGTGGTCGGCTGGGGGCGGGATGAGGAGTCCTGGTCGGTGGATTACAAGGTGCTGTGGGGCGATCCGTCGGCGCCGGATACCTGGTCACAACTGGATGCCTATCTCGGCAGTCGCTTTGAGCACGAGACGCTTGCCAGCGGCCTGACCATCGAAGCGGCGTGTCTGGACACCGGCGGTCACCACACCTTGGCGGCCTATGCCTTCTGCAAAGGCCGGGAGCGCAAACGCATCTGGGCGATCAAGGGTGGCTCGGGCAAACGTCCGATCTGGCCCAAGCGCCCGAGCAAAGCGAACAAGGGCAAGGTCAATCTGTTCACTTTGGGCGTGGATGCGGCGAAGGAGGCGATCTACGCCCGGCTTAAGAAGGCCGAGGGTGGTCCGGGCGCGATGCATTTCCCGCTGGATCGGGATGCGCAGTATTTCGAGCAGCTCACTGCCGAGCGCATTCGCACCCGGTACGTGAAGGGTTTTCCGCAGCGCTTCTGGTGGAAACCCGATGGACGCAGGAACGAAGCACTGGACTGCCGGGTGTATGCCTACGCCGCGCTGCATGGCCTGTTGTCGATGGGTCTGAACCTGAACAAGCGGGCAGACGCCTTGCCGCCGGTGCCGACCAATCGCAAGCGAGCCAGCAATGCCACGCTCGTGACGGCACCGATGACCGCGAGCCCGCGCCGTCGCCGTATGGCCATTTCTTCCAACTACCTCTGATACCGCCAGCCTCCCGCTGGCCGGGAGTGCTGTCCATGACCCTCGAACAACTCAAGGCCCAGCGGGAAGCCCTGCAGGCAGCACGCTTCAATGGTGTGCTCACCGTGAAGGCCGGCGACAAGTGGGTGACCTACAAGTCGGACGCCGAACTGCAGTCGGCCCTTCACGACCTTGACCGCGAGATCGCCCAAGCCGAAGGCCGCCCGCGTGCCCGTCGCATCCGCACCTATGCCGGGAAGGGGTTGTGATGAAGGCCTTCCAGAACCTGCGCCGCAAGGTCGGCGCGATGATCGGTGGCTTCGAGGGTGGCTTGTCTGCGCGACGCCTCAAGACCTTCGCTGCCAGCCGTGCCCACGTCAACACGCTGATCCAGGCGGCCGGGGCCGATATGACCGCGCGTGCCCGCTACCTCATCCGCAACAATGGCTATGCCGCCAATGCGGTGGAGTCCTGGGCCGGTAATGCGGTGGGTACTGGCATCAAGCCCTCGTCGGGCATTGCCGATGCCGTGCTCAAGGAGCGGGTGCAACGCCTGTGGCTGCGCTGGACCGATGAGTCGGATGCCGAAGGGCTGACTGACTTCTACGGCCAGCAACGCCGCGCCGCACGGGAACTGTTCATTGCCGGCGAGGTGTTCTTCCGCATCCGGCCACGTCGCCCCGAGGATGGCCTGTCGGTCCCGTTGCAACTGCAGATGCTGCCAGCCGAGATGCTGCCCTTGAACCACAACCAACTGCTGGAGAACGGCCACCGCATCCGCCAGGGCATCGAGTTCGACCGCATCGGTCGGCGTGTCGCGTACCACTTCCTACGCCGCCACCCGGGCGATATCACCGATCCGGGGCTGGCCGGGGAAACCGTTCGCGTACCGGTTGAGTCGGTGCTGCACATCGTTGATCCGGTCGACGCCGGGCAGTTGCGTGGGGTGTCGCGTTTCTCGCCGGCGCTGGTGAAGTTATTCCTGCTCGACCAGTACGACGACGCTGAGCTCGACCGCAAGAAGGTCGCGGCGATGTTCGTCGGCTTCGTGCGCCGGCCTGAACGTGACTTCGACAACAGCGGTGAGACCGACGACCGGGGCGAACCGCTATTGCCGCTCGAACCCGGCCAGCTACAGATCCTGGACGACGGCGAGGACATCACCTTCTCGACGCCGGCGGACGTCGGTGGCAACTACGAGTCCTTCCAGTACCGCACCTTGCTGCAGGTGGCCGCTGCCTTGGGGCTGCCCTACGCGAACTTGTCGGCCGATATGTTGAAGGCCAACTACTCGAACACCCGGGCGGCACTGCTGGAGTTTCGCCGCCGCATCGAAGCCTTCCAGCATTCGGTACTGGTGTTTCAGCTGTGCCGGACGGTGTGGGCCAGATGGATGGACACAGCGGTGCTCTCGGGTGCCCTGGATCTGCCGGACTACGAACAACAGCGTGCTGACTACCTGGACTGCAGCTGGCTGCCGCCACGCTGGGACTGGGTCGATCCCTTGAAAGACATCCGCGCCGAGATCAATGCCATCGAGGCCGGGCTCAAGTCCCGCACCCAGGCCATCGCCGAACGGGGCTTCGACGCAGCCATGGTCGATGCCGAGATCGCCGGGGACCACCGGCGCGAGGACAACCTGGGGCTGCGCTTTGGGCGTGAGCCTGTGCCACCGCCCTCGAACTGAGGAATCCCTATGGCCGATTTGCCATACCTGGCGTCCCGCCTCTACGGAACGCCGCTCCTGATTGCGCGCCCGAAACTCGAAGTGATCCTCGGTGTGGTGGCCCGGAAGATGGCGGGCGAAACGCTCGCCACGCCATCGCCCACCACCCTGGATGTATCGATGTCGGGTGATCTCCAGATCCTGGAGGGCATCGCCGTCCTCCCGGTCCTCGGCACGCTGGTGCGTCGCGCTTCTTATATTGGTGCGGCCAGTGGCCTGACCAGCTACCACGACATCGAGGCCATGGCCGAACAGGCCTTTGCCGATCCGATGGTGAAAGCGGTGCTGCTGGAGATCGATTCCAGCGGTGGCGAGGCGGGCGGCGTGTTCGACCTGGCGCAGCGATTACAACAGCTGGCGCAGTCCTCGGGCAAACCGCTGTGGGCCATCGCCGATGAGGCAGCACTCTCGGCGGCTTACGCCATTGCCTGTGCGGCCGACCGCCTGTGGCTCACCCGCACCGCCGAGGTGGGCTCCATCGGGGTGGTCGCGGTGCACGTCGATGAGTCGGTCGCCGATGCCAAGGCCGGTCTGAATTACACCTTTCTGCACGCTGGCAGGCACAAGGTCGATGGTCACCCTCACGCCCCGTTGCCGGTGCCGGTGGCCGCCGACATCCAGGCCGACATTGATCAACTCCATGAGCAGTTCATCAGCTTGGTCGCGGGGTTCCGTCGGCTGACACCCGAAGTGATTCGTGACACCGAGGCCCGCGTCTATCGCGGTGAGGCGGCCATTCAGGCTGGCCTGGCCGATCAGATCGGCACCCGTTCTGAAGCAATCACGACCCTGCAACGCCAGCTGGCGATGTCTGCTGGTCGCAGCCTGCGCAACAAAGCCGCCGCGCTGTCGGCTACCCGCACCACACCCCGATCCCAACCCTTCCCGAAGGAGATCTCCATGAATGATCACAACCCTGTCACGCCGATGGACGACACCCAAGAGAACACGCTCCCAACCCCGGCGCAGTCACCGCAAACCCCGCCGCCGCTCGATGAAGCGGCCATCACCGCCCAAGTCGAGCAACGACTGCGCCGCCAACTCGCCGAGCTGACCGAGATCGCCGCCCAGGCCAAACGCCTCGGTGTCACCGTCGATCCGGCGCAGGCCCTGGCACGTGGCGTCACCCCGGATGCGCTGCGCCAGTCGGTACTGAAGCAGGCCGCTGAGCGTGATGTCGCACAAGACATCGTCGCCGAGGCCCCGGCACACGCATCTACCAAACCCCAATCCGTCGCTGACAGCCCCTTGGTCAAGGCGGCCCAAGCCTATGGAGGTCGTCAATGAGCACACCTTTGATTTCTCCGAATACGCTCGGTGATCTGGTCAAGCGCGAGTCCGACCCGGATTACACCCGTGAGGCCGTGACCTTGAAGGCTGGCACCGCTTACCCGTTGGGTGCTGTGCTTGGCCGCATCACGCTTGACGGCAAATACACCCTGTCGCCCCACGAAGCTGTGACCGGTAGCGAAGGCGCTGAGATCGCCTGCGCCGTGCTGCTGCACCCAGTCGCCGCCAGTGACACCGACACCCAGGCCGTGGTGCTCGCCCGTGGTCAAGTCATCGTCGCCGACCGCGCCTTGGCTTTCGACGCCTCGGTCACGGATGCCGCCGCCCAATCCCTCAAACACCAGCAACTGGCCGCCCACGGCATCGTCGTGCGCGCCGCTGCCTGAACCACATTCGCAGGAGTTCTTCCATGACCGTGATCGTCAATCCTTTCGATGCGGGCGGCTTCACGCTGGCCGAGATGTCGGCTGCCATCCAAATGCTGCCCAATCCCTATGGCCGGGTCGGACAGCTGGGGCTGTTTGCCCCCGAACCGATTTCGCAGCGCAACGTCACCATCGAGTCCATCGAGGGTGAACTGCGCTTGCTGCCCGCCGTGGCGCCCGGGGCTCCGGCGTCCGTCGGTACCACCGACAAGCGTTCGGTGCGCTCGTTTGCCGTGCCGCACATCCCGCACAACGATGTGGTGCTGCCCGAAGAGATCCAAGGCATCCGAGGTCTGGGTCTGGCCGCTGGTGAAGATCCGCTGGTGACCGTGATGACCCGCAAGCTCGCCCGGATGCGCGCCAAGCACGCGCAGACGCTGGAGTACATGCGCGTCAACGCGCTGCTGGGTATCACCAAGGACGGGGCGGGCAACACCCTCTACGACTGGCACGACGAGTTCGACATCCAGAAGCCCGAGGTGGATTTCGTCTTCGGTGGCGCCGAGGACATGGTCATCCACTGCACCCAGGTGGCCCGCCACATTGAGGAGAACTTGAAGGGCGAGATGATGACCACGATTCACGCCCTGGTCAGCCCCGAGTTCTTCGATGCACTGGTCAAGCACAAGACCGTCAAGGAGGCCTACACCTTCTACCAGGGCACCGCTGGCACCAACCCACTCAGAGACGATGTGCGCCGGGGTTTCCGATTCGGCTCCATCCTGTTCGAGGAGTATTTCGGCACGGTGACGCTGGCCAACGGTACATCGGTGCGCCTGATCCCGCCGCGCGAAGGGGTGGCCTTCCCACTGGGCACGCTCGACACCTTCCGCACTTACTTTGCCCCGGCGAACCTGATGGAAGCGGTCGGTACCTACGGCCAGGAGCTCTACGCCCACCAGCTGGCCCGCCCCAACGGCACCGGCGTGGATATCTACACCCAGTCGAATCCGCTGCCAATTGTGAAGCGCCCGGCGCTCACGGTGCGGCTGCATTCGAGCAATGGCTGGTGATGGTCATGACGGTTTTTGGTGACCTGACCCGGGCGATGTCATCCATCGTGCTCACCACCTTCGGTGAGCCGGTGGTGTTTCACCTTGAGGGGCAGGCCGAGGCACTGCCGGGGCGGGGCGTCTTCACCGCCGCCCACCAGGAGGTGGATGCCAGCACTGGCGTGCCAGTGTCCACGGTGCAGCCGGTGTTGGAGGTGCGGCAGGCCGATCTGCCGGCCACGCCGACCGAGGGGGATGCCGTGACGGTGCAAGGTGTGCTCTACCTGATCGTCGAGGTGCGCCCCGATGGCCACGGCTTTTTGAAACTGATGCTGCACAAAGGGGGCGGCCATGAAGCACCCGCGTACCCTGATCCGTGAGGCGGTGGCCGCGCGACTCATCGAGGCTTTGCCCAATGTGGATGCACGCATCACGCCGGCACGTATCAGTATCCACCGCACGACACCGCTGTTTGCTGCCAAGCTGCCCGCCATCCTGATCTACACGCGCGACGAGCGCATCGAGGATCAGCCCAATGCCGATCCGGGACTGCGTTACCGGAAGCTGGAGCTGTCGGTCGAGATCATCGCCAGTGGCGACGCCGCTGCCGAGGAGGCCGATGTGTTGGCACAGGCCGTGGAAGCCATCCTCGATGCGGACGAGACCCTGGGACTGCTGGTGGAAGGCACCCGCCTGACCCGTACCGAAGTCGATCAGGGCGGAGAGGGCGACACACCGCTGCTGGCGGCGCGCCTGTCGTTTGAGGTCAGCTACTGGAGCCGGCCGGTGGAGACGCCCGAAGGCGAACTGCCGTTGCAGGTGCTCTACAGCTGGGTGCCACGGATTGGCATCCCTCACGAACCCGACTACCAGCCCCTGCTCGACCCGACCGGAGTCACACCATGAGCGAACGTCATCTGCACCAGGACATGACCGAGGCCGAGCGGCGGCTGAGCAACGTGGTGTTGCTGGGGCAAGTGGCTGAACTCGATGCCGAGCGCGCTCGGGTACGGGTGCAGGCCGGCCCCATCCTCACCGCGTGGCTGCCGTTTGCCACCGTGCGCGCGGGACCCGACCGGACCTGGCATGCACCAGAGCCCGGCGAGCAGGTGGTGCTGGTCGCGCCAGGCGGTGATCTCAACCAGGCTGTGGTCGTGGGTTCGCTCTACCGTGATGCCTATCCACCCCCAGCCGACAGTGCCGACATCAGTCGCACCGAATGGAAAGACGGTACGGCTCTGACTTACGACCGGCAACTGCACCACTGGCATTTGTCGGTGCCTGCAGGCGGCAAGATCGTGCTGGAAGTGGGGCCGAGCAAGATCGAGATGAGCGATGCAGGCATCAAGATCACTGGCCCGCGCATCGATCTGAACTGAGGTGAGTGATGGCAACCTGGACACCTGACCCGGCAATCATCCCCTGGCTGGAGGTGGTGGCCAACGCCACCTTCGTCGCGGCGCCCATTGTGGCCGTCGACGAGGAGGGGACGCCCGCCAGCCATTACGACTTCGAGATCGTCGAGCCGCGACTCAAGATCATCGGTATGGAGGTTACCCAGGACGAGACTGGGCTGGTGATCGCAGTACCGCAGGTCATCACAGGTCTTTATCCGCCAGTGGAGATCGAGTACCAGACCCCGCTGGCCGATGGCGGTCGGCAGACCGGCATCTGTCTGGACTTCCCGGAGATTCCAGCAGCGGCCGACGAGATCATCTGTTTTACGCCGCGCGAGGAACCCTCGCTCGACTGGACCTTCCGGGTCACCGCACACTTTGCGCACGGCTCGGACAGTGCCGAGTTCATCCTGCGCGTCGCCGCCGACTGGACGCCCGGGCGTGATGCATTGAAGGAGGCTGTCGATGCCCGCCGTCACCAAGTTCGCTAGTGAGTGCTCGGGCCACGCCTGCTGGCCACCCCGACCCAATATCCAAGGCTCGCCCAACGTCTTCGTCAATGGCATCGCGGCGCACCGTCAAAGCGATGCCTGGGCCACGCACTGCTGCGGCAAGTCCTGTCACGATGGGGTGCTCGCCGCCGGCAGCAGCACGGTCTTCTGCAACGACCTGCAACTGTGCCGTATTGGCGATCCGGTCAGTTGTGGGTCGGTGGCGGCCAGCGGTAGCCAGAACGTTTTTGCGGGTGGATAGGCAGCCGCCAGTCCACGAGCGCGACGTAATGGCGCAAATTTGCGCAGTTACCGTTTCCAGTCAGACTTGCTGGCTACCAGCAGGGCATCCCAATCATCTGGCGGATGGCCAGACTTGAGCATTTTCTGGAACACGATATAGGGGTCGGTCTTGGCGCCCGATGATCGCAAGGTGTGCTCGTCATTGACCCAGGCGAAGATGATGATCCGGGTCTTGGAGTCAAAGCGAAAGAACAGGCGAAAGCGCCGATCGATCTTGGCACGGCGCCAGTGGCGAAATGCAGGCCCCATGGTGTTGCCTTGCCGGTACTCATCCCGGTTCGGGTCGCTGGGGACCACCTCAAGGATCAGTGTCGTCAGCGCGTCAAACAGTTTGACGTTGGCGTTGGACACGGAGCCTTCTGGATCTTGTGCTTGGGCGCGTGACGCCGCAGCTTGGAGTTTCTGTAACTGCTCAATCAGGCATTCGTGAAAGAGCAGATTCCATCCGTAGCGCTCAATCACAGTGCCACGTCGCCTTCGATGTCTTCGCTCAGGTCAACCGACTTACCAAGCCTGGCGAGCATCGAGCGCGCCAGATCGTCCGGCAGCGTGGTGATGTGTCGGCCGGACTGAATGTCTTTTTCCAGCAAGGCGAGAAAGCTACCGATGGCCGGATCTTCGTGAGGCTCATCAGTTACTCGGCTGACGATGACGCGGTCGCCTGTGAAATCGAAGGCTACTTTGCCACCGGCATCCACACCTAAGGCCTGACGGATGGGCTTGGGCAGGGTGATCTGTCCCTTCGATGTGATGGTGGCAACTTCGTGAATGGCGGGCATGGCGGCCTCCTAGGAACCTGAGATGGTTTTATTGTAAGGAATAATCCTTACTTTATCAATGCGAGGTATTCGATGCTCGGAATGAACGCCCACACCGGCCAGCCCCTTGCTGGCCTCGACCATCTTCGCCAGAGCATCGCCGACATCCTCTCTACGCCCTTGAACACCCGGGTGATGCGCCGCGACTACGGCTCACGCATCCCCGAACTCATCGACCAGCCCATCACCCCGCGCCTGGCCGTGGAACTGTACGCCGCCACGGCTGAGGCGCTACGGCGCTGGGAGCCACGCTTCAGGCTCACCCGTGTACGCCTGAGCGATGCCCGGGCTGGCTGGGTGGAGCTCACCCTGGAGGGCGAAGTGCGGCTGCAGGGCTTCGAGGGCCAGACCGTGACCCTGTCGGGGCTGAGCATCGGCAATGGAGAACGTTCATGATTCCGACCACGTTGGCCCCTGAACTCGCAGGCCTGCCCAGCCCGCAGGTGCTGGAGACGCTGCGCTTTGAGCACATCTTCGACGCGCTGCTGCGCGACTTCCAGGTGCGCTATCCGCAGTACAGCGCGCTGCTGGCCTCCGACCCGGCGATCAAGCTGATCGAGGTGGCAGCCTATCGTGAGTTGCTGCTGCGCGCCCGCATCAACGAAGCCGCGCGGGCCAACCTGCTGGCCTTTGCGGTGGGCAACGACCTGGAGCACCTCGGTGCCTTCTATGGTGTTTCCCGGCTGCCCCAGGAGCAAGACGAGCCGCTGCGTCGGCGCATCCGCGCCCGGATCATGGGTTTTGCCAACGCAGGGGGTGCCGCGCATTACCGCTACTGGGCCTTGTCGGCCTCTCCTGAAGTCGCCGATGTCGCCGTCGACAGCCCTGGCCCGGGTCGGGTGCGCATCAGCGTGCTGCCCACCGGGCACAGCGACACCGTGCCCGAAGCGCTGCTGGAAACCGTGCGCGCCACCGTGCTGCGCGACGACGTGCGGGTGCTGACCGACACCGTAGAAGTGGTGCCGGTCAGTCTGGTGCCGGTCACCGTGTCGGCGCTGATCTGGCTCTACCCCGACACGCCGATGGGGGTGTTCGATGGGCTCACCCCACGGCTCACCCGAGAACTCGCCCAGGCCGCCGTGCTCGGCTGGGACCTGACCCGCTCCTGGCTGATCGGGCAGCTGCAGCAGCCCGGCATCCACAAGGTCGAGCTGATCAGTCCGGACGCGGACATTCGTATCCACAGCACCCAGGCGGTGCGCCTGACCGATGTCCAGCTGACCTTCGCGGGCAGAGACCGGTAAGCGCTGGCCTGGGGTTCGTCCCCAGGAGGGCGCATGACACCCGACGATCTGTTGCCACCCAACGCCACGCCGCTGGAGCGTGCGCTCTCCGTCTCGACCGACCTGCTCACGCGCCTGGCCGGTGATGCTGAGGCGCTGGCCGGCTTCAAGAGCGATCCTGCTGACAGTCTTCTACCTTGGCTGATCTGGGAGTACGGCCTGGGCGAATTGCTGCCCTACCTGCCCGATCCTCGTCGGGCCATTGCCGAGGGCATCCGCTGGCAACGCCTGCGGGGCACCCCGGCGGCACTCACGACGGCGCTCTCCTGGATCGGCGCAGCCGCCACGGTCGAGCAGGAAACCCCCGGCATTCACTTTGCCGAGTTCCAGTTCGATCCGGGTCAGGTGCTGGATGACGATGGAACCATCGCCAACCTGATCGCCATCGCCCGGCTGTCGGCCCCGGCCCGAAGTCGGCTATCACGCATCTACCACGGCTGGGATCTGCGCCGGCTTGTGCTGGACGAGAGTCGGCTGGGCGAGGCGCTGCTGTCGGACCACAGTGGGGTGTTCTGGCGGGATGGGCAGACCAAGTTGTCGTTTGGCCGGGTCCGCCAATTGGCGAACCCTCCGCCCGACTTCGTGCTGGCGCCCGCGCGGGAAGCCGTGCGCTTTGCGATGGCGCGCCTGATGGATCGCTACTTGTTGAGCTTCTCGGCCCTTGGTGATCCGGGCCATACGCCCAACGAGGAGATTCTGCATTCGCACCTGTTCACGCTGGCCAATGCGCAGGGAGTGCCCGACTCCGTCGGCGTGCGACCCGAGCGCAGGTTTTGCAAAGCGATGGTGGTGCTCTCGGACAGTACGCCCTTGGGCGATATCAACGCCAACCTGCCGAGGTTTGTCTGGCAGGAACAAGGCGAACCATTCGGACTCGGTAAGGGCACCTTGTCCGAATCGGATCATCGCCTGCGCCGGGTGGAAGTACTGGAGCGCTTTTATGCCCAGCATCCAGGCCATGCGACGGTTCCGACCCCGAGCCTGCGTAGTCAGCGAGAAAGCCGCGTCGTCCATCGGGTATCTGCCCGCGCCGATGCGGCGTTGGGCGTGCTGCGTCTGGGGGATGTGCGACCTGTCCGGGACGTCTTGTCCCTGATGCGGCTGTATAGCCTGATCCAGGCGCCGCTGCCTGATCCCGTGGGTTTCAGTCCACGTCTGTACCAACGGGCGCAAGTGGTGCTCTCCGAGGTGAAGTTGGGCGAAGTGAACAGCCGTACCCCGCGCCGCGCCCTTTATCGCACCCGGCCTCTGCCCCGGCTGGGCGATCTCACCCTGGGTGACAGTGCCGAGATCGAGTGGCGGCCACTGACAGAGATGCAAATTTGCATCTCTGGTTTCACCCACGCCACGCCCTATGTTTTTGACGACGCCCGTCCGAGCCTGTTGCGCCTGCTGACCCGTAGCGCTGAAGCCGGCGCCGTTTCACAGGTTTCTCCCGCACGGGTGCCGGTCCTCAGTGTCCGCGCGGCCTGGCAAGGACAGACCTGGACCGGGGTGCGCTGGCCGGCTTCGAGCTGGACCGATACCCGCGAGTTGATTGGCAGCGCCCACACCTCGCACGCCTGATTCCTCTACCGCATTTATTTCCTGGAGCACCCGATGGCCATCCTGACTGCCAGCGGTCGCGCAGCCCTTGCCGCCGCGATCAAAGAACAAACCCTGCACCTCGCTCTGGGCGAGGGCGACCCACTGTGGGACACCACTAAGGCGATCAGCACCCCGTTTGATGAGGCGGGGGTGATCGAGCTGGGCTTTACGCACCTGGCCGACATCCGTGTCACCTCGCTCGATGACCAGACCGAGTACCTGCTCGATGTCGACTACAGCGCCAATGCCCGAGAGGGCGTGATCCGGCGTCTGCCGGATAGCAGCATCCCCGAACAGGGCGATGTCACCGTCCACTTCAAGGTGGAACACCCGCCCGAGCCGATTGGCCAGACCGCGCTCTTGCGCGAGGTGGGGCGCCGGGTGGTCGATGAAGTGCACTTCGTTGCCGCTGACCCGGAGGGCGAGATCGTGGTGCCGACCGGGCGCTATCGACTCGTCACGGAGCCGACGAATCACCTCTTCATCCGGGTGCGCTTCGACTTCGAGGATGCCGCGACCAGCGTGGTACGCGAGCAAGGCCTCTTCGTCAGCACCCAGACCGACCCCGAGTTACCCCTCGGACAGAAATTTTTCATTCCGGCCCAGATCACGGATGCCGGAATGCTTCTCGTGCTGCAGAACTCGGTGCCCATCGTGCGCCAGCCTTCGACCCGCGAGACCTTCGAATTTGTCGTCACGTTTTAAGCGAGGCCACCCATGATCGAGCGTTACTACAACCTGTTTGACCCGGCCAAGCACTACACCCAGCTGCTGTTTCGCGCCGGAGATGGCCTGCAATCCCGAGAGTTGAACGAGATCCAGACCACGCTGATGCACCGCCTGCAGGGTGTCGCCGATGCCTTGCTCAAGGATGGGGACATCGTCAGCGGCGCCAACCTGCAGATCGAGGCCGATACGGGGCTGGTCACGCTGGAAACGGGTCGCGTCTATTTGCGCGGGGCGGTGCGTGAGGTGCCGGCTGCCAGCTTCACCGTACCGGTCGATGGTCGCGTGGCTGTCGGCGTGCGCTTTTCTACCCGCACGGTCACCGAACTGGAAGACCCCAGCCTGCGCGAGCCCGCTGTCGGCGTGCGCAACTACCAGGAGCCCGGCGCCGGCCGTCTGCAGGAGACGCTCGCCTGGGGCTGGGAAGGCGCAGGGACCAGTGACGGTCAGCCCGGCGACTTCCATGCCGTTTATGCGCTCGACAACGGCATTCTCGAGAACCGCCGCCAGCCACCCGTGCTCGATGGGGTGATTTCGAGCCTCGCGCGCTACGACTATGACGCCAACGGCCACTATGTGACCGAGGGACTGGGCGTTCGATTTCTCACGACCGATGGCCAAGAGCACATCTTTTCTGTGGCGGAGGGGCGCGCCAACATCGATGGCTTCAAGGTCGAGCGCACCCAGTCCCAGCGCCTGCGGCTGCCCATCGATCCGGATCTACAGCGCGTCTCCAGCGAGCCGCAGATCTTCAATGATGCGGGCGATGGCTCGATGGTCGTCACCATCAACCGGCCACCGCTGGCGCAGGTGCTCGACATCAGGGTCACCCAACAGAAGACCGAGACGGTGGCGCACGGTGCCTTTACTGGTAGCCGCGATGTGCTGACCGAGCCGACGGTCGTCGCCGTGCTGGAGGTCAAACAAGGCGGTACTAGCTACGCGCAAGGCACCGACTACAAGGTCGTAGGCGATGAGATCGACTGGTCGCCCGGCGGCGCGGAACCCGCCCCCGGATCGAGCTACCAGGTCACTTACCAGTACATCGCCAGCCTCACCCCAACGAACCTGACCGATACCGGCTTCAAGGTGACTGGTGTGGTGCAGGGCTCGACGATGTACATCGACTACCAGTGGAAGCTGCCGCGCGTCGATGTGCTGGCGCTCACGGCCGACGGTCAGGTCGAACGCATCAAGGGCATCAGTCAGGTGCGCAATCCCGTCGCGCCGACCGTGCCAGCTTCGCGCCTGGCCCTGGCCGAGATTGCCTACGACTGGCGCAGTGGCTCGGAACCCGTTGTGCGCAACGTGGCGATCCGCACCATCAAGGTCTCGGAACTCACGGCGATGCAGCGCCAGATCGCCGATCTTTACGATCTGATGGCCCTGGAACACCTGCGGGTCGATGCCAACATCCGCGAGCCCGCTGCCAAGAAGGGCCTCTTCGTCGACAACTTTCTGGATGACGACCTTCGTGACCAGGGCGTGGCCCAGACCGGCGCGATTGTGGCTGGCGTCCTCACCTTGCCGATCACAGCCAGTGCGCAGCACGCGAAGGAGAACAGCAACGCCCTCATCACGCTCGACTACACCCTGACGCCGGTGATCGAGCAGCTGGCTCGCACGGGCTCGATGAAGATCAATCCGTATCAGGCCTTCGAGCCGGTGCCGGCCCGGGTAACACTCAATCCGGCGGTGGACCAGTTCACGGTCACCAACACCACTTGGGCCTCGGATGTCACCGAGCGCCTGATCACTGGCAGCGGTGTGCTTGAGCAGGTGGTTGAAACCCGGCGCTCGGAACAGGTGCTGGCGTCCTCGAGCGAGGAAGCGCAGTTTCTGCGTGCGTTGCAGGTGACCTATCGGGTGGAAGGTTTCGGCCCCAGTGAAGCCTTGGCACAACTGCGTTTTGATGGCATCGGGATCAGCCAGCCTGCGGGCACGGCGGCCAATGCGGCGGGGCTCCTCACCGGCAGCTTTCAGATTCCGCAGGCGATTCCGGCGGGGGCGAAGCTGGTGGAGTTTCTTGGGGCGGGTGGCAGCTACGGGTCGGCGACCTACGTCGGGCGCGGCCAGATCGTCACCGAAACCCGTCGTCGCATCCTCACCACCGTGGTGCGCCGCTGGGACCCGCTGGCCCAGACCTTCACGCTGCCCGAGCGTCGCACTATCGGTGGGCTGGAGCTGTGGTTCTCCACCAAAGGGGGATCAGCGCCGGTCGTCGTGCAGATCCGTGAAACTCAGGTCGGAATGCCCACCACGACGGTGCTGACCGAGGGTCGATTGCTGGCCTCCGAGATCAAGACCGATGGCAATGCAACCCGCATCACCCTCGACCCGGTTGCGCTGGAAGCCAACCGCGAGTACGCCCTCGTCGTGCTCACCGACGACGCCAATCACGCCATATCGGTGGCTGAACTGGGTAAGTACGACCCGCGCACCGGCTGGGTCACCGCGCAGCCCTACCAGATCGGCGTGCTCCTCTCGTCCTCCAACGGTATCACCTGGACGCCACACCAGACCCAGGACCTGACGTTTCGATTGCTGGGGTGCCGCTTCACGCAGCAGTCCAAGACGGTCTCGCTGGGCCAGTACACGGTGACCCATCTGTCGGACGTGATGGCGCTCGCGGGTGTGGAGCGTCCGGCTTCCGGCACCGACGTGCAGTTCCTGGTGACTGATGCGCAAGGGCGGATCTACACCCTGTCGGAAGACCAGGGGTTGGCGCTGTCAGAAAAGCTCTCGGGCAATCTGGCGGTGTCGGCCAGGCTGACGGGCACCGAAGTCGCCAGCCCGATCCTCTATCCCGGCACCCAGCTGGTGTTCGGCACCCTGGAAGCCGCAGGCGACTACCTGTCGCGCGCCATTCCCGCCGCCGCCACTTTCAATGTCTCGGTCACTTTCGATGCGCTCACCCCCGGCACGTCCAGTGTCACGGTGCAGGCTGAGTCCGGCACGCCAGGCAGTTTTACAGACCTGGCGCTGGACAAGGGCGTGGAAGTGGGCAACGGCTGGGTCGAGCGCACCTACAAGGCCACGGGCCTGGTGGGTGTCGGTGCCGACCGCACCACGCGGGTGAAGTTGTCGTTATTGGGCTCACCCCAGTACCGACCCTTCGTGCGCCGCCTGCGCGTGATCGTCACTTGAGGGAGGTAAGCCATGGATGACGAACGCACCTCGGTGCTGCGCTTGCCCTTGCCGCACCCCGACCACCTGCTGGTCGACGATGTACTGCGCCTGCGCGAGGCCTTGGTGGCCGTTGACGCCGGCTTCGGTGCGCAACGCGCCGAGGTGCAGGCCGCCATGGTTCAGACGCGCAGCGAGGTGAACACCGTGCTGGAGGCCACCACCACGGCGGTGGCTGATGCGCTCGATGAAGTCAGTATGGACCTCACCGGCCAGCTGCGCCGCCTGCGCCTGAATCAGCTTCTCCACTTAAACCTGTATTGAATCAGGAGGCCCTATGGCAGTGACCCTTGCCTTACAAACCCAGATCACGGCCTTGCAAGCCCGTATCGATGCGGTCGCCGCGAATGCCAGCCCCGAAGATGTCGTGATGCTGGCCAAGGCCATCGAGGCGATTGCCGGCCAGGCGACGGTGTTCGATGTGATCGCCTACGGCGATGCGCAAAAGAGCGCGCTCGCCCACGCCTTGACCCAGGCGCTGGCAGCGCTGGAGGCCCAGCTCGCCACCGCCAGCAGCCAACTGGGCGACACCGCCCAGGTGCAACTCGCACAGATCGTCGCCCAGGCGCAAGCCCTGCGCGCCGAGTTCGACGCCGCCCTGCAAACCTTCGCGGCCTTCGAGGGCGCCACCGCCGCCACGCCGGGCAGTCTCGGTATGGTGCCCGCACCGCCCGCGAGCCTCTCGCGCCAGTTCCTGCGCAACGACGGCCAGTGGGCCGACACGCCCAACCTGCCGGTGGGCGCTTTTGCCTTCGTGCAACCGCAGCTGCTGGGCACCGACTGGCTGCTGGCCGATGGCGGCGTGGCCAAGATCGCGGATTTTCCGGTCCTGGCCGCGACCCAGCAGCAACAGCGCAACACCGTGCACCTGGTCCATGCCACCGGCGCCACGGTGGTGACGGCGGACTATGCGGGTTCCGGCCTGAACCAGCTCCACTACGATCCGGACACCGGCCACGTCGTGACCCTGGGCTCAGCGGGGATCGCGTACAGCCTGGACCGGGTCAACTTCACGCTGATCGCCCGCTCGATGCCCTCGGGCTACGCCAACCCAGTGCTGCGCAATGGCGTGCTGGCGTTTCACGGGCAGACGACGTCGGGCAACTACGGCTGGCACATTGGGCGCATCAATGGCGCGACCTTCACGCCGCTGGGCAATGCCGGGCCGGCGGTGAACACGTCGCAGAGCTATCGCAGCTGCGCCGTGGCCGGCGACCAGATTTTGTTGAACGTGCATCGCAGCAGCGACTCGCGCTCGGAACTGCACCGGATCGATACCGTCAGCCAGACGATCACCCGGTGCAGTTTGCCCGAGGTCGGGGAGGCGGATTTCTACTATCCCACCTCGCGTTTTCTGCGCATCGGGGGCACGACCTTCTTTGCTGCCTACCTGGCCAACCCGAGTCGCTACCGCCTGTTCTACTCCGAGGACAACGGTCGCACCTGGGCCATCGCCACCGATGCAGCCACCGGCCAGCCCCTGGACGCAAGCGGCATCGCTTCCGACAACGTCGATGAGGGCTGTCACAACGCCCGCCATGGCGAGCGCCGCTGCGATGTGCTGGCAGATCGCGCCATCTTGCTGCGCAGCAACGGCGATGGCGGCTGGACTTCGCTCAATGGCAAGCAATGGACGGCGTTCTCGTATCTGCCGGCCGAGTACCCGCTGGGCATCACCCATGAGAACGGGGCCTGGTACCTGGGCCATCGCCGGGGGCTGATCAAGACCGAAGACTTTGTCAGCTTCACGGCGGTTGCCACCCCCTTGTCGGTGTTTGGCAGCAGCAGCTACAGCGAATTCATGGCGGCCTGGGCCACCCCGGGGTGTCTGGTGGTGGCCACCCAGCAACTGTCCTATAGCACGAGCTCAGGCACGATGCGGGTGCGTTACAGCCGCGATGGGGGCGCCACCTGGACCGTCGCCTACGACTACACCTCCTCGGTCAGCGGCGCGCAGATCCGCTTCAACCGGGACCTGAACTACATCCCCTTTCGGTGCACCGAGAGCGCGACCGAGATCTACCGCTACATCAGTACCGAGCCGGGCTTGGTGGGGCATGGCGTGGCCCAAGGGTTCTCCACCAACAACGGCATCTGGGAAGTGGGCCGGGGCGATGCCTTTGTCACGCTCACCCACAACACCAGCGGGGTGCGGCTGTCGGCCGCCCGCAACTATGACCCGGCCACCGAGTTTCGGCTGCCCACGGCGCCAACCTTGGCGGGCTTCACCCTCAACCACGCGTCAGGGCAGACCCTGCGCTATGCCATCAGGGGGCGCTGATGAACGAGACCAGACACGCATTTGAGATTCAAGCGGACCAGACGCTGGGCCGGGCGATCACACTGGCGGCGGGAGAGCCGGCGCCGCCCGACTACACCTTTCTGGCGCCGCCTGAGCAGGACCCGGGCAGCGTGGTGCTGTGGACGGGCAATGGCTGGCAGGTCGTCAGCTCCGAGAGCACCGTGCAGACGCTGCAAACGCAAAGCCGGTACGAAACCGCTCAGCAATTGGCCAGCGCCCTGATCGGCCGTGTGGATGACGAACGCGATACCCGCATTGCCCAAGGCAAACCCCACACCTTTCCGGATGGGCTGAGCGGCACTGTGCAGCTGCGCAATGAGCGCGACACCGGCAACGTCAATGCCGTGGCGACCTCGGGCACCGCGCTGGTCATTGCCGGGGATGCGCAGGCGCGTGTGGGGTTTCGGGATGCCGAGGATGTCACGCATCCCTTGAGCGGCGAAGAGGCGGTGGCCTTTGGCTTGGCGGTGATGGCTTGGGTATCGGCGCATTACGCCGCTGCCTGGGCGCACAAGGATGCGATCCGCTTGCTGGCCGAGGGTGCCGATCTTGCCGCCTTGGCGGACTACGACCTCCAGAGCGGCTGGCCGCAAGCGCAGGATGAGCAGGCAGCGCCATGAGGGCAGCCCTCCTGCACCGTCTGTCGATGCTCGGGCTGTGGGGACTGTGCCAGGTCGCGGCCATCGTCGCCTCGCTCTGGATGCTCATCGCCGCCTTGGTTGGAAGCAGGCGGGCCTGGACGATTGCCGTCGCGCACGACCAGCTGGCCAATGCGGCCTTTGGCGGGCACGAGGACGAAACGCTCTCCAGCCGCGCCGGCAAAGCTGCACGTGAGGGCAAGTGCTGGGCCTGCGTCTTCTGTCGGCTGCTGGATCGGTTTGACCCCAACCACTGCGAGAAGGCCATTGAGCCTAACGAAGGCAAGCCGATGAGCTGAACGACGCGCACGCAATTCACCCCATCTTTTATTCCGCCAATTGGCGGATTTTTGTTTTCTGGAGAACCGCTATGGCAGACCATTTCCTGCACGGCATCGAACTTGTCGAGATCGAAGAGGGCGGGCGCACTGTGCGCACCGTCAAGTCCTCGGTCATTGGCCTGGTGGGCACCGCGCCCCAGGCGTCCACCGCCCGCACTGCTGCTCTGACGCTGGGCCAGGGCGAGGCGGCACTGACCTTTACGGCCAAGGCCTCGGGTGCGCTGGGCAACACCCTGCGCGTACAGATCCGCGCCGCCACCGAACCGGAGGCGCCGTTGGCCGTAGCCCTGGACACCCGCAGCCCGGGCACCACCCTGATCCAGGTGACCCTGGCCACCGATCTCGACGGTGCGCGCATCAGCACGGCCGCTGAAGTCGCCCAGGCCTTGATGGCCGAACCGACGATTGCTGAGCGCATCAGCGTCACGGTCGGCGGCGAGGGCACGGGCGTCGTCGCCGCCACCCTCGGTTCGCGCGGCCTGGACGGCGGTATGGACGAGCCATATCCGTTCAATGTCCCGGTGCTGGTCAATAACCGCCGCCTGGCCGCCCACCTGGGTGATGCCGGCACTCTGCCCCAGGCGATCCGGGCCATCCAGGACCAGGCCTCGCCCTTTGTCTATGTGGTGCGTGTCCCCGAAGGGGCGACGCTGGATGAGACGATGAATGCTGTGATCGGTGGGCTCGATCCAGCGACCGGGCAACTCGCCGGTATTGCGGCATTGCAAGAAACGCGCAGCGAGATGAAGTCGCGCATCCTCATCGCCCCGGGGTTCAGCCAGCACAAGGCCGTGGCCGATGCGCTGATTGCAGTGGCCCAGAAGACCCGAGCGATTGCGGTGATCGATGGCCCGAATACCAACGACGAAGCGGCCATCGACTACCGCGCCCAGTTTGGCAGTGACCGCGCCTATATCGTCGATCCCTGGCTGGTGGTGCGCGCCCGCGATGGGAGTGAACTGATGGAGCCGCCCTCGGCCCGGGTGGCCGGGCTGATCGCCCAATCCGATGCCGAGCGCGGCTTCTGGTTCAGCCCGTCCAACCAGGTGGTGACCGGCGTGCTGCGCACTGCGCGTCCGGTGTCCTGGGCGATCAACGATCCCAACACCCAGGCCAATTACTTGAACGAGTTCTCGGTGGCGACCTTTGTGTCCCATGACGGCATCCGCCTGTGGGGCAACCGCACCTGCGCCACGGACAGCCGCTGGGCCTTCCTGTCGGTGCGGCGCACCGCCGACATGATCAACGAGTCGCTGGTCAAAGCGCACCTGTGGGCGGTGGATCGCAACATCACCCGCACCTACGTCGAGGAAGTGACCGAGATGGTGAACGCCTACCTGCGCCAGTTGAAGGCCCAGGCGGCAATCCTCGGTGGGCGCTGCTGGGCCGACCCTGAGCTCAACACCGCGCAGGCCATTGCCGACGGGCGGGTGTACTTCGACTTTGATTTCACAGCGCCGTACCCGGCCGAGCACATCGTGTTTCGCTCGCACCTGGTGGGCGACTACCTTGAGGAGATTCTGTAATGGCCATCGAACTACCCCACGTCTTGAAGAACATGAACCTCTTTGTCGATGGCCGGGGTTACGCCGGGCGGGTCGACGAGATCAAGCTGCCCAAGCTCACCCTGAAGACCGAGGAGCACCGGGCTGGAGGCATGGACATCCCGGTTGAGCTCGAACTGGGCATGGACAAGCTCGAAGCGGAGCTCACCATCTCCGACTTCGATCCAGAAGTCTTCAAGCTCTTTGGGCTGCTGGACTCCACCCGCTCCCAGATCACCCTGCGCGGGGCAATTCAGGCCCAGGGCACGGTGGCGCGTCCCGTGATTGTGAATCTCGCGGGCGGTTGCAAGGAGATCGAGGCCAGCGCCTGGAAGCCCGGTGACAAGAGCACGCTCACGCTACAGGTGGCGGCGCACTACTACAAGCTCACCATCGGAGATGAAGAGCTCGTCGAGATCGATGCCGTGAACCTCGTGCGCAAGGTCGGCGGGGTCGATCAGATGGCAGAGATTCGGGCCGCGATTGGCGTTTGATCACACAACCAGGAGACCCCCCATGAAACCCATCCCCGAACGCATTACCCTGAATTTCCCCATTGAGCACGACGGTCTGCCAATCAAGGAGATCGCCTTGCGCCGTCCCACCGTGGGTGACCACCTGGCCGCGCAGAAGTCGGCCGGCACGGACGCCGAGCGCGAGATCCGGCTGATTGCCAACCTGGCTGAGTTGCCGCCAGCGGCGATCCACCAGCTGGACATGAAGGACTACGCCCAACTGCAGAAGGTGCTGGGCGGTTTTTTGCAGTGAATCCGGGTGAGCTCTCCGCCCTCGTGGTGGAACTCGCCCTCTACACCCACTGGCCTCGATCCGAACTGCTCGCCCTGGAGGTGAGTGAGTTGGTCGAGGCCTTGTCGTTGGCGCGACGGCTGTCGTCTGCGACGGTCACATCCTGATTTTTTCGTTGCCCGAGGTAAGCCATGGCCACTGCGCATCCTGTTCAGATCAGTATCGGTGCCACGCTGGCGGCTTCCTTGGGGTCGGCGGTACGCGGTGCCCAAGCGCAGTTGAACCAGCTGGGCTCCACGATGGCCGAACTGGGCAACCGGCAGTCGGGCATCCGCCAGCTGGAAACCCTTCGGGCTCAGGCCCGGGATGCGGCACTTGCCATGCGCGCCGCGCAGCAGAAGGTTTCCGAGCTGGAGGCCAACATCGCGGGCCAGGGTGGCGCCCCCAGTGCCCGACAGGCTCGTGAGCTCGAACGCGCGCGTGCGGCAGCGACGCGGGCCGAAGAGGCCTACCGTCGCCAGCGGGGAGCGGTGGATGAACTCTCGGGATCGCTACACCGAGCAGGGGTCAACACCCGCGCCCTGGGCAGCGAGTCTGCGCGCCTTGGCAGCCAGCTGGAGACACTCCGATCCCGCACCGAAGCCCTGACACGGGCGCAACAGGCACAGGCCCGCAACCTGGAGAGCCGCAGCGCCTACCGTGCCCAGATGATGGATGCGGTGGCTTTGGGCGGTGCTCTCTATGGCCTGGTGCAACCGGCTGTCCAGTTTGAGTCGGTGATGGCCGACGTCAAGAAGGTGGTCAATTTCGACACGCCCGAGCAGTTCGGGCAGATGAGCAAAGATGTGCTCTTGATGTCGACCCGCATCCCGATGGCCGCTGACGGCATTGGTGCCATCGTCGCGGCTGCCGGTCAGGCCGGCATCGCCCGCGAGGAGTTGCTGCGCTTTGCCGAGGACGCCGCCAAGATGGGCGTGGCCTTTGATCTGTCGGGTCAGCAGGCGGGGGCTGCGATGACGGGCCTGCGCTCGATCTTCGGGCTCACGCAAGACGAGGTGGTCAAACTCGGGGACGCCATCAACCACCTGTCCAACAATATGGATGCCAAGGCATCCGACTTGTTGAACATCGCCAACCGCGCCGGATCGACGGCGAAGCTGTTTGGCCTGTCCGGGGCGCAACTGAATGCCCTGGGTGCAACCTTCCTCGCATTGAAGACGCCACCCGAGGTGGCGGCCACCGGCATCAACGCTTTGCTGATGAAGCTGGCGACCGCCGACAAACAGAACGAGCGATTCCAGCAGGGTCTGCAGGACATCGGGCTGTCGGCCGAGGTCATGAAGCAGATGATCGAGCGTGATGCGCAGGGTGCGCTGACCACCTTCCTGCGGCAGGTGAAGAACGCGCCCGATCTGATGGGCACCTTGTCCGATCTCTTCGGCATGGAGTACGCCGATGACATCGCCAAGCTGGTGGGCTCGATGGACACCTACGAGAAGGCGGTGGGTTTGGTGGCCGATCAGACCGCCTACGCCGGCTCGATGCAGGCCGAATATGAGGCGCGCTCGGCTACCACGGCCAACAATCTGCAGCTCCTCAAGAACCAGATGAGCCGGCTGGGCATTACGGTGGGCAATGCGCTGCTGCCGGCCTTGAACAACTTGGTGGGCGCGCTGATGGGTCCCATCGACAGCCTGGCCAATCTCGCCGAACGGTTTCCTGTCGTTACGCAAGTGGTGGTGGGCACCGTTGGTGCCGTGCTGGGCCTGAAGGTGGCCACCATCGCACTGGGCTATGCCTGGACCTTCGTGAAGGGGCCGATCCTCGGTGCCCAGGTGGCGTTTCAGTCGGCCCGGGCCGGTCTGGCGCTACTGCAAGTGCAGGCTGCCACGACTGGGGCGAGCGCCGGCATTCTGTCGGTCGCCTGGAGCCGCATTCGGACTGGCGCCCTGGGTCTGATCGCCCCGATCAAGTCGGCGGCGCTGGCCTTTTGGTCGATGTTGCCGGCCATCGGTGCCACCACCGCAGCCTTGCTCGCCAACCCGATCACCTGGATCGTGGCCGGCATTGGGGTAGCCGTCGCCGGTCTGGCCTTGGTGATCCGCAAATACTGGGACCCGATTGCCGCTTACGTCGGCGGTGTGTTCGAAGGCATTCGATCGGCCATGCAGCCGGCCATCACCAGTCTCTCCACAGCACTGGCATCGCTGGCGCCGATTGGGCAGGCGGTGGCTTCCGTGTTCGGTTTCATCGCCGATGGCGTGAGCCGGGTGGTCGGCTGGATCGGTCAGCTGCTCGCGCCCGTGACGCTTTCCACGGATGCGTTCAACAGCCTGTCCGCATCTGGACAATCTCTCGGGTCGGTGATCGGTGGCGTGTTGAGCACGGCTTTCACGGTGCTGACCTTGCCGATTCGTGCGGTGGGCACGCTGGTGGGGTGGGTGATCGAGGGTTTTACGGCCCTGGTCTCCTTCTCGCCCTTGGCTTTGATCAGTGCGGCCTGGCAGCCGGTTTCGGGCTTCTTAGGTGGCCTGTGGGGCAGCGTGGTCAGTGGGGCGCAGTCGGCCTGGCAGCAACTGGCCGCTGTGCTGAGTTCGCCCAGCCCACTGCAGGCGCTGCAGTCGGTGATGGGGTCGATGCTGAGTGCGCTCGGTAGCCTGCCGGGCCAGTTCATGAGTCTCGGCAGCGCGATGCTGCAAGGCCTCGCCCAAGGCGTGCGCAGTGCCGCAGAGCAGGCCGTCGCCGCAGTCGGTGAAGTGGCCGCAGGGGTGCGTGACCGCTTCAAGGCGATGCTCGGCATCCACAGTCCGTCGCGGGTGTTTGCTGCGCTGGGCGGTGCGCTGTCGCTCGGCCTGGCGCAAGGGGTGGCTGCCGCCGGGCCGGCGGTGGTGAATGAAGTCGGGCAACTCGCGCAGTCGCTGCAGGCCGTGCCGTTGTCGCTGGCCAACCCTGACGTGGTATCGCCAGCACAGGGGCTGCGGCTGCCCTCACCGGAGCGTCCGTCGCTGGGGTTGGCGCTGCCTACTCAGAGCGATGTGCCCGCACCAACGCTGCGGTCGGTGTGGGAGGGCACGCCTGCACTGCAACTGCCATCGGTCAAAGATGAGCCTGGCGATGCGGTGGCTCCGGTGCGTGCCCAGCCCGTACCGGCAAACGAGCCGCCCGGAGCCGTGGCGCCTGGGGTGACGCCCATGACTGTGGCCACACCGCCAACTGTGCCGTCCGTGCCGGGTACGCCTGCAGCTCCAGGTGCGCCCTCGATCCATTTCGCCCCGCAGATCACCATCCACGCGCCCCCGGGCAGCGACCCGCAGGCCTTGGCCGATCTGCTCGACAGTCGGCTGCGCAGCCTGATCCGCGACGCCTTGCGCGGCTCCAGCGCGGCATTGCACGACTGATCCTCTTCTGCCCTGAGTTTCATTTCCTGTTCAGGAGGTTCGCCATGGCCGAACGCGTGATGTTGGCCTTGGGGCCGTTTCGTTTCGAGATGGGGCACGCGACCTACCAGAGCCTGGCCATGAGCCAGTCCTGGCGCTGGCCTGAGCAGGCGCGCATCGGGCGCGAACCCGCGCTGCAGTTCACTGGCCGTGAGCCCGCGGAGATTCGGCTCCAGGGTGTGCTGTTTCCCGGGTTCGACGCCGGTCTGGCGCAGGTGGAAGAAATGCGCGAACTGGCCGACCGGGGTGAGCCCTTGCAACTGGTCGATGGCCTGGGCCGGGTGTGGGGCGCGTGGGTGATCGTCGAGGTGGGCGACACCCGTAGCGTGCTGATGGACGACGGCCAGCCGCGCCGGGTGGGGTTTGAGGTGAAGCTCAAGGCCTACGGTGAGGATGAGACCGTCACCGATTACTCGGGCGGCTGGAGTCCATTCGCCGTGTTGTCGGTCGTCGATTCGGTGCTTACCGATCCCATCGGCGCGATTGATGACCTGCTCGGATTGTTGCCCGGCTTGCTGGAAGAAACGGGCACCGCCAGTGAAGTCACTTCCGTGGCCTCGGTCCATACCGCCTTGAAGGAACTGCTCTCGACCTTTGGCGCCAGCCTCAATGGCCTGCACAGCCAGCTGATGTCGGCTGGCCTCACGATCCCCGCCATCGATCCGCTGGTGCAGCAGGTGATCACGGCGGCCAACGCCCCGCTGACTTCATCTGCTGCACTGGGCGCGCAGATCACCACCTTGCTCACCGCGATCAATGCGCTGTGGACCACCGCCAGTCAGATCCAGGCACGCACCGACCCCGTGCTTTACAGCCAGCAACACAGCGAGATTGCGGGCGAGCTCATCGCCTTGCTGGAAAAAGCCCACACCGCACTGGTTTGGTTGCAGGAGGCCTTGCCATGAGCCGTAAATCGTTCGATGCCCAAGTGCTCACCGCTCGCGAGGGCGAGATGCTCGATGCGCTGGTCTGGCGGCACTACGGCCGCCTCGATGTGCTGCCGCTGGTGCTGGAAGCCAACCGCCAATTGGCACGGCTGCCGGTAGCGCAGATGCTGCGTTTGCCTGCGGGCACCCCCGTCTTTCTGCCAGCGCTCAACGATCAGCCCGTGCTGCCGCTGGTGCGGATCTGGTCGTAGAGGAGGAAAGCGATGCAACCCACCTTCCTGATCCTGGCCGACCGCACCGACATCACCCGTGCCGTGGCCGACCGCCTGTTGGAGTTGGTGGTCACCGACGAGGCCGGTCTGTCGTCCGATACGCTGCGCCTGACGCTCGACGACCGCCGCCGCGCCGATGGCGCCATCGCCCAGTTGCCCAAGATCGGCACCGTGCTGGAAGTATCGCTGTCCTATGCCGGCCGATCCTGGGTGGCGATGGGCAAGTTCATCGTCGACGAGATTGAGATCCGCTCGCCGCCGGCCACGCTCTCCGTCTCAGCCAAAGCCGCCGACATGGTCGGACCGTTCCGCAGCCCCAAGACGCGCTCCTGGGAGGAGACAACGCTCGGGGCTTTGGTCGAGTCTGTTGCGGCCGAGCATCGGTACCAGGCCAAGATCGATCCCGAACTCGGTGCCATCCAGATCCCACATCTGGACCAGACGTCCGAGTCGGACATGGCACTGTTGACGCGCTTGGCCGCCAAGCACGATGCGGTGGCTAAACCCGTAGCCGGTTTCCTCGTACTCGCCCGACAGGGAGCAGCCAAGACTGTCACTGGTCAGGTATTGCCGACGTTGCGACTGGAGCCCGAGCAGCTGGCGCAGTGGCGCTACCAGCACAGTGCGCGCAAACCCGCCGGCACCGGCAGCGCACAAGGCGAAAACGGTCAGTCGCCTCCGCAGGTCAGCACCGGCGGCACCAAGGCGTACTGGTGGGACTTCGAGAAGGGCGAGCGCCGTGAAGTGACCACCGGCCAGCCGCCGTTCGAGGAGATCCGCTACGTCCATGCCACCGAAGCGGAAGCGAAGGCCGCAGCGGCCACCCGCAAGAACACCGGCGAGCGGGGACAAGGCGAGCTGTCGTTCAGCCTGCCGGGTGACCCGAGGCTGGCGGCAGAAGGCCGGCTGTCCATCAATCTGCGCCCGGGCATCCCCACCGACTGGCGCATCAAGCGCGTCGAGCACCGCCTGGGTAGCCAGGGCTACACGACGCAGGTCGAGTGCGAGCGCTTCACCGCCGCCCCCGTTCCCATCACTGCAACCGAGTAAGGAGGCCACCGTGCCAGACAAAGATCCTTCGACCTACGGCCTGATCACCTATCTGTGGGTGACCGGTCTGGCCGCCTGGGGTGGCCTCGTCAATTTCTATCGCAAGGTGAAGTCCGGCGAGACCCGGGCTTTCAACGTTGTGGAGCTCATCGGCGAGATCGCCACCTCGGCGTTTGCCGGGCTCATCACCTTCTGGCTGTGCGAGGCCGCGCAGTTCAATCCCCTGGTCACCGCTGCGCTGGTCGGTATCTCCGGCCACATGGGTAGCCAGGCCATCTACCAACTGGAGCGCTGGGCGCAGACGCGCTTGGGTAATTCCACCAGCAAGGAGCGGTCATGAACCCCATCGACACCATCCTCGACGAGATCATCCGCCGTGAAGGCGGCTACGTGAACCATCCTGCCGACCGGGGCGGGCCGACGAACTTCGGCATCACCGCACAGACGCTGGGCAGCTGGCGCAAGCTCGGTCGCCCTGCCACCGCTGCTGAAGTGCAGGCGCTGACGAAAACGGAAGCCCGTGCCATCTACCGTCAGCAGTACATCACCGGCCCCGGGTTCGATGCCATCACGCATCCGGCGCTGATGCATCTGCTGGTCGATGCTGGCGTGCATTCCGGGCCGAAGCGGGCGGTGCAGTGGTTGCAGACGGCGCTCGGCGTGACGGCTGATGGGGTGATCGGCCCCAAGACCCGAGCTGCACTGGCTGCCGCCGACCAAGGTGTGCTCTACGGCAAGGTGCTGGGCCAGCGATTGCGCCACCTCGGTCGGCTGATCACCCACGATCCCAAGCAGTCGGCCTTTGCCGCTGGCTGGATGAACCGGATGGCGGAATTTGTGGAGGACACGGTATGACCCCGATCCTCACCACCTTGGCACCGGGCCTGCTCGAAGCCGGCAGTCGGCTGATCGACCGCTTGGTGCCCGATCCTGCCGAGCGCGAAAAGGCCAAGCTCGCACTGCTGCAGGCGGAAGGGCAACTGGCGCTGCAGGAGATGCAGACCAGCCTGTCGGCGATCCTGGCTGAGGCCAATTCGGCCGATCCCTGGACCAGCCGGGCACGTCCGACCTTCCTGTACGTGATCTACGGGGTGATCCTGCTGTGCGTGATGGGCGCCATCATCGGCATCTGGTGGCCGATGCACGTATTCCAGGCAGCGGAGAACCTGAACAAGCTGCTGGGCGCGGTACCCGAGAGTCTGTGGTGGCTCTTCGGTGCCGGCTACCTGGGCTACACCGGGGCGCGCAGCTTCGACAAGTGGCGTGGGCCGGCACGCTGACCGGTGTTGCCGAGCACGACAATCTGAAACGACGATCCCCCGATCTCACTGCCTTCACAGGTGGTGGGGTCGGGGGATTTTTGCGTTTGGGGCTTCTCGTGGGTTTAAAAATTTGTTAGGATATGCGTTCATTTAAACCAAACCCAAGGAGGCGTCATGATTGCAGATCGCATTCGTCAAGCACGACTGGCGGCAGGTCTGACGCTGGGTGCTTTGGGCGAAAAAGTCGGTGTGTCGCACACCGCCATCCAGAAGTACGAGAAGGGTCTGCTGACGCCATCCTCGACGCAGCTGCTCAAGCTGGCGCGTGCCTGCGGCATTCGCACCGAGTATTTTTTCCGCACGCACACGGTAGAGCTGCTCCAGCCGGAGTTCCGCAAACTCTCCTCCTTTGGCAAGACGGCACAGGATGCGCTCAAGCTCAAGGTGGTGGAGTTGGTGGAAAAGCGTGTCGAGTTGCTCGGTGCCTTTCCGGAATCGCCCCTGCTGGCGTTCGCACCGCCCGAAGGCCTGCCTGAACGCATCGAGTCGCTCGATGAGATCGAGGCCTTCTCGGATCGAGTGCGCAATGCCTGGCAACTGGGCATGAACCCCATCGCTGATCTCACCGACACCCTCGAAGCGGTTGGGTTGCTGGTCATCGTGGTCGACGAAGAAAACCCCAAGTTCTCGGGATTGACCGCGAAGGCGCGTACCGACGATGGTCGCGAGTATCCCGTGGTGGCCGTGTCCAAGCTCTGGCCCGGAGACAGGCAGCGCTTCACCCTGGCCCACGAGTTGGGGCATCTGATGCTCGAGGGGCGGCTCGCTGACGGCCTTGACGAGGAGAAGGCGTGTAACCGATTCGCTGGTGCTTTCTTGGCCCCGCGTGTGGCGGTGATTCACCTGCTGGGGCAACAGCGTCACGCGCTGGAATGGCAAGAGCTGTATGTGCTCAAGCACGAGTTCGGGCTGTCGATGGCCGGATGGCTGCAACGTGCCAAGCAGTGTGGCGTGATCACCGACGCGGTTCACCTGTCGATGGTCAAACGCTTTTCTGCCAAAGGCTGGCGCAAGGACGAGCCTGGTGATCCGTTGCCGAAGGAGCATCCACGGCTTTTTGATCAGCTGGTGTACCGCGCCTTGGCCGAGCAATACATCTCTGAAGGCAAGGCTGCAGAACTCTTGGGCATCCCGATGATGCGCTTCCACAAAGAACGCCAGCTGGAGTCGTCGGATGCGGTTGCTTATCAGTGATGCCAACATCTTGATCGACATGGAGGCCGGGGCGTTGATGGAAACGCTGTTCCGGCTTCCGATGCAGTTCGGCATTCCTGATCTGCTGTACTACGAAGAGATCGAAGAGGGCAGTCCGGGGCTTGAGCAGATGGGTTTGCAGATCATGGAGGTCAGCGGTGACTTCGTGAAATACGCCGCCCTGCTGCCCGGTCAGTACAACCCGACGCTGCCTGCCAAGAACGGCGCCAAGCCCAGTCACAACGATTACCTGGCGCTGGCACTGGCGAAACAAGAATCCTGCACGCTACTGACAGGTGATGCCAACTTGCGCATCGTGGCCATCAAGGAGTCGGTCACGGTCATGGGCACCATCGGTCTGCTGTGCGCCATGGTCGAAAATCAGCTGCTGACGGTGGACGAAGCGCTCAAGGCCTTGCACAAAATGAAAGAGGGCAAGCGTCGCTTGCCCTGGCCTGATGCAGAAAAGATGCTCGAGGCATTGCGTTGATTACACCGTAGCCGCCACCGCAGCCTGATTCGCTCCCGTCACCACTGACCGCCGCCCCACGACATTCCCCACCACATTGACCGCCTCGAGCATCGCCTGCGGCGACAGGTGCGCGTAGCGCATCGTCACCTTTGGGTCGTGGTGGCCCAGCAGCTTCTGCACCTCGTACAGCGACCGTCCGGCATTGACCAGGAAACTCGCGTAGCTGTGACGCAGGTCGTGCAGCCGCACTTCGCCCAAGCCCACTTTTTTCCTGATCGAGTCCCAGGCGTAGAAGATCGACACCGGTGGCTTCTTGGTCCTGGGGTTGAAGAACACCCAGGGGATGTCCTCCTGCCGGGGCAGCGACTGCAGCAACTCGATGGCCGCGTCCGACAGCGGGATGTGGCGCGGCTTCTTCGACTTCGACCGTGCCGCCGGCACCGTCAGCATCCGGCGGTTGAAATCGATCTCGTCCCACCGGGCATCCAGGATTTCCCGTTTGCGCGCTCCGGTGTAGAGCAGCAGCCGGATCACCTGGCCCACCTGTACGTTGCGGTTGGTGTCCAGCTCATCAAACAGCCGCTGCACCTCGTCGGTGGTCAGGTAGCGCTCCCGCGCACCGTGGTCCTCGAATGGCTCCACCCCATCACAAGGGTTGCTCTTGGGCGGCAGGATGTCCCAGCGGATCGCGCAGTTGTAGATGAACTTCATCAGCACGATCATCCGGTTGCAGGTCCCGGCCGCGTAGCCCTTCTCGAACACCGCGTGGTGGAAGGCCACCACGTCGGAGCGGGTGATCCGGTTCATCCGAAACTCGGCAAACACTGGCAGTAGGTGGTTGCGCAGCATCGTCTCGTCTGTCTCCCAGCTGCGCTTGCGGGTCTTGGCGTAGGGCAGGTAGCGCTCGGCCACAAAATCCCCGAAGGTCGGCACATCCTTGAAGCGGTGGCTCTCTACCTTCGGGTCGCCGCCCTCGGTGACCATCTGCTTCATCTTGTGCGCCTTGGCCCGGGCGTCCGACACCGAAATCTCGTCGGCCCGGCCAATCCGGTTCAGCCGCACCTTGCCGGCCGCATCGCGGTAGCGGAAGTAGAAGGTGGCCCCGCCGCTGGCCCGGTGCTCCAGCAGGAAGCCCTTGATCTCCGTATCGAAGTAACTCACGGCCCCGGAGGCAGGCTCGCGACCTGGCAGCGTGGCCAGGAATTCGGTCGTCAACGCTTGTGCAGGCATCGTCGTGCTCCTCTATCTATTGAGGGTCATACTACGATACAATGCGCCGGAAAGGACACAAAAAGCGTCTAATAGACCAGAATATTTACCTACCCAAAAAGGAGTCGACCATGATCGACGGAAGACAGATCCGCGCCGCACGCGCGATGCTGGGCTGGAGCCGGGACGACCTGCTCAAGGCCTCGGGCATCTCGATGTCAGCGCTGCTGCGCATGGAAGGGGCACTGGCCGACAGCCGAGGCTCCACGCTCAACAAAGTGGCCAAGGCCCTGACCCTGGCCGGCATCGAATTCGTCACTCGGGATGACGGGGCGATTGGCGTGATCCTGAAGGCACAAAATCCGCCTGATGCGCCACAATGAGCACAGCATCCCGAGCGCCCCAAAAGGCACAAAGGCCACCTGATGAGACACATTGGGTGGCCTTTGCACTAGATGGCTTCGGTTGGTAGGTAGTTGGTACGTCGGATTGGCTGCAAAATGCGTCTATATAGATAGGTGAAGCGGCTAAGTCTTTGAAAAGACAAAGGAAATATCCGATCAGACTGAAAATATGCCTTTTACGGTAGGAAAGTGGTCGGAAGTGGGCGCTTCGAGAGCTTCAAAACGCGCGTAACTCTTTGACTTATAAAGGGATTGCGGAGTAGCTGGCTATTACGCTCACTGTTGGTTCGGATACCGGCTCTTCGTTCGTCGGCACTGCTGGCAACGATACCTTCGTTGGCAACCAAGTTGCTGCTGGCAACACCTGGACTGTTGGCGACGCCATTGATGGCGGTGCTGGCACCGATACGTTCAACGTGACCCAGACCACGGCTATCACTCAGCCGACTGGTGCAACCGTTGCGAACATTGAAACTGCCAATTTCCTGAGCGGCGCGACCGTTACTCTGAACACCTCGACTGGCTTCTCTGGCCTGACCAAGCTGACCTCGCAAAGTACTGGTGGCGCCACTGTTACAGCTGCTGGTACGACTGCTGTCGAAGTGACCAACACCGACGCTGCTGGCACTGCAGAGGCCATCGCTGTCAACGGCGGCGCGGCTGTCTCCGTCACCTCCAAGAACAACGTTCTTGACACCATCGCAGTCGGCGCAACGACCGCCGCTACTGGCGCAGTGACCGTTTCTTCGACCGGTGGCACTGCCAACACGAACACCCAAGGCACCATCGACGTCACTGGCGGTACGACCGTGACCGTCAGCCAACTGGCTGGCAACGCAGCCGCAACCGGTAACGATACCACCGGTGGTGTTGTGACTGTTACCGGCAATGCCTCCACCAAGGAAGTGACCGTAACCCAGTCCAAGACTGCGACGGGCGCAACCGCCACTGCTACGACCGCTGGTGTCGTCGGCTACACCGCTGGTGCCGTTAATGTCCTCGACGCCAACCGTGCTTCCACGACCGCTGCTGGCACCATCGAAACCGTCAGCATCACCAACGCTGGTGCTGCCGTCGTCAACTCTGGCGCGCTGAAGACCCTGAACCTGGGTGGCACTCTGACCACGGTGGACGCCGGTACGCTGGGTGCCCTGACCACCCCGGCAAACACTTCCCTGGCTCTGAACCTGAACGAAGCCACGTCGACTGGTGCTGTGACCATCGACAGCGACATCACCACACTGAATGTCACTTCTTCGACCAAGGCTTCGACCCTGAACTCGCTGGTTGCCAACGGTGCCACGACGGTGAACGTTGCCGGTGATGCCAAGCTGACCCTGACTGCCCAAACGCTGGGTGCAGTCACTGCCATCAACGTGACCAACACGGCCGGCGCTTCTTTCGGTACGGCGCTGGCTACGGGCGTGACCTTCACCGGCGGTGACGGCGCGGACACCATCGCTCTGACGACTGGCTTCACCAAGGCTATTACCATGGGCAAGGGCGACGACACCGTCACCTACGCCACGGGCACCGGCACGGGCTACTCCGTGGCGGCTGGCGAAGGCACCGACACCATCAAGATGACTGCTGCTGAAGCAGCTGCTGCTGACAACGATGGGACCTTCAACACCAAGTTCACCGGTTTTGAAGTGCTGGAACTGGGTGTCTCTGGCGCCAACACCATCGTTCTGGCCGGCATCAACGGCGTGAACAAGGTTGTCACTGGTGGCGCTACGGGCGCGCTGGTTCTGGACGGCTTCGGTGCCAATGGCACGCTGAAGCTGACTTCGGACGTAGGCGTTGGTTCTTACCAAGCCAACGTCACGAACGCCCTGCTGAACGCTGCCGATGTGTTCAACATCGACCTGAGCAAGACCGGTGGCGTTCTGGCTGCTGGTTCCGTGACCGCTGCTGGTGTTGAAACCATCAACATCATCGCCAACGATGCTTCGACCGCAACCGGCGGTAGCGCTGCCGTGATCCACACCGCAACCCTGGTTGCCGGTGATGCGACCAAGGTGACCGTGTCCGGTAACAACGGTCTGAACCTGACCAACGCCAACGCTAAGATCACCACGTTCGACGCTTCTGGTGTGGTGGCCAACGGTACTGCTGGTCTGGATACCGCCGCAAACTTGGGCGTGACCTTCGCCTCGGCAAACATCACCACTACCGCAAATGTCACCATCACTGGTGGTGCTGGTAACGACGTACTGAGCGGTAACGCTGCTATCGACACCATCAATGGTGGTGCTGGTGCGGATATCGTTTCCGGTGGAAAGGGAGCAGATTTCATTACCGTGGGCCAGGGTCGCGATATTGTTGCCTTTGCATCTGATCGCGATACCGGCGCTGCTGGTACTGCCGCCTTCTCTGACTCTACCGCAGCAGGTGCTGACAGCGTGACTGGCTTCACACTCTCGGAGGCGATTACAACCGCAGCAAACCTCAGCACTGCTACCTTGTTCCAAGGCGCTACTGCTGGCGGTGCGAATGTTAGCCTGCTGTCTTTGGATCTGGATGCCGACAGCGACGTCCCCACGGATCAAGCTATCACTCGCGAAGCTGATGCAACCGCACAAGCTGGCCAAGCAGTTGGTGTTACCTACACCGTCAAGGATGGCATCCTGACCCTGGGTGGTGCTGGTGCAACTGCAGTGGATACGCTGGGCGAGTGGCTGACTGAAGCTGCTGCTGTCGCTTCCACTGCCGGCGATATCCTGGCATTCGAGTTCGGTGGTGATACCTACGTCTTTGCCGAAAACGGTGCTCAGGACGTGCTGGTCAAGCTGGTTGGTGTGACTGGCGCTACCGGTCTGGTGGAGGTTGGTGGTGCTACGACCGCGGCCGCTGGCAGCATCCTGTTTGCAGACATCGCCTGATCTCCTCCGGAGACAAGCACCCGCCCTCGGGTAGGTGCTTGAGGTGATTGAAACCCTGTCCTTCTCACGAGGGTCAGGGTTTTTTCCATAAGGGCCTTGGTAACGTGCAGGGTCTTTACGGAAGAAACGACAAGGGAGTCATTGCCATCGCCGGCATCAGCCACACCATCGCGCTGGACGCTGCGCTGCTACAGCGCTACCCAGATGCAAAGACGGACCAAGTGTCACCGCAGCAACCGCGCTGGCGGTGGTTCGCCCGTGCCTGTCAGCTGAAGTACGGTGTGCCTTGTGCGCTGCTGATCGAAGCAGATTCCGGCTACCTGCTCGTGGTCAGCCACCTGGCAGATTCTGCCTTCGAGTTCGGGCTCGATCTCTACGATGCGCTGTTGATGTCGCTGGACATCCACCCGGACGTCCACAAGGAGCCGCACGACGGCTTGTTCAGCTTCGACCAGAATCCTGACGCCATCTGCTGGCAAACTGGCCGTCTAGACGATCTTGGCCTACAGCGCAGACTCAACGACGCTGCGGATCAGCTTGCCAGCATGAGTCCGGCACAAGCGCACGCCACCCTAGCGAACCTGAACAAGCAGCCAGCCAACCTGGCCACCGGCGAAGTCTTGCCCGCAGCAGTGATGCACCAGCGACTCGATCAGTACGCTCGGCTGTGGTCGCAGTACGCTGAAAAAACCCATTTCGTCGTACAGGCGTGGAATGCGTGGCGCAAGAAGAAGCCGTGGGTGAAGGATCTGATGACATGACCACTCCGACCCTGCTCGACCTGCAGGCAGAACTGACCGAGCTTGCCGCCATCGAAGCCGAGGCCATCGGCTGGCTGCCGCTGGCTGATGGCGCCTACCTGCACCTCGGCGACCCGGATGCGCTGGTGATCGACGTGGTCGGTGTGCCGGATGCTGGGATGGCTGGGATGGCGGGGATGAATGTGCTGTTGCTGTCGTGGTAATTTCCGCCGATGCCGCTCCTCAAACACCAGCTCATCCTGCACCCAAACATCGTGGGCCAGTTCGCCCTCGACAAGCCTGTCACGCCCTACGAACGCCAGGTCGGCTTCTCCTGGTACCTGTGCCCAGTCATCGTGGCCGACAATTCGGAGTGGCTGCTGGTCAATGTCGAGTTCGGCTACTGCCAGCTGGTGATCGCACCTGACAAGACGCCAAACCACATCGCCGATGCCGCGATCAGCGCCATCGAGCACCACTTGCCGGACGACCGGGACGAAGACAACGTCAGCGTCAGCCTGAGCACCGATGACGTTAACTGGCACACCGCCACCCAAATGCCCGAGCACGTTGGTCTGCGCTACCAGGAGGCACTCAAAATCCTGCGCAAGTGCAGTGACATCCACGACGCTGGCGATGCGCTGGAGAAGCTCAACGAAACACCGCTCAAGCTCCATGGCCGAACATTCACGCCGACCGAAGGACTTGAAGGTCTCCTGCTGGAACTGGCCTGTTCTTGCCGGACAGGCGCTTTGTTCTTGACCTGTGTTTTGCCTTGGGGTAAGGTGGCGGCGTAGTGACCGGTAATGGGTCTGGTTATCGTAACGCCATTATGTGCGACAGTGAAATTGTTGTGACTCTGAGTGGGTGCTATACTGCAGTTAGTTTTAGCTTTATCCGAGGGAGTGTTCATGCCGGCCATCAGCATGTTTTATGGAATCGTTATCCAGATGTTCTGGATGGAGCATCCCCCACCACATTTTCATGCTTTATATGCAGAGTACGAAGTGTTGATTAATATTCAGACGCTCGAAGTTTTGAAAGGTTCTTTGCCAAGGCGGGCAATGGTCATGGTTCTGGAATGGGCTAATGAGCATAGAGATGAACTCATGGAGGCGTGGAATCAATGTGTGCATATGCAACCACCGCAGAAAATCGAACCTCTCTCGTAGAGCCACCCATCACACCAGTGATGCCATGGCGGGTGCAGCAGGTTGATGTCTTGCCGGATTATCGGCTTTTTGTGCGTTTCCTGGATGGTCTTGAAGGTTACGTCAATATGAAATCATTTTTGTTTTCAGATCAGGCCGGTGTTTTTGCCGACTTGCGTGATCCTGATCGATTTACTCAAGCCGCCCTTGTCTATGGTGCAGTGACATGGCCAGGTGACCTGGATCTTGCCCCTGATGCCATGTATGACCAGATAAAGGCTGTTGGCGAATGGAATCTTGCTTAGTATGGCCCTCCCTCGCTACGCCCAGGTCTCCCTGTCCGATACCCCCTGGTACCACGTTGTCTCCCGCTGTGTGCGCCGTGCCTTTCTGTGCGGTGTTGATCAGATCACTGGGCAGAGCTATGAGCACCGTCGCGACTGGATCGAGCAGCGCATCCTGCAGCTGGCCGGGGTTTTTACCATCGATGTGGCATCCTACGCCATCATGCACAACCATTATCACATCGTTCTGCGGGTGGATAACGAACGGGTTGCCCGGCTTTCGACGCAAGAGGTGATCACCCGTTGGTCACAGCTGTATTGCGGCCCCCTGATCATCCGCCGCTATCTGTCCGACACGCGTCAGGAAATGAGTCAAGGGGAGCTGCTTCAGGTTGACAAGCTGGCCGATGAATACCGCCAGAGGTTGTGTGATCTCTCCTGGTTTATGAAGAACCTCAACGAATTCATTTCCCGCAAGGCCAACGCCGAAGAAAACACCAGAGGCCATTTCTGGGAGAGCCGCTACAAGTGTCAGGCTCTGCTCGACGAACCGGCCCTGCTGGCCGCCATGGCCTATGTTGACCTCAACCCCGTGCGCGCCGCCATGAGCGACATCCCGGAAGCCAGCGACCATACGGCCATCAAGCGCCGGGTGGCGCCGAACAGAAAACCGACACCCGAAGTGTCGATAAATACGTCAGTCCCAACCGATTCTGATATTCTCAATCTGCCCGAGGCCCCTTTACTTCCCTTTGATCCGGCGGAAACCTTCACCACCGGCATTCCCTTTTCCTTCGATGATTATCTGGCGTTGATCGACACAGTCGGTCGCGCCGTCCATCCAAATAAGCGAGGATTTATCCCTGATAAAACTCCTGCCATCCTGCACCGGCTCAACATCAGCACCGAGGCCTTTATCCTGAACGCCGACCAGTTCCTGAAGCGCTTTGGCACAGCTACCGGTCATCCGGCCAAACTCATCGATCTGGCTGCAAGCCGCAATGTTCGCTATCTACGCGGCATTGCTAAATCCCGGGCGATGTTTGGCCAGGTGGCGTGATGGATTGTCTTCTCACCCGGAAAATAGGGGACGTTGTTGATCATTTGATTTTTTGTTGGAGAGGCACTTTATGCTTGGCATAGGGGGGGCGCCCCTTATGCCGTTATTGCTCGCTGCCGCTAATTCCCGTCATTGCTCTGAGCACCCCACATTCCGTCATTGCGAGGAGCGATAGCGACGAAGCAATCCACGCCTCGCGTCCGCACCTGCCCACCAATAGCGCACGACAGCTGGATTGCCACGGGCCTGACGGCCCTCGCAATGACGAAGTAAAAAGCGGCCCTCGCAATGACGAAGTAAAAAGCGGCCCTCGCAATGACGCAGGAAAGGCGTCACCCTGCGAGTTCCGGGGACGGCATACTCAACTCCTGTCGGTGAACGATCTGTTGGTGTGGGGAAGGGGGTAGGTATTTGCTAAAAAAGGAGGATATTAAGGACGGATTTATTTTCTGTTGCAAAAGTCTGGTCTGCTGCCACTGCCGACAGATTGTTCTCACACGCAGCCGCGAAGAAAGCTGATACCGATCAGGCTGGGGCAGGGGAACGAGGAAAAATTCCCATCCACTGAAGGGGTGCCCCGTTAGGGGCGGGGTGGTCGGTCAACCCTGCGGGTGTAGGCGCGAAGAAGAGCAAGGGATAGTCATGGTACGGGCTGGTACAAATCACAGCGCACATGGTATGCTCACAGCACAAATCATTGAGAAAGAGGTGAAGACATGGCACTCGCCGTACCGCTCGATCAGATGACAGCCGCCGAAAAGCTCCAGCTGATGGAAGACCTTTGGGCTGACCTGGCAGAGCAGCCAGACGATGTCCCGTCCCCCGCCTGGCACAGGGAAGTCCTGCAGCAGCGAGAGCAACGGGTTGTTCAAGGGGAGGCTTGTTTTTACAGCGTTGCTGAAGCAAAACGCATCTTGCACGATCGACTGAAATGACCATCCAGATCCTTGATGAGGCACTGGATGACCTTGCCGCCGGATACCGCTTCTACGAACAACAAACACCCGGACTCGGAGACGATTTTCTTGACAGCCTCTGGTCCGACATACAGTCGTTGCGCCTATATGGTGGAATCCATGCCTTGCATCATGGCCATTATCGGCTCCTGGCAAAGCGATTCCCTTTTGCCGTGTACTACCTGATAGAGTCCGAGCAGACCATCAGTGTGCGGGCGATATTAGATTGTCGCCGTAATCCGTGTTGGACCCAGGAGCGCCTCGGATAATTTGATAGTCATATCCCCGGCCCCTCCATCACCTCTCTGCCGTCTGATCTCACCCCGCACACATCCCTGACCGCACCAGCCCCCGAGCGTTCCTTCCGGGCACCGCTACGCCCCTTATCCGGCAATCCCCGTTAAAAATACCGCCGCATCCTCAGATTGCCACGGGCCTGACGGCCCTCGCAATGACGAAAGAGATGGGCCACCTCTGTGAATCAATAAAGTGGTCGTAAAATCAGAACCGACGGTTCTGAAACGCTATTCTGTGGTTATCGCTTTCCATTGTGCTATTATGCTGAAATTTTGACTGCAAGCGTGTTTTCATCGAGACAGGTTCTCCCTCAGAAGCAATTGCCGAGCAGACAGCCGTTTGCTTGGTTTTTAACTTCCGCAAGCAGGCCAGAGGTTGTGTGAATGTTTGATGTGAAAAAAATGACCTGGGAATATCACCCGGGACAGGATCGGCTGCGGATGTTGGCGGAGGATGCCAACAGGCAGCAGCTTGTGGTGTGGATGACAGCGCGGTTGGCTAAAGGTCTTGTCGTGCATTTTCTGCAACAGCTGTCGCGGCGCGAAGAAGTTGCCACCGAGTTGCCTCAGGTGCGCCAGCAATGTCAGGTGTGGGATCAGGAGGTGGCGTTGCGGAAAAAAAGCAGGGAGTACCGGTGACGCCGAAAACGCCGGCCGTAGCGCAGTCTCAGGCTTTGGCGGAAACGGTCAATGTCCGGCAACTGGCCACCGGTTTTGAACTGATACTGTTGTGGGATGGCCGGCGGCAGGGGGCGCGTCTGGTTTTAAGTATCGTGGAAATGCGCCAATGGTTGGATGTTCTCTATCGGTTGTTTTGCCGTGCCGGTTGGTCAACGGATTTCTGGCCGGAGTGGCTGTGTCAGGCGCAGAAACAGCTTGCCTCCCCGTCTCAGGGCGTAGCGACAAAAGCGGTTCTGCATTGATTTTGTTGAGAAAAACTGTTAGAACCAGTTCTCTCTTGCCGCAGCCGCCTGTTCAAGTCTGGGCCAGTCTTTGGTTCTAAGCTGGTGATTTTTACTCTTGTGATTACTGAAGGGACGCTATCTCCATGTATATCAATCCTCAGGTACTTGATAAGAAACAGCATCGCGATCTGAAGTTTAAGCCTGTAAACGATTTTTCCTTTGCTGCTCAAACGGTTTCCGTTCCGCTGCTGTGGGATGAAATTTCTGCTGCGGCGCGTTGCTATCCGATTGTTTTTCCGCTGGCGGAAACACACGGATAAGGCGGTTATGCCGCAAGCGTTGCTTTCTCTGGTGGCGGGGCATAATGCCTTTGTGTCGGATAAGGGCGCATGGGAAGCGGGCTGCTATGTTCCGGCGCATGTCCGGCGTTATCCATTCATGTTGGCCGAGGTCAAAAAAGGCCAGTTTGCTGTCATGATCGACATGGAATCTCCGCAGGTAAAAAAAAGGGGAGGGGACCCACTGTTCGATGAAGATGGAAAACCCCAGGCTTTATTGCGTAAAGTTCAGGTGTTTCTGAAAAAAAGCCAGACAGGCGTGAACCAGACGGCAGATATCGTTCGTCAGTTGCAGGAAGCGGATGTCCTGGTGCCTTACCGGTTTACGGTTGGTCCGAAACAGGCGCCGAAAAATATCCGGGGCTTCAGTGTGGTGGACATGAAAAAGGTCAAGGCGTTATCCGATGAGGTTCTAGCGCGGTGGGTGCGGGAAGGTGTGATGGCGCTTATTATGGCGCATCTGAATTCGCTTGAACGCGTGATGGATCTGGTGCGTCGTCAGGAGGCGCTGTTGGCGGAAAAATAGACGTCTGCCAGCGCCTTGTCCTCTGATTCAGGATTGATTCTCAGACGTTGCCCTGTTTTTCCCCGCACCGATAGGAGTTTTACATATCATGGCTAAAGTGGTTCCCGTATCGTCAAAAACGCATCAGAACAAGAAGCTGCTTCCCCTGAAATCCTTTGCTTTTGCTCAAAAAAACCTGGTGGTTCCTGTTATTGCATCGGAGTGTGCAATGGCGGCCCGGTTTTTTCCGTTGGTTTTTCTGGAGCAGCAGGGCGAATGCGGTCTGTATGCCCTGTTGGGGCTGTTGGGTGAGCGTAATCTGTTTGTTGCGGATGATGGCTGTTGGCTGGCGGATTATGTTCCGGCCACGTTGCGGCGTTATCCTTTTGTCTTCGCCAAGGCACCGGAGCGGGATGACTATATTCTGTGCATTGACGAGGAAAGCGGCCTGCTTTCTGAAAAAGAAGGAAATGCCCTGTTTACTGCTGAAGGTGCGGCTAGCGAGCTGCTGAACAAGGCGTTGACTTTTGTTTCCGAATATCAGCGTGGTGCGCTGGTTAGCCAGGCATTTTGCGAGGAAATGAAGCGTCTTGATTTGCTTAAGCCGTTCAATATTGAGTTGAAAAATACCAATGACAAGGGACGTACGTTGACAGGACTGCTTTGCGTTGATGAAAAGAAATTCAATGCGCTTTCTGATGAGGCGTTCAATGCCCTGCGCGCCAAAGGCTATCTGGCGCTGGTTTATGCGCATCTCTTTTCCCTCGGCAGCCTTGCTGGCCTGGTGCGGCGGCTTTCCGCGGCAACAGCGCCTGGGAGCAAAAATACGTCCGAGGCTAAACTCCCCGAGACCTTTTCTTTCTGAGTTTCAGCTCTCGTTGTGTCGGTACAGGATTGAATGCCAGGGCAGCCACATGACGTGGCTGCCCTGATTGTTTTTGCCCGGTACTCCCCTTTTTCCTCGTCATTGCGCGGAGCACCCTTTATTGCCGTCATTGCGCGGAGCACCCTTTATTCCGTCATTGCGAGGAGCGTTAGCGACGAAGCAATCCACGCCCCGCATTGAGCCTCAGTCGGCAGAAACACCACAGCGGGGGCATGCCAACCACACACAACAGGCGCCCTGCTCAAAGCAAGGCGCCTGTGCTGTTTATCTCCTGCGCAATGTCCGTCAATCGTTCAGCCTAGGGGCCGACCGCACCCTCCAGCGTATTGGTGGGGCGGCGCCGGTTTTCTTGGACACTGATTTGGGATAATATCCCCGTTGTCCAAGGAGATTAACAATGACCAAACAGAACCAGAATAAAGCCGTTACAGGACCGCTGGCCGAGGGGCAACGCTGGAGTGCTGCCCGCAAACGTGAAGTCGTCCTGCGTCTGCTGCGGGACGAATCGGTCGATGCGCTGTCCCGCGAGCTGGCGGGCAAGATTTCTTGGAATGAATTGATTTTTCATTTATGGTTGGCGAAACAACTGCCGGACTTTGTTGGAGGCTTAATGACTGATCTGCAGCGATTGAAATGTCTGCCCGTTTCCGCCGTCATCGTCAATTACAACGCCGGCAACCTGCTGCAAGCCTGTGTGGCGGCGTTGTTGCCGCAGGTGGCGCAGGTGATTGTGGTGGATAACGCCTCGCACGATGGCAGTGCCCTGGCCTGCGCCCGCCATCATGCGGCCCAGCCGGCCCTGCAGTGGGTGCGCAACACCAGCAATCGGGGGTTTGCCGCCGCCTGCAACCAGGGCTGGGCGCTGGCGACCCAGCCGGCGGTGCTGTTTCTCAATCCGGATTGTGTGGCCGCGCCGGAAGCCGTGGCCCGGCTGTGGCAGGCGCTGCAGGCGCCAGAGGTTGGCATGGTGGGGGGGCTGCTGCTCAACCCCGATGGCAGCGAGCAGCGCGGCGCTCGGCGCTATCTGCCGACACCGGCGCGGGCGGCGGCGCAACTGCTGGGCCTGGCCTGGCTGGCACAACGCTGGCCGGATCTGGTGCCACCGCAGGCGGTTCCCGTCTTCAATCTGCATCAACAGCCGCTACCCCCTGAACCCGAGGCGGTCGAGGCCATTTCCGGCGCCTGCATGCTGGTGAAGCGGCAGGCGGTTGCCGAGGTGGGACTGTGGGACGAAGGCTATTTTTTGCACTGCGAGGATCTGGACTGGTGCCAGCGCTTCGCCCGGCACGGTTGGCGGGTGCTGTTCGTGCCAACGGCCCGTTTTGTTCACGCCCAGGGAAGTTGCAGCCGCCAGCGCAGGCTGTTTGTCGAATGGCACAAACATCGCGGCATGGCGCGCTTTTACCGCAAGTTTTATCGCGGGCGTTATCCAGCGTTACTGTTGTGGCTGGTAATGGTGGCCATCTGGGGCCGTTATGCCGCTTTGGTGTTGTGCTTCTATGGTCGTCGCCTGCTGTGGGGTGGCGCATGAGGCACCAGGCTGCGATGCCGGCTGGCGCCTCGGGGGCCGAAGCGATTGCCGCGCCGGTTGCTGTCATCGGGGCGCGCAGTCTGGTGGGAGCACAACTGTTGCCGTTGCTGACACAACAGGGCCGTTCTGTGCTGGCCCTGTCGCGGCGGGGGGAGGCACCGTCCGCCGCGCCGGAAATGGGCGGGCTGCGTTGGCAATCCCTGACCGAGCTTGACCGCGCGGCCGGCCAGGCGGGTTTTGACCCCATCTCCCATTGGCTGGTTCTCGCGCCCATCTGGCATCTGCCCGACTACTTTGCTGTGCTGCAGCGTTGTGGTGCGCGTCGGCTGGTGGCGCTGTCCTCCACCAGCCGATTCAGCAAGGCGGCGTCGAGTGATGCCGGTGAACGCGCGCTGGCGGCGCGCCTGGCCGAGGCCGAGGAACAACTGCAACACTGGGCGAGTCTGCACGGGGTCACCTGGGTGATTCTGCGGCCGACACTGATCTATGGCTATGGTCGCGATCAGAACATCACTCGTCTGGCCCGGCTGATTCGTCGGTTCGGTTGGTTTCCGCTGCTGGGCGAGGGACGGGGCCTGCGCCAGCCCGTGCATGTGGATGATGTGGCCGCCGCCTGCCTCAGCGCCCTGCTGCGCGGTGATAACCGGGCCTATAACCTTTCCGGCGCCGAAGTGCTGTCCTATCGGGCGCTGGTTGAACGTGTTTTTATGGTTCTGCAACGGCAACCCCGCTTTGTCACCGTGCCCCTGCCGCTGGTCCGGCTGGTACTGCCGCTGGTCCGGCAACTGCCGCGCTACCGCGATCTGACCTGCGCCATGGCAGAGCGCATGGAGCAGGATCTGGTGTTCGATCACAGCGCCGCCTGCCGTGATCTCGGCTTTGTCCCTCGCGCCTTCGAGCCGTAGCCGCGCGATCTGTCCTGGCATGCCAAAAGTCGATCTAAAACAGCGGCCGGGAAAGAATTCCCGGCCGCAGCGATTGATATCAGAGCAGCAACAGACAGCGGCATGCGCCATCAGGCGATGGCATAGCCCAGCACACCCTCATAGGTGAAGCCCAGCTGACCCGTCACCACAATCGCTTCCTCCTCGTAAGCCGTATAGAAATGTTCGCCGGTTGCGGCATTGTAAAAGCGCTGGATGGCCGAGCGACCTTCCGCCGTGTCATGCAGGGCAAACACCACGCCCTCGAAGACATAGCCCCAGTCGCTGTTCTGGACGATTTCGGCCTCTTGCGCGCTGGTGGTGAAGAAATGATCGCCGTTAATGGTATTGAAGAAGCGATAGACATCAAGTGAGCCACCTGCCGCAAAACCAAAAGCTCTACCTTCGATCTGCCAGCCACTTTGGGTAGCTGCGTTAATTTCATCCTCCGATGCCGTGTACAAATGAAAACCCGAAAAAGGCGAAAAGAGCCGTGTCACCGCAGTGGGATCATCTTCGTTTGCTGCTGTCTCCGAACGAAATCCGATAGCTCCCGGATCGACAATGACACCGTTGGCCAAGCCGTCAGCATCGAACTCGCCACCATCCTCAATCACAAAATCCAGCCGGGTGCGGCCGTTTTGTTCGATTACCGCACCACCATAGGCACTGCTGGCCAGATTCACCCAGTCGCCGGCAGCGTTTTGTTTCCAGTAGCCGTTCACGGCGATATCACCCGCGACATACAGACTGAACGACTCCGTCGCGCCGATGGTGCCAATGGCTGCGGTAAAGCTGATCAGGCCCAAAGGCATGTTCAGATCGCTTGGGATGTCTTCCGGAGCGTCCAGTTGCTGAATGTTCATAATTTCAGCGCCATTGCTGCCAGTTGTTGCAACCTGCCCTTCGTTTGAATCTGCCACGAGACTGACAAAGGTCTGTGGTGCATCCGGGTTTTGGCTGATCTGGCTGGTTTGGCGGAAGGGAATCGAAGCCACAGCCTGTTGCACCATATCTGAAATGCCATCACCGTTACCGTCGCCAATAGCTCCATCTTCACCTCCCAAGGTTGGAACAAAAGCTTCCACCAGCTCAGGCACGCCATCACCATCGTCATCAGCCAGACTATCCCAGTCTGCTTCTGACGGAATCTCGTCGGGCAGATCTTCTGGATCGAGAGGGTCTTCCGGGTCTTCCGGGTCTTCCGGGTCTTCCGGGTCTGGTTCCGGAGCAGGAGCGCTGCCGCCGCCACTGGAAGGCGGTGCTGCGGTCAGGTTGCTGACCGCGCCATCCACCAGAGAAGCGGCGTCGTTGCCGATGATGTCCTGCAGGGCCGCAGTATCATCCGCAGCGGTGGGATCGGTATAGGAAACAGTAACGGTTTGACCGTTGGTCACCGCGGTGCCGAGGGTCAGGGTGACGGTTTTGGCCGTACTGTTGACGGCAACGGCGGAAACCGTATTACCGCTGACGGCAAAAGCCGAAGCCGGCGGCGGGTTCCCGGCGTCAAGGTTGCTGGCATCGGTGTAGGTCATGGTCAGGGTCGCGCCGTTGACCGTGGCGTAACCGAACACCGGGCCGTCGGCATCGCCGGGGGCAATGCCGCCTTCCGGGTCTTGATCGAGGACGGTCACCGACAAGGTCTGCTCGGCGTAGGAACCGATGTCGTTGGTGGCGCGGACGATGACCTTGTAGACGTTGTTGTTGGGGCTGTTGCCGGCATCAAGCGGAGTTTCATAATCAGGCGCGGCCTTGAACCGCAGGATGTTCCCGGTAACAATCTCGAACCTGGCGGCATCCGGGTTGTTGTCGGCATCGGCCGTCGCCGACACGGTGAAAGTGATGGGACGGTTGTTGGGATCGGTAGCGGAGAGGGCCGTTACCTGCTGCGAGTTTTCCATCACGAAAAAACCGTTGGCGATGGAGATGCTGGGAGTCACGCCGGTCAGAATGTTGACGTTGACGGCCACCGGCGCCGCTTGGCCGCCATCGCCGTCATTGAGGGTAAAGCCGATGGAACGCGAGGTGTTAGCCGGTGCGGCCTGATCGTTGGTAAAGCGGATCGCCTCGATCAAGGCATCGATCGCCTCGGGCGTGGCGGCATCTGCTGTAAAGCTGATCACCAGGTCGGCGGTGCCGGTGCCGCCGGCAAAGGTACCGATAGTTGTTCCTTCATAGGTGACATTGGAGCCGGAAACACCGATTTGCCCGGCGCCTGTACCAATGTTGGCAATACTCAGGGTGTCGTGCACCGGATCGCGGTTGAAGTCGATGGAGACCTGCAGGCTGCCGCCGTTGAAATTGCTGGAGTCGGGGTCGGTGATGACCACATCGTCGTCTTGCTCCACCTGCTTGGCGCCGGAATTGGTCGGGTAGGTCAGCACATCGCTGCCGAGATTGGCAATGCTGGGCGCATCGTTGACGGCGGTGCGGGTGATGCTGACGGTTTCCGCCGCCGAGGTGCTGTTGCCGTCACCGACGGTAATGGCGAAGCTGTCGCCATTCTCGCTGCCGTCGTGCTGGTAGCGCAGGGTACCGGCGGAAAGATTGGCGTAAGTGAACTGGTCAGTTGCCGCCAGGGCCTCGCCGCTGTCGACTTGCGCGTTGCCGTTGGTATCCAGATACAGGGTGCCTTGAGTCGGCGCGCTGCTCAGGGTGTAAATCAGATCGGTCAAGGCATTGTCTTGATCGGCTGCGTTGACCTGAGTTGAAGTGACGGTAAACGAACCGCCTTCATTGACCGTGAAAGCTGCTGTATTCAGGGTCGGCGTGTCGTTGACCGCGGCGACGGTGACGGTGCTGGTCTGTTCCAGCAGGGTGGTGTCAACCCCGCTGTTGGCTGTGCCGCCGTCATCGGTGAGGGTTTGCAGGGCAATGGCGCGATCGCCGGTTGTCGGGTTCTCGCTGGTGTTTTCGTATGTTATCCCGTTGACAATGCTGTTCCAGGTCGTACCGTCAGCAGTCTTGGTCAGGGTGACGATGGCGGTGCCGCCGATGACGCTGACAGAGTAAGCCACTTCGTTGCCGCCGGTGCTGGTGCCGGATGTCGTGTCGGTCAACGCAAAGGTCGCACCGTCCACGGTCAATTTCTCTGCGGCACCATCGCGCAGACCACTGATCTGCAAGACTAGTTCGGTGAGGTTCTGGGCCGCTTCCACCGGGGATGCGTTGGTGGCGCTAAACAGGGCAACAGCGGCATCGCCTTCAGTGAAGGTCGGGGTGCTGGTCGTGGTTGTCAGGGTCGGGGCATCGTTCACCTCTGTAACGGTGATGTTGAAGGTCTCCGGCTGGTCACCAGCGGTTCCACCGTCGGAATCGCTGGAGGCCAGACCATCGCTGATGTGATAAGTGAAGCTGTCGTTGGCGACAGGATCGCTGCCGTTGTGCAGATATTTAATCCGTCCGGCGGCGATGTCAGCCAGTGCGAAGGTATCGGTACCACTTGCGCTGAAGGCTTCATCCGTATCCGCTACGCCATCACCGTTGTTGTCGCGGAACAGGGTGCCGTTGGTGGGTACACTGTCGAGAACAACAGCCAGGCCGGATTGCTCGGCGTCAGTGCCGGCCAGGTCTGCGGCTATCAGTGTGACGACATCCGCTTCAAGAACGTTTGTTGCGTTATCGCCTGTTGCGATCGGAGCATTGTTGCTTCCCGGCAATGTCGAACCGACATCCACCGTCGAGCTGATGCCGATTTCGCCGGTATCGTCGCCGCCGGCAGCTGTGCCGCCGTTATCGGTGACGGTCGCCAGGGTCACCACCCGCAGACCATTGGTCGGTGTGCCAGCGCTGTTGATATAGGCCAGACCGCCGACCAGGCTTTCGGCGTCCACTTCCGTGAGACCGGCGTGGGTCAGGGTGACGGTGGCGGTGGCGCCGACAACGGCTACGGCATAGTTGATGGAGCCGGTTGCCGTGGTGCCGCTGTTGCTGTCGGTCAAAGCAATTTCTTCACCATCAATCTTCAGTTTTTCTTCGCCTCCATCAGCCAGCCCCGTAACCGTCAGCGTCAGCTGGGTGATCAGCTGCCCATCTTCCACGGTATCAGCAGCAACGCTGCTGAACAGAACCGCACTGCCGTCGAGAGCGGTAGGGTTGGCGCCGGTAGCGACCACAAAGGGTGCATCATTGACATACGCTGCCGGTGCATCCACCGTTTTGACCTCGCTGGTCAATGTTTCGGTGTTGCCGCGACCGTCGGTGTAATTGACAACGACTTTGTACTGGGCATCCGTAGCGGCATCGCCGGGTAGGGTGTAACTGCGAGCTGTCGCAGCGTTCACATCGTCCCAAGTCACACCATTATCGCTGCTGACCTGCCACTGGTAACTGAAGGGGCCAAGGCCATCGGCGTCCGTCACGGCGCTGGTATTGGCGGTGAGGATTTCGCCGGCCTGCGGCGTGCCGTCGTTGGTGATGGTCACACTGCCGCCAACAGCGGTGTTGGTGAAGATGACCGCATCGGTCGCCGCGCTGGTCAGGGTGCCGTCCGTTCCGCCGTTGGCATTGGTATCCTCGTAGGTGACCGCGACGGTGATCTGCTTGCCTGATTCGTCGCTGGTCAGGGTGTAGGTCGAGGATGTCGCACCAGCAATATCGCTTCCGTCCGCTTTCCATTGGTAGCTGAAGACCAACGGATCAGGACCGTCCCCATCGCTGATGCCACTGACATCGGCGGTGAGCTCCTCACCTGGCGCCAACGTGCCGCTGATGGTCGGCAGGCCGACCGGCGCATCATTGACCGGAGTCACCGTAAAGGCGAAGGTGCCGGTGGGGGCGGTGACACCATCCTCCATGCCGTCGCGCAGTTCGAAGTCGAAGCTGTCGCTGAAGTTTTCACTGCCGTCGTGGGCGTATTTGATGACCCCGGCGTTGACATCGCCCTGGGTGAAGCTGCCGTCGACGTTAATTGCTTCGCCCGTGCCGACTTCGCCATTGCCATCGTTGTCGCGGAACAGGGTGCCGTGATCCGGCGCATCGGTGACGACATAGCGCAGCGAGGCATCGTCATCATCGACGTCAGTGCTGGCAAGGTTGTCACTGCCAATGACCACAACTTCGCCTTCGTCCACCGTATCACCGCTGTTGGTAGCCAGCACCGGCGCATCGTTGACCGGCACGATGTTGATGGTGGTGGTGGCGGGGACGCCGTCGTTACCGGCGGCATCGACGATGG